>Ga0209201_1000005_pt1 | contig 430515 bp, 319 predicted proteins | sample AD_UKC055_MetaG_FD_184411 | JGI IMG/M metagenome (GOLD analysis project Ga0209201, IMG submission 184411) | Active sludge microbial communities of municipal wastewater-treating anaerobic digesters from USA - AD_UKC055_MetaG (SPAdes) (version 2) | ecosystem: Engineered > Bioreactor > Anaerobic... | reverse complement strand
GGTGTACGGCGGGACGGCGCGGGTGAACTCGCTGGTGTGGCGGGAGGGATGGCGGAGGTGGCGCGGCGTCGGGATGTGAGTGGCAGGGGGACGTCGCGGGCTCGGAGACGGAGACGGGCACGGGCACGGGCACGGAACCGGAGTTGTGGGGCGGCCATCCCGGCTGCCGATCGGGCACGGGCACGGAACCGGAGTTGTGGGGTAGCCATCCTGGCTGCCCATCACCAGGAGCGGGCCCGGGTGGGTGGTTCGATTCCCCACTGCCTCACCGCCCGCACGGGCACGGAGACGGAGACAGGAGCGAAAGCTAACCCCCGAGCGGCAACGGGGCGGCGAGGAGCTGATCCGTGAGGACTGCCCCCTCGCCGACCTCGACCGGCCCGAGCAGCACCGAGCGGCTGACCCGCGCGCCGCGGCCGACGGCCGCCCCGCAGGCCAGCACGGACTCCTCCACCACCGCGCCGGCTGCGACCCGCGCCCGGTTGCCGGCGAAGGTCGCGCGCAGAGCGGCGCCGGGGTCGACCGACGCGGTCGGGTCGATGGCGGACCGGCCGGCGAGCTGGTCGAGTGCGGCCGTCAGATAGCCGGACGGCGAGCCGACCTCGCGCCAGCGGCCGCTCACCACCACCCCGCCCAGCCGGCCGGCCGCGCGCGCCGGCTCCCACAGCGCGTCCGGCGTCGCACCGGGCTGGACCGGCAGCGCGTCGAGCGCCTGCCGCGAGACCACCATCACCCCGGGGTAGAGGAACGGCACCTCGTCGGGCGCCGGCGGGCCGGGCGGCAGCATGGCCCCGACCTTGCCCGGGGCGCCGAGGACGACGCGCGACCAGCGCCGAGGGTCGGGGTGGAGCATGAGCGCCAGGGTGACGAGATCATCGGAGCTCGTGCCGCGCTCGAGCAGCGCCCCGAGGTCGAGTGACAGCAGGCAGTCGCCGTTGACGACCAGCAGCGGACCAGAGCGGCCGAGCAAGCCACGGCTGCGGGCCAGAGCGAGGCCGCCGGCCGTGCCCATCAGGGTCTCCTCGCGCGAGGTGACGATGGTGGTCCCCTCGAGGCCGAGGCCGCGGAGGGCATGCTCCATCCGGTCGGCCAGGTGCCACAGGTTGACGGTGATGTTGGGCGCCCCGGCCGCGGCCGCCAGCCGCAGCGCCGCCGACACCACCGGCCCGTCCGGCAGCGGCAGGGCAGGCTTCGGGAGGACGTCGGACAGCGGGCGCATCCGCTCGCCACGGCCCGCGGCGAGGACCATCGCCGCCGACACCGTTGGGCGGCTCACGGCACGAGCACCGGGCCCGCGGCGGGCCCGAGCCCGGTCTCGGTCGCGGTGGACCGGTCCATGGCAGAGAGGATAGCGCGGCCGGGTGGGCACCGGTCCGGCGGGTGGCCGGGCGGCGCCCGGCGGGGCTATCCTTGCCGCGATGGCCCAGGCCAGCCTCTGGCTGTACCGCGCGCTGCTCCGGCTCGGGCTGCCGATCGCCGTGCCGTGGCTGCTGCTGCGCGACCGGCTGAGCGGCAAGCGCCGGCCGCGGTTCGCCGAGCGGATGGCGCGCCGGCTGCCCGAACTCGCACCGGACGGAATCTGGGTGCAGGCAGTGTCGGTCGGCGAGGTCGAGCTGACGCGGCGGCTGCTCCGCGAGTTGGCGGCGCGGCGCCCGCAGCTGCCGGTGCTCCTGACCGCCACCACCGCGGCCGGCCTCGAGCTGGCGCGGCGCACCGCCGCCGGCGGGGTGAGCGTCCTCCCCTGCCCGCTCGACCTGCCGGGCCCGGTCGCCAGGGTGTTCGAGGCCGCCCGGCCGCGGCTGCTGGTGCTGGTCGAGACCGAGCTGTGGCCGGAGCTGCTCCACCAGGCCGGCCGCCGCGGCGTGCCGGTGGCGGTGGTCAACGGGCGCCTGTCCGACGCCTCGGCGACGCGCTACCGGCGGGCCCGCGGCCTGCTGGCGCCGCTGCTGGCGCCGCTCAGCCTGGCGCTGGTGCGCGGGCGAGCCGATAGCGAGCGCTTCGCGTCGCTCGGAGTTCACGGCGAGCGGATCGTGGTGACCGGCAACATCAAGTACGACCTGGAGCCGGACCCGGCCCCGCTCGACTGGGCCGGCCGGCTGGCCGAGCTCGCCGCCCGCCGGCCGGTCGTGGTGGCGGGCTCGACCATGGAGGGCGAGGAGGCGGTAGTGCTCGAGGCGGCAGCCGGCGCCGCCCGCCGCGGCGGGCCGCTCCTCCTCGTGCTCGCCCCCCGCCACCCGGAGCGCTTCGACGCGGTGGCCCGGCTGCTCGAGGAGCGCGGGATCGCGTTCGCCCGCCGCAGCGCGCTCGACAGCGCGGCCGCCGCCTGCGACGTGGTGCTGCTCGACTCGATCGGCGAGCTGGCCCGGGTCTACCGGCACGCCGCGCTCGCCTTCATCGGCGGCTCGCTGATCGCGACCGGCGGCCACAACCCGCTCGAGCCGGCGGCGTGGGCGGTCCCGGTGCTCAGCGGGCCGCACGTCTTCAACTTCCGCGAGGTCTACCAGGAGATGGTGGCGGCCGGCGGCGCGCGGCTGGTGGCCGACTGCGCCGGCCTCGAGGCCGCTATCGCCGGCTGGCTGGCTGACCCGGAGGAGGCGCGGCGGGCCGGAGTCGCCGGCCGCGCGGTCATCGAGGCCAACCGGGGCGCCACCGCGCGCACGGTCGACGCGCTGCTCGCGCTGATCGATCGGGGCGGTCCGTGACCTGGGCCGACCTGCTGCTGCCGCTCTCGCCGCTCTATGCGGCGGCGGTCCGGGCGCGGGCCGCCGGCTACGGGCGGGGCTGGCTGCGATCGCACCGCATCGAGGTGCCGGTGGTGTCGGTCGGCAACCTGACCTTCGGCGGCACCGGCAAGACCCCGACCGTGGTCGCGCTGGCCCGCGACCTCATCGAGCGCGGCCGCCGGCCGGCGGTGCTGACCCGCGGCTACCGGCGGTCGTCGGCCGAGCCGCTGGTGGTGATCGGGCCGGAGCCCGGCCTGAAGGTCGAGGCGATCGGCGACGAGCCGGCCGAGCTCGCCCGCCGTCTGCCCGGCGTGCCGATCGTGGTCGACGCCGACCGGGTGCGCGGCGGGCGAACCGCAGTCGAGCGCGGCGCCGACGTGGTGCTGCTCGACGACGGCTTCCAGCACCTGCGCCTTGCGCGCGACCTCGACCTGGTGCTGGTCGACGCGGGCGACCCCTGGGGCGGCGGCCGCCTGCCGCCGCGCGGCCGGCTGCGCGAGCCGATGAGTGCCCTGCGGCGTGCCTCGGCGGTGCTCCTGACCAAGGTGCCGGCGGACCACCGGACGGTGGTCGAAACGGTGGCCGCGGCGGTCGCGGTCTACGCCCCCCGGGTGCCGGTGCTGGCGGCGCGGCTGCGCCTGTCGAGGGTACGGACGCCGCTCGGCTGGCAGGGTCCACAGGCGCTTGCCGGGCGCCGGCTGTTCGCCTTCGCCGGCGTCGGCCGACCGCAGGGCTTCGCCGCGCTGCTCGCAGAGGCCGGGGCCGTGATGGCGGGGAGCCGCTGGTTCCCCGACCACCACCGCTACACATCCTCCGACCTGGCGTGGCTGGCCGCCGCGGCGGCCGCCGCCGGCGCCACCCTGGTGTCGACCGGCAAGGACGCCGTCAAGCTGCCCGGCGACCCGCCGGTCTGGGAGGTCGAGGCCGAGGTGGAGCCGGTCGACGGGGGCTGGGACCGCCTGTGGGAGCTGCTCGATGGGAGCGCACCGTGAGCCGCGAGCGCTCGGCCCTGCGCAACCGGCTCGAGTTCGCCGCCTACCGGCTGGCCCAGCTCGGGGCGGGCGCGCTCGGCCCGCAGGCGCTGGCGCGGATCGGCAGCCTGGCCGGCGACGTGTTCCTGGCGGCCAGCGCCCGGCGCCGGGAGATCCTGCGCTTCAATCTGAGGCTCGCCTTCCCGGAGATGACCGCAGCCGAGCGGAGCCGGATGGCGCGAGCGGTCTCCCGCCACTTCGGCCGCGTCTCGCTCGACATCCTGCGCCTGCAGCGGCTCGACCGTGAGGCGTTCCGGCGCGAGCTGACAGTGGTCGGGGAGGAGCACATCGCCGCAGCCGCCGCCCCCGGCCACGGCATCATCTACCTGGCGGCCCACATGGGCCTCTGGGAGGTGGCGGCGCTCACCGTCGGCCTGATCCGGCCGGAGACCTTCCTGATCGTCAACCGGCCGCTCGACAACCCGCTGCTCGAGGAGGAGGTGGTCCGCTTCCGCAGCCGTTTCGGCAACGAGCCGCTGGGCAAGCGCAAGGTCCTGCGCACGATCCTGGCCCACCTCGGCGAGCGCGGTGCGGTCGGCTTCCTGGTCGACCAGCGGGTCAGCCCGGAGGTCGGCGTCGAGGTCCCGTTCTTCGGCCAGCCGACGTGGACCCATCCCGCTCTCGCCCGGATCGTGCGCAAGACGCGCACCTCGGTGGTGCCGCTCTGCGCCCTGTGGGAGGCCCCGGGGCGCTACGAGGTGCGGTTCTTCGAGCCGCTGCTGCCGGATTCCCTCGACGAGGCCGAGCTCGAGGACCTGCCGCTGACCGCCCGCTTCTCGGCGATCACGGAGTCGATGATCCGCCGCCGGCCCGAGCAGTGGCTGTGGTTCCACGACCGCTGGCGTCACCTGCGGCTTGCGCAGAAGTCGTGAGTGCACGGCGCGCCGACCACGCATTCGATTGTCAAGCGGTATCGGCGAGGGAGCCATCGAGGCAGCGGCCACTTCGGGAATGGGGACGGGAACGGGAACGGATCCGGCTTCGCCTGTGGCTTCGCCGTGACAAGTCGACGTGACGAGAGCGGGCACGGAGACGGAGACGGGCACACACTCGGGCGCGGAAGCGGGAGGAAGCTCCAGTGCCTCACAGCCTCACCGCCTCACCGCCCCACTGCCCCACTGCTGATTCCCCTGGGCGGGCGGGGGATGCGGCCAACCCCTGACCCCTGTCCCCTTCCGCTCTATACTTCCCGCGGGGAGCCCCACATGACCTCGATCGACGGCTTCGACCATCCGCTCGCCGGGCGCTACGCGTCGCCCGGGATGCTCCGGCTCCACTCGCCGCGCCACCGCTACACCACCTGGAGGCGGCTCTGGCTGGCCCTCGCGGAGGCCGAGCGCGAGCTCGGGCTCGAGATCCCGGAGGAGGCCCTGGCCCAGATGCGGAGCCACCTCGAGATCGACGAGGCCGACCTCGAGCGGGCGCGAGAGCACGAGCGCCGCACCCGCCACGACGTGATGGCCCACATCCACGCGTTCTCCGAGCGGGCGCCGGCGGCCAGACCCTTCCTCCACCTCGGTGCGACCTCGGCCTTCGTCGCAGACAACGCCGACCTGCTGATCGCCGCCGACTCGCTCGACCTCGTCGTCCGCCGCCTGCTCGCCGTGGTCGCAGCGCTCGCCGGCTTCGCCGAGCGCTCGGCCGACGAGCCGTGCCTCGGCAGGACCCACCTCCAGCCGGCGCAGCCGACCACCGTCGGCAAGCGGGCCTGCCTGTGGATCCAGGACCTCATGCTTGACCTCGAGCGGCTGCGCTTCGAGCGCGGCCGGCTCGCGCTGCGCGGGGTCAAGGGGGTGACCGGCACCCAGGCGACCTTCCTCGAGCTGTTCGGCGGCGACCACCGCAAGGTCGTCGAGCTCGACCGTCTGGTGGCGGCGAAGCTGGGCTTCGACGCCAGCTACCCGGTCACCGGCCAGACCTACCCGCGCAAGGTCGACGCGTTCCTGCTCGACGGCCTTTCCGGCGTCGCCCAGTCGGCGGCCAAGCTGGCCACCGACGTCCGCCTGCTGGCCGGCCTCCGCGAGCTGCGCGAGCCGCTCGCCGAGGGCCAGGTCGGCTCCTCGGCCCAGCCCTACAAGGCCAACCCGATGCGCTGCGAGCGGGTCACCGCGCTCGCCCGCTGGCTGGTCGTGCTCGCCGCCAACCCGGCCCACACCGCCTCGAGCCAGTGGCTCGAGCGGACCCTCGACGACTCGGCCAACCGGCGCCTCGCGCTGCCCGAGGCCTTCCTCACCGCCGACGCCATTCTGCGGATCCTGCACAACGTGGCCGCCGGGCTCGTCGTCTACCCCGCGATGGTGCGCCGCAACCTCGACGCCGAGCTGCCGTTCCTGGCCTCGGAGGCGATCCTGATGGCCGCAGTACAGCGCGGCGGTGACCGCCAGCAGGCGCACGAGCGGCTGCGGGTCCACGCCCGCGCCGTCACCGAGCGGATGCTCGGCGAGGGCGCGGACAATGACTTCCTCGACCGAGTGGCCGGGGACCCCGCGATCCCGCTCGACCGCGCCCAGCTCGAGGCCCTGGTCGATCCCCGACGCTTCGTCGGCCGGGCGCCGGAGCAGGTGCGCGAGTTCCTCGCCGGCCACGTCGCGCCGGTCCTCGCCGTCGCCGGCGACCTGCCCGAGGCCATGGACCTCGAGGTCTAGTCGGTTGATCGCGGAGCGCGGCTGATGAGTGCCTGGTCGAGGCGTGGAGGGCGGAGCTCGGCTCTTGTGCCCGCGCCCGCTTCCGCGCCCGCTTCCGCGCCCGTGCTGGCGTTAATGGTGGTCGTTCTTGCCGCAGCTGGCTGCGCCCACCGGCAGGCAGCGCCGGTGACGGCCGCGGAGCTGGTTCCCCCCGAGCCCGGCGCCGTCGAGCGCGGCGAGGCCTCGTGGTACGGCCACCCCTACCACGGCAGGCGGACCGCGTCGGGCGAACGCTACGACATGCACCAGCTGACCGCCGCCCACCGGACGCTGGCCTTCGACACCTGGGTCGTCGTGACGCGCCGCGACGACGGTCGCTCGGTGGAGGTGCGGATCAACGATCGCGGCCCGTTCATCGCCGGCCGGATCATCGATCTCAGCTGGGCGGCGGCGCGGCGGATCGGGCTCGACGCCGACGGGGTCGCGCCGGTCTCGGTCGAGGTCGTCGGCCGTCGGCGGCGGGCCGAAGCTCCCCCGCCGGTCCCCGCCGATGAGGCCGAGGTCGCCGTGCCGGCCTGCTGGTGGGTGCAGGTGGGGGCGTTCGGCGACCCGGCGAACGCGCGGCGCGCCACGGCGCGCCTCGAGGCGGCCGGCGAGCGGGCGGTGATCGTGGAGGGGCCGGGCGGCCTCGAGCGGGTGCGGGTCGGGCCGTTCGACGGCGAGCGCGCGGTGGAGAAGGCGCTCGAGCGGATCCGCTCCGACTGGCCCGAGGCGGTGCTCGTCTCCTGCGGGTAGCGGCGCATGTCGCCGCGGGGCGAAGCTCCTTCCCGGTCGTTCCCGTCCCCGTTCCCGCTCCCGTTCCCGGATTCCACCCTCAGCTCCAGTCGTCCGACTCGATGGAAGGGCGAGGCAGTCAGGCTGTTGCACGACTCGCCGCTCGGCCAGGAGGTGAAGCGCCGATCGGGAACGGGAACGGGAACGGGATCGGGAACGGGTACAGACCCGACGACTGGCCTCCTTCAGAAAGAGCGATGGAAGTGGCTGAGGTAGCATTCCCCGCATGATGCGATCACGCGCCCCGATGCTGCTCGCGCTCGCCGCCCTCGCCGGGCTCGTCGCCGCCCCGTCGTGCCGGGAGCAGGGCCTGCCGGCCACCCGCGCCGGGCGGGTGGTGGTGGTCTCCTACGACGGCCTCGGCGCGGACCTCGCCTGGCAGTGGATCGGCAGCGGCCTGGCTGCGGAGCCCGACGGGCTCGCCGCGCTCGCTGGTCAGGGCCTCGCGGTGCGCCGGCTGCGGATGGCGTCGCCCACGCTGACCTCGGTCGGCCACGCCACGCTGGCCACCGGCCAGCCGCCGTCGGCCACCGGGGTGGTCAGCAATACCTTCCACCGGCCGGGGACGCCGGTCACCGAGAACGTGGCCGGGTACGCCGTTTCCTACCAGGCGCCCGCGCTGTGGACGGCGGCGGCCCGCCAGGGTGTGCGGGTGGCGACCCTGATGTGGCCGGCCGCCGACGCCGGGGCGGTCGACCGCGTGGGCGACCTGGGCGTGGTCTGGACGCGCGGCGCGCTCGCGCCGAGCGAGGTCCTCGACCTCGACCCGGGCCTGGCCGGGACCACCGGCGAGCTGATCTCCAAGGACGGCGTCGCGGCACTGCGGTGGGACCTCGAGCTGCCGCTCGGCAAGGCGGAGCCGGCGTCGATCACGCTCGAGGTCGCCGCCTACGACGGCACGCCCGACGGCCTGCCGCGCTTCGACACGGTCGCGGCCCGGTTCGGGGGCGACGGATCGTGGATGCTGGCCGGCGAGCGCGAGTGGCTCTCACTCGAGCTCGAGGCGCGGTCGGCCCGCGACGAGCGGCCGCGGCGCTACGGGCTGTGGGCCAAGCCCCTCTATCTCGACCGCGCCCGCGGCGGGCTGCGCCTCTACCGGGGGGCGCTGTGGCGCCTCACCGGCTACCCCGACGACTTCGAGGACCGCATCACCGACGCTGTCGGCCCCTTCCCCGGACTGCCCGACCAGCGGCTGCTCGCCGACTGGTGGCTCGACATGTCGACCGGCATCGACCTCGACACCTTCGTCGAGCAGGCCGAGCGCCTGGACCACTGGCTCGACCGGATCACCGGGTGGGTGCTGGCGAACGAGGACGTGCGGCTGGTGATGGCCTACCACCCGACGCCCGACGAGTACCAGCACTCGAGCCTGCTCGTCGCTCCGGACCAGTGGGCCTACTCGCCGGGCGCCGCACTGGCCGCGCGGGAGGGCCTGAAGCGGATCGGCCGCTCGGTCGATCGCTCGGTGGCGGCGCTGTGGGGCGCGCTCGACCCCGGCCGCGACGCGCTGGTGGTGGTGTCGGACCATGGCCTGGTCCCAATCCACAGCGAGGTGCGGGTCCTTCTCGCCTTGGAGCAGGCGGGCCTGGTCGAGGTCGTCGAGGACGGCGGCGAGCGACGGGTGGCGCCGACCTCGCCGATGGCGGCAGGGATCAGCGGCGGCTGCGCCCACCTCTACCTCAACCTCGCCGGCCGCGAGACCGGCGGCGTGGTCGCCCGCGCCGAGGCTGGGGAGCTGCTCGCCCGGGCGGCCCGGGCGGTGGCCGACCTCGAGCTCGACGGCCGGCCGGTGGCGGAGCGCATCCTGACCCGCGCCGAGGCCGCCGGGCTCGGCCTCGACCATCCCAACTCCGGCGACCTCGTCGTCTTCCTGCGGCCCGGATTCTCGTTCTCGTCGCGGCTCAACGGCGAGGCGGTCGTGCCGTCGGCCGTCTACGCGAGCCACGGTTACCTGGCGAGCCACGACTCGATGTGCGGGGTGCTGCTCGCCCGCGGCGCCGGCATCGCGAGGGTTGAACAGGCCGAGATGCCGGCGACCGAGGTCGCGCCGCTGATCGCTCGCTGGCTCGGCTTCGAGCTGCGCTGAGCGGGGGACGAGCCGCCGCGCGGATCGCCGGCGCCGGCCGCCGGGGGGCGCACTCGCACGAGCCGTCGCCGGGCACGGCAGGCCGAGGCACGAGTTAACACGCCCTTCACATGGCGCTCACGCCCGCCTAACCCCTGCGCCACATGCTGCCGCAGGCTCGACGGCGGGCCCGCCGGACCGCAAGGAACCACGATCAACCACGACCGGAGGCAAACATGACGCGACGACTGGTGGTGCTGGCAGTCCTGGTGTTCTCACTGGCGGGCGGGCTCGCCTTCGCCCAGAGCAACGATCCGCAGAAGCTCGACCCGCTGCTCGAGCTGCTGGTCAAGAAGGGCGTGATCACCGAGGCCGAGGCAACCGCGCTGCAAGCCGAGGCGGACACGGAGAAGGCAGCTCAGGCGGTGCCGGCACCTCCCTCAGCCGCCCCGGCGACGCCGGCGGCGCCGGCCGAGCTGCCGGCGGCGCTCAAGGGCCTGAAGATCGGCACCACCACCTACGTGTCCTACCAGGACGGCTCGGCCAACAACAGCTCCGGCGTCGGCCTGGACTACAGCAAGTTCGTCCTCAAGCGGGGCTACATCGACGTCCGCAAGGAGATCACGCCGTACTTCAACGCGCGCATCACCCCGGACATCACCCTCGACAGCAGCGGCAACACCAACGTCCGCATGAAGTACCTGTACGCCGCCGTTTCGAAGCAGGAGCTCGGCTTCATCGGCAAGCCCTACGTCGAGTTCGGCATGGCCCACATGCCGTGGCTCGACTTCGAGGAGAACATCAACCGGTTCCGGATGCAGGACACGATGTTCATGGAGCGAAATGGCCTCTTCAACTCGGCCGACCTCGGCGTGTTCGCGGCCGGCAACTTCGGCGAGGAAATGCCGAAGGAGTACCGGGAGCGCGTCAACTCCGGCCAGGCCGGGCGCTGGGGCTCGTTCGGGATCGGGGTGTACAACGGCGGCGGCTACAACGCCTCCGAGAAGAACTCCAACAAGGTGCTCGAGGGCCGGGTCAGCCTCCGACCGCTGCCCGACATCGTCCCCGGCCTGCAGGTGTCGGCGTTCGGAGTCTCGGGCAAGGGCAACATCGAGGAGACTGCGACCGTTACCGCGCCGGACTGGGAGGTGCTCTCCGGCATGGTCAGCTACGAGAGCCCGCGGCTGGTCCTCACCGCGCAGTACGAGCAGGGCAAGGGCAACCAGAAGGGCACCGCGGTCGACGCGAGCGGCAAGGCCCTCGACCACGACGGCTACTCGTTCTTCACCGAGGTCCGCCTCGACCAGGCCCAGAAGTACAGCCTGTTCGGCCGCTACGACCGCTTCGACCCGAACACCGACGACCCGGCCGCCGACGTCACCAAGCGAAGTATCGTCGGCTTCGCCTGGCAGTTCATCAAGAACAACTACTGGGTCCTCGACTACGACCGGCTCGAGCACAGCGGCAGCCGCGACACCGAGGACCGGCTGCAGCTGACGCTGCAGATCAAGTACTGACCGGACAGGAGGCCGGGCGTGCAAGGACCGTGTGAGCTTCACGGCACCTTCACACGCCCCCAACACCATGCCGCGGGCGGCCAACCCGGACGCCGCCCCGAATCACGGAGGATGACCATGCATCGCACCACACTCGCCAGCACCGCCGCGGCGCTCGTCCTGCTCGCCGCCGGTGTCGCCATCGCGGCCGGACTCGAGCTCGACCCGGATCTGCCCACGTACACCAAGGTCGAGGGCCTGCGCGGCACCTTGAACGCCGCCGGCTCCGACACCATGCTCGAGCTGCAGACCTTGATGGCGGAGGACTTCCGCAAGCTCTACCCGCAGGTCAAGATCCAGGTCGAGGGCAAGGGCTCGTCGACCGCCCCGCCGGCCCTGATCGAGGGCACGGTGCAGCTCGGCAACATGTCGCGGGCGATGAAGGACCAGGAGGTCGACGCCTTCGAGGAGAAGTTCGGCTACCCGCCGACCCGCTTCGACGTCGCCCTCGACACGCTCGCGGTGTTCGTCAACAAGGACAACCCGATCGTCTCGCTGACGGTGCCGCAGGTCGATGCGGTGTTCTCGAAGACCCGCAAGTGCGGCCTCGCCACCAACCTCTCGACCTGGGGCCAGCTCGGCCTGGCCGGCAGCTGGGCGACGGCGCCGATCTCGCTCTACGGCCGCAACGCGGCCTCCGGCACCTACGGCTACTTCAAGGACCACGCCCTGTGCAAGGGCGACTTCAAGGACACGGTCAAGGAGCAGCCCGGCTCCGCGTCGGTGGTGCAGGGCATCGAGAAAGACCTTTCCGGCATCGGCTACTCGGGCATCGGCTACATCACGTCGGGCGTGCGCGCGGTGCCGATCGCGCCGGCCGAGGGCCAGCCGCCGGTCGCCGCCTCGGCCGAGAACGCGGCCGACGGCAGCTACCCGCTCGCCCGCTTCCTCAACGTCTACGTCAACAAGGCCCCGGGCCAGCCGCTCGACCGGCTGACCGCCGAGTACCTGCGCTTCATCCTGTCGGCGGACGGCCAGCGGGTCGTGGCGAAGGCGGGATTTGACCCCCTCGATGCCACGGTCGTCGCCGTCGAGCTCGCCAAGCTCGAGGACTGAGCGGCCGACACTGCCGTGCTCAACGAGAAGCAGAAGGACCGCGCCGCGACCGCGCTCATCCGGGTCGGCGGCATCCTCGTCATCCTGGTGGTGGCGGCGATCGTGGTCAACATCGGCCTCGAGGCGCTGCCGCTCTTCTCCGGCGCCTCGAGCGGGCCGCTCACCAGGGTCGGGGATGCCGGTGAGGCGCTGCTCGCGGGCAGCGACCCGCGGCGCGAGCTGGTCTGGGTCCTCACCCGGGCCGGCCGCATCGAGTTCCCAGCCGACCCGGCGCGCCCCTCCATCGATGTGTCAGGGGGCGCGGCTGTGGTCGCCGCCGACCTCGAGATCGACGGCCGGATCGCGGTCCTCGATGGCTCCGGGCGCCTGTCCGTCGGCTCGCTGAGCTACCGCGACGAGTGGGCCGACGGCGGGCGGACGACCACCGCCCGCTGGCGGCCCGCGGCCGCGCCGCTGGAGCTCGGCGGCGACCGGCGCTGGACGGGAGCGACCGCCACCACCGCCGACGACGGCGCCGCGGTCGCGGCGGCCTGGGACGCGGACGGGGAGCTGGTCAGCGCAGCGTGGGACGGCGACCGCGAGCGCTGGGAGGTGTCGCCGCCGCTGGCGGTCGAGGGCGAGGTGAGCGCGGCCGCGATCGCCCAGGACCTCGACGCTGTCGCCATGGTCAGCGCCGGCGGCCGTCTGCGCGTCCTGACGCTGCCGGCGCTCGACGAGCTCGAGGTCGAGGGTGTGAGCGCGCCGATCGTCCGGGCGCGCTTCCTGATCGGCGGCGGCACCCTGGTGGTGGCAGGAAGCGACGGCGGCGTCGCGATTCTGCTCGAGGTGCCGCGGGTGGTCGTCACCAACCGCGGCGCGCAGCCGCTCGCCGTCGGCGAGCGGGCGCTCGCGCCGGGCGAGTCGGCGACGGTCTGGGACGACGAGCTCAGCCAGCGGCTCGGGGCCCGGCCGGACGTCGAGCTGGCGACCGCAACGCCGGTCTGGCGCGTCGTGCGCACCGCGGCCGGGACCGGTTCGGCGCCGACCGTGATCGCGCCCGGCCATCGCCGCCGCGACTTCGCAGTCGGCTGCGCGGACGGCTCGGTCGGGCTCTACTACTCGACGTCGGGCCGCCGGCTGCTCGCCGAGCGCTGGTCCGACGCGGCGGTGGCCGCGCTCGCGCTCGACCCCAAGGGCGACGGCGCGGTCGCGGTCGCCGGCGGCGAGCTGCTGCGGCGCTCGATCGCCAACCCGCATCCCGAGGTCAGCCTGCGCACCCTGTTCCTGCCGGTCCACTACGAGGGCCACGCGTCCCCGAAGTGGGTCTGGCAATCGACCGGCGGCAGCGACGCCTTCGAGCCCAAGATGAGCCTGTGGCCGCTCATCTTCGGCACCCTCAAGGCGACCCTCTACGCGCTCGTGTTCTCGGTGCCGCTGGCGCTCGCGGCCGCGGTCTGGGTCTCCCAGCTCGCGCCGCCCCGGCTGCAGGCGGTCATCAAGCCGACCCTCGAGCTGATGGCGGCGGTGCCGTCAGTGGTGGTCGGCTTCCTGGCCGCGCTGTGGCTGGCGCCGCGCCTCGAGGCGGCGCTGCTCGCGGCGATCGTCGGCGCCGCCGTGCTGCCGCTCGCGGTGGTGGCGGCCCTCGCAGTCTGGCGGATCGCGCCGGCCGGGCTGCGACGGCGGGTCCCGGCCAGCGGCGAGCTGGTGGTGTTGGCGCTGTCGGCGCTGGGCGTCGTGGCCGCGGCGGTTGCGCTCTCCGGCCCGGTGGAGGCGGCGCTGTTCGGCGGCGACTTCCAGCGCTTCCTGTTCACCGAGTGGGGGGTCCGCTACGACCAGCGCAACAGCCTCGTGGTCGGCATCGCCCTCGGCTTCGCGGTGATCCCGGTGATCTTCACTATCGCCGAGGACGCCTGCTCCGCAGTGCCGCGGTCGCTGATCTCGGCGAGCCGCGCCCTCGGCGCGACCCGCTGGCAGACCGCCGTCCGGCTGGTCGTTCCGGCGGCCAGCCCGGGCCTCTTCGCCGCGGTCATGCTCGGGCTCGGCCGGGCGGTGGGCGAGACCATGATCGTGCTGATGGCGGCCGGCAACACGCCGCTCCTCGACGGCTCTCCGTTCAACGGCATGCGCACGATGTCGGCCGCGATCGCGGTCGAGATCCCCGAGGCGCCGGTGGGGTCGACCCTGTTCCGGGTGCTGTTCCTGACCGGCACCCTGCTGTTCGTCTTCACCCTCATCGTGACCACGGCGGCCGACGTCGTCGGCCGGTACCTGCGGCAGCGCTATGCCCGGTTCTGAGCCGTCGCCGCGGCCGATCGTCGCCACCACCTCGGGCCTGGCCCCGGGCCTGCCCGGCATCTGGGCGACCGCGCTCGCCACCCTGGCGGTGCTGGCGATGCTGGTGACGCTGCTCTCGATCGTGGTGGTCAACGCCGTCGGCTGGTTCTGGCCGGCCCGCATCCACGAGCTCAAGCTCGCCGGCGGCACCGTGCTGGTCGGCGAGCGGGTCGACCGCGAGGTGATGCCGGCGCTCGACGGCGAGGGGGCGCGGCACCGGGTCCAGGTCAAGGTCGGCAACCGCGAGGTGACGGCGAGCGACTTCGTGTGGGTCGCCGCGGCCGAGATCGTCGCGACCGCCGCGCCCGCGGACCTGGTGCGGGTGGTGCGCACGGAGTACGGCGACGCCTTCGGCCGCATCGTCGGCGCGGTCGACGGCAATGGCGAGTCGCTCGATCTGGCGGCGCCGGGCGCGCTCGCCCGGCTGCTCGAGGACGGCGCCCGCATGCGGCGCGAGCGCCGCCATCTCGAACGCGACCTCGAGCGGGTGCGGCGGCCGCTGACCCGCCTCGAGGAGCGGCTCGACCTGGTGGAGCGGTCGCAGCGGGCTCGCACCGCCGAGGGGCGCGCCGAGATCGACGAGCTGCGGCAGCGCACCGAGCAGCTCGCCGGAGAGCTGGCGCCCGAGCTCGCCGGGGTGCAGGCGCGGCTCGACGCGACCGCCGAGCGGCTGCAGAGCGCGGCCCTGGTCCTGGCGGCGGGAGGGCAGAGCCTGGAGATCCCGCTCGGCAACGTCGTCGAGCTGGTCTGGAGCAACCGGCTCGGCCCGCTCGAGCGGGCCTGGCACGCACTGCGGCAGGGCGCGCTGTTCCTCATCACCGAGCCGCGCGAGGCCAACACCGAGGGCGGCATCTTCCCGGCGCTGTTCGGCACCGTGCTGCTGGTCTTCCTGATGAGCCTGGCGGTGGTGCCGCTGGGGGTGATCACGGCCGTCTACATGACCGAGTACGCGCGGCCGGGCCTGCTGCTGCGGCTGGCCGGCCAGGCCGTGAACAACCTCGCCGGAGTGCCCTCGATCGTGTTCGGCATGTTCGGGCTGGCGTTCTTCATCTACGGCGTCGGCGGCGTGATCGACCGCGGCCTCTTCTCAGACCGGCTGCCGACGCCGACCTTCGGCACCGGCGGCATGCTGTGGGCGTCGCTGACCCTGGCCCTGATGACGGTGCCGGTGGTCGTGGTGGCGACCCGCGAAGGCCTGCTGGCGGTGCCGCGGAGCTGGCGCGAGGGGTCGCTCGCGCTCGGCGCCACCAAGTGGCAGACCATGCGCCGGATCGTGCTGCCGGCGGCGATGCCGGGGATCCTGACCGGGCTGATCCTCGCGGTCAGCCGCGCCGCCGGCGAGGTGGCGCCGCTGATGCTGACCGGCGCCGCCAAGCTGGCGCCGAGCCTGGCGGTGGACGGGGCGCCGCCCTTCCTCCACCTGCAGCGCAAGTTCATGCACCTCGGCTTCCACATCTACGATGTGTCGATGCAGTCGCCGAACGTCGAGGCGGCGAAGCCGATGGCCTTCGCGACCACGCTGGTGCTGCTCCTGCTGGTCGTCCTGATGAACCTGACCGCGATCGTCATCAGGCGGCGCCTGCGCCGCGCCTACCGCGGCCAGGCGGTGTAGGAGGAGCTGTGAGCGAGCGAACGGTGGCGCTGTCGAGCGCGGGCCTTCACCTCTACTACGGGGCGACGCATGCCCTCAAGGGCATCACCCTCGAGCTGCCCGAGCGGCAGATCAGCGCCCTGATCGGGCCGTCGGGCTGCGGCAAGTCGACCTTCCTGCGCTGCTTCAACCGGATGAACGACATGATCGAGGGCGTGCGCACGGAGGGCCGCGTGCTCGTCGAGGGGCAGGACATCAATCGCGAGAACGTCGATCTCGAGCAGCTGCGCAAGCGGGTCGGCATGGTCTTCCAGAAATCGAACCCGTTCCCGATGTCGATCCGTGACAACATCAGCTACGGGCCGCGCATGGCGGGAGTGCGGGGGCGCGACCGGCTCGACGCGATCGTCGAGCGGTCGCTGCGCCAGGCCGACCTCTGGGTCGAGGTGAAGGATCGGCTCGACGGCTCGGCCCTCGACCTGTCGGGCGGCCAGCAGCAGCGGCTGTGCATCGCCCGCGCGCTCGCCAACGAGCCCGAGATCCTGCTGCTCGACGAGCCGGCCTCGGCCCTCGACCCGATCTCGACCGCCAAGATCGAGGAGACCCTGCTCCAGCTCAGGTCCCGCTACACGATCGTCATCGTCACCCACAACCTGCAGCAGGCGGCGCGGGTCGCCGACCTGACCGCGTTCTTCATGCTCGGCGAGCTGGTCGAGGTGTCGGACACCACCACCATGTTCACCAAGCCCGGCCAGCGCATCACCGAGGAGTACATAACCGGGAGGTTCGGCTGATGCCGCCCGCCCGATCCACCGATGGCGCACCGCGCCGCTCGCCGACCGCCGGCCGTGGCAGGGCGCGGCGCGTGTTGCACGCGGCCGGATGTGCCGTATCGTTCTCTCAGGGAGTCCCCGATGCACCGGCAGTTTGAGGAAGAGCTGGAGCAGCTGAAGCAGACCATCCTGGCGATGGCCGGGCTCGTCGAGAAGTCCCTCGCCGATGCCGCAGCCGCGCTCGTCCATCAGGACGTCGAGCTCGCCGAAGCGGTCATCGCACGCGACGACGAGGTCGATCGCCTCGAGATCGAGATCGACCGGCTCGCCACCGAGTTCATCGCCCGCCACCAGCCCACCGCAACCGACCTGCGATTCGTGATCGTGGCGATCAAGCTCGGCCCGGAGCTCGAGCGGATCGCCGACGACGCGGTCAACGTCGCCCACCGCGTCCGCCACCTTGCGAAGCTGCCGCTGCTCAAGCCGCTGATCGACCTGCCGAGGATGCTCGCGCTCGCCCACGCGATGGTCAGCGACGCCATCACCGCCTACGTCAAACGCGACCCGGCGGCGGCGCGCGAGATCATCAGGCGCGACGACGAGGTCGACACCCTGTACTGGCAGGTGTTCCGCGAGCTGCTGACCTACATGATGGAGGACCCCTCCAGCATCTCGCGCGCCATCGACCTGATCCTGGTCGCGCGCTTCATCGAGCGGATCGCCGACCAGGCCACCAACATCGCGGAGGAGGTCGTGTACCTGGTCGAGGCGGTGCCGATCCGGCACCGGCACGACGAGCCGGAGAAGTCTCCGGTCGGGGAGTGACGCATCATGGCCGGCGAGCGGCTCGTCATCGTCGAGGACGATCCCGATCTGGCGCGGACCTTGACCCTCGCGCTCGAGCGCGACGGTTTTCAGGTCACCGCCTTCCACACCGGCCGCGAGGGCCTCGAGGGCATCCTCTCCTCGCCGCCCGACCTGGTGCTGCTCGACCTCAATTTGCCTGACCTGGATGGGCTCTCCGTGTGCCGCGAGCTGCGGGGGACGCCGGCGGTCCAGGACCTGCCGCTGATCATCCTGACCGCCCGGGTCGAGGAGAGCGACCGCGTGCTCGGCCTCGACCTCGGCGCCGACGACTACGTGACCAAGCCGTTCTCGCTGCGCGAGCTCAGAAGCCGGATCCGCGCCCTGCTGCGGCGGCGCAGCCTCGACACCGGGGTCCCGGAGGACTCCTACCGCGACTCGCGGCTCGAGGTGGACCGCGGCTCGATGGCGGTGCGCTTCGACGGCCAGCCGGTGCGGCTGACGGTCCGCGAGTTCGAGCTGCTCTGGCACCTCATCACGACCCGGCCGCGGGTCGCCACCCGCGACCGGATCCTCGAGCGGGTGTGGGGGATCTCGAGCGAGGTCGAGACCCGGACCGTCGACGTGCACATCCGGTCGCTGCGGGCCAAGATCGCGAGCGAGGTCGTGGAGACGGTGATCGGCGCCGGCTACCGCTTCCGGGGGTTCGCGTGACGCGAGGCCGCCACCTCGCGGTGGTCGCGCTGGCGGCCGCGCCGTTGCTGCTGGTGTGTCTGCTCGTCGTGGTGCGGATGGGCGGCACCGCGTTTCCGGCAGTCGCGGTCTGGGTGGTCGGCGTCGCGCTGCTCGAGGTGGTGCTGTGGCGGACGATCGGAAGGCCGCAGCGCGAGCTGCTCGATGGGATCGGCGCGACGTCGAGCCGTGAGGTCGGTACCAGGGTCGGCGAGCTGGCGGCGGAGGCCGCGCTCGAGCGCACCGAGCGCGAGCGGACGGCGGCGCTCATCGAGGACCTCTCGTCGGGTCTCGGCGAAGGGCTGGTCGTGGTCGACACCAGCCTCAGGATCCGGCTGATCAACCGGGTTGCCCTACGTTTCTGCGGGGTCGAGCAGGTGCGGGCCGGCGCCCACCTTCTCGAGCTCATTCGCGAGCCCGACGGCGTCGAGACCTTCCAGGCCGCCGCAGCCGGCGGCCGCCCCGATCCGGTCCTGATCGCCAACCCGCGCGGCCTCTGGGAGGTGCGCGCCTTCCCGGTGCGCGGGGGCGGCGCGGTGGGGCTGGTCTCGGAGGTCAGCCTGATCCGGCGCGCGTCCGAGTTCCGGCGCCGCTTCGTGCAGGACCTGTCGCACGAGCTGCGGTCGCCGCTGACCGTGCTGCGGACCACGGTCGAGGCGATGGAGGACGAGCTCCCGGCGGAGCTGACCGAGATGCTGGTCCGTCAGGTCGAGCGGGTCGACCGCCTGGCCAGCGAGCTCAGCGAGCTGGCCACGATCGAGTCCGGCCAGCTCGACCTCGAGCTCGGCTCGGTGATCGCGGCCGAGGTGGTGCGCGAGGTGCTGGCCGACTTCCGGCCCGAGGCAGCGCGGCTCGACGTCGACCTGCGCTCGGAGGTGGCGGAGGACCTGCGCTGCTGGTGCGACCGCCGCGGCCTCTACCGCGTGCTCTCCAACCTGGTCGACAACGCCGTCAAGTACAACCGGCCCGGCGGCTGGGTGCGGGTGCGCGGCCGCATCGCCGACGGCGCGGCCGTCCTCGAGGTGGTGGACAACGGCGAGGGGATCCCGGCGAGCGAGCTCAAGGCGGTGCTGCAGCGCTTCTACCGGGTCGACCGGGCGCGCACGCCCGGCCGCGGCGGGCTCGGGCTCGGCCTCGCCATCGTCAAGCACCTGGTGCAGGTCATGGGCGGCACCCTGGCCCTCGACTCGCGGGAAGGGGTCGGCACGACGGTGACCGTCGGCTTCCCTGTCGAGGGCCCGCCGGGACCTCCGCGCCCCGCCGGCGAGCCGCCGGCGTAGCGGGCCGGCGCCGCCCCCACCTCGCCCGAGCGCGGTCCGTCAGCCGTCGCCTTCGCGCAGCCGGTAGCCGACCCCGGGTTCGGTCAGCAGGTAGGCCGGCCGCGCCGGATCGGGCTCGATCTTGCGGCGGAGGTTGGAGACCGTCACCCGCACCAGGTGGCTCTGCTCGAGGTAGCCCGGCCCCCACACCTCGCGCAGGATCTGGCGGTGGGTCAGCACGCGGCCGGCGTGCCGGACGAGGACCCGCAGCAGGTCGTACTCGGTGGGGGTGAGGGTCAGCTCGACGTCGTCGCGGCGCACCCGCCGGCGCGCGAGATCCACCTCGAGGCCGCCGGCGCGATACACGGGCTCCTCGGCCGGGGACGCGGCCCGGCGCAGGGCGGCGCGGATCCGCGCCAGCAGCTCGCCGGTCCCGAACGGCTTGGTCAGGTAGTCGTCGGCGCCGGCGTCGAGCGCCTCGACCTTGTCGTCCTCCCGGCTGCGCACCGACAGCACGATGATCGGCTGCTGGCTCCACTCGCGCAGCCGCCGGATGACCTCGACGCCGTCGATGTCCGGCAGCCCGAGGTCGAGGACGACGACGTCGGGGCGGAAGGCCGCCGCCGCCGCCAGCCCGTCCTCGCCCGACTCCGCCTCGGCCACCTCCATCTCGGCCGCCGCCAGCGCGGTGCGCAGGAAGCGGCGGATCGGCCGCTCGTCGTCCACCACCAGCACTCGCACGGCACTCATGATGCGCTGCCCTCCTGGGGGTGGCCGAGCGGCAGCTCGAGCACGATCCTGGTGCCGCCGCCATCCGCCCGCTCGGCCCACACCCGCCCGCCGTGGGCCTCGACGATGCCGCGGCTGAGCGCGAGGCCGAGCCCGCTGCCGCCGGCGGCATCACCCCGATCCGCCCGGTAGAACTTCTCGAACACCCGCTCGAGCTCGGACTCCGGGATGCCGTCGCCGTGATCGCGCACCTCGAGGCGCAGCGCGCTGCCCACCGCCCGCCCCGTCACCTCGACCGAGCCGCGGACGGGCGAGAACTTGAGGGCGTTGTGGAGCAGGTTGACCAGGGCCTGGGTGAGGAGCGCCGCGTCGCCCTCAACGGCTGGCAGCTCGGGCGGCACGTCGAGGTGGATCCGCTCCGACTCGGCCCGCACCGGCGACTGGGTGAGGGCGGCGCCGACCAGATCCTGCGGCTCGATCGGCTCCCGGTGCAGCTCGAGGCGTCCCGCCTCGAGACGCGACAGGTCGAGCAGCCCGCCCACCACCCGGTCGAGCCGCCCGGCCTCGTCGGCCGCCTCGGCCAGCAGCCCGGCCCGCGCCTCGTCGCCGAGCCGCTCGCCCTGCTCGCGCAGGGTCGACAGCACGCCGACGATGGTGGCGAGCGGGGTGCGCAGGTCGTGGGAGACCGAGCCCAGGATGGCCCGGTGGAGGCGGTCGGCCTCGGCCAGCAGCGCGGCCCGCCGGGCCTGCTCGGCAAGCTCGGCGCGCTCGAGGGCGACGCCGGCCTGGGCCGCCATCGCCTCCACCAGCCGTCGCCGGTCGGGCGCCAGCGCCTGGCCCGAGAGGGGCACGGCGAGGCCGAGTACCACGCCCGGCTCCCGCCCCGCGAGCACCGGCAGCCAGAGGTGGTCGGCCGCGGGCAGGGTGTCGGTGCCGCGGCCCGCCGGCCGGCCGCGGCTTGCGCACCAGCGCGCGGCGGCGAGGTCGGTGGTCGACAGCCGTCCCGAGGGAGGCGGGCCTGCGAGCACCTCCACTGGCTCCCGGAGCGCGAGGACGAGGCCGGGCAGGCCGCTCGCCTGGCTCGCCTCCTCGAGCAGGCAGCGCGCCACGTCGGCCAGCTGGCTGGTGGTGGAGAGCCGGCGGGAGAGGCTGAGCAGCGCCGCGGTCTGCGCCTCGCGGGTCTCCGCGGCCGCGGTCTGGGCGCGCAGTCGCGCGACCAGGGTGCTGGTCACCGCGCCGACCAGGAAGAGGCCGAGAAAGGTGATCAGGTACTGGGTGTCGTGCACGGTGAAGCTGTGACGCGGGGGCACGAAGACCACGTCGAAGGCGATCACCGAGACGGCGGCGGCGACCAGGGCGGGGACGAGGCCGAGCCGGAGGGCGGCGACCAGCACCGCGACCAGGTAGACCATGACCAGGTTGGTCGGCTCCAGGCGCCCGGCCAGCGGCAAGCCGAGCGCGGTTGCGACCGCCACCAGCGCCAGCGCATCGATCACCTGGCGCCAGCCCGGCCGCTCGCGCCGCGGACCGCGCCGTGCCTCAGGCGTCGGCAGCGTGGCGCCGACGCTGACCACGACCAGATCGATCGGCGGCGCCTGCGCGACCAGGTCGTTGAAGATCGAGCGCTGCAGGCGGGCGAGGGGCCCGTGCCGGGTGGGCCGGCCGACGACCAGCTTGGTCACGTTGTGGGCACGCGCGAAGCGCAGCACCGCCTCGGCGACCGAGCTGCCGTCGAGGGTGGCGACCTGGGCGCCGAGCTGCTCGGCGAGGGCGAGGTCGCGGTAGATCCGTTGCCGGTTGTCCTCGCTCAGCCGGTCGCTTCCGGCCGTCTCCACGTAGACGGCGAACCACTCGGCCCGCAGCTCGTCGGCGAGGCGGCGGGTGGCGCGGATCAGCTCGGCGCTGTATGGGCTGCCGGCGACCGAGACCAGGAGGCGCTCCGCCGCCGGCCAGGGGCCGGGAATGGCGCGCAGCGTCATGTAGGCGCGCATCTGCTCGTCCACCCGGCGTGCTGCGCGGCGCAGGGTGAGCTCGCGCAGGGCCAGCAGGTTGCCGGAGCGGAAGAACCGCTCGGTGGCTCGCGCGGCCTGCTCGGGCACATAGACCTTGCCCTCGGCCAGCCGCTGCAGCAGCTCCTCTGGCGGCACGTCGACGAGCTCGATCTCGTCGGCCTGGTCGAGCAGCCGGTCCGGAACCCGCTCGCCCATTGCGACCCCGGTGATCCGCGCCACCACCTCGGCCAGGCTCTCGAGGTGCTGGACGTTGAGGGTGGTCCAGACCTCGATGCCGGCCGCCGCCAGCTCCTCCACGTCCTGCCAGCGCTTGGGATGTCGCGAGTCGGGCGCATTCGAGTGCGCCAGCTCGTCGATGAGGACGACCCCGGGCCGGCGCGCCAGCACGGCGTCGAGGTCGAGCTCGGTCACGTGCGCCCCGCGGTAGCTGAGCCGGCGGCGCGGCAGGACCTCGAGGCCTTCGAGCAGAGCCTCGGTCTCGGCGCGGCCGTGGGTCTCCACCAGCGCCACCACCAGGTCGATCCCCTCGGCCCGCCGCCGCCGCGCCGCCTCCAGCATGGCGTAGGTCTTGCCGACGCCGGCCGCGTAGCCGAGGAAGACCTTCAGTCGCCCGCGATCGCGCCGGCGCTCCTCGTCGGCGGCCAGCTCCAACAGCTGGTCCGGATCCGGCCGCGGCTCGCCCGTGCTGCCCGACATCGTCACCTTGATGGTAGCGTGGTCGGCCCGCGTCCGAATCGTCGGTCGAGCGCCAGATTGAGGCGCAGGACGTTGACTCTCGGCTCGCCCAGGAAACCGAGTGTGCGGCCCTCCACGTGCTCCGCCACCAGCGCCTCCACCTCGGCGACCCGGACACCCCGCGCCGCCGCGATCCGGCGGGCCTGCCAGCGCGCGGCAGCCGGGCTCAGGTGGGGGTCGAGACCGCTCGCCGAGGCAGTGAGGAGCTCGGCCGGGACCGCACTTGGAGCAGACGGGTTTTCGGAGCGCAGGCGGGCGGCCTCGACGGCGACCCGCTCCCTGAGCGTCGCCGAGGTGGGACCGAGGTTCGAGGCGCCGGATGCCGACGCATCGTAGCCGCCCCGGCCGGCGGCTGAGGGCCGGCCGTGGACGTAGCCGGGGCTCGCGAAGCTCTGACCGATCAGCTCGGAGCCGATGACCCGCCCGCCGACCTCGACCACGCTGCCGTTGGCCTGGCGCGGGAAGAGGAGCTGGGCGAGGGCGGTGACCCCCAGGGGATAGACAACCCCCGTCAGCACCAGGGTCACGGCTGCCATGCGCACGGCGACCTTAAGCTGCGATCGCATCTGCCCCTCCTAGGTGAGCCCGAGGGCGGTCAGCACCAGGTCGACGAGCTTGATGCCGGCAAATGGCGTCATCACGCCCCCCAGCCCATAGAGCAGCAGCGAGCGCTTGAGCAGCGCGGCCGCGCCGAGCGGGCGGTAGCGCACGCCGCGCAGCGCCAGCGGGATCAACGCGACGATGATGAGCGCGTTGAAGATCACCGCGGCGAGGACCGCGCTGCGCGGCGAGGCAAGGGCCATCACGTTGAGCGGCGCGATCTCCGGGAACGCCGGGAGCAGCATGGCGGGCAGGATCGCGAAGTACTTGGCGACGTCGTTGGCGATCGAGAAGGTGGTCAGGCAGCCGCGCGTCATCAGCAGCTGCTTGCCGACCTCGACCACCTCGAGCAGCTTGGTCGGGTCGCTGTCGAGGTCGACCATGTTGCCCGCCTCGCGCGCCGCCTGGGTGCCACTGCCCATGGCGATGGCCACATCGGCCTGCGCCAGGGCCGGCGCGTCGTTGGTGCCGTCGCCGGTCATCGCCACCAGCTTGCCCTTGGCCTGCTCCGCCCGGATCAGGGCGAGCTTCATTTCGGGGGTGGCCTCGGCCAGGAAGTCGTCGACGCCGGCCTCGGCCGCGATGGCGGCCGCGGTCAGGGGGTTGTCGCCGGTGATCATGATCGTCGTAAGCCCCATCGCGCGGAAGCGGGCGAAGCGCTCCTTGATGCCGCCCTTGACGATGTCCTTGAGATGCACGGCGCCGATCGTCCGCCCGTCGCGCGCGACCAGCAGCGGCGTGCCGCCGCTTCTCGCGATGCTCTCGACGGCGGCCTCGAGCGGCGGCGGCACCGGGTTTCCCGCCGCCGCGCACCAGGCGCGGATGGCGTCGACGGCCCCCTTGCGCACCTGCGCCCCCGGCAGATCGACGCCGCTCATCCGGGTCTGGGCGGAGAAGGGCACGAAGCGGATCTCCGGCAAACGGCCGCCGGCGATCTCCGGCTCGGCCCGCAGGCCGAAGCGCTGCTTTGCCAGCAGCACGATGCTGCGGCCCTCCGGCGTCTCGTCGGCCAGCGACGCCAGCTGGGCCGCGACTGCGAGGTACTTCTCGGAGACGCCCGGCGCCGGCAGCAGCGCCACCGCCTGGCGATTGCCGAAGGTGATGGTGCCGGTCTTGTCGAGCAGCATGATGTCGACGTCGCCGGCCGCCTCGACCGCCCGGCCGCTGGTCGGGATGACGTTGGCGCGGACCAGGCGGTCCATGCCGGCAATGCCGATCGCCGACAGCAGCCCGCCGATCGTGGTCGGGATCAGGCACACCAGCAGGGCGGTGATCGCGGTGATCGAGAAGCGCACGCCCGAGTAGAGGCCGAACGGCACCAGGGTGACGCAGACGACGAGGAAGATGATCGTCATGCCGCACAGCAGGACCTCGAGAGCGATCTCGTTCGGGGTCTTCTGACGGCGCGCCCCCTCCACCAGGGCGATCATGCGGTCGAGGAAGGCGCCGCCGGGATCGCTCGTGATCCGGACCACGATCCGGTCCGACAGCACCCGCGTGCCGCCGGTGACGGCCGAGCGGTCGCCGCCGCTCTCGCGGATGACCGGGGCCGACTCGCCGGTCACCGCCGACTCGTCCACCGACGCGATCCCCGCGGTCACCTCGCCGTCGCCTGGGACCAGCTCGCCGGCCGTGACGACCACGACGTCCCCCGTGCGCAGGCTCGACGCGGGCACCGCCTCCTCGCGGCCGTTGGCCAGCCGCCGGGCCGTGGTGTCGCGGCGCAGCCCGCGCAGTGCGGCCGCCTGCGCCTTGCCCCGCCCCTCGGCGAGCGCCTCGGCGAAGTTCGAGAACAGCACCGTGAACCACAGCGAGAGCGCCACCGACAGGGTGAACCAGCCCGGCTCGGCGCTGCCCGTGCTGCGCACCAGGCCGGTGAGCCAGGCGGCCGTGGTCACGACGGCGCCGGCCGCCACCACCAGCAGCACCGGGTTGCGCGCTGTCACCCGCGGGTCGAGCTTGCGCAGGCTGTCGAGCAGCGCTCCGCGCAGGATCGTGCGGTCCCACGCCGAGACGGCGTGCAGCTTCCCGTCGGGCATGGCTAGAACACCCTTCCGGCGCGGGCCAGGAAGTGCTCGACCACCGGCCCCAGACTGAGCGCCGGCAGGAAGGTCAGCGCGCCGACGATCACGATGACGCCGATCAGCAGCGCGAGAAACAGCAGCCCGGTGGTGGGGAAGGTGCCGGCGCTCGGGGGCGCCACCTTCTTGCCGGCCATCGACCCCGCGATGGCGAGCACCAGGACGATCATCCAGAATCGACCCGCAAGCATCGCCACACCGAGGGTGAGGTTGAACCACGGCGTGTCGGCGGCGAGGCCCGCGAACGCCGAGCCGTTGTTGCCGGCCGCGCTCGAGTACGCGTAGTTGAGCTCGGTGAGCCCGTGCGGGCCGGCGTTGCCGAGCGACGACAGCGCCGACGGGTTGACTGCTGAGGCCGCGGCGCCGGCCAGGATCAGCAGCGTCGGCAGGAGGACGAAGAGCACCGCGAGCCTGACCTCCCGGCTCTCGACCTTCTTGCCCAGGTACTCGGGGGTGCGCCCGACCATCAGGCCGGCGATGAACACCGCCAGCAGCGCCATCACCAGCATCCCGTAGAGGCCGGCGCCGACGCCCCCGAACACCACCTCGCCGAGCTGGATGTTGAACAGCGTGACCAGGCCGCCGAGCGGGGTGAAGCTGCCGTGCATCGAGTTGACGGCGCCGCACGAGGCGTCGGTCGTCACCGTGGCGTAGAGGGCGGAGCCGGCGACACCGAAGCGGACCTCCTTGCCCTCGAGGTTGCCGGCGGGGGACGGGAGCGGCAGGACCGGGTTGCCGGCCGCCTCGGCCCAGTAGACCGCGGTCGCGCCGGCGAGGAACAGGATGGACATGGCGGCGAGCAGCACCAAGCCCTGCCGGCGGTCCCCCGCCATCCGGCCGAAGGTCCAGACCAGGCCGGCCGGGATGGCGAAGATCAGCAGCATCGAGACGAAGTTCGTCAACGGGGTCGGGTTCTCGAAGGGATGGGCCGCGTTGGCGTTGAAGAAGCCGCCGCCGTTGGTGCCGAGCTGCTTGATCGCCTCCTGCGAGGCGACCGGCCCGAGCGGGATTGCCTGCTCGCCGCCGTCGAGGGTGGCAGCCACCCGGGAGGGGGCCAGGCTCTGCACGACTCCCTGGGAGGCGAAGACGAGAGCGACGACCAGGCTCGCCGGGAGCAGGACGTAGACCGTGCCCCGGGTGAGGTCGACCCAGACGTTGCCGATCGTCCCCGGCCCCTTGCCCTCGCCCCGGCGCGTCAGACCGCGGGCGAGCGCGACCGCGACCGCCATCCCGGCTGCGGCGGAGACGAAGTTCTGCCAGGCGAGGCCAGCCATCTGGGTGAGGCAACTCATGGTCGCCTCGCCGGCATACGCCTGCCAGTTGGTGTTGGTGGTGAAGCTCGCAGCAGTGTTGAAGGCCGACAGCGGCTCGACGGGTCCCAGGTGCTGGGGGTTGAGCGGCAGCAGGTGCTGCAGCCGCTCGATGGCGTAGGTGGCCAGCAGGCTGACGCCGCTGAAGGCGAGCAGCGAGCCGGTGTAGCGCGGCCATGGCTGCTCGCGACCGTCGACCCGGCACGCCCGATAGACGAGGCGCTCCAGCCAGCCGAGCGGACGCGCCAGCGCGTGCGGACCGCCCTCGAGCACGCGGTGCAGGTAGCTCCCCAGCGGCGGTGCCGCGAGCAGCACGATCGCGAGAAACACCAGGATCTGGATCCAACCGGGCGCGGTCATGGCGAGCCACTCCCTCAGCGCCGCTCGCCCCGCAGCAGCGCGTCGCCGAGCCTGGCGAGGAGCAGCAATGAGACCAGCAGGCCGACGGCGTGCTCGAGGCTCATGAGGCCTCCGCTCACATCCGGTCGCAGGCGCGGACGAGGCGCCACGACAGCAGGAAGAACACCAGCGTGACCGTCACCACGAGAAGGTCGTTCATGGGTGATCCTCTCAGAAGCGAGGCCGGCCTGCCGCAGCGCCCACAGCGTGGGCCTTGGAAGGCCGTTCGCGATCGGCCGGGCCGGCGGTTGCCGACCTCCCGGCGTCGGACCGCGCCTCGTCGAGGGCGCGGCGGAGCCGGGCCGTCGCCCACCACTCCTCGACCGCGGCCCAGCCGGCGGTCGCGAGCAGGAAGGCGAACAGGTAGAGCAGAAAGCGCCGGTCGGTGTCGGCGAGCAGCCGCGGCCAGGCCGCCATCGCCCACACCGGCGCCGACAGCAGCGCGAGCAGCGAGGTCAGCAGGCGCCGCCGGGCGGTCAGCTGCTCGCACCTGAGGTGTCGGTCGAGCAGCGACGGCTCGGGACCAACCTCGTCGTCGGGGCGGGCCGGAAAGCGGGTGAGCACGAGATCCGCCATCGATCGAAGTGTGGGGCGGCGCGGGTCAATTGGGTGGAAAGACCCGAGCCGGGCGCGTCAAGGTCCCGTCAACGCCGGGCTGGTCAAGGGGACGGCAAGAGTGCGCCGGAAGCTGTCAAGGCCGCGTCAAGGCCGGGCTCGGGGGCGGTTTGGCGGCGGCCCCACGGTGTATACCGAGGCCGAGCGCCGAGTCCCGCCGGGGGCGGGAGCGGGGGAACCAATCCGGGGCGCATCGCCGCAGGCGTAGGGCAATCTCTTCGGCCCGAGCCCGTCAGCTCACCCCGCAGGCGTCGAAGAGAGGTCGAGCGTGCAGACACCGCCGTTCGCCGGCTGCGGGCCGGCGACCGCTTCCCCACCGTTTTCGGATCGTCCGGCGCCAGCCGCGACGGGGCCACGCCGTTGCGGCGCCGGCCGGCCGTTCCTCTCCCGGAGCGCGGGCTCATGACCGAGACGGCGGCCAACGACGTCGAGGCGGCGGACCTGGACGACGCCGCACCGCGGATCGCCACCCGGCGCGACCTGGCGGCCCTGTCGCTGGCCGCTCTCGGCGTGGTCTACGGCGACATCGGGACCTCGCCGCTGTACACCATCCGCGAGTGCTTCCTGCCCGGCCACGGCGCCGAGCCGACCGCGGCCAACGTTCTCGGCGTGCTGTCGCTCATCTTCTGGTCGCTCGCCCTGGTCGTGGTCCTCAAGTACCTGGTGTTCGTGATGCGCGCCGACAACCGGGGAGAGGGCGGGATCATGGCGCTGATCGCCCTCATCTCGCCGGCTGCGAACGGCAACGGAAACGGCGGCAGGCGGCGCCGCCGCCGGTTGATCATGCTCGGCCTGTTCGGCACTGCGCTCCTGTTCGCCGACGGCATGATCACGCCGGTGATCACGGTCCTCGGCGCGATCGAGGGGCTCGAGGTGGCGACCCCGGTGCTGCGCCCTTTGGTGGTGCCGGTCTCGCTCGGCATCCTGGCCGGGCTGTTCCTGGTGCAGAAGCGGGGCACGGCGCGGGTCGGCGCGATGTTCGGGCCGGCGATGGTGGTCTGGTTCCTGATGATCGCCGCCCTCGGCGTGCCGTGGATCGTCCGCCACCCCGAGGTGCTGACGGCGGTGGCGCCGTGGCACGCGGTGGGGTTCCTCGTCGGCCACCGCCTCCAGGGCTTCTTCGTCCTCGGCGCGGTGGTGCTCTGCTTTACCGGCACCGAGGCGCTGTACGCGGACATGGGCCACTTCGGCCCGCGGCCGATCCGCTTTGCCTGGTCGGTCATGGTCTGTCCGTGCCTGCTGCTCAACTACTTCGGCCAGGGGGCCGCGATCCTCGGCGGCGGCGCGCGCGCTGTCGCCAACCCGTTCTTCGCCCTCGCGCCGGCCTGCCTGCTCTACCCGGTGGTCGCGGTCGCGACCGTGGCCGCCGTGATCGCGTCGCAGGCTCTGATCTCGGGCGCCTTCTCGCTCGCGCAGCAGGCGATGCAGCTCGGTTACTCGCCGCGGCTGGACGTCGTCCACACCTCGAGCCTCGCCCGCGGGCAGATCTACGTGCCGCAGGTCAACGGTCTCCTGCTGGTCGCCTGCTGCGCCCTGACCGTGATCTTCCGCTCGTCGTCGAGCCTAGCCGCGGCCTACGGTGTGGCGGTCACCGGGACCATGACCATCACCTCGATCCTGCTCTACGCGGTGGCGCGCGAGCGCTGGGGCTGGGGGCGCATCGGCGCCGGCGCGCTGATCGGCCTGTTCCTGTGCATCGACCTGCCGTTCCTCTCGGCCAACCTCGTCAAGGTCGCGCACGGCGGCTGGCTGCCGCTCCTGGTCGGCGCCGCCCTGTACTGCGTGTTCGTCACCTGGAAGCAGGGGCGCGAGCTGCTCGCCCGGCAGATGCGGGACGGGATGGTCGCGCTCGACCGCTTCCTCCCCTCGCTGCGGCTGGAGAGGCCGCCCCGGGTCTCCGGAACCGCGGTCTTCATGACCTCGAACCTCGACGTGGTGCCGCCGGTGCTGCTCCACCACTTCAAGCACAACAAGGTGCTCCACGAGCAGGTCATCCTGCTGTACGTGCTGACCGAGCGGGTGCCGGTGGTGCCACTCGAGGAGCGGGTCGAGGTCCACGACCTCGGCGACGAGGTCTACTCGGTGATCGCGCGCTTCGGCTTCATGGAGACGCCGGACGTGCCGAGGGCCCTCAAGCAGTGCCGCACCCGGGGCCTGCGGGTCAAGCTCGGCGAGACCAGCTACTACCTCGGCCGCGAGACCCTGCTCACGACCGGCGGCAGCGACATGGCGCAGTGGCGCAAGGGGCTGTTCGCGTACCTGTCGCGCAACGCCCGGCCGGCCACCGCCTTCTTCGGGCTGCCGCCGAACCGGGTCGTCGAGCTCGGCATGCAGGTGCGGCTCTAGCTGGCGGCATGCCTGCGCGCCCCGATGGTAGACTTCGCCCGTTGGCGGGAGGCGTCCCCGCCGTCACCAGCGAAAGCGAGGCAGGACCGGCATGACGACTCACCTGGAGGCGATGCTGCAGCAGGACCTCGAGCGGATTCGCCTCAAGGTCGTCGAGATGGGCGACCTGGCCGAGCGGGCGATCCGCGCCAGCATACGGTCGGTGCTCGAGCGGGACCGCCAGCTCGCGTTCGCGGTGATCATGCGCGACCAGTTCATCGACCAGGCCGAGAAGGAGCTCGACAGGCTCTGCCTGCAGTTCCTGGTCCGCTACCAGCCGGCCGCGAGCCTGCTCCGCTTCGCCTACGCGACGATCAAGGTCAACCTCGAGCTCGAGCGGGTCGGCGACTACGCCGAGAGCATCGCCCGCCAGGCACTGAAGCTGGCCGAGGTCGACGCTCCCCTGCCGCTGGACCGGCTCCAGCAGGTGGTCGACCTCGCCGTGCCGATGCTGCACGACGCCATCCAGGCCTTCGTCGGCCAGGACGCCGAGCTCGCCCGCAAGACGATCGAGTCCGACGAGGCGGTCGACCTGCTCCGCGACCAGCTGACCAAGGACCTGACCTCGGCCTACAAGGAGGGCCGGCTGCCCTTCGAGGCCCTCAACCCGCTGGTCATGGTGGCGCGCCGCCTCGAGCGGGTCTCCGATCAGGCCCGCAACATCGGGATGGAGACGCTCTACATGTGCACCGGGGAGATCGCCAAGCACCCGGGTTCGGACGTCTTCCAGGTGCTCTTCGTCGACGAGCACAACGCGTGCCGCAGCGTGATCGCCGAGATGATCGGCACCGCGCTCAGGGAGCCGGGCTTCGTGTTCTCGAGCGCAGGGCTGATCCCGGCGCCCGTCGCCGAGCCGACGGTCCGCTTCATGGCCTCGCGTGGCTTCGACGTCAGCCGCTTCGTGCCGAGGGCCGTGACCAGCGTCGCCAACATCGACCACGAGGACGTCATCGTGCTGCTCGCGCCGGAGGCCCGGCGGGCCTTCCCGCGCCGTCCCCGCCACACCGTGATGCTGGACTGGCCGGTCGACGATCCGAACGCCGTCGTGGGTGACGAGGCGACGGTCGCCGCCGCCTACGACCGGGCGTACTCGTTCCTCGAGGAGCAGATCCTCGATCTGGTCTCCGCGATCCGCGACGCCAAGGAGGGCTGACCACCCGTGAGCTTCCTATCCAGAATCCCGGCGATGTCCGCGGCGCCGACGGCCGTGCTGCTGGTGGCGGCCGCGCTGCTGCCGACCGCCTGCGGAAAGAGCCGCAGCGGCAAGGCCACGACGATCCAGGTCCGCGGCTCGGACACGATGGTGAACGTCGCCCAGGCATGGGCCGAGGAGTACACCAACGTCGCGCCCACGGTCGGGGTGGAGGTCTCGGGCGGCGGCTCGGGGGTGGGCATCGCGGCGCTCGAGCGCGGCACCATCGACATCGCCAACGCCAGCCGCAACATGAAGCCCGAGGAGGCCGAGCAGGCCAGGAAGAACACCGGCAAGGAGCCGCGCGAGTTCATCGTCGGCTATGACGCGCTCGCCGTCTTCGTGCACAGGGACAACCCGATCAGCGAGATCAACTTCGAGCAGCTGGCCGACATCTTCGCCGAGGACGGCACGGCGGTGAGGTGGTCGGACCTCGGCGTCGAGATCCCGGGGGTGAGCGACGACACCATCGTCAGGATCTCCCGCCAGTCGAGCTCGGGGACCTACGAGTTCTTCCGCGAGCGGGTTCTCGGCAAGAAGGACTTCAAGCTCGGCTCGCGCGACATGAACGGCTCCAAGGAGGTCGTCGAGCTGATCGGCAGCGCCAGGACCGCGATCGGGTACAGCGGCATGGGGTACGCGACGGACACGGTCAAGATCCTCAAGATCGCCCGTGCCGCCGGCGAGCCGGCCTACGAGCCGACCGTCGAGAACACGGTGCTCAAGGCCTACCCGCTGGCCCGCTCGCTCCAGATGTACACGCTCGGCGAGCCGCAGGGCGCGGTCAAGGACTACATCGACTGGATCCTCTCGCCGGCCGGCCAGCGGATCCTCGAGGACAACGGCTACGTGCCGGTGATCGCCGGCGGGGACGGCGCGTGACGCGCCCCTTCTCGTCGGCCGGCCGCATTGCGAGCGCGCCGATGACGGCGAGGCTCCCGCGGTGAGCGCGGCTGTGACCACGTCCGGCGGCGTGCCCGCCGAGCGGCGGCCGTCCCGGTCGACGCTGGCGCTGGTCAGCGAGCGGGTCATCGAAACCCTGGTCAAGGTCAGCGGCGTCAGCGCCGTGATCTTCGTGGTCGCGATCTTCTTCTTCATTTTCCGTGAGGCGGCCCCGGTGCTGTGGAACAAGGACTTCCACATCTTCGAGTTCCTGTTCTCGACCGAGTGGTACCCGACCTCGGTCAACAACGTCCGTTACGGCACGCTCGCCCTCACCGTGGGCACGTTGTCGGTGACCGCGGTGGCGATCGTGCTCGCGGTCCCGTTTGGGCTGGGGGCGGCCATCTTCGTGTCCGAGTTCTGCCCGCCGAAGCTCAGGGAGACGCTCAAGATCGTGATCGAGCTGCTCGCCGCCATCCCGAGCGTGGTCTGGGGCTTCGTCGGCCTGACCGTGATGAGCAAGATCATCGTCACCCTGACCGGCACCCCGATCGGGGTCAACCTGTTGAACGGCGCCGTCATCCTCGCGCTGATGAGCGTGCCGATCATCGTCTCGATCGGCGAGGACGCGCTGCGGGCCGTGCCCGACTCCTACCGGGAGGCGGCCGTCGCGCTCGGCGCGACGCGCTGGCAGACGGTCTACCGGGTCCTGCTGCCGGCGGCCAAGAACGGCCTCCTCGCCGCGGTGCTGCTCGGCGTCGGCCGCGCCGTCGGCGAGACCATGGCCGTGCTGATGGCGACCGGCCACGCCGTCCACATCCCGGACGGCCTCCTCAACTCGGTGCGCACGCTGACCGCCAACGTCGCCGCCGAGCTCGGCGAGGCGCCGGCCGGGTCGCCCCACTACCGCGTGCTGTTCCTCACCGGCGTCCTGCTGTTCTGGATCACCCTGGTCGTGAACGTCGCCGCGGACCTCGTGGTGCGCGGGATCCGGCGGAGGTAGGCGCGTGGACGGCTCCCTCCCGGCCGCGCCGCGCTTCACCCGGACTGCCCGGGGCGCCCGCAGCGAGCGCGCCCAGCGGGTGGCGAAGCTCGTGTTCGGGGCGATGGCCCTGGCCATGGTCGCCCCGCTCATCGGCATTGTCGTCTACCTGCTGGTGCGGGCCTGGCCGTCGCTCGGCTGGGAGTTCCTCGTCGACGTGCCCCGCAAAGGCATGCGCGAGGGCGGCATCTGGCCCGCGTTCGTGGGCACCCTCTACCTGGTGACGATCTCGCTCGCGGTGGCGGCGCCGATCGGCGTGCTGGCGGCGATCTACCTCAACGAGTACGCCCGCGACAACTGGTTCAACCGGCTCATCAACCTCGCCGTGATCAACCTGGCCGGGGTCCCGAGCATCGTCCACGCCCTGTTCGGCCTCGGCGCCTTCGTCTACGCGGCGCGGTTCGGCTTCTCGATCCAGGCGGCCGCGCTGACGCTCGCGATCATGACGCTGCCGGTGATCATCGCCAGCACCCGCGAGGCGCTGGCGTCGGTGCCGAGGGCGTTCCGGGAGGCCTGCTGGAACGTGGGGGCGACCCGCTGGCAGACCATCCGTGCGGTCGTCCTGCCCAACTCGATCTCGGGCATCCTCACCGGCATCATCCTGCAGGTGTCCCGCGCCGCCGGCGAGACCGCGCCGATCATGTTCACCGGCGCCGTCTTCTACAAGGCGGTGCAGCGCGGCGACCTCTTCCCGTACCGGCTCGGCGACCAGTGCATGGCGCTGTCCATGCACCTCTACACGGTCTCCACCTAGGTGCCCAACGTCAAGGAGTCGATCCCCTACGCGACCGCGGTCGTCCTCCTCGGCTCGGTGCTGCTGGTCAACGCCACGGCGATCGCGGCGCGCGTCGTCATGCGCCGGCGCAAGAGGTGGTGAGGGATGGGCGGCGGCCGGATCGTCGAGGTCGAGGACCTGCGCCTGGCCTACGGCACCAAGGAGGTGCTGCACGGCATCTCGTTCGCGATCGAGTCGAACGAGATCTTCGCCGTGATCGGGCCGGCCCAGTCCGGCAAGACCTCGCTGCTGCGCTGCCTCAACCGGACCACCGACTTCATCCCCGGGGCCACGCTGTCCGGCAGCGTCCGGGTCAACGGCGAGGACATCCGCCGCGTCAAGGACGTCTTCGGGCTGCGACGCCGGGTCGGCATGGTGGCGCCGCTCCCGGTCGGGCTGCCGATGTCGATCTACGACAACGTCGCCTTCGCGCCGCGCAGCTCGGGCGTGACGGCGAAGCGCGAGCTCGACGAGATCGTCGAGCGCTGCCTCACCCAGGCCGCGCTCTGGGATGAGGTCAAGGACCGGCTGCCGAGCCTGGGCACCGCGCTGTCGGGCGGCCAGCAGCAGCGGCTGACGATCGCCCGGGCGCTCTCCCACCGGCCGGAGATCCTGTGTCTCGACGAGTTCTCGATCGCCATCGACCCGGTCACCACGATGCGCATCGAGGACGTGCTCAAGAAGCTGCGGCGTGAGATGACGATCATCCTGGTGACCAACCTGGTCCAGCAGGCGCGGCGCCTCGCCGACCGCACGATGTTCCTGTGGAACGGCGAGATCGTCGAGCTCGGACCGAGCGGGGTCGTGTTCTCGGATCACCCGGTTGACCGCCGCACCTTCGACTACGTCAACGGGATCTTCGGATGAGCGGCGCGGGCGAGCTCAGCATTGCCACCCGGGGGCTCAACCTCTACTACGGCTCGTTCCAGGCCCTCAGCGACGTCACGGTCGGTATCCGCCACGGCCTGATCACCTCCATGATCGGCCCCTCCGGGTGCGGCAAGACGACCTTGCTGCGCTGCTTCAACCGGGTCAACGAGCGCTACGACTACGTTCGCACCACCGGCGAGATCATCGTTCTCGGCAAGAACATCTACGACCCGGACGTGTCGCTGATCGAGCTCCGAAAGTCGGTGGGCATGGTCTTCCAGCGCCCCAACCCGCTGCCGGTGTCGGTCTACGAGAACGTGGTGTTCGGGCTGCGCGTCCACTGCGACCGCAGCGCGCTGCAGCGCGCCGATCTCGACATCGCGGTCGAGAAGGCGCTGACCGAGGTCGGGCTGTGGCGGGACCTCAGGGACCGCCTCAAGGCCAAGGCGACCACGCTCCAGCTCGAGCAGCAGCAGAAGCTGTGCATCGCGCGCCTGCTCCCGCTCAAGCCCGAGGTGATCCTGATGGACGAGCCCTGCTCGGCCCTCGACGTTGAGGGCACGGCGGCGATCGAGGAGCTGATGTTCGAGCTCAAGGGCCGCTACACCATCGTCATCGTCACCCACAACATGGCCCAGGCCCGGCGCGCCTCCGACGAGTCGATCTTCATGCTGATGGGCAGGCTGGTCGAGCACGCCGCCACCGAGGAGCTCTTCCTGAACCCCAAGGACCCCCGGACCCTGGAGTACATCGAGGGCCGCTACGGATGAGGGCGCGCGGCCGGCGCCGCCGCGTGGTGCGAATCCATCCGGGTGTCTGGTAGAGTCCACGCATGCGGATCATCGTCAATCCGGCGGCAGCGGTGGGCCGGGTCGGCCGCGAGTGGGGCCGAGTCGCGCCGATCCTCGAGGAGCTCGGAGTCAAGGCCGAGGTCGTCTTCACCGAGCGGCCGTGGCATGCCATCTCACTCGCCGAGCAGGCGGTGCGCGACGGCCACGAGCTGGTGGTGGCGGTGGGCGGCGACGGCACCGTCTGCCAGGCCGCGTCAGGGCTCTTCAGGAGCGGGGGCGGCGCGCTCGGCATCCTGCCGATCGGCACCGGCAACGACGTGGCGCGGACCCTGGGCATTCCGCTCGACGTCCGGGAGGCGGCCCGGGTCGTGCTCGACGGCCACCGCCGCCAGGTCGACCTGATCCGGATCGGCGACTACCTGGTGCTCAACGCGATCGGGGTCGGCCTGCTCGGCGACATCAACACCCGGGCCGCCCGCATCAAGCGGATCCGCGGCATCGTCGCCTACCTCGGCACGGCGCTGGTCTCGCTCGTCAAGTTCGAGTCGCCGCCGGTGGTGGTCGAGACCCCCGACCGGCGCTACGAGGGCTCGATGACGATCCTCGCCGTGCACGGCGGCCCGACCACCGGTGGCGGCTTCATCCTGGCCCCGCGCGCGGTGCCCGACGACGGCCTGCTCGACGCAACCCTGGTGCCGGGGATCGGGCCGCTCGGCCGCATCCCGCGGCTGGTGGCTGCGATGAGGGGGACGCTCGGGACGATCAGCGACACCGTCGAGCTGCGCGCGCCCTGGCTCGAGCTGCACTACGACCGGCCGTTGCCGATGCACGTCGACGGCGACATTGCGGTGCTCGAGCCGCCCTCGGCCCGCTTCGAGGTCATCCCGAAGGCGATCTCGGTCGTGGTGCCGAGGCCGGCCAGTGCATGAGGATCTAGGGTCTAGGGACTAGGATCAGGGGCCTCCACCCACCCGGCATCGGATCCGTGGCCGTGTGACGCGTTCACGGTCGGATTCGTCCTCGTCGGGAACGGGAACGGGCCAGGTAGCGCGCCGCTCACCCTGCCCTTGCTCGCTTGTTCATCCCCTGATCCCGCATTTCGCGCTGCTGTCAGGGAGCAGCGCGAAATGCGGGATTTGACACAACGTCGCCAATTTGCTACAACAACGGCCCCTCGTCCGAGGGAGAGGTGTGCAATGGGCGACTACGCGATCATCGAGCATGGCGGGAAGCAGTACCGGGTGAGCCCGGGTGACGTGCTGCTGGTGGAGCGCACCGCCGTCGACCTGAAGCCGGGCGACCCGATGCTGTTCGACCGCGTGGTGATGCTGTCGGCCGGGGACGCCGTTCGGGTCGGCAAGCCGGTGATCGAGGGCGCCGCCGTCCGCGGCTCCGTGGTCGCCGCCGAGCGTGGCCCCAAGCTGATCGTGTTCAAGAAGAAGCTGCGCAAGGGCTATCGACGGACCAACGGCCACCGCCAGAACTACTACCGGGTCCGGGTCGAGGCCATCGAGGCGTAGGAGGACGTATGGCGCACAAGAAGGGGCAGGGCTCCAGCCGCAACGGGCGCGACTCGCAGGCGCAGCGCCTCGGGACCAAGGTCGGCGACGGCCAGCGCGTGACCTCCGGCACCATCCTGGTGCGGCAGCGCGGCACCCGTTTCAAGCCCGGCGACAACGTCAAGCGGGGCAAGGACGACACCCTCTTCGCCACCGCGCATGGCGAGGTCAAGTTCGTCAACCGTGGGCGGATGGGTCGGTTCATCAGCATCCTCGCGAGCTGACCTGCCGGCGGCATGTCGCGCGCGACAATGAAGGCTCACACCAGGCGGCCCCCGTTCCGGGGCCGCGTTTCACGAACGCCCGCCAGCGCCGGGAGCTGACCCGCCGATGTTCATCGACTCGGCCCGGATGACGGTGCGCGCCGGCGACGGCGGCAGGGGATGCGTCGCCTTCCGGAGGGAGAAGTACGTCCCGCGCGGCGGCCCAAGCGGCGGCGACGGCGGCGCCGGCGGCAGCGTGGTGCTGGTGGTGGACTCCGGCTACAACACCCTGCTCCACGTCCACCACCGCCGCCTGATCAAGGCCGCGCGGGGCGAGCACGGGCAGGGCTCGACCAAGACCGGCGCGGACGGCAGCGACATCGTGGTGGCGGTCCCCCCGGGCACCGTGGTCCGCGACGCCGCGACCGGCGAGCTGCTCGGCGACCTGGTTGCCGTCGGGCAGCGCCTGGTCGTCGCCCGCGGCGGCCGCGGCGGCCGCGGCAACGCGCGCTTCGCGACCCCGACCAACCGGGCGCCGCGCCGCGCCGAGCCGGGCGCGCCTGGCGAGGAGCGGGAGCTTTCGCTCGAGCTGAAGCTGATGGCCGACCTCGGCCTGGTGGGCATGCCGAACGCCGGCAAGTCGACCCTGCTGTCGCGCATCTCGGCCGCGAGGCCCAAGGTCGCCGACTATCCCTTCACCACCCTGGAGCCCTGCCTCGGGGTGGTGCGGTCGGCCGACGACGAGTTCCGCACGATGGTGGTCGCCGACATCCCGGGCCTGATCGAGGGCGCCCATCAGGGCGCCGGGCTGGGCGTCCAGTTCCTGCGCCACGTCGAGCGCTGCCGGGCGCTGGCCCACCTGGCGGACCTGACGGACCCCACCCCGCTCGGGGAGCGGGTCGCCACCATCCGCGCCGAGCTCGAATCGTACTCGGCGGCGCTGCACCGCCGGGCGTGGCTGCTGGTCGGCACCAAGCTCGATGCGGTGGCGGACCGCGAGGCCTCGCTCGCCGAGCTCGCCGGGGTCGCCGGGAGCCACGGCGTTGCCTCCTGCGCGATCTCGGCGGTCACCGGCGAGGGGCTCGAGCGCCTGGTTGGTATGCTGTTCCACCTGATCGAGGAACGGGAGCACCCATGAGCCGTCGGATCGCAGTCTACGGAGGCGCCTTCGACCCCTTCCACCTCGGCCACCTGGTGCCGACGGTGCGGGCGCAGGAGACCTTTCACTTCGATGCCGTGTACTTCGTCCCCTCCGGCAACCCGCCCCATCGCGCCCTGGAGCACATGACGCCGGTCACCCACCGGCTCGCGATGGTGGCGATGGCGACGCTGCCCTACGAGTCCTTCTTCGCGGCCGACGACGAGGTCTTTGCCACCGGCTACACCTACACCGTCGAGACCCTCAAGCTGTACCGGGACCGCTTCCCGGGAGACGTCCTCTACTTCCTGCTCGGCTCCGACTCGTTCTCGCAGATCGCGTCCTGGGAGCGATGGCAGGAGCTGGTCGACCTCGGGCACCTGGTGGTGCTGCACCGGGCCCACATGTGGGGCGAGCTCCTGGAGACGAAGGTGCCCCCTTCGCTGCTGCCCAGGATGAAGCTGATCGTGCCGTTCGAGCAGGTGCCGGACCCGGCGGAACACACCATCTACCTGCTCGACCACGAGCCGTTCCCGATCTCCGGGACCTCGATCCGCGCCCGCCAGGCCCGCGGCCTGCCGATCCGCGAGCTGGTGCCCCACGAGGTGTTCTCCTACATCCAGAAGTACGGCCTCTACCAGCAGGCGCCAGGAGGGGGCGGCCATGCTGGCGCCTGAGGTGCTCGAACCGGTACGGCTGACGGTCGCCGCGTTGCTCGACAAGAAGGCGTTCCAGGTGGTGTGCCTCGAGCTCTCCGAGCTCGCCTCCTTCGCCGACGCCTTCGTGCTGTGCTCGGCGGCCAGCGATCGCCAGGTCGGCGCGCTCGTCGACGAGGTGCAGCGCCGGCTGCGGGAGGGCGGCAGGCGCCCCCTGCACGTCGAGGGCGAGGGGTCGACCGGCTGGGTGCTGCTCGACTACGGCGACTTCATCGTCCACGTCTTCACCGAGGAGCGACGCAGCTACTACGCCCTCGACAGCCTGTGGGGGGACGCCCCGCGGCTCGATCCGGAGGAGCTCGGCGTGACCGCTCGCGGCCCGGAAGGCCGGGCGTGAGGGTCCGGGTCCTCTGGTTCGGCCGGCCGGCGGCCAGCCCCTACGAAGCCCAGGTGGACGGCTACCGGACGCGGGTCGGCAGGCGGTGGCCGGCCGAGGACTGCCCGCTGCGGCCGGCCGCCGGCGGCCGTGAGGCCGATCCCCGCCGCGCCCTCGCCCGCGAGGCGGAGGGGCTTCGCCAGCACCTGGCCCCCGAGTGGACCCTGGCGATCCTCGACGAGAGCGGCGCCCGGCTGTCGAGCGTCGCCTTTGCCGACCGGCTCGCCCGCCTGGAGGCGGGCGGCGCAGCCGGGGCCGCCTTCGTCGTCGGCAGCGATCTCGGCGTCGATGGCTCCCTCAAGCGCGAAGCCGACCTGGTGATCTCGCTGAGCGACCTGACCCTGCCCCACCTGATCGCCCGCCTCGTGCTGTGGGAGCAGCTCTATCGCGCGACCGCGATCCTGGGTGGTGGTGGATACCACCGGGCCGTCGTACAATAGTGGGCGCTCTGTCGGGGCGAGCGCCCGGTCCATGTCAGCTGGAGGTTGCGATCGATGAGACGTAGAGAGATGGAGCGATTCCGCAAGCTGCTGCAGGCGAAGCGGGATGACGTGCTCGTCCGGGTGAAGACCGCTCGCAGCACCGAGCTCGAGGCGAACGATGCCGACGCCCCCGACCTCGGCGACCGCGCGCTGAGCAACGTGACTCTCGATCTCTCGTACCAGCTGTCTGCGAGCGAGCGCGATTTCGTGCGCCGGATCGACGCCGCCCTCGAGCGCATCGCCACCGGTCACTACGGCGAGTGCGTGCACTGCGGCAAGAAGGTCCAGATGGCGCGGCTCGAGGCGGTACCGTGGGCACGGCACTGCGTCGCCTGCCAGGAGCTCCAGGATCGGGGCGAGATCTAGGCCGGATGTCCAGCCGGCGCGAGGGCAAGACTCCAGTCTCCGCTGACGCGGCCGGAAAGCGCCTCGCCCTGATCGCCTCGAGCGACGACTACCTGCTCGAGCTCCGTCTCGAGGACGCCGTCCGCGAGGCGCGCGAGGCGCTGGTCGGCGCCGAGGTGGAGCGCCTGTCCGACTCGGTGACCCCCGAGGACGTCGCGGTCGAGCTCCGCTCGCCGTCGCTGTTCGCGGCGGCGCGCGTGCTGGTGGTCGGCGAGGTTCGGCACTGGCTCGACACCACCGCGCCGCGGGGCGCGCTCGGAGGGCCGGAGGCGGGCGACGAGAAATCTCCGGTGGCGCCGCTCGTGGCTGCGCTGTCCGAGGGCGTCCCCGAGGGGACCGCGCTGGTGATGGGCGCCTGGTGCGGGCGCCAGCCCAAGGGCGCGCTGGTCGATGCGGTGTCGGCGGGCGGCCATTACCGGTGGGTGCCGGTCCCCGAGCGGCCGAAGCCCTGGGAGGACGTCGAGCTGTCGGGAGAGCAGCGGCGGGTGTTGTCCGCGCTGCTCGCGCGCGAGGCCGCCACGATCCGTTTCGAAAGCAAGGCCGAGGACCTGCTGCTCGAGCGGCTCGGCTTCGAGCCGCGGCGACTGGTGCAGGAGGCGCGCAAGCTGGCCGCGGCGGCGGGCGGGGACAAGCTGGTCGACGAGGCGCTGGTGCGGCGCCTGGTCCTCCCCAGGGAGCGCTCGCTGGAGGTGGTGCGGGACGGGGTGCTGAAACGCGATTCGCGGCCGATTCTCGAGCTGATCGCGGCCGCCGCGGAGGGGATCGCGGTGAACGACTGGCAGGGCCGGCCGATGCCGCCGGACCGGTTTGGCGGTGTGCTGTGCGGCCAGGTCGCCAACCTGCTCGGCGAGCTGCTCTACCTGAGGAGGGCCGCCGACGTGGCCGGGCTCGCGGCCGAGCTGACGCCCGAACGGACGGCGGACGAACGGTGGTACCCGCGGGTGTTCTCGCAAAGGATCGCGCCGGTTCTCGCGGAGCGGCTCGCCGCCGAGGCGCCCCACCCGCTGCTCGACCGCAGGGGCAAGTCGCCGTCGAGCTGGACCCTCGGTCAGCTGTTCCGGAGCGCCAGCCTGTTTGACGACGACGAGCTGGTGGCCGCGCTGGCGGCAGCCGGCGACGTCGAGCGGGCGCAGCGCGGGGACTTGGGCCTCGAGGCGCTGGCCGCCTGGGTCGCGCGCTCGCTGGGCCCGCGACGCTCGTCGGCCGGCCGCGAGGCGTGAAGGCGTCTCATCCGAAAGCTCGGCAGGACGGGGGGTCGGGAACGGGAACGGGAACGGGAACGAGCCGGGAGCGGGCGCGGACCCGGCTTTGTCCTTCGGACGATGCCGTGACAGGAGCGGAAACGGGGTCGGGTCTTTTCGGGAACGGGAACGGGAACGGGAACGGGACCGAGCCGGAAGCGGGCGCGGGTGGGCTCCAACCCCAAACCCCCAATCCCTGATCCTCAACCCCTGGGCGGGCAGGGTCCCTCCGACCTTCGGGAACGGGAACGGGAACGGGAGCGGGAACGGCACCGAACCCCCCAACCCCTAATCCCCAATCCCCAACCCCTGGGCGGGAGGGGGTCAGGTAGACTTGGCTCATCATGGCCGAGCAATCGCTGGTCTTCATCGTGGACGACGACGGGGCGATCCGGGAGCTGCTGTCCTTCTTGGTGGCGCAGGACGGGCACCGGGTGGAGTGCTTCGCGTCGGGCGGCGAGGTGCTTGCCGCCGCCGGGCCGCCACCGACGGCCGTGCTGCTCGACCTGATGATGCCCGAGATCGACGGCGTCGAGGTCCTCAAGGAGCTGCGGCGCCGACATCCGTCGCTGCCGGTGATCATCCTGACCGCGGTCAGCGACATCGGCCGTGCGGTCGAGGTGACCAAGCTCGGTGCCTACGACTACCTGACCAAGCCGGTCGATCGCGACCGCCTGCTGACCACCCTGCGCCGCGCCGTCACCCAGCACGGCCTCGAGCGGGAGGTCAGCCGCCTCCGCGGAGAGCTCGCGGAGCGCCATCGGCTCGGCAGCATCGTCGGCTCGTCGGGCGCGATGCGCAGGGTCTACGACCAGATCGAGAAGGTGCTCGAGTCCGACATCACGGTCTTCATCTCCGGCGAGAGCGGCACCGGGAAGGAGCTGGTGGCGAAGGCGATCCACTACGGCTCGCTGCGGTCCGGAGGGCCGTTCGTCGGCGTCAACTGCGCCGCCATCCCGGAGGGCCTCCAGGAGAGCGAGCTGTTCGGCCACGAGAAGGGGGCGTTCACCGGCGCCCACGCCGCCCACCCCGGCAAGTTCGAGCAGGCGGCGGGCGGCACCATCCTGCTCGACGAGGTCGGCGAGATGTCGCCCTCGGCCCAGGCGAGGCTGCTGCGCGTCCTCCAGGAGCGCTGCCTGCAGCGGGTGGGAGGGACCAAGACCATCTCGCTCGACGTGCGGGTCATCTCGTCATCCAACCGTGACCTCGAGCAGCTGGTGAACGACGGCCGCTTCCGCCAGGACCTCTACTACCGTCTGGTCGTGTTCCCGATCGAGCTGCCGCCGCTGCGCCGGCGGCGCGAGGACATCCCGGCTCTCGTCGAGCACTTCCTAGACAAGTACGCCGGCGACGCCGGGCGGCGGGTTCTGAGGGTCGAGCCGGAGGCCCTCGAGCAGCTGATGCGCCACGACTGGCCCGGCAACGTGCGAGAGCTCGAGAACGTCATCCACCGCTCGCTGCTGGTCGCCTCGGCGCCGGTGCTCAAGCGCGACGACCTGCCGCGGGACCTGCTGGCGGCCGGCCCCGGCGCGGCGACTCCAGAGGGGGACCCGGCCGAGCTGTGCAGCCTCGAGGAGCTCGAACGGCGGGCGATCGAGCGGGCGATCGACCGCTTCGGCGGCAACCTGTCGGACGTCGCCCGCCAGCTCGGCATCGGCCGCTCGACGCTCTACCGCAAGCTCGAGCAGTACGGCCTGCGGCCCACCAAGGCCGGAGACTGACCGGTCGAATTCGCGCCGCGGGCGCTCGACCTGCGGCCCCCCAACGCGCTACGATGAGAGACCACTACGAGGGAGGTCGATCGGCCATGCTGCACGCGGTGATCATGGCGGGAGGCTCCGGGACCCGCTTCTGGCCGGTGTCGCGCCGCGACCGGCCGAAGCAGTTCCTGTCCCTGGTCGATGGGCGGTCGCTGCTCCGGATCACCTTCGAGAGGATCCAGCCGCTGGTCCCGCCCGACCGGATCTGGGTGGTGACCACCGGCGCGACCGCCGAGCTCACCCGCCGCGACCTCGCCGAGCTGCCGGCGGACCACGTGCTCAGCGAGCCGGTCGGGCGCGACACCGCGGCCTGCGCCGGCCTGGCCGCGGTGGCGGTCCGCCACCACGATCCCGACGCGGTGTGCGTGGTGCTGCCGGCCGACCACGTCATCCGCGACGCGTCACGGTTCCGAAGGGCGATGGCAGCCGGCAGCGCCCACGTCGAGCGCGAGGGCGGCCTGCTCACCTTCGGGGTCCGGCCGACCCGCCCGGAGACCGGCTTCGGCTACCTGCGGATCGGGGCCGAGCACGGCACCGCCGGCGAGTGGTCGGTGCACAGCCTGGCCGAGTTCGTCGAGAAGCCGGACCTCGACACCGCGCGCCGCTACCTCGCCGAGGGCGGCTACCTCTGGAACTCGGGGATGTTCGTGTGGCCGGCCGCCGAGCTGCTCGACGAGATCCGCCGCCAGCTGCCCCGGCTGGCCGAGGGCCTCGAGCGGATCGCGGGCGAGTGGGCGACCCCCCGCGCGGCCTCGATCATCGCCGAGGTCTATCCGACGCTGCCGAGGATCTCCATCGACTACGGGGTCATGGAAGGCGCCCGCCGGCGCTGGACGATCCCGGTCGCGTTCCCGTGGTCGGATGTCGGCGCCTGGCCGGCCCTCGGCGAGCTGCTCGATGCCGACGCGGACGGCAACGCGACCCGCGGCCGGGTGGTGGCGCTGGACTGCCGGGACACCGTGATTGTCGGCGACGGCACGCTGGTGGCGGCCTCCGGGGTCCGTGACCTGGTGGTGGTGGCGACGGCCGACGCTGTGCTGGTGGTGCCGGCGGCGGAGGCGCAGCGGGTCAAGGACCTGGTGGCGGCGATCGAGGACCGCGGCTGGGACGACGCGCTGTAGGAGCGTGCGGGGCAGAGGCCCCTCGGCGCACGCGATTCGCAGGCCGCTACGTGTATGACCAGTCGCAGTTCCTGGCTGGCCTGCGCCCCGCGCGCGCCGAGCAGGATGCGCAGCGCGCCTCCCGACGAAGAAATGGCGGACGCAACCGTTCCAGGCATCACAACCTCGCAACACGCGCTTTCACGCGCCAATCCTGATCCTCGAAGAGCCTCGTCCAGCGTGCCGAGCGGCCGTGCGAAGCTCGCGTCGCGCGATCTCCGCTGAGCCGCGGCCGCCTGAAATCTGAGATACTGACACGATGTTTGCGGTCCTGGCCCGCCGCCTGCTGCGGAACGCTCCGGCCGCTGCGCCGTGCGTGCTGGCGGTCGGCCTGCTGGTCTGCGCGGCCGGGGCCGCGGCGGCCGGACCGGCGTCCATCGACCAGCAGGTGAGGGACCACGTCGAGCGAGCCGTCCAGGGGGGGCTCGACCCGGAGGACTTCCACCACCTGGTGCTCGGCTTCGGCTGGCGCGACACGATGTCCGACCGGCGCCTGCTGGAAGGCCTCCTCGACCGGCTCTCCGCGGCCCGGCCCATCGACCCGCTGATGGCCGACGAGGTGCGCCGGCTACGCGCCGAGCTCGCCTACGAGGCCGGCCGCCCGGAGGCTGCCCGCGAGCTGCTGCGGGCAATGGGCGGCGTGACGGCCTGGTGGGTCGACGGCCCGCAGCCGATCGGTGAGCTCGAGGACTTCCCCGAGCTCGCGCAGCTGCCCGGCGACGGCGCCCGCTGGCGGGCGGCTGCCGGCGGCGATCCACTCGGCTGGGTGCGGGTCGCCGGGCTGGCATGGCCCGCCCGCCGCCAGCTGGTGACGCTCGCCGCCAGCGTGTCGAGCGAGCGCGAGCAGCCGGTGGCGGTCCGGCTCGGGGTGGCCCAGGTGGCCCGAGCGTGGCTCAACGGCGACGAGCTGCTGACCACCGCGCAGCCGCTGCAGCACGCCGAGGACCAGTTCGCGGCCGGCGGCTGGCTGCGCGCCGGGCGCAACCTGCTGGTGGTGGCCGTCGCCTCGGAGACCGAGGACTGGTGGCTGCGGGTGCGCCTGACCGCGCCTGACGGCTCCCGGCTCGACGGGGTCCGCGAGCTCGACGACCCGCCGCAGCCGGTGCCGGCGGTTGCGAAGGAGCGGCCGCAGGTGCGGTCGCTCGAGGACGAGCTGCGGCGCGGCTCGTCGAAGGGCCGGCAGGAGGCGACGCTCGCGCTGGCGGCCTACCTGGTGGATCGCCGGCCGCAGCCGGTGGGCGGTGGCGACGCCCGCTCGCTGTGCCAGGCGGCGCGGGCCCAGTCGCCGGGCGAGGCGCGCCTGCTCGAGTGGACACTGCCGTCGGAGCCGGGGCTGAGCCGCGAGCTGCTCGAGGAGGCGATCGCCGCCGCGCCGGACCTCCACTGGGCGCGCATCGCCCTCGCCCGCTGGTACCTGGAGCGGGAGCTTTTCGAGCAGGCAGCGGACGTGCTGGAGCCGGCGCTGGCGGTGCCGGCGGTGCGGGCGACGGCGCTCGAGGTCGAGGCCGAGCTGTGGGGCCAGGTGGTGCTGCCGACGCTCGCGGAGCTGTCCCTGGCCCATCCCGGGTGCGTGTCCGCGGCGGTGGCGCTGGGCGAGCTGGCGGCGGACCTCCGGCGGCTGGAATCGGCGCGCGAGGCGGCCGGCCGACTGGCGGGCATGGTGCCTTCGCTGCCCGCGACCCAGGACCTGGAGGAGCGGCTCGCCGAGGACTGTGGCGACCCGCAGCGGCTGCGCGAGCTGGTCGGGCGCCGCCTGGCGGACGACCCCAACCGGCCCGAGCTGCGCATCCGCCTGTCGCGGCTGGTGGCGGCCGACCAGGGCTGGGAGGCGGCGCGGCAGGTTCTGGAGGAGGGGCTGGCGCGTTGCCCGGACCACGTGGACCTGCTGATCGAGCTGGCGCGGGTCGAGCTGGCGGCTGGCAGCTCCGGGGAGGCGGCGGCGGCGGCGCGGCGGGTGCTCGAGCTGCGCCCTCAGGACCTGCCGGCGCAGCGGCTGCTGGAGTTCCTCGGCGAGGAGGCCGAGGACCTCGGCTGGCTGCGCACCGTGGACGAGCTGTGGGCGCTCGCCGAGCGGGCTCCCGCGGGCAGCCCGGCGGTGCTCGTGCTCGACCACGTCGAGGTCCGCTTCCTCCCGGCGCAGCTCACCGAGACCCGGGCCCAGCAGGCGTACCTGATCCGCGACGGCGAGCGGGCCGAGGAGTGGCTCGCCCACACGCTGGCGCACGTCCCCGAGCGGCAGCGCCTGCGCGTGCTGGAGGCGCGGATCGTGCGCCGCGACGGGACCCAGGTCAACGCCCGCCAGAGCGACACCCCGCGGCTGGCCGAGCCCGAGATCAACCTGTACTACGACGCGCGGCTGCGGGTCCTCAAGTTCCAGGAGCTTCAGGACGGCGACCTCGTCGAGCTGGCTTGGGTGCTGTCGGAGACTGCCGAGTCCAACGACACCGGCCCCTACAAGGGCGGTCTGCTCGAGATCGGCCATCCGGTGGCGGTGGGCCTGTCCGAGGTCGAGCTCAGCGGGCCGGAGGAGCTGCTGCCGGCGTGGGACCTGGTGCACCTGGAGGGCGAGCCCGAGCGGGTCGAGGACCGCGATGGGATCGTGCGCCTGCGTTGGGAGTGGCGTGACCTGCCGGCGCACCCGGAGGAGGTGCCGCCCGCCCCGCGGCTGCAGACGGTCCCCCACCTGGTGTACTCGAACCACCCGCGCTGGGGGGAGCTGGCGACCTGGTACGAGCGCCACATCGCCTCCCGGGTGCGCGCCTCGCGCCAGGTCGAGGACACGGCGCGGCGGCTCACCGAGGGCGTCAACGACCGCCTCGACCGGATCGCGCGCATCTACGGCTTCGTCACCACCGACATCGACTACGTCGGGCTCGAGTTCGGCGAGCACCGGTACCGGCCGTTCTCGGCCGACTGGGTGCTCAGCCACAAGATTGGCGACTGCAAGGACAAGGCCGCGCTGATGGTGGCGCTGCTCGAGGCCGTGGACATCCCGGCGCGGATGGTCATGCTGCGGACCTTCGACCGCGGCACCGCGGTCTCCGAGCTCGCACTGCTCGAGATCTTCGACCACGCCATCGTCTATCTGCCCCAGGACGACCTGTGGCTCGACGGCACCGCCGCCGGCCACGCGCCGTTCCCGCCGCCCGGCATCTGCCAGGGCGCCCAGGCGCTGGTGGTGGACGGGCCCGCCAGCACACCACGGGTCACGCCGGCGCCGGGCGCCGGCTACGCGCGCTACCGCTATCGGCTGGAACGCGGCGACGGCGGGATGGTCACGCTCGAGGTCCGCACCGAGGACACCGGCGAGGCGGCCGACCGCCGGCGGCTGGCGTTCGCGGGCAGCTCCGATCCCCGGCGCGTCACGCGCTGGCTGCAGTCCCAGTTCCCGGGCGCCGAGCTGGTCGGCGAGCCGAAGCTGCGGATGGTGCCGGGGCGCGACCCCACGGTCCTCGAGCTCGAGGGCCGGGTCGTGCGGTCGGCCCTGCTCGGCGCCGGCGGCATCAAGACCTTCCCCGGCGACATCCAGCTCTCCGCGCAGCTCGCGCCGGGCGGCGAGCGTCGCGGCCCGCTGCTGCTGCCGGTCCGCCCCGACCTCGAGTGGACCGTGGAGGTGGAGCTGGGCGGGCCTCCCGGCGAGCTGCCGCCGCCGGTCGAGCTCAAGACGGCGTTCGGCGAGCTCAAGATCGACCACTCGCGCGAGGCGACGGGGTACCGGGTCACCGGCTCCTTCCGGCTCGAGCCGGGGCTGGTCGGCGCGGCCGATGCGGCCGCCCTGCGCCGGTTCCTGGTCGAGGTCGAGCGCCACCTCGGCCGACCGCTCGAGGTGCCATGATGGATCGGCGGCACGGGCGGGCGGGAGCGCTCGGCACGCTCGCGGCGTGGCTGCTGGCGCTGGTGGCGGCGCCGGCTGGCGCCGGCTGGTGGGAGATCCACCAGGCGGACGCCGCCTTCGACCTCGCCGGGGCCCGGCGGGCGGCGCTGGCCGCCGTCGCCTCCGACCCGCTGGGCGCCGACGCGGTCGCCGCGGCGCTGTGGTGGCTCGACACCCTGGACGAACTGCCGGACCCGGGCGAGATCATCACCGCGGTGGACGGGCCGCGCGACCCCGAGCTCGAGTTCCTGCTGGCGCGGATCGAGGCCGAGCTTTCCGGCCGTCCGCCCGCCGGCTCGCTCGCCCCTGCGGAGCTGGCCGGGCCGTTCGGCGTGTTCGATGCCCTCGACCTGGAGCGGGGCGTGGTGCCTGCCGACGTCGATCTGCCCCCGCTCGGCACCCCCTGGACCCGGCCGTGGCAGCCCTACCGGGTCCTGGTCTCGACCACCGACGGCACGGTGTCGGTGCCCGAGCCGATGGACGCGGGCGGCATCGTGCTGGCGGCGTGGACGCTGGAGGCGGCGCCCGGCACCGCGGCCTGGATGGCGGTCGAGGGCAGCGGCAACCTCAACCTGGAGCTCGACGGCCGCGAGCTCGCCCGCCTGCGCTACTGCGGCGAGCGGGACGCCGAGGTGACCTGGTTTCGCGTCCAGCTCGAGCCCGGCCTGCACCGGCTGCGGGCCGAGCTCGGGTCGAGGCCGCCGGGGCGAGTCCGGATCAGCCTGTACGACGGCTCGGGTGGCCCGGTCGGGGTCGCGACGCGGGACGCGGCCGCCGGTGGCTGGGCGCCGTCGACCGCCGTCGCCGAGCTGCCGCCGGCCGCCGCCGTCCTCGCGACGCGCCTTGACGGATCGGCCGGCTCGGTGCCGGGCCTGATGCTCGCCGCCGAGCTCGCGAGCGGTCGGGGCGACGCGCCGGCGGTGCGGCGGTGGCTCGATCGCGCGCGCCGGCTCGCCCCCGACGATCCCTGGCCGCGGCTGGCGCTGGCGTGGTTCTACCTGCTCGAGCCGACCGGCGCCGATGCCGAGAGCGACGCGCGCCAGGCCCGCGAAGAGCTGCGGCACTGCGCGGCCATCCCGGCGGCGAAGCTGGCCGAGCGCGCGCTGGCGCTGCGCGAGAAGAGGTCGGAGGACCTCGACCGGGTCCTCGAGCAGCTGGTCGCGGCCCACGGCGACGACGTCCGGGTGCGCAGGATGTGGGTCGCAGAGGCGGTGCGGCGCGGCTGGGCCGGAGAGGTCGAGAAGGGGATCGAGGCGCTGCGCGTGGAGCTGCCGGAGTCGCGCGGCATCCTCGAGCTGCGGCTCGACGCGATGGAGGCGCTCGACCTCTGGGAGGAGCGGCGCGAGCTGCTCGAGAGCGTGGCGGCGGCAGATCCGCTCCGCCTGGACTGGCTCGAGGAGTTGGCGGCAGGCTGCCTCGCCGACGCCGCCGCCCAGGCGATCGACCGGCTCGCCGCGAGGGTCTCGGAGCCGACCCTCGACATCGCCCGGGTCCGCCTTCTGGTGACCGCGGGACAGCTCGAGCGGGCGCGCGATGAGCTCGAGGCGGCGCGCACGAGGTGGGGCGACCTCCCCCATCTCGACCAGCTGCGGCTGGTCGTCGAGGCCGGCGACCCAGCGGCGCTGACGCGAGCCCTGGCCGAGGCGCTCGGCCGGGACCCCTCGAACCTGCAGCTCGCGACCCTGGCCTGGCGGCGCGGAACCGAGGCGTTCTTCGAGCCGTTCCGAACCGATGCGTCGACGGTGGCGGCCGCCGGCGCGCCCGCAGGCGGCCAGCTCGACGTGGAGCTGCTGCTCGATCAGGCGGTGGAGCGGGTCTACCCCGACGGCTCGGCGATCTACTACTACCACGGCGTCAGCCGCGCGATCACCCCGGTCGGTGCGCGCCAGGCGTCGACGCTGGAGCAGATGGCGGACGCCTATCTGCTCAAGGTGCGCATCATCAAGCCCGACGGCCGGGTGGTGGTGCCGGCCAGGATGGAGGCGCGCAGCGGCGCGCTCGAGGTGGGCGGCGTCGAGCCGGGCGACCTGGTCGAGGAGGAGTACGTCGCTGCGGTGCCGGCCACCGGCTCGTCCCGCCGCGGCCACATGTCGCCCTACGTCTACCGCTTCGCCGACGAGCAGCGCGCGTTCGGCCTGTCCGAGTACCTGCTGCTGGTGCCGCACGACGTCGAGCTGGCCATCGACGGGAACTTCGAGGGCCTCGAGCGCGAGGAGTGGGACCACGGCGGGCTGCGCGCCATTCGCTGGCGCAACCGGGACGTCCCGCCGCTGCGCCGCGAGCCGTACGCGCCGCCGTCCCAGCAGCTGCTGCCATGGGTGAGCTACAGCTTCGGGGTCGGCTGGCCGGACGTCGGCGACACCATGCGCGACCGCCTGCTGCCGGTGCTGCGGTCGTCGCCGGACCTCCGGACGTGGAGCGCGCCGCTGCTCGCCGACAGCGACCCGGTGCGCGCGGTGCGCTCGCTGGTCGACGCGGTGTGCGACGAGGTGGCCGCGGGCCGGCGGGCGTTGACGTTGGCGGCGAGCGCCGGGGTCAGCTTCGCGCGTCGGGACGGCAACCGGCTGGGGATCGTCGCGTCGGCGCTGCTCGATGCCGGGTGGGAGGTCGATCTGGTGATGGCGAGGCCGCGTCCGCTGGCCGGGTCCCACCTCGAGGTGCCGACGCTGGAGACGTTCTCCGAGCCGGTCCTGCGGGTCCGGCGCGCGGGCCGGGAGATCTGGGTCGACCTCGAGGAGCAGCGCCGCGGGGTCGACAACCTCCGTCCCATCCTGCAGGGCGGCGACGGCCTGGTGCTGCCGTTGACCCGCCCCGCCGAGCCGGTGACGCTGCTCGACGGACTGCCGGAGTTCGACAGCCGGGAGCTCGAGCAGCGGATCTTCATGGTCGCGTCCGTGCAGGCGTCGGGGGATGCGAAGGTCGCCTTCGAGATGGAGCTGGAGGGCCCCGATGCCGAGCAGCTGCTCGAGCGGGTGAAGGCGGCGCCTGCCGACCGGGTGCAGATGGTGTACCAGCAGATGGCGAACAGCCTCTTCCCCGGCGCATCGCAGGTGGCCGGTGCGATCGAGCGCGCGCCTGACCGGACCGTGCTCAGGCTCGAGCTCGACCTTGCCGGCGCCTGCGACGTGACCGGCGGCCGCATGACGTGCCGTGGCCTGGTCGTGTCGAGGCCGCTGGTCCCGTCGTTGGCCTCGCTGCCCGAGCGCGCCTACCCGCTCGAGATCTCGCTGCCGATCGCGGAGCGGATCGAGCTGGTTCTCGACCCGCCTCCGGGCTGGTCGATGGAGCGGCCGCCGCGACGCCTCGACGCGGAGTGGGGCTCGGTGGAGGAGCAGCTCACGGCCGATGGCTCGCGCATCCGCTCGGTGCTCAACCTCCAGGTGGGAGCGCGGACCATCGAGCCTGCGGACTACCCGCGGTTCGCGCGCTTCTGCCAAGCGGTGGACGAGCTGGCGGCCCGCCCGCCGACGCTGGAGCGCGTCCCCGCCCCCACCCGGCCAGGGGCTGGGGACTAGGGGATAGGGGTTCGCCCGCTGCCATTCGTTCCCGTGCCCGTTCCCGTACCCGTTCCCGATGACTCCGCCCCTGCCGCTTCGCCCGCCCGCACGCTATACTGACCGCTCATGGAGCTGGTCGACGGGACCGTCATCGCCACCCACGGACCGCTGGTGCGAGTCCAGGTTGGCGACCGCACCATGGTAATGGCGTCACGGCGGAGGCTCGACTGGGAGGGCGGCAGGCCGGCGGCGGCCCGCCTGGTGGTGGGCGACCGGGTGGCCGTCGAGATGAAGGGCGGCGACGGGGTGGTCGTGGCGGTGGCGAAGCGGCGCAACAGCATCGTCCGCAGCTCGCCGGGGGCCGACCGGCCGCAGGTGGTGGCTGCCAACATCGACCAGGCGCTGCTGGTGTTCGCGGCGCGGGTGCCCGAGGCCAGGCGCGGCCTGCTCGATCGGTTCCTGGTGGCGAGCCACTTGGCCGGGGTCGAGGCGGTGGTCGTCATCAACAAGGTCGACCAGGGGACCGAGGACGTCGAGGGCTGGCTCCCCGTCTACGAGGGGCTTGGCTACGAGGTGTATCGGGTGTCCGCCCGGACGGGCTGGGGCCTGGGCCGGATCAAGCGGCGCCTGGCGGAGAAGACCACCCTGTTTTGCGGGCCGTCGGGGGCGGGCAAGTCGGCCCTCCTCAACGCGGTCTACCCCGGCTTCCGGCTCAAGGTCGGCTCGGTTTCGGAAGCGACCGGCAAGGGGCGGCACACCACGACCACGGCCGAGCTGATGCCGCTGCCGTACGGGGGGTTCGTCGTCGACACGCCGGGCCTCAAGGAGTTCGGACTGTGGCAGGCGTCGCGGGAGCAGCTCGCGGGGGCGTTCCCGGAGCTCGCCGGCCGGGTGGCCGGGTGTCGCTTCGGCGACTGCAGCCACCTCCAGGAGCCGGGCTGCGCGGTGCTCGAGGCGGTCGCCGACGGCAGCGTCGATCGCGATCGCTATCGCAGCTACGCCAAGATCCTCGAGGAGACTTGCTCGTAGCGCGGAGTGCAGAGGCCGTCGCGCGCTCCTGATGCCGGATTCTCCCGCGGACCTCTGCCCTCCACGCTACGAGATGGATGCGCTGTCCACGTACTCGCCTCGTCTCCCGGGAACGGGAACGGGAATCCGGCTTCGTGCTCCGCACTACGCCGTGACAAGCGGGAACGGGACCGAACCCCGGCCCCCAAACCCCTGCTCCCCAGCCCGTGGTCGGGTGGGGGTGAGGGCTACCTCTGGCCGGGAGCGCGGTGGGGCAAGGCGAGGAAGCAGGCCATGAAGCCGTCGAGGCGGCGCAACGAGGCGAGGGGCCGCGGCGCCCCCGGGTTGGAGCGCCGCACGCCCTCGTAGAGCCTCGCCAGCTCGTGGCGGTTGCGGAACAGCCAGGTCTCCAGCGGCTCCCCGCGCCCCAGCTCCGGGGTGTCGATCGGGATGTCGACCGCGTGCAGCACCATGTCATCGCTGTGGCGGTAGAAGCCGAACACCCACAGCCGCCGCCCCTCCTCGCCCAGGTAGCTCACCACCAGGAGGTCCTCCGGGATCGCGACCTCGGGCGCGGCGTCGGCGTCGGCGCCGTCGAGCTCGGCGGAGCCGAGCCGGCGCAGCAGCTGCATCAGGTCGCGCGCCGTTCCCCGGGAGCGAGGCGCGGTGGGCAGCGTCTCCCAGACCGTCGCCTCGACCAGCTCCTGCGGCGAGAGGCCCTTCAGCCGCGCCACCCCGAGCAGGCGCAGCCCGACGTGCAGGGTATCGGGGTTGCCCGGGTCGAGCGCGAACACCAGCCACTCGACGCCGTCGAACGAGAGCGTCCCGACGGGGGTGCCCTCGATGTCCCTCTCGAGCTCGGCGAGGAACGGGGCGGTGAGGACGATCCCCTCGTTGATCAGCTCGCCGCGGCTGTCGATGGTGGCGGTGTAGGGGCGGCTGGCCGCCACCGGGTGGCCCTTGCGGGCTGCCAGCAGCGGTTCGAGGAAGCCGTCCACCTTGGCCGAGTCGTAGCCGGCGTGGATCAGGAACTCCGCGATCTCCTCGACCTCGCGGGTGCTCTTCCCCGTGGTCAGCCGGGCGAGCTCGACGATGCCGTGGCCGAAGAACTCGAACCGCTGCGGCCCGCCGCTGCGGTGGAACATCGGCAGCAGCCGGTAGGTGCCGAAGTTCACCGCCATCCGGATCCCCTGGTTGAATGGGAACCCGCTCTCGCGCAGGTGGTGGTAGAGGACCTGGGTCTCGCAGGCGGCGGCGAACACGCGGATCGCCCTGCGGGAGGAGTACAGCGCGCCGTCGCCCAGGAACTTCTCGAAGTTCAGCACCCGGCGGCGCCGGATCTCCTCGATCCGGTTCTGGAACACGTACATGAACTGGAGTGCCTTCTCCTCCGCGACCCGCCCCTCCTTGCGGACCGCCTCGAGCACGGCGGTGAAGTTGGTGAGGTCGTAGACCAGCCCGCACCGCCGGACCAGGGACTCGACGACGCCGGGCGAGGCGAAGTCGAAGGGCCGCGTGGAGGGGGCGATCGCGGTGGCCGACGACGGCCCGCTGAACACCAGCTGCGAGCCGCGGCGCTCCATGGGGTGGATCCGGCGCCGCAGGGTCGCCAGCAGCTCGAAGCTCTTGAGCCGCAGCCCGAGCTCCCGCAGGAAGCGGACGTTCTTGCCGGACAGCTCGATGGCGTCGGTGAGCCGTGCCGCCTCGAGGGCGTTGAGCAGCGCCGGGTCGAGGATGGTCTTGAGCTGATCGACACGGGGCTTGCCGGCGCCCGACGTGGCCAGCAGTGACCCGATCTCCGGGTGGCGACGGATCAGGTCGTTGAGGCGGTGGAGCGCGTTCTCGCAGACCGCGACCACGGCCTGCGGGTCCTGGTGGAGGCGGTACTGGAGGTAGCCGCTGAGGCGGTCGAGCTCGGCCGGGGCGCGGCTCTCCGACAGCAGCAGCTGGTCCTGGCAGACCGCCGCGAGCACCGGGGAGAGCTTGAGGCTGGCCGGGCCCTCGGCGAGCTGGCGGAGGCGCTCTGCGGCGCGCACGGCGGCGCGCTGGATGAGCTCCCCGATCACGCCCGTGATGAACTGCCGGATCTCCTCGGTTGTGTCCCGGTCGGTCTCCGGCCGGGACAGCCGGACCTGCTTGGCGACCTGGCCGAGGCTGCGCACTGCGTCGCCCGACAGGAAGAGCAGGAAGACCTCGGACAGGCCGCGTCCCCAGTCGTTCATCATCACGTTCTCGAAGATGGTCGCGGCCGCGCGCACATAGCGGTCGCGCTGGGCGGCCACCGGCTCCTTGGCGGCGCTGTCGGAGGGGGAGCTCAGGCGGTGGGCGACCTCCAGCTCGACCAGCCTGTCGAGCTCACGCCGCAGCCGCCAGATGCCCTCGGAGATGAGGATCGGGTAACCGTAGGTGATGATCCGCTCTTCGTCCGTGCCGAAGATCGGGTACGGGGCCGGCAGGCAGGCTGCGAGCTCGGGGTAGAGATCGCGCCATCCGCCCCGGATCTCCTCGGGCGTGAGATAGGCGGGAGGCCGCAGGTCCTCCGAGAGGACGCGCTCGAACGCCTGCAGCGAGGCCATTGGAGCGGTCACGGTTCCATTGTATCCGCCGGGGCCGGCAAGCGCGGTTTCGCCGTCGCGCGCGTGGCGATAAGATGGGGAGGCACGATGCAACCGACGGACCTGCTCAAGACCATCGCCGACAGCTCCTTCTTCCACGGGCTGGCCTACGAGGAGCGGGCTGCCCTCGCCGAGCTGGCACAGGTGGTGCGCCACGGCCCCGGGGCGGTCCTGTTCCAGCCGCGGCAGCTGCCGACCGCGCTCTATCTGGTCAGCGACGGCGTCGTCGAGCTGAGCCGGCGGCAGTCCCCGGAGGGCGAGCTCGAGCCCGTGGCCTATCGCGGGCCGGGCGCGGTGCTGGCGGAGAGCAAGGTCATCACGGGGACCCCGTTCAACTCGCTCGCCCGCTTTCCCGAGGGCGGCGAGACCCTGCAGTGGGCGCGCCCGGTGATCCTGCGCCGGCTGTTCGAGTCGCGCGACCTGGCGATGCACTACCTGCAGAACCTCGCCCGTCGGCTCGAGGGCACCTTCGCCAACCTCGGCGGTCACGAGGCCACCAAGCTCGGGGGGCGGCTCGAGCACTTCGATCTGCCCACCATCCTGCAGACGGTGGTCGAGTCCGGATCCGACGGCGTGCTCGAGGTCCTCGACGCCAGGGGACGCCCGTTCGGGGCCATCGCCACCCACGGCCGCCGCGTCGGCCCGATCCGCCGCGGCGCGCTGGCGGGGTCGGAGGCCCTGTTCGAGATCCTCATGAACCCGCCGGAGCGCGGCACCTTCGTCTTTCGCACCATCCGCCGGGCGGCGGGCGCCGACGAGTCGCTGGTGCTGCAGCCGCTGCTGATCGAGGCCGCGCGCATGCAGGACGAGCTGGAGCGGTTCATGATCGCGGTGCCGCCGTCGCGGCGCCTGCGTCCGACCGGGCGCCGGCCCGAGGCCAAGGCCGGCGAGGACCGCGATCTCCACGACCAGATCCGGCACGAGCTGGCGACCGAGAGCTGCGGCTGGGGCGTCCTGGCCGACCGGCTCCCCTACAGCCGTGCCCGGGTGGCGCTGGCGGTGCGCCAGCTGCTGCGCGACGAAATCGTGGTTGCAGAGGACACGTGACCCGCCGGCGGATCGTGCTGCTGCTGCTCGCCCTGGCCACCGTAGTCGTGGCCGGAGCGTCGCTCATCCAGACCATCCGCTCGTTCTACCGGCTCGACTTCACCGTGCGCTGGGTCGAGCGCGGGGTGAGGGTGACCGACATCCCGTCCGGCTCGTCGGCGGCTGCGGCAGGGCTGGAGGTCGGCGACCTGATCGTGGCGGTCGACGGGGTCGCGGTGGAGCGCCTCGAAGACCCGCTGCTCGCGCTTGCCGCCGGAACTGAGCACCGCCTCGCCGTGCAGCCGAGGTCGCGTGAGCCGCACGACGTCAACTTCGTGCCGCCGCGTCCGCAGATCGACTCGCTGTACCTGGCGCGGTCCCTGGTCGGCCTGTTCGGCCTCTCCTGCGCGCTGTGGGCGGTGCTCGCGACCGACCGCCGGGAGTCGGCGACCTTCCTCGTCCTGGCCGCGGCGTCGGTGCTCGTCGGCACCATCCCCCACCGCATCGCGGCCGGGGAGCTCGGGCTGCAGGTGATCCACCGCGCCGCGAGCTCGTCGCTGCCGTTCCTGATCGTCCGCTTCTTCTCCATCTTCCCCGAGCGCCAGCGGTCGATGCGGGCCTGGGACACGCTGACCGCGGTGGTGGTGGCGGCCAGCGCCGCCACCGCCCTGTCGCCGAACCTCGCTGTGTGGTGGCAGGTCACGGCATCGGTGCTGCGCGGCATCTTCGGTGCCGCGCTGCTGTACGGCATCATTCTCCTGCTCAGGCGCTGGCGGGACGCGGCCAGGAAGGCGCGCACGCGGCGCCAGATCGAGTGGATCGCCCTCGGGCTGTTCGTCGGCCTCACGCCGTACGCCACGCTGGTGACGCTGGCGGGTTGGATGGGCATCGAGTTCCCGCCGTTCTCCTGGCTGGCGGTGCTCCCGATTGCCGCGGTGCCGCTCGGCGTGGTCGCGGCGCTCACCTCGTACCGGCTGTGGGACCTCGAGCCGATCACCCGCGACTGGCTGTCCGCGACCCTGGTGGTGGTGGTGGGCGGGACCATCTTCGCGCTGACGGATCGCCTGCTCCTGCGCTACGCGGGCGGCCTCGGATCGGTGCGCAACCTGTTCGCCTTCGCGACCGGCGTCCTGCTGGTGGTGCTGCTGGGGCCGGTCCGCCTCCGCGTCGAGCGCTTCCTCGACCAGTGGCTCTACCACGGCCGCCCGGCGCCGCGCTCGATCCTGACCGACTCGGCGCGCGATCTGGCGCGCTCGACCGACCCCCGGGAGCTCCTGACGCGGCTGTCGGTGACCTTGAACGAGGGTCTCGACATCGACCTCGTCGCCGCCTACCTGCGCGCCGGGGACGGCAGCTTCGCCCAGGTCACCGGGACCGGCGGCGGCCTTCCCGAGCGGCTGCCGCTCGCGGTCGTGGACGGCGCCTTTCCGGCCGCGGGCGAACGACCCCTCGAGGAGGCCGGCTACACGCGGCGGATCCCGCTCGAGCGCGCCGGCACCGTCCACGGCCTGCTCTACCTGGGGCTGCGCCGCGGCATCTTCCCGCTCGGGACCGAGGGCCAGGAGGTGGCGCTGGCGCTCGCGGCCCAGTCCGCGGTCGCGCTGGAGAGCGCCCGCTACCTGGACGATCTCCGCCGTCAGGCCGAGGAGTTTCGGATCCTCCACGCCAACACCCAGCGGATCATCGAGTCCTCGGCGGCGGCGATCCTGGTGTGCGACGCGGCCGGGCGGATCCTGTCGGCCAACACCGAGGCGGCAGGGATCTTCAGTCACGACGCGCAGGAGCTGGTGGGGCGGCCGCTCAAGACGCTCGTCAGCCTGCCCGACGGATGGCAGGACAGCCTGCCGTTGCACGCCGCCAACGCCGAGGCCAGGACCCTGGCGGAGCCGCCGCGCCGGGTCATCATGGCGGTGTCGGTGCTCGAGCTCGACACCGGGAGCTTCAACGGTCGGGTGGTCGTGCTCCAGGACGTGACCGAGCTGCGCGACCTGCAGGACCGGGTGCGGGAGCAGGAGCGGCTGGCCGCCCTCGGCCGCCTGGCCTCAGGCCTCGCCCACGAGATCAACACGCCGCTGACCGGGATCGCGTCGTTCGCCCAGATGCTGGGCGACATGACGCCGCCGGCGGACCCGCGGGCGCAGCTCGTGGGCAAGCTCGTCGACCAGAGCTTCCGGGTGTCGCGGATCGTCGCCAACCTCCATGAGGCGATGCGCGGCGGCCGCGCCACGAGGACGCCGCTCGAGCTCGGGGAGGTGGCGATGGGTGCGGCGCAGGACGCGGCGCGCTCGCTCGGGGCGGCCGACCGGCTCGAGCTCTCCGGCTTCGGCGAGCGGGTGATGGTGTGGGCCGCCACCGGCCCGGTCGAGCTCGCGGTCAGCAACCTCGTGCGCAATGCGATCGAGGCATCGGCCGCGGGCTCGCCGGTCACCGTCGAGCTTTCGGTCGACGGGGAGTGGGCGCAGATCCTGGTGCGCGACCGCGGCCAGGGGATCCCGCCCGAGCTCCTCGACCAGGTGTTCGAGCCATTCGTCACCACCAAGACCGAGCGCGGCGGGGTCGGCCTGGGGCTCGCGATCACGCGTGATATGATCACCCAGCTTGGCGGAGAAGTCAGGCTGGAGAACGCTTCCACCGGTGGAGCGTGCGCGTCGATTCGGTTGCAGCGATGTCGGGAGCCGGTAGCATCCTCGTGATCGACGATGAGCCCGTCCTCCAGGACGTGCTCAAGACCCTGCTCGAGGGCAATGGCTTCGGCTACCATGCGGCGACCACCGCCGCGGCCGGACTGCAGGCCCTGCGCGAGGAGGAGATCGACGTCGTCCTGCTCGATCTCATGCTTCCCGACAGCAACGGCCTCGAGCTGCTGCCCAAGATCAAGGCGCTCGATCCGCACCTGCCGGTGGTGGTGATCACCGCCTACTCGTCCATCGAGTCGGCGATCACCGCAATGCGTGAGGGAGCGTTTCACTACGTCCCCAAGCCGTTCAAGAACGAGGAGGTGCTGCACCTGGTGCGGCGCGCCGCCGAGCGCCGCCGTCTTCAGGTCGAGAACCTCCTGCTGCGCAGCCGGCTCGAGGGGATGGGCGAGATCGTCGGCACCAGCCGACGCATCCAGGAGGTCTTCGAGCTGATCCGGCGCGCGGCTCCGGCGCGCTCCAACATCCTGATCGTGGGCGAATCGGGGACCGGCAAGGAGCTGGCGGCGCGCGCGATCCACCGCTTGAGCCCACGCTGCGACGGCCCTTTCATCCCGGTCCACACCACGGCGATTCCCGCCGAGCTGCTCGAGTCCACCCTGTTCGGCCACGTCAAGGGCGCCTTCACCGGCGCCGTCACCAGCCGCAAGGGCCTGTTCGAGGCGGCCCACGAGGGGACCCTCTTCCTCGATGAGGTTGGCACCATCTCGGCCGAGACCCAGACCAAGCTGCTGCGGGTGATTCAGGAGCGGGAGATCCGTCGCGTCGGTGGCGTCGAGTCGAGCACGGTCGACGTGCGCCTGCTCGCTGCGACCAACAGCAACCTGTGGCAGGCGGTCGAGGAAGGCCGCTTCCGCGAGGATCTCTACTACCGCCTCAACGTCATCACCATCGAGATGCCGCCGCTGCGCGACCATCGCGAGGACATCCCGCTGCTCGCCGCCCACTTCCTGAAGCTCTACGCGGCGGAGAACAAGCGCGATGTCGAGGGCTTCACGTCGCAGGCGATGGATGCCCTTGCCGAGTACTCATGGCCGGGCAACGTCCGCGAGCTCGAGAACGCGGTCGAGCGCGCGGTCGTGCTGTGCCGCGGCACGACGATCGACGTCGACGAGCTGCCTCAGGCGGTGCGCGATGCCGCGCCCGAGGAGTTCGTCGTCGAGGACCTGCCCGCCGAGGGGATCGACTTCCGCGCCGCGGTCGCCGCCTACCAGAGCCACCTCATCCGCGAGGCGCTGACCCGCACGGGCGGCGTCCAGCGGCGGGCCGCCAGGCTGCTCGGCCTGAGCCCGACCACCTTCAACGAGATGGTGCACCGGCTCGGCATCGCGGACGCTGTCCCGCCCGAAGGCTGACGGCCGGCAGCGGAGCCGCCTCGGGACGGGGGAGGCCCGCGCTGTTCCCGAGGGCGCGGATGTTGACCCCGATCACCTTGCGGCTCCCCGACCTCGGTCGCGCCGTGGCCCCGCCGCGGCCGCGGCGCTATATTGGAGGCAGGGAGGCATCGGCGTCGGGCAGGTCGGAGGCGGCGTGCCAGCGGCGCCGGTCGTGAGCTGTGCCTGACTCTCAGGCTGACCCGCCCGAGCGGCCACGGTGGGGGCTCGATGCTCTGGTGTCGCGGATCCGCGACCCGGCGTTCACCTCGCGCCACCGCCGCGAGCTGTCGCTGCGCTCGACCAGCTCCCACGTCAACCCGGTGATGCTGGCCGTGTCGTCGCGCGACTCGCTCTATGTGCGCTCGTGGCGCGACCACGCCCGCCGCTGCGCGCCCTGCCGCGGCCTGTTCGAGTACTTCGACCTGCCGCTCGAGGCGTGACCGGCGAGCTGCGGGCGGCGCCCCGCTTCCGGGTCCGCTTCCGGGTCCGCTTCCGAGGCCCGAGCTCCTCCATCGAGCGGTCGGGCCCGCAGTCGCACCGTGGCGCACGAAGCGTGGGACTGCCCTCGCCCTCTCGCTGGCCAGCCGTTGATGTCCCGCAGCCGGAATTCACAGTCGGGCGCGGGCGCGCACGCGCGATGTGCACTGCCCCACTGCCTCAATGCCCCACTGCCCCACTGCCGAGCGCACCCGGGCGTCCGGGAACGGCATCGGGAACGGGAACGGGAGCGGGAACGAACCCGGACGCGGGCGCGGAAGCGGAAGCGGGCGGGGGTCCGAACCCCTGACCCCTAGCCCCCAACCCCTAACCCCTCTCTCCTCGTCAGCTCATGCCGACCACGCGGCCGTCGACGAGATCGAGGCGCTCGGCCTGGGGCGTCGCCGGCAGGCCGGGCATCCGGATGATGTCGCCGAGCAGCGGCACCAGGTAGCCGGCGCCGGCGGCGAGGATGACGTTGCGCACCGAGATCTCGAAGTCCTCGGGCCGGCCGAGCAGCTTGGGGTCGTCGGAGAGCGACTTCTGGGTCTTGGCGACGCACAGCGGCAGCCCCTCGTGGCCGAAGCGCCGGATCATCGCGAGGTCCTTCTCGGCATCGTTCGACCATCCCACCTCGCGGGCGCCGTACATCGCGCGGGCGATCTTCTCCATCTTGACCTTGACCGGATCGCTCCAAGCGTAGAGCGGGCAGAACGGCTTCGACTTGCGCTCGGCGTGCTCGACCACCGCCTGGGCGAGCTCGACGCCGCCCTCGCCGCCGCGGGCGAACACCTCGGACACCGCGAACGGGGCGCCCGGCGCCGCGCACGCCCGGCGAACCACCTCGATCTCCTCCTCGGTGTCGGCGGTGAAGCGGTTGAGCGCGACGACCGGCGGCTCGCAGAAGGCCCGGATGCTCTCGACGTGCTTGGCCAGGTTGCCGAGGCCGCGCTCGACCGCCGCCGGGTCGGGAGTGTCGAGGGCGTCCTTGGCGGCGCCGCCGTGCAGCTTGAGGGCACGCACGGTCGCCACCAGCACCACGACCGCGGTGTCGAGGCCCGCCGACACGCACTTGATGTCGAAGAACTTCTCGGCGCCGAGATCGAAGCCGAACCCGGCCTCGGTGACCGCCCAGTCGGCGTGGGCAAGCGCCATCTTGGTGGCGATCACCGACGAGCAGCCGTGGGCGATGTTGGCGAAGGGCCCGCCGTGCACGAGCGCCGGCACGCCGTCGACGGTCTGGACCAGGTTGGGGCGGATCGCGTCCTTGAGCAGGACCATCATCGCGCCCACCGCCTTGAGTTCGGCGGCGGTGACCCGCTCCCTGGCGAAGGTCAGAGCGACCACGATGCGCTCGAGCCGGCGCCGCAGGTCCTCGGCGTCCTCGGCCAGGCAGAGCGCGGCCATGACCTCCGACGCGGGCGTGATGTCGAAGCCGGTCTCCCGCGGCACCCCGTCGATCGCGCCGCCGAGCCCGATCACGATGTTGCGCAGCGAGCGGTCGTTCATGTCGATGACCCGCCGCCACAGCACGCGACGGGGGTCGACGTCGAGCGCGTTGCCCTGGTGGAGGTGGTTGTCGAGCATCGCGGCGAGCAGGTTGTGGGACGCCGAGATGGCGTGGAAGTCACCGGTGAAGTGGAGGTTGATGTCGGCCTCGGGCACCACCCGAGCCGCCCCGCCGCCGGTGGCGCCGCCCTTCATGCCGAAGGTCGGCCCGAGCGACGGCTCGCGCAGCGCCAGGCAGACCGACTGGCCGATTCTCGCCAGCCCCTGCGCGAGGCCGATCGAGGTCGTGGTCTTGCCCTCGCCGGCGTCGGTGGGGGTGATCGCCGAGACCAGCACCAGCCTCCCGGAGAGCGGCCTGCCGGCGCGCGCCTCGAGCGCGACCTTGGCCTTGTCGTCGCCGTAGAGCTGGAGGTGGTCGCGGCTGATGCCGAGACCATCCGCAACGTCGGCGATTGGTCGAACGCGGGCAGCGTCGCTCATCGCACGCTCCTTCCTGTGACCCGGGTCGTCCCGCGGGCAACGCCCGCGCTTGCGCTCCCGTATAGGATAGAAGGGGAGGATGACATTTTGACCTTCGCACAAAGCAGGAGCTCGGCTCAACAGGAGGGAGACATGGCCCTGAGGTCGATTCGACTGACGACCTCCGACCGCCATCGGCTCTTTGTCCTCGTCTCGGCCGCGCATCGCCGGGGCGCCCTCGACCGGGCCCGGGCCCTCGACCTCGTTGGGGAGATTCGCGAGGCCGAGGTCGTCGCGCCCACCGAGGCGCCGCCCGACCTCATCACGATGCGAACGACCTTCCGCCTCACCGATCTCGACAGCGGCGAGGACGGGGTGTACACCCTCGTCTACCCGGACGAGGAGGACCCCGCGGAGGGCAAGCTCTCGGTGCTCGCCCCGCTCGGCGCGGCGGTGCTCGGGCAGCGGGTCGGCGACACCGTCGAGCCGGTCGTGCCGGACGCGGTGCGGCGCGGGCGACTCGACGAGATCCTGTTCCAGCCCGAGGCCTCGGGCTGCTACGAACTTTGACCTCGCCGGTCGTAACGCCCGCATCCTGGTAGCGCCGGCATCCTGCCGCAACGCTCTTGGCGAGCTTCCAGCGCGCGGAGTTCGATGGCGGCCAGGACGGCCACCCCCCAAGCAGCCAGGTCCTTTGTGGGGTAGGCTTCCAGCCTGCCAGAAGTGGCAGCCAGGGTCGTTGATGCAGCCTGGAAGGCTGCGCTACAAGAAGGCGGGGGCCGAAGCCCCCGCTGGATGTACCCGGTTGTCGCCCACGTCACTGCGGCAGCACGGTGGTCGGGTCCGAGGTCAGGTTGTCGAGCACCGAGCCGTAGCAGTAGATCGACGCGCCCTCGGTGGTGGTCCAGACGTCCACGTAGCCGGCCTCAACCGGCGAGTAGTTCCGGAACACCCGCGTGATCTGGTTGTTGGACCAGGGCGCCAGGTCCATGGTCTTGGTCTCGAGCGACTCTCCAGCGGAGTTGAACAGCTCGATGAAGACCCTCACGGTCTGCTCAACCCCGTTCTGGCAGCCGACGTTGGCCCGCACGTCATCGTTCTCGTTCATGAAGATGATCCGCTTCTTCACCCCCGAGACGATCATCTTGTCGGCCGGGATGCCCGGCAGCTCCTGGCCGAACGTCCCGGCCACCTTGGCCGACGGCAGGTTGTAGGTCCGGCTCATCGCGAGCAGATCAATCCCGCTCGCCTCCACCGCCAGCGCCCCCACCTGGTCCGGCTCGAGGCCGAACACCTCATCGAGCACGTTGGCGTAACGCACGCTGGCGCCCGGCGCGAGCGAGAACGGCTCGCTGTGGACCGCCTCGCTGTTGTCTTCTCCCCGCGGCAGCCACGCCAGCCGGTAGGTGATGTCGGTCGAGCCGACGTTGTTGAGGTCGACGTCGGTTGAGAAGAAGGCGCCTTCCAGCCCGGCGGCGAGCGCCGCGGCCGGGACGAAGCTCGTGTCGGCTGACGGCACCTGCGGAAGGATCGTGGTCGGGTCGGACGTAAGGTTGTCGAGCATCGAGCCGTAGCAGGAGTAGAGGGCGTCGTCGCTGTCGGCCCGCACGTCGACGTAGCCGTTGACCGGCGCGTAGTCCTCAAAGATCCGGTTGATCTGGTTGTTGGAGTAGGGCGCCAGGTCCATGGTCTTGGTTTCTAGAGGCGAGCCCTCGGCGTCGAAGACCCCGATGTTGATCCGGAGCGGCTGGTCTGTGCCGTTGACGCAGCCGACGTTGGCGCGGGAGTCGTCGTTCTCGCTGAGGAAGATGATGCGTTGCGGCTCGGCGCCCTGGATCATCTCGGTCGCCCGGATGGCGGGCAGGCCCTGGCCGAAGGTGCCGGCGGTCTCCCCGGCAGGGATGTTGTAGGTGCGGCTCATGCCGATCACCGACTCGGTGGTGGCCGTCATCTTGAGGGCACCGAGCGAGTCGGGCTCGAGCCCGAAGACCTCGGTGAGCACGTTCTCGTAGCGCAGGCTCTGGCCAGGAGCAAGCGCCATGGCTTCGGACTGGGTGGGGGCAGAGTTGTCCTCGCCGCGGGGCAGCCATTGGAAGTGAACCTCGGCCTCCTCCGCCCCGGTGTTGTTGATCTCGAGGTCGGTTGAGAAGAAGGCGCCCTGGGCGCCGGCCGCCACCGCCGCCGCCGGGATGAAGGACTCGCGGGAATCCAGAGCCGGAGCCGGGCATTCCCTGAAGACATACAGCCCAGCATCCCAGGCAGCGAAGTACACGTATCCCTCTGAGACGGCGATGCCGGTGCGTTCATCCCCGATGCCCCAGTATGGCGTGTCGTAGGAGGCGACCTCGACCGGCGCAGACGGCGTGCGCACGTCGATCACGGAGAGGCCAAATGGGGAGTAGTTGTTGACGTATGCGTAACCGCCCCAGACCGCGACGTCGCTGGGCAGGGTGGGGGTGTCGACGAAGCCCACCTCGACGGGCGCCCACGGCGTGCTGATGTCGATCACCCGAAGGCCCCAGTCGCGGTCCGCCAGAAAGGCGTAGCTGCCCTCCGCCGCGACGCCCCGGACTTCGCCCCAGACTTGCAGGGAGCCGACCTCGACGGGCCACGATGGCGTGCTGATGTCGATCACTCGAAGACCCGCCCAACCGGCCGCGACGTAGGCGTAGCTGCCCGAGACGGCCACGCTTCGTGCCGAGCCCGGAAAGTCCACATGGCCTACCTCCACCGGTGCCGACGGCGTGCTGACGTCGATCACATGAAGGCCGCTACCCGCGGCGGCGACGTACGCGTAATCGCAGGAGACGGCTACGCCCTGGGCATAGAGCCCCTCCCAGACAATGGACCCCGTTTCTGCCGGAGCCCATGGTGTACTCACGTCGATCACCCGAAGGCCGCTTCCCCGGATTGTCTCGTCGTCCGAGATTTCGTAGATCACGTACGCTGAGCCGCCCGAAGCCGCGACCTCAATGGGATAGGTGTACTCAGAACCGAAGCGAAAGACGCCCACTTCCACTAGAGCGGTTCCCGTGCTCACGTCAATCACCAACAAGTCTCCACCCTCTGGGTAAGGTGGTCCGCCGACGACGTATGCGTAGTTGCCCGACGCCGCGACAGCAAAGGCGAACGGCATGTCGAGGGACCCCACCTGACGGGGGGCAGAGGGGGTGCTCGCGTCGATGACTCGAAGGCCGGTGTCGTCGTTCACAACGTAAGCGTAGCCAGCCTCGGCCGCGACGTCGGCGGCTTGCGGCACGTCGACGTAACCGACCACCAGTGGCAGGGATGGGACCGAGATATTGATTACCAGCACGCCATCGTAGTCCGCGACGTAGGCGTGGCTGCCCGACGCCGCGATACTGAGCGCGCGACGCCCCATGTAGAGGAAGCCGACCTCGACCGGCGCCGAGGGCGTGCTGACGTCGATTACCCGCAGAGTGTACCGGTCCGTGACGTAGGCGTAGCCGCCCGAGACGACGACGCTGCTCGCGTCGGAGCCCGGCATATCGAGGAACCCCACCTCGACCGGCGCCGTGGGTGTACTGACTTCGATAATCCGCAGGCTGTTCCGGTCCGTGACGTAGGCGTAGCTGCCCGAGACGGCGACGCTCTCCGCGGTGCCCGGAATGTCGACCCACCCGACCAACCGCGGCGCGGACGGCGTGCTGACGTCGATGACCCACAGACCGCCTCTGAAGGCCGCGACGTAGGCGTAGCTGCCCGACACTGCGACGCTTCGCGCGTCGCCGGTGAAGTGCTTCGAGCCGACTTCCACCGGTGCCGACGGTGTGCTGACGTCGATCACCCGGAGAACCGAATCGTTATCCGCGACGTAGGCGTAGCTGCCAGAGACCGCGACATCGTGAGCCCAAACGCGATGCGGCAACCTGACATTGCCGACCGGCCGTGGTGCGGACGGATCCGAGACGTCGGCGATGAGCAGCTCGCGGCGACCCGCGATGTAGGCATGGTCACCCGCGATGGCGACCGCTTGGACGACCGTGGCGGGCCAGCGGCCGACCAGCTCTGGGCAGTCCTGGGCCGCGAGGCCGGACGACATCGGGAGGAGCAGACCGGCACACACGGCGATCAACCGACGAGACATGGCAGCGCCTCCCCAAGGAGCGGGCACGAGTGACACGCAGCGTGAGCTGACCACGCCGGGCACGCCGTGGGTTTCACACCCTTCATACGGCCGCGGACTTTCGACTGCCCAGTGCAGCGGGCCACGACGCCACCCTCCGGTGCTGGGCACACGCGTCGGAGTCGGATACGGAGACGGGCGCGGAAGCGAAAGTGGGTGCGGAAGCGGGCGCGGGCGAGGGCCAGACCCTATCCCCCAGATCCCAGATCCTAGTCCCTCCCCTCCAGACACCGGTCGGCCCCCCGAAGGGGGCCGCCGGGAAGGAGGAGGTTGTGATGCACCCGATACTACGTATCAACTCGCCAGAGGGTTTAGATCGGCGCGTCACGGCACTGTCACACCTCGGCGGCGACCGGGCCGCCGCCCAGGCACTCCTCGCCGTCGTAGAGGGCCGCGAACTGGCCGGCGGCGATGCCGGCGTCGCCGTCGTCGAGCGTGACCTCGACCGAGCCGTCGGCGGCCACCTCGGCGGTGCAGGGCAGCAGGCGCTCGCCGTGGCGGATGCGGACCTCGAGCCGGGTCCGCGCGGGCGGCGCGGCGATCCAGACCGGCGCGGCGATCCGAAATCGCGTGCGCCGGTGCTCGGCGAGCCGGCCGGCGTGGACCACGGTGACCAGGTTGCGCTCCGGGTCCTTGGCGACCACGTACCAGGGGCCGCCGGCAAGGCCGAGGCCGCGGCGCTGGCCGATGGTGTGGAACCAGTAGCCGCGGTGGCGACCGAGCACCCGTCCGGTGCCGTGCTCGAGGATGTCCCCCTCACGCGTGCCGAGTGAGAACTCGACGAAGTCGTCGTAGGGGACGCGGCCGAGGAAGCAGATCCCCTGGCTGTCGGGCCGGTCCTGGTTGGCAAGGCCGGCGCGCCGAGCCGCGGCCCGCACCTCGGCCTTGGTCATGCCGCCGATCGGGAACACGCACCGCGCGAGCTGCCGCTGTGAGAGCTGGCACAGGAAGTAGGACTGATCCTTGACCGGATCGGCGCCGCGCAGCAGCCGGGCGAGGCCGCCGCGCTGCCCGACCCGGGCGTGGTGGCCCGACGCGACGAGCTCGAACTCGTCGCCGAGCCGGTCGATCACGGCCCCGAACTTGATCGCCCGGTTGCACACGACGTCCGGGCTCGGCGTCCGCCCGGCGCGCAGCTCGGCGATCGTGTACTCGACGACGGTCGCGAAGTACTCGCGCTGCAGCGGCAGCACGCGCAGCGGCACCCCGAGGCGCTCGCAGACGGCGCGCACGTGGGCGAGGTCCTCCTCCCACGGGCAGCGGCCGAGGAAGGCCATCTCGTCGGAAAGCCAGATCTTGAGGTAGCAGGCCTCGAGCGAGTGGCGGCCCTCCTCGGCGAGCAGCAGCAGCGCCACCGAGCTGTCGACCCCGCCCGAGGCCAGCACCACGATCCGACTCATGCGAGCTCCCCCGGGCGCCGCGAACGCGGACCGCGGCGCCCCGCCGGCCAGCCTCTCACCGCAGGTACTTGAGGTGGATCAGGTGCTCGAGGTAGCGGTCGGTGTGGATCCCGTGGTCGGTGAGCAGGCCCTCGGCGGAGACGACGAAGGTCGCCTGCTCGCCGGCAACGCGCGAGAAGTAGACCCGATGGGGGTCGCCGCCGCTGGTCATGTCGAGCGCGCAGAGGTCGTCCGACATCTCGGTGGTCAGGGGCTGCCGGCAGAGCGGGCAGGAGAAGCTCCAGCGGGTGCCGGCGGGCATCTCGATCTCGGGCGGCAGGTAGACCTCGTAGTTGCCGGGCTGCGGGTGGAGGCCGACCAGGCAGGCGAGCTCGCCCTGCCCGGCGAGCAGGATGATCGCCTGGTCGGGGTTGAGCACGGCGTGGCAGTGCGGGCACGAGTAGATCCAGTCCATCGACATCCCTCCGCGTCCCTGGAGTATGCCAGATCGCGCCCCGCGGCGCGATCAGGGAAGGCCGACCCCGAGCTCGGCGAGGCGGCGCTCCAGCTGCTCCGGCCAGCCGCGGTTCGCCGCCGGGCTGGCCGGGCTCGGGTGGAGCACCTGGGCGACCCTGGCGGGGGCGCCGGCGAGGGCGCGGGCGGCCGAGCGGGCTGCGAAGGCACCGACGCCGACCACGATCCGCGGCGCGAGCAGCTCGACCGAGCGCGCGAGGGCGGCGTCGCAGGCCGCCTCGAGCGGTCGCCGGTCGGCGGCGGCAAGCCGGTCCGGGGTCAGGTTGCGGCCGCTCGGCCCGAGGAACAGCAGCGGGCAGTAGTTGGCGACGAAGAACCGGGAGAAGAAGCGCTCGGCGGTGCCCGATCGCTGCCGCGCCCAGCCCCAGAAGCGGCGGCCGCTGACCTCGCTGCGGGCGCAGGCGAAGCCGGACACCGGCCGCGCCGGGTGCTCGCGCTCCGGCCTGCCGACCGTCGCCGAGATGCTGAGCCAGTCGCGGACCGCCGCGACCTCGCCGAACGGAACCCCGGTCTGGGCCATCCCCCAGGGGCCGGGGTTCATGCCGAGGAAGACGACCTCCTTGGGCGCCACGCCGAAGCGCTCGAGGTAGCTGCGATGGGCCGGCCAGGCGTAGTCGAGGGGGTTGTAGACGTGGCTCACCGGCGGCCCGAAGTCGAGCCGACGCACCGCCTCCCGCAGCTCGGCGGCGATCTCGACCAGGGTCACGGCTGCCACGGTGCGCGATCGTACGCCAGCCGCCGTCGCGCGGGAACACCTTCGCTCAGATGCCGGCACGCCGGCTCCTCAGCTGGCCCAGCGGGCACGGCAGCGAGAGCGGGCGCGGAAGCGGGAGGATGCGGGCCTCGCCACCGCGATTCCCCGCCGCCAATTGACGGCCGTGGGACGGGATCCTACAGTGCCGCGCGATGTCGGGTCCACCCCACCTCTCGGTGCTCGGCGGCGGCCCGGCCGGGCTCGCGGTCGGCTGGGCGGCGCGGCGGCGAGGCCTGCCCGTCACCCTCTACGAGGCGAGCGACCGGCTCGGCGGGAACTGCACGACGCTGCGAAGCGGAGCCTTCCGCTATGACTCGGGGGCGCACCGGCTGCACGACCGCGACCCGGAGATCACCGGCGAGGTGCGGCGGCTGCTCGGGGATGACCTGCGCCGGGTCGACGTGCCGAGCCAGATCTGGGACGACGGCCGCCTGATCCGCTTCCCGCTGTCGTCGGCCGAGCTGCTCGCCCACCTCGGCCCACTGCCCTTCGGACGTGCCGCGCTCGAGGTGGTGCGCGCGCGGCTTTCGGCCGGCGCGCCGCCGCAGGACTTCGAGGCCTTCGCGGTGCGGCGGTACGGCCGGCTGATCGCCGAGCGCTTTCTGCTCGACTACTCGGCCAAGCTGTGGGGAGCCCCGGCCGCCGAGCTGTCGACCGGGATCGCGGGCCAGCGCCTGAGCGGGCTCGACCTGCGGACCTTCGTCTCGGAGTCGGTCCTGGGCCGTTCGAAGGCTCACGTCGAAGGGGTGTTCTACTACCCGCGGCTCGGCATCGGGCAGATCAGCGAGCGGCTCGCCGACGCCTGCGGCCGCGACGCGATCCGCACCGGCGCGCCGGTCACCCGGCTGCTGCACGACGGGGAGAGGATCCGGAGCCTCGAGATCGGCGGGCGCGCGCGCTGCGACGCGGACGAGGTGGTGAGCAGCCTGCCGCTCGGCAGGATGCTCGAGATGCTCGACCCGCCGCCGCCGCCGGAGGTCCGTTGCCTGGCCGGTGCGATCCGCTACCGGCAGGTGCGGCTGGCGGTGCTGTTCGTCGACCGACCGTCGCTGACCGAGGCGGCCACCGTCTACTTCCCCCACCGCCGCTTCCCCTTCACCCGCGTCAGCGAGCCGAGGAACCGCAGCCCGGAGATGGCGCCGCCCGGCAGGACCTCGCTGCTGGCGGAGATCCCGTGCCACGAGGACGACGAGATCTGGCGCGCCGACGACGGAGCCGTGATCGACATCGTGCGCGCCCACCTCGAGGCGATCGGATGGGTGCGGCCGGAGGAGATCCTGGGCGGCGCCGCGCACCGCATGGCCAACGCCTACCCGGTGCTGGAGGTCGGCTGCGCGCGAGCGGTGGAGGGCATCCACCGCTACCTGGCCGGCTTCGCCAACCTGTGGCTGGTCGGCCGCAGCGGCCGCTTCGTCTACGGCTGGATCCACGACATGATGCGGATGGGCCTCGACACGGTGGCCGAGGTCGCAGACCGCCGGAGGCGCGAGGCGTGACCCGTTGCGGGCGGCGGGCGGACGCGACGGACCCCCGGCTGCTGCTGCTCCTGCCGGCTGCGGCCTACCTCGTGAGCTACGTGTACCTCGCCGGCTATCACGGCCGCGCCTGGCTGTGGTCGACCGTGGTCCACGAGAGCGGCCGCTACGACCTGCTCGAGACGACCTTCTACGCCTCGCACTTCCTCGGCCACCTGCCGGTGCTGCTGGCGCTGGCGCTGCTTGCCGCCGGAAGCTGGCGGTCGATGAGCCCGCCCTCCCCGCCGCCGTGCCGCAGGGCGCGGCCGCTGGCGGCGGTCGGCCTCGGGCTCCTGCTCGCGGGGGCGCTGGCTCTCGCGATCGTTCACTTCGGGCTCGCCGACACCGTCTCCTTCATCCTCCAGCGGCGGCAGCGGACGGACCTCGAGGCCGCGGGCGGGGCCTGGAACCTCCACCTGCCGAGCACCCTGCTCCAGCTCGCGCTGATCCCGGTGGTGGTCTACCTCGCGCGGTGGGCGTTCGCGCGGCCGGTCGAGTGGAGCCGACGCGGGCTTGCCCTGCTCGGTGCGGCGCTCGCGGCCGTCATCGGGATGACCTGGCTCGTCAACCCGGCGCCGCTGGCCGCGGTGGCCGAGCTGTGGCGGGACCCCCGCTACCTGGCCCATTCGGTCCGTGAGCTCGTGACCTTTGCCGTCACCTACTACCCGCTCGCGCTCGCGGTGCTGCTCGCGGGCGAGGCGCCTGCGGCGCGGGCCCGGCGCTTCGGCCGTGGGCCCGACCTCCTGATCGCCGGTCTGGCCGCGCTGTTCGTGGCCGGGTTCGTCGACCAGGTCGTGGTGTCGCTCGGCCACGACATCGGCGAGCTGGCCCAGCAACCCGCCTTTGCCGCGGATGGCCGCCTCTCCATCCCCTACCTGCTCGCGAGCCACTTCTTCGAGCACGTCCTCGACAGCCTGTTCTTCCTTCTCGTAACGGTGCTGCTGGTGTGGAGTGCGCCCAACCGCACCCGCACAGACGGAGACGGGCATCCGGCTTCGCGTGTAGCTTCGCCGTGACAAGCGGGAACGGGCACGGGGACGGGAACGGGAACGAACCTGGAAGCGGGCGGCGAGCCCTGACCCCTACATCCTAGATCCCAGCCACTAGATCCTGGATCCTATCCCCTGGTCGGGCGGCGGCGTCCGTTTGCCCCGCGGCCGCGATTCCACTACACTCGATGCCCGAGGCGCTGATCCCAGCTCGGGACAGCGACCGCGGGTTCGAGCAACGGACGCAGCGGCGTCCACCGACATACTGGACTTGATCCGTGGGACAGGTACCAAGCGACGATGCACCCTACCTGCTGGTCGGCAGCGGCCGGCTTTCCCGACACCTCCAGCACTACTTCGACCTCGAAGGCATCCGCTGGCGGCTGTGGGCGCGAGCCATGGGCGAGCCGCTCGAAAGCTCGATCCCGGGCTGCCGCGCGGCGCTCCTGCTGATCGCCGACGATGCGATCGAGAGCTTCCTCGGCCGCCACGCCCGGCCCGGCGGCCCGCCCTGGGTCCACTGCTCGGGCAGCCTCGCGACGCCGCTCGCCACCGGCGTCCACCCGCTGATGACCTTCGGCGACGAGCTCTACGACCGCGCCGACTACCGCCGCATGGCCTTCGTCTGCGACCGCGGGGGCCGCCCCTTCGAGGAGCTTTTCCCGCGCCTGCCCAACCCCCACTTCGAGATCGACCCGGCGGACCGGCCGCTCTACCACGCCCTGTGCGCGATGGCCGGCAACTTCACGACCCTGCTCTGGCAGAACGCCTTCGCCGCCTTCGAAGACCGGCTCTCGCTGGCCCGATCCGCGCTCCACCCGTACCTCGAGCGGGTGGCGGCCAACCTCGAGCGGTCGGCGTCGCCGCTGACCGGGCCACTCGCCCGCGGCGACCGCCGAACCATCGAGCGCCACCTCGCCGCCCTTGAGGGCGATCCCTTCCGCGAGGTCTATCAGAGCTTCGTCGCCGCCCACCGGGCGACGGCCAGCGGGGAGCAGCCATGAGACATCCGTCGGACATGATCGAGGCCCGCGCCGCCGGGCGGCCGATCTCGGTCGTCACCTGCTACGACACCTGGTCGGCGAAGATTCTCGCCGCGAGCAACGTCGACGCGCTGCTGGTCGGCGACAGCGCCGCCATGGTGATGCACGGGCATGACACCACCATCCCGGCCGACCTCGAGATGATGTGCCTGCACACCGCTGCCGCCCGCCGCGGCGCGCCCGGACGGCTGCTGATCGCCGACATGCCGTTCCTCGCCCATCGCAGGTCGCTCGCCGACACCATGACCGCGGTCGAACGGCTGGTGCGCGCCGGCGGCCAGGCAGTGAAGCTCGAGGGCGCCGACGGCAACCTCGAGACGATCCGTCACATCGTCGAGTCCGGGATCGACGTCATGGGCCACCTCGGCCTGACCCCGCAGTCGCTGCACCGGCTCGGCGGCTACCGGGTGCAGGGCCGCGACGAGCAGGCGGCGGCCAAGCTCGCCGGCGACGCGCTGCGCCTCCAGGACGCGGGCTGCTTCGCGATCGTGCTCGAGCTGGTGCCGAGCGAGCTTGCGCGGTCGGTCACCGAGTCGCTCGGGATTCCGACCATTGGCATCGGCGCCGGCCCCCACACCTCGGGTCAGGTGCTGGTGCTGCAGGACCTGCTCGGCCTGCAGCCCGACTTCCAGCCCAAGTTCCTGCGCACCTTCCTCGACGGCTTCGAGCTGGTGCGCGGCGCCGTCGACCGCTTCGACCGGGAGGTCAAGGAGGGCAGCTACCCGTCCGAGGAGGAGAGCTACCGATGACCCCGATCACGGACCTCGCCGAGTGGCGCCTTCTGCGTGACGGCCTCGGCGGCGCCACGGTCGGCTTCGTCCCGACCATGGGCGCCCTGCACGAGGGCCACCTCGCCCTGGTCCGCAGGAGCGCCGCCGACAACGACGTCACGGTGGTGAGCGTGTTCGTCAACGCCACCCAGTTCAACAGCGCCGCCGATCTCGAGGCCTATCCGCAGACCCTGGCCGAGGACGTCCGGCTCGCCGCCGCGGCCGGCGCCGACCACGTCATCGCGCCCGCTCATGCCTCGATCTACCCGGACGGCTACCGCTACCGCGTCGGCGAGCGCGAGGTCTCGACGGTGCTCGAGGGCGCCCACCGGCCGGGCCACTTCGACGGCGTGCTGACGGTCGTGCTCAAGCTGCTCCACCTGGTGCGCCCGCACCGGGCCTACTTCGGCGAGAAGGACTACCAGCAGCTGCTGCTGGTGCGCGGCATGGTCGAGGCGCTGCTGCTGCCGGTGGAGATCGTGCCCTGCCCGACGGTGCGCGACGCCGACGGGCTGGCGCTGTCCTCACGCAACGTCCGGCTGTCGCCGTCCGCCCGGACGCAGGCCGCGCAGCTGCCGGCGATCCTGGCCGCGGCCCGGTCCCCGGAGGAGGCGACCCGGCGGTTGACCGAGGCCGGGTTCGAGGTCGACTACGTGGCCGAGGCCTGGGGCCGCCGCCTCGCGGCGGTGGTGGTCGACGGCGTGCGATTGATCGACAATCTGCCGCTCGCCGTGGGCGAAGCGGCGCGCGAATGACGGGGAGGTGAGAATGCAGGTCACGATGCTCAAGGCGAAGATCCACCGGGCGACGGTCACCGGCTCGGACCTCGAGTACGAGGGCTCGATCGCCCTCGACCCCGAGCTCTGCCGGGCGACCGGGATCCTGCCGTACGAGAAGGTCGAGATCTTCAACTGCAACAACGGCGAGCGGTTCGCCACCTACGTCATCCCCGGCCGCGTGGGCGAGGTGGGGATCAACGGCGCGGCGGCCCGGCGGGTCCAGCGGGGGGACGTGGTGATCATCGTCGCCTACGTCGAGGTCGACGCCGAGGAGGCCGCCTTCCACCGGCCGGTGGTGGTGCTGGTGGACGAGCACAACCGGGTCCGCGAGCAGAGGCCCGCTTGAGCCGCGCCCGGGTGTCCGCGACACCCGAGCGGCGGGGAGGCTGCCATGCGAAGGGCGCTTGCTGCCGCTGTCTGGGTCGGGTGGGTGGCCGCGGCCATGGCCGCAGCTGATCAGCCCGCGGGGCGCCCGCGGGCCAGGGAGGCCGGGGCCGTCACCGGCGTGCTGGATCCGGGCCCTCTCGACTCCATCACCGACGTCGCCGGGGTGCGGGTCGGGCACGCGACGGTGATCGAGGGTGACGAGCTGCGCACCGGAGTGACCGTGGTCCTCCCCCACGGCGGCAACATCTTCGCCGAGCCGGTCCCGGCGGCGGTGTTCGTCGTCAACGGTTTCGGCAAGCTGACCGGGGTTACCCAGATCGACGAGCTGGGGCTGCTCGAGACGCCGATCGCCCTCACCGGGACGCTCAGCACCTGGCGCGTCGCCGACGCTCTTGCGGAGTGGGTGCTCGAGCAGCCGGGGAACGAGGCAGCGCTGTCGGTGAACTCGGTGGTGGGCGAGTGCAGCGACGGCTATCTTTCCGACGCGCGCCGGCGGCCGGTCGGCCGCGAGCAGGTCCGGGCGGCGCTTGCCGGCGCGGCCCCCGGACCGGTCGCCGAGGGCTGCGTGGGCGGAGGCACCGGAACGAGGTGCCTCGGCTTCAAGGGCGGGATCGGCACCGCCTCACGCCGGTTGCCGCCCCGACTCGGCGGGTGGACGGTCGGAGTGCTCGTGCAGACCAACTTCGGCGGCGAGCTGACCATCGCCGGCGTGCCGGTCGGCCGCGCGCTCGGCGAGCTCCCGTTCGGCCTCCGGCCCGGGGCCGGCGAGGACGGCTCGTGCATGATCGTCGTGGCGACCGACGCGCCGGTCGACTCCCGGCAGCTCGGGCGCCTGGCGCGGCGGACCCCGATGGGGCTGGCGCGGGTCGGCAGCTTCGGCAGCCACGGCAGCGGCGACTACGCGATCGCCTTCACCGCCAACCCGGGCTGCCGGCTGCGGCGCGACGCCTCCGGCATGCACCGCGCGGAGCTGCTGCGGGACGAGGACCTGTCGCCGCTGCTGCTCGCGGTGGTGGAGGCGACCGAGGAGGCGGTGCTCAACTCCGTGTTCGCGGCCACCACCACCCGTGGGCGCGACGGGCGCGAGGTCAAGGCGCTGCCGGTCGAGCGGGTCCGGGCCCTGCTCGCCGAGCGGGGGGTGCTGGCCAAGTCGCCGGCAGAGTGACCCCGCGAGACCCACCAGCTGGGGTGACCGTCTCCGTGCCCGTGCCCGAGCGACGCATCGGCTTGTGGATCGTCCGTTCGGAGACGGAGACGGAGACGGAGACGGAGACGGGTGGGGCCCTATCCCCGAGATCCTATCCCCTGTGCCCTATCCCCTGGAAGGGTGGGGGCGTCACACCGGCTCGAAGGTGGCGATGAACTGGGGCAGCAGCGGCGGCCGGTAGGCGAAGCGCAGGCCGCGGATCTCCCGCCGTCTTGCGAACAGCTCGATGAGCGAGCCGGCGACGTAGTCGAGGTGGCTCGCCGTGTAGACCCGGCGCGGCACCGCCAGCCGGAGCAGGTCGAGGGCCGGCCACCGCCAGCCGCCCGAGGAGGGGTCGGGGCGGCCGCCGAGCACGTTGCCCACCTCCCAGGTCCTCACCCCGCTCGCCACGTAGAAGGCCACGCTCAGCGACCAGGCGGGCAGCCGCTCGTCGGGAAGGTGCGGGCAGAAGGCGCGGCCGTCGACGTAGACCGCGTGGCCGCCGAACGGCCGCAGCACCGGCACCCCGGCCACGGCCAGCTGCTCGCCGAGCCGGCTGACCTGGGCGACGCGGTGGGCGAGGTGCGCCTCGTCGAGCATCTCGCCGAGCGCCTCGGCCATGCACTCGAGGTCGCGGCCGGCCAGCCCGCCCGCCGACGGGATGCCCTCGCTGACCAGGAGCCGGATCCGGATCCGCTCGGCCCACGCGTCGTCGTCGAGGGCGATCACGCCACCGGAGTTGCCGAGCGCGTCCTTTTTCATGCTCATGAGCACGCCGTCGGCGAGGGAGAAGACCTCGCGCGCGACGTCGCGCGGGTGGCGACCGGCCTGGCCGTCCTCGCGGCGCGTGATCAGAAAGCAGTTCTCGGCGATGCGGGCGGCGTCGAGCAGCAGCGGCACCCGGCGCCGGCGGCAGAGCTCGGCGGCAGCTCGGATGTTGGCGAGGCTCGCCGGCTGGCCGCCGCCGGAGTTGTCGGTCAGGGTGAGGACCACGAAGGCGACGCCGCCGGCCCCGGCCGCCTCCAGCTCGCTGCCCAGCCGGGCGAGGTCGATGTCGCCCTTGAAGGGGTGGTGGCTCGTGGGATCGGAGTGCTCGGGAATCGGCAGGTCGATCACCCGTCCGCCCTGCTCCTCGACGTTCTCCCTGGTGGTCGCGAACAGCGTGTTGGCGAGCACCAGCTGCCCGGGCTCGACGACCGCCCGGCACAGCAGGTGCTCGGCGGCCCGGCCCTGGTGGCAGGGGATGATGTGGCGCTTGCCGAACAGGTCGCGGGCGGCGGCCTCGAAGCGCCGGAAGGAGCGGGAGCCGGTGAACGACTCGTCGGAGCCGTGCATCGCGGACCACTGGCGGACGCTGAGCGCGGACACGCCGGAGTCGGTCACCAGGTCGATCAGCACCGACTCCGAGGGCAGCAGGAAGGGGTTGTAGCCGGCGGCGCGGATCGCCGCCTCGCGCTCGTCGCGGGTGGTCGGCCGAATCGGCTCCACGACCCGGATCCGGAAGGGCTCGAACGGCAACTCCATGGCGCGCGCCTCCGCGCAGGATTATGCGCCAGGATCTCGTGCCACGTCGTCCTTCTCGGCGCGCGTGGGGCGCAGGCCAGGCAGCGACCGCGACGCCTCACGCACGTCCCCAGGGCCTGCGACCCGCGTGCGCCGAGGGGCATCTGCCGTTCGCGATCCTACGGGGCGACGGCGAGCACCGCGGCGCCGGTGAGGCGTCCCTCGCGCAGCCGCTCCAGAGCCTGGTTCGCGTCCGCGAGCGCGAACGACTCGACGGCGGTGTGCAGCGGCAGCTCGGCGACGGCGGCGAAGAGCTCGTCGCCGTCGCGCCGCTCGAGGTTGGCCACCGAGACCAGCGCCCGCTCCTCCCACAGGATGCGGTAGGGGAAGGACGGGATGTCGCTCATGTGGATGCCGCCGCAGACCACGATCCCGCCCTTGCGCACCGCGCGCAGCGCGGCCGGCACCAGCGCGCCGACCGGGGCGAAGACGATCGCGGCGTCGAGCGGCTCGGGCGGCGGTTCGGTGGAGCCGCCGGCCCAGGCGGCGCCGAGCGAGCGGGCGAAGCCCTGAGCCGCGGCGTCGCCCGGGCGGGTGAAGGCGTAGACCTCGGCCCCGCGATGGGCGGCGACTTGGGCGACGATGTGGGCGGCCGCGCCGAAGCCGTAGAGCCCGAGGCGCTCGACGCCGGCGCCGCACATCCTCAGGGAGCGGTAGCCGATCAGCCCGGCGCACAGCAGCGGCGCCGCCTCGAGGTCGCCGAAGCGGTCGGGCAGCCGGAAGCAGTAGCGGCGCTCGGCCACCGCGTACTCGGCGTAGCCGCCGGGCAGCGTGTAGCCGGTAAAGCGGGCGTGGTCGCAGAGGTTCTCGCGGCCGATCCGGCAGAATCGGCACTCGCCGCAGGTCCAGCCGAGCCACGGCACGCCGATCCGCTCCCCGATGGCGAGGTCGTCGACGCTCTCCCCGACGGCCGCGACCCGGCCGACGATCTCGTGGCCGGGGATCACCGGCAGCGGCGCCTCGGGCAGCTCGCCGTCGACCAGGTGGAGGTCGGTGCGGCAGACGCCGCACGCCGCCACCTCGAGCAGCACCTGCTGCGGGCCGGGGCGCGGCACCGGCAGGCGGCGCAGCTCGAGCGGCCGCCCGGTCGCGGCCACCACCATCGCGTCCATCTCGTCGGGGATGCTCATGGGGGGATTCTACTCACCCCCGTTTCCCTGCTCGCGCCCGTGACCGTGCCCGCGCCCGTCTCCGCGCCCGTGCCGGTGTGACGGGTTGGCACTCGGGTCGTCCTCTTCGGGAACGGGAACGGGAACGGGAACGGGCGGGCCTGCCCCGCAGATCCTAGGAGAGCCCCAACCGCTCCCGGTGGGCGGCGATCAGGGGATCGACCACTCGCGAGTCGGCGGGGGGCGAGGGCAGGGCCTCGGTCAGGCGCTCGCCGCCCAGCTCGTCGACGACGCGCAGCACCGAGGCGGTCAGCGCCCTCAGCTCGTAGCCGCCCTCCAGCACCGCCACGCAGCGGTGGCCCGCGACCTCCGCCGTGGCCCGCAGCAGGAGGCGGCAGATGGCGCCGAAGCCCTGCTCGGTCATCCGCATGCCGGCGAGGGGGTCGTCGCGGTGGGCGTCGAACCCGGCCGAGACGAGCACGAACTGGGGCGCGAACCGCCGGCAGACCGGGTCCACCACCGACTCGAACAGCCGCAGGTACTCGGCGTCGCCACAGCCGGCGGGCAGCGGCAGGTTGACGGTGGCGCCCTCGCCGCGACCGCGGCCGACCTCGCGGACGCCGCCGGTGCCGGGAAAGAAGGGGTGCTGGTGGAGGGACAGGAAGAGCACCGCCGGATCGTCGTCGAAGGTGTGCTGGGTGCCGTTGCCGTGGTGGACGTCCCAGTCGACGATCATCACCCGGTCGAGGCCGTGCCGGCGCTGCAGGTGGCAGGCCGCCACCGCGACGTTGTTGAACAGGCAGAAGCCCATCGCCCGGTCGGCCTCGGCGTGGTGGCCGGGCGGCCGCACGCAGGCGAACCCGTTGTCGACCTCGCCGGCCATGACCGCGTCGACCAGGGCGAGCACGCCGCCGGCGGCGAGCCGCGCGGTGTGGTGCGAGGCGGACGACACCCAGGTGTCGCCGTCGAAAGCGAAGCGCTGGTGGGCCGCGCTCGCCGCGACCTGGTCGAGGTAGCCCGGGTCGTGGACCAGGGCCAGCTCCTCGGTGGTCGCGGCCCGGGGCTCGACGCGCAGCAGGCCGCCGCGCTCGCAGCCGTCGAGGGCGGCGCGCAGGGCGGCGATGCGCTCCGGCCGCTCGGGGTGGCCGGCGCCGGGTTCGTGCGCCTCGTAGCGGCGGTCGATGACGATGCCGGTGCGCAGCATCGGGCTGCCGGGGCTCAGTGGACGCGACCGGGCGAGAAGCTGCCGTCCTGCTCGTCGACGCCGTGGATGAGGACGAAGTGGTAGGCGGCGAAGCGCTCCTGCTCGTTCTCCACCATCACCTCGAACAGGTGCTCGTCCGGGCGCTCGGGAGGGGCGGACTGAACGTAGCTGATCTGCTCGGGGTCGAGCAGCAGCTCTCCGAGCAGCCGTTTGCCGCGCAGCACCTGGACGAGCAGCGTGTGCGAGTCCTCGGAGGTGAGGTGCCAGTGCAGGTCCTCGTCGTCGTAGAGCACGCTCTCCGGCGTGCCCGCCCGCAGGATGCAGTTGGGATGGGCGAGCAGCCAGGTCCAGAACTCCTCGAACGGCATCGTGATCGTCTGCTCCACGTGTCCTCCGCCTGCCGGCGCCGGACGGCCCAGCCCCGCTCCGGCGCCGGATCACCAGCATAGCGCGCCGGTCGCGAAGATCGAAACCGCGCCCCACTCTCGACCCGGGACTGGCGCGCCACGCCCGGCGCGACCGACCGACTATGGAGGACGTCTTGACAGTCAATTTTGTCGGCGATACCATGACCACGTGGCGCCCGGGAGGACAGGTGGCGGCCCGGCCGATCTGGCGATCGTGCGGGATCGAGCCCAGGCAGCGTCGCTGCTGCAGCCGCAGCGGGTGGGGCTGCTCGAGGGGCTGGCGGAGCCCGGCTCGGCGGCGGGGCTCGCGCGCCGGCTCGGCCTGCCGCGCCAGCTCGTCAACTACCACCTGCGCGAGCTCGAGCGAGCCGGCCTGGTCGAGCTGGTCGAGGAGCGGCGGCGCGGAAACTGCGTCGAGCGGGTCGTGGTGGCGACCGCACGGCAGTATGTCATCAGCCCCGAGGTGCTGGGCGGACTCGGTGCCGGCTCTGATGATGTCTGCGACCACTTCTCCTCGACCTGCCTGGTCGCGGTCGCGGCGCGAGCGATCCGCGAGCTCGGCGAGCTGCGGGCTCGGGCGGACGAGCAGGGCAAGCGGCTGGTGACGATGACCCTGGAGTCGGAGCTCTCCTTCGCCTCGGTCGAGGTGCGCAACGCCTTCGCGAAGGAGCTGTCCGAGGCGATTGCCCGTCTGATCGTCAGGTACCACGATGCCAGGGCGCCGGCCAGCCGGATGTTCCGCTTGGTGGTCGGCGCGTACGCGTCCCCCGCGCGGGGCGCGGAGGGCGAGAACAAAGGGGGGCGCGACGGTGAAATCTGAGGCTGGCGCGCCCGCAGCGCGGACCTTCGAGGCGGCCCCTTCGTCGTCGTCCTGCGGTCGTTGTGGGGCGACCGCACCGCGGACGCGATCGCCTTCAAGGAGCACTGGGTGCGCCGGCTGGCGTCACTGGCGTGAAGTTCACCCTCGTCGGGAACGGGATCGGGAACGGGAACGGGAAGGGACGCGGACCGCGCGGGTGTGGCCGTCTGGACTCCCGAGTTTCGTTCGTCGATCCTCGTTCCGTGATCTTCAGTCCTGGTCCCGAGTGAACCGGTCAACGAGCGCGACGACCCCGTTCGGGGTCGCGGCGCGGAGGTCGGCGCCCGCGGCCCAGCCGTCGTCGGCTGCCCCGGGGCCCCACAGCGCGGCCACCGAGACCACCCGGAGCTTGAGGCCGCGCCCGGCCAGCTCGCGGTTGGCGTTGTCGACGCAGCAGATGTCGGTGGCGTGGTCGCCGATGTAGAGCGCCCGGCCGGGCGCGAGCGCGGTCAGCTCCTCGAGCCCCACCAGCAGGCTGTCGGGGGCTGGCTTCTGCCGGCTCATCGGGACCTCGGCATAACCCACGATGCAGCCAAAGCGCCGGCCGAGCCCATGTGACGACAGCACCGAGCCGATGGTCTCCCGGGAGTTCTGCGAGACGATCCCCGTGGGGAGCCCGTCGAGGCTGCCGAGGGCATCCGCGATCCCCTCGACGAGCGGCACCGGGGTCGCGTCCTCGGCCTGGTAGGCAGCCCAGCAGTCACCGGCGCGGTCGATCTGGCGGTCGGAGAAGCCGCAGTTGGTGCGGTAGAACTCGCGCCAGTTGACCGCCGCGCGCTGCGCCGTGTCGTAGGCCGGCTGGGACCGCAGCACCGGAAAGTCGCGCCAGCTCCCGCCGGTGATCTCCCGGACGATCCTGCGGTTGACGCTCAGGTTCCTGGCCCGGGTGTCGACCAGGGTCCCATCGAAGTCCCAGAGGACGGCGCGCAGCGGCGGCGCCGTCATCGAGCGGCGCCGAACGCGGTCTCGAGCGCGAGCGCGATCATCTCGTCGAAGCTGGTCTGCCGCTCCTCCGGCGTCAGCCGCCCGCCGCTGCGGATGAGGTCGCTCACCGTGCACAGGGCGAGCGCCTCGGCGCCGAGCTCCGCGGCGAGGGTGTAGATGCCGGCGGTCTCCATCTCCACTCCGAGGATGCCGAAGCGCTCCATCAGGTCGAAGACCGACGGATCCGGAGTGTAGAAGAGGTCCGCGGAGAACACGCTGCCGACGTGGAAGCGCAGCTGCCTGCGCTCCGCAACGGCCACCGCCCGGCGCACCAGGTCGAAGCTCGCGAGCGCCGCCAGGTCGTGGCCGGCGAAGCGGTTGCGATTGACCGCCGAGTCGGTCGAGGCGCCCATGGCGATGACGATGTCGCGCAGGCGGACCGCGCGGTGGACCGTGCCGCAGCTGCCGACCCGGATCAGGCGGGTGACGCCGAAGTCCCGGATCAGCTCGGTGCAGTAGATGGCGGCCGACGGGATGCCCATGCCGTGCGCCATCACCGACACCGGGTTTCCCCGGTAGGCGCCGGTGAAGCCCAGCATGTTGCGGACGTCGGTGACCTGCCTCGCGCCCTCCAGGAAGCGCTCGGCGATGTGCCGGGCGCGCAGGGGGTCGCCCGGCATCAGGACGGTGCCGGCGAAGTCGCCCGGTCTGGCGTTGATGTGGATGGTCGCCATCGTGTCTCCGTTCGGCGTGCGCCCGGCCCCCGCGTCAGTCGTCCGACTGGCCGCGCCGCCCGCTCCGGCGCGCGAGAGCCGCCATTGTACCCGCCCGGCGCGACGGCGTCTCGGCCGCCCGAGGGCCTGCGCCGGCGCCCGCAATCGAGACCCGGAATTCCTCGTGGCGGACTTGACGGAGCGCTGGTATCCTCTGCGCGAGAGATTCCGTCAGGGAGGAGGACCCCATGGCAAAGTCACCAGTCGGTCGTCTATTGGCCATTCCGTTCGCAGTGCTGGTCATGCTCGCGATCGGCGCCCCGGCGATAGCGCAGGAGGAAGCGACGGAGGCGCAGGAGGCGCCGTCCGCCGAGGAGGGCATGCGGGTCGTCGTGGAGGAGATCGTCGTCACCGCGCAGAAGCGCGAGGAGGACGTGCAGGACGTGCCGGTGGCGATGTCGGTGCTGCGCGCCACCGACCTCGAGGTGCTCACGGTCGGGACCCCGGACGTCCAGATCCTGTCCGGCCGGGTGCCGAGCCTGGTCCTCGAGTCGTCCTTCGGACGCGCCTTCCCGCGCTTCTACATCCGCGGCCTCGGCAACACCGACTTCGACCTCAACGCGTCGCAGCCGGTGTCGATGCTCCTCGACGAGGTCGTGCTCGAGAACCCGGTGGTGAAGGGCATCCCGCTCTTCGACCTCGACCGGGTCGAGGTGCTGCGCGGACCGCAGGGCACGCTGTTCGGCCGCAACACGCCGGCCGGCGTCGTCAAGTTCGAGACCGTGAAGCCGTCGCAGGAGTCCGACGCCTACTTCCGGGCCTCCTACGGGACCTATGACACCCTCGACTTCAACTTCGGGATCGGCGGCGCGCTGTCCAAGACGCTGTCCGCCCGCTTCTCAGGCCTCTACCAGTCCCAGAGCGACTGGGTGGACAACGCCTGGGAGCCCGGGCCGGAGGACGAGATCGGCGGCTACGAGACCCAGGCCTTCCGCCTGCAGTTCCTGTGGGAGCCGACCGAGCGCTTCGACGCCCTGCTCAAGGTCCACGGCTGGGACCTCGACGGCACCGCCCGGATTTTCCGCGCCAACATCATCCAGCAGGGGACCAACGACTTCGTCTCCGGCTTCGACCAGGAGGTGGTCTACCAGGACGGCCGCAACAAGCAGGAGATCTCCGGCATGGGCGGGCTGTTCCGGATGGACTACCAGTTCGAGTCGGCGACGCTGACCTCGATCACCGCCTACGAGAGCATCGACGACATGTACAGCCGCGGCGACATCGACGGCGGCTACGGCGCCGTGTTCGCGCCGCCCTCCGGCCCCGGCTTCATCCCGTTCTCGTCCGAGTCGGCCGACGGCCTGCCCTCTCTCGACCAGTGGACCGAGGAGCTGCGGCTCGCCAGCACCACCGGCGAGACCTTCGACTGGCTGCTCGGCATCTTCTACTTCAACGAGGAGCTCCAGGTCGACTCGTTCGGCTACGACAGCCTTGCCGGCGGCATCGACGACGGCTACGCCTGGCAGCGCCAGGAGGCCGAGTCGTGGGCGGTGTTCGGCTCGATCGGCGTCGCGCTCTCCGACCTGTGGGACCTCAAAGCCGGCCTGCGCTACAGCTCCGACGACAAGGACTTCGAGGCGCAGCGCGTGACGCCGCCCTTCATCCAGAGCCTGCTCTACGGCGTGCAGCCGTCGGTCGTCATCCCGGTCCAGGTGGACGACGACTTCGTGAGCTGGGACCTCACCCTCACCTACAAGCCGAGCGACCTGGTCAACATCTACGGACGGGCCGCCACCAGCTACCGGGCGCCCTCGATCCAGGGCCGTACCCTGTGGTGCGTCGACGTCGACGGCACCGACCCGGCGACCGATTGCGTCTCGGTGGCCGACACCGAGGACATCCTGTCCTTCGAGCTCGGCCTCAAGTCGATCCTGGCCGAGCAGCGGCTCCGCCTCAACCTGACCGGCTACTGGTACAACGTCAACGACCAGCAGATCACGGCGGTCGGCGGCCAGTACAACACGGCGACGCTGCTCAACGCCGACGTCACCGAGGGCTACGGCGTCGAGGCCGACATCGAGTGGACCCCGTCGGGCCACTTCCTGGCGACCTTCGGGGCGAGCTGGAACCCGACCGAGATCCAGGACCCGAACCTGACGGTGGCGGCGTGCGCCGGCGGCTGCACCATCACCGACCCGATCGTCGACGGGCTGGTGTACGTGGACGGCAACCCGCTGCCCCACGCGCCGGAGCTGATCTTCAACGGCATCCTCACTCTGCAGTCCGACCCGGTCTACAAGCGCTTCTTCGGGACCCTCGACTGGGCCTACTACTCGGAGAAGAACTTCTTCCTCTACGAGTCGGAGGAGTTCAAGGACGACAGCCTGGAGTTCGGGCTGCGGCTCGGCTACGCGTTCGCCAAGAACAAGTACGAGCTCGCCCTGTTCGGCCGCAACATCCTGGACGAGGAGATCCTCCAGGGCGGCATCGACTTCAACAACCTGGTCGGCTACACCAACACCCCGAGGATCGTCGGGATGGAGTTCATCGCTCACTTCTAGAGCCCGCACCGCGCGTCTGCTCACGGGCCGCCCTCCGGGGCGGCCCTTCTTGTTGTGGTCACAGTTTGATGTCAGCGGGAGCGTCCTTCCGTGCACGTTCCCGATCCCGTACCCGTTCCCGTTCCCGAACGAAGATCAGCTGAGCGAGTCATTCGGGTCTGAAGTGGGTACCCCGCGGTCGAGCGGCCGTACGAGAGGAGGCACTCGGGTACGGGAACGGGGACGGGAACGGAAGGGGGGCGTCTGAGATCCACGCCCTCCCGGGCGGGAGAAGGCTCTTCACTCTTCGTTCTTCAATCTTCGATCACCGAGAAGGTCGACATAGGCGGTCGCAACGAGGTCATCCTCGGCGATGCCGAGACGCGCCATCAGCTCGCGCGCGATGCGCTCGCCCTCGCCGGTCGGCTGCCCGTCCCGGAGCTCCACCTCGAGCTCGAGGAAGGTGCCGAGCCCGTCCACCTCGTCGAGGTGGATCCGGGTCTGGCCGTGCCGACAGAAGATGCGGCGCTTGCGGACGACACCGGCCGGCCCAAGCGCATCGGCGAGCACCGCTGCGAGCGCGGCCGGGTCGGTGACGGCAGCTTTGACGAAGCTCGACTCGCGCGGTCCGCCGACGTCGGGCCGCCGGTAGGCGACCAGCTCGCCGGTGCCGTTTGTGGAGACGCGGAGCTTGAGCCGGCCGAACGGCGAGTCGAAAAATGTGTCGTCCTGGAGGAGCAGCTCGGGGGGGCCGTCCGCGATCGCCTCCACCGCTGTGAGGAGAGCGGGCAGGTCACGCACCCGGGCCTTGATCTCGACGTTGCGTGGCACCCGGGGATGGTAGCAGGGCACGCCGCCACCGGTCCCGGGGCGGGCGCGGCGCGGGCGCGGCGGCGGCGGGGAGGCGAATCGGGGGCCGGAGCGCGTGATCCCGAGGCTACCAGCCGCCGGTGGCGCCGCCGCCGCCGAAGCTGCCGCCGCCGCCGCTGAAGCCGCCGCCGAAGCTGCCGCCGCCACCGCCTCCCCAGCCCCCGCCGCCAATCCAGATCGGGGGGCGGCCGCCACGCCGGCCGCCCAGCGACCCCCGGCCCGACAGCCGCGAGGCCTTGGGCCAGATCGATCTCAGGATCGGGGCCAGCAGCAGCCAGGCGGCGGCGGCGATGACGCCCGCCAGCGGGCCCGCCATTACCGTCGGCACCACGAAGAAGAACGGGGCGAGCATCAGGTAGAGAAACCAGCCGGCCCGGCCGCGGGTGGCGAGAGCGGCGTTGATGAAGGGGAGGCCGAACAGCGCGAACAGCAGCAGCGCGCCGAAATCCGGGAGGGTTGCCTTCGGGGAGTGGCCAGGGTGGTCCGGGGGCAGCTCGAAGGGCTCGCCGCGCGCCTTGGCGGCGATCGCGTCGACCGCGGCGCCGACCCCGCCGTCGAAGTCGCCGGTGCGGAAGCGGGGCGTCATCAGGCCGCTGATGATGCGCCCGCTCTCGAGGTCGGTGAGGGCGCCCTCGAGGCCGTACCCGACCTCGATCCGCACCAGCCGTTCGTCGCGCGCGATCAGCACCAGGACGCCGTTGTCGGCGCCCTCGCGCCCGAGCCGCCAGGTCGAGACCACCCGGATCGAGAAGTCCTCGATCGAGTCGCCCTCGAGCGAGGGCACCGTCAGCACGACCACCTGGGCGCCGGTCTCCCGCTCCAGCGCCTCGAGGCGGGTGCCGAGCTCGGCCTCGAAGCCGTCCGACAGCAGGCCAGCGAGATCGTTGACCCGGCCGCCGAGGAAGGGCACCTCGAGCGCCGCGGCGAGGGCAGCCACGGCGATCGCCGCCGCCGCCACCATCCCCGACACCGACGCGGGCCGGCGCGCCACCTCAGTGCTCCCGCAGGCGCAGGCGGTCGTCGAGCTCGTCGGAGTCGTCCGGCTGCCGCTCGACCCGGTGCTCGACCAGGATCTCGCCGCAGCGGCGGATCGTCCGCTCGAGAGCGGCGGCCGCCCGGCCCGCCCCGACGCCGGCCACCAGCTCCTCCACCAGCTCCTGCCACACGCCAGGGGGAACGGCGCGGTTGATCCCGCGGTCGGCGAGGATCACGGCGCGGTGCTCGAAGAGGGCGAGGAAGATCAGGATCCCGGTGCGGCTGCGGGTCCGGAAGACCTGCTCCTCGAGGAAGGCGGCCTCGGCGCGGCGCAGCGCCATCACATCGAGGGCGTCGTCGGGCATCAGCCAGCGGGTCACCGGTCCGGCACCGCCGATCAGGTAGCCGAGGCCGGCGCCGGCCAGGACCGGCAGCGTGATCCACGCGACGCCGTAGCCGCTCCAGAAGCCGACGAAGGCATGGACCGCGCCCGCCGTCAGCGCCGCGACCAGCGCGCCGATGGTGGCGGTCCGCCACCGCGCCTCGGCGTGGTCGTCGATGCGCTCGACCAGGTAGGGCACGATCTCACCGGAGGTCGCGCGCTCCGCTTCGGCGGTCGCGCGCTTGATCGCCTCGAGGTCGGCCTCGCTGAACAGCTCGGAGATCGTCATGGGCGCGGCTGTCGGCTGCGACCCGGTCGCCGCCTAGAAGTCCACCTTGGGTGGCTCCTCGGCGCCGGGCTTGGACTCGAAGTAGGCCTTCTCCGGAAAGCCGAGCAGGCCGGCGACGAGCACCGCCGGGATCCGATTGCGGGTCGTGTTGTACTCCCGTGCGACCTCGTTGTAGCGCTGGCGCTCGACCGCGATCCGGTTCTCGGTCCCCTCGAGCTGCACCTGGAGGTCGCGGTAGGCCTGGGTCGCCTTCAGCTCCGGGTAGCGCTCGACCACCACCAGCAGCCGCGACAGCGCCGACGACAGCCCGTCCTGGGTTGCCTGGAACTGCTGCATCTGCTCGGGGGTCGGCGCCTGGTCGAAGCTGACCTGGCCGACCTTGGCCCGTGCCTCGATGACGCTCTGCAGCGTCTCCCGCTCGAACTCCGCGGCGCCCTTGACGGTCTCCACAAGGTTCGGGATCAGGTCTGCCCGCCGCTGGTAGACGTTCTCGACCTGCGCCCAGGCCGAGTCCACGCCCTCGTTGAGGCCCACCAGGCGGTTGTAGACGCCGCCCACCAGGAGCCCCACGACGAGCACAACCGCCAGCGCCAGCACCGCGCAACCGATCAGCCACTTTGCCATCGTGCCCTCCCTCAGCGTGCTCCGGCCGTGCGGCGAAGCATCCGTATCCTAGTCGAGAGGTCTCGGTCGGGGCAACATGGAGATCGCGATCCGGCGCGGGCATCGCGGCGGCGTGCCGGTCGGGAGCGGGGCTCAGCCGAGCACCGACTCCCCGATCACGGCACCGATCTTCTGGGACAGCTGGCCAATGGTGAACGGCTTCTGGATGAAGTCGTTGCAGCCGCGCTCGAGAATCGCCTGGGCGGCACCGCCGAGGCTGTAGCCGCTCGCGAGCAGCACCTTGACCTCGGGGTCGATGGCCCTGAGCGCGTCGTAGACCTCGCCGCCGCCGATGTCGGGCAGCACCATGTCGAGGATCACCAGGTCGATCTCCTGCCAGCGCTCGCGGAAGATCTCCACCGCCTCGCGACCGGAGGCGGCGCGCAGCGGCGTGTACTCGAGGTGGGCGAGGATCGCCCCGCACGCTTCGAGCACCGCCGCATCGTCGTCGACCAGCAGGACCGTTCCCCGGCCGAGCACGATCTCCCCCTGGGTGTCCTCGGCAGCCACCGCGTCCTCGTCGGTGAGCGGCAGATACACCGTGAAGGTGGAGCCGAGGCCGGCTGCCGAGACCACGTCGATGTACCCGTCATGGGCCTTGACCGCGCCGTACACCGAGGACAGGCCGAGGCCGGTGCCGCCGCTCATCCCCTTGGTCGTGAAGAACGGCTCGAAGATGCGGCGCTGGGTCTCCGGGGTCATGCCGATGCCGGTGTCGCGCACCACGAGCTCGACGTAGCTGCCCGGGCGCACCGCGTACGGGCGGCCCTGGAGCGCGAGGTGGGAGGTGGTCTGCGTGGCGAGGTAGAGGTCACCGCCGCCCGGCATGGCCTCGGCGGCGTTGATGAACAGGTTGAGCAGCACCTGCTCGAGCTGGCCGCGGTCGGCGCGCACGCGCACCAGCTCCTTCGAGAGGTCGAGGTGGACCCGGACCTCGCGGCGGGCCGTGGCGAAGGTGTCGGCCGTCTGGCGCACCAGGTCGTTGACGTCGATCGCCCGCACCTCGTAGCGCCCGGCACGGGCGAACCCGAGCAGCTCCCTGGTCAGCTTGGATCCACCCCTGACCAGCGTCTCGATGGTCTCCAGCCGGTGGTGGTGCGGGTGCCTGGGATCGATGTCCTTGCGGACCAGCGACACGTTTCCCTGGATGCCCATGAGCAGGTTGTTGAAGTTGTGCGCGATGCCGCCGGCAAGGGTCCCCACCGCCTCCATGCGTTGGGCCTGGCGGAGCTGCGACTCCAGGCGCGCCCGATCGAGCTCGGCCGCGGCGCGCTCGGTGACGTCGCGGACAATGCCGCGGAAGCCGACCGGCTCCCCCTCCCGATCGTGAACCAGGGAGATCGAGACCTCGACCGCGATCCGCCGGCCGTCCGGCCGGCTCAGCTCGCAGGCGAGGGCGGTGGTGGGCTGCCCGGTGGCCCAGACTCGCCTGAACGCGGCCACCATGCGGTCGGCGCGGTCGGAGTCCATGAACACGGTCGGGCTCAGCCGGTGGACCTGGTCGCGCTCCAGGCCGAGGATGTCGAGCATGGCGTCGTTGCAGAACGAGAGCCGTCCCTCGGGGTCGATCTCGTAGTAGCCGTCGGCGATGTTCTCGAGGATCGTGCGGTAGCGGTCGGTGCTCTCGCGCAGCGCCTCCTCCGCCCGGCGCCGCTCGCTGAGGAGGTGGTCGACGTCGGCCTTGAGCAGGGTGATGGCGTCGAACAGCGGCCCCAGCGGATGGTCCCGCGGGACCTCGTCCTGCCACCAGTCGACGCCGTCCCTCTCCCAGTTGATGTTGCCGAGGAAGCGCAGGAAGTCGTCGATGTGCTGCTCGGTGGCCCTGAGCGTCGCGCGTGGCCGCCGCTCCTCGTCGCGGGCGGTCGCCTCGGGCGGCCGCTGCGGGCGCCGTTCCGGCACCAGCTTGAGAGCACTCTCGAGGTCGCGCGTCAAGGTCAGGGGGAAGGGCAGGAAGGGTCGTGAGATGGCGATGGCGCCCTTCAGCCGTGGGTTCGCGCCGTAGACCGCGAACAGCGACAGCGCCCTCCTCTCGCGCCACTCGCGGAGGGCGTCGACGAAGCGGCGGCGCCCCGCGACGCTGACCCCCTCGACCTCGGTGATGTCGAGGACGACCGCCGGGCTGGGGGCGAATCGCTGGGCGTGCGCGACCGCACGGTCGGTGACGGCGAACAGCGGGTCGATGTGCTCGCTGCGCAGCGTGCCCGAGGCGACGCCGTGCACCACCCGGTCCTCGACCAGCTCCCAGCGCACGCGGAACCCCTGATGCTCGTAGGTCCAGTCCGTCTCCTGCGGCTCGGCGGAGATCGCCGTCGGGCCGGCGGGAACCGCGGCGGGGGCCGCGAGCAGGAGCTGGTGGGCGCGCTCCAGCGCCTCGTCGAAGGTGTCGACGATCTCGAAGTTGGTGTGGATGAGGTGGAGCCGCCGGCCGAGCTTGATGCTCAGCTTCAAAGTCGGCGACACGCCGAAGAAGATGACGCCGACCAGATTGCGGCTCTTGCCCATGTACTCGATGAAGAAGCGGCGCGACTCAAAGGAGGCGCCCTTCAGCCCCGTGTAGTCCGCGATGTGGACGTGGCGGCGCCGCGTCCCGACGTGCTCGCGGACGACGTCCTCGATCAGCCTCAACAGGGCCTTGAGGTCGGACAGGCCGATGCTGCCGTGCTGCTCGGAGTGGACGATGTCGTCGCCGATCAGTCGCACGGTGACGCGAAAGTCGGCTCCCAGGCGGACGTCCGTCCACTCGGGCTTCTGCAGAACTCGCAGATCGCTGACAGGTGAGGCCGCGTCCATCTCCCGCTCTCTGGACAGTCAGTCTCTCCGGCCCGCGGGTTTCGTACATCCCGACCGCACCGGCCGGGATGTACCTCATCTCATTGTAAGGGATTGTGATTCGGACCCGGCTACGGCGGCGCCCGCCGCGGATCGCCTCGACGCTGCGCTCGCCATGCTTCCACTGTGGTTCGGCAGGCGGCGCGCGTCAAGTGGGCCGGGGGCGGCGGTCGAACGCTCGGCTCAGAACAGCTTCAGCTGGCGCGAGGGAGCCTCGCCGCGGGGCAGCGACGGCGACGAGCGGTGCACCGTGTCCGGGAGAGCTGCCAGCAGCGGAGACGGGCGCCCGGGCAGGCGCACCCCCCACAGGGTGCGGTGGGTGGCGTGGCTGAGCACCAGCAGCCGGCGGGCCCGGGTCATGGCGACGTAGAGCAGCCGTCGCTCCTCCTCGGGATCGCTGCGCCCCCCATCGCGCTCGAGCGGCAGCAGCCCCTCCTCGACGCCGGTGACGAACACCGCCTCGAACTCGCGGCCCTTCGCGGCGTGCATGGTCATCACCGCCACCTTCTGTGACCGCGGGTCGTGGGGCTCGTCCTCGCCGACCGCGCGGCACGGGATGCCGGCGCGGTCGAGCGCCTCGAGCAGCGGCGGCCGCTGGGCCCGGGTCCGGCACAGCACCGCGATCTCGCCGAAGCCCACGCCGCTCTGCTCGGCCTCGCTGGCGCGGCCGCTGTCGACGGCGAAGTGGCTGGTGCCGCCGACGATGCGCTCGATGCGCACCACCAGCTGCTCGGCCTCGCTGGCCGCGGTCGGACAGGCCACGACCTCGACCGGTGCGCCGTGACACGGCGCGCGCAGCGAGCTCTCGCCGCCGAGCACCGAGCGGGCGGCCTCCAGGATCTGATCGGTCAGCCGATAGCTGGTGTCGAGGCGCACCACCGTGGTCCCGTCGAAGGTGTCGGCGAAGCGGAGGAAATGGCCTGGGCGCGCGCCGCGGAACCCGTAGATCGCCTGGTCGGGATCGCCGATCGCGCACAGGCCGGCCCCGGACGGCGCGAGCAGCCCGATCAGCCCCGCCTGCACGTCGTTGACGTCCTGGTACTCGTCGACGCAGATCACGGCCCAACGCGACGCCAGCCGGGTCGCGGCGGGGGGGTCCGTGGCGAGCATCTGGTAGGGCCGCAGCACCAGGTCGTCGACGTCGAGCACGCCGCGCTCGTCGAGCGCCTCCTGGTAGGAGGCGATGACCGGCAGCAGTTCCTGGTCGGAGGACAGCACCTCCCACGGGTCGCACGACTGCTTGGACAGGCTGATCCGCCCGAGGATGGCGCGGGCGACTCGCTCGGGGATGCCGCCCCCGGCCGCCCGCTGGACCAGCTCGAGCCGTTGCTCGTCACCGATCAGGCGCGGCTCGCGGCCCGACATGCCGGCGAGCAGGCGCAGTCCGAGCCCGTGGAAGGTGGTGACCAGCGGCGCGCCGGCGGCCGCCCCCGGCACCTCGCGGAGGATCCGCGCCGAGAGCTCGTCAGCCGCCTGGTTGGTGAAGGCCAGGGCGAGCACCTGGTCCGGACGGACCGTGCGGCTGCGCACCTGGTGCGCGATCCGCGCGACGGCGGTCCGGGTCTTCCCGGTTCCGGGACCGGCCACGATCAGCAGTGGTCCGCCGGGGGTCTCGACCGCCGCCCGCTGCTGCGCGTCGAGCTCGCCGAACGGCGCTCGCCCGCTGTCCTGGGCATCCGCGCGTGGCCGGAGATCCTCCTCGGGGGCGCTGCCTGCGTTCCACGCGCGCGCCGGCGGGGCGACCGGGGACGGCGACCGCGAGAGACCGGGCGCACCGGGCAGGGCGAGCTGGCCGAACAGCGCGTCGCGTTCGGCGGGGGCGAAGATCTGCACCGACCCGAACTCGCCGTCGAAGCCGGCGGCGATGGACAGCTCGCCGCAGCGGACCCGGCGGATGGCCTCGGCGACGGCCGCCCCGGCGACCCGGGCGATGTCGTCGATCGGCGCTTCGCGCAGCACGAACAGCTCGGGGCCGACCAGGGACAGCAGCCGTGCGATCTCCTCGCGGACCCTCCGACTGGAGGGGCTGCCGTCGGCGACCTGCGCCACAGTCTGGTCGAGCGGCACCAGCCGCTGGAAGGCCGGCGCGTCGGCGGGCCGGAACCCGCTGCGCCGGTCGGCGAGTGAGATCACGCGGCTCAACACCCCGACCGTGAGGACGCCTCCACACTGCGGGCAGCGGCCGCCGAGGCGGCGGGTCTCCTCGGGCTCGAGCCGGACGCCGCAGGCGCGGTGTCCGTCGAGGTGGTACTTGCCCTCCTCCGGATAGAACTCGACCGTGCCGAGAAAGCCATCGCGGCCCTGCAGCGCCCGCCGCAGCGCCGCGAAGCCCGGCTCGATGTCGAGCAGGTTGGCCTCCCGCCCGAGCGAGCCCAGCGAATGGGCATCGGAGTTGGAGACCAGGGTCAACCGGTCGAGCTCGCTGACGCGCCAGTTCATGGGCGGGTCCGAGGACAGGCCGGTCTCGGCGGCGAAGACCTCGCCGGCGAGGTCGCCGAAGCACTCCGCGACCGAGTCGAAGCCGGACTTCGAGCCGAGCATCGAGAACCATGGGGTCCAGATGTGGGCGGGGATCAGGAAGGCAAGGGGGTCGGTCGAGAGGGTGATCTCGAGCAGGTCGCGGGCGTCGAGCCCGAGGATCGGACGCCCGTCCGAGTCCAGGTTGCCGATGGCGGCGAGCGTGGCTCGGAACCGCTGGGCTGCCTCCAGCGACGGCATGAGGACCAGGTTGTGGTTCTTGCGGACGCGGTCGCCCTGCTTGTAGATGTTGCTGATCTCGACCGAGAGCACGAACCGGACCTCGCCGGCGCAGGCGGCGGGGAGGCCGGCCTCGGCCGCGCGCGCGAGGTCGGCCCTGAGCCGGAAGAGCCCCGGCTCGGCCGGCTCGAGCTGCTCGCGGATCTCCGCCATCCACCCGGAGTGGGTGAAATCGCCGGTGCCGACCAGCGCGAGGCCCTTCTCGAGCGCCGCCCGATGGAGCGTCGGGAAGCTCAGCTCGCGGCTGGTGGCGCGGGAGAAGCGGGAGTGGATGTGGAGGTCGGCGAGGAGCGGCACCAGAGGATCTTACTCCTCCCTCCGGGCTCGCCCGAGCCGGGTCCCGGCGGCCCCGAGAGGGGCGGCATCGCCCGCCACGCACTGGTCAGGCGCCGTGCTCCCCGGCCGAGCCCGGCGGTGATAGCATGAAGGGCACGAGCGACATCCTGGGTCAGCGTTCCGAGCGCGACGCGATCCGGTTTGGGGGGCACATGAAGCACTCGCGCCAGGCCCTGGGATCGGGCTTTCTCCTGTTGGCGGTGGCGGCCGGCTGCGCACGGGCGCCCAGCCAGGAGGCCGGGCCTGCGGCGGTGGCCGCTCGCGAGCCGGCGGCAGAGCCCCGGCACCCGGGCCTCGACCTCGCCGGCACCGAGTGGGTCGTGTCGAGTGTCGCCGGCGTGGCCGCTGATGCCGACGCCCGCCCCACCGTGGCCTTCGACGGCGAGGGCAGGGTCGCCGGCAGCGCGGGCTGCAACCGCTACGGCGGCAGGTATGCGCTCGATGGCGAGGTGATCGCCGTCGGCCACCTCGGGGCGACCCAGATGATGTGCCCGCCCGAGCAGATGGAGCGCGAGGTGCAGTTTCTCGACGCGCTGAGTCGGGCGGAGCGTGCCGGTATTCGCGATGGTGCCTTGGTGTTGACCTCCGGCGAGCCGTCCCAGGAGCTGGTGCTGGTCAGGGCGGACCCGGCGCCGATCGTGGCGGGCGCCGTGCTGTACCGGGAGCGGATCGCGCTGCCGCCGGACGCCGCCTTGACGGTGCGGCTCCTCGACGTGTCCCGCCCGGGCGGGACGCGGGCGGTGCTCGCCGAGCAGCGGGTCGCACCGACCGGACAGGTCCCGATTCCGTTCGAGATCGCGTACGACCCCGCCCTCATCCACGAGACGATGAGCTGCGCGCTCGACGCGAGGATCGAGGCTGGCGGCGCTCTGCTGTTCCTCTCGAGCCAGCCCATCCCGGTGATCACGCGCGGCCACCCGGCGCGCGACCTGGAGGTCCTGGTGGAGCGTGCCGCCCGCTGATCCGCCGCGCCACGGAGGTGTACGATGCATTGTGCGCGACGCTGGGCGTGCGGTGGGTCGCCGCCTTCGAACCCGACAGCGGGTGCTCGCGGGTGCAGGGAGGTATGACGTGAAGGACGGGAGAGGCTGGATGCACGACGTTGGCTGGTCTCGCCGACGGGCGGCTGTTGGCGCCGCTCTGGGCGCACTCCTGGTGGCTGCGATGGGATGCTCGTCGCTCACGCCGATGGAGCCGCTGGGGGTCAACCTCGTCAATCTCGACGTCCAGGAGATCACCCTGTTCGAGGCGACCATGGTGGCAAAGGTGCGGATCAGCAACCCCAACCCGGCGCCTCTCCAGTTCAGCGGTGCTGCGCTCAAGCTGCTGCTCGACGACCGCAAGATCGGCACCGCCATGACCCCCGAGGCCTTTTCGGTCGAAGGCTTCACCTCGACCGTGATCGACATGACGGTGCACGTCAACACCGCCTCGGCGATCGCCAGGATCCCGAAGCTGATCGAGAAGAAGTCGGTGACCTACGGCGTCCGCGGATCGCTGTACAGCGAAAGCTCGTTCGGCATGCGCAAGCACGCGGTGGAGCGCTCCGGCTCCCTCGACCTCGCGACGCTCGAGGAGGATGAGCGCGTGGAGACCGCGCCGCCCGCGCCGTCGTGAGGGAGCCGGCCGGGCGCGGCGTCGTCGTGGGCGCCGCGGCGGCTGGAATCTATTGCGGTTCCCGGTTGCTGTGCTGATCGATCGGAAACCGCCGGTCGCGACGAAGGGCGTCGCCACGGGACGCTCGAACCGGATCCGCAGGAGATCCCACAACCGACACTGGAGGTGTCACATGTCCGTCGCCAAGATCACCGAGATCTCGGCCTCCTCGCCGACCAGCTTCGAGGATGCCATCGCCAAGGGCATCGACCGCGCCAACAAGACCCTCGACAAGGTCAAGGGCGCCTGGGTCAAGGAGCTCAAGGTGGACGTTGACAACGGCAAGATCACGGCCTACCGCGTGATCATGAGGGTCACCTTCATCCTCAAGGACTGATCGGCGACGCAGTCCGTCACGAAGTCCTTGCCGTCGCCAGCCGCCGGCGCCGACACGGCGGCGGGCGCCACGATCACGGCGATCGCGGCGGCGGCCGCCCCCGGCCGCCGGGAGCGTCCGCGCTCGGCGCGTGGCCGCCGCGACATCGCCGGGCCTGACCGTGGCCACCCGATCCGCTCATCCGATCGGAGGACACCGTAGAATGGTGCCTCCCCGGCTGGGGGTGGAGGCAATCGCATGATCGTGACTCGACGGATGGCGGCCTGCTCGACACTGCTGGTCGTGGCGCTGCTCGCGGACCCGCGCCCGGCCGCCGCGTGCACCAACTTCCTGATCACCAAGGGCGCCTCGGCCGACGGCTCGGTGATGATCACGTACGCCGCCGACTCCCACGAGTTCTACGGCGAGCTCAGCTACTCCCCGCCCGGCGTCCACCCGCCGGGCGCGATGCGCGAGGTCATCGAGTGGGACACCGGCAAGTACCTGGGCCAGATCCGCCAGGCCCCGGTCACCTACTCGGTGGTCGGCAACATGAACTCACACCAGGTGGCGGTCGGCGAGACGACGTTCGGCGGCCGCGAGGAGCTCGCGGGCTCGGGGCTCGTCGACTACGGCAGCCTGATGTTCATCGCGCTCGAGCGCGCGACGACGGCGCGGGAGGCGATCCGGGTGATCGCCGACGTGGTCGCCGAGTACGGCTATGCCTCGAGCGGCGAGTCGCTCTCGATCTCCGACGCGAACGAGGCGTGGATCTTCGAGATCATCGGCAAGGGCAAGGACGACCCGGGGGCGGTCTGGGTGGCGCGCCGGGTCCCCGACGGCTACATCTCGGCCCACGCCAATCAGGCGCGGATCCGCCAGTTCCCGCTCGACGACCCGGAGAGCTGCCTGTACGCGCCGGACGTCATCTCGTTCGCCAGGGAGAAGGGCTACTTCGACGGGCCGGACGACGCGTTCAGCTTTGCCGACACCTACGCGCCGCTCACCTTCGGCGGCCTGCGCTTCTGCGAGGCCAGGGTTTGGTGCATGTTCCACCGGGCGGCGCCGTCGCTCGGCATCTCGCCGGCCTGGGCCGGCGGCGACGCCACCGCCGAGCCGCTGCCGCTGTGGGTCAAGCCCGACCGCAAGCTCGGCGTGCGGGACGTCATGCGCCTGATGCGTGACCACTACGAGGACACCCCGTTCGACATGAGCAAAGACGTCGGTGCCGGCCCCTTCGCCCTGCCCTACCGCTGGCGGCCGATGACCTGGAAGGTGGACGACGTCGAGTACCTCTTCGAGCGCGCGGTGTCGACCCAACAGACCGGGTTCTCGTTCGTGGCCCAGTCCCGCTCGTGGCTGCCGGACGCGATCGGCGGCGTGTTCTGGTTCGGGGTTGACGACACCGCGAGCACGGTCTACTTCCCGGTCTACTGCAGCGTGCGCGAGGTGCCGGCCGCCTTTGCCATGGGCAACGGCTCGCTCACCGACTTCACCTGGGACTCGGGCTTCTGGGTCTTCAACTGGGTCGCCAACTTCGCCTACTCGCGGTACTCGGACATGATAGAGGACGTGCAGGCGGTGCAGCAGGAGCTGGAGGGCCGCTACCTCACCGACCAGCCGGAGATCGAGGCCGCCGCGCTCGCGCTCCACGAGCGCTCGCCGCGGCTGGCCGTCGACTACCTGACCGACTACAGCGTGCGCCTCGGCGAGGAGCTCCACCGCCGCTGGCGATCACTCGGCGAGCAGCTGCTGGTCAAGTACCTCGACGGCAACGTCAAGTCCCCGACCGGCGAGGTCACCCACCCCAGCTACCCCGAGAGCTGGTACCGGCGCATCGCCACGGAGCTGGGCGATCGCGCGCAGGTCAAGCCGCTGCCCGGCGAGCAGCCCGAGGGCCACTGATCGAACGGCGCTCAGCGGGGGGCGGCCAGCAGCGGCGCGAGCGCGGGGTCAGAGGCGGCGGCGGCCCGGAGGGTGGGGTCGGCGGCCAGCGCCTCGTCCAGTGCGGCTCGCGCCGGCCCGCCGCGGCCGGCCGCCGCCTCGATCCTCGCCAGCTCGAGCCTGGCCTCCGCGAACTCGGGCTGGCCGGGGGCCGCCCGGCGAAGCCATGGTGACGCCTCGCCGGTGCGGCCGTTGCGCGCGTACAACAGGCCGAGCAGCGCGGCCTCGCCGAAGCTGTCGTCGCTGACGATCGCCCGCACCCGGTCGAGGTTCGCGATCGCCGCTGCGTCCGTCCCCGCGGCCGCCTCGGCTCGGGCCAGGGCGGTCAGCATCACCGGGTTGTCGGGCTCGAGCTCGACCGCGCCGCGATGGGCGGACAGCGCCTGACCAGGGTCACCGGACTGGGTGGCGGCGACGCCGAGGTTGAACCACGCTTCCGCCCGGCGCGGCTGCAGCCGCGTGACCTCGCGCCAGTGGGTCGCCGCACGGCCTGGCTGCCCGGTCCGCATCAGGGCGTCGGCGAGGGCGTAGTGGGCCTCGGCGCGGTCAGGATCGAGCCTGGTCGACGCCGACAGGCGGACCACCGCCTCGTCGGCCTGCCCGCTCTTGAGCAGGGCGATGCCGGAGCGCAGCAGCGCGAATCGGCTGTCAGGCTCGACTTCGAGGACCTGATCGAACAACCGCACCGCCTCGTTGAACCGCCCTGCCTCGAGCAGCTGCTCGCCCTCCTGGAGGCGATCGCGGAGCTCGATGCGGTCCTTCGGATCGGGCAGCCCCGTCGGCGCCGCCCCGGCACTGCCGCCGGCCCCGACGTAGCCGAGCGCCTGGAGGCGGGCGAGGGCCTCGTCGTCGGTCACCACGGAGGGCGTGGCCGCGGGCTTGCGCTCGGCGTCGTCGAGCAGGGCGCGCAGCCGCCGCGCCTGGCCGGGCTGCTGGCCGATGAGGTTGACCTCCTCGCTCGGGTCGCTTCCGAGGTGATAGAGCTCGGGGCGCGGAGCGTCGATCAGCTTCCAGTCGTGCTGGCGGATCGCACGCAACGGCGACCAGCCGAAGAAGATCCACGGCAGCTGGGTTTCGAGGTAGGCCGGTGGGAGAGGAGACCGCTCGCCCCGGAGCTGGCCGGTGAGGCTGACGCCGTCGATGTCGACGAGGCGCGGGAGGCCGACGAGCTCGAGGATCGTCGGCGCGATGTCGACCAGGTTGGCGGCCGCCGGGCTCTCGCCCGGCGCGATGACGCCCTCCTGAACGAGCACCAACGGCACCGTCATCGTGGCGTCGTAGATGAAGTAGCCGTGCCGCTTCTCGGCATGGTCGCCGAGCGCCTCGCCGTGATCGGCCGTCAGCACGACCAGTGCCCGTGCCCTGGCATCAGGCGGGAGCCCATCCCACAGGCGCTCGATCGCGAGGTCCGTGAAGCGGACCTCGCCCAGGTAGGCTCCGCGCTCGCCGGGGCCCCAGAACGCGCGGGGAGGCTCGTAGGGGTAGTGGGGGTCGTAGTAGTGAACCCACACGAACCACGGCTCGCGAGCCGCGCGGATCCACGCCAGGGCGGCGTCCGTGGTGTCGGTCGCGATGCGCTCGCGCCAGCCCTCTCGCCCCTCGGGAAGAGTGTCGTCGTAGTGGTCGAAGCCGCGGTCCAGCCCGAACAGGCGCTGCAGCGGGAAGCCGCTCACGAAGGCGGCGGTCGTCCACCCTGCCGCATGGAGCGACTCGGCGAGCGTCGCGTCCTCAGCACCGAATGTCTGGCCGTTGTCCCGGATGCCGTGCCGGCGCGGCACCAAGCCGGTCATGATCGAGGCGTGCGCCGGCAGAGTGAGCGGCACCGGGGTCACCGCCCGCGGGAAGCGGAAGCCGCGGGCAGCAAGGGCGTCGATCGCCGGTGTGTCGTTGCTGTGACCGATCCACCCCAGGGCGTCCGGCCGCAGGGTGTCGATGGTGATCAGCAGCAGGTCGGGCCGGTGGCGGGCCGCCCGCGGCGGCTCGGCGGCCGTCGCCGCGGCGGCCGCCAGCACCAGCGCTGCGCCGAGCGCTGCGGTGGCGCCCCTAGTGGGCGGCCGCACCGGCGACCTCCTTTGCGATGACGCCCGACAGCCGTTGCTTGAGGCCGCTCTGCGAGACCGTGTCCAGGTAGTAGTAGTAGGTGCGCCCGGGCTCGACCTCGGAGTCGGTGAAGCGATACGAGCTGGTGGTGGGCGGCGGCGCGTGGCGGGCGTGGATGATGTCGGCGCTGACCCTCCGGTAGGGCCCTTCCCTCCGCAGCGAGCGGTAGACAAGGTAGCCGTACACGCCCTCCTCGCTGCGCGCGGACCACTCGAGCACGACCGCGGCCGAGGTCGCCGGCGTCGCGGTCGGGGCGGGCGGGGTGGCGGCATCGCCCGCGGGCAGGGGTGCCGCGAAGCCAGCGGCCACCAGCAGGGCCGCCACCGTCCGCACGGCGCCGGCCATCACCGTGACCCTCGCGGGGGCGGCGTTGCGGCCGGGTGCGGCGAGGGCTCGCTGCCGGAGCCGAGATCGAGCTGCCGGATCGTCGTCTCGCGCCCGACCACGATGCCGCCGTAGCTCAGCGGCACGGTCTCATCGTCCCGATCGGTGACGATCCGGAGCATGCCGCCGAGCATCCCCGGGGCCGCGGCGTCGACCACCAGCCGGACCACCCAGCAGTCGGAGGGGGCGTCGCCGGTGCAGGGCGCGGCGTCGGTGGCGAGATGGCCGCCGAGGTCCTCGATGTGGACGATCGAGTAGGGACGACCGCTGCGGCTTCGCAGGGTGATGTCCCTGGTGAGGGGTTCGCCGACGCGGATCAGCCCGAGCGTGACCGGGTGCTCGCTCGGGACCAGGTCTGCGAAGACCTGGGCCAGGAAAGGGATGCCGATCGTCGGCTGGTTGGCCAGGTTGGTGGTGAGGGTGGCCGTGCCGGAGAGCGTGCCGAGGGGAGCGCCCGGGTCGAGGACTGCGGTGAGGAGCAGCCCCTCGCCGGCGATGCCGGTGCGGGAGGCCTCCAGACGGACGGCCGGGCTTCCCGTCACGACGTCGAGCAGCTCGAGCCGGTCGACCTCCCGGCTGAAGAGCTCGACCGAGCTTCGCGCTCCACGGCCACGGTCCACGAGCCCGAAGTCGAACAGGGGGCGCTCCGGGTCATAGGCCGACTGCACGAACCCGGACAGGGAGAAGCGGTAGCGGGAAACGCCCGGCTCGTCGGTGATCAGGGCGTAGCGGAAGGCCGCGTCGCCGAGCTCGCTGCCGAGCGGCTGGCGCACCCGGACCCGCAGCTGTCCTCCGGGCGCGATCACGGCAGGCTCGGCGGTGAGCTCGGCGCTGCCCCGCACCGCCAGCGCCTGCTCGACGGTGACCGGGTGCGAGCCCTGGTTCTCCGCGATGAACAGGTGCTCGACGACCGCGTGCTGGTAGCTGTCGGTGAAGCGCTGGTGGGGGTCCCCGCTGAACACGAGCGCGCCGGGCACGTCGGTGACGACGCCGGGGGCCTTCTCCGGACGTTCGTCAACCGGAGCGCCGGCAGCCGGCAGCGCCAGCGCGATCAGCAGCCACAGGCGAGCGGTTGAGCCTCTCATCAGCCGGCAGCGAAACCGGCCCGCGCTGCGGCGGGCCGGTCGTGGTCGGAGCGTCTCGCAGTGGCCGCTAGCTGGCCGTGAACTCGATCAGCTCGACGGGCACGGTCCCGGTCACGGTCAGGTTGTAGGTCCCGCAGCTGCCCGTGGTGCCGGCATCGTAGTAGGAGTCGACATACAGGTAGTAGGTTGCGGGCGGGTAGGTCGCCGGATCGATCACCTCCGGTCCGGCGCCCGGCCCGATGGCGTCCTGCGAGTTGATCACGCACGAGGCGCCGTTGCCGCAGGTCGAGATCAGGAACAGCGCGAGGTCGCCGGTCGGCCCGAGGTCGGCCGAGAAGCCGACGTTATTGCCGGTGCCGAGGCTGATCTCGTAGATCAGGTCCTCGCCGCCGTATGGGAACGGCAGGGTGCAGGTGCCTGTGTACGACGTGATGCTGTTGGTCCCGGCACAGGTGTCGCCGGAGTCCGCGTACGGCAGTGGGCCGTTGATCGGCGTGCCCGGGCACTCGTCGGTGCCGGCATCGGTCGGCGGTCCCCCCGGCCGCCCGACAAAGCTGGGGTCCGTGCGGTTGCCGGCAGTCGCCATCGCGCCCACCAGCAGCAGGACTGCGAGAACAGCAAGCGAACGTCTCATGTCTCTCCTCCCGAAGATCGGTATCCTGATCCACCGCGAAGGATACCACATCAGCGCCGGCCGGCCGGGGCCCGAGCGCGGCGCGACCGACCTGTCAGGTGCGGGTGATCACGTCAAGCCTGGGCACGCGACCCGCCGGAGGCCCTAGAATGCGCCATGCGCAACGCGATCATCCTCGGCGTGACCCTGCTCTGCCTTCTTGCTGCGGCAGCGGCCCCGGCGCAGACGCCGCCGTGCGCGCCGTGCGTCGGGCTCGCGGCCGACGACCCCGACGCCGTGCTCCGGCTGCTCGGCGAAGGGCCCGCTCTCGGGCAGGAGGCGCGGCTGTACCTGCGCTGGCGCGCGCCCCTGGACGGCAGCGCCGACCCGGGCCGCGCCGGGCGAGTCGCCGCGGCCGGGGCGACGCCGTGGCTGGTGCTCGGCTTCCGGGTGCCGTCGCCGGTCGCCGAGCACGCGGCGGAGCTCGCCCGAGAGCTCGAGGAGGCGGCCCGGCTGGCCGCCGCAGCCCCGCCGTCGCTCCACGTCGAGGTCGCCTGGGAGGTGCCGCTCGACTCCGCGGCAGCGGTCCGCGACTACGCGTTCCTCTTCAAGCGGGCGTCGGTGGCGGTCACCGGCGCCCAGCCCGGGGCGCGGGTCTTCACCGGGGCGCTGCCCCGAAACCGGGCGCTGCTCGAGGAGCTCTACGCGGCCGACGTGGCCGCCTACCTGGACGGGCTCGGCGTCGGCGAGCTGCGCGGCGAGGACCTGGCCGAGGCGGTCGCGCTGGCCGCCGACATCGATCCCGGGCGTTGGCTGGTCCACGACCTTGGCGAGCTGCCCGAGGATCCGTGGCGGGCCCTGCCCGAGGCCGCTCGCTCGGCGGCGGCCGGGGCCACCGTGTCGTTCTTCCGGGCGCCCCACGGCGGACTGGGTCCCGGGGACCTGGCGCCACTCCTGCTGCTGGCCCGCGAGCTCTCGGGCGACTACGCCTACGACCCTTACTCCACGCCGTCGGGCGGGAGCGGGGGCTGGGCGTTCGTGCGCGCCGAGGACCTCGGCCTGGTGGTGATCGTGGATCGGGGCGCGTCGGACCGGCCGACCGCCTTCACCTTCACGGATCGCGACCTGCGCGACCCGGTCCGGGTGGCTGCCGACGGCTCGACCGAGCGGATGGTCGCCGGGAGCGTTCCCGCCGGCTACCTGGTGGAGGTGGCGGGCGCCGAGCAGGTCGCGCTGCTGAGGCTCGGACGGCCGACCGCCGCCGAGCTCGGCGGCTTCGCCGAGAGCCTCGACGTGTCCGAGGCCCGCGAGCTGCCGGTCGAGGAGATCCTGCGCCGCCTCCAGGCTTTCGAGGACGCCCAGGAGCGTCGCCTCCACCACTACGAGGCGACCTACACCCAGCACTTCCGCTACCGTCCGGGCGAGGGCATCCAGGTCATCGAGGCGAGCTTTGCCGGCCCCTACTTCTACCGCCGCGGCGAGGGGTTCGACTGGGTGTGGCAGCGCTTCCTGGTCAACGGCGTGCTGTGGCGGGGGCAGATCCCGAAGCTGCCGCTGTTGCAGCCGGAGCGGGCGGCGGCGCGGCCGCTCGAGATCCACCTCGACCGCCACTACCGCTACCGGCTGCGCGGCACCGACACCGTCAACGGCCGCGACTGTTGGGTGGTCGACTTCGAGCCTGCCGAGCCGGTCGAGGGAGGGGCGCCGTGGAAGGGCACGGTGTGGGTCGACCGCCAGCTGTTCGCCCGGGTCAAGACCCGCGCCCTCCAGCTCGGCCTCTCCGGCGACGTCATCTCCAACGAGCAGACGACGCTGACCGAGCCGGTCGACGAGGCCGGCAACCCGGCGCCGTGGGACCCCGCGAGCTTCTTCCTGCCGACCCGCGTCAACGCTCAGGAGCTGCAGTCGATCCTCAACACCGCGGTCCAGGTCGAGAAGGAGAGCGTGCTGTCCGACGTCCGCATCAACGCCGACGGCTACGCCGAGCGGCTCGCCGCAGCCCACGCCTCGCCCGACACGATGCTCCGCGACACGGCGGACGGCCTGCGCTACCTTGACCGCAACGACGACGGCAGCCGGACCGTGCGCGAGCGCGATGACCCCAACCGCTGGTTCGCGCTCGGCGGCGTCTACTGGGACGAGACCCAGGACTACCCGGTTCCGCTGGTCGGCGTCGACTTCTTCTCGTCGGACTTCCGCGACACCGGCACCCAGGTCAACCTGCTGTTCGCCGGCGTGCTGGTCAACGGCAACTGGGCCGAGCCGTCACTGTTCGGGAGCCGCTGGGACGCTGGCGCGCGCGTCTTCGGCTTCTTCCTGGGCGGTGACGATGAGCTCTACCGCGACGGCGACCTCGCTCCCGATGAGACCGTGACCTCGCGCGAGGGCCTGGTCTCGCTCTACCTCGGCCGGCCGATCGGCAGCTTCCTCAAGGTCGATCTCAGCTACGGCCTCGAGTGGGACGACTACGGCCGGGCCGACGACACGGCCGAGGAGTTCGTGATCCCTGAGACCACCTGGACGAGCTCGCTGGCCGCGGGCCTCAGCTACAGCCGCGGCGGCTACCGGCTCGGCCTGCAGGCGTCCGCCAACGACCGCCACAGCTGGGAGTTCTGGGGCTTTCCCGGCAACCTCGAGTACTCGCAGGACCAGCAGGACTTCACCCGCTGGTCCGCGGTGCTGGGAAAGACCTGGTGGCCGGGCCGCTTCGGCAAGGTCGGCGTCGAGCTCGAGCACCTCGACGGCGACGACCTCGACCGCTTCTCGAAGTACGACTTCTCGACCTTCGGCCGCGGCCGGGTCGCCGGCTACCAGGGCGGGCTGGTGACCGCCTCGTCGGCCGACGGCGTGCACCTCGTCGGCGGCCTCAACATCGCCGAGGCGCTGCGCGTCGAGGGCCGGGCCGACCTGGTGTGGGCGACCGACGAGGCGACCGGGCTCGACCGCGAGCTGCTCGCCGGGGTCGGCCTCAACGGCACCGTGATCGGGCCCTGGCAGACGGTGGTCAACTTCGACGTCGGCGTGCCGGTGGAGGGCCCGGCGGACTCGTTCACGGTGTTCGTCACCTTCCTCAAGCTCTTCAAGTAGGGGCTGGGGGAAAGGGGTTGGGGGATGGGGCCCGCGCCCGCCGGCCGCGAGTCACCTCGGGGAGCGCCTGCGGAGAATCGGCGCGAAGCGCTCTCGAGGGTGGGGCGAGCGAGCGGGAACGGGAACGGGAACGACATTGGAAGCGGAACCGGAAGCTCAGTGCGGTCCCCCGTTGCACCGGCGTACCATTGGACGCAGGAGCGAGCGACGACGCTCCGGGAAGTGCGGTCGTGACGAGGAAGCTGTCGCCACTGTTGGTACTGGTCGCCGGCGTCGCGTGCGCCTCGGCGCCTCTCCCAACCGAGGGCGAGCTGACCCGGGAAGGCCGGACGCTGGTCCGCTTCGCCGGCACCGAGCTCCAGTCCCTGGTCAGCTTCCGCTGGGCCGATGGCCATCTCGGCGACGAGTGGCTGGTGCTGGCGGTGTGGCTGTCGGGCGGGAGCGCGGCGACCACCACCGTCGATCGGGACGGGATCCGGCTGCGCGGCCCCGACGGAACGCGCTACCCGCTGCCCAGCCAGGAGGCATTCCGCGCCGCCTACGGAGAGCTCCAGCTCGCGCTGAGGAACGTCGACTTCCTGCATCCACCTGCGAGCGGGTTCGCCGGCCTCCGGGAGCCGTGCGGGCGCTGGTTCCTGGCCTCGCCGTGGGAGGGCTTCGCCTACGACACGGTCTTCGTCACGCCCTTCCGGTACTGCTCCGGGCCGCTCGCCTTCCTGGTCCCGGGCGGCGTGCAGCCCGGCCGGTGGGTGCTCGAGATCGACCTTCCGGAGTCGAAGGTCAGGATCCCGTTCGTGTTGGGGGAGGCTGGAGGGGGGTAGGGGCCTTCCCCGTTCCCGTTCCCGTTCCCGTCCCCGTTCCCGAGAGCATGCCAACCTGCCAGCGGCAGCGGCCGTGGCCGCAGTTTCTTGCAGCCTACGGCCAGCCATTGGTGACGGCTGGTCATTGCGGCCGCCGGCCGCGAGTCACCTCGAGGAGCGCCTCCAGGGGACCGGCCCGAAGCGTTTTCGAGGGCGGAGCGAACGAGCGGGAACGGGAACGGGGGCGGGAACGAATCCGGGCGCGGTAGCGGGCGCGGAAGCGGGCCCCCTCACCCCCCAGCTGACAGCCTCGGAAGCCTGAGGTGAAATCCCGTCGCCTCCTGGTAGGCGCGTGCCACCGCCAGGGTCTCGGCCTCGCCGTAGAGGCGGCCGAGGAAGGTGAGGCTCGAGGGCGTGCCGTCGGCCGTGAACCCGTCCGGCACCACCACCGCGGGGTGGCCGGTCAGGTTGGTCAGCAGCAGGGTGTCGCCGGTGAACGACGGCGCAACCACGACGTCGACGTCGGCGAAGGCCCGCGCCGTCTCGCGCATGACGAGCGTGCGCACCCGGTTGGCCTGCAGGTACTCGACCGCCGGGATGGTGCGTGCCTGCCGCAGCACGTTGGGCCAGGCCTGGTCGACCTGGCGTGCCAGCTCGTCGTCGCGGTTCGAAAGCGTGAGATCGGAGAAGGCGGCCGCGGCCTCCGCCGAGAGGATGAAGGACAGCGAGCTCACCGGCAGCTCGGGCAGCTCGACGGGTACGAGCTCGAGACCGATGGCGCGCAGCGCGTCGAGGGCGGCGAGCTCGAGGGCGTGCGCCTCGCGTGCCCGCGTGGGGTCCTCGTCCTCGTCCGGCTCGGGGGGGCGCTCGAACAGCGAGCGCAGGTAGCCGATGCGCAGCTTCGAGAGGTCGGAGCCTGCGTCCCACGCGAACGGCCGGTCGACGGCGGTCGGATCGAGGCCATCGGCGCCGTGGATCGCCTCGAAGGCCAGCGCGCAGTCCTCGACCGAGCGGCCCATGGGCCCCAGCTTGTCCATGCTCCACGACAGGGCCATCGCGCCGTAGCGGCTGACCCGGCCGAAGGTCGGCCGCAGCCCGGTCACGCCGCAGCGGGTCGACGGCGACACGATCGAGCCCCAGGTCTCGCTGCCGATCGCAAAGCCGACCAGGCCGGCGGCGGTGGCGGCGGCCGGTCCGGCCGAGGAGCCACTCGAGCCCTGCTCGGGCTGCCACGGGTTGCGGGTCATGCCGCCGAACCAGACGTCGCCCCAGGCGAGCTCGCCAAGCGTCAGCTTCGCCGCCAGGACGGCCCCCGCCTCGTCGAGCCGGCGCACCACCGAAGAGTCCTCGTCGATGACCTGGTCGCGGAAGGGCGCGGCGCCCCAGGTCGTCGGGTAGCCGCGCACCGCGAGCAGGTCCTTAGCGCCCCAGGGAACGCCGTGCAGCGGCCCGCGGGAGAAGCCGCGCTCGAGCTCCTCGTCGGCCCGCGCCGCAGCCTCGAGGGCCCGCTCCTCGGTGAGGGTGACGACGCAGTGAAGCTGGGGATCGAAGCGCTTGAGGCGGTCGAGGTAGAGCCGGGTGAGCTCGCGCGACGAGATCCGGCGTTCGCGCAGGTGCCGGCCGAGCTCGACCGCCGGCAGGAAGGCGATCGCCTCCTCGTCGTCGGGCAGCGCGGCCGCGCGGTCGGGGCTCGGGCGCCGCGCCGACGCCGGCTGCCGGGTGATCGCCCCGGGGACCTCGGGGTCGAAGCGCAGGGCCGGCGCCACCGCGTTGGCGAGCGGCACCCCGCGCAGCGTGAGGTAGTCCCGCCGCAGCTCTTCGAGGCCGGCAAGCGCCAGCTCGCGCTCGGCGTCGGTCAGCTCGATCCCGGCCAGGGCCTCGGCCGCGGCCAGGGTCTCGCGGGTGATCGGCCCCTCGCCAGCGGCTGCCCAGAGCCGCTCGGCAGCCAGCCCCGCCAGACCGAAGCCGGCGCAGAAACCGACGAACCGCCGCCGATCCAGCCCGATGCGGTTGCCGTTCATTGCCACCCCCTGTGCGGACGGCCCAGTCTACGCCTCGGTGTTCCCCGCCCGCTTCCGCTTCCGCGCCCGCACCCGCTTCCTCATCCGGATGCGTCCCTGCTCGCGCGCCCAGTACTCTGCGAGGTATGGACTGTCTGGATCCGACTGCTGACCGCCCGGCGATCGTGCCCAGAGGTGCTTGGCGAGGGTCTTTGGCATCTCGGGGTGAACGCCACTGGAGCTGGAGCCCGCGCGTCCTCTCATGGACTCGCGCCGTCGGGCACGGAAGCGGAAGCGGGCGGGGGATGGGGTCTCCTCCCTGACCCCTAGCCCCTCGCCCCTTCCTCCTGTCATGATTCCCTCGGAGGCGCGTGATGAGGGTGACGACGCTGATCGAGAACGGCACGCTCGAAGGCCGCGAGGACCTCAAGGCCGAGTTCGGGCTGTCGCTCCACATCCGGCGCGGCGACCTGCAGATCCTGTTCGACACTGGCGCCTCGGGTGCGTTCGCCGACAACGCCGAGCGGCTGGGGATCGACCTTGGAACCGTCGACCTCGCGGTGCTGTCCCACCACCACTACGACCACGGCGGCGGCCTCCAGCGCTTCCTCGCCGTCAACGACCGGGCGCGGGTCCATCTCCGGGCGAGCGGGTGGGCGCCCCGCTTCTTTCGTTCGCTGGTGGTCATCAAGCGGCCGATCGGCCTCGATCCCATGCTCTTCGACCGCTTCGCGCACCGCTTCGAGCTGCTCACCGAGTCGGCGGAGATCGCGCCCGGGGTCGTGCTGCTGACCCGGATCGGCGCCCACCACCCTCGTCCCCAGGGCAACCGCCACCTGTGGGTGGAGCGCGGCGGCTCGCTGGTGCCCGATCCCTTCGAGCACGAGCTGGTGCTGGTGGTGCGGGACGACGACGGGATCGTCGTCTTCACCGGATGCTCCCACCACGGCATCCTCAACATGATCGAGTCCGCCCGCACCCGCTTCCCCGGTGTCCCGGTCAAGGCGGTGTTCGGCGGCTTCCACCTCATCGGCGTGCCGTTCTTCGACAGCATGGCGGCGTCCCGTGAGGAGGTGGAGGCGATCGGCCGCACGATCCTCGAGCTGACCTCGGGCACGGTCTACACCGGCCACTGCACCGGCCGCAGGGCCTTCGGCGTGCTGCGCGGCGTGATGGGCAGCGCCCTGCAGCCGTTCGCGACCGGCTCGAGCGTGGAGGTGTGAGGCGAATGAGGGAGTAGGGGATGGGGAAAAGGGAAGAGGGGCGCACCCGTTCCCGCTCCCGTTCCCGTCCCCGTTCCCGAATCACCTCGAGCTGCCGTTGATCAGGTCTCCCCGCCCAGAGCCGGGCTCCCTTATCCCGGGTACTCGCGCCACGGGCGGACCTTGAGCTCGCCGATCGCCACCCGCTCGAGCGCCTCGGTCAGCCGTTCGGCGAGCTGGCGGTTGGTGATCAACGGCACCCCGAAGTCGACGGCGGTGCGGCGGATGATGTAGTCGTTGGTCAGCTCCTCCTTCTGGAAGTGCTTGGGGATGTTGATGACCAGGTCGACCTTGCGCTCGCGGATGCAGTCGAGCGCGTTGGGCCGTCCGCCCTCGAGCGGCCAGCGCACGGTCTCGGTGGCGATGCCCTTGGGCTCGAGAAACTCGGCGGTGCCGCGGGTCGCGTAGAGCTTCACGCCGAGGCCGACCAGACGGCGGACGCTGTCGAGGATCGCGGCCTTGCTCTCGATCGGCCCGGTCGACAGCAGCGCGCTGCCAATCGGGAAGCGGAAGCCGACCGCGATCAGCGCCTTGAGGAACGCCTCGTCGAAGTCCCAGCCGAGGCAGGCGACCTCGCCGGTTGACGCCATCTCGACGCCGAGGGTGGGGTCGGCGCCCTCGAGGCGGGTGAACGAGAACTGGGGCGCCTTGACCCCGACGTAGTCGAGGTCGAGAAACGAGCGGTCGTCGGCAGCCGCCGGCCGGCCCATCATGACCCGGGTCGCGGCGTCGATGAAGTTGCGCTTGAGCACCTTGGACACGAACGGAAAGGAGCGCGAGGCGCGCAGGTTGCACTCGATCACCATCACCCGGTTGTCCTTGGCCAGGAACTGGATGTTGAACGGCCCGGTGATCTCGAGCGACCGCGCGACCTGGGTGGTGATGACCCGGATCCGGCGCATCGTCTCGAGGTAGGTGCGCTGGGGCGGCAGCACCAGGGTCGCGTCGCCGGAGTGCACGCCGGCGTTCTCGACGTGCTCGGACACCGCCCAGCACACCGGCTCACCATCGCGGGCGACCGCATCGACGTCGATCTCCTTGGCGTTCTCGATGAACTTCGACACCACCACCGGGTGGTCCGGCGAGATCTCGATCGCCTTGTCGAGGAAGAAGTTGAGCTCCTCGTCGCTGCCGGCCACCGCCATCGCCGCCCCCGACAAGACGTACGACGGACGCACGATGACCGGGTAGCCCTGCTCCGAGGCGAAGCGCTGCGTCGCCTCGACCGAGGTCAGCTCCTGCCACGCCGGCTGGGGCACGCCGAGCTCCTCGAGCAGCCGCGAGAAGCGGTGGCGGTTCTCGGCGCGGTCGATCGAGCGAGGCGAGGTGCCGAGCACCCGCATCCCGGCCTCGGAGCAGCGCAGCGCCAGGTTGTTGGGCACCTGCCCGCCCATCGACAGGATGATCCCGAGTGGCGTCTCCTTGCGGTAGATCTCGGTGACCGCCTCGAAGCTCAGCTCGTCGAAGTAGAGCCGGTCGCACTCGTCGTAGTCGGTGCTGACCGTCTCGGGGTTGTGGTTGACCATCAGCGTCCGGTAGCCGAGCGAGCGCAGGGTGCGGGCGGCGTTGACGCAGCACCAGTCGAACTCGACCGACGAGCCGATCCGGTAGGCGCCCGGGCCGAGGATCATCACCGTTCCCTCCTGGTGGTAGGGGACGTCGTCCTCGGCGCCGTTGTAGGTGAGGTACAGGTAGTTGGTGGCGGCGGGGTACTCGGCCGCCAGGGTGTCGATCTGCTTGACCGAGGGGTGCAGGCCGAAGTCGTGGCGGCGGGAGAGCACGCTCGCCTCGTCGCTGCCGATCGCGGCCGCCACCTGCGCGTCGGAGAAGCCGTGCTGCTTGGCCTCTCTGAGCAGCTCGCGATCGAGAGTCTCGAGGCTGCGCGCGCGCAGCCGCTCCTCGACCTCGACCACGCCCGCGATCTTGTCGAGGAACCAGCGGTCGATGTGGGTGATCCGGTGGATGCCCTCGGTCGACATGCCGCTCGAGATCGCCGCCGCGACCGCGAAGATCCGCCGCTCGGTGGGCTCGGCGAGCGCGGTGGGCAGGTCGTCGAACGAGATGCGGTCGTTGAGCACCAGGCCGCGGGCGCCGGTCTCGGTCATTCGCAGCGCCTTCTGCAGCGCCTCCTCGAAGCGGCGGCCGATCGCCATCACCTCGCCCACCGACTTCATGGCCGAGCCGATCCGCTGCTCGACCCCGGGGAACTTGCGGAAGTCCCAGCGCGGCGCCTTCACCACCACGTAGTCGAGCGCCGGCTCGAAGCAGGCGCAGGTCGAGCGGGTGACCGAGTTGGGGACCTCGGTCAGCGCCCTGCCGAGCGAGAGCTTGGCGGCCACGAAGGCGAGCGGGTAGCCGGTCGCCTTGGAGGCGAGCGCCGAGGAGCGCGACAGCCGGGCGTTGATCTCGATCACCCGGTAGCCCCCGCCGTCCGGTGAGAGAGCGTACTGGATGTTGCACTCGCCGACGATCCCGAGGTGGCGCACGACCCGGATTGCCACCTCGCGCAGCAGGTGGTACTCCTCGTCGTCGAGGGTCTGGCTCGGCGCCACCACCAGGCTCTCGCCGGTGTGGATCCCCATCGGGTCGATGTTCTCCATGTTGCAGACGGTGATGCAGTTGTCGGCAGCGTCCCGCATCACCTCGTACTCGATCTCTTTCCAGCCCTCGAGGTACTCCTCGACCAGGACCTGGCCGGTGTGGGCGAAGGCGCGGCGCGCCAGGGCCTCGAGGTCGGAGGGGCTGCGGCAGATGCCGGAGCCCAGCCCGCCGAGCGCGAAGGCGACCCGCGCCATGCACGGGTAACCGATTTCGCCGCCTGCCGCCACGGCCTGCTCGACGCTGGTCGTCGGCCGGCTGCGCGGCACGTCGACCCCGATCTCGGAAAGCCGCGCGATGAAGCGCTCGCGGTCCTCGGTGTCGAGGATCGCCTCGATCGGCGCGCCGAGGACGCGCACCGCGTGACGGTCGAGCACGCCCCTGCGGTAGAGCTCGACGCCGCAGTTGAGCGCGGTCTGCCCCCCGAAGCCGAGCAGGATGCCGTCCGGCTTCTCCCGCTCGATGACCTGCTCCACGAACGCCGGCGTCACCGGGACGAAGTAGACCTCGTCCGCGAGGTGCTCGGAGGTCTGGATGGTGGCGACGTTGGGGTTGATGAGGACGGTGCGGATGCCCTCCTCCTTGAGGGCCTTGATCGCCTGGCTGCCGGAGTAGTCGAACTCGCCGGCCTCGCCGATCTTCAGCGCCGAGCTGCCCAGCACGAGCACGGTCCGCGGCAGATCGCTCCTCATCGCCGCCCCCTGCGCACCGCCTCGGCGAAGTCGTCGAAGATCCAGGCCGAGTCCACCGGCCCCGGGTTGGCCTCGGGATGGAACTGGACCCCCCAGCGCGGCTTGGACCGGTGCCGGATGCCCTCCACCGTGCCGTCGTTGGCGTTGACGAACCACAGCCGCCAGTCGTCGGGCAGCGACGCGGCGCGCACCGCGAAGCCGTGGTTCTGCGAGGTGATCACGCAGCGCCGGCCGCGCTCGCCCGACGGCAGCAGCTCGACGCACGGCTGGTTCTGGCTGCGGTGGCCGAACGGCAGCTTGTAGGTCTCCGCGCCGGCGGCCAGTGCGAGCAGCTGGTTGCCGAGGCAGATGCCGAGGATCGGCACGTCGAGGGCGAGCGCCCGCTCGATGTTGCGGATCGCGGCCCGGCACATCGTCGGGTCGCCCGGCCCGTTGGAGATCACCAGGCCGTCGAGTCGCTCGCCCGGGAAGTAGTGGTCGTGGGGGACCCGCAGGACGGCCAGGCCGCGCCGCAGCAGGCTGCGGACGATGCTGACCTTGGCGCCGCAGTCGAGCAGGACCACGGTCGGCGCGTCGGCGGCGGCGCCGGCGTGGCGAGTGACCTCGTCGACGCTGACGCCCGCCACCAGGTTGGTGGCGTTCGGGTCGGTCAGCGGCAGCGCCTCCGCGGCGTCGGCCGGCTCGATCGCGCCGAGCATGGTTCCGCCCGTGCGCAGGCGCTTGGTCAGCGCGCGGGTGTCGACGCCGGCCAGCCCGGGGATGCCCTCCTCCTTGAGCCAGTCGTCCAGGCTGCGCGCGGCGCGGGCGTGGCTGTAGCGCTCGGAGCGCTCCCACACCACCAGGCCGGCGGCTTGGATCCGCTCCGACTCGAAGGCAAGCGGCAGGCCGTCAGCATCGCGCTCGAAGGCCGGCACCCCGTAGTTGCCGACGAGGGGGTAGGTCAGCACGAGGATCTGGCCGGCGTAGGAAGGGTCGGTGAGCGACTCCGGGTAGCCGACCATGCCGGTGTTGAAGACGACCTCGCCGGCAACCGCGCCGGTCGCGCCGAACGCAGCCCCCTCGACGACGCTCCCGTCCTCGAGCCGCAGCCGACCTCGCCGCATGCGCCTCTCCTCGAACGTCCCCGGCGGGACGGGGCCGCCACCCGTCGCGCTGGGTTACTTCCCGATCTTGGGCGGGGAGTGTAGCAGGTCGAATCGGAAGAGGATCTAGGGGCTGGGATCTGGGGGCGCGATGCGATCTCGAGGGCGGAGCGAACGAGCGGGCACGGGCACGGAGACGGGCACGGGCACGGGCCCGGAAGCGGAAGCGGGCGGGGAAGCACAGGTCGCAGAGAAGCCCCCTCGGGAACGGGAACGGGGACGGGAACGGGAACGGAATCGCGTCGGGCTGGCGCGGGTTAGGATGGATCGGGTTGGAATCGCTCGCACTCGCCCGCCGACGATGGGATCGCACGCCCTGGGGCGCGGTGACCGGGACTTCGCTCGGCCGACGGGTGGCCTGCGCGGCCCTGCCGGCGATCGCCGCGCTGCTCCTGGTTGCGGCAGGCTCGGCTGTCGCAGGAGAGACCGACCGCCAGTGGCGCTTCACGGGCGTCGAGCGCGTGGTCGCGGTCGGAGACGTCCACGGCGCCTACCCGGCCCTGCTCGCGGTGCTGCGGGAAGCCGGCCTGATCTCGGACGAGCGCGTCTGGTCGGGGGGGCGCTCCCACCTGGTGATGCTCGGCGATCTGGTCGATCGGGGCCCGCAGTCCCGGCAGGCGCTGACCCTGGTCATGCGCCTCCAGGCCGAGGCGCAGCAGGCCGGGGGCCGCGTTCACCTGGTGCTCGGTAACCACGAGGTGATGAATCTGGTGGGCGACCTCCGTTACGCCAGCCCGGAGGAGCTCGCGGCCTACGCGCCCGACGAGGATCCCCAGGACCGCAAGCAGGCCCGCAAGCGCTACGCCCAGCTGGCGCTGGCCAACAACCTGGACCTCAGGAGGGTGCGTGAGGAGTTCGATCAGCGCTATCCGACCGGCTACTTCGGCCACCGGCGGGCCTTCTCTCCCGACGGGCTGTACGGGCACTGGCTGCTCGACCAGCAGATCCTGGTCGAGATCAACGACGTCGCGTTCATCCACGGCGGGCTGTCGCCGCTGCTGCTCGAGGTCGCGCCGGACCAGATCAACCGGGTCGCGATGGGTGAGCTGCGGGAGTTCGTGGCGGCGCAGCGGCGGCTGATCGAGCTCGGCGCGATGGCGCCGGAATGGAACCTCGGCGAGCAGATCGGCGCGGCCCAGGCGCTCGCCGACAGCGGCGGCGGGACAGCTTCAGCGGTCCCGGGCGAGGCGGTCGTGCTGGCGCGGTCCATGCTCGAGCTCGGCAACGGCCTGGTGTTCCGGCCCGACGGCCCGCTGTGGTACCGCGGGACCAGCCTGAACCCCGACTCCGGGGAGCGGCCGCTGGTCGATCAGGTGCTCGCCCACCTGGACGCGGCCGGGGTCGTGGTCGGACACACCCCGTCCCACACCACCCGCCTGTTGACCCGCTTCGACGGTGCCGTGGTGATCGCCGACACCGGGATGCTGGAGAGCCACTACGAGGGGCGGCCGTCGGCCGTCGAGATCCGCAACGGCCAGGTGCTCGCGGTCTACCCGGGCGAGGGATCGCGGCCGCTGGCGCCGCAGCGCTGGGAGTTCACGGCGGATCGGTTCAGCTCGGATGCTGACCTCGAGGAGTTCCTGAGGACGGCGCCGGTGGCGTGGAAGGAGGAGGTGGGAAGCGGGTCGACCCACCCGGTCCAGATCGGGCTCGCCGACGACGGGCGGCGGTCAAAGGCGATCTTCAAGACGGTCGCCGACGACGGCCGGCGGTACAGCCACGAGGTCGCGGCCTACCGGCTCGATCGGCTGCTCGGGCTCGGGATGGTGCCGGCGACCGTGCTGCGCGAGATCGACGGCGCCGTCGGATCGCTGCAGCTCTGGGTCGAGAACGCGATCAGCGAGGACAGCCGGCGCGCCGAGGACCTGCAGCCGGCCGATCCCGAGGCGTTCGCGTCGAGCCTCGCCGCCTCCAAGGTCTTCGACCTCGTCATCTTCAACATCGACCGCAACGGCGCGAACATGCTGATCACACCCGGCAACTGGCGCCTCCACCTGATCGATCACGAGCGCGCCTTCGCCGCCAAGCCCCCGGCTGCCGCGCACGTCAGGGACGTCCGCTCGCGGCTCGAAGGGTGGCTCGAGGAGCGGCTGGCGACGCTCGACCGGGACGCCGTGCACGCCGAGCTCGCGGGCCTGCTCAGCGAGGACGAGATCGCGGCCCTGCTCGCCCGCATCGATCTGCTGGTGCCCGGGTCGTAGCCGGCGCGGCGACGGTCGCGGGCCGACAGGCTGAGCTGATCGACTTCGTGAGAATTGACAGCCAGGATCCCGGAGATCGCCTCCGCGCGTCTCCGCGCCCGTCTCCGTCTCCGTGCCCGGCTCCGGCAGAGGCACCTCGAGTTTCAGCGCAATCTCGGGCACGGGCACGGGCAGGGGGACGCCCAACCCTCAATTCCTTCTCCCCAACCCCTGGCCCCTCACCCACTGCTATCCTGTGCGGTCGGAGCCAGAGATGAGCCGCGCCCTCGAGCCGCCGCGCCGCGCCGACCTTGCCGCCATGCTCCGGCTGGCGGTGCCGGTGGTCGCGGTGCAGGTCGGGATGATGCTGATGGGCGTGGTCGACACCATGGTCGTGGGCCGGCTGTCGGCCGAGGCGCTCGCGGCCGTCGCCCTCGGCAACCTCGCCGTGATGACGGTTTCGGCGTTCGCGATCGGGCTCTTGCTCGCGCTCGACCCGGTGGTGGCGCAGGCGGTGGGCGCGCGGGACGAGCCGGCGGTGCGGCGCGCCGTGCAGCGAGGGCTGCTGCTGGCCGCCGCGATCACGGTGCCGGCGACCCTCTTGCTGCTGCCGGTCGAGCCGATCATGACCCTGCTGCGGCAGCCGCCGGGCACGGTGCCGATCGCCGCCGGTTACGTCTATCGATCTTTGCCCGGGCTGCTGCCCTTCTTCGGCTTCGTCGTGCTGCGCCAGACCCTGCAGGCCCACGAGCGGATGCGGCCGATCGTCGTCGTCATGATCGCCGCCAACCTGCTCAACCTCGCCCTCGACATCGTGCTGGTGTTCGGCCTGCTCGGAGCGCCGGCGATGGGCGCCTTCGGGTCGGCGTGGGCCACCTCGGCGTGCCGATTCGTTCTCTTCTTCGGCGTTCTCGCCGCGGACCGCCGGGAGCTGCTGCCGCTTCTGTCGAGGGTCGATCCCGAGACGCTCCGGCTCCAGCCGCTGCTGGCGATGGCGCGCCTCGGCGCGCCGATCGGGATCCAGATCCAGCTCGAGCTGGCGGCGTTCGGCATCATCGGCCTGCTCATGGGAGGGCTCGGCACGGTCGAGATGGCGGCCCACCAGGTGGCGATCAACCTGGCGTCGCTGACCTTCATGGTGCCGCTCGGGGTGGCGTCGGCGGCGGCGGTGCGGGTCGGCCACGCCGTCGGGCGGTCGGACGGCCCCGGAGTGCGGCGCGCCGCGGCCTCCGCCCTGGCCTGCGGGGTCGGGTTCATGGCCTGCACCGCCCTTGCCTTTCTCGGGCTGCCCCGGGGGCTCGCCGGCGCCTACACCTCCGACGCCGCGGTGATCGCCGTGGCGGCAGCGCTGATCCCGATCGCCGGCGTCTTCCAGGTGTTCGACGGGATCCAGGTCGTGTCCTCCGGGATCCTGCGCGGCCTCGGCGACACCCGCGCGCCGATGGTCGTCAACGTCCTCGGGTTCTGGCTGGTCGGCCTGCCGGTCAGCCTGGCGCTCGGCTTCCACGTCGGGCTCGGCCCGCGGGGCCTGTGGTGGGGCCTGGTCGCGGGGCTCGCCGCTGTGGCGTGCCTCCTGCTCCTGCGGATCGCGAGCCGGCTGACGCGGCCGCTGGCGCGGGTGGTCGTCGACGAGCCGTCAGTTGGCTGAGCGGCGAGTCACGGCGAGCACCGTCAAGTCGTCGTGGCGGTGAAAGCCGAGCGCGGCCGCGCTCGCCGTCCGCACCAGCTCGGCCGGAGTCCTCCAGGAGGCCGCCGCGAGCGCCGCGCGTACGCCCTCGCCCCCGAGTTCGACGCCGTCGGCCGACGTGCTCTCGGTGAGGCCGTCGGTGTACAGCACGAGGGCGTCGCCGGGCGCGAGGCGGAGCCGACGGGTGGCGAAGGGAGCGTCGGAGAAGAGGCCGATCGGCATGCTGTCGGCGGGCAGCTCGGTGATGCCGGAGGCGGCGACGACGATCGGCGAGGTGTGGCCGGCGGTGCACAGCTCGACCTCGCCGTCGGGCTGCAGCCGGGCCGCCACCAGGGTGGCGAAGGCGCCGGTCGGCGAGGCGGCGCAGAGCAGGCGATTGGCACGCTCGACCATCTCGACCAGGCACGACCCGGCCGTCGCCCGGAACACCGCGTGCAGGTGCGACATCAGCAGGGCGGCGGCGACGCCCTTGCCGGAAACGTCGCCGACCATGACTAGGAGGTCATCGTTCGGCCCGCCCGGGGCGAGCACGTCCACGTAGTCGCCGCTCACCGCGCCGTGCGGCTGGTAGAGGAAGTGGCCGCTCCAGTCGCCGGATGAGAAGTCCCACGGCGGCAGCAGCGAGGCCTGCACTCGCGACGCCAGCTCGAGATCGCGCTCGAGCGCGCGCCGCTCCGGCTCGCTCAGACAGTCGAGGCAGACGGTGGTCAGCGGGTTGGCGCGGAGCCGGTCCGCCTCGACGTGGCCGTCGCAGCGGGTGCACGCCCCGAAGTCCGGGCCCTCGAGCCGGTCAAGGGCGGCATCGACCTCGGCGAGCAGGCTGGCGACGCGCGGCCCGAGCGCGGCGGTCGGCAGCGCCGCCAGCCGCTCGCGGCGGTCAGAAAGCGAGCTGCGCAGGGCGCGGCGCTCGAGCTCGCTGAGGCCCGGCTGGGGAATGAGAGCATCGGTCATCGGAGTCTCCTCACCATCAAAGAGAGTTACGCTAGTTACGATACGCTTCCTCGTCTAACTTGTCAAGTGAAGAATATCGGTTATCATGGGTCATGGCCGAGCCGACCTTCCAGTTCGATGCTGGCAGCCTCTGTCTGGACTTCGCGAACGCTCTCGCGGCCCGCCTCGAGCCGCCGGCGGACTCGGTCCTCGCGTACGCGGACCTCGTCGCGTGGGCGGTGCAGGCCGGCGTCCTCGCCCCGGGCCAGGGCCAGCGGTTGCTCGAGCGCGCGCGCCGCGAACGAGAGAAAGCGGCAGCGGCGGTGCGGCGCGCCGCGGAGCTTCGTGCGGCGATCTTCCTCGCCTTCGCGCGGATCGCCGAGGGACAGCCGCCGGACGCCGAAGGCCTCGGCGCGATCAACCGACTCCTCGCCGAGGCGCTGCCGCACCTGCGCCTGCGGCCGGGTGAGGCGCGCTGCCGCTGGGAGTGGTTGGTTCCCGAGGGCACCGTCGATCAGATGCTGTGGCCGGTGGTGCGGTCGGCCGCCGATCTGCTGACCTCGGAGCGCGTCGAGCGCGTGCGGGAGTGCGCCTCTGAGACCTGCTCGTGGCTGTTTCTCGACGGCAGCCGCAACGGCCGCCGCAAGTGGTGCGACATGGCGAGCTGCGGCAACCGGGCCAAGGCGCGGCGCTACTACGAGCGGCACCATCGCGGCTGACCGGCTGCGGCCGCCGCGGCTCAGTCGGCGCGCAGCAGGCGGGCGGCGGCGGCGGTGAAAGCGAGGCCGTAGAGCGCGAGCGCCGCGAGCGGCACTGCCACTCCTTGCAGCCCCTCGCCGAACGAGATCACGCCGTGCAGGGCGCGCATCGCCCAGCCGGTCGGAAACAGCAGGGCGACCTTCTGCAGCGCCGGGGACACCACCTCGATCGGCCACCAGCAGCCGCCGAGGGCGGCCATGCCCAGCGTCGCCATCACGCCGACGTTCGCGGCGCGGTCGGGATCGCGGATGAAGCCGCCGACCGCGACGCCGAGCGGCGCCACCGTCGCCCCGAACAGGATCAGGATCGCCCAGACCGCGAGCGGCCGGCCGCCGAGCCCCTCGCCGAAGAAGCGGGCGCCGAGGAGACAGACCAGCACGAGGACGGTGACCTGAACCGCGGCGACCGCCATGCGGCCGATGATCTTGCCGAGGATGATGTCGGCCTTCGACACCGGGCTGGTGGCGATCCGGCGCAGCATGCCGCTCATGCGTTCGGCGCTGACGCTGCCGGCGCCGTAGGTGAGCGCGACCAGCATCACGAACATGACGGTGTTGCCCGGCACCGAGTGCGCGAAGCCGCCCGGCGCGACGCGGGCCTTGCCCGCATAGCGGGACTCCACCGTCACCACGTCAACCGCACCGGCAGTGGCGAGCACGGCGCCGAGCTCTGCCGGTCCCTCGGTTTCCGACGCCGCCTGCGCCTCGACCAGCCGGCCGATGAGCCGGGCGATCGCGCCCGCGATCCGGGCCTGGGCGGCGAGCGAGGCCTCGGAGTTGCTGCCGGGGTCGCGCTCGAGAACCAGTGTCACCTGGTCTCCGGCCAGCACCCGCTCGGTGAAGCCCTTCGGGATGACCAGGGTGCGGGTCTTGTCCGGGGTCGAGCCCGCGGCCTCGGGAGGGATCTCGGCGATCGCCAGGCGCGCGCCCGCGAGGTCGTCGATGAGCATCCTGGCGAGCTCGCCGCGGTCCTCGTCGACCACGGTCAGCTTGACCTGCGCGGTGGTCGGGTCGGAGCCGCCGCCCATCACCATCCCGAAGAAGGTGGCGAAGACGACCGGCATGATGAACATCCACATCACCGCGCTGCGGTCGGCGAGGGTCTGCCGGAGGTCGAGCCGGGCGAGGGTGAGCGCGGCGCGGCTCACAGCAGCCCCCGCGCGAGACGGCGGCCCATGACCGCCGCGCCGACCGCGATGCCGAGCGCCCCGCCGCCGGCGAGCACCGCCAGGTTGGGCAGGACGTCGGCGAGGGCGCCGCCGGCGATCAGGGCCGCGAAGGCCGAGGTCGCCCAGTAGACCAGGGTGGTGCTGGCGATCGGGTGGAGGAAGGCCGGCATCTGGGCGAGCGGCACGAAGGCGCCGCCGAGCATGCACCAGCTCATGATGACGATGGTCGACAGCGCATCCCCCTGGCGCTCGCTGCCGACAACGCTCGAGATCAGCAGCAGGGTCCCGCTCGCGGCGACGGCGGCGGCCACCACCACCGCGGCCACCGCCAGGGGCGGCCCCCAGCTGACGCCGGCGGCGACACCCGCGGCGACCAGCAGCCCGAGCCCCGCGCCGCTGACCACCAGCACCGACAGGCACTTGCCGGCCAGGTACGAGGCGGGGGTGACCGGCGCGGTGAGCAGCTGCCGCACCACCCCGGTCTCGCGGTCGTGCAGCATGTCCCGGGTCGCCGACTGGGCCAGGAACAGCACGCCCAGGATCGCGAAGCCGGGCAGGAACACGCTCAGCACCGCGGCGATCCCCTGCGGTTTCGCCGCGGTCTCTTCGCCCTCCTGCGCGCCGACGTCGACCGCCTCGAGCCTGACCACCGGCGGAAACACGTAGCGGTCGAGCTGCCTGGCGCGGCGGTTGAAGGAGGCGCTGAGCGACGCCACCGCGGCGTCCTCGGGCGCATGGTCGGCATCGAGGAAGGAGGAGACGACGTCGAGCTCCGGCCGCAGCGCGCGCGAGCCCGCGGACAGCACCGTGGCGCCCAGGACCACGCCCTCCTCGACGACCAGGGGCAGGAAGCGCTGGGCGGGGTTCTTGACCAGCTCGACGGTGGCCGGGTCGCCGTCGATGACGGCGCGCGTGAACCCCTTCGGCAGATGGACCAGCGCCGAGGCGTCGCCGTGGCGCATCATCTCCATGCCCTCCGGCCCCACCGGCACCACCTCGAGGCGGCCCTCGGCCTCCGGCCGGTCCCCCGCGCCCTGGAGCATCCGCCCGAGCAGGCTCGAGTCCTCGTCCCACAGCAGCACCCGGATCACGATGCCGCCGTCGTCCCCGTGACCGCCGAAGACGACGGCGAAGATCGCGGCCATCATCAGCGGGATCGCGAACAGGAGCGCGGTGCGGCCCGGGTTGCGCAGGTAGCGCAGAAGATCGCGGCGCAGGATCCGGAAGGCGGCCATCAGTCGCGCAGCTCGCGGCCGGTCAGGCTGATGAAAACGCTCTGCAGGTCGGGCCGCTTGATCGACACGTCGTCGAGCGCGAGGCCGCTCGCCAGCACCGCCGGCAGGACCGCGAGCAGGCCCGGGCCACCGGCGGCGACCGACAGCATGGCGCTGCCGTCGCCGGCCTGCAGCACCCGCACCCCGGCGATCGCCTGCAGGCGGTTGAGCGCCTCGCCGCCGGCGAAGCCGCCGGTCAGCCGCAGCACCTCGGCCTCGCCGGCGAGCCGCGTCAGCTCACCGAGGGTGCCGACGGTGAGGATCCTGCCGTGGTCGATGATCGCGATCCGGTCGCACAGCTCCTGCGCCTCCTCCATGTAGTGCGTCGTGTAGAGGACCGTGGTGCCGCCGCCGGCGACCTCCCGGATCACCTCGAGGATGTTGAGGCGCGCCTGGGGGTCGATGCCGACCGTCGGCTCGTCGAGGAGCAGGAAGCGGGGCCGGTGGAGCAGGCCCATGCAGAGGTTGAGGCGGCGCTTCATGCCGCCCGAGAAGCCCCTGACCCGGTCGCCGGCGCGCTCGGCGAGCCCGACCCGGGTGAGGCCCTCGTCGACCCGCGCCTTGAGCTCGCCCCCGGACAGGCCGTACAGCGAGCCCCAGAACGACAGGTTGTCGCGGGCGGTCAGGTCCTCGTAGACCGCGACCTCCTGGGGCACCACGCCGAGCTGGCGCTTGACGGCGGTCGGCTCGAGCCAGATGTCGCGGCCGTCCACCAGGACCCGGCCGCTGTCGGGCTTGAGGACCCCCGCGATCATGTTGATCGTGGTCGTCTTGCCGGCGCCGTTGGGGCCGAGCAGGCCGAGGATCTCGCCGTCCCTGACCTCGAATGACACGTCGTCGACGGCGACCAGATCGCCGAAGCTCCTGCGCAACCTCTCGACTGTGATCATCAGCCGTACTGCTCCCGTGCCCGTTCGCGGCGGTCGAGGTTATCTGCCTTGCAGCAACGCGATCGCGGCCTCGCGCGAGGCCGCGTGGTCGATGTGGTCGAGCAGCATCACGATCTGGAGAAGCTTCTCGACCTGTCGTGGGACCGCGGCCAGCACCATCCCGCCCTTGACTTGCGAGGCCGACCACATCAGGGATGCCAGGATGCCGATCCCGCAGCTGTCGATCCTCTCCACGCCGGCGAGGTCGATGACGATCTTTCTGCTTCCGCCGGCGACCTTTCTTCGGACCTCGTCCTGGAATTCGTAGGCCGGCTCCGACCCGCACAGGGGACCGACCAGCGTGTAGACCACCAGCTCGCGGTCGGCGGCATCCGGGGCCTCACTGGAGTACTCAAGCTTGTTCCTGGTCATGGGCTCCGCCTCCATTCGCGATCGGCACAGCGGCCTTTCGACACGCGGATGTGGGTTCTGCCAGTTGAGTGTAGCAGGCGGCGGCTCGAATCAGACAGGCGTCGGAGGCGCCCTCAGAGTGGCCCTCAATGCGCCGGTTGTGTGGTCCGGCCGGCCTCGATCTCGGCGAGGGCCGCGTCGACCAGCGCCCGCGCGTCGGCAGCGCACTGCTCGCGCTCCGCGCCCAGCACCGCCGCGGCCTCCGCCGGGCGACCGAGGGCGGCCAGGCAACGGGCCTGACCGATCCGCGGGGTGGTGATCTCGTGGACCCGGTGCTCGGGCTCCTTGCGCCCGAGCTCGGCGGCGCGCCGGAATAGGGCCTCGGCCTCGGCGTAGCGGCCCAGCGCGAGCTGGAAGGCGGCGAGCTCGCCCACCGGCTCGCCGACGAACGAGTGGTCGGGACCGAACACCCGCTCGCGGATCTCGATCGCCCGCTCCATCAGGGGGATGGCCCCCTGGGTGTCGCCGAGGCTGTGCAGCTCGCCGGCGAGGTTGGCGAGCTGGGTGGCGACGTCGGCATGGTCCGGTCCGTGGGCGGCCTCGGCGATCTCGACCGAGCGCGCGAAGTAGTCGTGTGCCGCCGCGTGATTGCCGCGGTCGCGCTCCACCAGTCCGAGGTTGTTGAGCGCCCAGCCAACCTGGGGGTGGTGCGGCCCGAGCGACGCCGACCAGATGGCGAGCGCCCGCTGCAGAGTCGCCTCGGCCTGGTCGAGGCGGCCCATGGCGCGCAGCAGGTTGGAGTGGTTGTTGAGGACCGTCGCCACCGCCGGGTGGTGGGGGCCGAACAGGGCTTCAATCGCGGGCAGGACCTCCCGGTAGACCTCGTCAGCATCCTCCTCGCGCCCGGTGTGGCGCAGCGAGTTCGCGAAGTTGAACTTCGCCGATGCCGTGTAGGGGTGATCCGCGCCGGCAGTGGCGTCGAGCACGGCGATCGCCTCCTCGAACAGCGGGATCGATCCCCGGTAGTCGCGCTGGTCCTGCAACACCACCGCCAGCCGGTTGAGGGCGAGGCCGTAGGCCGCGTCGCCCGGTCCGAGCGTCGCGGAGAGGACCTGGATCGCCTCCTCGTGCAGGGCGCGGGCGGCCTCGAGGTCACCGTCATGGCGGAGGATGACGCCGAGAGCATCGCGAGCGCGCGCCACGTCAGGGTGCTCGCGCCCGAGGGCAGCCTCCCGGATCTCCAACGCCTCGGTGAAGCTCGAGCGCGCGAGCTCGAGGTCGCGCGTGCGCTCACCGACCTCGCCGAGGGCGTAGAGCGACGCGGCGAGATCGAGGTCCCGCGCGCCCGGGTGGCGGCGGCGGATCTCGACCGCGCGCTCGAGCAGGGCGCGGCCCTCGTCGAACATCGCGAGCTCGCCGTAGACCGACCCGATGATCGTCATCATCGCCGCCTGGAGCTGGGGCTGGTCGGCGAGCTCGGCGTCGATCCGCTCGGCACCGCGGTCGAGCAGCTCGCGGGCGGTCAACGCCTCGCCCTTCGACCGGGTTGGCGCCGACACCTGGAAGAGACCGGTCAGGAAGGTCGCGATCTCGCCGGCCTTGCGGGCCTCCAAGCGGGCGCGGTTCCGCTCGATGCCGAGCTCGACGGTGAAGAAGGCCACCAGCCCGACCACCAGCGCGAGCGAGGCGGCGGCGGTCGCGGTGGCGGCGGTGTGCCGGCGCACGAAGGTGCGCAGGCGGTAGCTCACGGTGTCCGGGCGCGCCGAGATCGTCCTGCCCTCGAGGTAGCGCTCGACGTCGCCCACGAGCTGAGCCACCGAAGCGTAACGGCGCTCCGGCTCCTTGCGCAGCGCGGTGAGCACGATGGTGTCGAGGTCTCCGGCCAGCTCCCTCCTCAGCCGGGCGGGATGGGACGCCCTGCGGTGAGCGACCTCGGCAGTGGTGACGGCCGGACTGCCCGGCACCGCCTCGGCGTCGCCGCGGCCTCCCGCCGCGGTGCTCGGACGGATCGGCGGCTCGCGGCAGATCGCCAGCAGCATCGCGGCGTCGGAGGCCGAGGCGCGCGGATAGGGCCACCTTCCGGCGAGCAGCAGGTAGAGCAGCATCCCGAGCTGATAGATGTCGGTCGAGGTCGTGATCGGATCGCCCTCGATCTGCTCCGGGCTCGCGAAGGCGGGTGTCATCACCCGCATGTGAGTGCGGGTGACGGCCTCGCCGTCGTCCTCCAGCACCTTGGCAATGCCGAAGTCGAGCAGCTTGACGTTGCCGTCTCCGGTGACCAGGATGTTGGACGGCTTGATGTCACGGTGGACGACCAGGTTGCGATGGGCATGGTCGACCGCCCGGGCGACGTCCAGGAAGAGCCACAGACGCTGGCTCACCGACAGCCGGCGCTGGTCGCAGAAGGCGTCGATGGGCTCCCCGTCCACGTACTCCATGGCGAGGAACGGCCGGCCGTCGTCGGTGACACCCGCGTCGAGCAGCTGCGCGATGTTGGGGTGGCGGGCGCTGGCCAGGATCTGGCGCTCGAGGTGGAAGCGGCGCACAACGTGCTCGCTCTCCAGGCCCGGCTGGAGCAGCTTGAGCGCGACCAGCTGGTGGAAGTCGTCCTCGGCGCGCCCGGCGAGGTAGACCACCGCCATGCCGCCGCGCGCGATCTCGCGCAGCACCCGGTAGCGGCCGATCACCTGCCCCTCGGGATCATGGCCGAGCTCGAGCTCCCGGCCGAGGCCTTCGGCGAGGCTGCCGGCGAGGGCGCCCCCCGGCATCAGCTCGGTGTCGTCCTCCTGGCAGCGGACCAGCAGGCGCTCGACCAGGTCGGCGAGCGCGCGATCGCCGGCGCACCGCTCGGCGATCAGCGCCGGCCGCTCACCCGTGGGCAGGTCGAGGGCCGCCTCGAGGATCGAGTCCGCCCGCGACCAGCGCGACTCAGAGGGCTGGCTCGCCATCTCCGCCCAGCTCCTCCCTGAGCCAGGCCCGGGCCCGCACCCAGTCACGCTGCACGGTCCGCAGCGAGGTGCGGAGCGCCGCCGCCGTCTCCTCCTCGCCGAAGCCGGCGAAGAAGCGGCACTCGACGACTCGCGCCATCCGCTCGTCGCGCGCCGCCAGCCGGTCGAGGGCGCGGTCGACGTCGAGCAGCCAGCGCGCCTCCCGGTCGGCGATCTCGGGGGCCTCGTCGAGCGGGACCGGCTCGAGGTCGCCGCCGCGCTTGCTCGCGGCCCGGCGGCGGGCGTAGTCGGCGATCACCTGGCGCATCGCGTGCGCCGAGATCGCCAGAAAGTGACCGCGGTCGCGGGCGTCGAGGCGCCGCTGGTCGGCCATCTTGAGGTAGAGCTCGTGGACCAGCACGGTGGTGCCGAGGGTCGCGCCCGGCCGGCCGCGCCGCAGCTGAGCCCGCGCAACCCTGCGCAGGTCGTCGTAGAGCAGGGGCACCAGCTGATCGAAGGCGGCGCGGTCGCCGTCCCTGAATGCCAGCAGCAGCTCGGTGACGTTGCCGGTGCCGTTCGTGTTGCCCTCCCGACGCTGTGGTCGTTTTTCTATGACAAACGGGCGCGCCGGTTCATTCCGGGGACCGACGGCCGGCCCTCGGGTGGCGGGCCGCGGGTGCGTCCTGCGTAGAGGGTTGGTGACGGCCCGAGACCGGCCGCAGGCCGCTCCGGCCCCGACCGATGGAGGTTCGACGATGAGAAGCTTGTCCCCAGTCGCCCGTCACCGGGCCGAGATGCAGGGGTTCGTGGGGCTCGATGACGAGCACTTGGCCGAGATCAACCCCTGGCTCCGGCTCTCTCCCGGGATCTGCCTGGCGTGGGTCGCGGCGGCGACGGTCACCGCGTCGCCGGTGCTGATGCTCGCTCTGGTCCCGTTCGCGGCCGGCGGCGCCGTGCTTCGCAACCACCCCTTCGACGTGATCTACAACCACGGCCTCCGCCACCTGCTGGGGACCCGGCCGCTGCCCCGCTACGGTGCGCCCCGCCGCTTCGCCTGCGCCGTCGGCTCGCTGTGGATGACCGCCGCCGGAACCGCCCTCGCCGCCGGCTTCACCACCCTCGGCCTCGTGCTCGGCGTGGCGATGGTGGCGCTGGCATCGGTGCAGGTGCTCACCGGGTTCTGCGTTCCATCCTTCATCTACCAACTCGGGCGCGAGCGCCGCAGGCCCCGCCCGCTGACCGCCTGAGCGCCGCCGGCCGCAAGGCAAAGGAGTCCATCATGTCGATGTCGATGGTCGCGATCCAGGACACCATCCCCGGCAACCACTGCGTGGGGTGCGGGACCGACAACCCCCGCGGCATGCAGATCAAGAGCTACTGGGTGGGAGATCTCGAGACCATGTGCACCTACGAGCCGCAGCCCCACATGGCGGCCGGCCCGGAGTCGATCCTCAACGGCGGGATCATCGCCACGCTGCTCGACTGCCACGCGGTCTGCACCGCGATCTCGTACGCGGCCAGGCTGGCCGGCCGCGCCGACGGGCGGGACATCATGTTCGTCACCGCCGCCCTTGACATCCGCTACCGACGGCCGACCCCCATCGACCGCCCGGTGGAGGTGCGGGCGAGGGTCTCCGGGGTCGGCGAGCGCAAGACCGTTCTCGAGTGCACGCTGAGCTCGCAGGGCCAGGTGTGCGCCGAGGCGACCGTGATCGCGGTCCGCCTTCCCGGCGAGCGTGCCGACCAGCTCCAGCGAGTGCCGCCGCCCGCCCAGACCCTCGGCGGCTGGAAGCTCGCGGACGACGACCAGCCGGCGGCTCTCGCGCGGCCGGCCGCCTGAGGCCCGGCGTCGTCGTCGACCCCTCGGCGAGCTCGGGCCCGGAGGAGCGCGCCGAGGCTGAGCGGATGCGCCGGCTGGTCGACGAGCTGGGCCCGCGGCGCCGGGCCGGGGGCCCGGCCGGCGCCATGCTGCCTGGCGCGGTGCCGCCGGCCGCCGCCGGTCCGCCAGCAGCCGTCCCCGAGCTGCCCGCATTCGCTATGCTGGGCGCGGGAAGGGGGACGACATGTTGCTCGATGGGAAGGTCGCGCTGGTGACGGGGGCGAGCCGCGGGATCGGGGCGGCCACGGCCAGGCTGCTCGCACGCCACGGCGCCGCGGTCGCGGTCAACTTCTACCAGAGCGCCGAGGCCGCCGCCGCGCTCGCGTCGGAGATCGGGGCCGCCGGCGGCCGGGCGCTGTCAGTGCGCGCCGACGTCCGGGAGCGCACCCAGGTCGACGCGATGGTGGAGCGGGTGGCCGCCGCTCTCGGGCCGGTCGACATCCTGGTCATCAATGCCGCGATGCAGTTTCCGATGGCCCCGTTCATGGACTACCCGTGGGAGGCCTTCGAGGCCAAGCTCACCGGCGAGCTGAAGGCGGCGTTCTTCTGCAGCCGGGCGGTGGCGCCGTCGATGATCGAGCGCGGACGGGGCTGCATCATCGCCGTCTCGAGCGGGCTGTCCCGCCATCCCGGCTTCGGGTTCTGCGCCCACTCGACCGCAAAGTCGGCCCTCGACGCGTTCGCCCGGGCGCTCGCGCTCGAGTTCGGCCCGCGCGGGGTCCGGGTCAACGTGGTCGCGCCCGGCCTGACGCTGACCGACGCGACCGCCCACCTGCCGCAGCAGGTGAAGGACGCCTCGGCCCGCCAGACGCCGCTCGGCCGCAACGCGACCGCGGAGGACGTCGCCGGGGCGATCCTCGCCCTCGCCTGCGACGAGGCCGCCTTCGTCAGCGGCGCCTACGTTCCGGTCAGCGGCGGCTCGCAGATGATGTAGGCGGGCGCCGCGAGCTCGCCCCCGCAGCCGGCCGGCGTCCATCAAGATCCCGGCACGAGGCCGAGGGCCAAGAACAGCGCCGCCGGCCCTCGACCTCGTGCCTGGTCAGTGTCGTCGTCACTTCATCGTCTGGTGGAAGGCCCGGATCTCGTCGGCGGTGAAGCGGTTGAGCCTGATCACCCGGGCGGTGGCCTGCATCGGCGCCGGCAGCATCTGGCGGGCCGCCTGCTCGCTCGAGGCGTCGACGACGACGTAGCCGGTATGGTCGCCGCTCTTGCAGCCCCACTCGATGCGGTTCAGCATCTCGGGCTTGCTTGCCATGACGGCGTCGAGGTCCGCGAGGCACTTCTCCGGCGTGTGGCTGGTCACGATCATCCAGCGCATGCTTCCCGAGCTGCTGGAGGAGGCGCGGTCGGCGGCCGCGGGCCCGGCGCTGATCAGCGCGACCGCCACCGCCAGGGCGATGACGAGAAACCCGAACGAGGCTGCGATTCTCGTGCGATTCATGGTCCGTCCCTCTCTTTCTCGAGGTCATCGGGTGGCCTGGGGTTGGGCGTCACCACCCGGGGCGGAGAGCGGGCGCGGCCCGGTCGCGCCGCCTTGCCCGGTCGGCGGCGCCGGCTTTCGGCTGCGATGCGGCACGACATCGGCACTCCCGCTTCCCCCGGCCGTGTCCCGGGCGCGTCGCGGACAGCGCGGTGCGCCCGCACCGGGCCTCCCATGAATTTGGTACCGAATCTCGTTTATGGCAGCGACCCGGGTCACACCGCGGCCGGGGTGCCGCACGGTTGCGGCCGTCGGTCAGGGGCTCACGCGGCTGTCGACTCGTGCCCCCTGCCGCCGAGGAACCACAGCCAGCGGCCGAGCTTGCCCTGCAGCGACTCCATGTAGGTGTAGACCACCGGGGTGATGAAGAGGGTCAGCGACTGCGACACCACCAAGCCGCCGACCACGGCCAGGCCGAGCGGCCGGCGGGCCTCGGCGCCGGCGCCGAGCCCGAGCGCGATCGGCAGGGTGCCGAAGAAGGCCGCCATGGTGGTCATCATGATCGGCCGGAAGCGGACCATGCAGGCCTCGTAGATCGCCTCGGCGGGCGCAAAGCCGCGCGAGCGCTGGGCCTCGAGCGCGAAGTCGATCATGATGATCCCGTTCTTCTTGACCAGGCCGACCAGCATGATCACGCCGACGAAGGCGTAGATGTTGAGGTCGACGCCGAACGCGAGCAGCGTCGCCAGCGCGCCGGCGCCGGCCAGCGGCAGGGCCGACAGGATCGTGAACGGGTGGATGAAGCTCTCGTACAGGATGCCGAGCACCATGTAGATCACCACGATCGCGAGCAGGAGCAGCAGGCCGAGCCCCTGCATCGACGACTTGAAGGCCTGGGCGGTGCCCTGGAACGCGAGGCTGATCGACGCGGGCAGGGTGGCGCGGGCGAGCTCCTCGACCTCGGCGGTGGCCTGGCCGAGCGCGACGCCGGGTGCGAGGTTGAACGACAGGGTCACCGAGGGCACCTGCCCCGAGTGGTTGACGGTCAGCGGCCCGAGGCCCGCGATCATCGTCACCAGCGAGTCCAGCGGGACCAGCTCGCCGCTTGAGGAGCGGACGTAGAGCAGCGACAGGTCGAGGATGTCGGTCTGGTACTCGGGGAGCAGCTCCATGATCACCCGGTACTGGTTGGTGGGCGTGAAGATGGTCGAGATCTGGCGAGTGCCGTAGGCGGTGTACAGCGCCTCCTCGATCTGCTCCGCGGTGACGCCGAGCGAGGAGGCCTTGTCGCGGTTGATGTCGACCTCGATCTGGGGGTTCTTGAGCTGCAGGTCGGTGGCGACGTCGACCAGCGAGTCCTGCTCGCGCAGCTTCGCCTCGAGCAGCGGGGCGGCGCGGTAGAGCTCGCCGGTGTCCGGGCCGGTGAGCGTGAGCTGGTACTGGCTGCGGGACTGGCGGCCGCCGACCTGGATCGCCGGCGGGCTCTGGATGAAGACGCGGACGCCCGGGATCCTCGCCATCTTCGGCCGCAGCTCCTCGACCACCTCGTCGGCGGTCAACTCGCGCTCGCTGCGCGGCTTGAGCCGGGCGAAGAAGAAGCCGGTGTTGCCGGCGCCAAAGCCGCCGCGGCCGCCGGCCGAGGACGTGAAGGCCTCGACGTTCGGGTCCGCGCGCAGGACCTCGCCGACCGCCTGCTGGTGCCGCTTCATCGCCTCGAAGGAGATCCCCTCGATCGCCTCGACCTGGCCGAAGATCTGGTCGATGTCCTGGGACGGGACGAAGCCCTTCGGGACCACCACGAACAGCACCACGGTGAGGGCGGTGACCAGGAGGGTCAGCGCGACCATCGTCCGCCGGTGGCCGAGCGACCACCTCAGGCCGGCGCCGTAGACCGCGAGCAGCCGGGCGAAGAAGCGCTCGAACGCGTTGTAGAGCGCGTGGTGCCGGACCTCCTTCGGCGGCAGGATGAAGCGGCTCGACAGCATCGGCGTCAGGGTCAGCGAGATGAAGCCGGAGATCAGCACCGCGGCGCCGATGGTGACCGAGAACTCCCGGAACAGCCGGCCGACGATGCCGCCCATGAACAGCACCGGGATGAACACGGCGGCGAGCGACAGCGTCATCGAGATGATCGTGAAGCCGATCTCCCGCGAGCCGTCGAGCGCGGCCGCGAACGGCCGCTTACCCATCTCCATGTGGCGGACGATGTTCTCGAGCATGACGATGGCGTCGTCCACGACGAAGCCGACCGACAGGGTCAGTGCCATCAGCGACAGGTTGTCGAGGGAGTAGTCGAGCAGGTGCATGACCGCGAAGGTGCCGACGATCGACATCGGCATCGCGAGCGAGGGGATCGCGGTCGCCGACAGGTTGCGCAGGAACATGAAGATCACCAGCACGACCAGGCACAGGGTGACCAGCAGGGTCAGCTTGACGTCGTTGACCGACTCGTGAATCGACTGCGAGCGGTCGAACAGCACTTGCAGCGACACGCTCGCGGGCAGCTGACCTTCGAAGGTCGGCAGCAGCTCGCGGACCCGCCGCGCAACCTCCACCGTGTTGGTGCCGGGCTGGCGCTGGATCGCGAGCATGACCGTCCGCTGGTCGATGAACCAGGCCGCGGTCTTGTCGTTCTCGACGCTGTCCCAGACCGAGCCCAGCTCCTCGAGGCGCACCGGACGCCCGTCGCGGTAGGCGATCACGATCGGCCGGTAGGCCGCGGCGTTGGTCAGCTGGCCCTTGGACTCGATCGTGTAGGCCTTCTCCGGGCCGTACAGGATGCCGCTCGGGAGATTGACGTTGGCCGACTGCACCGCGCGCGACACCTCGTCGATGCCGAGGCCGCGGGTCGCCAGCGCCGACGGGTCGAGCTGGATGCGGACCGCGTACTTCTGCGAGCCGTAGACCTGCACCTGGGCCACGCCCGAGATGGTCGAGATCCGCTGCGCCATCATGGTCTGGCCGTACTCGTCGAGCTCGTAGAGCGGCAGCGTCGGCGAGGTCAGGCCGACGAACAGGATCGGCTGGTCGGCGGGGTTGACCTTCTGGTAGGTCGGCGGGCTGGGCATGTCCCGCGGCAGCCGCCGGCTGGCGCGGGCGATCGCGGCCTGGACGTCCTGGGCGGCGGCGTCGATGTCACGCTCCAGGTCGAACTGGAGCACGATGTTGGTCGAGCCGAGCGAGCTCGCCGAGCTCATCGTGTCGATGCCCGCGATGGTCGAGAACTCCTTCTCCAGCGGGGTTGCGACCGACGAGGCCATGGTGTCCGGGTTGGCGCCGGGCAGCGACGCCGATACCGAGATGGTCGGGAAGTCGACGTTCGGCAGGTCGCTGACCGGCAGCAGCCGGTACGCCATGAAGCCGAACAGCAGGATGCCCCCCATCACGATGGTGGTCATCACCGGCCGGCGGATGTAGAGCTCGGAGATGTTCATCGCGCGGCGGCCTCCGGGCTGCCGACCTCGATCGCGGCCCCCGGCACCAGCCGGAGCTGGCCGTCGGTGACCACCGTCTCGCCGGCCTCGAGCCCCTCGTCGATGACCGCCTCCTGCTCGTCCAGCCGGTTGACCCGCACCGGCCGCAGCTCGACCGTCCGGTCGTCCCGGGCCACGAACACGTACTGGCCCTGCTGACCGGTCTGGACGGCCGCCGCCGGGCAGACGACGCGGTCGGGCTCCTCGCCCAGGATGACCTCGAGGTCGACGAACTCCCCGGGCCACAGGCGCTCGTCCTCGTTGGCGAAGGTCGCCTTGAGCAGGATGGTGCCGGTCGCGGTGTCGACGGCGTTGTCGACGAAGCTGAGAGTGCCCTCGGCCGCCGGTGTCGGCCCTCCGGGCACCGCCGCCACCACCCTGATGCCGGCGTCGCGGCGGGCGATCACCTCGGGCAGCAGCTGCGCAGGGACCGAGAACGAGGCGTTGATCGGCCGGATCTGGTTGATGGTGACCAGCGGCAGGTCGTCGTTCGCCTTGACCAGGTTGCCGACCTTGACGTTGAGGGCGCCGGTGCGGCCCGTCACCGGCGCCGAGATCGTGCAGTAGTCGAGGTTGAGCCGGGCGGTCTCGACGCTGGCCCGGTCGGCCGCCACCGCGGCTCGCAATGCGGCCGCGTCGGCGTTGATCTGGTCGAACTGCTCCTTGGTGACGTAGTCCTGCTTGACCAGGCTGGCGTAGCGCGCGATGTCGGCCTCGGCCTTGGCGAGCAGGGCCTCGTTCCTCGCGAGCTCGGCCTGCGACTGGGCGAGCGCCGCGCGGAACGGGCGGGGGTCGATCGCGAACAGTGGGCTGCCGGCGCGGACGGTGGCACCCTCCGCGAAGAAGACCCGCTGGAGCTCGCCGCCGATGCGGGCCCTCACCGCCACGGTCTGGATCGGCTCGATGTGGCCGATGGCGCGGAAGCCGACCGGCACGGTCTTCCGCACGACCGTGCCCACCCTCACCGGGACCGGAGGGCGGCCGCCCTGCTGCGCCCGGTCGGAGCGGCCGCAGCCGCCGGAGAGGAGCGCCAGTGCGAGCCCGGTCGCGACGGCGGCGGCCGACCGCGTCGCGCGCCGCCGCGCGGAAGTGCGTCGCATCAGTCCGGCGTTCGGGCCCCGAGCGATCGGGCGCTGTGTCATGGGCTGTCCTTCTGGCCGATGACGGCCACCGTCGATTGGAGCGTCGGCGAGGCGACGCCGATGTCGCGGGCGAGCTGCGCCAGCGCATAGAACCACGACGACCTGGCGAGGATCTCCTCGGCGCGCGCGTCGGCGAGCGCCGCCTGGGCCGCCAGCAGGTCGAGGATGGTGCCGACCCCCTCCTGGTAGCGCCCCATCGCCACCCGCTCGGACTGCTCCGCGCTGGCGAGCAGGTCGCGGCTGGTGGCCACGAGCTCGGTCGCGGTCTTCAGGCCGTAGTAGCTGGTCCAGACCTCGAGAATGACCTGCTGCTCGAGGGTGTCGGCGCGGGCCGCCGATGCGGCGGCATCCTGCTTGGCCTTCTCGGTCGAGTACTTGGTCTCGAAGCCGGTGAACAGCGGCACGCCGAGCATCAGCCGCGCCGACCAGCTGTCGCCGTAGTCGGCGTAGGTGGCAGGGTCGTAGTAGATCCGGCTCGCGCTCGCCCCCAACGACAGCGTCGGCAGGCCCCGGGCCCGGGCCGAGCGGATGCGGGCGGCCGCCTGCTCCGCCTCGAGGCGGGCGGCGGCGAGGTCGGGCCGGGCGGCGCGCGCCTCCTCGATCAGCTCCTCGACGGTGCTCGTGGCGAGCTCGAGCGGCAGGTCGTCGGGGAGGCTGCCGACGTCGTACGGCGTCGAGGCGGGCAGCCCCATCGCGGTGGCCAGCGATCCCCGCAGCGCCAGCACCTCGCCCGACAGCCGGTCGACCGCGAGCTGCGCCTGGGACGACGCCGTCTTCGCCTGGAGCACCTCGGCGATGGTCGCGACCCCCGCGTCGTGGCGCGCCTCGGCGGCGTCGAGCGCCGCCCGGGCCTGCGCAACGCTGGTGTGGGCAGCCTCGAGCTGGGCCTTCGAGTTGAGGTAGGCGACGAAGGTCTGCTGTACGCCGAGGATCACGTTCTGGACCGTGGCGGTGTGCGTCCAGTCGGCGGCGAGCAGGCCGAGCCGGGCGTCCTCGGCATCGGCGGCGCGGCCCCCGAGGTCGAGCACCAGCCAGCTCAGGTCGACGGTCGGCCCATAGCTGGTCTGCAGGAAGTCGAACTGCCCGCCCAGGGCGCTCTGCTGCGTGCGGATGGCGTCGATCGAAAGGTCGAGACGAGGGTAGTAGGCCGATCGCGCGCTGCCGAGCTCGGCCGCCGCGGCAAGGGCCTCCAGCCAGGCGGTCCGGGTTACCGGGTTGTTGCGGAGCGCGATGTCGACCACGTCGGCGAGGGTGAAGGTCGCGCCCGCCTCGAGGAGGTGCTCGGGGATCACCGGGCTGGGTATGTCCGGGGGGGCCGGGGGGCTGAGCTGGGCGGGGCGCTCTGGCGCCTCGGGCACCGGCGCTGGGGCGGTCAGGCCGCGCGGGGCGAGGCTCGAGCAGCCGGCGGCGGCGGCGGCCATGACGAGAACGACGACACCACGCACGATCATCGAGGCCTCCCTGCGGAGCAGCCGCCAGTCTGGCGGCCGGCGGCCGCCCCGTCAATGGCGGTGACCCCCGCGGCCGGGCGAACGCAGGTGCCGCGGCGGCGGCGGCCTGCGCTGCGATCTCACGCAGGTCCGATTGACCGGCCCCGGCGGAGCGGCTACCGTGTCGCCCGTGGCTCCTGACGAACCGTCGACCGATGGAGGTGAGGAATGCGACGTGCCGTTGTGCTCCTGATCGTGATGCTCGGTGCAGCCGCCTCGGTGGCTGCGCTCGATGCCTATCCCAAGACGACCCTGGCCGAGGATGCGACCGCCACCTGGTGCGGCTACTGCCCGAACGCCTACGCGGGGCTGGAGGTGGTCCACTCCCAGTACGACTACGGCCAGTTCATCAGCGCGCGCTACTATGCGTCCACCGGCAGCTACGGCTCGCCGGAGATCGACGCCGCCATCGCCTACTACGGCGTCTCCGGGTATCCGACCGTCATCTTCAACGGCCAGACCATGGTCGTCGGCGCCGGTGCCATCACCGCGACCGGCGCCTCGTACCTGCCGATCGTCGAAGCCGCCTCGTTCCAGCCGGCACCGATCCGGATCGAGATCGACTCCTTCGACCCGGCCAGCGGCGACATCCAGGCCACCGTCACCATGTACTCCGAGACCGACGCCCTTGCCGGCGACCACATCCGCTTCCTGCTGCTCGAGGACAACCTGACCTCGCTGCACACCCGCGCCACTCGCGACATCATCAACGACACGATCACGCTCTCGGGCGCCGGCAGCACGGCGGTGTTCAACCGGAGCTTCGACGTCGATCCTGGCTGGAACCAGGCCAACCTCCACGCCGTGGTCTTCGTCCAGCGCGCGGCCGACAAGGAGGTGCTGCAGGCGGACTCGAGCTACGACAAGCCCGACTACAGCGTGCGCGCGATGGTCCCGTTCGACAGGGTCAAGATCGGCCCGTCATCGGGAACCCAGCCGAGCCCGCCGTTCACGCTGGCGAATGTCGGCCTCGCCGACACCTTCACCATCGAGCTGGTCGTCGACCACGCACCGGCCGGCTGGGCCGCGAGCTACTGGGACGACCTGGGCGGGAACCACACCGGCCCCTGGAGCTTCTCGCTCGGCGTCCAGGAGTCCACCGAGTTCTCGATCGACGTCACACCGGCCACGCCGGGCTACATGAAGTTCCACCTCGAGGTCAGCTCGCCCAACCTGACGGCGCCGCTGATCATCCCCTTCACCTACCTCTCCGACGACCTCGACGTCCTGATCGTCGACGACGACGGCGCTCAAGGCTACGAGAGCTACTACACCACGGCCCTCGACACCCTGGGCATGTTGTACGGTGTCTGGGACCTCAACGCCGGCAAGCTGACCGACGACGTGCTCCAGGCCTACTCGGTGCTGATCTGGCAGATCGGCGAGAGCTACCCGACCCTCGACGCCGACGACCGCGACTTCCTCACCAACCACCTGGACAACGGCGGCAGCCTGTTCCTGACCGGCCAGGACATCGGTTGGGAGCTGAACACCTCGGATAGCGGCAACTACGACCCGACCTGGTACCACGACTACCTGCACGCGAACTACGTCCGGGACGACACCAACATCCTCTATCTCAATGGGGTCGCCGGCGACCCGATCAGCGACGGCCTCACCCTCCACATCGCCGGCGGCGACGGCGCCAACAACCAGGAGTACCCGGACGAGATCGCGCCGCGCGACAGTGACGCCACGGCGATCCTCAACTACCAGGGCGACGGCGTCGGGGGGATCCGCGCCGCCAGCGCCGCCTCCGGCGCCCGGGTCGTCTACCTGGGCTTCGGCTTCGAGGCGATCGACAACGCCCAGCACCGCGCCGACCTGCTGGGGCCGGCCCTCCAGTGGCTGGGCGCCGGCGAGCTGTTCAGCGACGGCTTCGAGTCCGGCGACACCACGGCCTGGAGCGCCACGGTCCCGTGACCGGTCGGCGCGAACTGTCACCGCGCCCTCGCCTGGCGGGGGCGGCTGTTCGCCGGCGCCCGGGAGGTGGGCGCCCCGAGGCGCGGGGCGGAATCGGCGGCGCGGGACCGGTCGCGGCGGCGCCCGGCGGGCGGGGAGGACGGCCTGCCGGGGGCCTGTTGACGTCGACCTCTCGTCCGGGTACGATTTTGGAGTGTATTTTCTTGAGATTGACGCTCAGCTCCCGGCCGGTGTCGTGTGACCCGGCGGACGGGTGTCTGACATGACTTGGAAGAAGGAGGGACCCATGAAGAGTGTTCGGATGATCCTGCCCCTGGCCATGCTGCTGCTCGCCGCCGTGGCGGTGCAGGCGGCCGACTCGCCCGCCCGGCTGTCGTCGACCGACCTGGCGCTCGACAAGCCGCCGTCAAGCGTCACCCCGCCGGCGCCGGACCCCAGCGTCATCCTGCAGGGCGGTGACACCTGCGCGACCGCGACCGTGATCACCTCGCTGCCGTACTCCGACAGCGGCACGACGAGCGGCTTCACGCACGACTACGACGAGATCTGCCCCTACAGCGGCAGCACCGCGCCCGACGTGGCGTACTCGTTCACCCCGGCGTCCAACATGAACGTCGACATCACCCTGTGCGTCGGCTCCACCAACTACGACACCAAGCTCTACGTCTACCAGGGCAGCTGCCCGGGGACCGACGTCGGCTGCAACGACGACCAGTGCAGCGTGCCGGTCAGCTACACCTCGGAGCTGACCAACGTCGCGCTGACCGGCGGCCAGACCTACTACATCATCGTCGACGGCTACGGTGGTGGTTCGGGCAACTACACCCTCGAGGTGTCCGAGTATGAGCCGCCGCCGCCGCCGCCGGAGTGCCCGCCCGCGACCACGCTCCATTACCAGACGGTGTTCGGCCCGAATGACGCCTGGAACGCGTTCACGAGCGCCCAGTCCTCCCAGTTCGACTACGAGGTCGTCGACCTCATCCAGCCCGACCTCTGGTCGATCACCGACTTCCACTGGTGGGGGCTGAGCCTGCTGTACAGCGGCGGCTGGTCTGCGTGCAACCCGACCGGCCTCACCTTCGACCTGACCTTCTACGCCGACGCCGGCGGCCAGCCGGGAGCCGAGGTCTGCTCCTTCACCGGGCTGACCCCGACCTTCGTCAACACCGGCGTGTTCTACTCCATTGACAACCTCTACTACTGGGAGGTGACCGGGCTGTCGCCGGCCTGCCAGCCGAGCGGGCCGACCTGGGTCTCCGTCAAGAGCTACGCCAACGCCGCCGACTGCGCCTTCCTGTGGATGAACGGCTCCGGCGGGACGAACTCCGCGTTGCAGTGGACCGACGGGGCGTGGGCCGGAACGGGCTTCTCCATGTCGATGTGCGTCACCGGAACCATCGTCCCGGTCGAGCTGCAGTCGTTCGACATCGAGTAGACGAGACCTTTCGCGTTCTCTTCGCGCCCCGGCTCCGGCCGGGGCGCTTTGCGTTGTGGCGGGAGCCCCGGCGCAGCGTGCGGCAGGGCCTTGCGGCGGCCGGCGCCGCCCTTCCTGCCCGCGCCGGCGCCCCCGGCGCGCGCCGCGATGCCCACCGCAATCCACCCAGGCAAGGAAACGCCCCGGCCGGAGCCGGGGCGTCGGTGGTCGGTGTCGTGTGGTGCCCTACTCGACGCTGAAGCTCTGCAGCTCGACCGGGACCAGGGCCAGGCCGTAGTACTCGACCGTGGTGGTGTTGACGCTGGTGCCGTCGTAGCCGCCCCACACCCACAGCGCTTCCTCGCCGGCGATCGGCATGAGCTCGCCGGCCTGGTCGCGGCGGGCGGTGTTGAAGGGCGGGAAGACCTCCCAGCTGTTGGTGGCGACGGTGTAGGCGTAGACCGAGGCCACCGCCGTCGACCAGAAGCCGCAGCCGCTGATGATCTTGCCGGCCAGCGGGGTGCTGTCGGTGGGATCGATGTAGAGGCTGCCGGTGTCGAAGCCCCAGGCCCGGGAGCTCGAGCACTGCTCGGGCAGGTCGGCAACCGCCGCGTCGTTCCAGCTCGGGGTCGCGGCGGCCGGGTCGAGCACCTCGACCGTGGTCACGTTGGTGAGCGTGCTCCCGTCGTACCAGGCGCCGCCGATGGCGTAGATCTTGCCGTCGACCGCCGCGCCCATGATGTAGGCGCGCCCCTGGGCGAGATCGGCGGCAGCCAGCCGTGTCCACCGGCTGCCGGACGCCGCCATCGGGTCGAAGACCCAGGTCTGGACGGCGTTGTACGGCGAGACGACGGTGTCGAGGCCGCCGGCGACGTAGACCTTGTTGTCGAGCACGACGTTCATGCCGCTGGTGCAGGTCAGGGCGCCGGGGAAGTTGTCCGCCGCCGGCAGCTGCACCGCGGTGCCGGTCGCCGGGTAGAAGACCTGGACCCCCAGCATCTGGCCGCCTGCCGCGTCGCGGCCGCAGAAGACGTAGAGGCCGAACCCGGTCGCGTCGGTGAGCGGGCTGATGGTGTAGTTGGAGATCGGGGTCGGCATGTCGAGGCCGGTGTCGGCATAGGTGCCGGTCGCCGGGTCGAAGGTCAAGATGCTGCCGTCGGTGTTGTTGTCGGCCAGCCGGCCACCGAGGAAGTAGACCAGCCCGGTGCCGGGGTCGTAGGCGCCGTCGAAGCGCGAGAAGGCCTGCGGGAAGGTGGTGGCCGGCCCGCTCTGCCACGAACCGCCCCACTCCGGGCCGTCGGCGACCTGCGCTCCAGCGACCGCCGCGGCTGCCACCATCATGATCACTGCGAGCCGAACCACGCTGCGCACCATCTCGTGCCTCCCTTCGTTGTGAGCGGACGCTCCCCGCGCTAGCGACGCGGAGGCTCCACTTCCGGTCCTGCTTTCGGATTCCCCTCTCGCTCTAGGATTCGCCCCGCCCTTGAGAATGTCAAGGGCTGGCGGGCGCCGCCCGCGCCGGTGCGCAGGCCGCTCCAGGGGCCTATACTCCGGGCGACGCAGCCGGACGCCGCCCGCGGGCCGCCGGACGAAACGGCCGGCCCCGAGGCCCGGGGCGAGTCCCAGGAGGCTTGCCATGACGGACCCCACCGGTGCCATCGACCGCCGCTCCTTCCTCAAGCTGGGAGCCGCCGCCTCGGGCCTCGCCGTCGGCTGCGGGCCGGTGACCGAGGAGCCGGCAGCCCAGGCCGGGCCGGCGGCCATGCGGCTGCGGCCGCTCGGCGGCACGGGCCTGGAGGTCTCCGAGGTCTCGTTCGGCGCGCACGGCGTGGACAACCCGGCGCTGGTGGCGGCCGCGCTCGAGGCCGGGATCAACACCTTCGGCACCTCCGGCCAGTACCTCGACGGCCGCGAGGAGGAGGCGGTCGGGCGCGCGCTGCGCGACGCCGGCGTCGCCCGCGACCGGGTGGTCGTGCTGACCGGGAACCCGGTCCACCCGGACCTTCCCGCGCAGCGGGTCGCAGCCGACATCGACGACAGCCTGCGCCGCCTCGCCACAGATCACATCGACGTCTACTACGCGGGCGACGTGCGCTCGCCCGCGCAGCTCCGGGTGGGCGCATTCCACGAGGCGATCGCGGCGGCGAAGAGCGCCGGCAAGGTCCACCACCTCGGGCTGTCGGGCCACGCGGGAGGGATGCAGGAGGTGCTCGAGGCCGCCATCGAGGACGGCCGCTTCGAGGTCTTCTTCATCAAGTACGACTTCGTGTCCTACCCCGACCTCGATCGGATCCTCGAGCGGGCATCCGCGCGGGGGATCGGCACCATCGCCTTCAAGACCAACGCCGGCAACCGGCAGCGCGAGGTCGAGGGACTCGAGGCGGGCGGGCTGTCGCTTCCCGAGGCCACGGCGAAGTGGGCGCTGACCAACCCTGCGGTGGCCAGCGTGTGCGTCACCTTCGGCAGCTTCGATCAGATCAGATCCTTCGCCGCCGCGGTGGGCTCGCGCCTCACCGTGGCCGAGGCGGCGATGCTCCACCGCTACGCCGACGAGGTGCGCCACCGCTACTGCCGCTTCTGCGCCGCCTGCGAGCCGAGCTGCCCGCACGGGGTGGCGATCGCCGACGTCAACCGCTTCTTCATGTACTCCGCCTACTACGACCGCCATGACGAGGCCCGCCGCCGGTACGCCGCGCTCGGGCCGGGGCGCGCAGCGACGGCGTGCGCGGGCTGCCACGCGCCGTGCCAGGCCGCCTGCCCGTTCGCCCGCCCGGTCCGGGCCGAGCTCCTCGAGGCCCACCTGAGGCTGGCGTGACGGGGCCGTGGCTCCTCGGCGCCGGCGCGGCGCTGGCGGCCGGGCTTGCCTGCGCGCCGCCGCCGCAGCCGGAGGCCGGCCTCGAGACGCTCCTCCCCGACGCCTCCCGGCTGCCGGGATGGCGGGTGGTCGAGGGCCCGGTGAGCTACGGCCCGGACCGCCTGTTCGACTATCTCGACGGCGGCGCCGAGCGCTACCTCGGGCTCGGCTTCCGGCAGCTCGTGCACGTGCGCTACCAGCTCGGCGAGGACCCGCTCGCCTGCGTCAGGGTCGATCTCTTCGACATGGGCGGCGCGGCCGGGTCGTTCGGCATCTTCCGCAGCGCGCTGCCGCCTGACGCGACCCGCGAGCCGTGGTGCGCCGAGGGCTACCGGTCGGGCACCGTCGCCGCCGGGTGGCAGGGCGGCCTCTACCTCCATGGCGAGGCCGACGACGGCCGGCCCGAGCTTCTCGGGGCCCTGGGCGCGCTCATGGAGCACGTCTGCGGGAGAGCCCCGAGTGAGCCCGGCCTGCCGCCGTTCCTCGACCCGCTGCCCCGGGAAGGGCTGGTGGCGGGCAGCGAGCGCTGGGTGGCCGCGGACCTGCTCGGCCACGCCTTCCTGCCGGGAGGGGTGGTGGCGAGCTACCGCCTGGAGGGCCGCGACGCGCGGCTCTTCTTCTCGGAGCTCGGCAGCGAGGCGGCGGCCGAGGCGGCGCTGGACAGGCTGCGCGCCCACTGGGCGGAGCGCACGGCGGTCGAGGCGGTCCGCGGGCCGGGCTGCGGCGGCTTCCGCTACTCGGACGAAAGGCTCGGGTCCGGCAGCGCGGTGTCGGCCGGCCAGTTCGTCGCGGGCGTGCACTGCGATGCCCCGGACCTTCCCCCCGATGCCCAGCAGCGCCTGCTCGCCGCGCTCGCCGCCGGACTCGGAGCCGGCGGCTGAGGCGCCGTCGGGCTCGTGCTCCGATCCTCGCCATTCTCGTGGCCGGCCGAGTCTCCTCCGAGCGGGGCGCGGCACCGAGCCGTCCTGGGATAGACTTTGGCGCAGTGGCCGCACGGACGGGCAGAGCCCGGCGCGCAGGCGGAGTCTCACCCGTGGCAGAGACCAGTGCATGGCAGCGGGCGGCGGCTCGACTGGGCGCGCGCCTCCTCGCTCCTTTCCAGACCGGCGCCGGCGTCGACCTCCGGCTGGTGCTCGCGATTGCGGCGATCAACACCATCGTGCTCATCAACGCTATCCGGCACGATCCGCTCGTCGGCTACGACGCCCCCGGGCACCTTCGGTACATCCAGGCGCTGGGCGGCGGATCACTGCCCACCGTGGACCAGACAGGCGAGTTCTTCTCGCCGCCGCTCCCCTATGTCATCGGGGCCTGTGCCACGGCTTGGTGGGGCGCCTCCGTGGCGGAGGCGGGCAAGGCTGCCCAGCTGTTCCAGGTGCTGGTGTCGCTGCTGACGACCTACTCTCTGTTGGCCCTGGGCCGTGAGATGGGACCGGGCGAGGGCCGCACCCGGCTCTACGCGCTTGTGCTCCTGGGCATGCTCCCGGTCTACTACAAGAGCTTCGCCATGGTCCGCGGCGAGCCGTACGTGGCGCTGATGGCGGTGCTGGCTGCGCTGCTCTGGCTGCGCCTGACGACCTCGGTCTGGCGATGGGAGCGCGACGCGGTCGTCTTGGGTGTGGTGCTGGGGCTCGCCGCGCTGTCGCGTCAGTGGGCCTTCATGCTCTTCCCCGCGCTGCTGGTCCACGGGGCGCTCGTCGCATCGAAGGACCGCAGCCGCTGGTGCCGGCACCTCGCAGCTCTGGCGGTCGCCTGCGTGGTCGCGGCAGTGGTGGGCGGCTGGTTCTACCTGAGCCTGCTCGCGCGCCACGGCACGATCATGGCCTTCAACCGTCCGGGGGCGCCTTCGTTCTCGCTGCGCAACCAGCCGGCCTCGTTCTACCTCGGCACGGGTAACGGCAAGCTCTTTCGCGACCCGTTACGCCCGTCCTTCCCCAATCAGCTCGTGCCTCAGCTCTACTCGGAGACCTGGGGCGACTACGGAGGCTACTTCATCTGGTGGGGGCGGCGCAGCGCCGACGGCGGGCTGCTGACCGGCAAGCGCGTGGCCAGGCTGCTCGAGAGGCACCCCGCGCCGGCGTGGCTGAGGACGAACCGGGACACCATCGGCCCCTTCCTGGGGCGGGTGAATCTGGTCTCGCTGCTGCCCTCGGCCCTCGGGCTGGCAGGCCTGGCGATGGGCTGCATCAGCCTGCTGCGTTTCACCATCAGGCGTGTGCCGGCACCGGAGGACGGGCATCACGCCCTGCTCGTCCTGATGGTCGGCGCCTTCCTCGCCGGCTATCTCTGGTTCCTCATCATGCACCCCAGCCCCGGCGCCGGCGACACGATCAAGGCGACGTACGTGCTCCACGCCTTCCCTCTGCTGGCGATGCTGGCAGCCGGCTTCCTCGACCGCGTGCGCGTCCGCTCCCGGATGGCTCAGCGACTGGTCCTGGTGGGGATCGGACTCGTCCTGCTGCACAATCTGCCCGCGCTGTTCAGCCGCTTCGTTCCCGGCTAGGAGTTCGTACCGCATTGGCCTTTTCGGCGAGCATGGTTGACTGAAGTGTCGTCAGACGGCCACTGCGGCACCCAGAATGGCTTCGACGCTCGTCTGGCCGCCGCGCCTGCCGTTGCCCCGTCGGCGATCGGCTACCATGAGGCCGGGTGCCGGATCCGCGCCCCCGCGGCCGTGAGCGGGGAGCGGGGCTGGGGAGGCTGGTTGGCGACGGGGCGACGCAGCTCGTGGCTTCCGCCGGTGGCAGGCCGGCGCTGCGGCGGCGGCCGTCGAGGGGCGCGCGGTGGGTGAGCGCGAGCCCGAAGCCCTCGGCATCGATGCCGGATCGCTGTTCCTCAAGCTGGCCACCATCGACAGTGCGGGCCGCCTGGTTGGCAGCGCCGCGCTGCCGCACCGCGGGGGCGTCCTCCAGGCTCTGCGCGAGGCGCTGCCGTCCCTGGTCGACGGAAGGCTGCTGCGCGCCGCCGTCACCGGCGCCCTGGCGCCGGTGGTCGAGGAGGCGCTGGGCGTCGAGCGGGTCGACGACGTCCGGGCGCGCATCGCGGGAGTGCTTGCCGCCGCGGGCGGGGCGCGCAACATCATCGACGTCGGCGGCGCCACGGCGACCCTGATCCGGCTCGACGAGGGGGGCCGCCTTGAGGGGCTGAGCACCAACCCGCTGTGCGCTGCGGGTACCGGCTCCTTTCTCGATGAGCAGCTGAGCCGGCTCGGGCTGCGCTACGACGAGATCGAGGACATCCCGGTGGTGGAGGAGCCGCCGCGGATCGCCTCGCGGTGCGCCGTCTTCGCGAGGTCGGACCTGGTGCACCACCAGCAGGCGGGGCGGTCCCCTGCCGAGTGCTGGAGCGGCCTCTGCCAGGGCACGGTGCAGGCCCTGCTGTCGGCCGTGTCGAAGGGGCGGCCGATCACGGGGCCGACCGTGCTCATCGGGGGCGTCGCGCTCAACCCGCACGTCGTCCGCTTCCTCTCGGCGCGCCTTGGCAAAGGTCTGCGGACGATCCCCGACGGCCACCTCGCGGCGGCGGTGGGCGCGGCCCGCGTCGCGCGCTCCACGGTCGACCCCGAGCGGCTGAAGGCGAGGGTGGCGGCGACCCGCGCCCGGCCCGCCCGGCCGTCCCGGACCCGGCGCGCGCTGCGGCTCGAGCGATCGGTCCTCCAGCAGGTGGAGCTGGAGGAGGAGCGCCGGGATGACGCCGGCAACGAGCTGCGGGTGACCGGGCTGCCCCGCGGCTGCGAGCTGCCCTGCTTTCTCGGCGTCGACATCGGCAGCACCAGCTGCAAGGCCGTGATGGCCGGCGTCGACGGGCGGGTGCTGTGCGACGTCTACCGCAGCACCAGCGGCGATCCGATCGCGGCCACCCGCCGCCTGCTCGCAGCCCTGGCCGACCTCGCAGCGGCCCGCGGCGTCCGCTTCGACGTTCGCGGCTGCGGCACCACCGGCTCGGGCCGGCGGATGGTGGGGCTGGTGGTCGGCGCCGACGCGATCGTCAACGAGATCAGCTGCCACGTCGCGGGGGCCCTGCACCACGATCCGCGCGTCGAGACGATCTTCGAGATCGGCGGCCAGGACTCCAAGTACATGAGGGTGGCCGGCGGGCGGATCGTCGACGCGTCGATGAACTACGTCTGCGCCGCCGGCACCGGCGCCTTCATCGAGGAGCAGGCCCGCAAGCTCGGGTTCGCGGTCGACGAGATCGGGAGGCGGGTGATGGGCGTGGTCCCGCCCCACACCTCGGAGCGCTGCACGGTGTTCATGGAGGACGACGTCAAGCGGCTGCTGCGGGAGGGCTTCGCGAGGGAGCAGGCGATGGCGGCGGTGCTCTACTCGGTCGCCCAGAACTACCTCAACAAGGTGGTCGCCGGGCGGCCCCGCTCGTCGCAGCGGGTGTTCTTCCAGGGCGCGACGGCCCGCAACGCCGGCCTGGTGGCGGCGTTCGAGGACCTGCTCGGCACCGAGATCGTGGTCACGCCGTACGCGCACGTCATGGGCGCCTGGGGCGCCGCCCTGCGCGCCCGCCGGGCGGTCGGCGAGAGCGGCGGGGCGACGCGCTTCCGTGGCCTCGCCCTCGCCGGCCGGCAGATCGCGCTGACGAGCGAGCGCTGCGGCCAGTGCGCCAACGCCTGCGAGATCACCTCCGCCCGCATCGAGGGCGAGCGCGCGCGGCCGGCATGGGGGTCGCGGTGCGGCCGGGAGGCCGGGCAGCCGCGCCGGGAGTCGCGCGGGCTGCGGCTGGTCCGGCAGCGCGCGGATCTGCTGGAGCGCACCGGCCGGGTCGACCTCCGGGACGGCGCGCCGACGGTGGCCGTGCCGAGGGCGCTCACGATCCACAGCCACCTCCCGCTGTGGCGCCGCTTCCTGGGCGAGCTCGGCTTCGGCCTCGAGCTGACGCCGCCGACCGACAACCTGGTCCGTGACCTCGGCTGCGAGGTGGCGGGCGCCGAGTTCTGCTTTCCGGTCAAGCTCGCGCTCGGTCATGCCGTGGCCGCCGCCGAGCGCGCCGGCACCAGCCCGGTCCTGATCCCGCACATGATCAGCGCCGCGCCGTCCCCATGCACCAGCAACGCCCACTTCTGCCCGCTCGTGCAGGCGTTCCCGTCGCTGGTCAAGTCGGCGCTTGGCTTGCGGGGCGGGGGCCGGGCAAGGCTGCTGAGCCCGGTGGTCGACCTGCGCTGGCCCCGTGAGCGCCAGCTGCGCCAGCTGTGCCGCTCGGTCGGGGCGGGGCTCGGGGGCAGCTCGCGGCAGATCCGGCGGGCCTGGCTCGAGGGCGTTGCCGCACAGCGCGAGTTCGAGGCCGCCTGCGCAGCGGCGGGCGCGCGCGTCCTCGACGAGGTCGCCGGCGGGGGCGAGCCGGCTGCTCTGGTGGTTGGGCGGCCCTACACGGTCTACGACCCGAGCGCGAGCCTCGGGCTGGTCGCGAGGATCGCCGAGTCGGGACGGACGGTGATCCCGGCTGACTGCCTGCCCTTCGACCCGGCCGAGCTCGGCGAGGAGTACCGGAACCTGTTCTGGCACTACCCCCAGCGGATCATCGCCGCGCTGAAGCGGCTCGCCGGCCGGCGCGGGATCGTCCCGATCTACCTGACGAGCTTCAACTGCGGCCCGGACAGCTTCGTCGTCAGCTACGCGGAGTCGGTGAACGAGGGCCGTCCGATGCTGGTGCTCTCGCTCGACGAGCACGACGCGGACGCCGGGTACGCGACCCGCATCGAGGCCTTCCTCGACTCGGTCGAGGGCGGCGGGGAGGCGAGGACGAGCGCGCCTGCGGTCCGCCTGCGCAGCGAGCCCGCCTGTGACTTCCTCGGCCGGACGCTGTGGTTCCCGCAGATGCACTATCCGGGAGCGCGCCTGCTCGCGGCCGCCTTCCGGCGCTTCGGCTACGATGCGCGGACGCTGCCGCTCGAGACCCCGGAGTCCCACGCCGTCGGGCGCGGCCTGATGACCGGCGGCGAGTGCCTGCCCGCGGCGGCCACCCTCGGCGCGTTCGTGAGCGCGCTGCGAGAGGACGGCTGCGACCCCGCGCGGCACGCGCTGTTCATGCCCACCGCCAGCGGACCGTGCCGGTTCGGCCAGTTCGCCCATCGCTTCAGGCTGGTGCTCGACACGCTCGGCTGGACGGAGGCGGCCATCATGGCGCCATCGTCGTTGAACACCTACCAGGGAATCCCCGAGGCCCTGCGGCGGACGATGTGGCGGATGATGGTCGGCGGCGACATCCTGCTCAAGGCCAGGTGCAAGGTGGCGCCCTACGAGCGCAACGAGGGCGACGCCGACCGCGTGCTCTCCCGGCGGCTGGAGCGGATCGAGGAGGCGGTGGCGTCGGGCGGGGACGACCGGCGGGCCTGGCTCGAGGCGCTCGAGGCGCTGGCTGCGGTGCCGACCGCGGGGGCCCGGCGTCCGCTGGTCGGCATCGTCGGCGAGATCTACGTGCGCTGCAACGCGTTCACCAACCAGAACGTGGTCGCGGCGATCGAGCGGGCCGGCGGCGAGGCCTGGCTGACGCCCACCGCCGAGTGGATCCTGTACACCTCCTACCTCCAGCGATGGCGGGCCGACGAGGACCTGAGGGGGCTGGTCTTCCGCGGCCGCAGCTTGGTCAGGAACCTGTTCTTCAAGGGCGTCGAGCGCGAGCTCTACCGCGCCGCCAGGGCATGGGTCGGTGACCGCGAGGAGCCGGACATCTCCGAGGTCGTCGATGCGGGGCTGCAGTACCTCCCGCTCAACTTCGAGGGCGAGGCGATCCTGACCGTGGGCAGGGCTGTGCGCTTCGCCCGCGACGGCGCGAGCCTGGTCGTGAACTGCGCGCCCTTCGGTTGCATGGCCGGCTCGGCCAGCGCCGCCCTGCTGCAGGAGGTCGAGAGCCGGACCGGGGTGCCGATGGTGAGCCTGTTCTACGATGGCGCCGGCGATCTCAACCGGGTGCTGGAGGCGTACATCGGTCAGGGGCTGCGGCGGGGAGGCCCGCCCGACGGACCTGGAGGTGGACCCTGACCGGGGCGGGTCTCCCGGGGGGCGCAACCCGGCCCAGGATCGCGGCCGCCACCGTGGTCGAAGACCGGTTTCGCTACCATGGGCCGTCCAGGGAACGATGACGACGCTGCACCTGAGCCTGCGCAATCTGCTGCGCAACCCTCGCCGGAGCGCGCTGACCGTCGGTGCCATCGGCCTGGCAACCGCCACGTACATCCTGCTGATCTCGCTCGGCCAGTCGCTGGTGCGCGAGATCCAGGGCACCGTCAACCTCCTGGGCAGCGAGCTGACCGTGCAGCAGGCCGGCGTCGGGTTCCCGGAGATGTCGTGGGTGACGCGGGAGCAGATGCACGCGCTGCAGTCATTGCCCCACGTCACCGGCTCGATCAGTGTCGCGCTCACGGTGACCCGGCTTCCAGGCTCCAAGCACTTCTTCGTGTTCGGCGTCGGACCGGGCCGGCCGGACATCCCCGGGATGAAGGTCCCGAGCGGGAGGCTCCTGGAGCCGGGCACGAACGAGGTGATGTTCGGCTTCCGGGCGGCCGAGACCATGGGCCTCGCAGTGGGCAAGGTGGTGACGCTGCGGCGGCGCCAGCTCCTCGTCGTCGGGATCTACGACACCGGCCGCGCCCTGCTCGACCGGGGGGCGATCTTCCCGATCCGAACGGTCCAGGAGATGTTCCGGCTGGGCGACCGGGCCAACATGGTGTTTCTCACCCTCGACGGCGTCGAGCATCGCGATCGCGTGCAGGCGATGATCGCGAGGCGGTTTCCGGACCTCGAGGCGAGCCCCACCGACAGCTGGACCTCGCACTACCGGCAGGTGGACGTCATCGGCCAGTTCGTCGAGCGGCTCGGCGTCGTCGCCCTCCTGATCACCGCCCTCGGCATCTGCAGCATCCTGACGATCAACGTCACGGAGCGGATCCAGGAGATCGGGGTGCTCCGGGCCATCGGCTGGCGGCGGTGGCGTCTGGCGGCGATCGTGCTCGGCGAGGGGACGGCGCTCGCGCTCGCGGGCGCGATCATCGGGATCCCGCTCGCCAAGCTGGTCGTCGTCGCCCTGCCGATGCTGGAGGCCCTCGGACTGGTCTCGGACGTCATCCCGCTCGCCGCCTGCGGCAAGGGCGTCGCGCTCACCGTGCTGTCCGGTGCCCTGGGCAGCGTTCCTGCACTCTCCCGCGTCCTTCGCGTCGAGCCGGTGGCCGCGCTCCAGGCGCGGTGACGGCGGGGTGCGCGAGGTGAGGATGCGGGGCTTGCGGGGCGGGCTCAGCCGCCGGTCGGCCGGCCGGCTGCTCGAGCTGCGGCAACTGGCCGGCCAGCTTCTCAGGCTGAAGGCCGCCAAGGGCATGGCGCGCGCGGCGGCGGCGGTCGGCGCCCGGTCCCCCGTGACGCTGCGCCAGGTCAGCCTCAAGATCACCAACCTCTGCCACCTCCGCTGCCCGATGTGCGCGCAGTGGGGCGCCGCCGGCTACAACGTCGGCGTCGACCGGTCGGTGCTGACCGCGGGGGAGGTGCACCCGGAGCGGTACCGGCAGCTGATCGACCAGCTCGAGCCCGTGAGGCCCCTGTACTACGTGTGGGGCGGCGAGCCCTTCCTCTATCACGGCCTGATGGAGGTGGCCGCCCACATCAAGCGGCGGGGCTCTGCGCTGGCGGTGGTCACCAGCGGCCACCGGCTCGCGGAGCACGCGGCGCGCATCGTCGAGGATCGGTGGGACATCCTGATGCTGTCGATCGACGGCGATCGCGACCTGCATGACCGGATCCGCGGCCGCCGCGGGACCTTCGACCAGCTGGTCGCCGGACACGAGGCGGTGCTCGCCGAGCGGGAACGGCAGCGGTCGCCGTACCCGTTCGTCATGACGCTGTCGACGGTGTGCGAGCTCAACTCGCCGCAGTACGACCGCGTCTTCGAGGCCCTCGAGGAGATCGGCGGCGTCGACCTCGCGGTCCACTACCTGTCGTGGTTCACCACCGAGGAGGTGGGGCGCCGGCACACCGAGGTGCTCGAGGGCCGGCTCGGATGCACGCCGACGGCGTGGCGGGGCTTCGTGGCTGCGGCCGGTGGGGTCGATGTCGCGGGGCTCCGGGAGGGCCTGCAGCGCGTCGCACGGCGGCGCTGGTCGTTCCCCTTCGTGCTGGTGCCCAACATCCGGCTCGAGGAGGTGCCGAGGTACTACGATCAGCCTGCCGAGACCTTCGGCCACGACCGTTGCGTGGCGCCGTGGGTCGTTGCTGAGGTCATGCCGAACGGCGATGTGGCGCCGTGCCGCGACCACCCGGACTTCGTGTGCGGCAACATCAAGGACCAGGCGCTGGATGAGCTCTTCCGCGGCCGCCGTTTCGAGGTGTTCCGGTCGGCGCTGCGCGCCGAAAAGCTGTTCCCGGCCTGCACCCGGTGCTGCGGTCTGATGGGGATGTAGCTCGGCCATGCTGCTCGGGGCTGCAGTCGTCGTCGCCGCGGCGGTCCTGGTCCCGAAGCTGGTCGCGTGCGGCCAGGCGGCCTGGTACCGCCGCGTCCGGTACCCGCGTCTGCGCCGCCGGATGGACCGCCTCGATCGCCCTCCGGTGCGGATCTTCGTGCCATGCCACGGCATGACCGGGGAGCTCGCCGGCAACCTCGATGCCATCGCCGGGCAGGAGTACGAGCCGTTTGACGTCGTCTGCGTCACCGGGGCGGCCGACGACCCGGCGGCCGAGGCGATCGAGCAGGCGCGTGCCCGCCACCCGGGGGTGTTCCGGCGGGTGGTGGCCGGCCCTGCGACGAGCTGCAGCCAGAAGAACCACAACCTGCTGGCCGCGATTCGGCGCCACCGGGACGCCGAGGTCTACCTGTTCTGCGATGCGAAGGTCCGCCCACGGCGCGACTGGGTGGCGCGGATGGTCGAGCCGTTCACGCTGCAGCGGCCACCAGTGGTGGTGAGCGCCCTCTGCTCGGGCGGCCGCTATCGCGGCTGGAGCCTGCCCCACGTCCTGCAGCAGCAGGTCGCCTGCTGGCAGAGCGTTTCCCTGATGAGCTTCGTCGGCGGCGTGTGGGGGGCGTCGATGGCGCTTCGCAGGGCCGATTTCGATCGCCTCGACGTCGACGGTCTCTGGTCGCGGACGATCGTGGACGACACCACCCTGTTCCAGCGGCTGATCGCGGAGGAGGGCCGGCCGGCGATGTTCGCCTCCCTCGATGCCCGCCCGGAGCCGGGGTACGCCATGGAGGGCACGGGTGGCTTCCTGGAGTGGGGCGTGAGGCAGCTGCAGTACGTCCACCGCTGCCTGCCCCGCTACCGGCTGCCGATGCTGCTGCGCAACCTGGGCTCCCTGCTCGGCCTGGCCTGGCCACCAGCGCTCGCGCTCGCGCCGCCCGGGCCCGAGTGGCACGCGGTCGGAATGCTGAGTCTCGGCCTGGTCGCCGCCGACGCCGTCCTCAACCTGGCCGCGAAACCGATCACGGCGCTGCCGTTGCCGTGGCGATGGCATCTCCTCGCTGCGCCGTTCTGGGAGGCGCAGCGGACGGCGCTGTCGATCGCCGCGGCTCTGCGGCGGACCGTCGTCTGGCACGGCATGCACTATCGGGTGGACCGGCGCGGCAGGGTCACGGGGATCCGGAGCTAGCCGCCGCCCGGGGTCGGAGCCCCGCCCGCGAGGACCTCGCGAGGGCCCGGCTCAGCCTCGGCTCGAGCCGCTCCAGGTCGGCGAAGTCGGCGCGGCTGCGGCGGCTGCCTCGGCTCAGGTATCGCACCATCCCGGCCAGGCTCGCCGGGGCCCAGACCGCGGCCGCGAAGCCTGACCAGGCGAGCTGCCACAGCAACCAGCGCGGCCCGCGGCGTCTGGCCAGCTCGGGGACGGATCGCGCGAGCCACGGCAGGTAGCCGAGGTAGAAGCCCTCCATCAGCTCGAGGTACTTGCAGAGGTAGGTCGGCGAGTGGACGGCGGTGCCGCTGGTTCGGCCCGCGACCAGGTCGTCCAAGAACTCCTCCCGGCTGGCGGCGGCCGACCAGGTGTGGTTGCGAAACCGCCCCCAGCGCCGGTGCAGGTCGTCGCTCGAGCTGACGCCCAGGCGGTAGACGTCGGCCACCGCGGCAGCGTAGCGGTTCTGGCCGCGGGTGACCTCGCCGCCGTTGAAGGCCTCGACCCGCTGGATCAGCCCCTCGGAGAGCAGGCGGTGGAGCGTCTCGCCGCCCAGCCGTCGCGGGCCCGCAAACGGGTGGGCCAGAATGTCGACGATGTCGTCGCGCGTGCGGAGGAATCGGAAAAGCTCGACGGCGTCGTGGGTGTGCCGGTGGAGCTCCCGGTGGGCGCGCAGGATGCGGTCGCGGTCGCGACAAGGGTCGAGGCCGCGGTAGAGGACGAGGACGTGGGCGCCGGCCGTGGCCCGGCCACCGGCGGGGGACGCGTCCCCCACCGTGACCTCCTCCCCGCTCACGACCTCGAGCCGGCGGCGGTGGTCGGAGAGCAGGGACTCCAGGCCGCGCCGGTGGGGCTCGCTCATGACGAACGGAACGTCATGATCCGTGATCGCCAGCAGGTCGATGCCGGCGGATGCGCACTGCCGCACCCTGGCCAGGAAAGGGACGTAGCAGTCCGGAATGGTGAATCGCCCGAGCGGCGGGTAGCTCCACTGGCCGGACCGGTCGGTGTGGACATGGAGCACCGCTCGGTACCTGCCGCGGCACTGCCGCGCCGGCCCCGGGTCGGCCGGCTCAGGAAGCGGCGACACGGTCGATGCGACCATCGAGCAACGCGAGCTCCCGCGAGGCCCAGGAGGCGACCGTCGCGTCATGGGTCGCCAGCATCAGAGTGCCGCCGGTGTCGTCGCTCCACCGTGTCAGCTCGGCGAGGATGCGCTGCCCGGTCTTCGAGTCGACGCTGCCGGTCGGCTCGTCGGCGATCACGAGCCGCGGGAGGTTCACCAGCGCCCGCGCGAGCGCCGCGAGCTGGCGTTCACCGCCGGACAGCTTGTTGGCCCTGGCGTGAGCGCGGTGCTCGAGGCCGAGCCTGCCCAGCAGCTCGATCGCCCGCTCGCGGCTGCCCTGGTTGCCGTCGCCGCGGGCCGCCACCGACAGCAGGGTGTTCTCCAGCACCGTGAGGTGGGGAAGCAGGTGGTGGAGCTGGAACACGATGCCGACGTTGCGCGCCCGCCACAGCTCCGGCGACCGGATGGAACCCGACGGCTGGCCGTCCAACGAGATCGTGCCCGAGTCCGGCGCCATCAGCAGCGCGACCAGCGCGAGCAGGGTGGTCTTGCCGCATCCCGTGGGACCGGTCAGGGCGACGCGCTCGCCGGGAGAGACCTCGAAGCTGACGCCGTCCAGGGCGGTCACCAGCCCACCGTCATAGGTCTTGGTGAGGCTCTCGACGGCGATCGCGACGCCCACGGACATGGCCGGATTATAGGCCAGCCCGGAGCCCGTCTCCGCCTGACCGCGCCTGGCCTGGAGATCGGGCGTGGCAGCGGCGCCGAGGCTGCGCCCGGCTTCATCGACACCGGGCGAAGCTGCCGTGACGTGCCGGGAATCGCCCGTGTTGACACGGTGACCGGGCGGCCCTAAGGTTGGGCAAAGGGTCGCCCGCTCTCAATCCGGGGGGAGGTCGGACATGTCACGCGTGATCGCCGGCTCGGTGCGGTCGAGTCGTTTCGGCGTGCTCTTTCTCCTGGCATCGATCGCTGCGGGCGCACTGCTGGTCACGGCGTCGGGCCCCGACTCGCGGGCCGGCCGGTCCCGCGGACCCGCACTTCCGATCGCCGAGGATGGTGCCTTCCTCGTTGACGGCGAGGCGCTGTTCCTGCCGGCGGCCGCTCACGTCGGCGGCTCGGGCGACACCAACTGGCGCACCGACCTCGAGGTGTACAACGTCGGCACGGTGATGGCCGGGTACGACATCACGCTGCTCGAGCGCGATCAGGCCAACACCAACCCCCAGGTGATCAACTTCCACCTCCACTCCGGGCAGTCGGTGCGCTACAACGACGCCCTGATGTCGCTGTTCGGCTTCACCGGCGCGGCGGCGCTGATGATCACCGCCGACTCCGGCGAGCTGGTGGTGTCGAGCCGCACCTACAACCAGACCTCCGCCGGAACCTACGGCCAGTACATCGGCGGCGCCCTCGAGTCGCGGGCCATCGAGCACGGCCGCGAGGCGCGGATCATCCAGCTCAGCCAGAGCAGCTCGAACGCCACCGGCTACCGCACCAACGTCGGCTTCCTCAACTGCACGATGTCGTCGATCGTCGTCCAGGCCGACCTCTACCGCTCCGACGGGTCGCTGATCGGGAGCAGGTCCTACACCCTCGAGGCCTTCGCGTTCACGCAGCGGGACCGGATCTTCGCCCAGGTGACCCAGGACGACGTCGTCGACGGCTACGTCGTGGTGCGCACCGTGACCCCGGGCGGCAGGTTCTTCGCGTACGCCTCGGTGGTGGACAATCGGACCGGCGACCCGATCTACATCCCCGCGATCACGATCGACGGCGGGACCGGGCAGACGCCGACACCGACCCGGACGCCGACCAGGACCACCTCGCCGCAGACCGGCACTCCGACCCGGACCCACACCCCGTCGAACACGGCGACCCGCACCCCGACGATCACACCGACGTCGCCCGGGGCCACGCTCAACCTGCGTCCCTACCAGCCGTCGGGCTGGGACGGCCCGCTGGTCGCCTCGGGTCAGACCGGGACCCACGTCTCGGGCGGGCTGGTCGGCGGCAGCCCGACCTACATGGACGTCGCGATCGCCAACGATGGCCCCGGCAACGTGGAGGTTCCGGCAAACAGCGACCTGGCGGAGATCCTGATCGACGGCACCTCGATCGGCTACCTGCGCAACCAGAGCGCGTTCACCCTGCCGCCGGTCCCGACCTACGTCTACTGGGAGGACGTCCAGATCACCGGCATTCCCGCGGGCCAGCACACGATCACGATGGTGGTGGACCCGCTGGACATCTTCGCCGAGTACAACGAGGCGGACAACAGCCACACCTTCACCGGGACCTGGAGCGGGTTCAAGTCGGGCGGGGTCGGCGGCGCGACGGCGCCGACGCTCGACGCCGGCAAGGCGAGCACGCTCCGGATCCACCGGCCGGCGGCCGACGCGGGTCGGGACGCTGGGCTGGACGCCGCGGCGAAGAAGCGTGCGGCGGCGCAGCGGCGGTGGCCGGATGGGCTGCCGGCCAAGGCGGCGGCGGCGTCGACCGAGCCTATCTACATCCCGGCGGCGGCGCACGTCGCCGGCGCGGCCGGGACCAACTGGCGGACCGACCTCGAGCTCCACAACCCGGGAGCCTCGCAGGCGCAGGCCGAGGTCGCGCTGCTGCTGCGCGGCCAGGGCAACCCGAGCCCGGCGACGGCGACCTTCTCGATCCCCGCCGGCCGTTGCCTGCGGCTCAACGACGTGCTCTACGGCGTGTTCGGCTTCGAGGGCGGCGCTGCGCTCAGGGTCACGCCGCTCGCCGGCAGCGTGCTGGTGACGAGCCGGACCTACAACCTGACCGACCAGGGGACCTACGGCCAGTTCATCGGCGGCGCCGCGGAGTCGCAGGCGATCGGCGCCAGCCAGCAGGGGCTGCTCATCCAGCTCTCGCAGTCGAGCGCGTTCCGGACGAACCTCGGCTTCGTCAGCTGCACCGGCTTCCCGGTCACCGTGCGCGCCGACTTCTACCGATCGGACGGCACCCTGCTCGGCACGCGCTCCTACACGCTGCAGGCCTACATGCACCACCAGGTCGACCGGGTCTTCCAGAACGTCAGTCCCGACGCGGTCGGTGACGGCGTGATCATCGTCCGCAGCGAGACCGCGGGGGGACGGTTCATGGCCTATGCGTCGGTGGTCGACAACGCCACCGGCGACCCGGTCTACATCCCGGCCACCGTGGTTGGGGGCGGCGGGCCGACCCCCACCCACACTCCGACGCCGACGATCCCGGCCGGCGTGCCGATGGACCCGCTCGGGACGGTCGAGGATATCTTCGACTGGCTGGGCTCAGTGCCCGGCTCCGGGGAGCTCATCGACCTCGAGGAAGCGGTCGCCCGCTTCCAGGACGAGGACCTCGACGCCATCCTCAGCGACATTGCCGCGGCCTACCCTGGGATCTCCACCCTGACCCCGAATGGAATCGAGCTCGACTTCGGGTCTGGCTACATCTTCGGTGACGGCACGGTCGCGAGCGGGAGCTTCGGGGTGACGTTCAGCGACATCACCAACACCCCGTCGCAGGTCGGCATGAGCGCGGTGATCACCCAGCAGAACCTGCAGATCAACCACACCGAGCCGCCGGTGCCGGAGATGCACGGCCGGCTCGATCTTCAGGTCGACGCCGAAGGACACGTCGCTGGAACTGGCACCTTTTCGGGGACCGGCACCACGCCGAAGACGACCGGCACCAACAGCGTGACGGGCGACGTCGACATCGACTCGGCGATCTGCCTCTACTACCCGATCGGCGGCACCGTGTCGGTCCAGATGGGCGAGGACGCGCACACCTTCACCTTCGACCCTGACTGCGACGGCACCTTCGACTACCGCGGGCCCGGGATGACCGGCGACGTGTCGTTCCGGCTGCGCTGGGACGGCCCGCAGGACCTCGACATCTACGTCAAGGAGCCGAGCGGCGAGGTGATCTACTATGGCCACTCGACGTCGGCCACCGGCGGCCAGCTCGACGTCGACTCCAACGCGGCCTGCTGGAGCTATGACCCCAACCCGACCGAGAACGTGTTCTGGCCGGTCGGCCAGGCGCCGCACGGGACCTACGAGTTCTGGGCGGATCTCTACTCGGCGTGCGACGCCACGCCGACGCCCGCGTTCATCTTCTATGTGTTCGAGGGCGACGAGGTGGTGCGGGAGATCCACGGGGTCATCGCCGACTACACGAGCCCGCACTACTTCCACGACTATTGAGGATGCGGCCCGCTCGATCGGCTACCATGACGCGCCGCGGGGACGGATGAACGCCTTCCAGCTGAGCCTGCGCTCGCTCCTGCGAAAGCCCCGGCGGACCGCCCTCACGGTCGCCGGCGTGGCGCTTGCCGCCGCCACCTACATGCTCCTGATCTGGCTCGGGCAGTCGCTGGTCCGTGAGATCCAGTCCACCGTCAACCTGCTCGGCAGCGAGCTGACGGTGCAGCAGGCGGGCGTCGGCTTCCCGGAGATGTCCTGGGTCACGCGGGAGCAGATGCACGACCTGCAGACCATCCCCCACGTCACCGGCTCGACGACCGTGGCGATCACGGTCAGCCGCCTCTACGGTGGAGCGCACTTCTTCATCTTCGGCCTCGGGCCCGGCACGCCCGAGGTGCCGGGCATGGAGATCGTGAGCGGGCGCAAGCCGCAGCCGGGCGCGGCCGAGGTCATGTTCGGCCGGCGCGCCGCCGAGATGATGGGCCTCGAGGTGGGACAGGTGGTGGAGATGCGGCGGCGCCGCCTGACCGTGGTCGGGATCTTCGACACCGGCCGCTCCCTGCTCGACCGCGGCGCGATCTTCCCGATCGCCCTGGTTCAGGACATGTTCCGCCTCGGCGACCGCGCCAATCTGGTCTTTCTCGAGCTCGACAGTGCCGCCCACCGGGACCGGGTCCAAGAGGAGATCGCGTCCCGCTTCCCCGAGCTCGAGGCGAGCCCCACCGACAGCTGGACCTCGCTCTACCGTCAGGTGGCGACGGTCGATCAGTTTGTCGAGCGGCTGGCGCTGGTGGCGATGCTGATCACCATCCTCGCCGTGTCCAACGTGCTCACGTTCAATGTCAGCGAGCGCACGCAGGAGATCGGCGTTCTGCGGGCGACCGGCTGGCGACGGTGGCGGCTCGCCGCGACAATCGTCGGTGAGGGGACTGCGCTCGCCACTCTCGGTGCAATCATCGCGGTGCCCCTCGCAAAGCTGGTCATCCTCTCGCTGCCCCTGATCAGCACCCTCGGCTTTGCCGATGACCCGCGGATCCCGCTCCACGCGATCGTCGGCGGCATCGGCCTGACCATGCTGGCGGGGGCTCTCGGCAGCCTCCCGGCCGTGCTGCACGTGCTGAGGGTCGAGCCGGCGGAGGCGTTGCGCGCGCAGTGAGCTGGCCGGCATCCGCTCCAGGTTTGTCGCCGCGGCACGTTCTTCAGGGCTTCGACGAGACGTCGGTGGCTGTCGGAACCGTGTGAACCACGGACGGCCACAAGGCGCGGGCGCACTCCGACAGCGTCACCGGGGTGTGGGTGGGCAGCAGGCGCCGGAGGGCGCGCGAGATCACGGCCATCGCGGCGTCGCTCATCAGGTCGGCGGGGTGCACCGCGACTCGCGCCACTGGCCACCGGCGCGCGACCCGCGACAGGATCTCGGTCCAGGCCGCGGAGGCCGCGAGCCGGGCGCGACTCCGCGAGCTGACGGCGAGAACCGGCGATCGAACACGGTGTCCGTCGGTGTGGTGGAGGGCGAGGGCATCCTCCCACAGCAAAGGGGCGCTCGAGCGGATTCCCGCGAGCGCCCCCGGCCCGTAGAGCCACGCCGGCGCCACCAGACCCCGGGGACGAAGGCCCACCTGCCGGAGCTCGTTGAACCCCATCTCGAGTCTACGGCGGACCTCGGTCGCGCTGAGTCGGAGAAACTCCCCCTCTCCGTTGGTGAGCAGGGACGAGCGGACTCGTGTGACGAGGGAGCTGCACGCCGCGGGCGCGTCGTCGAGGTGGTGGTAACCGTGCAGCAGCACCTCATCACCGTTCTCCTCGACCCACCGTGCGATGCCGGCCACCGCTCCGGGGAAGCGTGAAAGCGGCACCTCGCCGTGCCAGTGTGGGACCACCGCCAGGCAGCACCGTCGCACCCCGAGGTGGTGCAGGAGATCGCGCAGCCGGGCGACCGCGTCGAGGTGTTGCGGCGCGACGTCGTGGATTGACGCCACCAGCCAGCGAATCACGAGCCTGCCCCGAGCGCCCAGGTGAGGTCCCTGACGGCGGGAGTGTCGGTGATCGCCGCCGACGGAGCGTCGGCCCGGGGCTGCCGGCTTGTGTGCCGGCGCGGTCGCCGCTGCAGCACGTCGTCGTACGCGGCGAGCAGGACCTCGAACGTACGCTCCCAGGCGTGACCCCGAGCGAGCTCGCGCGCCGCCGCCGACATCGGCTGCCGGGGCGCGTCGATCATCCGCACGAGCGCCCGTTGGAGGTCGACAGGGTTGCCGGCCTCAAACATCAGCGCGGCATCGCTGCCGGCGAGCGGCTCCGCAATCGCCCCGGCATCTGCCGCCACGACCGGGCAGCCGCTGGCGAGCGCCTCCAAGACGGCGAGCCCGAAGGTTTCCGCGACCCCGGGGGCCACCAGGCAGTCCGCGCTGGCGTAGAGCTCGGCCAGGCAGGCGGGCTCGTCGAGCTGAGGTATCCAGTGAAGCCATGGGTGGTCCGCCTCGAGTCGAACGATGTCAGGGCGCCGCGGCCCGTCACCAACGAGCACGAGCTCGAGGCGGCGGTCGCGGTGGGCCAGCTGCATGGCGGCGAGGAGCGTCTCGATCCCCTTCTCCCTCGACAGGCGCGCCACGCAGAGGCACCAGGGACGGCCGTCGACGATGCCGAGCCGTTTTGCCAGAGTGGCGTCGCGGCGGCAGGGGTGGAACTGGTTGAGGTCGACCCCGAGCGGTGTGTGGTAGAGGCGCGGCACGCCGAGCCTCTCGAGTCGGTGGAGGATGCTCTGGACAGCGACGCAGGTGCCGTCCATTGCGCGGTAGGTCGCCCGCATGTGGCACTCGGCAATGCCGCCGATCAGTCGGCCGAGGGGCAGCCCAGTCCGGGCTTGGAGACGGTCGCCCCAGGGCCCGAAGTAGGCTCGCGGGTAGTCGGAGTGGAGAAAGCCGACGCAGCGGCTACCGAGGACCCTCGCCGCTGGAATCACCATTGGCGGCAGGATGTAGGGGCTGCCGATCTCCACGACGTCCGGTGCCTCCCGGCTGAGGATGCTCCAGATCCTCGCCGGCCGGATGAGTGCCCGGTAGCTCGGCTGCCCGGGCACCCTGGGGCCGGCAATCTCGTAAATGCGGGTCGAGCCACGGCCATGCGTCTGGTCGACAGAGGAGGGCAGCACCAGCACGTGGCGCTCGACGCCGAACCGCGGCAGCCAGCGCATCTTCTGCCGTAGGTACGAGCGCACGCCGCCGCCGGTCGAGGAGTAGAAGTTGGTGAGGTCGAGCACCCGCATCGGTCAACGGTCGCTGCACGCCTGCAGTCGATCCCGTTGAGCTTAGACCCGGCCGCTGCGGGTTGTCGAGGGAAGGGCGCCTGCCGCTGGAGAGGATTCCTGTCTCGCTTCCTGGGCCCCGGTGCTAGACTCCGGCCGCCGGTGAGGGGCGCCGGTTCCGGGTGTTGCCCCAAAGCCTGCGATGGGAGCATGGCGGGAGTGTTGTCGGAACGAAGGGCGGGGCTCGACAGACTGCTGACGCTTCCCTTCGTCTTCTGGGTCTTTCTCTCCCTGCCGCGCGTCTGGCTTCTCCTTCGCTCCCCGACCATCGTCGAGTCCTCCGTCAGGTCGAGGCTGGTGCTGCTGGGCGTCTCGGCGCTGCGGGATGCGCTGATCGTCGCGGCGGCAGTGGTGCTGCTGCGCGCTGTCCACGCAGTGGTCGTTGCTGCGCCTCGATGGGTGGTGGTGCTCGCGATCTCGATCACTGAGCTGGTGATGGCGTCAGTTGTCGGCTTCGCGATGCTCGACGTGGAGTTCTTCAGGTACTTCGGCAGCCACGTCAGGGTCGAGCACCTCGGGTTCCTGGGTTTCGATGACGTTGGGCCCGCCGCCTTCCTCAGTGATGAGATCGGCTGGCCAGTCGTGGTGTTCAGCGCCGTGATCGTGCCGGTCGCATTTGTCGTCGCCTCGATCGCGATTCGGCTTCGTGCGCTCAGCTCGGCGATGATGACGTCGTGGGCCTGGGTCGCTGGGGTGCTTGTGTTGGTCGGTTCGACCGGCTTCGTGATCCGACTCGCTGATCCGGTCGCCGTGGAGATCGCGCGAAGCCCAGTGTTGACCCTGATCGGGGATCTCCGTCACCGCGAGCAGGCGAGGGCCCCCAGTGGACTGCCGCTTGCTCGTCTGCTCGACACCGGACCACTCCCTCGCATTGATGGGGTGCGCACCCCGCCGGCCCTCTACTTCGACCCGCAGTTTCCTCTGGTGAAGGCCACCGCTCACCAGCTGTGCGAGCTCGGCAGGTGGGATCGGGAGGCCTGCCTCACGGAGGATGCCGACGCTGATGGCTGGCCACTGAGTGCGGACTGCAACGATCTGGAGCCCGGCATTCATCCCGGGGCGACCGACGTCCCCCGCAACGGGATCGACGAGGACTGCTCGGGGATTGACGCCGAGCCGCCCAACGTCGTGCTCATCCTGTGGGAGGGAGGGCGCTCGGTCAACGTCGGCTCCATCGGGTACTCGATTCCGGCGACGCCGCGCTTCGATCGGCTGGCCGCCGGAGGCATGCTGTTCCGCAACGCATACGCCAACGGCGTCTCGACACGCAAATCCCTGATTTCGGTCTTCTGCTCGATCTTGCCCCGGCTGTCGACGCAGTGGATCTTCCGTCACGACCCCGAGCTCGAACTGCTGGCCTTCCCCGAGATCCTGCGCCGCCGTGGGTATCACGCGATCTACCTGCACGGTGGGCCAATCAGCCACGCCTCGAAGCGCCCACGCCTCGAGCGCTGGTTCGAAACCTTGATCGACCGGGCGAGCCCAGAGCTTGCCAGCCTCGGCAGGGCCGGGTGGGGGGTCCCGGACGTCGAGCTGCTGGCTGCGGCCCTCGCCTACCTGGAAGGGCGGCAGGACGCACGGCCTTTCTTCATCACGATACCCACACTGTCCAACCACTACCCCTATTCCCTTCCTGACCGCCGATACGAGATCGCTCCCCAGGAGATCAAGGCAAACCAGATTCCGAACCTGATGCGATACACCGACGCGGCAGTGGCGGACTTTGTGGAGCGGCTGCTGGCTGATCCTCGCTTCGAGAACACGCTGGTGGTCATTGCCGGAGACCACGGCATCAATCGCTTCGCGCCGCACCCCACCGGGGCACAGAACCTGCTGTGGGAGGACCTGGTCTGGGTGCCAGTCGCCCTGATCGGCGATGCCTGGAACCAGACGCCGACAGTGGTGGACGAGGTCCGTTCCGTTGCGGACCTCGGCCCGACGATTCTCGACCGCCTGGCGGTCGATGTCCCGAACCCCTTCATCGGTCACTCGCTGCTGCGCCGTTTCCCGGGGGAACGTCCGAGCTTCGCGTTCTTCGCGACCGCAGACGGCGGGCGATCGGCTGGAGTGCGGTGGGGAAGGTACAAGTACTTCGTCCACTTCGACAGTGGTGTGGCGCGACTGTATGACGTCGAGACCGATCGACGCGAGGTGCGGAATCTCGCCTACCTCCCGGAGAACGAAACCATGTGCGACGCGTACGACCTGTGGGTCAGGTCGGTCTACGTACAGAGCAACCAGCTCATCGCCGAAAACCGTCTCTGGAACCCGGCGTACGCCCGCTAGCGGGCGCGGCGGCGGGCACGGGCCAAGGGCGGCGACCGGTGGGGGCGAGGCTCTTCCCGGCCGGCGGCTCGGGGTCGGCGACCGACCGGTAGTGGTCGACTAGCGCTTCGAACACCGAACTCCAGCTCCGCTCAAGCGCCTGCTGGCGCGCGCGGCCCCCCATCGTTCGCCGCAGCCCGGGGTCGGCGACCAAGCGGTCGATCCGGTCCCGGAACTCCCGCTCGCCGGCAGCCACGAAGCCGGTGAGCCCGTCCTTGACCAGCTCCTGCGGGCCCATCCGGTCGGTCACCACGACCGGGACCCCGGAGCTCATCGCCTCGAGGACCGCGATGCCGAAGGTGTCGTTGGGCGAGGGGAACACGAAGACGTCCGCCGACGCGTACGCCCGGCTGAGCTCGTCACCGGCCAGGAAGCCGGTGAAGGTCGCTCGGGGGAGCCGGTCCTCGAGCCGTTGCCGGTACGGCCCGTCGCCCACCATCATCAGGCGGACGTCGCTCCGCTCGTGAAGAAGCTCGGCCAGCAGGTCGAGGTTCTTCTCGATCGACAGCCGGCCCACGTACAGCACCCGCACCTCGTCATGGGCTTCCCGAAAGCGGGGGTGGAAGCGATCGGTGTCGACGCCGCGGCCGAGCATGCCGACGCGGGTGGCCAGCCGCCGCTGGAGGTCGGTGCACACCGCCTCGCTGGGCGCGAGCACCAGCCGGCACCGGTTGTAGAACCACGTCTCGTGGATCCGGATGACGCGTGCGGTGACCGCACCCGCAACGCTCTGGGGCAGCCGGAGCCGTGACGCCAGCCGCTCAGCGCGCACTCTCGCGAACTCCGGCAGCGCCGTGTGGTAGGAGCCGACCAGCGGAGCTCGCGTCCGGCGTCCGACCAGCAGGCCGTTGAGGCCCATCGATCCCGGAGTTGCGCAATGCACGACGTCGTAGCTCGAACCGCGCCCCATCTTCTGGAGCCCGCGGTGGGGAACGGCGAGGTCGAAGTCGATGTCCTCGTAGATGCGGAGCGGCATCCTGGGGCGGACGCGCACGATCCGCACCGGCCCCCGCTCCTCCACCGGGCCGCCCTGCCTCGCGTACGCGAAGATGTCGAGCTGGAGCATGAGCCGTCCGGCCCAGTTCGCGAGCTGGTGGAGGGTGGTGGCCACCCCGTTGATGCCATCGAAGGTGTCGGTGAAGAGGGCGACCCTCATCGCCTCGCTGCTTCTCCGGTTGGGTTGCTCCATCACCGTCCCCCGTTCGCCGAGGTGCTCCGGAGCGTCGGTCTCCCCCGCTCTCGACCTTCCCCGGCCCAGAATACAGCGGCGGCGGCCGCCGCCCGGGCCATGACACCGAGCTCGGCAGCGCGGCGGCGGCACGAACCTCGGCACCGAGCACCGCCCCGGACGGCGATGGTCTCCGCCCCTGCCGTTCAGAGGCCGCGGGCGTCAGCGTTGCGGCGGGGGTCGCCGACCCCGGTGAGCCGGCCGGTTGCCGGGTCGCGGTAGACGGCGTTGACGCCTCCGAACCGGAACAGCTCGAGGTACGGCGACGGGAATCGCGCCTGCACGCCCCCGTGGTAGCCCATCGCCTTGAGGGCGCGGGCGTGGCGCTCCCGGATCGGCGGGTAGATCTCGATCCCCAGCCCTTTCGAGGTGTCGCCCTCGCTCCACAGCACGCGCGGCGCCTGCACCGCCTCGACGAGCGTCATCCGCCGGTCGACGACGTTGCTGATGACGGTCGCGATGATCCCGGCGATGCGTGAGCTGCCCGCGCTGCCGAGCACCAGCAGCGGGCGGCCGTCGGCAACGACGATGGTGGGTGCGCCGTCCTGGGGGAGGATGTTCCGCGGCCGCAGGTGAGCCGGGTTCGATGGGTCGGCGCCGCCGAGCAGGGTGTTGTAGAGAAAGCCCATCTCGTGGGCGACCACCTTGTTGCCGAAGAAGCGGCCGAGGCTCTGGGTGAGAGAGACCGCGTTGCCGTCGCGGTCGATCACCGAGACCTGCACGGTCTGGCTCTCGAGCTCGGGGCGGTACTGCCTGGCGAGGAACGCGCTCTCGGGCACCGGCCGGCCGAGCTCGATCACCTTCGCCCTGCTCGCGGCGTAGCTCTTGTCGAGGTACTCCGGCTGCGCGAAGGGCTGCATCCGGGTGGAGTCCGGCATGAGGGCGCGATGGTCGTCGATCGCGATGTGGAGGGCCTCGCCCACCGCCTGCAGCCGCTCGATGCCGTCGCTGCGCAGCAGCTCCTGGGGGAAGGTCTCGAGCAGGTTGAGGCCCTCGATGACCGCGCCGCCGGCGCCCGGGGGCGGGAAGGTCAACACCTCGAGGCCGCGGTAGCTGCCGCGGTACGGCTCGAGCTCCCGCGCCCGCACCAGCATCAGGTCGGAGCGCCGGACGAAGCCGTGGCTCGCGATCATGTCGGCCTCGATCTCGGCCGCAATCGCTCCCTGGTAGAACTCCGCCGCGCCGCCGTCGGCGATCCGGCGCAGGGTGCGTGCAAGGCCCGGCCACCGGATCAGCGTGCCGGTGGGCAGTGGATCCCCGGCTTGGTCGAGGACCACCCGGGCCAGCGTCGGGCTCTGGCGCACATCGTCGAGGTACTTGAAGATCGAGGCCCGGTGGAAGGGCGTCAGCCGGTAGCCGGCCTCGGCGATCGGGATGGCCGGCTCGATGAGCTCGCGCAGCGGCAAGGTGCCGTAGCGCGAGCTCGCGAGCTCGAGGGCGGCCAGCGAGCCCGGCGTCGTGGCGAGCTCCGGGCCGAACTTCCGGTCGGCGTCGTGCAGGCGCCGGAGCGCGGGTTGCGAGACCCGGATCGGGACCGGTGCCGAGCCGTCGATTGCCACCGCCCGGCCGCTGGCCATGCGGACCAGGATGAAGGTGGCGCCGCCGAGCCCGGAGTCGCCCGGGTCGGCGGCGCCGAGCGCCACCGCCATCGCGACCGCCGCGTCGACCGCGTTGCCGCCGCGCGCGAGGATCTGCACCCCGATCTGGTTGACCTCGACCGACGTGCTCGCCACCATGCCGAGGTCGGAGGTGGCGGGCCGCGCCACGAGGCGGCGGACCTTCTCGGGTTGATCCGAGGGCCGCGACGCGATGCTGCAGGAGAGGGCGCCGGCAAGCGCCGCGGCGACGACAGCCAGACCCCCGGCCCTCAGCACAGGCAGGCTAGTGCTCATCCGTCACCAAGAAGCGGCGGCGACACGACGGCGTGGCGGCTCGCGTCAGGCGTTCGGATCGGCGCGTCACGCCCATCGTGCCCCTACTTCCTTCAGGTCGCGTTTCTCATCGGACCCGGGGCATTGGCGTCGAGGCCGGCCTGACGTCCAGGCCGGGGACGACGAGAGACGCGACCTAGAACTCATAGCGGACCGCGAGCCGGATCCGCCGGGGCGGCTGGTAGCTGGTCCTTCGGCCGAAGTCGGGATTGGGGACCCCGAAGGCATCCTCGGTGTTCTGGTCGTAGGCCAGCACTCCCTGGTGGTCGAACACGTTGAACACGTCGGCCTGCAGCACGAGCCGGCCGCGGCCGAGAGCGAGCGGGTAGTCGGCATGCACGTCGAGCGCCCACTCCAGCGGCGTCCGGCTCGCGAAGCCGTCCTCGGTGACGATGCCGCTCGCCCGCGGGGCCTCGGGGATCTCGCCGGCGCGGTCGTAGACCGGGCTTGCCGCCATCGGGGTCAGCGGCCGCCCGGAGCCGGCGAGCAGCGAGGCGCCGAGGCCGAGACCCACGTCGAACAGGTAGACGCCGTGGAGCTTGACCTGGTGGGTCCGGTCGTTGGGCAGCAGGTCCCCCTCCGCGAGATGCCGGATGTCGCCGCGGAAGCCGTACTCGGGGACGCCGATCTCGGTGTAGCTGGGGTCGTCGGGTGGGAAGTCGAAGATCGAGGTGATCGTCGGGCTGGGCTGGTCGGTCTCGCTGCGGTAGAAGCCCTCGTAGTTGCCCCACAACCGCGACCACCGGTACGACCCGAGCAGCGACCACCGGTTCGCGAGGCGCTTCGACACGGTCAAGGTCACCGCGTCGAAGCGATGGAGGGGGTCAACGAAGGCCCCGACGCCGTCCACCGTCGCCGGGTGGCCGTCGCGCGGGTTGGTCACCGCGTACTCGACGTTCTCGTCGTCGAGGTAGTACAGCACCAGGGCCGCGTTGTTGACGTCCTCGAGGACCCGCGGCATGTCGCGGTGGAGGAGCTGGACGCCGAGGGTGAGGTCGCTGCCCAGCGAGAGGTCCCCGCCGAGCGACAGCTCCCGGGTGTAGGTCAGCGCGGCCGAGGGGTCGACCTCGGCAGGCTCGGTGCCGGAGAGGATCAGGTGGCGAGTCGTGCCGAGGGCCTCCACGCCTTCCGGCACCGGGTCGGTCAGGCCCGGGTCGAAGTAGTCGGCGCGCCGCACCCGACCGCTGGTCCCGAGCAGCGACATCGCCATGTTGTTGGGGACCTTGGCGAAGAAGACGCCGGCGCTGCCGTAGAGCTTGGCCCGGCCCCTGCCGCTCGGGTCCCACACCAGCCCGAGCCGGGGCGCCCAGTTGTCGTCGAAGGTGACGCCGACGCTGTCGCCTTCGAGCCGCTGTCGCTCGTAGCGGATCCCCGCCGACACCGTCAGGCCCGCGGCCGCGGTGACGCGATCCTGCACGAAGAACCCGAGGTTGGTCGCCGAGCTGCTGCGGTCGCTCGTCAGCTCCGATCGGTTGACCCGGTAGATCAGCCCGTACTGCGGGTCCGCCAGGATCGTCACCATCGCGCCGCTCGCGGTCCGGGTGCCGTCGGACAGCAGGAACGTGGGACCGGTGATGTCCCGTGTCGACTCCGAGCCGACGTCCTCGGCGTTCAATCCGTAGCGCAGCTCGTGGCGCCCCCAGAGGTGGGTCGAGCCGGCGCGCAGCTGCAAGCTGTCACCGTCGTTTTGCCCCTCGTAGCGGCCCTTGCCGCCGACGGTCGTCGGGGGAGTGACGGTCTCATCGACGACCTGCCACTGGTCGACCGACACCGTCTCGCCGAGGTCGCTGGCGGCGTGTGCCAGTGACGCGTCGATCAGCCATCCCTGGCTCACCACTCCCTGGTAGAGGAGCCCCTGGTTGTGGCTGCCGAAGTCGAGGCCGCTGAAGGCGCTGGTGCTGTCATAGAGCATCGCGGCGGCCGACTGCGGCCCGGTGTCGCCGGTCGTCGGGTCGCCGAAGGCCGACAGCTCGAGCCGGTGCCCGGTGCCGAGCAGCACCGTCAGCTTGCCCGCGTAGGCGATCCCCTCCCGGTCGCGGTCGACCTCTCCGAGCGCCTCGAGCGGGAAGCCCTCGGGGGCGACGAAGGTGGTGGTGTCGGCGACACGGCTCGCGGCGGCGAAGTAGAAGACCCGGTCGCGGACGATCCGCCCGCCGACGGTGAAGCCGAGCTCGCTGGACGACTCGCCGACGGTGTTGACCGCCCCATCGGTCAGCTCCAGCTGCCGCCGCTCGCCCTCGAGCTGCGCTGGCGTGAGGTAGGCGAAGGCGCTGCCGGCGAAATCGTTGGTCCCGCTGCGGGTGACGGCCGTGACCATGCCGCCGGTCGACTGCTCGAGCTCGGCCTCGGCGCCGGCGCTGCGGACCTGCAGCTCCTCGATGAACTCGGTCGTGACGCCGTTGCCGAGCGGGCCGTAGTCGTTGGAGAAGACGCCGAACGCGCCATACCGGGAGTTGGTGAGGTTGACGCCATCGACCACGTACTGGTTCTCCAGGCCGCTCGCCCCGGAGATCGATGGGTTGGTGGCGCCGGCGCCGGTCGACGATGACGCCCCCGGCGCGAGGTAGAAGGTGTCGGCGAGGCGGCGGCCGACCGGGATCCGAGAGGTCAGCTCCTGGTCCACGATGAGCCCGACGCTGGTCGACCGCAGGTCGAGGAGGGGGGCGGCGGCAGACACCTCGACGGTGTCCGTGAACGCACCGGGCGACAGCGTCACCGCGATCTCGGCCCGCTGACCGAGCTGGACGTCGACCGCCACGAGCTCCGCCGGCCGGAAGCCCTGGTGCTCGACGCGCACGTCGTACCGGGCAGGGGTCAGGTGGGGTAGGAGAAAACGGCCGTCGGCGTCGGTCGTCACGGAGCTGGCACCCTGCTTCGAGATCAGCTGGACGGTCGCTCCGGCGACCGGGGCGCCGTCCGCGCCGACAACCGCGCCGGCCAGCGTCCCGGTCGTGGCGTGCTGCGCGATGACAGGTGCGGCTCCGAACGTGACCATCACGACCACGAGCAGAGCGGTGATGGCCTCCTGTGGTACCCGGGAGATAACGCCTCCTTGGGATTCTCCACCGTGGATTCTAGTCTGGAATGCCGCTCGGGTTGACGACGCTATCCCGTGTGCATCCGATCTCCGCCGGTATTCCCGGAGTCCGGCGAGGGTGGCAAGTGCGAGGAGTTGTAGTCGAGGGAGGCTGGCATGGAGACGAGGATCAACCGGCAGTGGCGACTGGCAGCGCGGCCCGAGGGAATGGTGGGCGACGGGCACTTCCGCTGGATCGAGGAGCCGGCGCCGGAGGTCGCGGCGGACGGGCAGCTGCTCGTCCGCACCCTCTACCTCTCGTGCGACCCGACCCAGCGCGGCTGGATGGCGCGCGACACCTACCTGCCGGCGGTGGCGATCGGTGAGGTGATGCGCTCGTTCGGGGTCGGCAGGGTGGTCGAGTCACGGCACCCCGCCTACGCCGTGGGCCAGCTCGTGCAGGGTCAGCTCGGCTGGCAGGACTATGCGCTGCTCGACGGCGGCTCGGCCCGGCTCAGCGTGGTGCCCGACGGCGTCCCGATCCCGATCGCGATGAGCGTCCTCGGCATCACCGGGCTGACCGCCTACTTCGGCCTGCTCGAGATTGGCCGGCCGCAGGCGGGGGAGACCGTGGTCGTCTCGGCCGCCGCCGGCGCGACCGGCTCGGTGGCCGGACAGATCGCCCGCCTCAAGGGCTGCCGGGTGGTCGGGATCGCCGGCGGTCCGGACAAGTGCCGCTGGCTGGTCGACGAGGCCCGCTTCGACGCCGCCATCGACTACCGCAACGAGGACGTCGCGGCGCGGCTGGCCGCGCTCTGCCCGGACGGCGTCGATGTCTACTTCGACAACGTCGGCGGCGAGGTTCTCGACGCCGCGCTGGCCCGGCTCGCCTTTCACGGCCGGGTCGTGGTGTGCGGCGCGATCGCGGACTACAACCGCAGCGAGCTCGCTCCGGGGCCGAGCCACTACCTCAACCTGCTGCTGCAGCGTGGCCGCATGGAGGGCTTCCTCGTCCTCGACTTCCTCGATCGAGCCGGCGAGGCGGTCGCCGAGCTCGGCCGCTGGGTGGAGGCCGGCGAGATCAAGGTCCAGGTCGACATCCAGGAGGGTCTCGAGAACGCCCCGCGCACCTTGCGTCGGCTGTTCACCGGGGAGAACCGGGGCAAGCAGCTGCTCAAGGTGAGCTGACCCAGGCTCGCGAGGCTGCTGCGATTCGTTCCCGTTCCCCTTCCCGCTCCCGCACCCGAATCGGACATGACGGGGCAGGGCAGCGCCGTCCTTCTCGAGCGCCCGCGTTGACGGTCGGCCGAGCGCGGCCCGTCGTCCCGGGAACGGGGACGGGAACGGGATCGGGCACGAAGTGACGGGGAGCCGAGCCCTGAACGCCTGGTTGGTTCACACCGGACGGCGCACCAAGTCGAGCAGGGCGGTGGTGTCGATGGTGCGGGCGCGCTCCCGGATCTGGGGCAGGTAGCGCTGCTCGAGCGACCTCGCCTCGCCGAGCAGCGAGTTGAAGGCCTCCTTGAGCCGCCCCGCGTCGAGGGTCCGCCCGCCCGCGTAGTAGCGCATCGCGACGTGGCCGAGGGCGTAGGTGGTGGCGAACGAGATGGCGGAGCCGGCCGCGGCCGAGCCGAGCCGGCGGCCGAGCCCGCCGCCGAGCGTGCCGAGCAAGCCCCCGGCCAGCCGGCGTCCGAAGCGCTCGAGGTACTGGGAGCTCAGGCCGACGCCGACCGTGGCCAGGAAGTCCTTGATGTGGCCGCGGTCGAGCTCGAAGCCGTGCGCCTTCCCGACCCTGTACACCATCTTCATCTGCAGCGGGATGATCGCGAGGGTGGCCAGCGTCTGCGGCAGCAGCTCGAGCGCGCCGTTCAGGATCGAGTAGTTGAGGATCATCCGGTCCAGCTCGGCGGTGCCGGCGGAAGGGGCCGGCGCAAGATCGACGACCGGCTCGGCGGCGAGCGAGTCCGCCTGCGACTGGAATGGCTCGACGGCGCTCTGCTCGAGGCCGAGCCCGCGCCGCAGCCGGTCGAGGAGCTCGCTCTCGGCTGCGCTGCGCGCCTCGTCGGCGTCGCACACACCGACCGCCGTTTCCCAGGTGAGCCTGCGCAGGTCCGGCGATCCGATGGCCGCCGCCGCCTGCTCGACCGAAACCCGGCCGAGCCGCACATCGTCGTGGATCGCCTGCAGGTCGACGCCGCTGTCGCGTGCGAGCGACGCGAGGGCGCGGTCGACCGCCTCGCCTTCCCGGTCGTCGGTGCGCCCGTCGGCGGCCGCTGCCATCAGGCAGATCGTGAGGATCGCCCTGGTCTCCTGATCGGTCATCGGTGTCCCTCCGGCGGCGCGGCCGTGCGGTTCCCCCGTCCCGCCGCTCGTCACCTCAACGATACGCGCTTCCGGCGGCGCCGGTTCTGTCCGGGGCCGCGGGAGGGCCGCGATCCCGGCGAGATGCGATATCCTCTCGGCCCGGTCCGCGTGACGGTGGAGGAAGCCGCATGGTCGTCAAGCCGAAGAGCTCTCGGAAGATCCCGGTCGTGCTGCTGCTGGTTGTGCCGGCGCTGCTCGTCGTCGGGCTGTGGCTCGCGCTGCGGGTCGGCCCGAAGCCGGCAATCAGCCTGGAGACCGAGTGGCCGGCGGTGGGGAGGTCCAACCTGGTGACCGCCACGTTCAGCGCGCCTGGGCGAGGGCTGGGCGCGATCCGCCTCGAGCTGTCCCAGGGCGCGCGCACCGAGGTCCTCGCCGAGCGGCGCCTCGAGGGCGGGCTCGGCCTGCCGTTCATCGGCGGCGGCACCGCCGAGGCGGCGCTCGAGGGCACGGTCGGCACCGAGGCCTTCCCGTGGTTGCAGGAGGGCGACGTGGTGCTGCGGGCGGTGGCGGAGCGGCCGGCCGGCTTGCTGCGCAGCCCGGAGCCGGTCGTCCTCGAGCGGGCGCTCGCGGTGCGGCGGCGGCCGCCGCGGCTCGAGCTCATCTCGTCCCAGCACTACGCCCGCCAGGGCGGCAGCGGGGCGGTGGTCTACCGGGTCGGCGAGACCGCGGCCCGCTCCGGGGTCCGCGCCGGCGACCTCGTCTCGCCGGGCTCGCAGCTGCCGGGCGGTGGCGGCGGCGACCGCTTCGTGCTCTACGCCCTGCCCTGGAACGTCGCCGACCCGTCGCAGGTCCGGCTGTTCGCCGAGGACGACGCCGGCAACCGCGCCGAGCAGCCCTTCCTCGACCTCTTCAAACCGATGCCGCCGCGCACCGACACCATCGAGGTGAGCGACGCCTTCCTCGAGCGGGTGGTGCCGGCGATCGCGAGCCAGACGCCGGGCTTCGACGCCTCCGGCTCGCTGCTCGACCAGTACCTGCGGATCAACGGCGAGCTGCGCCGCGCCGAGCTCGCCGAGGTCGCGGCCCTCGCCGGCGCGAGCGAGCCCGCCTTCCTGTGGTCGGGGCCGTTCCTGCAGATGCCCAACACCGCGCTCGAGGCCAACTTCGCCCAGACCAGGAGCTACCTCTACAACGGCCGCCAGGTCGACCGCCAGACCCACCTCGGGCTCGACCTCGCCTCGACCGCGCGGTCCCCGGTGCCGGCGCCCAACTCGGGCAAGGTCGTCTACGCCGGCTGGATGAGCCTCTACGGCAACGCGGTGGTGATCGACCACGGTTACGGCCTGCTGTCGCTGTGCGGCCACATGTCGGCGGTCTCGGTGGCGGCCGGCGACCGCGTGGCCAAGGGCCAGATCGTCGGCTCGAGCGGCGCGACCGGGCTCGCCGGCGGCGACCACCTCCACCTCGAGGTGTTCCTGCATGGCCAGTCGGTCGATCCGCTCGAGTGGCTCGACGCCAAGTGGCTGCGCGACAACCTGGCGACCAAGCTCCGGGTGCCGGTGGGCTGAGGAACCGGATGGCGCGGGTCGATGAGGCTGGCGGCCGCCAACCCCGCGAGCCGGACGGCGTGACGTTGGGCGACGCGCCCGCCGTCGAGGCGCGCCGGCACCTCGAGTCGGTCGCGAGCGCCGCAGAGCTGTCGGAGCGCATCGATGCCTTCGTCGACCTGGTACGGTGGGCCCGCAGCGGGTGGGACGTTCCGGCGGCCGAGGCCGGCCGGCACTTCTGGTCGCGGCACCGGGCAGGCCGGCTCGAGAACGCGGTCGCGCTGCTCGAGTCCGACGAGGAGCTGCGCCGACGCTACGTGGATGCCGTGGCGGGCGTCTTCCAGGACAGCGACGCCACCAACGCCTTCGCCCATGCCGGCATCCCGAGCGAGCGCGGCTTCCTGGCCGAGCTCGGCGAGCGGGTCATGGACCGGCTGCTGCCGCGGCCCCGCAACGACCGCGATCTCGCCACGCTGCTGCGCCGCCTGTTCCGGTCGGAGGCCGCTGTCGAGCGCTTCGACCAGATCCCCGAGCCGCTGTTCGAGCGGCTGTTTCGGCTCCACGCGCTGACCGAGCATCGCGGGGCGAGGGAGAGCCTCCGCCGGGCCTTCGCCGACGGCCTGCGGCTGCTCGCCACCTGGGCCCAGGCACAGGGGCTGTCGCCCAAGCTGCGCAAGCGCGGCCGCGAGAGCGAGGTGACGGCGTCGCCGTTCTACCGGGTCGCGAAGCTCGGCGAGGCGCTGGCCGCGCGATGGCTCGCCGGCGAAGACCTCGGCTCCGAGGCCGAGGCGTGGCGGCGGGAGTGCGGCCGCTGCCGCGACGAGCTGGCCGGCATCCACGACCGGATCGAGCGCGAGGGCGTGAGCACGCACGTGGTGTACGGAATGGAGGTGATCGAGCGGTGCCTCGCGCGGATGGAGCTGATGGTCGACGTCATGGCCGCGCCGGGCGAGCGGCAGGCCGCGACCGCGCTCCACAGGCTGCTGGCGCGGCTCGCGGGCTCGGTCCATGACGACCGCAGCGTCCGCCACCTGCTGTGGTGGACCACCCACCTGCTGCAGCGCCGCATCGTCGAGCGCTCCGGCCGCACCGGCGAGCACTACATCGCGAACACCCGCGCCGAGTACCGGCACATGTGGCTGGCGGCCGCCGGCGGCGGCCTGCTCACGGTGGGCACCGCGGCGATCAAGACCGCGATCTCGGGCTGGACCGCGCCGGACTTCGTCCACGGGCTCCTCTACGGCCTCAACTACGCCGTGAGCTTCCTGCTGATGCAGCGCTTCGGCCTGGTCCTCGCCACCAAGCAGCCGGCGATGACCGGGGCGGCGCTGGCGACCATCGTGCGCGAGCGCCGAGGCGCCGAGCGGGCGGACGAGATCACCGAGGTCGCGGCCCGGATCACCCGCTCGCAGCTCGCCGCCGTGCTCGGCAACCTGCTCGTCGTGGGCGCGGGGTCCGCGGTCTTCGTCGTCCTTTGGTCGCTGCTCTTCGGCAGGCCCTTCCTGGCCGAGGCCGAGGCGGCGGAGGTTTACAAGGCCCTGAGCCCGGTCAACTCCCTGACCGTGTTCTACGCCGCGCTCACGGGGGTTATCCTGTGGCTCGCGAGCGTGATTGGCGGCTGGTTCGACAACCTCTGCGTCTACCACCGGCTGCCACTGGTGGTTGCCCAGCACCCGGCGGGCGAGCGCCTCGGCCGCGAGCGGATGGCGCGCTGGGGCGAGTCGCTCGAGCGCAACGCCGCCGGCTGGGCGACCAACGTCTCGCTCGGCTTCATGCTCGGCATGACGCCGGCGATCGGTCACTTCCTCGGTTTTCCGCTCGACGTCCGCCACGTCACCCTCAACAGCGGCGTGTTGTCGCTGGCGACCGCCTCGCTAGGCCGGGGCTGGTTCGAGGAGGGGATGTTCCTGCGCGGCATCGCCGGCGTCGCGGTGATGTTCGTGCTCAACTTGTCGGTGAGCTTCCTGCTCGCGCTTGTCACCGCGGCCCGCGCTTACGAGCTGCCGCCGACCGGGGTCAGGGAGCTGCTGCGCGGCCTCTACCGCCGCTTTACCACCGCGCCGCGCGACTTCCTGCTGCCGCCGCGCCGCGACCCGCCGATCTCGTAGGGGCCGAGCCGCGTGCCGGAGGAAAGCGTCATGGCCGCCTCACACCTCGAACCGATCCCATTCGTCCTTGACCCGCACCATGAGCTGTTTGAAGCGAGGCTCGCCCCGCAGGCTCGCGAGGAACGGGTCGTACTCGTTCAGGAACGGGTGGTTGACCATGCCTAGGTCCACGTCCCGCTCCAGCCAGTCGAGGGCCGCCTCCCGCTCATCGATCAGGGCGTAGCATTCGGCCACCCAACACGCGTACTGGAAGTCGTGCCGGGATGGCCCCTCCGAGGCCGACTTCAGGAAGGCCATGGCCTCGGCTCGATTCCCTTCGAAGCCATGCTTCATGCTGAGGCCGATGTTCGAGAAGACCGTGCCGGGCTGCTCGCGGGCGAGCTCGCCGAACACCGCCCCAGCCTGGTCACGTTCGCCCAAGTACGCGAGGCTCAGGCCATAGGCGAACTTGATCGTGGGGTCGTCCGGGAACTCCCGGTTGATTTTCTGCAGGACTTTGCGAGCCTGCTGGAACCTGCCCTCCCAGAGCCGGTTGAACCCGAGGTGGAAATGGGCCGCGGGGTTCAGCGGATCGAGCCGCGCGGCGCGCTCCTCGAGGGGGACGACCGTCCGGGTCTGGCCCAGGCTTCCCAGAAGACAGCTGAGGAAGTAGAGCGCATCGAAGTCGTCGGGGTTGGTGTCGAGCACTCGCTTGAGGTGCCTGATCGCTTCTCTCGGCCGGTCCGGGAAGCGCAGCACCCCGAGCACGAAGTGGACCTGCGGGCATTCGGGATCGAGGGCGAGGGCCTGGCCGATCCAGCTGTCCGCTTCCCGCCGGCGATCCTCGTAGTTCGTCGACCCCAGATTGAGGTGCTGGAGCTGGACGTACGCCAGGCCGGCGAACAGGACGGCGTTCGGGCCGGTGATCTCGAGGCCGCTGTGCAGGTACGTGAGCGCCCGGTCGAGCCCGGCCCGGGTCCACTTCAGGATCTCCTGCCTGGCCTTGAGGTAGAACTCATACGCGAGGGCGTTCGGGATCGGGTGCTGCGCGAGACGCTCCGCCTCCTCCGGGGTCAGTTTGACCTTCAGTGCATCCACGATGGAGCGGGAGACCTTCTCCTGGATCGCGAACACGTCGTCGAGAGTTCCGCCGTACTTTTCCGCCCACAGGTGGGCGTCGCCGGCGGCGTCGATGAGCTGGGCCGTGATGCGGAGGTTGTTGCCGGCCCTGCGGACGCTGCCCTCCAGCACGTAGCGGACATCGAGCTCCCGGGCAATCGCGGGGAGCGGCTGGGTCGTCGCCTTGTAGTGCATCGCGGAGGTGCGTGAGATCACCCGCAGCGATTGCAACTTGGAGAGATCGGCGATCAGCTCCTCGGTCAGGCCGTCGGCGAAGAACTCGTTGTCCGGGTCGGGGCTCAGGTTCTCGAAGGGCAGGACCACGATCGACTTGATTGTGGACTCGACGATCGGCTGGCCGGTGCGCAGCGACTCGGCAACCGCAGCGAGGGCCAGGGCGAGGTCGTGGGCCGAGGAGAAGCGTTCCTGAGGGCGTTTCTCGAGGCAGCGCCGAACGATCCCTTCGACGCCCGACGGCAGCGACCGCCCCAGAGTGCTCAGCGGCTCCGGGTCCTCGTTGACGATCCGGTACGAGGCCTCGTAGAAGGTCGCGCCGGGAAACGCCCGCTTGCCGGCCAGCAGCTCGTAGAGGATTGCGCCCAGGGCGAAGACGTCAGCCCGATGATCCGCGACCTCTCCCCGCACCTGCTCCGGGGCCATGTAACCGGCCGTGCCGAGAATCGTGCCGGCCTCGGTTGGGGGGCCTGCCGCAACGGTCTCACTCTCGGACCCCAGCGTCGCAGGATGGATCAGCTTCGCCAGCCCGAAATCCAGCACCTTGACCCGCCCATCACGGGTGAGAAAGAGGTTGGCCGGCTTCAGGTCCCGGTGCACGATGCCCTTGGCGTGCGCGGCGGCCAACCCATGGGCGGCCTGGACGGCCCACTCGATCGCGGTGCGGGCCGGGGCCGGGCCGGCGGCCAGCCGCGACTGCAGCGACTCGCCCTCGAGCAGCTCCATCACGACGTACGGCGAGCCCTCGTGAGTGCCGATGTCATGGATGGCGCAGACGTTGGGGTGGCTGATCGAGCCGGCGGCCCGCGCCTCCTGCTCGAAGCGCCGGATGCGCTCTGCCGAGCCGCTGAGCTCGGCCGGGATGACCTTGATCGCGACCTCCCGTCCGAGTCGAGGATCGTGGGCCCGGTAGACCTCGCCCATGCCGCCGGCGCCGATCGCAGCGACGATCTCGTACGGGCCGAGCCGCGTGCCGGAGGAAAGCGTCATCCGATCAGCGCCTCAAGCGTCTCGTCCGATGGAGAAGGAGCCGACAACCACTGTACACCAAGCGGTGAGCTCGGGTGGGGCTCAGGCGGCAACCGAGCTGACGGTGTCGGGTCAGGCCGCGCAGGCCCCGGATTGGTCCCGCTCGTTTCGCTCCAAGGCGTCAGCGTGGCACCGTCGACGTGCGCTGACGGAGATACCGGGGATCACGGCCGCGAGCTCGCCTGGCCAGGCTGTGGTCGTTTGATTCCGGAACCCAGACGACGTAAAATGCTTGCGTGGAACGTGTTGTCAACAAGACGAGGTCATTCGAGCAGGCTGCCGAATGGGACGTTCGACAGCAGGTTGCGATGACTCCACGCCAGCGCATGCGGATTGCACGGGAGTTGAAGGAGAGGGCCTACCCGAGCAACGCCAAGGATGTAAGGGCGTGGCACCGGAGCTGATCGATTCTTCGAGCTTTTCGCCTGACGTCCAGGAGTTCCTGAGGCTGCTTCACGTCCACGATGTCAGGTATTTGATCGTGGGCGGCGAGGCGGTGATATTCTACGGCCACGCCCGCCTGACCGGCGACGTCGACTTCTTCTACGACAGCGACTTCGACAACGTTCGCCGCCTGTTCGTGGCCCTTGATGAGTTCTGGGAGGGATCAGTTCCGGGACTGGGTCATCCCGAGGAGCTAGCAGATAGTGGGTTCATCGTCCAGTTCGGCGTCCCGCCGAATCGCATCGATTTGATGAACCGGATCGACGGCGTGAGGTTCGACGAGGCGTGGCAGACTCGCACGGTGGTGCCGCTGGAGGTCGGCGAGCACGTCGTTCCAGTGAACTATGTTGGGCTCGACGCCCTAATACGGAACAAGAGAGCGGCCGCCCGTCCGAAGGACATGGATGACCTTCCGTACCTCACAGAGGCGCTTCGTGGCAAGGGCCGCAGCGATTGACCGTCCGCCGAGTCCCGGACTTAGCAGACTTGTCCTCAGTCGGCGACTGAACCGAGCAAACGAGATGATGGCGTCCCAACAGAGGAAATGTTTGCTTTTCGCCTCGAGTTGTGTCAGGGTGACGTGTTCGCGTCGCGCCACCCGACGTCAGGGTGGTGGCAGGCGCGGACTTCACAGGGTCGCCAGATGACCCGTACGGCAGTCCCCCGGCAGTTCTCCCGTTCATAAGTCAGCCGGAAACGAACCGCAGCGCATAGCGACCTGCTGTCGTGTGCCTGCGGAGAGAAGCAGTCCTCGGTATGGGCTTTCAGGCCGGCCACCGTGGCTGGCCAGCGATTCGGCGGGCAGCGGGCCCGCCATGACGGAACGAAGGGAGGGCGCCGGCGGGAGTCAGCGCCTCCAAGGAAAGAGAAGGAAGAGATGTCGAAGAAGCTGTTTGTTGGGAGCTTGAGCTGGAACACCGATGACCGCAGCCTGCGGGAGGCGTTCTCGCCGCACGGCGAGGTCACCGAGGCCGTCGTGATCACCGACCGTGACTCGGGTCGCTCCCGCGGTTTCGGGTTCGTGACCTTCGCCGATGGCGAGGCCGCCGCGAAGGCGGTCGCGGCCCTCAACCAGACCGAGCTCGACGGGCGGACCATCAGGGTGGACATCGCCCAGGACAAGGACCGCGACCGCGACCGTGACCGCGGAGGCTACGGACGGCAGGGTGGCGGCGGCAGCCGCTGGTAGCACCGGCCGCGAGCCCGGGCTTCCTCCCTCGTGGAGGGAGCCCGAGCACGTTCACGGCCTTGCGAGTGAATGTGATGGTCGATGCCGAGGCGCTGTCCTCGGGACTCGACCGTGGTCCGGCCGCCGTGGCCGGCCCCCACACGAGCGGGTGGAATCACCGCGTCACGTTACGGGACGGAGCGCACCATGCAGCGGTGGCGCCTTCCGCGACAAGAAAAGGAAACGACCATGTCCCAGAAGCTTTATGTGGGGGGGCTGAACGCCGCCACCAACGACGCTCGGCTGCGTGAGGTGTTCGCCGAGTACGGCGAGATCACCGAGGCAAAGGTCATCACGGACCGCGATTCCGGCGCATCCCGGGGATTCGCCTTCGTCACCTACACGGACTCCGAGTCCGGCGAGAAGGCCATCAGCGCCAGGAACAGCTCCGAGCTCGACGGGAGCACGATCACCGTGAGCGTAGCGCGGGCTCGCGCGGAATCCGATCGCGGCCGCTTCGGCCGGTGACAAGGGGCCACTGGCCCCTGCAGATTGAGAGACGACGCCCCTCGGCAACGAGGGGCGTTGTCTATAGGGACCGATCAGCGCCGGAGTACTCCGACCAGGCCGCCGGAGACCAGGGCCGTGAGGTCAGAAAGCACGCCCGGCACCGCCGACCCGCCAGGGCAGGCCAGGAAGCGCGGCCGCCATCGGGGATCGAACTTGTCCTTGTACTGGCGCAGCCCCTGGAAGTTGTAGAAATGCTCACCGTAGCGGTACAGGAGAACGGCGAGCCGGTTCCAGAGCGGCGCAAACGGCCCGCTGCGCAGGCCGGCGAACGGCGCCATGCCCAGACCGAAGAAGGAATACCCCTGCTCCTGGCCCCACAGCATGAGGTTGACGAACAGGTAGTCCATGACGCCGGCCGGGGCGTCGGCTCTGAAGCGCATCAGGTCGATGGACAGCTCGCCGCCCGGTGCGCCCGGCCACAGGTTGGCGAAGGCCACCACGCGATTCTCGCTGCGCACGACCGCGACCGGCTGCTGCCGCAGGTACGCCTCGTCGAAGCGACCGAGCGAAAAACGCTTCTCTCGCGTGCTCTTCGAGGTCAGCCATGCGTCCGACACCGCGCGTAGCTCCGGAAGGAGTGCTGGGACCGCCTCCGGCGGCATGATCGCGAACGAGCACCCCTCACGCTCGAGCTTGTTCAAGCTGTGACGCAGCCCTTTGTGCTCCCCACCATAGAGGGAGAAGCGTGAGAGGTCGACGCGCGCCTCCTCGCCGATCTTGAGCACGGTCAGGCCGAGGTCGAGGTAGATCGGCAGGTTTTCCTCGCCGACCTCGTAGAAAACGGTCCAGCCGCCGTGGCGGTCGGCGAGCGTGTGGAAGTGCCAGATCAGCTCCGCGTGCTCCTCGCTCGGGCCCACCGGGTCCCCCATGGCCACCCAGCTCCGCTGCTGGACCGCGTACATGACGAAGGCCGCCCTGGAGTCGGCGATCAGGAAGCGCTTATCGCCGAGCAGCGCTAGGTGGGCTGAGGCTGCCGGCGAGCTTGCCACCAACTCGCGGACCAGTGCCCGCGTCTCGTCGCTCGCGGCCGCCTCCCGCGGCGCTGCAGGGCCGAGCAGGCGCACGATGCCGAGCGACACCAGGCCGATCGCGACGGCGAGGGAGGAGCGCAGGAAGCGAGAGGCGTCGCCGTGAAGCTCGAACTGCCACCACAGCTCGCTCGAGTAGTCGACGTGGCGGTAGGCGAAGAGGCCGATCCACACGGCGCCGATCACGAGCATGGCGAGGGCGGCGAGCCAGGCACCCGAGAACGGTTCGCTGAGCAGGGCGGCGCGGCGGTAAAAGGCCCGCCTCGCAGGGAGCAGTGCCGCCAGCATCAACGCCAGGAAGACGGCCGCCTCGACGTGGAGACCGCGCAGCAGCGACAGGACGACGCTCAGGGCGAGCAGCCCACTGGCCAGGTAGTACGCGACCTCGAGCCGTCGGCGCAGTCCCCAGGCAAGGACGATCAAGCCGATGCCAATCAGGCTGCCGAGGAAGTGGGACAGCTCTAGGACGGCGAGGGGAACGAAGTCGGCCAGCCAGTGCAGGCGGGCCGGCGCGGCCGGTACGGAGCCGAACACGAGCATCGCCCCGCCGCCGAGGAAGGTCAGGACTGCGAGGAGGTGTGGCTCCACCGCCGGTAGCCAGCTGCCGACGATCTTGACCGCCTTGCCCAGCTCCTCCCGCCGCTGGTGCAGCTCGAAGGCGAGCAGGAGCAGCACCGCCACGGCCAGCGGCAGGAGGTAGTAAATCAGACGGAACGCGAGCAGGGAACCGAGGGCGACGCTCTGCGGCACCGTGGTAGGCAGCAGGATCACCATGACCGTCTCGAACACGCCGAGCCCGCCTGGGACCTGGCTGACGAGGCCGGCGAGCTGGGCGAGAAGGAACACGGCCATGAAATGTGCGAAGTTGCCGGCCGTCTGGCGGGGAAGGAGCACGTAAAGGACCAGTGTGGCCGAGATCCAGTCGAGACCGGCCAGCCCGACCTGAGCCAGGGCTTGGCGGAGCGAGGGCAGTGCGAGCTGCCAGCGACCGAACCTGAAGGGTGCGCGGCGCACGGCACACGCTACGAGATAGGTGGCGGCAATGAGCAGCAAGGTCACGCCCAGTGGCCGCAGGGCAGTGACCGGGAGGTGGAGCCCGGTCGGGACGACCCCTCCAGCGAGAATGAAGGTCACGCCTGCGCAGGCGATCAGACCCAGCCAAAAGGTGATGCTGTTGAAGGCGAGGACGGTGGCGATCTCGACCGCCGACAACCCCCAGACCGAGTAGAAGCGGAAGCGCACCGGTGCGCCGCTGAAGAGGGTGAAACCGACGTTCTGGGCGAACGCGAAGCCGAGGTAGGCGGCGAGGGACGAGCGCTTGAGCCCGACCTGTGCTCCGACATAGCGCAGCGCGACGGCGTCGTACTGGGTCAGGACCAGGTAGCTGAACGCCGTGGCCGCAACCGCCGTCACAAGTGCCCTGACCGGAATCCTCCTGAACTGGTCGATCACCTCATGCAGCCGGATCAGCTCGAGCTCGCGATGGAGGACGTAGAGCGCGACCCCGAACAGGACGACTCCGACCACCGGCGCCAGCCGGTGCAGCCAACCTCGGGTGGAGGTGTCCCCTGCCATGTCCGGGCGCCAGTCTAGCGAAGCATCGGCTGCCCTCGTCCCTCTCCCCGAGGTTGCGGCCCGCGGCTGCGGGTCGTTTGCGAGCCCTCCAGCGCGGGTCCACCGGCGCGGCACAGGTGGCGGAATGCTAGGCTGCGTGCCATGGAGCTCAGCGTCTTCGACCTGTTCAAGATCGGCATCGGGCCGTCGTCGTCGCACACCGTCGGGCCGATGCGGGCGGCCAAGTTCTTGTGCCGGAAGCTGCGGAAGCACGGCCTGTTCGACCGGGTCGGGCGGGTCCGGGTCGAGCTCTACGGCTCGCTCGCCTCGACCGGGCGCGGGCATCGCACCGACCGTGCCATCGTCTGGGGGCTGCTCGGCGAGGAGCCGGAGACGATCGAGCCAGAGCGCCAGGAGCCGCTCTGGCGCGAGGTGGAGGCGAGCGGCCGGCTGCTCCTGGACGGCGAGCGCGGCATCGCCTTCTCGCCCGCCGCGGACATCGTTTTCAAACCGGACGAGCTGCTGCCCTTCCACCCGAACGGTATGAGGTTTCTGGTCAGCGACGAGGCCGGGGCCTCCCTGTACACCAAGGACTTCTACTCGATCGGCGGCGGCTTCATCGTCGGTCAGAAGACGGCCCGGGCCGACACCCTCATCAAGTCCCCCGAGCCGGTGCCGCGACCCTTCCGCTCCGCGGACGAGCTGCTCGAGATCGCTCGCCGCGACGGCCTCACCGTCGCCGAGGTGGTGCTCGGCAACGAGAGCGCTCGCCGTCCCCGGGAGGAGGTCGAGGTGGGCCTCGACCGGATCCACGCCGCCATGGGAGCCTGCATCGACCGCGGTCTCGAGCAGGACGGGGTGCTGCCCGGCAGCCTCGCCGTGCGCCGCCGGGCCAAGGGGCTCTACGACATGCTGCGCACCCTCAACGAGAGCGCGCTCACCGACCCGCTCACCATCCTCGACTGGGTCTCGCTGTACGCGCTCGCCGTCAACGAGGAGAACGCCGCCGGCGGCCGGGTGGTCACCGCGCCCACCAACGGCGCGGCCGGCATCGTGCCCGCGGTGCTGCGCTACTACGAGCGGTTCATCCGCGGCGCCGACCGCGCCGGCGTCCACGCCTTCCTGCTCACCGCCGGCGCCGTCGGCATGCTCTACAAGCTCAACGCCTCGATCTCGGGCGCCGAGGTGGGGTGCCAGGGCGAAGTCGGGGTCGCCTGCTCGATGGCCGCGGCCGGGCTGACCGAGGCGCTCGGCGGCAGCCCCGAGCGGGTGGAGGACGCCGCCGAAATCGCCATGGAGCACAACCTCGGCCTGACCTGCGACCCGGTCGGCGGGCTGGTCCAGATCCCGTGCATCGAGCGCAACGCGATGGCGGCGGTCAAGGCGATCAACGCCTCCCGCATCGCCCTGCGCCGCACCAGCCGCGCCTACGTGTCGCTCGACCAGGTGATCGCCACCATGCGCCAGACCGGTGCCGACATGGGCTCGAAGTACAAGGAGACCTCGGCCGGCGGCCTGGCGGCCAACATCACCGAGTGCTAGGAGCGTGAGGGCATAGGCCCCTGGGCGCATTGCTGGATTCGGGTTGTGGGGTCGGCCTCTGCCCACACGCTCCTCGGGATGCGCTGCGCGCATCCTGGGGCAGTGAAGATGCTCCTCAATTGGCATCTTCAGCCACCACGGGCGCTCGTTAGGCCACTACGGCACGAACCCCTTCTCAGATTTGACGACAAGGCGGCTGGTCGGTGGAGATGACGAAGGGGCGCGATCTCTTGGAGTTGCAGGCGGTGCCACCGGGCCGAGGAGAAACGCGGGCCGTGGGGACAAGTGGGTGACTGTCTCGCAGTGAGCTGTGCAGGCCCGCTCGCGCGCCTTCCACTGGGGCGAGGACGGGCCGGTCGGCGGCCCGGCTCCCCCAGACAGCAGTAGATGGCGGTAGAATCGAATCACGGTGCACCCTTCTCATCCAGACTCGGAGGTGGTCCATGTCTCACCGGCTTGGATTCCTGGCGCTGGCCGCGGCGGTGATCCTCCTGAGCCAACCGGCTTCCGCCGCCACCTTCACCGTCAACTCGACCGTGGATGGTCTGGACGCGAGCCCGGGCAACGGGGTGTGCCTCACCCCGATCAGCACCTGCACGCTGCGGGCGGCGATCCAGGAGTCCAACGCGCTCGCCGGCGAGGACCTGATCATCGTGCCGGCGGGGACGTACCTTCTCAACCGGCCCGGCACCTCGGAGGACCAGTGCGTGAACGGGGACCTCGACGTGCGCGAATCGGTGACCATCCGGGGCGACGGGCCTGACCGCACGGTCGTCGACGGCAACTCGATCGACCGGGTCTTCGACCTGGTCCCGCCCTCCAACGCGACCATCCGGTTCGAGGGGATCGGGATCCACAACGGCCTCCTGCCGCTCAGCGCCCTCTATTGGGATGGGGGCGGAGGTGTGCAGATCAGCGGCCCGGTGACGGCGACCTTCGAGCGCTGCCGCCTGCACGGGAATCGCGCGTCCTCGGCATGGAGTCACAGCGGTTACGCGATCCACGCGTACGCCGTTGACTCGCTGACGCTGCTTGCATGTGAGATCGACGAGAACCGGCGCACCGACGGAGCCACGATCGACGGAATGGCGCTGGGATTCCATGACACAACGGGGAACTACCGGCTCGAGCGCTCGTGGGTCCACAACAACGATGGCGTGGGGGTCTTCGAGGACTCGGTCGTGAGCACAGTCATCGACCGCTCGACCATCGAGGTGCAGGGAGGCCGGGGGGTCTCGGTCGGCGGCCGCCTGTACCTGCTGTCGAGCACCCTTGCGTACAACCAGAATGGCGGTCTCGAGGTCCGATCCTCCGCGAGTCTGGTCTACGCGGTCAACTCGACCCTGAGCTCCAACGTGACCGACTTGGGCGGCGGCGGCATCCTGGCGTACGACGGCATCGTCGACCTGTCGAGCGTGACCATCACCGGCAACATCGCAGACGGCGACGCCTCGGGCTCTGGGAACGGCGGGGGCATCCAGATCGTCCCCGGAGCAGACGTCCGGCTGCGCCACGTCGCCCTCGGCAGCAACTCGGACTGGTCGCCGACCGTCGAAGTCCACCCCGACTGCTCGGGCACGGTCTACTCCGAGCGCTTCAACCTGATCTCGAACGCAGTCGGATGCACGATCACCGGCGACACCGGCGGCAACATCGGTGGCGTGCTCCCGGGCCTCGGCCCGCTGGATCGGCAGGGCGGTCTCACACCGGTGCACGTCCCGCTGCCGGGCAGCCCGGTGGTGGACGCCGGCGATGAGTACTGCACGGACATCAACGGCGCCCTGGTCCAGCTCGACCAGAGAGGCTACCCGCGGACGGTCGAGGGCGACGACCTGCCGGGCACCTACTGCGACATGGGCGCCGCCGAGCGCTGGCCTGGGATGCTGTTCATGGACGGCTTCGAGACCGGGCTGGCCTGGGCGTGGAGCGCAACCGTCGACGACTGACGAACGGCCTCGGTGCCGAGCGGCGTCGTCGGCAGCGGCCCTCGACCCCGGGCGGAACTCGGGCCGCAATCGCGTAGCATGGGGTCGGGAGGCGCGATGCTGCGGTGGTGGCGCGATCGGCGGCGGGCGAAGATCCTGGCCTCGCCGTTCCCTGACGAGTGGCAGGTCCGGCTCGAGCTCGATGTCGCGCTGTGGCGGGCCATCCCGGCGGCGGCCAAGCCGCGCCTGCTGGACGACCTGCGCCTGTTCATGGCCGAGCGCGACTGGGAGCCGTGCGGCGGCATCAAGCTCGACGACGCGATGCGGGCGGTGATCGCCGCCCAGGCGTGCGTGCTGACGCTGGGGCGCTCGGTGGACGCCTTCGACCACGTCCGCTCGATCCTGGTCTACCCGACCAGCTACCGGGCGCCGGACGTCTGGGAGGACGACGCCGGCGTGGTCACCGAGGAGATCGACGAGCGCGAGGGCGAGGCGTGGGAGCGCGGCATCGTGGTGCTGTCGTGGCAGGAGCTCGCCGGCGATGCGCGCGCGCTCACCGGCCGCAACCTGGTGCTGCACGAGCTGGCCCACCAGATCGACATCATCGACGTGCTGACCGCGAACCCGTCGAGATTCGAGGGCGGGCGCGAGGAGGCGGTGCGCCGGATGGACGCCTTCCTGGCCGCCTACGAGGCGCTCGACCGCGAGGTCGAGGCGGGGCGGCGGGTCAAGGCACTGGACTCCTACGGCGCCGAGGACGAGGCGGAGTTCTTCGCGGTCGCCACCGAGTCGTTCTTCGAGCGCGGCCTCTACCTCAAGACCCACCACCCCGAGCTCTACGACGTCCTCGCCTGGTACTACAACCAGGACCCGGCGGCGTGGCCGGCGCCGGAGCGCTCGCTCACCATTGGCCAGACCGGCCGCGAGCGCCGCCGTCAACGGCGCGAGGAGGAGCGGAAGCTGCGCAAGCGGCGTCCGGGCTGAGCCGCCGCGCGACGCGAGCGGCTCACCGTACCTCGTCACGCGTCGAGCCGATCCCTCTCGGCCCGCCACCTCGAACAGGGGCGGGCGCATCCAAGAACCTCTCGATCATGGGAACCAGCCGATCGGCACGCGCCATGAGCGTCATGTGGTCGGTGCCCGGGAGCACGGCGAGCTGGGCGTACGGCAGGAGCCGGTACACCTCGACGGCGTGCTCGGGCCGCACGATGTCGGCGTCGCCGGCCACCACCACCCGTCGCCAGGTGGGGCTCGGAAGCGGTCGGTGGCGGGAGCCGTCCGCCGCCCTTCCCGGGTCGGCCTCCGGCACGCGGCCGGTGCTCTCGAGTCGGGCCGCCGCCCGAATGCGGCGCCGGGGACGAGATGGGCGCGTCGACCGCTCGCCGTCCCCGCCTCCCACCAGGAGAAGGCGGGGGCCGCCCCGATCCCGGGGCGACCCCTGCAGGGGAGGAGAGAATCGACGGCTACTCGGCGGCCAGGCCGCTGGCGCTGGCGGGGAGGCCGAACAGCGCATGCAGCTCGGAGAGGGCTCCGTTGCGCCGGTCGACCCGATACGCGCTGATGCTGCCGTCGCCGCTGTTGAGCGAGTACAGGTACCTGTCGTTACGGCTCAGGGCCAGCGCGACCGGGGCGCGGCCCGTGACGGCAGACGTCCCGCTCGGAGTCGCGAGGCTGAGCTGTGGCTGGCCGTTGACGATCCTCGACCTGATCGCGGTGATCGAGTCCGACCCCATGTTGGCGGTGAAGATCCAGCGGCCGTTCCGTGTCATGGCAAGGCCAGCCGCCCACGTCTGGTTGATGGGCAGCGACGGAGCAGCCGACCGGACCACGATCTGGCCGTCTCTCTCCGAGACCGAGTGCACGCCGACGCTGCTCGAGTCCGGCATCGCGTCCGCGGCCTCGGAGGAGTAGACGAAGCCTCTGGTGTCGAAGGCCAGCCCCCACGGCGTGTCCATGTGCGAGGGCCCCGACCCGGGGTGGCCGGCGTGGACGGCGGCAAGCCGGGCGACGCCCGTCTCCTCGTCGAGGGAGTACACGGCGATCGTGTCCGAGGCGCTGTTGGAGACCAGGATCGCCTCATCCTGCGGCGCGAACACGATCTGGACCGGCTCGGACCGCGAGCTCGGCAGCGGCTGGATCGAGCCGGGGATGAGCGCGAGCCGGCCCCGCTCGGAGAGCTTGAAGCCCGCGATCGAGCCCTCGACCGGGGAGATGGCAGTCGGCTCCGCCGGGTCTGTGGAGAGCGCTCGCAGGGGTCCGGAGTTGAGCACGTAGACCAGCCCCTCCCGCGCCGCGAGCGAGACCGGGGTCGAGCCCCCGGACGGCCACTTGCCGATCAGCGCCGGGAGCCTGGTGTCGTCGTCGGCGTTCGAGCGCAGGCGGAACACCGAGATCGTCGAGTCGCCCGGGTTCACCGCGAGCAGGAAGCGCTCGCCCACGAGCTGCACTGAGCCGGCGCTGTGGAGCGCCTCGCCGCTGCCGGCGCCGCCGGTCGCGACCCGGGTCGCCTCCTCGAGCTTTCCGTCGGCGTAACGGGAGTAGACCACGATCTCGTTGCTGCCCTCGTTGTTAGTCATCAGATAGACCGCGCCAACCGGCCGTGCCGCCTTCGACGCATCCTCGCCTTGAGCAGCGAGCTCGGCGGCGACGGCGGTGCCGGACGGCGTCACGACCGCGATTACGGACGCGGCCAGCGCCGCCAGCAGCCATGGCCTCAGACTCGCACCACGTTCGCGCCCTCGATTGACGATTTCTCGACTCATCGTGAACCTCCTTTGGCCGTTGCTCAGATGGCCTGATGCTCAAACCGGCGGGCCGCATGGCCGTCCGGTCGTGGTTGCTCGTCGACTTCCGTCCAACCGCGTCCCTCACGCCGCTCCGGCGGCGAGGTGGCGCACGGAGAGGGGTTGCAAGCACGATGCCAAGTTGAGGAAACGTCTCAAGAAATCCGACAAACCACTGAATCCTGGTCGTTTGCCGTGCACGCTGCTGCCGCCAGCCGGTGCGGCCGGCCCGGCCGCCGACAAGAGCTGGTGGTGGCGGTCACGAGCTTTGGTGATTGCCGGATCCGGGCCGCCGGCGGCCCGCCGGCGGCCTCAGTCCCAGCGTGCGCAGGCGGTAGGCCAGGGTGGAGGGCGGCATGTCGAGCAGCTCGGCGGCGCCGCCGGGCCCGTAGATCTTGCCGTTGCAGGCGCGCAGCGCGGCGCACAGGTTCTCGCGCTCGAAGCTGCGCATCTCGGCGTCGGTCAGCACCCGCCCCGGCAGACCGGTGCCCGGTTCCGTGAGCCACGGCGCCGGCGGCACCGGACCGGCCGAGGGGCCTGGAAGCTCGATCGCCATCCTCCCGCCGAGCGCGGTGATCGCGGCGCGCTCCATCACGTTGCGGAGCTCGCGGACGTTGCCGGGCCATGGGTAGGCGCGCAGCGGTCCGATCTCCTCCGCGCCGAGCGAGGGGCAGGGGATCTGGAGCTGGCGGGTCGCCCGCTCGAAGAAGTGGCGCGCCAGCGGGCCGATGTCCTCGGTCCGCTCCCGCAGCGGAGGAATGGCGATCGGGAAGACGGCGAGACGATAGTAGAGGTCGGAGCGGAACCGGCCTTCCGCGACCTCGATCTCGAGGTTGCGGTTGGTGGCCGCCACGAGGCGGACGTCGACGGTCTGGGACAGCTCCGCCCCGACCCTCTCGAAGCGCTGCTCCTGGAGCACCCGCAGCAGCTTGGCCTGCATGTCGGTTGGGATTTCGCTGACCTCGTCCAGGAACAGGGTGCCGCCATCGGCGAGGAGGAATCGCCCGACGCGGTCGCGAATGGCGCCCGTGAAGGCGCCCTTGACGTGGCCGAAGAACTCGCTCTCGAAGAGCTCGCGGGTGACCGAGGCGCAGTTGACCGCAACCATCGGCCGGTCACGGCGAGCGCTGCGCAGGTGGATCTCGCGAGCCACCAGCTCTTTGCCGGTCCCGGTCTCGCCGACGAGGAGCACCGTCGCGTCGGTCGGCGCGGCGAGCTCGATCTTGTCGATCACCTCCTGGATGGCAGGGCTCGATCCCAGCAGGCGGTCCTCGTCGTATCGGGCCTCGTTCAGGCCCGCCTGGCGTGCCCACTGCGGCGTGGTCGACGGTGACATGCGCTACCCTCCCCGAGCGGCCGATCGGCCGCCGCTTCCTCTGGCCACGTTGCCGCCTCCCGGTCGGGGCGCAGGAGCCTCGTCCTCGAGCGGACACCGGCGAGGCGCCGGCGTCCCGGGACGGGATCCCCTGCCGGCCGATGCCCCCCGCGACTCGACGTCCTCCCCTGCGACGACGCACCGGCCACCCGCCTACTGTAGTGGCGTTGAAACTGGTTCGCAAAATCGTCGCGAGTGACCCCTGTCACGACCAGGTGTCCGGCCGGCGTCGACCATCGACGAGCCACCGACGCGCGGCTCGGCGGTTGGCGGCCGGGGGTTTCGCCAGTCGTTCCTCCTTCCGGCTCCGCCGCCAGGCGCAGAGCGGGGCGCGCGGGCCAGCGCTGACAGCCGCCCCTGACTGCCAACTGACCCCGCCATCGAGACCCTCTCGTGCCGCTTGCGGTCACCGCCGCGGCCCAGACCATCGCTCCCTTGCGCAGCCTCGGGCGGACCGCTCCGCCCACGGAATGCGGGTCCCCCGACCCGGGTTGGCGCAATCACGGGTGCGTCGCATCATCCACGAGCGGGAGTCCGGCACGATCACTGTGATCGGGGCGACCGGAGACACCGGCAGGAAGATTGCGGCGTCCCGGCTTGAGGAAAGGAGAGCTTCATGGCCGTCAAGCCGATCCCTGATGGACACCACACCGTGACGCCCTACCTGGCGGTGAAGAAGGGAGTCGAGGCGCTGGAGTTCTACAAGAAGGCGTTTGGAGCGAGCGAGAGCTTCCGCTTCGTCATGCCGGACGGGCGCCTCGGTCACGCGGAGTTTCGCATCGGCGATTCCGTGGTCATGCTGTCCGACGAGTTCCCGGAGTTCGGTGGCACGGCGCCGGACACCCTCGGCGGCACGCCCGTCACCATCCACCTCTACGTCGAGGACGTCGACGCGTTCGTCAAGCGGGCAGTCGCCGCCGGCGCCAGCGCGCGCAGGCCGGTGGAGGATCAGTTCTACGGCGACCGCTCCGGCCAGCTCGAGGATCCGTTCGGCCATCTCTGGTGGGTCGCCACCCACAAGGAAGACGTCAGCCCCGAGGAGCTGGACAGGCGTGTGCGGGCGATGCCCGGCACCTGTTGAGGGCGAGGGGGGGTCTGGGCGGGGCGACCGCGAGGAGAGCACCGGTCCTCGTCCGCATCGCCAACGACTTCGCCAAGGCGCTCGCGATATATGAGCGCGAGCTGTTCACATCGGAAGACGGCCACGCATCATCCGAGCCTGGTCCGGCACCGGCATCATGGTGCTGGCTCGACGACCTCCCGCCGCCCGAGGTTCCGGTCGCCGGCGCGGAGGCGGAGGTCGCGGCGCAGCCGCTCGAGTGCGATCACGTGAATGATGGTGGACGCCGGAACCGCGAATGTGGGCACGATGATCATCGGCAGCGCTCCCATCGCCGCCACCGGCGGCACCTCGCCGAGTTCGGGCAGCAGCAGCGGTGCGAGAACACCGGTCCCCATGCCGACCGCGACCACGAGGTCGACGAGGCCGAGCACATTCCACACCGCGGCCAACACGGCCGCGCCCCGGGCTTTGCGGGCGAGCGCGAGGGCGACCAGCGGCGCGGTGAGCCCGACCGCGACGTCCCCCCACCCCGCGGGCAGGGCGAAGTGCGTCGGCAGCCGGCCCTGGGCGAGCAGCAGCACGAACACGATGCCGACGACTCGCCAGGCCTGGAGGGCGTGGAGGGTGGGCAGCGGCACCGAGGCGACCGCCTGCCGCAGCGATGAGGACCCCCAGAGCGCCGCCACCACGACCGCGGCCGAGATCGCGATGGTCCATGGAATCAGCGGAGTGATCGAGCCCGGCTCGCCCGCGATCGCCGGCACGCCGTCAGGAGCGAGAGCGACCACCGCGCCGAGCCAGCCGCCGAGGACGATCGCCGATCCGACCCGGACGCGCCGCCGACCGGCGGCCGTCAGCCCTCCACGGCTTGCCGCTGCCGACAGCACGGTCCAGATCGCCACCGCGATCGCGGCGGCGGTCGTCATCATGATGAACGTCACCGAGCTGGAGATCTCCGGAGTCATTGCCGGGCTCCTTTCTTCTAGGCAAGCTGGCCCTCGCCGTCCGCGGGCGCCCACGCCGGCGCGGCCGCCGTCGACGGGCGTTCGGCGGCGGAGCGGACGCGGGACACCAGCATGTAGATCGACGGAACGACGAACAGCGTGAAGGCGGTCCCCACGATCATGCCGCTCACCAACATGATGCCGATGCTGTTGCGGGCGCCGGCGCCGGGCCCGTCGGCGAACACCAGGGGGAGGTGGCCGACGACGGTGGCCGCGCTCGTCATCACGATCGGCCGCAGGCGGGTCCCCGCCGCCTCGACGACGGCGCGCGCCTTGTCGAGCCCCGCCGCCTGGAGCTGGTTCGCGAACTGCACGATCAGGATACCGTTCTTGGCCACCAGGCCGACCAGGGTGATGAGACCGACCTGGCTGTAGATGTTGAGCGTGGTCAGGCCCAGAAACGAGAACATCAGCGAGCCGGCGAGCGCCAGCGGGACCGAGCCGGCGAGAACGATGAACGGGTCGCGGAAGCTCTCGAACTGCGCCGCCAGCACCAGGTAGATGACGATTGCCGACAGCAGCAGGGTGCCGAGGAACTTGCTCCCCTCGACGCGGAGCTGCCGCGACTGGCCGGCGTAGTCGATTGTGAAGCCGGGCGGCAGGATCTTCGCCGCCTCCTGCTCGAGGAAGCCGAGCGCGGCGTCGAGCGACACGCCGGGCGGTATGACCCCCTGGACGCGGACCGCGTTGAGCTGCTGGAAGCGCTTGAGCTCCCTCGGCTCGGTCGTCGTCGCGAGGGTGGCGAAGGTCGCCAGCGGTACCAGCTGGCCGGCGGGCCCGGTGACGTGGATCTCCGACAGCTGGTCGGGCGTCAGCCGCTCGGCCCGCTTGAGCTGGGGGATCACCTTGTAGCTCCGCCCCTGGATGCTGAAGCGGTTGACGTAGTCGCCACTGAGCAGGGTGGCGAGGTCGCGCCCCACCTGCGCCAGATCGACCCCCTGCGAGCGCAGCCGATCGCGGTCGAAGACCACCTCGGTCTGCGGCTGGTCGAACTTCAGGTCGGCGTCGGCGAACATGAAGAGGCCGCTCGTGAACGCCTTGCTTACCAGCTCGTCGGCGACCTGGATCAGCTCCTCCGGCTCGCGGGTCGACGCGATGACGAAGTCGACCGGAAAGTCGCCGCCGCCGGGCAGCGGGGGCGGCACCAACGGGATCACCCGCACGCCGGGGACCGTCGCTACCTTCCCCGCCAGCTCCGCCTGGAGCTGCTCGGTGGTCTTCTGCCGCTCGCTCCAGGGCTTGGTGATCATGCCGCTGAAGCCGCCGGTCGGGAAGGTGACCTGGAAGGTGCGCTCGGTCTCCGGGAACGACTGGAATGCGTCGTTGACCGCGCGCGTGTAGAGCGAGGTCTGATCGAGCGTCGAGTTGGCGGCCGCCTGGACGACGGCGAACACCACGCCCTGGTCCTCGGTGGGCGCGAGCTCGCGCTGTGAGAAGAGATAGAAGGGCACGACGAGCAGCGCCACGATGCCCCACAGGACCAGCACCACCGGGCGGTAGGCGAGGGTGGCGGAGAGAAGCCGGGTGTAGAGGCGCTGGACCACTCCGAAGTGGCGGCTGATCATTCCAGCGAATCCCCGCCGACGGGAGTCCCCCGCCCGCAGCAGCCGCGAGCCCATCATCGGCGACAGCGTCAGCGCCACCGCGCCCGAGATGATGACCGCGCCCGCCAGCGTGAAGGCGAACTCGCGGAACAGCGAGCCCGTCAGCCCGCCCTGGATGCCCACCGGCGCGTAGACCGCCGCGAGGGTGATGGTCATGGCGATGATCGGTCCGGCGAGTTCGCGGGCGGACAGGATCGCCGCGCGAAGTGGCGGCTCGCCGAGGTGGATGTGGCGTTCGACGTTCTCGACCACGACGATCGCGTCGTCGACCACCAGCCCGACCGCCAGCACGATCGCCAGCAGGGTCAGCAGGTTGATGGTGAAGCCGGCGACCAGGATCAGGAAGACGGCTCCGATCAATGAGATCGGGATGGCCACGACCGGGATCAGCACCGAGCGCAGCGAGCCCAGGAACAAGTAGATCACCACGATCACGATCAGCAGCGTCTCGGACAGGGTCTTGAGCACCTCGTGGAGGGCGTCTTCGATGTAGCCCGTCGCGTCGTAGGCGACGGCCGCCTTCATGCCGGCCGGGAGCTCGGAGGCGAGCTCCGGCAGCGCATCGCGGACCCTCCGGACCACCTCGAGCGAGTTGGCGGTCGGCAGCACCCAGATTCCCATGAAGGTCGCGGTCTCGCCTGAGAACCTCACCTCCGAGTCATAGCTCTCGGCGCCGAGCACGACGTCGGCGATCTCGCCGAGCCGCACGACCACGCCGTCCTGCTCCTTGACCACCAGCTGGCGAAACTCGTCCACGGTCTGGAGATTGGTGTTGGCGATCAGGTTGACCGAGACCATCGAGCCCTTGGTCTTGCCGAGGGCCGACAGGTAGTTGTTGAGGACCAGCGCCTGGCGCACGTCCGTCGGCGAGATGCCGCGCGCCGCCATCTTCTCGGGCCTGAGCCAGATCCGCATCGCGAACGTGCGGTCGCCGAGGATCTCGGCACGCTGGACGCCGCTGATGGCGCTGAGCTTCGGCTGCACCTGCCTGGTCAGGTAGTCGGAGATCCGGTTCTGGTCCAGGTCGTTGGACGAGAACCCGATGTACATCGCGGCGAACTGGTTGTCAGCCGTCTCGAGCTCGATGACCGGCGCCTCGGCCTCGGGGGGAAGGTCGTTTCGCACCTGGGCAACCTTGGACTGGATCTGGGTCAGGGCGGCGTTGGTGTCGTAGTTCAGCTTGAGGTGCACCGTGATCGTCGACACGTCCTGTGCGCTCGACGACTCCAGGTACTCGATGCCGTCGGCGCTGGCGATGACGCGCTCGAGCGGGGTGGTGATGAAGCCGCGCACGAGATCGGCGTTGGCGCCGATGTAGGCGGTCGTGACCCTGACCACGGCGATGTCGCTGCGCGGGTACTGACGCACCGATAGCGAGCGCACGGCCTGGAGGCCCGCGATCAGGATCAAAAGGTTGATGACGACCGCCAGCACCGGGCGGCGGATGAACAGGTCGGTGAGTCGCATCAGCTGTCCTCCGGCTCCGGAGCCGGGTCGTTGCCCGGCTGAACGTCGTTGTTCACCACCACCGCCGCGCCGTTGCGCAGCTTGAACACCCCGGACGTGACCACCGACTCTCCCGGACGAACGCCGGTGAGGATTGCCACCTGGTCGCCGCGGGAGCCACCGACCTGGACGAACTGCTGGCGGACGCCGACGTAGGTCGTGCCGTCTGGTTGATCGAGCTCCTCGACCACGAAGACCGAGTCGCCGTAAGGTGCATAGCTGATCGCGGTGGCGGGAAGGGTGACGACCGAGGTCGGAGCCCCTAGCGTCACGTGCGCCTCGACGAACATCCCGGGCCGGAGCGTCTCGTCCGGGTTGTCGAACTCGGCCCGGACGCGGACATTGCGGGTCGACGGGTCGACCACCGAGTCGACGGCGGCCACCCGGCCGGTCAGTGGCTCGACGGCGCCGCCGTTCGCCGGCGGGTCCGGCGTCACCGTCACCGTGGTGCCCTCGCCGACGCTGCCGGACTCCTGCTGAGGCACGGTGAAGTCGACGTAGATCGGCTGCAGCGACTGGAGGGGGACGATTGCGCCGCCACCCGGCAGGTACTGGCCGAGGTTGACCTGCCGAATGCCGAGGATGCCGGAGAACGGGGCGCGGATCATCTTCCTGGCGATCGTGGCCTGGATCTCGCCGACCCTGGCGTCCGCCTGCGCGAACTCGGCGCGGGCGTTGTCGAGCTCGGACTGGGAGGCGACCCCGCGCCGACGCAGCCCTTCGACCCGGTCGAGCTGCAGGCGTGCGAGCTCGCGTTGCGCGTCGGCGGCCTTGAGCTGCGCGTCCTCCTGGCGGCTGTCGAGCTTCACGAGCACGTCGCCCCGCCGGACCGTGCGCCCGGACTCGAACGCGATGCGCTCGACGATGCCTGGCAGATCGGCGGCGACGGTGACCCCGTTGACGGCGGTGACCGTGCCGATGGCGCTCAGGGTGTCGTCCCACCGCTCTTGGCGGGCGACGATGGTGGTGATCGCTTCGGGTGGGGGCCGATAGGCGGCGCCCTGGGCGATCGCCCCTTGAACCTGGTTGTACTTCACCGCGCCGAGAACCGTCACGGCGGCGGCGACGGAGATCAGCATCAGGGTCATTCGCTTGGCCATTGGCGTGCTCCTTTCGGAGAACCTCGATCAGTCGATCACGATCCGCCGCTCGTCGAGCAGCGAGCCGGTGGCTCGGGACATCGCGGTCAGCGCGATGCGGTAGTCGGTAAGTGCCTCGATCTCGTCGAGCCGGGCGGCGGCGAGGTCGTTCTGGCGGGTGAGCACGAGGAAGTTCGTCGACAGTCCGGCCTGGAAGCGCTCCGTCTCGGCCGCGAGCTGCACCTCGGCCGCCTCGCGGGAGGCGCGGGCGGCGTCGATCCGGGCCCCGGCCGTCGCGGTGGCGGCTGCGGCGTCAAGCACCTCGGCCCGGATCGCCTTGCGGAGCCGGCGGACCTCGGCCTCGGCCTGGACCTCGGCGTTGTCGGCGACGCGGGCGGCCGCCCGCGCGGTGCGGTTGCCGATCGGGACAGCGAGCTGGAGCGCGATCCGGGCGTCGTCGAAGTCACCCTCCCCGAGCTGGCCGAGCGCGTCCGAGTAGCCGCCGTCGAGCTCGGGCGGCACCTCACCGGGCAGCCCGGGGATCCCTGAGCCCTCCGGGTTTGCCGTGCCGGCGAGGCCGAACCGGTCGTAGCCGAGCACCAGGTCAAGGGCGGGCTGCACCTGGTTGCGGGCGAAGGCGGCCTCGGCCCGCCGGCGCTTGGCAAAGGCCTCCGCCGCCTGGATCTCGGGCCGGGACTCGAGCGCGCGGTCCATCGACTCCGCGATGTCGACCGTCTCCGGCGCGATCGCGATCTCGTCGACCGGCTCGAGTCGCTCGGCCCATGCCGCCGGGTCGTCGCCGAGGATCAGCTCCTTGAGCATGTTCTCGGCTCGGGATGCCACCTCCAGGGTGGCGAGCAGGTCGCCCCGCCGCCGTTCGAGCTCGGCGCGCGGCTGGGCCGCCTCGGTCTCGGGGGCGGCGCCGCTTTCGATCCGGGCGTCGGTCTCCTCGAGCTGCTGGGAGGCGAGGTCGACGGCGTCCTCCTGCACCCCGATCGCGCGCCGGGTCGCGACCACGAGCCAGTACGCGCGCTCGACGGCGGCGACGGTGTCCGCGACCTCGCGCTGCAGCGACTCGCCGGCCTCCTCGCGGTCGGCAGCGGCCACCCGGACGGCGACCCGAGCGGCGTCGATCGCCCGGTTGCGCAGCAGCGGCTGGCGAAGCTCCAATCCGAGCCGGGTCTGGTAGGCTGGCGACAGCAGCGCGAAGGCGTCGTCGGTCGTGTCGCGGAACGAGTCCGCGATGACGGCGACGCGGCCGCCCGTGGGGAGGAGTTGCTCGAGCGACGCCGTCGCCCCGGTGTTTCGGTCGGTCGGCGCGAGCTCGCCTTCCGGGGCTCCCGAGAACGCGGAGTTGACCGGGAGGGTCATCGAACGCCAGCCCAGGTCGACGGCGAGCAGTGGGTCGTAGGCGCCCTTCGCACCCTCGACCGAGGCATCGGCGGAGTCGACCGACGTCCGTTCGATGAGGATGCCCTCGTTCTTCGTGAGCGCGCCGGCGATCGCGTCCTCGAGGGTCAGCGGTCGCCCCACCTCCTCGGTCGACAGCGGCTGCGGCGGCGCTGCGGGCCGGTCGGCCGCCACGGCGAGGCCGGCCGCTGCGGCCGAGAGCAGCCATGGCAGCACGGCGTGCGCGATCGACCGGCGGAATCCGATGCGGCTCATGAGTGATCTCCCTCGAGCTCGACCTTCTGGATCCAGGGCTGGAGCGTCCGGGCGAAGCGCCCCACCTGCCCGGGATCGATCGCAGCCAGCGCCCGCAGCTCGAACGCGTTGAGCTCGACGCCCTGGTCGGTCAGCGACCGGAGGGTCGCGGCCGGGGACTCGGCGAATCGGCGTCGGAAGCCCTCGTCGGTCACCAGTCGCCCGATCACCCGCTCGACGTTGCACTGGCTCATCTCGGGTCTCCCTGTGTCACACCCCGCCGCAGGGGCGCGCTCGGAGTCGGCGCGGCCGCCATTGATGTCCGATGACCGCCGGCCGCGCCGGGGACCGGGATCAAGAACCGTGCCACCTCCCCAGGTGCGGGCGGCGTTCGCCGCAAGCGGTTGCCGCCATGCGACTTCGCGGGATCGGGCGCGAGGCCGGGGCGGCGCCGACGATCGCGGCGGGGTGCGGAAGAATCGACACTCTGCTGATTGATCCACAGTCTCAGAATCGCGCCGAGGCCCGGGCGCAGGGCCCGGCCAAGGGGTGCTGAGTCAGGGGCTGGTCGCGCTGCTCACGGACGGTCAGGCGCCTCGACGGTCTGCGGCGCGAGCCGAGCTAACCGCCGAGGTTATGGCGCTCGATCCGCGAGTAGAGCTGGGAGCGCGTGAGACCGAGCAGGCGCGCGGCCCGAGACTTGTTGCCGCCGCACTGGAGCAGCGCCCGCTCGACGAGGTTTCGTTCGAGCGCGTCGAGGCTGAGCCCGCTGGGCGGCAGGGGCGCGGTCGGGTCGAGCAGGCCGTGCTCGCCCGCGACGCGTGCCGCGGCCGGTCGCGTTACCGGCGCCGGCAGGTGTTCGCGGGTGATCAGCCCGCCGTCGCACAGCAGCAGGGCGCGCTCGATCGCGTTGCGCAGCTCGCGGATGTTGCCCGGCCAGGGGTAGCCGAGCATCCACTGGTGGGCATCGCGGGAGATCCCCGCGGCCGGGCGCCCGGTCGCCGGACCGAGCTCCTCGAGAAACGCCTCGGCAAGCGCCGGGATGTCGTCCCGCCGCTCGCGCAGGGGGGGGAGGTGGATCTGGAAGACGTTGAGCCGGTAGTAGAGATCCTCGCGGAACTGGCCCCGGGCGATCGCCGTCTCCAGGTCGCGGTTGGTCGCCGCGACCACCCGGGCGTCGGCGCTCAGGGGGCGGGTGCCGCCGAGACGCTGGAACTCCCGCTCCTGGAGCACGCGCAGCAGCTTCGCCTGGACGAGCTGGCTCATCTCGCCGATCTCGTCGAGGAAGAGCGTGCCGCCTGCGGCCTGCTCGAGGCGCCCGATCCGGGTCGCGACGGCCCCGGTGAACGCACCCCGCTCGTGGCCGAACAGCTCGGATTCGAGAAGCTGCTCCGGCAGCGCCGCGCAGTTGACGGCCACGAACGGCCTGCGCGCCCGCGCCGAACCGTCGTGGATGAGGCGGGCGACGATCTCCTTGCCGGTTCCGGACTCGCCGGTGATGAGCACCGTCGTCTCCGAGCTTGCGACTCGCTCGACCTTGAGCAGCGCGTCGCGCCAGCCCGGCGACCTGCCGACCACCCGGCCCGTCCCCCTGGTCTCGAGCTCGCGGGTCAGGGTTGCGACCGCCTCCTCGAGCCGTTCGGCGCGGTCGCGCGCCTCGCTGGCGATTCGCGCCTCCTCGGCCAGCCGCTGCAGCGAGAGCGTCACGGCGATCCGGTCGGCCATCCGGAGGGCGACCTCCGCGTCGTCGCGCTGAAACGCTGAAGGGCTCCGCCGGAAGAGGCTGAGGCTTCCCTTGATCTCGCCGGAGAGGCGGACGGGCACCCGCAACCACGAGCGCATGCCGGTCGCGATCAGCAGCCGCTCGCGCTCGGTGATTGGGGAGATCTGCGCCGGGATGTCGTCGAGAATCTCGAAGTCGGCCCGCAGCTCGTGCTCCTGCCGGGTGAGCGGGATCTTGTGCGTCGGCATCGGGATGTCGGCCTCGCCGGCGGCCGCCACGCACTGCAGGGTGCCCGCACGCAGGTCGACCTCGGTCAAGCCCATCAGGTCGTGCGCGAGCACGGGTTGGATCGCCGCCGACAGCCGCCCGAACACCTCGCGGACGTCCAGTGACTCGGCGAGGGTGCCGAGCAGCGCGTCGAGCTGGTCGAGCCGCTCGCGGCGGCGCCGGTCGGCGTCCCAGATCCGCCAGTGCTCGACCGCCGAGCCGAGCAGCGCGGCGACCGGCCGCAGCGTGGGCTGGTGATGGCGCACGAAGGCGCGCGGCGTTGATGCGGTGACCAGCAGGCCCCCCGTGAACCTGTCACGCATTCGGAACGGCTCCCAGAGGGCCGATCGGATGCCGGCGTCGAGGATCCGGCGATCGACGGGAAATTCGGGGTCGAGCTCCGCCTCGGCATCCGCGAGCGGAGGGATCAGCTCGTCGCGTGGCCGCAGCCGCGGCGACCATGCCGTCAGGGGGAACGGCTCCCAGGGTCGGGCGAGCCGGTTCTCACACAGGCGCCGATCGACATCGCAGGTCGCCGCGTGGACGACCGCGCGGTCGAAGTCCACGGCGCGGACCACCAGCATCCCGTCGAGGGGAATCAGCCGCCGCAGGGAGTCGGCGACCTGGTCGAAGACCTCGTGCAGCTCGAGCGTCCGCGAGGCGAGCTCGGCGATTTCCGCCAGCACCTCAGCCAGGGCAGCCTCAAGCGAGGGGGCGGGGATCGGGAATCTGACTGGTTGCGCCATCGGCGTCGCCCGGTCGGGGCCGGCGGGAGCCCGACCCCTGGTTGCAGGTCCAGACCCGCCCAGACCCGCGTTCCCGCAGCAACCCGACCCCGCCGGCCTTTCATTCCCGCAGAATGCGCTGATCGCCGCACGCTCCATCACGATGGGTTACGATGGGAGGCACTGGAGTACCCAGCGCGGTCTGGATTCAGGGGAGGCGACGGGGGGTGGTCGAGAGCATGCCTGCACAGCTCGCCTCTCGAATCCGAGCGTGGCTGAGGGGTTGGGGCCGCTCGGTTCGGAGTGACGCCGGGCGGGCGCCCGGGGAAGCCGGCGCCGACATCGACCTCACCGAGCGTACGCGGATCGAGCGGACGCTGGCCGCCCACCGCCAGCTGCTCGAGATCATGGTCAACCAGATGCCGACAGCTGTGTGCCTCATTCGCGGGAGCGATCTGCGGCTGCACCTCGTGAACCCGGCCTACCAGGCGATCGCGCCCGGCAAGGCGATGCTCGGCAGGACCCTGGACGAGATCTGGCCGGAGACCGGGCAGGACTTCGCCGCGATCTGCGGCCGCGTCCTGGAGACCGGCGAGCCGCATCAGGTGGTGGATGAGCTCAACATGATCCGGCGGCGGCCGGACGGTCCGCTGGAGCCGGCGTATTTCAGCTGGTCGGTGCACCGCGTGCAGCTGCCCGGGGGCGAAGGCTGGGGGCTGGTCAACGCCGCCTGGGAGACCACGGCGCGACGGCAGGTCGAGAACCAGGTGAAGCGCCTGGCCGAACAACGCCGGCTCGCTCTGGACGCCGCCAAGCTCGGATGGTGGGAGTACAACCCCACCACCCGGATTGCCGAGTGGGACGACGGCTACAAGGCCATCTTCGGCGTGGCGGGCTACAGCCAACCCAACGACGAGATCCTCCAGCAGATCATCCATCCCGAGGATCTGAGCGGGCTGTGGGCCAAGGTGGAGGCGGCGCTCAACCCGGCCGACCCGCGGCCATTCTCGGCCCAGTACCGCATCAACCGGCCTGACGGCCAGATGCGCTGGGTCCAGGCCTACGGCATCGCGAGGTTCGAAGGCGAAGGTGGCGCCCGCCGGGCGGTGGCCTTCATCGGGACGGTCGAGGACATCACCGACCGGAAGAAGGCCGACGAGGCGCTGCGCCTGCGAACCGAGGAGCTGACGGCGCTGCTCGATGCGTTGCCGGCCTACGTCTGGTTTGGCGACGCCGAGTGCCGCCTCATCACCGGCAACCGGGCCGCCAACGAGCTGATCGGCGTCGCTCCCGGCAGCAACGTCTCGCAGAGCGTCGTCGCAAACGGCCAGGTCCCCTCCCTGTGCCAGCTCAAACCAGACGGCACCGAGTACCGGGCAGACGAGCTGCCGATGCAGCGCGCCATCGCCACGCGCCAGCCGGTGCTGGGCACAGTGATCGACTTCAGCTTTCCGGATGGCCGCCACGTGCAGACGGTCGGCAACGCCGTGCCGCTGTTCGACATCGACGGCGAAGTGCGCGGCTCAGTCGCCGCGTTCATGGACGTCACCACGTGTGCCGAGGCCGAGAAGGCGCTCCGGGAGAGCGAAGCGCGCCTGCGCCAGGCCCTCGAGGCCGGTGAGGTGTTCACCTTCGAGTGGGACCCGGCCAGCGACACGGTCCTCCGCTCCCCCAACTCCGGTCCCATCTTGGGCTGGGACTCCGACGCGACTCGCGACACCGGCCAGAGCTTCTTCGCGGCGATCCACCCGGCGGATCGGGAGGCGTTTGTCAGTACCGTCACCCGCCTCACGCCTGAGCATCCGGCGTACGTCGCCACCTATCGCTACGTGCGCCGCGGCGACGGTCGCGAGGTCGTGCTCGAGGAGACGGGCCGCGCCGTCTTCGCCGACACGGGCACGATGGTCAGCGTGCGAGGGTTGACGCGGGATGTCACCGAGCGCAAGCGGGCGGAGGAGGCCCTTCGCGAGAGCGCCGCGAGATTGCGGCTCGCGCAGGACTCGGCCGGAGCCGGGATGTGGGACTGGGACTTCGGCACCGGCAAGCTCGAGTGGTCCGAGGAGCTGTTCCGCCTGTTCGGCCTCGATCCCGCGACCCACGAGGCCAGCTTCGAGTCGTGGGGGGCTGTAATCCACCCCGAGGATCGCCAGCTTGCCGAGCGGCGCATCGAGGCGGCCGTCGCCAACCACGCCCCCCTCGCGAGCGAGTACCGAGTCGTGCTGCCGTCGGGAGAGGTCCGCTGGATCAGCGCCCTCGGCCAGGCCCTCTACGACGCCGACGGCACCCCCCTGCGCATGTCCGGCATCTGCATCGACATCTCCGGCGTCAAGCAGGTGGAGGACGACCTCCGTCAGAGCGAGAACCGATACCGGACGCTGTTCGAGTCGATGGCCGAGGGCTTCGCCCTGCACGAGATGATCCTCGACGGGCAGGGGCGGCCGGTTGACTACCGATTCCTGGAGGTCAATCCGTCGTTCGCCCGGCTGACCGGGCTCGACCCTCAGGCGATCATCGGGCGGACCGTGCGTGACGTCATCCCGACGGTCGAAGACTCTTGGATCGAGACCTACGGCCGGGTCGCTGAGACGGGAGTGAGCGAGCGGTTCGAGCGCCATTTGACGGCCTTGGGGCGCTGGTACGAGGTCTACGCGTACTCCCCGGCCCCGGGGCGGTTCGCGGCCGCCTTCACGGACATCACCGCGCGCAAGGAAACGGAGGCGGCGCTGCGGCAGAGCCGTGAAGACCTGGACCGGGCCCAGGAGGTCGGACAGATCGGATCGTGGCGGCTGGATGTGCGGCGCAACGTTCTGACCTGGTCCGACGAGAACTTCCGCATTTTCGGGGCGCCTCCCGGGGCTCCGCAAACCTACCAGACGTTTCTCGAGGCCGTGCACCCGGACGACCGCGAGTATGTCGACGCCAAGTGGAACGCGGGGCTGCGGGGCGAACCCTACGACATCGAGCACCGCATCGTCGCCGACGGGCTGGTCAAGTGGGTGCGGGAGAAGGCATTCCTGGAGTTCGACGACGGCGGCACCCTGCTGGGTGGCTTCGGGATCACCCAGGACATCACCGAGCGCAAGCGGGCCGAGGACCAGCTCCGGGAGTCGTTGGCCGAGAAGGAGCTGCTGCTGCGCGAGATCCACCACCGGGTGAAGAACAACCTCCAGGTCGTCTCCAGCCTGGTCAACCTCCAGGCCGACGCGCTCGCCGACCCGGCCTTGCGCGGTGTGTTCAGGGAGGTGCAGAGCCGGGTCCAGTCGATGGCCCTGATCCACGAAAAGCTCTACGAGTCGGGCGGGCTGGCCCGGCTGAACTTCGCCGACTACGCCGCGAGTCTGACGCAGTCGATCTGGAGCGCTCACGGAGCGGGGGGCCTCGGCATGCGGCTGCGGCTCGACGTCGAGCCGGTGGCACTGTCGGTCGCGACCGCGGTTCCCTGCGGGCTGATCCTGAACGAGCTCGTCAGCAACGCCCTCAAGCACGCCTTCCCCTCCGGCGGCGGCACGGTGACGGTGGGCCTGGCCCACGAGACCGGAACCGGACGGCTGTGCCTGCGGGTGTGCGACGACGGCATTGGTTTGCCGGCGGGCCTCGACTGGCGCCGCGCCCGAACGCTCGGGCTTCGTCTTGTCCAGATGCTGGCACGGCAGCTCGACGGCAGCGTCGACACCGGCCCCGGGCCCGGCACCGAGTTCCGCATCAGCTTCGACGCGAAGGAGGCGGATGGGGCGTCGGCGCCGACGGATGCGGCGGGCTCGGCGGGCAGCCGGAGCTGTAGATGAACCGCCGTGAGCCGTCCATCGCGGTGGCCGGCGGCTGAGCGGCGCGACGGCTCAGGGCACCGCCAGGGACCACATGCCGGTGTCGCCGCTCTCGAAGCCGTCGCTGAAGATGGCGCCGGCGCCGAGGTCGCCGAACACGCCGGTGTTGCGCGCGTTGACGTTGCGCATCGGCCAGTCGGCGCGGCCTGGCAGCGCCGGACCGGCGGTGTCCCAGGCGTAGACGAAGCCGTCCCAGGTCGCGGCGACCAGCTCGAAGAGCCCGTCGCCGTCGATGTCACCGGCGGCGACGCCGGAGATCGAGGCGGCGCTCATCGACAACGGATAGCCCGCGAGCAGCTGGCCGGTGCCGGCAACCGCCCGCACGTCGCCGCCATCGGTCGAGATCGCGACATCCTGGTAGCCGTCGCCGTCGACGTCGGCGACGGTGGGAAAGCCCTCGGGCCAGTGGGGCAGCGCGTACGGCCAGCCCGCGAGGGCCGCGCCGGTGGCGAGGTCGATGGCATAGACCCGGTAGTCCGAGCTCAGGATCTTGCCGGTGGCGATGAGCTCCGGCACACCGTCGCCGGTGAGGTCGCCGAGGCCGAGGTAGAAGAGCTGGAGGTTGGAGGCGATGTCGATCGGGAAGCCTGCGCAGGCGCTGCCGTCATGGTGGAACGCCCTGACCCGCGCGGTGCCGCCGCTCCAGGTCCCGACGAGCAGCTCCAGGTCGGCGTCGCCATCGAGGTCCGCCGCGACCGGGGGGCCGAAGGGCAGGTACTCTCCGGCCAGCGTGTAGAGGACGACCGGGAACCCTGCGAGGTCGTTGCCGTCGGCGTCGAACGCGTGGAGGTACAAGGTGGTGTTGTCGTCCAGTGTCGCCGCGAACATCTCCCGCGCGCCGCTGCCGTCGAGATCGCCGAAGTAGAGCGACAGCGTGTTCTCGGTCAGGCCGAGATCGCGCGTGAAGAGCTTGGCGCCGAGGTGGTCGAAGGCCGAGATGCGGTAGTGGACGAAGGCGTTGCCGAGCGAGTGGGGGCCCCACGCCTCGAGGTCGCCGTCGCCATCGACATCGCCGAGCACGAACGGCACGTCGAGCGCGTTGGAGAAGTCGTCCGGCGCTTCCTGAGGGAAGCCGGGCATGTTGCTGCCGTCGGCATTGCGGCCGTTGAAGCACCACATGTGGGCGCTGCCCGCGTACCAGTCGCGCTCCGACCACATGATCTCGACGTCGCCGTCGCCGTCGACGTCGGCCGCCGACGGGCCGGGCTTCTGATCGTTGGTGCCGTAACCCATGTACTGGTGCTCGGTGGTCGGCCAGCCGGGCAGGAAGGTGCCGTCGCCCTTGAGGCCGAAGGTGTTGCCGCCGGTGAGAAAGATCTCTTCCGCCCCGTCACCATCGACGTCGAACAGGGTCGGCGTGTAGGGGAACCCTGCTCCCGGCGAGCTGAGGTTGACCGGCCAGCCCGCCACCAGGGCGTCGCTCGGCACGGGTGGCGCGACCGCCGCGCCGGCTGGCATCTCGGCGCCGCTCGACGGCGCCGGCGTCGCCGTCTCCAGCCTGGCCGGCGCGCCGTTCCCGGCCGGCGGCTCCCCGCCGGTCGGCGCGGCCGCGACGGGGCCCGAGGAAAAGGACATCGACCCGAGCACCACGATCGACAGCAGAACGGCCATCCGAGGTGTGCGCTTCATGGTGTTGCCTCCTTCCGCGGGCCCATGGCCCACCCGGCAGCGTGCCCATTGTAGCCGTCCCGGGTGCGGTCGGGCCGCGCCGGTCGCGCAGCGTCGAGGTAGAATCTCGCGCTCGTGGAGGCCCCGTTTCCCCATGCCGGTGAGCTCGCCGCGCTCGCGACCGCCTGCTGCTGGACGACCAGCGCCCTGGCCTTCGAGGCAGCAGGCCGGCGGGTCGGCTCGCTCGCTCTGAATCTGATCCGGCTGGTGCCGGCAGCGCTGCTGCTGGCCGCGTACTCCTGGGTGGTGCGCGGGGTGGCATTCCCTGTCGACGCCTCGGCGCACGCCTGGCTGTGGCTGTCGCTGTCGGGGCTGGTCGGCTTCACGGTGGGCGACCTCTGCCTGTTCCGGGCGTTCGTGCGGGTCGGCGCCCGCGTCTCCATGCTGCTGATGGCCACGGTGCCGCCGATCACGACCCTGCTCGGGCTGCTGATCATGGACGAGGTGCTGTCGCCGCGGCAGCTGCTCGGCATGGCCCTCGCCGTGGCCGGGGTCTCCTCGGTGGTGCTGGAGCGCCGGCCTGACGCCGCGGGACGGCCGCAGCGGCTGCCGGCCGACGGCATCCTGCTCGGGCTCGGCGGAGCGGTCGGGCAGTCGCTCGGCCTGGTCCTGTCGAAGGTCGGCATGGGCTCCTACGACGCGTTCGCCGCCACCCAGATCCGGGTGCTGGCCGGGATCGCCGGCCTGGCGGTCGTGTTCACCGTCATCGGCTGGTGGCCGCGCGTCAAGATCGCCCTCGCCGACCGGCCGGCGATGCTGCCGACCGGCATCGGGGCGTTCTTCGGTCCCTTCCTGGGGGTGTCGCTGTCGCTGGTGGCGATCAAGTACGCCTTCGCCGGGGTCGCTGCGACCCTGATGGCGCTGGTCCCGGTGCTCATCATCCCGGCGTCGGTGCTGGTGTTCGGAGAGAGGGTGTCGCGCACGGCCGTGCTCGGCGCCGTGGTGGCGGTGGCCGGCGGCGCGCTGCTCTTCTGAAGCGCCGGCGCCGGCGGCTCGGCTATGATGCGGGCCGGTCCGGGAGCTCGCCCCACGGAGGATCAGGAGATGGCGGATCTGACGGTTCATCGCTTCGACCCCGCGATACCTGCGGCACTCGGTGTCTTCGACGCGAAGCGGTACGTCGAGGAGGCCTGCAGGTGGGTCGACGCCGTGGTCGGCCCGACCGAGAAGGTCGCGCTCTCAGCGTCCGGCGGCGTCGACAGCACGACCGTCGCCTTCCTGCTCAAGGAGGCGCTCGGGGACAGGCTCCACCCGTTCTTCATCGATGACGGGCTGCGGAGGCTGATCGACGGCCGCGAGGAGTGGGAGGTCACCTCCGAGATCTTCAGGGGCTTCCCGAACTTCACGGTGATCCACACCGGCGAGCTGATCATCCCGTGGTTCGAGGGCGTCGAGGACGGCACGGCCAAGCGGGAGATGTTCCGCACCCTCTACACGCTGACCTCGAACAAGCACCTGGCCGCGCTCCGGGCGGACTGGATCGCCGACGGCACGATCCGGCCCGACATCGACATGACGGACCAGAACCGCCAGACCCAGCACAACGTCAACCTGCCCTACAGCATGAGGAAGCTCGAGCCGTTCTCGGCCCTCTACAAGCCCCACGTCCGCCGGGTGGCGATCGAGCTCGGCATGCCGCGGGAGTTCGCGATGAAGATCCCCTGCCCCGGCCCGGCGCAGCTGCTGCGCGTCGGCGGCGCCTTCAGCGCCGATAAGCTGCGGGTCTCGAGGGTGGCGACCGACGTCGTCGAGTCCATGGTCTGCGCCCAGCTCGAGAAACAGTGGGGCGAGCCCTTCCGCTACGACGAGGCGACCGGGGTGCGCAGCCCGTTCCAGTACTTCGCCACCTGCCTCGACCCCGAGATGGAGGAGCGGCCGAGCTTGAGCCGATGCGCCCAGGGCGTTCTCGGCGGCGATGCCGCCTGCTTCGAGATGAGGACCAGGGCGATGTGGATCGACCCCACCGTGGGCGCCCAGCGCAGCAAGCTCTACGCGCCGATCCTGTGGGTGAAGGGGCCGGCGGTCGACCACGCGGCCCTGACCCGGCTCTACGATGCGCTCAGCGCCGAGTCCAAGCTGCCGAGGGTCCTCTACCAGGTGCACGACTCCGGCCGTGGCGGCTACCCGGCCGCGATCAAGGTCGTGGAGAGCGACGACGTGCGCACCGCCCGCCCCTTCGCCCTCGACCACGACACCCTTGCCGGCATCGGCACGAGGATCTGCGAGCGGGCCGGGGCCTCCAAGGTCGCCTTCGACATCAGCCGCCGTCCCCCCGCGACGATCGAGCTCTTCTAGCCCGCGTTTCTCACCGCCCTCCTGAATCGAGGCGAGGGTGACCGGTGGGCCGCGCTCGAGCGAAGTGACGGCGGAGCTCCGGGGCCGGCCTACTGGGCCGGCCTCGGGTACCCGACCGGGTGGTTCAGGAGCGGGTACTGGCTGTCCGTGAGCTTGAGCAGGCTCCTGATGAGCTCCCTGTTCATGCTGGCCCGCGGCCGCGTGGCGAGTCCGGTTCCCGCGCAGAACAGCGAGATGTTCTGCGACACGATGCCGGTGTCGATGGCGGCGAGCTCCAGCTTCATCTCCTGGGTGCCGCGCGTGAATCGCGAGATGTCCGAGACCAGAACGAGCAGGACGGGTGCGGCCTGGGGCGCGCCGCCAGGGTAACCGGCGGTGGGCGTCGCGGGGGGGCCGGTCTTGGCCTCTCCCGGCGGCGCAGCCGGTGGTGGCGGCGGGCTGGGGGGTGCCGCCTCGGGGCGCCTTGTCACCTCTGCCCGCACGTCGCCGGCGAACACGAGCCGCAGCGCGTGCTGCCGGGCGTCGTAGAGGTATGCGCCGTCATCGTTGAAGACATAGACGTCGACGTCCTGCGCGTTCATCGCCGACGGCGCGGTGCGCTTCCCGATGTCCGGGCGATTGATGCCGTTGGCGGCCCACAGCAGGTCGGAGAGGTCCTGGCGCCTCAGCTCCTGATCGGACCACTCCGTCGCCGAGGCACGGCGCGACAGCGCCTCCATGACGGCGACGCCCCGCTTGAGGTCGGGCGGATCGAGCGCCAGGGTCGTCGTCTCCTGCGTCGCGGTCTCTGCGACCGCGCCAACCAGGAGCAGTGAAGCCACCAGCATGCCGCGCTGCGATCTCGTTCGCACTGCAGGCCCTCCTTGTCCTCCCCCATTCTGCCACCGCGCCGGGTGCCCGTCCTATGACCGATCGGGGCGGGCGGAACGACAGCTCGCAGGGGGTGACAACGGCGGCGGGCGACCATGGCTTCCGAGCCGCCCCGGTCGCGAGCGCGAGGGTTGCGGAGGGTGCCGCCGCGGCCGAGCTCGTCACCATCATGCGCTTCGACTCGCTGGCCGCCGTCCGGGAGCTCGCCGGCGAGGCCAACGAGCAGAACCTCGATCGACTCGCCGCGGAGAGGTCATCAACGTCCGCTGCGCGTCACCGTTCGCGGTGGGGCGCCGGCGCCGCGCGCCGGATCCTCACTCGTAAAGCGAGTCGATGAGCTCCGCGTAGTGAGCGGCGACGGCGGCGCGCCGGACCTTGAGCGTCGGCGTCAGCTCCCCGGAGTCGACGACGAACGGCTCGGCGAGCAGGGCGAACCGCTTCACCTGCTCGAAGGAGGCCAGCTCGCGGTTGACCTCGTCCACCCGAGCCTGGACCAGCGCCACCAGCTCGGGCCGGCCCACCAGCTCCGCGGGCGATGACCACGCGAGGCCGAGGCGGCGGGCCTCGGCCTCGAGCGCCGGGAACGAGGGCACGACCAGCGCCACCACGAACTTGCGCAGGTCGCCGACGACCACCGCCTGCTCGATCGGCGGCCGCGTGGTGAGCATGGCCTCGATCGCCTGCGGCGCGATGTACTTGCCGGTGGAGGTCTTGATCAGGTCCTTGACGCGCCCGGTGATGACGATGCAGCCAGTCTCGTCGATGGCACCGGCGTCGCCGGTTGAGAACCAGCCGTCGCGAAAGGCCTCGGCGGTGGCCTCCGGCTTGCGGTAGTAGCCCGCCATCACGGTCGGGCCCTTGACCAGGATCTCGTCGCTGCCGCCGATCGCGACCTCGACCCGCGGCATCGGCCGGCCAACCGTGCCGAGCCGGTAGCCGACCCGGTCGTGGAAGGACACGGTCGCCGTCGTCTCGGTGAGGCCGTAGCCGTGCGCGATGTGGACCCCCACCGCGTGGAAGAACTCCTCGACCTCGCGGCCCAGGGGCGCGCCGGCGCACGGGACCAGGCGCAGCCGGCCGCCGAGAATGCCCCGGACCTTGGCCAGCACCAGGCGGTCGGCGAGGCCATGCTCGAGGGCGAGCAGCGGCGACGGCTCGCGCCCCTGGTTGCGCCGCGCCGCCGCCTCGCGGCCGACCCGGACCGCCCAGTCGAACAGTCCGCGCCGCACCGCACTCGCCGACGACGCCCGGTCGTGCACTGCCGAGTGGACCTTCTCGAGCAGCCGGGGCACCGTGCACAGGCAGGTCGGCCGCACCTCCTGCAGGACCTCGATCACCTGCGTCGGGTCGTCGAGGTAGCTCACCGTGATGCCGCGATAGATGCAGTAGGTGGTCCAGCAGCGCTCGAAGACGTGGCTCAACGGCAGGAAGCACAGCGAGCTGTCGGCCTCGGTGATCTCGGGCAGGCGCTCGTCGTGGATCTCCATGGCCGCCATCAGGTTGGCCTGGGTGAGCATGACGCCCTTGGGCTCGCCGGTCGTGCCGGAGGTGTAGATGATCGTCAGCAGGTCCTCGGGCGCCACCCGCCCGAGCCGCAGCTCGATCTCGGCCGACCTCGACGAGGCGGCTCCGCGCTCGCAGAGGGCGGAGAAGCTCGTCTCCCGGGCCGCCGGGTCCAGCGCCGCCGCCGAGTCGAAGCACACCACCTGCAGCGGGCGGTGCCTAGCCGCGATCTCGCGCGCCGTCGCCAGCGCCCGGCCGCCGTCGACGAGCAGCAGGTCGATCTCGGCGTCGCGCACGATGTAGGCGGCCTGGGCGACCGTGAGGGTCGGGTAGATCGGCACCGGCACTGCGCAGGCGGACTGGATGGCGAGGTCGGCGAGGGTCCACTCGGGCCGGTTGGCGGCGATGATGCCGACCCGCGCTCCCGCCGCCACATCGAGCTCGATGAGGCCCGCGGCGGCCGCCCGCGCCGTGCGGTCGACCTCGCCCCCGGTCAGCTCCCGCCAGCCCCCGTCGTGCCGCCCCCGCAGCGCGATCCGCTCGGGGTCCGCGGCCAGCCGCTTGCGGATCAGGGCAACCATGTGTCGAGCCGGCATGCCAATCCGCCCCTTCTCGCCTGCAGCGCGACGGCGGGGATGTCGCCCGCGCGCTCGCGGCGATGGCGTTCACGCTGCTCGAGGATCGCACGATCCAGGCTCGATTGCACGGCCGACTCGGCCCGCGCCTGGCCGGCACTGCCGGCGAGCAGGCAGACGGACAGGACGGATGCGAGCACGCGCGCTCTGCCCACGGCCGGCTCCCCTTGTTCATGCCGCGCCGGGGTGCGGCACGCGCGGTGGATTTGGCACCGGGAACCCGCCCACCCACCGCGACTTTTCCCGCCCGCCGGCGCAGCTCGTCGCGAATCCGAGGCCCGCCGAGTGGTCGCGCCGCGAGCCCGGTCGCCGTGGGCTGGCCTGCAGCCAGCCGCCGGGGGCCGACGGCGCTCCGGCGCCCGTCGGAATGCTCGCGGCGAGGTCGAGGGTTGGGAAGAGTGCCCGCCGCGCCTCGCATCCACGCGCTGTCCGATGGCCCGCCTGGTCGGGGCATCCATGGCCCGGTCGACGGCGGGCGCGGGCCGGCGGCGACAAGGAGCATCCGATGCCGCACTTCAAGTACCTGATCGTGGGCGCCGGGATGACCGGCGATGCAGCGGTGACCGGGATCCGCGAGGTCGATCCGAGCGGCTCGATCGCCCTGATCGGCGACGAGACCGACCGGCCGTACAACCGGCCGCCGCTGTCAAAGGCGCTGTGGAAGGGGGAGCCCCTGGACAGCGTCTGGCGGAGCGCGGGGGATCGCGGCGCCGAGCTCCTGCTCGGCCGGCGCATCGTCGCGCTGGATCCGGCGGCCAGGAAGGCGACCGACGACCACGGAGCCGGCTACACCTACGAGAAGCTGCTGCTGGCGACCGGTGGCGCCCCGCGCCGGCTCCCGTTCGGCGGCGACCACGTCGTCTACCTGCGGACGCTCGCGGACTACCGGCGGCTGCGCGCACTTGCCGACGAACGCCGGCGGTTCGCGGTCATCGGCGGCGGCTTCATCGGCGCCGAGATCGCCGCCGGCCTGGCCATGAATGCCAGGGAGGTCACGGTCGTCTTCCCTGAGGAAGGTCTCGGAGGCCGGGTCTTCCCGCGCGATCTCGGCCGCAACCTGAATGGCTACTACCATGAGAAGGGGGTTCGCGTTCTGGCGGAGCACGCCGTGGTGGGAGTGACGCCGCGCGGCGAAGGCGTGGCGCTCGAGGTGCGCCCGGCCGGCGGCGGCGCCGTGCGCGAGATTCTGGTGGACGGCGTGGTCGCCGGGATCGGGATCCGCCCGAACGTGGACCTGGCCGCGGCCGCCGGCCTGGAGGTTGGCGACGGGATACTCGTTGACGAGCTGCTGAGGACGTCGCATCCCGACGTCTTCGCGGCTGGGGACGTTGCCTCGTTCCCCAGCCCGGCACTCGGCAAGCGAGTCCGGGTCGAGCACGAGGACAACGCGAACACCATGGGCCAGGCTGCGGGGCGCTCCATGGCCGGCGCAGCCGAGCCGTACCGCCACCTGCCGTTCTTCTACTCGGACCTGTTCGATCTCGGTTACGAGGCGGTGGGAGAGACCGATGCCCGTCTCGAGGTGGTTGCTGACTGGAAGACGCCCTATCGCGAGGGCGTCCTCTACTATCTGGAGGACGACCGGGTCCGGGGCGTGCTGCTGTGGAACGTGTGGGGCCAGGTCGACGCGGCGCGCCGCCTGATCGCTGAAGGCAGGGCCTTCCGCCCGGCGGACCTGAAGGGGCGCCTGCCCGCGGCGTAGAGACGCTAGAGCTGTCACCCTTTCCCTCACCGGCGTTCGGCTCCCTGGGGAACGGCGGCGGCACCACGGTCGCGGCCGACACGTCAGCCGCCAGCGAGCACCTCATCGTCGGCATCTGATCTGGCGAGCAACCGCCTCGCGCTGGGCGGGCCGGCGAGTGAGGCCGGGGCGGCGGCCGATCGAGGTCGCGCCGCGCGGGTTCGTGCATAATCCGGGCTGAGATGTCAGACGTCATGCAGCGCCTCGACGCGATCGAGCGGGTGCGGCTGGCGCAGCTGCCGACGCCGGTCGTCGAGGCGCCGCGGCTCGCCGCGCACGCCGGCCTCGCCCGCCTGCTGATCAAGCGCGACGACATGACCGGGCTCGCCCTCGGTGGCAACAAGGCGCGCAAGCTCGAGTACGACCTCGCCGCGGCCGTGCGCTCCGGCAGCGACCTGCTGGTCACGGTCGGCGGCACCCAGTCCAACCATGCGGCAATGACCGCGGCCGCGGGCCGGCGACTCGGGCTCGACGCCAAGCTGGTCCTGGGCGGCCCGGACTTCGCGAGCTTCGGCGGCAACCTGGCGCTGGACGTGCTCTACGGCGCCGAGATCCGCTACTTGGTCGACGACGACGACAACGACTCGCTGGCGGCCGCCATGGAGGAGTGGGTGCGCGAGCTGCGCGCCGCCGGCCGCCGGCCGTTCGCGGTGCCGCTGGGCGGCAGCACCGGCGCCGGAGCGCTCGGCTACGTGCAGGCAGTCCGGGAGCTGGCCGCACAGCTCGGCGACGGGCCGCTGCAGATCATCACCGCGGTCGGCTCGTGCGGCACTTTCGCCGGCCTCAATCTCGGCGCACGGCTGTTCCTGCCCCGGGCGCGGGTGTTCGGGATCAGCGTCTCCCGCAGCGCCGGCGAGATCAGGCGGCGCACGCTCGAGCTGGTGGCCGAGGCGGCGCGGCTGCTCGGGGCGGAGGTGCCGGTCTCCCCCGGTGAGCTCGCGTGCTTCGACGACTACGGCGGCGACTACGGCGTTCCCACCGCTGCGGGCGACGACGCAATCCGCCTGGCGGCGCGGCTCGAAGGCCTCGTCCTCGACCCGGTCTACACCGGCAAGTCGATGAGCGGCCTGCTCGACCTCGCGCGTCGCGGCGTGCTCGACCCGGGGGTGACGGCCGTCTTCCTCCACACCGGAGGCCTGCCGATCGTGTTCGCCTTCGAGGATGCCGTCCGGCCGCTGGCCGAGTGCACGAAGATCCGGCGGTGAAGCGATGAGCCGGTTCCACCGAGTGCTCGTTCCTGCCTTCGGTTTCGCGGCCGCGCTGGTCGCCGGTGCGCCTGCGGCGGCCGGGACGTGTGACGCCGCAGCCGTCGCCGCTCTCGTCGCGCAGCTCGACGCCGACGGCGGCGCCGCCCGCTGGGAGGCGGCGGCCTCGCTCGGCGGCTGCGGCGCCGCCGCGCTGCCGGCCCTCGAGGCGGCCTGCGCTGACGACCGCGCTCGCGTCCGGCAGGGCGCGGCGCGCGCCCTCGGCCTGGTCGGGCCGGAGGCCGCCGCCGCGGTGCCGGAGCTCACAGCGGCGCTGGCCGACCCCGAGCCGGCGGTGCGCGAGAGCGCGGCCGACGCGCTCGGCCGGATCGGGCCGGCCGCGGCATCGGCGATCGCCCCCTTGATCGCCACCTTCGCCGGCGAGGACCCCTCCCTCGCCGGCGTGGCCGCAGTCGCGCTCGGCCGGCTCGGTGGCGCCGGAGTGCCCGCGCTCAGCGAGGCGCTCGGCGACGCCCGCGACAGCGTGCGCTTCTCCGCCGCCATCGCCCTCGGCCGCCTCGGCCCGGCCGCTTCTGCCGCAGCTCCGGCGCTGGCGCGAGCGCTCGGCGACCGCGACGCGAGGGTGCGGAGCTGCGCCGCGGCGGCCATCGGCGCGATCGGAGCCGGGGCGGCCGCCGCGGTGCCGGCGCTCGTCAAGGCGCTGCCCGACCGCGACGAGGACGTGCGGCGCGCGGCGCGGATCGCGGTGGCCGCGATCGCCCCATCCTATCGGGCGGCGCCGCCGCCCCGCGACGAGGTCGTGGCGACGATCGATGGGCTCGTCCCGAGGCTGATGTTGGAGCACCGCGTCCCCGGCGTCGCGATCGCTCTGATCGACGGGGGCGAGGTCGCGTGGTCGAAGGCGTACGGCGTGAGCGATGCCGACAAGGGGACGCCGGTCACGAGCGAGACCCTGTTCGAGGCCGCCTCGATGAGCAAGCCGGTGTTCGCAATTCTCACGCTGCAGCTCGTCGACGGTGGCCTGCTCGACCTCGACCGGCCGCTCGCCGAGTACGGGGGCGAGCTCTATGCGCCGGGCGACGAAAGCTGGCGGCGCATCACCGCGCGGATGGCGCTCGCGCACACGACCGGGCTTCCCAACTGGCGTCCCGGCGAGGAGGAGCGCGAGGGCCCGCTGCCCCTGCTGTTCGCGCCTGGCGCGCGCTTCGGCTACTCCGGCGAGGGCGTCTTCTACCTGCAGCGGGTCGTCGAGGGCCTCACCGGCCGGCCGCTCGACGTGCTCGCCCGCACGTCCCTCTTCGATTGCCTCGGCCTGGACGGCTCGAGCTTCGCCTGGAGTCCGGACCTCGACCGCGTGCTGGCCGGCGGCCACGGCGAGGATGGGAGCCCCCTCACGAGGTCGCGGTACACCCATCCGAACGCGGCCTACACGCTCTACACCACCGCCGGGGAGTACGCCCGGATCATGGTCGAGGTGATGAAAGCGGCGCGCGGCGACTCGGAGGTGCTGTCGCAGACGTCGGCGCGCGAGATGCTGCGGGACCAGGTCGCGCTCGACGCGCGGGACCCGATCGAGCGGCCCTTCTCCGGCGAGGGCCGCGCCGTGCTGTGGGGGCTCGGCTGGTCGCTCAACACCACGGCCGGCGGCGAGGTCTTCCACCACAGCGGCGCTAACCGCACCGGCTTCCGCTGCTTCAGCCAGTTCTCGCTCGAGCGGGGCTCGGGCCTGGTCATCATGACCAACTCACTCGGCGGCGGCGAGTTGTGGACGCGGCTGGTCGCGACGGTCGGGGACTGGTGAGCCGACGGCCTCAGGCCTTGCCGACCGTGCAACGCGACGGCCCATCGATCACCACCTGTCTGGCACGGGTTCCGACCTGTTCGGGAAGCTGGCCGATCCACTGCCTTCGGCGGTCCCGCTGTGAGAGATCGCAATCCTGCTCGCTCCTGCCCTCAGAAGATACTGGACTGCAACACAATATTTGACAAGATCCAGTTTTTGACTGATACTAGATGGATGAATGACGCCTCAGCCGATCTGCTTCGACGACACGGTGTCCACGTGACGGCTCAACGCCTGGCCGTCCTGGCGGCGGTGTCGGGTCGACCCCACGCCACGGCGGACGACGTCGCCAAGGTGGTACGGGCCGAGATCGGCGTCATCTCCCGCCAGGCGGTGTACGACGCCCTCGGCATGCTGGCTGACAAAGGTCTCATCCGGCGCATCCAGCCCGCCGGATCGCCGGCGCGCTACGAGGGCAGGACTGCCGACAACCACCACCACCTGATCTGCCGCGCCTGCGGCCGGATGGTCGATGTCGACTGCGCAGTCGGTGCCGCACCATGCCTGACCCCTGCCGACGACGCGGGCTACGAGATCGACGAGGCCGAGGTGGTCTACTGGGGCCGCTGCCCCGAGTGCCTCGCCCAGACCCCGGGAGGGTCGGGGACCGACGAGGGCGGCGTCCGTGTCCGGCGCGTTCCGCAGACACGTGACGACAACGACGCAGGCCAAGCTGCAACCGACGATCAAATCGACCAACGGGAAGGAGAACCGACATGTCAGACGAATCCAGCAAGTGCCCGGTGACAGGCGGACAGCACAAGAGGGCGACGACCAACCGCGACTGGTGGCCGGATCAGCTCAACCTGAAGATCCTCCACCAGAACTCTCCCGTGCGCGATCCGATGGGCAAGGAGTTCAACTATGCCGAGGAGTTCAAGAGCCTCGACCTGGCTGCCGTGAAGAAGGACCTCTACGCGCTGATGACCGACTCGCAGGACTGGTGGCCGGCGGACTACGGCCACTATGGAGGCCTGTTCATCCGGATGGCGTGGCACAGCGCCGGCACGTATCGCATCAGCGACGGCCGCGGCGGCGCCTCCTCCGGCACGCAGCGCTTCGCGCCGCTCAACAGCTGGCCCGACAACGCCAACCTCGACAAGGCCCGCCGGCTGCTGTGGCCGATCAAGCAGAAGTACGGCCGCAGGATCTCCTGGGCCGACCTGATGATCCTGGCCGGCAACTGTGCATTGGAGTCGATGGGTTTCAAGACCTTCGGCTTCGCCGGCGGGCGCGAGGACGTCTGGGAGCCGGAGGAGGACATCGACTGGGGCACCGAGGCCCGGTGGCTCGGCGACCAGCGCTACAGCGGCGACCGGGTGCTCGAGAACCCGTACGGCGCCGTGCAGATGGGCCTGATCTACGTGAACCCTGAGGGGCCGAACGGCCAGCCGGACCCGGTCGCCTCAGGCCGCGACATCCGCGAGACCTTCGCGCGCATGGCCATGAACGACGAGGAAACGGTCGCGCTCACCGCCGGCGGACACACCTTTGGCAAGTGCCACGGCGCCGCCTCGGACGCGCAGTACATCGGTCGGGAGCCCGAAGGCGCTTCCCTCGAGGAGCAGGGCCTGGGCTGGAAGAACAGCTTCGGCAGCGGCAAGGCCGGCGACACGATCACCAGCGGGCTCGAAGGCGCCTGGACACCGAACCCGACAAAGTGGGACACGGGCTACTTCGACATGCTGTTCGGCTACGAGTGGGAGCTGGTGAAGAGCCCCGCCGGTCACTGGCAGTGGCAGGCGAAGGATGTCGCCGACGAGCACATGGTGCCCGACGCGCACGACCCTTCGAAGAAGCACCCGCCGATCATGACCACCGCGGACATGGCGATGCGGATGGACCCCACTTACGAGAAGATCTCGCGCCGCTTCCACGCCAACCCCGAGCAGTTCGCCAACGCCTTCGCGCGGGCTTGGTTCAAGCTCACCCACCGCGACATGGGCCCGATCTCGCGCTACCTCGGCCCGGAGGTCCCGAGCGAGGAGCTGATCTGGCAGGACCCGGTCCCCGCGGTCGATCACGAGCTGATCGGACCGCGCGACATCTCCACCCTCAAGCGCAGGATCCTGGGATCGAAGCTCTCCATCGCACAGCTGGTGACAACCGCCTGGGCGTCAGCGTCGACCTTCCGCAACTCCGACAAGCGGGGCGGGGCGAACGGGGCGCGGATCCGCCTGGCGCCGCAGAAGGACTGGGAGGTGAACCAGCCGGCCCAGCTGGCGGCGGTGCTCAAGGTCCTGGAGCGGATCCAGAACAGCTTCAACCGCTCGCGGTCCGGCGGCAAGCGGGTTTCGCTCGCCGACCTGATCGTCCTCGGCGGCTGCGCCGCCGTCGAGCAGGCGGCGAGGAACGCCGGCTTCGATGTGAAGGTCCCCTTCACGCCCGGGCGGACGGACGCCTCGCAGGAACAGACCGATATCAGCTCGTTCGCGGTGCTCGAGCTCAAGGCGGACGGCTTCCGCAACTATCTCGCCGGCGGCTTCCGGCGTCCGGCCGAGCACCTGCTGGTGGATCGCGCGCAGCTGCTGACGCTGACCGCTCCCGAGATGACGGTGCTCGTCGGCGGCCTGCGCGTGCTCGGCGCCAACCACGGCGGGTCGAAGCACGGCGTCTTCACCGACCGGCCCGGGGCCCTGAGCAACGACTTCTTCGTCAACCTCTTGGACATGGGCACCGAGTGGAAGGAGGCCGCGGACGGCACCTTCGTGGGCCTCGATCGCGCGACCGGAGAGCCCCGGTGGACCGGCACCCGCGTCGACCTGGTCTTCGGCTCGAACTCCGAGCTGCGGGCGCTGGCCGAGGTCTACGCCTGTGACGACGCCGGGGAGAAGTTCGTGCGCGACTTCGTGGCGGCCTGGGACAAAATCATGAACATCGATCGTTTTGACCTTCGCTGATCCTCACAAATGGGATTCCGGTGGGCCCCGGCGTTGAACCGCCGGGGCCCCCGACGGATCCGGCGTGTTCGCTGCGGCATCGACGTTTCGGGGCGCCGGAGGGCGTCCCTATAATCGTGGTGACATGGCGTTCGACCGGGAACCGCCGTCACTGTTCGAGCGTGGCCGCTACGGCAGCATGGCGGCTGCCCCCGACCTCCAGGGAGGCCGTCAGTCCGGAGGCGGCCTGAGCGTCCTCTGGCGGTACCTGCGACCGCACCGCGGGCTGGTCGCGCTCACGCTGCTGCTCGCCGGCCTCGCCCAGGTGCTGACGCTCGTCGACCCACTGATCTTCGGGAAGATCATCGACGACTACGTGCTCAATCCCCGGGGCCGCCCGGAGTCGGAGCTCGTCCGCGGCGTGCTCTTCTGGCTGGGCGTGGCCGTGGCCGTGGCGCTCGCCTCCCGCGCCGCGACCACCGTCCAGGAGTACGTGCTGCGGCTCGTCGTCGCCAGGGCCGGGACGGAGATGTTCAACGACGGCGTCAAGCAGACGCTGCGGCTGTCGTTCGTGGACCTCCAGGAGCGCACCAGCGGCGAGACGATGGGGCTGCTCCAGAAGGTGCGGTTCGACAGCGAGCGCTTCATCGACGCGGCGGTGAGCATCCTCTACTCGTCCTTCGTCGGGCTCGGCTTCGTCGTCTGGTACGGCGTGACCCGGCACTGGCTGCTGATCCCGGTGTTCGCCATTGGAGTGGTGGTGCTGGGGGGCATCACGGGGACGCTCAGCCGGAAGATCAAGACCGTGCAGCGGTCGATCGTCCGCGAGACCGCGCGCCTGTCCGGGACGATCACGGAGTCGCTGCGCAACATCGAGCTGGTGAAGAGCCTCGGGCTGACCTGGCCCGAGATCCGGCGCCTCCAGGGCTACACCCGGCAGATTCTCGACCTCGAGATGGACAAGGTCCGCCAGATCCGCGCCCTCTCGTTCCTGCAGGGCACCCTTGTCAACGTCCTCCGCCAGTCGATCCTCTTCATCCTGCTGTGGCTCATCTTTCGCGACGTCCTCTCGGCCGGCGAGCTGATCTCGTTCCAGCTCATCCTCGGCACGATCTTCGGCCCGCTGCAGCAGCTCGGGCGGGTCATCCTCAGCTACCGGGAGTCCGAGGCGTCGCTGCAGTCGTTCGACCGGCTCATGCAGGCGCCGATCGAGAGGCGGCCCGACGAGCCCGTGGAGATCGGCGAGATCGAGCGGCTGCGGTTCGATGACGTGGTCTTCCGCTACCGGGGTGCGACCGAGAACGCGATCGACCACATCAGCTTCGAGCTCCGGCTCGGCGACACCATCGCCTTCGCAGGGCCGTCGGGCTCGGGCAAGTCGACGCTGGTCAAGCTCCTCCTCGGGCTGTACGCACCGAGCAGTGGTGTCGTCTCCGTGGACGGGGTCCCGATCAACCAGCTTCGCTACAACCGCATCCGCCGGCAGATCGGCTTCGTCGCCCAGGACCCCCAGCTGTTCTCCGGCACGATCCGGGAGAACCTGCAGCTCGTGAAGCCGACGGCAACTGACGGGGAGATGCTCGAGGTGATGCACCGCGCCGCGGCGGGCCAGCTGCTGGAGCGGTCGGGCGAGGGCCTCGACACGCGCATTGGAGAGGGCGGGCTGCGGGTCTCGGGCGGGGAGCGCCAGCGCCTCTCCATCGCCCGCGCGCTGCTGCGCGAGCCTCGGATGTTCCTCTTCGACGAGGCGACGTCGGCGCTGGACTCGATCACCGAGCAGGAGATCGCGGCCACCCTGCGCACGGTGTCACGAAGCCGGCAGCAGATGGTGATCCTGATCGCGCACCGCCTGAGCACGATCGCTCACGCGGACGCGATCTACGTGCTCGAGCGGGGTCGTGTCGTCGAGACCGGCAGCCACGATGCGCTGGTCGCGGCGCAGGGGCTCTACGCCGCGATGTGGCGGCAGCAGGTCGGTGAGCGCGAGTCGCGGCCCGTCTCAGTAGCCGACGATGCCACAGCCCGGTCGTTCCGGGCACAGTCGTGCTAACCTCAACGGTGGTTCGGTAGCCGTGATGAACAGGAACAGCGATGCTCGATGGAGGCTCGCATGAAAGTCGTGTTGATGACTGTGTGCGTCGTGATGGTGGCGGCGTTCGCCCTGTGCGAGTCGCCGGGAGATTTCGAGAAGCAGCGGCAGATCGAGGTCCAGGGAAAGCCGGGGGATTTCAGCATCCCGGACGGCAAGCTGCTCGTCGACACCTACTCCGGTGAGCTCACGTCGGCCTCTCCGCTGTGGGACCGGGTCTACCTGTGCGACGTGTCGCCTGCCTGCGCCGCGTCCTGCGACGACTCGAGCCAGAACGGGGAGTACTACGAGGTGATCCCGATTGGCGTCACGGCGGTCGAAAACCTGGAGTGCGCGGTCACGGCGTCGACGATGAGTGACACGACGATGTACGTGTACTGCGACCCGTTCGAGCCGGCCAACCCGTTCGCCAACGTCGTCGCCTGGGACGACGATGACGGCACCGGAAACTGGAGCGCCTTCACCGCCGCCGACGGCGTGACGCTCCAGCCCGGTCAGACCTACTACCTCGTGCTCAGCACGTTTACCCCTGGCATCACCGGCACCTTCACGATCGACTTCACCAGCGCCACCGTGCACGTGGTCCCGGTCGAGCTGCAGGCCTTCAGCGTCGAGTGACCGCGGGCGGCGTCCCGGCCGCGCGGCGCCCCGTCACGACGCACGCGGCGTCCGCTGCACTGTGCGTGAGGGAGGCCGCGCCTGGGGCAACCGTGACCGAGCGGATGGCGCCGGACCAAGGTGCTGCATCTCTCACGACGGTGCCGCCGCTCCCCGCTGGCGGGTGGTCGGGAATCGAGGACTGGTGAGCCGGCGCCGTCAGACCTTGTAGACCCTGAAGTCGCAGACCGTCCCGCCCTCCATGATGGTCGAGGTGCGCTGCATCCGCAGGTTGTCGGTGACCGCACGCAACTCGGCATCGTCGGTGCTGCATGCGACGAGGTAGCCGACCGAGAAGTGGCGCTCCCGGAAGTAACGCGCCCACTCGCACGCCCTGATGTGGAGGACCACCTCGCTGTCCGACGCCCGGACCACCTCGTCGTCGCTGCCGGCAGTCGATGGTAGACTCCGCTGGTGCGTTCGCCGGCGCGAGACGCCCTCTCACGACGGCGTGGCCAGCGTGATCGAGGGCGGCGTCGCGGAGCGGTCAGCCGGGTTGGGGGAGAGCTGACGTGATCCTTGGGATCGGCTGCGATCTGGTCGAGGTGAGGCGGGTCGAGCGCCAGCTCGAGAGCGAGGGACGGGGCTTCCTCGAGCAGCTGTTCACGCCCGGCGAGATCGCGTACTGCGAGGCCAAGCGCTACCCGGCCCGGCACCTGTCGGCGCGCCTCGCTGCCAAGGAGGCGGTGTTCAAGGCCCTCGCCCTCGACCGCAGCGAGGGCTTCCTTTGGAAGCAGGCGGAGGTCCGCAGCGACGTGGCCGGGCGGCCTTCGCTCGTGCTGCACGGCCGGCTGCGCGAGCTCGCCGACGGGCGGGGCGTTCGCTCGGTGCACGTCGCGCTGTCGCATACCGACTCCGTTGCGGCCGCCAACGTCGTGCTCGAGGCCTGAGCGGCATCACTGATTCGAGGAGGACCGGCAGGGTGAGCAACATCGGGAGCTACGAGGAGCGGCTGCAGAGCTTCGACTGGTCGATCGCGGAGCGGGAGCTCGGCTACCGCGCCGGCGACGTCATCAACATCGGCTACCACTGCAGCGACCGGATCTGTCAGCTCGGCCAGGGCGGCAAGCCGGCGCTGCTGTGGGAGGACCACCAGGGCCACGAGAAGCGCTTCACCTTCGACGACCTTAGGGTGCTGTCGAACACCATCGCCGCCTTCCTGGTGCGGCTCGGAGTGGAGCCGGGCGAGCGCGTCTGCCTGTTCATGGACCGCGTGCCCGAGCTCTACATCGGCTTCCTCGGAGTCCTCAAGATGGGCGGGATCGTTCAGCCCCTGTTCTCGGCGTTCCGCGAGGACTCGCTCGTGACCCGCCTTAAGGACGCGGGGACCTGCGTGGTCATCACCCAGCGCAAGCACCTGCCGGTGGTGCGCAGGACGCGCGAGCAGCTGCCCAGCCTGCGCCAGATCGTGGTCGTGGACAGCGAGGGCGCTCAGCTCAAGGCCGGAGAGGTGGCGTTCGACCTCGCGGGCGAGCCGCGGGTGGAGGCGTTCGACGTCTTTCCCTCGACCGCCGAGACGCCGTCGGTGCTGCACTACACCTCGGGCACCACCGGCCAGCCCAAGGGCGCCCAGCACGTGCACTACTCGCTGATCTCGCAGTACCTGACGACCAAGTGGGTGCTCGATCTGCAGGCGGACGACATCTACTGGTGCAACGCCGACCCGGGCTGGGTGACCGGCACCTCGTACGGGATCATCGGCCCGTGGGCCAACGGGGCCACGCAGGCGGTGCTCGACGCGGGCTTCAGCGCCCCGCGCTGGTACGCGTTCCTACAGAAGTACCGGGTCACGGTGTGGTACTCGGCGCCGACCGCGATCCGCCTCCTGATGCGCGAGGGCACCGAGCTGGTGCGCGGCTACGACCTCAGCGCGCTGCGTCACCTGGCCAGCGTCGGCGAGCCACTCAACGCCGAGGCCGTGCTGTGGTCGAAGGAGGCCTTCGGGCGGCCCTTCCACGACACCTATTGGCAGACCGAGACCGGCTGCATCGTGGTCACCAACCTGCCCGGCATGCCGATCAAGCCGGGCTCGATGGGCAAGCCGTTCCCTGGCATCACCGCCGCCGTCGTCGACCTCAAGACGTCCGAACCGCTCGACCAGCCCGGCGCGGTCGGGCTGATCGGCCTCAGGCCGGGCTGGCCGTCGATGATCCGCGGCTACTGGAACAACCCTGTCGGCTACGCCGGCAAGTTCAAGAACGGCTGGTACCTGACCGGTGACCGCGCCAGCAAGGACAACGACGGCTACTTCTGGTTCGTCGGCCGCGACGACGACGTCATCAACACCGGCGGGCACCTGGTCGGGCCATTCGAGATCGAGAGCGCGCTGCTCGAGCACCCGGCGGTGGCCGAGTCGGCGGCGGTGGCCACGCCCGATCCGACCAACATGGAGGTGGTCAAGGCCTTCGTGACCCTCAAGAAGGGCCACGAGGGCAGCGACGATCTCGAGCTGGAGATCATGAACTTCATCCGCAAGAGGCTCTCGCCCCTTGCCATGCCGCAGAAGATCCAGTTCGTCGCGGGCCTGCCCAAGACCCGCAGCGGCAAGATCATGCGGCGGGTGCTGCGGGCGCAGGAGTTCGGGGAGCCGGTCGGGGACATATCGACGCTGATGGACGAGTGACGCCATTTCACGAGACGGCAGCAGCCAATGGGGGACACGATGGACGAGATGGAGCGGACCATTCTGGAGTATGTGGCCAAGGAGTACCTGGAGGAGGACGACGATCGGGAGGTGACGGTCGACACCCCACTGATCTCGGGCGGCATCGTCGACTCGTTCTCGATGGTGTCGCTCAAGTGCTTCCTGGAGAAGAAGTATGGAATCCAGATCCCGGACGCCGACGCCTCGGCGGACGCCTTCGACACCGTCAGCAGCATCTGCGCCCTGGTGAGGAGATTCAGGCCGAACTGATGGAGCACGCGGGCGGCGGGCGCCGTCCGCCGGCTCCCGTCCGGTCGCGACGCGGCGGCCTCGCGCGCGGCCGCAACGAGGAGGAGACAATGGCTTTTTCGCAAGCGGCCCGTGACTGGTACCACCGGGAAATTGCCGGAATCCGTGACGCCGGCCTGTACAAGGAGGAGCGTTTCATCCACTCCCTGCAGGACGCGGACATCGAGGTCGAGTTTCCGGCCGGCGCGTCGCCCGCCCGGGTCATCAACCTGTGCGCCAACAACTACCTCGGGCTGTCGAGCCACCCCGAGGTGATCGCCGCCGCGCACGAGGGCCTCGACCACCGCGGTTACGGCCTGTCGTCGGTGCGCTTCATCTGCGGCACCCAGGACATCCACCGCGAGCTCGAGCGCAAGCTGACCGCCTTCCTCGGCACCGAGGACACCCTGCTCTTCCCGTCCTGCATGGACGCCAACGCCGGGGTCTTCGAGGCGGTCCTCAACGAGCAGGACGTGATGATCGCCGACCGCCTGGTGCACGCCTCGATCGTCGACGGCATGCGGCTGTGCAAGGCGATGCAGGACACCTACAAGCACGCCGACATGGGCCACCTCGAGGAGAAGCTGGTCGAGCACCAGGACAAGCGCTTCCGGCTGATCATCACCGACGGCGTGTTCTCGATGGACGGCGATCTCGCCCCGCTCGACCAGATCGTCGCGCTCGCCGAGAAGCACAACGCGATGGTGTTCGTCGACGACTCCCACGCCTCCGGCTACATCGGCAAGACCGGCCGCGGCACGCACGAGCACTTCGGTGTCCTGGGCAAGATCGACATCATCACCACCACCCTCGGCAAGGCGCTCGGCGGCGCCTCCGGCGGCTGCGTCAGCGGCCGCGCCGAGCTGGTCGAGATGTGCCGCCAGCGGGCCCGCCCCTACCTGTTCTCGAACACCGTGGCGCCGGTGATCGTCAGCGGCGCGCTCAAGGTGCTCGAGCTGATCTCGGCCTCGACCGAGCGCCGGGACAAGCTGGAGGAGAACACCCGTTACTGGCGCAATCTCCTGACCGATGCCGGCTTCGACATCAAGAAGGGCTCGAGCTCGATCGTCCCGGTCATGCTCTACAACGCCAAGCTCGCCCAGGACGTGGCCCGCGACCTGTTCGTCGAGGGCATCTACGTGATCGGCTTCTTCTTCCCGGTCGTCGCCAAGGGCCAGGCGCGGATCCGCACCCAGCTCTCGGCGGCGCATGACAAGCACCACCTCGACCGGGCGATCGCGGCCTTCATCAAGGTCGGCAAGAAGTACGACATCCTGGGCAAGACCAAGGCGGAGGTCATCGCGACATACGGCAACTGATGCGAAGGCTGGGGGACCCTCCGGGGCAGCTCCCGAAGGGCCCGGCGGGAGGAGGCCCATGGCCAACACCCAGTTCATCGAGGTTCCGCTCCCGGAGGGCGTCCGCGCCTCGCACATGGACCTCGAGCTGCTGAAGGCGATGCTGCACGCGATCGTCTGCCTGCACTTCGAGTGGAGCAGCGAGAGCGAGAAGATGATCCAGGAGCTCGAGCACGACGGCTGGAGCGTGCATTGCGGCCCGACCTGGCTCGCGCTTTGCCGGCGCGGCCAGAGCCTCGAGCAGGCCACCGGGCGCACGCCCGACGAGGCGATCGCCAGGCTCTACCACGAGGCCCGCTTCGACACCAGGTACGGCTGCCCGTAGCGGGCCGCCCCCCGCGCCGCGCGCCGCTCATCCCGGCCTCCCCGCCCGGCCCGCCGGCGCCGGCGGCTGCGGCCGCGGCGCGGCTCACCGCGCGAGGGCCATGGTCCTGCTCGCGGGATCGGGGCGGGACTGATTGTTGAGATTCTGATGCAGAATGGACCGCCGGCAGGCCCGGCGGCACCGTGATTCCCTGCGGACAAGTCATTGTTCTGCAGTGATTTGGGTTTCCGGTGCCGGGGCGGACCTTGTCCCTGGCCCGACCTGGCTGGTAGACTGACGGTTCTCCCGGTCGGGGGGGGCGGGTCGGCGGAGTCACGACATGAGCGAGCGGGAGCTCTTCGCAACCCTGTGCCAGCTGCAGCTGCCGAGCCACTGCGGCCCCTGCAGCCTGTCCGCCTGCCTCTTCGTCCTCGGCACGACGGCGACCCAACGCGAGCTGGCGAGGGCGGCCGGGCGGCCGATGCGGGTCTTTGCCCACGGAATGGACGAGCGCGGCCTGCGGCGGGCCGCCGGAGCCTATGGGGTGGTCTCGGAGTTCCTGCTGGTCGAGGAGCGCCGCCAGGGTCGCAGCTTTGCCACCCGACTGCGGCGCCATCTCTCCGCGGGCAACCCGGCGATCATGCTGGTCGGCGACTTCGAGCACTGGGTGGCGGTGATCGGGTACCTCAAGCGCCGGCGGCGGTTCATCATCGTCGACCCGAAGGACGAGAGCTCGGTGTTCCGGCTGTGGTCCGAGCAGACCCTCATCCGCAGGGGATGGAACGTCAACGGGGGAGCGGCCTCCGGGGAGCCCGACCAGTTCTTCGCGACCCTCCTCTCCCGCGCCGACGGCGGGCGACCGCGCTGGGAGGTGTCCGAGGCGTGGCTGAGGCTGTGCGAGCGCGGGTCGGACGACACCGCCGAGAGCATGGCCAACGACATGGCCGAGGTGGCGCGCCTGGCCAGCCCCGGCGACCACGCGATCACCGACGGCCCCTACCTCGCGGAGCTGATCGAGGAGTACCGCGAGCGGATCCTGGACAGCATCATCCACTGGGCCCAGGGCAACGGCGCGCGCGACCGCAGCGACCTGAGGGCGTTCTTCCGCGACTACGAGATCGTCGCCAGCGCCACCGGCATCCGGGTCGCGAAGGACTGCGACCGGCCCTACCTGGTGGCCCAGCTCACCGCGTTGCTCTGCAGCTACTGGTGGGGCGCCCTGTTCTGAGCCCACTCGACCAGCCGGCTGCCCATCGCCCCGTAGCAGAACCCGGCCTTGGCGGCGGCGAGCGCCACGCTGGCGTCGACGGAGAGGTCGGCGTTGGGGTTCACGTCGAGCACGTACATCTGGCCGTCGCGCTGGCGGACGTCGATGCGTCCGTAGTCGCGGCACCCCACCAGCTGGTAGGCCAGGCGGCACGACGTCTCGAGGACGTCGCGCTCGGCGGCGGTGAGGCGAGCCGGGATCCGGCTCCGGATCTGGCGGTAGGCGGTCGACTCCGGGCTGAACTTCGACTCGTAGGAGCACAGGCGGTCGCGGACCTCGCGGCATGCCGAGAAGTCCATCTCGACCGGCGGCAGCATCTCGATGGTGTCGTTGCCCCAGAGCGGGACGTGGAACTCGCGCCCGTCGATGAAGTCCTCCACCAGCGCGGGCTGATCGTAGGCCGCGATCACGTGGGCGACCCGCCGCGCGAGCTCGTCGGCGTCGAGCACCACCGCCCAGCGGTCGACGCCGATGCTGCAGTGCTCCCAGGCCGGCTTGACGATCGCCGGGAACAGGCTCCATGACAGCCGTCCGGGCTTGTCGAACTGCGCCCAGCGTGGCACCGCGATCCCGTGCTTCGCGAGCAGCGCACGGACCCGTGGCTTGTCGTAGCTGAGCCGAATCGCGTCGGCAGTGGCGCCGGTGAAGGCGAAGCCGAGCCGCTCCAGCACGTCGACGACCGCGGCCTCGCTGCCGTCCTGGCCGGGCAGGCTCTCACAGCAGTTGAAGATCACCGTCTCGGCGGGGTCGTAGGGGGCGAGCGTGTCGGCCAGGTGGTCGCCTTGGATCTCGAGCATTTCGACCCGGTGGCCGCGGCGGCGGATGGCGGTGCCGAGGCGACGGCTTTCGCGGGCAACCCGGTGCCGCTCGTCCTCCTGCCACTCCGGGTGAATGTCATAGAGGAGGAGGACGTTGGCAGGCGACAGCGGGCGGTGGTTCGCTCGCGGAGCGGCTCCGCCTGTCACGTCAGTGCCCGTCCGCGGCTGCGACAGTTCCCGGCTGCACGATGCCCCCACCTGGTGTGAACATACCACGCGGCGGCAGCGCATGCCAGCCATCGGGCCGCGCCGCGATCGGCTCGCGCCCCGCCGCCGCCCTATCGCCGGGTATCCGGCCGCGCTCCGTCGGCGCGGTGGTGGAGGTGGTTGGCGCTGACCGGAGCCCGCGCCCGGTCTGCGGACTCGATCGACAGCTCGAGGCCGGCCACGGAGCTGCGGTGAACGTAGTGAAGCTCGAGCGCGTGCAACCCGGCCTTGAGCGCGATCCGGCCCCGCCGGCTGACGAAGTCGCCAGCCTCGTTGCGGACGACCAGCTCGCCGTCGAGGAGCAGCTGGCTGCCGTCGGCTGACCGCAGCCGGAACGTGTACAGGTCGTCGTCCGGCACCGAGAGGAAGCCTTGGCAGACCATGCCGAAGCGGTCGATCGACCGATCGGTGGGCAGGCCGACGGTGGCGATGGTGACCGCGCCGGTCGGCTCGAGAGCGGTGAAGTCGGGCAGCGTGCGCCAGTCGCCCTCGTAGGTGCGGCAGGCGATGCCGGGCGCGAGCGCGTCCGGCGCCACCGTGGCCGGCTCGTGCGGCGAGGCCTTGGTGAAGGTGGCGGTGGCGACGAAGCTGTCGTCGAGGCCGGGCGCGAACGCGCGCGCCTTCACCGTGGTCGTGCGCTCGAGGCGAACCGGCCCGAGGTACGCCGGCGACGCCGCGTCGGGCTCGGTGCCGTCGAGCGTGTAGCGGATGGTGGCGCCGGGGTTGGGCGACGTCAGCCTGACGGCCATGCGGTCGAGGAACAGCCGGCCCGGCGCGCCGACGTGGACCACGGTGCCGATGGCCGGGTCCGTGAACGGCTGCGCAGCCACCACGTCGTCGTTGTCGTTGCGGGCGGCGGTGGCGGCCAGGACGCGGATCCGTTCGTCGTCCGGCAGGGCCAGCGTCGTCGCGCCGGGCGGCAGGTCGAGGCGCAGCCGGAAGAAGTGGGTGAAGACGTACGCCTCGTTCTCGCCGCGGCCGTCGTGACGGTGGCTGCCGACCCAGGCCACGGGCACGGTCTTGGCGTAGGCCGGCGCGATCCGATCCGCGTCATCCACCCGGTGGCCGGCGACCAGGCGGTCGTTCCACTGCCCGGTCGGCTCGGCCCAGTCGGGAACCAGGAGCGTGGCGGGAATGCCATCGGTGGTGAAGGTGGCGAGCCGATCGCCGCCGACCGAGGCGGCAATCAGGTACAGGCGGTTGTAGTCTCCGGCCGGGAGCGCGAGCGTCTGCCCGCGGCAGGCGACGACGTTCGCCAGCCCGGGCCCTTGGGGGCCGGTCCGGAAGGTTGCGCCGTTGGCGGCCAGGGTGGCTGGCAGCAGCTCGCCGGCGAGGGTGTGGCCCTCGCCATCGAAGTCGCCGTCGGCCCGGGCGTCGTCGCGGCTGACGCCGTCGAGGTTGTAGGGCAGCTCGAGGGGGGCGTCGCGGGGCGGGCTCAGTACGGCGGGCGGCGGGCCGAGGGTGAGCGCCAGTGTCCGCGGCCGGAAGGGCGCGAAGTCGAGCACGACGGTGCCGTCCTCGAGGGCCGGCGGTGCCAGCGGCGGCGGCGGCACGGCGCCGCCGGTGCCGTGCCCGGCGAGCGGCTCCTCGGCGCCGTTGACCTCGCGGACCGTGGCGACCGGGCTCGCAAAGGCCAGCCGCGCCGCCGGCACCGGCCTGCCGGAGAGCTCCTGAAGGCGCACCACGACCTCGTCGCTCTCCTCGGCGAGCTTGAGCGCGCGCACCGCGATCGCCGGTCCTGCGCCGGCCTGGCCGCTGAGGCGCAGCAGCGAGAAGGAGCGTCCCAGGGGGCCCGCGTGGAGTGGGGCCTGCCACGCGACAAGGGGCTGGTTGACGCGGTCGCCCAGGAGCGGTGCGCGTCCCGCCCACCAGTCGCCGTCATGGCCGGCAAGCGCGACCAGCACGCGATGGTGGCCGAGATCGTTCGAGGCCTGGTCGGACAGCCAGCTCCAGCTCGGCACGACGCTCGGCGTGTGGACCAGGGTCAGCCGGAGAGTGTGGTCGTCCGGCTTGTCCCAGCCGTGCCGGCTGTCGGTGACGACCGTGGTGCCGAAGGCCCCGCCGGCGTCGGTGAGGTCGGCCCACTGCTGCGCCGGGACCTCGTAGCGGTTGGGCCGGTTGGTGGGACGCTGCACGACCCCGAGGCCGAGGTCGTAGGTGGCGAGCGGGTTCGCGGCGGCGACGGGGAACGCCGCCTTGAGGAGCGTCCCCTTGGTCCGCCAGTCGATGTCGGTCAGAACCTCGACGCGGTCGCCGGCGCCTCCGGCCGCGATCGAGACCCGCTGCGTGAAGCTGGAGCCGGCGGCCTGCCGCGTGATCTCGAGGGCGACGCGCGCCGGGCCGCTCTCGGCGATCCGGACCGCGGCGGGGCCGCGCACCTCCTCGCGCGGCGGTGCCGAGAGAGCGTCGTACTCGACCTCCCACGCGGACCAGCGGCGCGGCTCGTCGTCGATGAGCTGCAGCCGCAGCGGCGCCGACAGCAGCTCGCGGCCCAGGCTCTTGTCGACCACCGAGGCGACGTCGCCATCGGCGTCGAGCGTCACCCGAAAGCGGGGGCTCTCGAGGCCCTTCGGATCGACCGCTAGCCCGCCGCCGGCCGCGGCCGCCGCCGGCACGACCTCGAACACCGAGAAGCTCACCGCCGCCACGCGAGCGACGAACACGACCTGTGCCGTCTCGCCGGCGACCGGGCCCAGCTGCGCCGGCACCTCCCGGCCGTCGGGACCGATGACCCGGATCGCCGGCGGCGCTCCGCCGGGAAACCGGACCGCGGCCTCGACGACGTCCTCGCGCTCCCAGCCGAGCGGGTTGAAGACCACCAGCGAGGCGCCGCTGCCGCGCGTGTCCAGGGCCCGCGTCACGGCGCCCACCCCGTCTCCCAGCACATCGGCGAAGGTCGTGCCGGCGATCGTCTCGTCGTTCCACGAGAAGGTGTAGGCCTCGGGGATCGAGGTGCCGGTGAGGTCGTCGTGGAACTGATGCCACAGCACCCGCGTCCACGCCTCGCGCAGCCGCTCCCGCGGGTAGCTCGTGCCGCCCAGCCACCAGCCGGCGACGGCCGCCTTCTCGGCATCGTCGGCGAGGCGCTCGTTCTTGCGGTTGTAGCGCTTCATCGCGGCCTGCGACGTGTAGCAGCCGGTGCCGTGGGAGGTGAGAAGAAACTCGCCGCGGTAGGACTGCAGGCGCTCCACCGCCCGGCCGCCATCGCTGGCCATCAGGTCGAGGGCCATCTGATCGGGCGACGTGCTCCTGACGTGGGCTGGCCCGCGGCCGGCGATGCTCTGCTCGAGCCACGCCACCGAGGGCTCGAGGGGCGGCACCCCGACGTCGCCGGTGCCGAAGTACTTGAACGCGAGCGGCAGGCCGGTCAGGGCGGCCTGACGGTCGGCGGTCGCGTAGAGATCGGGGTCGAGGCTGAGGTCGCGGGCGATCCCCGCGGCGTAGTCGCCCGGGTTGAGGGCGGCGACGAGGGAGGAGCCGTCGACCCCCTCCCAGAGGCCGACGTCGAACGGGATCTTGATCGAGGAGCCCCAGGTGAGCTTCTGGGTCGAGAATGCCACCAGGCCGGCATGCGCCGCGGCCGACGGCAGGGCGAAGGAGAAGCCGAAGCAGTCGGGCAGGAAGACGTCGCGCGATGTGAGGCCGAACTCGCGGCGGAAGAAGCCGTTGCCGTAGAGCGCCTGCCGATTGAGCGACTCGGGTGAAGGGAGATGGGTGTCGGCGGCGGTCATCCAGCTCCCCGCGACCTTCCAGCGCCCGTCCCTGATGTGCGTCTTCAGCTGCTCGTACTCCTCCGGGTAGTACTCCTTGATCAGCATGTAGCGGAACGCCCCCTCGAAGCTGAAGGTGTAGCCGGGGTACCTCTCGAACAGCGCGAAGTTGCCGTGCAGGGTGTCGGGCAGGAAGTCGTCGATGGTGTCCTGGATGGTCCACCGCCACTGGTCGTCGAGGTGGGAGGTGGCGATGACGTAGACCTCGGGCGGAGTGGCCGGCAGCGGCGGCTCCTCGTGCCCGGCCGCCATCCCGACCGCCGCGATCGCCGCCGACAGCCCGCACCCTGCCAGAACTGACGGAGCCCGCATGATCCCCCTCCTCGCCTGCGTCTCAACCGGCGCCGCTACTGTACCCGACCGCGCCCCGCGGCGGCGTCCGCCGGCGGCTTGTGCTCAGCGGCGCCGGTGCTGGCCGCCGACCAGGCGTCGACGGCCGCGCCCACGCTCGCCGGGTGCAGCCGGGACGCCAGGCGCTCGAGCAGGCGCGCCAGGCTCGCCACCCACGCCGGACCCGCCCCCCAGCCGAGCGGATGAGCGCCCATCCAGCGCCGGAGATCGACCGCCTCCCAGGGGTGGAAGTAGAGGTGGACCCAGGGCGCGCCGGCGCCGGCGAGGCGGGCGAGGAGGGTGGACGGGGCGGTGCCGAGGCCGCGCAGGACGTACCACCCGACCGGCAGTCGCAGCACCGGCGTGGTCGACAGCGGCACCCGGACGATCCCGGCCTCCAGCCACGGCACGCGCGGCGTCCGCAGGCCGCTCAGCCCGTGCCCGACCCACGTCGGGTGGGGCGAGGCGTCGTAGCTGAACCCGGCCTCGGCGACCGCGGCTGCGGCGCAGCGGGCGAGGCGCGGCGTTCGCACCCCGCGGATGCCGGATCCGGTGATGTCCTCGAGCCGGAGCCGCGACTCGCGCAGCCGGTCGCGCGCCGCGGCGGGCGGCATGGCGCGGTAGTCGTCCCGGTGGTCGAGCCCGTGCGAGGCGACCTCGTGGCCGCGCGCGGCCGCCTCGCGCACGAGCTCCGGGTGCGTCCGCGCGAAGCTCGCGGTGCAGAACAGCGTCGCGGGCAGGGCCAGCCGCTCGAGCATCGGGAGGATGGCGGCGAGCCCTTCCGCCGAGGGCCGGCTCGGCTCCCATCCCGGCGCGGCCGCCGGCCGTCCCCAGTCGACCTCCTCGACGTCGAAGGTGACGAGCAGCCGCGTCACTTTGCCCCCGGCAGTCGCGCACGGCAGACCCAGGCGCCGAGGCACCGCCGCCAGCGGTCGGGCGGCGCGAAGCCGGCTCCCGCCAGGGCGCCGGCCACGGCCGCGCGCGACCGCAGGTGGATGTGCACGCCGTGGAGCCGGTGGTACAGCCACAGTGTCGCCCCGAACCAGTTGCGCCGCGGGAACAGCAGGACCAGCGATCCGCCCGGCTTGAGGCACCCGGCCAGCCCCGCCGCCAGCCCCGGCAGGTCGGCCACGAACTCCGACGAGCCGATGCACGTCACCACGTCGAACCCGCGCTGCAGCGGAAGCGCTCGCATGTCCGCCCGCACGGCGAACGCCCCCCGCCGGCGGGCGGCGTCCGCCATCGCGAGGGCAAGGTCGACCGCCACGACCTCGGCCCCCCGCCCGAGGAGCAGGCCGGCGACCTCGCCGTCGCCGCAGCCGACGTCGAGGACCCGCCGTCCCGGCCCCGCCTCGGTCAGCGCCAGCAGCGCCGCCTGCTCTCGCCGCCGCACCGCACCGGCCGGTCCGCGGCCGCGGCGGCCGGAGTAGCCGCGCGCCGCCCTCTCGTAGTGGGCCGAGACGGCCCCGGGTGCGTCACGGCTCGCGGTCAACGGGAGCGCTCGTCGATGCGCAGGATCGCCGCTGCGGCGGCGCTGCGGACGGACGGGTCGGGGCTGGCGAGCAGCGTGCCGAGCCGGGGCATCAGGTCACGGTCGGGAACGAGCGCCACCAGGCCGAGCAGCCGGCGAGCCTCCGCCGGCGCGGCGCTCTCCGCCCGGCCGAGCAGCTCGAGCCCGACCTCGTCGTCGCCACTCGCGGCGAGCGCCTCCACGGCCGCGACCTGCACCACGGGGTGAGGGTCGGCAAGGGCGCGCCGGAGCGCGGCCCGGACGTCGCCCCCGCCGGTCGCGCCGAGCGCCCCGGCGGCGAGGGCGCGGAGGTCGGGGTCGATGTCGTTCGCCAGCATCGCGACCAGAGGCCCCGCCAGCGCGGGGTCCTTCAGGGTGGCCAGCGCCTGCACCGCCCGCACCCGCACGCTGCGGAACGGCGAGGTCAGCGCCGCCTCGAAGAGGTCCCGGTTGCGTCCGACGTCGATGTGGGACAGCAGCTCGAGGGCGAGGCTGCGCTCGAAACGGTCGGGGGACGCCGCCAGGGCGCGGGCCGCCGCCTCGAGGCCGGGCGTCGACAGCTCCGCGGCCAACCTCGCCGCCTGCAGGCGGACCCCCTCGGCGTCCGCGGTCAGAGCCGCGGCAAGGACGTCGGTGGCCTTCGCGACCGCCGAGTCGTCCGCCTGCGCCGCCGCTGCGCAGAGGGCCATCACGATCCCCACGAGCAGCCACCGAAGCGCTCTCACTGTCATCGCGCGCTCCCCTTTCGCGTGCCCGGGCCCCACGAGCGGTAGATCGTCAGCAGCCTGACGTCGCGGCGCTCGACCAGCTCGCGCTCGAGCTCCGGGAAACGTTCGGTGAGCGTTCGCCCCACCGAACGGTAGTCGGGCGCGAGAATGAACGCGGTCGGCTCGCCGAGCCGCTGCGGCAGGTCCGCCTCGGTGATCCCGAAGACGTGCCGCCGCGCTCCGCGGAACAGCTCGAACGCCGGCGAGTCGGCCAGCATGTAGGCGCCGGTGAAGAAGTACACCGTCGACGCCTGCTCGACATCGCGCAGCTCGCGGATCACCACCCACTCGTTGACGGTCGTCTCCACGCTCCGGCAGAACGCCAGGTAGATGCGGACGTTGCGCACCAGCGACACGATGACGATGGCCGTCAGGCCGAGCGCCACGACGCCCCTCACCACGGATCCCACCCGGCTCAGCTTCTCCCACGCCAGCCCGGCGATCGCCGAGGCGAGCACGATCGGTACCGGCAGCACGGCGAGCAGCCTCGGGAAGCTCGGGGGGTTGATGGTCAGGACGCTGCCGAAGAGCAGGCCTGCGAGCAGCCACGCGAACAGGAACGCGAAGCGCCCGTCCGGCAGCCGGGCCACGCCGAAGGCGAGGCCGGCCAGCGCCAGGGCCAGGGACATCGGGCCGATCAGCGGCCGCTTGACCATGTAGTGGCTGCTCGAGTCGCCCTCGCTGATGAACCCCGCCAGCGTGTGGCGAAGCTGGTAGGCGAGGATCCGCAGCGGCTCGGCGCTGCCGACCTGGCTCGCGACGTGATCCCGCCTGGCCTCGGAAAACGGGCTCATGTTGCGGGTCTGGTCGACCGACAGAGCGTGCGGGACGCGGGCGAAGCTCACCACCAACGGAACCGTGGTCAGGACGAGCGCCACCACGAAGTGCATCGCGTGCCGCGACATCCGGGGGCGCTCCCTCCAGACCATGACGGCGGCTGCGATCACGCCGAGGGCGAAGAACAGGCGGCCGGCGGTGTAGGTGTACAGGCACAGCCCGAGGGCGATGCCCGACACCCCGAGCCAGCAGCCGCTGCGGCGCCGCCAGCCTCCGAACAGCGCCGCGAAACCGATCACTCCCAGCGCGAGCGAGTGGATGTTCCAGATCCCGTCGCGCGAGAAGTGGACGGCGACATGGTTGCAGGCCATGTAGAGGGCCGCGATCGTCGCCGCCGCGCGCCCGAACCAACCCCGCACCAGGAAGTAGAGGGCCGGCACGAGCAGGATCCCGGGCAGGGCCGAAACCAGACGCAGCGCGACGATGTTCGTGCCCAGGAGTTGGAGGCTCGCCGCGTACGGCAGCAGCCCCAGCCGCGGGAAGTGATACCAGCCCTGCTCGAGGGCGAACGGGTCCCGGCTGGCGCCGCTGAGCATCGCCTTGCCTACCAGCGCGCACGAGGCGGTGTCGTGGTGGATGAGGGTCGGGATCTCGCTGAGCGCGGCCAGCCGGAAGAAGGCGGCCAGCAGCACGATGCCGGCCAGCGCGGCGGCCTCGGCCCGGCCCTCGAACCAGCGGGTCGGCCCGATGCCGTGCGCCCGGTCCTCGATGAAGCCGTGACCGAGCCAGAGCCCGAGCGCCGCGAGCCACAGCCCGAGCGGGACCAGGAGCGGCGCCGCGGCGGTGCGCGCGATCTCCACCCCGGCCAGCAGCGCGGCCAGCACGAGCAGCAGGCGCCACGGCGGCGACCAGCCGGCCGCGCCCCGGACGGGCTGCGCCCTGTCGCCGCCGGGGGCCAGGATGGCGCCCCCGTGACCGACCCGGAGGCGCACCGTCGCGAGGTCGCGGAGCATGCCGAAGGTGTCGGCTACGAAGCGCATGGTGGAAGGCTCGCGGTCGTAACGGAAGGTGACCGGCGCCTCGACCACCTTCATCCCCGCCCGGCGCGCCCGCGCCAGCACCGCGAGGTCGAAACCGAAGCCGTCGGGGATCCAGCCGGCGAACAGCGCATCGGCGGCCACAGCCGAGAACCCCTTCAGGCCCGCCTGGGTGTCGGATATCCCGGGCAGCAGCAGCACCCTGGCGAGCCAGTTGAAGAAGCGTCCCGCGATGTGGCGCGTGTACAGGTAACGGAAGAACGATGGGCGGATGACGTAGCGGGACTCCGGGTGCACGCGCGAGGCGACGACGACCTGGGCGCCTGCCCGCAGCTGCGCGAGCACGGACCCGATCTCGGCAGCCGGGTAGGCGAGGTCGGCGTCCAGGAACACCCTGAATCGGCCCCGTGCGGACTGCATGCCGGTGCGCACCGCCGCGCCCTTGCCCAGGTTCCGCCCATGGCGCCTCACCAGCACCGGCACCGGGCACCGGGCAGCAGCCTCGTCGATCCGGCCCGCCGTCCCGTCGGCGCTGCCGTCGTCGACGACCACGATCTCCGCGCCGGGGTGGTGGGCGCGCAGGTAGTCGCCGAGCTCGGCGATGCTCTCGGTGATGAAGCCCGCGCCGTTCACCACCGGCACCACGACCGAGAGCTCGGGGACGGCCTCGGCGCGACCCTCGACCGGCTCGCCTCCCTCTCCCCGCGACTCCGCCCCAGCGCTCAGGCGTCCCTCCGAGGAACAAACCTAGCACAGCGGGCCGGCGCCTGCGGAGAGGCCGGCGCGGCGCGCGGCGTCCGTGGGATGGGCCGGCGGCCTCCATCGCCGCGGCCGGTCCGCCCCCGGGGCCGTGGTGGCGCCACCCCCGGGGAGCGGATGGGCACCGGCCGGTCCTCCCCCCGGTCCCGTGCGGCCGGCGACCAACCCGCATCGCGATGGCAACGGCCGCGCCGGCATCCGGTCCGTCGCGCCACGGCTGCCGTACACTCGGCAAGGGACGATCGGGGTGCCGGGACGCGGCCGAAGGACGGTGAGGTGGCGGTCCGCTGTCCAGCAGCGGCGACCGTCCAGTGCCGCCGCCAACCGCGAGGGAGTCGAGGTCGACCTCCCGGCGGCCTGCGGGCACCCTCGACGCCGAAGGGAAGCTGCGATGGACATGTTTCGGAACACTCCATTCGATCTTTCCGGCCGGGTGGCGCTGGTCACGGGCGCCTCGCGCGGCCTGGGCAAGGAGATGGCACGGCTGCTGGCGATGGCCGGGGCTGAAGTCGCCGTCTGCAGTCGCACCGAGTCCCAGATCACGGCGACCGCCCGCGAGCTGGCCAGCGACGCCGGGGTTCGCGTCGAGGCCTTCGTGGCGGACGTCGGCAAGCGGCCGGAGGCAGAGCGCCTCGCGCGCGAAGCGGCCGAGCGCCTGGGGAAGATCGACATCCTGATCAGCAACGCGGGGTGGAACGTGCCGCAGCCGGTCGACGGGATTCGCGACCAGGACTGGGACGCGCTCCTCGAGCTCAACCTGACGAGCTCGATGGTCCTGACGCGCGCCCTGGCGCCGGGGATGATGCGGCGCGGCTGGGGCCGCATCATCTACATCTCGTCGGTCATGGCGCTGGCGAGCGCGGATGACCGGGTCGCCTACAGCACGACCAAGGCCGCACTGCACGGCATGGTGCGAGCCAACGCACTGCGCTTGGGCCCGCACGGGGTGACGGCCAACTGCCTGGCGCCGGGGCCGTTCGCGACGGAGCTGCCATTGAGCCTGCTGACAGCGCAGCAGCAGCAGTCGTTCGCCGCCCGCACGGCGGTGGGCCGGTGGGGGGAACCGGCGGAGCTGGCGCCCGCCGCGCTGCTGCTGGCGAGCCCGGCCGGCAGCTACATCACGGGGGCGGTGCTGGTCGTCGATGGCGGGGCAACGGCGCGCATGTGGTGACCTCGCGGCCCATCGACAGGCCTTCCTTCCAGCAGCCGACGCACGGCGTCGGGGTGCCCGCGAGGTCCGCGACGGCGTTTGCGACCGGATGGTCACGATCATCGACGGCGGATGAAGCGTTCGCAGCGCCGCCGCGCGCAGCACCCGGTGCGAGCCCTCTGCGAGTTTGCCTTCGACTGCCTGATTGCCAGCACAACGGTTTCTCGCGTATGGTGATACTCGAGAATGACCGTGGCGGGCGGACGCTCCCGGCGAGATTGGCCAGCCGCGGGCGGCGGGTCGTCTCGGGTGTCCGGGTCACTCGAGAGATCAGCTGCGGTGGGGGATCCGGCAGGGGGGCGAGCCGAAGGAGGAGCCATGATGAAGAAGGTCCTGGTCGCGGTGGGCATTGTCGTTCTGGTCGTCGTGGCGTTCCCGATCGCAAACTCCCTGAGGGCGCGAGCCGCCGACCCGGCGCTGCTGGAGCGGCTCGACGACCCGGGAGCGCGGGAGATGGCGAACCGCTACGCCGAGTCGTGCATGGACTGCCACTCGGGACAAACCGAGCTCCCGTTCTACGCGTCGTGGCCTGTGGCCAGGTCGTTGATGCAGGGCCACATCGAGAAGGCTCGCTCCATGTTCGACATGGAGCGCGAGCTGTTCGACCCGGCGGTCGGCGTCACTGAGGCGGCGCTGGCCAAGATCCAGCGTGAGACGGCGGCGGGAAAGATGCCGCTCGCGTCGTACACGGCGATGCACTGGAGGGCCCGTTGGACTGCGGAGGACGAGCAGGCGCAGGCGGCGTGGGCCCGGCATATCCGTGCCCGCCGGGACGGCGCCGGGGATCTGGACGACCCGATCTACGATCGTGCCATCTACCCGCTGAAGCGACCCGGCGGGCTCGACGATCGCAAGGTTGCGCTGGGCGAAGCCATGTACCACGACGTGCGGCTGTCCGGCGATGACACGATCTCGTGCGCCAGCTGCCACGACCTGACCAAGGGAGGCACCGACCAGGAGCGCGTCTCCACCGGCGTGGGCGGGCAGAAGGGCGGAATCAACGCCCCGACCACGTTCAATGCGGTCTACAACCTGGCTCAGTTCTGGAACGGCCGGGCCGCCGACCTCGCCGCGCAGGCCGACGGTCCGCCGAACAACCCCATCGAGATGGCCACCAACTGGGAGCAGGTGCTCGGCAAGCTGCGTCAGGACCCACAGGTTGTCGAGGGATTCGCGGCAGCCTACGGCGAGTTGAGCCCCGAGGCGATTCGGGACGCCATCGCCGTGTACGAGGCGACGCTCGTGACGCCGAACGACGGCCTCGACCGCTTCCTCAAGGGCGACGAGAGCGCCCTGGTCGCCGAGCAGCAGCGCGGCTGGACGCTGTTCAATGACGTCGGATGCAGCACCTGCCACGTCGGCCCCGCAATGGGCGGCACGTCCTACGAGAAGATGGGCCTGCACGGAAACTACATGGCCGACCGCGGCGGCGAGAGCGACGCCGACCTCGGGCGCTATGCGGTCACCGGGGACGAGCACGACATGGGCCACTTCAAGGTGCCGACGCTGCGCAACGTGTCACTGACCTACCCCTACTATCACGACGGCACGGTCGACTCCCTGGATCAGGCGGTTCGCAAGATGGGCCACTACGAGCGCGGTCGCGAGCTCACCGACGACGAGGTGACGGCGATCGTCGCGTTGCTCGGAGCACTGACAGGGGAGGTCCCGACCCCGCCCGTCGCCACCGGAGAGGGCGGCTAGCCGACGCGTCCCGGCGAGGCGGGTTGCGTCAGACCTGGGTCCTGACGGACTCGTCCGACGGGTGAGCCTGCGCGGCGGTTCCGGATCCGCGAGGCTCGTTCGGGAGTGGGAATGACCGTCCCAGAGGTGACGATCACTTCCGAGCCGGGGATCGCAGACGAGTCTCCACGCTCATGGACTGCGGATGAAGCGTTCGCAGCGCTGCTGCGCGCAGCACCCGCTCCGCGCCCGGCGCGAGCTCGCCCTCGATCTCGAGGAAGACCACTGCGTCGGCAGGGACGGCGCCGAGCTCCTCCCTGATGCGGTCCTGGAGCTCGGCAGGGGCGAGACCGGAGGCATCCACGGTCGCGCAGGCCATCGGCCGCGCCGGCAGCTCGTGGAACGCGTGGCCGGCGACACGGCCTCCAGCCTGTCCGTCGGCCGCGACTTCGAGGATGAGGTAGCCCTTCGCTTCCCCCCGTTCGGCGAGGCTGGTCCGCTCGACCGATCCGGGGTAGAAGACCGGCGCCGCGAGGGCACGCCCGGCGAGGTCGCGGTGCAGGACCTGGGCGCGGTGGATGTGGCCGCACAGCAGAGCGGCGACACCGGCCGGGATGTTGCGGCCGCGCACGACGTCGCGGCCCGACCGAAACGTGTGGCCCTCGACCCGCGCACCCTCGACGGTCTGATGCAGGCAGAGCAGGCGGATGGCGGCGTCGGCTTCCAGAAGCCCACATTCGGAGACAAGAGACCGGAACCGATCCCTGATCTCGTCGCGCTCGCAGGGAAAGCCGCCGACGGCAACCCGCGTCCCGGCCAGGTCGAGCCGCACCGTCCGCGGCCGGTCGAGCAGGTGCAGGTGCTCGTGCGCTGCGAGCATCGGGTAGGGGAGCGCCGACCGCTCGTGGTTGCCCGGCACGAGCACCACCGGAACTCCCCGGTCCGCGACCGCAAGGAGCGGCTCCAGGGCCTGCGCCACCAGCCCGGGCCGCACCTTGCTTCGGAACAGCAGGTCGCCGCCGTGGACGACGAGATCGACCTCGCCCGCGAGCGCCGGCTCGAGCGTGCGGCGGGTGTTGGCGAAGAAGTCGGGGCCGCGCCGACGCCGGTCCACCCGCGGCCGCGACGGCAGGTCGAAGCCGAGGTGCGTGTCAGCCAGCAGGAGGACCTTGATCACAGCCGCAGCGTACAGGTGCCGATACGATCCTCTCCAGGGATGGCGACACCAGGCACCACGCTACGGTGCGGGTGCGCGTGCGCCGCCCACAGCCCGGCTGCGCTCTGCCCACGGACAGTTGTTGACAAATCCGCAATTGTGTTGCAGAATATCCGCAAATGTGGATTCCGAGAGAGCTCGACGCGACGCTCACGCAGGCCGCGGGCGCCCGCCCGGCGGTGGTGTTGACCGGGTGCCGGCAGTCCGGGAAGACGAGCCTTCTGGTCAAGGCCTTCAGCGACCACCACTACGTGTCCCTCGATGTTCCGATGGTTGCGGAGGATGCCGAGCACTCGGGAGAGGACTTCCTGAAGCGCCACCAACCGCCGCTCATCGTCGACGAGGTCCAGTACGCGCCGACCCTGCTGCGGCATGTGAAGGCGGACATCGACCTCCACCGCGACGAGACCGGACGCTTTCTGATCACCGGCTCTCAGGATTTCTCACTGATGGCAGGCGTCACCGAGAGCCTTGCCGGCCGCAGCTCCGTGTTGACCCTCCACTCCCTGTCCGCAAGGGAGTACGAAGCGTGGGCAGGAACAACGCTCGACAGAGTGGCCCTCGTCGAGTGGATGCTCAAAGGGGGCTATCCCGAGCTGCACAGCCGAGGTCTCGACGCCGAGCGCTTCTTCAGTGATTACCTGGCGACCTACCTCGAACGAGATGTCCGCTCGATTCTCGGCGTGCGCAGCCTGCGAAACTTCGACCGTTTCATGAGGCTGTGCGCGGCTCGCACCGGCCAGCTCGTCTCCTACAGCGCCCTCGCGACCGACCTCGGCGTGAGCCCGAACACGGTGAAGAGCTGGCTGTCGGTGCTCGAGGCGTCGAGGATCGTCGTCCTTCTCGAGCCCTACTTCGAGAACCTCGGCAAGCGGATCGTCAAGACCCCCAAGCTCTACTTCCTGGATACCGGGCTGTGCAGCTACCTGCTCGGTGCGCGGTCTCCCGACGACCTCCTTCGCAGCCCGCTGCTGGGTGCGCTGTTCGAGACGCATGTCCTGGGTCAGATCGTCAGGCACTTCGCGAACCAGGGGCGTCGCCGCGAGATCTACTTCTTTCGCGACCATCATGGCCGCGAGGTCGATTTCCTGATCCCTGCGGCGGGCCGCTTCGCGCTCGTCGAGTGCAAGTGGGCCGAGTCGCCGGACCCGATCCAGCGCGGGTTTGAGGAGATCGAGTCACTGGTGGGCGCCGATCGCATCATCTCGCGGACGATTGTCACGCCAGACCGCGGATCGCGTCGAGCTCCGGGCGGAGTCACGATCGCCGACAGCGTCGCCCTGGATTTCGTCTCCGGCGGCTGAGACTCCGACCGGTCTCACCAGCTGGGCTCATTGCGCCTCATCCGGCCTCGGCTTCGGCTCCACCGTGACGCGTCCGCCTGCGGCGAGCCTGCGACCCCCACGACAACAACCACCTGCGCATCTGGGGTTGTGGTGTGGGCAGCCGAGCGAAACGGGTGCTTGTCGGTCGATGGCTCCTGACTCGCCGCGGCTCGAGCCGGCGCCATCCACGCCACGGTCGCCACCCTTCAGAAGACGAACGTCGGGATCACAGGGGTGACGTACACGCGGAAGTCCCAGCGGCCGCTCGGCGAGTCGTCGGGGTGGATCGCCGAGTAGTCGACCTCGAGCGAGAGGTTCACCGGCAGGTCGCCGATCGCGAACATCCTGGCGATCCCCAGCCCCACCGGCAGGACGAGCTTGTCACCCGGCGCCTGCCAGTTGTAGGAGATGTTGGGGCTCATCCCGATGCGCCACTGCGCCTCCTCGTTCCAGGGCAGCACGTAGTAGAGGAAGTACTGCAGGTTGGTGAGGCTGACATCGGCGCGCGCGTCGTCGCCGGCGACGGACCACCAGTGCTGGGCGAAAAGGCCGAGCTCCCACTTCTTCCCCAGGTAGCCGAGCACTCCGGTGGGTCCCAGGCCGTACTTGCCGGTCCCGAGCACCTCGTCCGTCGCGGTCGGGAACATGGTCGTGGCACCCACGCCCCAGATGACCGCCCCGCCTGTCGACTCGACCCTGATGACCTCCTTGGGGGAGGCCAGTCCCACGTACACCATGTCGCCCAGGCCGCGGGTCGGCTTGAAGGGGTCGGCCAGGGCGTCGGGGAAGCTCGGGCAGTCGCTGATCCAGCCCGGCCCGTAGCCGATGCAGTCGCCGAAGCCCTCATTGATCGGCACGCTGAGGGCCGGCACGACGAGGCGGTTGATCAGGTTCCACTCCTTGGTCAGGCTCAGGGGGAACATCGAGATGACCTGGAGCCGGTGCAACGTCTCCGTTCTGTCGATCCGGGCTCCCTGGAGCTGCACGGCGTCGTACTGGATCGGGAACGCCGCGAAGTTGCCGACCGGGTTGTCCGCCAGCTTCGCGAGCTGGGCCTGGGACGGCATGCAGCCGGCCTTGTAAACCTCCTTGAGATCGGCGAAGAGATCCTGCTGCAGGGCGGCGCAGTCGACCGGCGTCTGCGAGTGGCTGTCCTGGGCGTGAACGCACGTGCCGACCAGCCCCGCAGTCACGAGCACCCCGATGCTCAGCTCTCTTCTCATCTCCTCCCCCTTTCTGCTTGAGAGCACTGGCCCCTGCCGCGAGTCAGGGCCGGATCCGCGTCGGCGGTCGAACCAGCTCGATCCCGACGAGCACCACCTCGGGAATCACCCTCGCGCGGTCCCGCCGCAGCTCGACCGCCGACCTGGAAATCGACCCCCACCCGTCGAGCCTACCACCGAAAGGAACCGCGTCGAGGTGCCAGGTGTCGCGCAGCCAGCGAAGCCGGCCCTGCGTGTCGACCTCACCCGGAGCCGACGGAGGAGGCTGCGAGTCTGTGAGGGGCGGGCGTGGGAAGAGCACCACGACAACAGCCACCAGCGCTCCCGAGGTCGTGGTGTTCCAACCAGAAAATGACAAAAGCCGCCTCCACGCGTTCGGGGCATTGTCGTTGCCTGAGCGCGCCTTCGACCTCGTCAGCGAGCTCGCGCAGCGCTCCCCGCCTCCGCGGTTGAGCGCGCGCTCACACCGCTGCCGAGGCCGGGTTTACGCAGTCGCTGCCTTCGGCAGCTCCTGCGCGCCCCAACCCCACAAGCGCAGTGGCTGTAAGCCAGCCGCCGCCCTGTCCGGCTTGGCTGTGCCAAGCCTCCCACCCCCTTGGCAGCAGCCACCAGCGCTTCCGGGGATGTGGTGTTCCAACCACGCAAGCGACAAGAAAGGCCGCCCATTTGGGCGGCCTGTCGCTTGCGTGGTTGCGGGGGGTGGATTTGAACCACCGACCTTTGGGTTATGAGCCCAACGAGCTACCGGACTGCTCCACCCCGCGTCGCTCAGGATCATGGAGTATATGAACGGGGGTGGAGGCTGTCAAGGAAGACGGGCGGCCGCTCAGTGCCGCAGCGAGAAGATCGGCGTCGGCGTCGGCTCGGCAGCAGAGATCGGGAGCGGCGGCAGGGTCGGAGTGGCGAGGATCAGGACCGTCTCGCCGGGGCGGATCCAGCCCAGCTCGAGGCGGGCCATCGACTCGACCGCCTCGGGGCTCCCGCGGAGCGCGTCGAGGGTCGCTTCGAGCTCGCCGATCGACTGCTCGAGGCGCGCCTTCTCGACTGCCAGCGCCGCCCGTTCCTGCTCGGCCCGGGCCACCTCCTGGAAGCCCTGGGTGACGACGCTCGACAGGATGCCGAGCGCCAGCAGCGCACCGAGGCCGAGCAGCAGGAGCGGCAGCCGTTTCACCGCCGTCCGCGCGCCAGCACCGCCGCGCCGCGGAACCGGGCGGCGTCCTCCAGCTCCTCCTCGATCCGCAGCAGCCGGTTGTACTTGGCGATCCGGTCGGTGCGGCTCGCCGACCCGGTCTTGATCAGCCCGGTGTTGAGCGCCACCGCCAGGTCGGCGATGGTGGTGTCCTCGGTCTCGCCGGAGCGATGGGAGATCACCGCAGTGTAGCCGGCCTTGTGGGTCATCTGCACCGCATCGAGGGTCTCCGACAGGGTGCCGATCTGGTTGAGCTTGATCAGCACGGAGTTGGCGATCCCCCGCTCGATCGCCTCGGCGATGATCCGCGGGTTGGTCACCAGCAGGTCATCGCCGACCAGCTGGATACGCCCGCCGAGCGCCTCGGTCAGCCGCTGCCAGCCGTCCCAGTCGCTCTCCGCGAGCCCGTCCTCGATCGAGTAGATCGGGAACGCCTCCACCAGCTCCTGGTAGGTCGCGATCAGGTCGTCGGCGGAGAGCCCGCCCCGCCCCTCGCCGGCCAGGTTGTAGGCGCCGTCGGCGAAGAACTCCGACGCCGCGACGTCGAGCGCGAGCGCGATCTGATCCCCGGGAGCGTAGCCCGCCTTCTCGATGGCCTCCACGATGAGCTCGAGGGCGGCACGGTTCGACGGCAGGCTCGGGGCGAAGCCGCCCTCGTCGCCGACCGCGGTCGCCAGCCCGCGCTTGCCGAGGACCTTCTTCAGGGTGTGGAAGACCTCGACGCCGGCGCGCAGCGCCTCCGAGAAGCTGCCGAAGCCGACCGGCATGACCATGAACTCCTGGAAGTCGATCGAGTTGTCGGCGTGAGCACCGCCGTTCAGGATGTTCATCATCGGCACCGGCAGCTCGCGGGCACCGCAGCCTCCGAGGTACTGGTAGAGGGGCAGGCCGCTGGTCTCGGCGGCGGCGTGGGCGACGGCCAGCGACACGGCGAGGATCGCGTTCGCGCCCAGGACGCCCTTGTTGTCGGTGCCGTCGGCGTCGATCATCGCCTGGTCGACCCCGAGCTGGTCGCGGGCGTCGAGCCCCTCGACCGCCTCGGCAAGGATGCCGTTGACGTGGTCCACCGCCCGCTCCACGCCCTTGCCGAGGAAGCGCCCCTGATCGCCGTCGCGCAGCTCGAGGGCCTCGCGGGACCCCGTGGAGGCGCCCGAAGGCACGATCGCGCGGCCGATGGTCCCGCCGGACAGCACGACCTCGGCCTCGACGGTCGGATTGCCGCGGGAGTCGAGGACCTCCCGGCCGAGCACGAACTCGATGTCAAACATCGTCACAACCTCCGGTTCGAGAGCAGTTGGCGTGTCACGTGCATGAGGTGCCGGGTCTCCTCGGCCGAGCTGCCCTCGGCGTAGAGACGGATCTTCGGCTCGGTGCCGGACAGCCGGACCAGGATCCAGCTGCCGCCATCGAAGATCAGCTTGAGCCCGTCGCGGCGATCGACCCCGACCACCTCGCGCCCATTGAGCTTCCTGGCCGACCAGTCCTCGTCGAGCCGCCGTTCGTACTGCTGCCGGCTGGCGTCGGTCAGCGGGATCTGGATGCGGCGGAAGGCATAGGTGCCGACCCGGCGGGTGAGGTCGTGCATCAGCTCGACCAGGCTCTTGCGCTCCACCGCCACCATCTCTGCCACCAGCAGGCAGGCGAGGATGCCGTCGCGCTCGGGCAGGTGGCGCGACCAGGCGAGGCCGGCGCTCTCCTCGGCCGCGTACTCCAGCCCTCCGTCGACCAGCAGCGGGCCGAAGTTCTTGAAGCCGACCGGCATCTCCATCAGCTCCAGCCCGTGCTCGGCGGTCACCGCATCGAGCAACCGCGAGGTGGCCAGCGTTCGTCCCACCCGGCCACTCAGGCCGCGCCGCCGCGCAAGGTAGTCGAGCACCAGCCCGAGCACCATGCAGGAGTCGAGCATGCGGGCGCCGTGGTCGAGGATGCCGAAGCGGTCGCCGTCGCCATCAGTGGCGAAGCCGAGCTGCGCGCCGGTCCGGCGCATGGTGTCGCGGAGCCGGGACAGGTTCTCGGAGGTGCAGTCGGGCGCGTATCCGCCGAAGTACGGGTCGCGGGTGTTGTGGATGACCGTGATGGGCAGCTCGTTCTCGAGCAGGATGTGGTCGAGGTACTCGCGGGTGGCGCCGTACAGCGGGTCGACCACCATCGTGATCTTGCTCGACCGGATCGTCTCCCAGTCGATCAGCCCCTGGAGGCGGTCGAGGTAGCCCGGCTTCGGATCGTGGGCGCCGACCAGCTCGGCGCGCGGCAGGTAGACGTCGTCCCAGGCGTCGGCGAGCGCGCGGTAGTGCTGCTCGACCAGGTTCGTGAACTCGGTGGGCGCCAGGATGCCGTCGCGGGTGTAGATCTTGAGGCCGTTGTACTCGGGCGGGTTGTGGCTGCCGGTGAAGGTGATGCCGGCGGCGGCGTGGCGCTCGAGCACCGCCGAGGCCAGGACCGGCGACGGGACGTCGCGGGGCACGACCTCCGCCCGCACGCCGTTGGCGGCGATCAGCTCGGCGGCGGTGGCGGCGAACTTCTCCGACAGCATGCGGGTGTCGTACCCGACGACGATCCGTTCCACCGGACCGCAGCTCTCGTGGAGGAGGTTGACCAGCGCCTGGGTCACGATCCGCACCTTGCGGAAGGTGATCTCGCGGCCGATGACGCCGCGCCAACCCGAGGTCCCGAACTGCACCACGGCTGAAGGGTACCACGGGGGGATCGGACTCGTGATCGAGGCGCTGCGCACCGCTTGACGGCCGGCGCGAGGCGGGCCGGGCTGAAGCCGATGCCTCCTGCTGATCGCGGCCGGCTACTCTCGCCAGAGCGGACACGCTAGAATGACTCGGTGTTCCTCTACGACGAGGGCGACGCCTCCGGCACGCTTGCCATTCCGCAGGCCTCGCACGCGTGGCTCGCCTGGCAGGTGGCCGAGCACTGGGGAAACCGCCGGTTCGCCCGCCCCGCCCCGCGGGCCGAGGTGCTGGCCGCGGTTCTCCTCCACGACTCCGGCTGGACCGAGTTCGACGTCGATCCCGGGGTCGACGGCGACGCCCGGCCGGTGACGTTCGACCGGATGCCGGTGGCCGCCCACGTCGACATCTGGAGATCGAGCGTGCATCGCGCCGCTGCGCTGAGCCGCTACGCCGCGCTGCTGGTGGCCCACCATTTCGCAGCGCTGGTCGAGGGCAAGACCGCCGACCTGCTCGACCGCGGCGACACCGCGGGGGGTCGCGCGGCCCAAGCCTTCCGGGCGGAGCTCGAGCGCCTGCAGGATGGGTGGCGCGAGGCGCTATGCCAGGACGCCCGCTACCAGCCGTTCCTGGACGGGGAGGGCTGGCTCGTCAACTCGGGCGTGCTCGAGGCGTGCGACCGGGTGTCGGTCTACCTGTGCGCGTCGCTGGGGTCGCCGTTCACCGTCACCGGGCCGACGCCGGACGGCGGGCGGGAGTCCATCTGCTTCGAGCGCGCCGAGGGCAGGCGCTGGCGGGTGCGGCCGTGGCCGCTGGAGGGCGATCGCCTGCGGGTCCAGGTGGAGGGACGGCGGCTCGCGCGCAAGCGCTTCGGCTCGGCCGAGGAGCTCCGCCAGTCCCTGTCGCGCGCACCGGTGGAGCGGCTGAGCTTCGAGCTGGTGCGGCCCTCGGCCGGTTGACAAGCGACGGCCGCTCCCTACAATTGAAGGTCGCCACGAGTGCTCCGCAGTAGCTCAATGGTAGAGCGGGTGGCTGTTAACCACTAGGTTGGGGGTTCAAATCCCTCCTGCGGAGCCAAACGAATCCGCGGCCCACCGCCAGGTGGGCCGCTTGTGCGACTGCACCTCCTCCGCGACTCGACCACGCTGATTTCGCGAACTCGTCGTCGGGATTGGCTTCGAGCCATCGGCGCATATGCGCTGCTCCTCGGCGCAATGATGGTTGTGCTCGCGTTCCGGCTCCGTAGCATGAGACCATGAAGGTCGCAACAGATCATGAAATTGGCGGGTACGACACCGTGACGGGGATAGGTAGCTTGGCCAACCAGGCCTTTTCGCGCGCCGCTGGTGCGACGCTCGTCGAAGGGAATCATGTCCGACTGCTCAAAGACGCCCGTGAGAATTACCCGGCTTGGCTCGATGCCATTGGGGGGGCGGAACACCATATATATTTCGAAAGCTACATCATTCGTGAAGACCGTACGGGCCGCAGATTCGCCGACGCACTGCTGGCCAAAGCTCGGGAAGGCGTACCCGTGCGACTCATCTACGATTGGATGGGCGGGTTCGGTAAGACCTCAGGACGATTTTGGAAGCGGCTGCGCACGGGCGGCGTTGAGGTGCGTTGTTACAACCCGCCGCGGATTGGAAGCCCACTCGGTTGGCTATCGCGGGATCACCGCAAGATGCTATCGGTTGACGGGCAAATCGGCTTCATCTCGGGGCTGTGCGTCGGCCGGATGTGGGAGGGTATCCCCGACAAGAACGTGGAGCCGTGGCGTGACACCGGAGTAGAAGTACGCGGAATGGCCGTCACGGACATCGAGCGGGCATTTGCGCAGGTCTGGGCGATGACGGGCGAGCCGATCCCTGAGCACGAACGCGTCACTCATGACGTTTCTCGTCGTTGCGGCGATATGAGCATGCGAGTCGTGGCCAGCATGCCCGCGACCGCCAGCATGTTCCGCTTGGATCAACTCATCGCCGCACTTGCCAGATCGAAGCTGTGGCTGACGGATGCTTACTTTGCAGGGACGAGCGTCTACGTGCAGGCTCTGATGGCAGCGGCGACAGACGGAGTTGATGTGCGGCTGCTTGTGCCAAACGCAACGGACGTCCCCCTTCTGAAACCTCTATCGAGTGTGGGCTACCGTCCTCTCTTGGCGGCGGGCGTGCGGGTTTTCGAGTGGAACGGCACCATGTTGCACGCGAAGACGGCTGTGGCAGACGGACGATGGGCCCGCATCGGCTCGACGAATCTCAACATCGCCAGTTGGTTTGGCAACTGCGAGTTGGACGCGGTGGTTGAAAGTGAAGCCTTCGCCCGAGACATGGAAGATATGTATCTTCAAGATTTAACCAACGCGACTGAAATTGTCCTGGGTGCAAAGCGGAAAGCGCATTCAGCGGGTGCTCCGCGCAAACACCACCGGGTCATGACCAGCGGGGGCGGGAGCATGGCGCGGGCGGCAGCCGGAGCGGTTCGCTTCGGCAACGCCATCGGCGCGGCGTTCACGGACCGGCGGGTGCTGGAGCCGGTTGAGGCGCGCTTGATGACAGCTGGCGGCGTACTGTCATTGATTCTGGCCGCCCTCTTTGCTGTGTTCCCGTACGCGCTTACATATCCGCTGTTGATTCTTCTCGTGTGGCTCGGCATCGCGCTGCTTCACAGAGGCCATGATTTGCATCGTGAAGATAGGCGAACAAGAGGTGCGCACAGGAAGTAGCTGCGTTACGCCGAACTACAAGCTGTCGCGCGAACAAGGAATCGAGTGAGATGAGCACTCCGACTATTCAGCAAGATCAGATAGCTGCTTATCAGCAGCCGGTTGACGAAGTATTGACCACGCTCGGCACGAATGCTCGACGCGGCTTGAGCGAAAGGGAGGCCAGGGCGCGACTTGAGAGGTATGGCAAGAACGAGCTGACGGCAGAGAAGCCTGTGTCCGAGTGGAGGAAATTCCTGGCCCAGTTTCAAGATATGCTCGTCATTCTGCTGCTTGTCGCAACGTTGTTTTCGACAGCAGTATGGCTGTACGAACGTGACTCGGCACTGCCCTATGAAGCGATGGCGATCTTTGCCGTCGTGCTGCTCAATGCGGTCATGGGCTACATTCAGCAGTCACGGGCGGAGGAAGCGGTGGCGGCGCTGCGCCGGATGTCGGCGGCGCGCGCCGGTGTCATTCGAGACGGTGAGCGGCAGAGCATTCCGGCGAATGAGGTCGTACCCGGCGACATCATCATCATCGAGGAAGGCGACACCATTTCAGCCGACGCGCGATTGATTGAATCGATCGCGATGCAGACAGCGGAGGCGTCGCTGACGGGCGAGAGCCTGCCGGTGTTGAAGGATACGCTTCCGATTGCGGAAGAGGTCGGACTCGGCGACCGCAACAATATGATCTTCAGCGGTACAGCTGCGACTTACGGGCGCGGGCGCGCGGTGGTCGTGTCGACAGGGATGCAGACCCAGATGGGGCGCATCGCCGGGATCCTGGAAGAAGCTCCGACAGAGACCACGCCACTGCAAAAGGAGCTCGACCGCGTCGGCAAGCTGCTCGGCATCATCGTCGCCGTTATCGCCGTCGTGATGGTCGCGACAATCATTCTCGTCGAAGATATGAGCGGCTTCTCTGCCATTTTCGGCGCGCTCATTTTGGGCGTGGCGCTCGCGGTCGCGGCGGTGCCGGAAGGCTTGCCGGCAGTCGTGACAGCCGCGCTCTCCTTCGGTGTGCAGCGTATGGCGAAGCGGAATGCCGTCGTGCGCCATCTCGCGGCGGTCGAGGCGCTCGGCTCGGTGAACGTCATCGCTTCCGACAAGACGGGCACTCTGACGAAGAACGAGATGACGGTGCGTGCGGTCGTCACCGCGAGTGGGCGCGTGAATTTGGGGGGCACGGGTTACGCTCCCGAAGGCGAAGTCCGCCGTGAGGCAGGAGGTGCGATTGATGACGCGCTCCGCTTCGAGTTCGTGCGTGCGCTTGCCGCCGCCGACCGTGCCAACAATGCCGTCTTGCGGGAGCGCGACGGGCGCTGGACAGTGCAAGGCGACCCGACCGAAGGGGCTTTGATCGTCGCGGCACGCAAAGCCGGGCTGGAGGATGAGGTGCTCGACATCCGCTTTGCGCGTGTTGCTGAAATTCCCTTCTCGTCCGAGCGCAAATTGATGAGCACGATTCACAGTGACGCCGAGAGGCAGGAGCGCCTGCTCGCCCTCACCAAAGGCGCCCCGGACATATTGCTCGCGCGTTGTTCGCAAGAACTGGTCGGAGAGAAGATCGGCCCTCTGACAGCAGAACGTCGCGCGGAAATTGCGAGGAGCAATGGAGAGATGGCTGACGCGGCTCTGCGCACGCTCGGAGTCGCCTTCCGCTCGCTACCGAAGGATGCATTCCGGCGCGAGGAGATTGATGAGCGCGTCGAGCAAGACCTCGTCTTCCTGGGTTTGATAGGCATGATCGATCCTCCGCGCGAGGAGGCGAAGAATGCGGTCGCGCGCGCGAAGGGCGCAGGCATTCGCCCAATGATGATTACGGGCGATCATCCCAATACCGCTGTCGCCATTGCCCAAGAACTCGGCATAGTTGAAAAAGGGCGAGCTGTCACGGGTGCGGAGCTTGAGAAGATGCCGGAGGAGACGCTTGCCCGAACGGTCCGGGAAGTGTCGGTCTTTGCGCGAGTCAACCCCGAACACAAGCTGCGGATCGTGAAGGCGTTGCAGCGTGAAGGCACGACGGTGGCGATGACGGGCGACGGCGTCAATGACGCGCCCGCTTTGAAGACCGCCGACATCGGTGTGGCAATGGGCATTACCGGAACGGACGTCTCCAAAGAAGCCGCCGACATGGTGCTGGCGGACGACAACTTCGCCAGCATCGTCGCGGCGATCCAAGAGGGACGCGCGATCTTTTCGAACATCAGGAAGTTTCTACGCTACCTGCTGTCGTCGAATATTGGGGAAGTGATGGTGATGTTCCTTGGCGTACTGCTGGCGGATGTAATCGGGCTGACGGCGGAAGGTGGTGGCGTAGCGCTGCCGCTGCTGGCGACGCAAATTCTGTGGATTAACCTCGTGACGGACGGGGCGCCGGCGCTCGCGCTCGGCGTTGATCCGGCGGATGCTGGGTTGATGAACGAACCACCGCGGCCCCGGAGTGAAGGAGTGATCACCTGTGGCATGTGGATGAGCATCTTCCTTGTCGGCGTGATCTTTGCGGTGGGGACGCTGCTCATACTCGATGCCGGCTTGCCCGGAGGTCTCATCGAAGGCTCAGGCGATTTGCGTTACGCACAGACGATGGCTTTCACGACTCTGGTGTTCTTTTCGCTTTTCAACGTCTTCAACGCGCGTTCGGATGAACGGAGCGCGTTCGTCGGGCTGTTCTCCAACAAGTGGCTGTGGGGGGCGGTTCTGTTGTCGCTGTTGCTGCAAGTGTCGGTGATTCACATGCCGTTTCTGCAACAAGCGTTTTCAACCGTGAGCCTGAATTTCGACGATTGGCTGCTCTGCGCGGCAGTGGCAAGTTCGGTGCTGTGGCTGCGTGAATTGAGAAAGATCGTCACTCGAAGAGCCAGCCGCGGATAGCCGCTCGACAGGTGCGGGGGCGGACGGCGGCGAACGGCCGTGCGCGTGGCCGAAGCGCGTGAGCACACCGCGCGCACCCGCGAGGTCCAGCCCTGGCGGCGGCGATCAGACGCCCCTGCGGAGCGGCTGCTCAAATCGGGAGAGGCGCGATAAGCTTCCCAATGGACGTCGTCGACTTGGCCCTTGTCGCTGCAGGACGCCGCTGCTGCATCTGCCACCGGTTAGTCACTGACCGAGTCTATTGACACCCGTAAGGAGGTTCTCTGCATTGGATATTCCACGAATGTTCAACATCGCTGAGAGTGCTCACCGCATCCACGACCCGATCACGCCCGACAAGCTCGCCACCCTCGGCGCGGCGCTGCGTCTGGAATCGCGGGCCCGGGTGCTCGACCTCGGCAGCGGTTCGGGGGAGATGCTGTGCACCTGGGCACGCGATCACGGCGTGATCGGCACCGGCGTCGACATGAGCCGGCTGTTCACCGAGCAGGCGAAGCTCCGTGCTGAAGAGCTCGGCGTCGCCGATCGAGTCACGTTCATCCATGGCGATGCTGCCGGCTATGTCGCTGACGAGAAGGTCAGTGTCGCAGCCTGTGTCGGTGCGACTTGGATCGGCGGGGGAGTCGCCGGCACGATCGAGCTCCTGGCGCGGAGCTTGCGCCCCGGAGGGATCATCCTCATCGGCGAGCCCTACTGGCGGCAGCTGCCGCCGACGGAGGATGTTGCCAAAGGGTGTCGTGCCGGCTCGATCTCCGACTTCCTCAGGCTTCCGGAGCTGCTCGCGTCCTTCGGCCATCTTGGCTACGACGTCGTTGAGATGGTTCTGGCTGACCAAGACGGCTGGGACAGATACGAGGCGGCCAAATGGCTCACCATGCGCCGCTGGCTTGACGCCAACCCTGACGACGAGCTCGCGCACGACGTTCGAGCCGAGCTGACCTCGGGACCCGAGCGCTACGCCGCGTACGCGCGTGAGTACCTGGGCTGGGGCGTGTTCGCGCTGATGCGGCGGTGATGGGCCGTTGATTCCGCGGCGGGAGCTACTGCTTGCCGCCCTTCCAGCGCCGCAGGAGCGCGACCTCGTCGTAGAGCCGGCCCCAGACCCGCTCGGCCTGCCGTCGCTTGTGCTCGTCCTGGCGAAGCTCCCAGGCCCGGGCCTCCCGCTCGAGCTTGCGGAAGTGGTCGAGGCGGGTGGGGTCGAGCTCTCCCGCCGCCACCGCCTCCTTGACGGCGCAGCCGGGCTCGCTGTCGTGGCGGCAGTCCCGGTAGCGGCAGCGGGCGGCGAGCGCCGCGACGTCGCCGAACACCGAGCCGAGGCCGTCGTCATCGACCAGCTGCAGCTCCCGCATGCCCGGCGTGTCGAGCAGCAGGCCCCCGCCCGGCAGCAGGACGAGCTGGCGGTGGGTCGTGACGTGACGGCCACGGCCATCGCGTGCCCGCACCGCGCCGGTCGCCATCCGGTCCTCACCGAGCAGCGCGTTGACCAGCGTCGATTTGCCGGCCCCCGAGGAGCCGACCAGGGCCGCGGTCATGCCGTCGCGGATGGTCGCGCGGAGAGCCGCGACTCCGTGGGCGAGCACGGCGCTCGTCACGTGGACCGGAGCCCCGGGGCAGTGCCGCTCGACCTCGGCGACGCGGCCGGCCACGTCGTCGCAGACGTCGGCCTTGTTGAGGACCACCGCCGGCTGTGCGCCGCTGGCCCAGATGCGGGCCAGGTAGCGCTCGATCCTGCGGAGGTTGAAGTCGGCGTCGAGGCCGCAGACGGCGAACACCAGGTCGACGTTGGCCGCGATCACCTGGGCGCGGGACTCGCGGCCGGCCGCCCCCCGGGTGAAGACGGTGCGCCGCTCCAGGATGCCCTCGATCACGGCAGTGCAATCGGGCCCGGGCGCCTCCTTGACCACGACCCAGTCGCCGACGCCGGGGAGGCCATCGGCGGCGAGCTCGGCCCGGAGCCGCCCGGCGAGCTGGGCGCGACCGGAGCCGGCCTGGGACCACACCTCCCAGGCGCCGCGGTGCTCGGCCGCGACCCGGGCGGGGATGGCCCCAGGGCCACCCGATGACGGGAGCTGTCGTTCGAAGAACGGGCCGAAGCCCAGGGAAGAGAGCCGGTCCATGTCGTCGTCCTCCATCTGCGCGGCTCGAGGCGCGCGCCAGCAGCCCCATCCACGCCACGCCTGGAGCGCGGCGCGCGGGCTGGGATCAGCGGTCGAAGGCGGCGCGCCGCGGCGATCAGTGCCCGCGGCGCCTGTGTGCCCTCACCCACGATCCGGGTGGAGAACCTCGGCGTTCATCAAACCTCGGGCGGAGCGATCGCCCCGCCTCCTGACCTGCACAGAGTAGCCGATCGGGAACCGTTTGACGAGTCCGGGCAGGGCGGTGGCCGGCCGCGGAGCGGATCGTCTATCCTGGCGTCGTCTCCTGATCCGGAGGGCGGCCGCGCGTGGGGCTCCATTCCGCCGGCTCCCAGGGAGCCTCTCGGTCAGGAGCCGGATCCGGAGAGTTGCGATGGTCTACCTCGAGATGCTCGCCGTCGTCCTGCTGACCCTGATGAACGGCGTGCTGGCGATGTCCGAGCTGGCCGTCGTCTCTTCGCGGCGCAGCCGCCTCGAGCAGCTGGCGAACCAGGGCGGCCGGGGAGCCCGCGCCGCCGTCCGCCTCATCGACGACCCGAGCCGGTTCCTGTCGACGGTTCAGATCGGGATCACCCTGGTCGGCATCATCGCTGGCGCATTCAGCGGTGCGACCCTCGGGCAGCGGCTCGGCGGCTGGCTCGATTCCTTCTCGGCGATCTCGCCGCACGGCCGGGCCGCGGGGATTGCCGTCACGGTCGTCGGCATCACGTTCCTGTCGTTGATCCTGGGCGAGCTGGTGCCGAAGCGAATCGCCCTGGCTCAGCCGGAGCGGATCGCCTCGCTCGTCGCCAGACCGATGCGAGTGCTGTCGCTCGTCGCCGCGCCGGTGGTCTGGTTGCTCCACGTCTCGACCGAGGGGGCGCTGCGGGTTCTCGGCCGGTCGGGGGCACGGGACACGACCGTGACCGAGGACGAGGTGAAGTCGCTGATCGCCGAGGGCACGAGGGCTGGTGTCTTCGTCCCCCAGGAAAAGGAGATGATCGAAGGCGTGCTGCGCCTGGCGGACCGTCCCGTGCGGGTGATCATGACGCCGCGCTCCAAGATCGTCTGGGTCGACGCCAGGTCCGACCGGAGCGCGGTGCTCGCAGTCGTCGAGTCGCATCGCTTCTCGCGCCTGCTGGTGTGCGACCGGACCGTCGATCACCCGGTCGGCGTCGTCCACACCAAGGACCTGCTCCCGGAGCTGCCGGACCGCGGTGAGGTCGATCTCTCCAGGTTGATGTCACCCCCGCTCTTCGTGCCCGACGGCACGCCGGTCCTCAGGCTGCTCAGCCAGTTCAAGAAGGAAAAGGTGCACATCGCCGTCGTGGTCGACGAGTACGGCGCGACCGAGGGGCTGGTGACCCTGACGGATGTGATCGAGGCGATTGCCGGGGACCTGCCTGAACGAGGCGAGGACGCCGAGCCGCGCATCGTCCGCAGGGACGACGGCTCGTGGCTGGTCGACGGGACGCTCCCGACCGACGAGGTGGAGACCATCACCGGCATCGACATGGGGAGGGAGGTCAAGATGGTGGCGGGCTTCGTGCTCGACCACCTGGGACGGATTCCTCAGGCCGGTGTCAGCTTCGCCTACGGGAACGCCCGCTTCGAGGTGGTCGACATGGACGGCAACCGCATCGACAAGGTGCTGATCGAGGTCGAGCGGGGCGAGGCCGAGCCCCTCGCCCCCCCGCCGCCCTGATCGGCGCACCGGGGCGTCAATTCGTCCGGAAGGCGCCCCGCCGCGCCTCGACGGACCTTGGAGGCCGGCCCGCGTGAGCCTGCGTCCGGACGCCGGCTATCCCTTCGGGACCTTGTGAAAAATGGCGCGAAGTGGTTGACGGACCGCTGCCATTGGCGTATAACGCGTGCGCCTGGCTCAAGGAGGGCGAGATGTCCAAGGAGTTCAACGCATTCGAGATGGCGCAGCGGCAGTTCGACGCGGTTGCTGACAAGCTGCAGCTCGACGCCGGGATCCGCGACCTGCTGCGCTGGCCGCAGCGCGAGTACCACTTCACCATCCCGGTGCGGATGGACGACGGCACGGTCAAGATCTTCCGCGGCTTCCGCGTCCAGCACAACGACGCGCGCGGCCCGGCCAAGGGCGGCATCCGCTTCCATCCTCAGGAGACGGTCGACACCGTGCGCGCTCTAGCCACCTGGATGACCTGGAAGTGCGCGGTGGTGGACATCCCGCTCGGCGGCGGCAAGGGCGGCGTCATCTGCGACCCGCACAACCTGTCGCCGCGCGAGCAGGAGCAGCTCTGCCGCGGCTGGGTCCGCCAGGTCGCCCGCAACATCGGCCCGATCCAGGACGTGCCGGCGCCCGACGTGATGACCAACCCGCAGCACATGGTGTGGATGCTCGACGAGTACGAGAGGCTCACCGGCGGCCACTTCCCGGGCGCCATCACCGGCAAGCCGGTCGAGGTCGGCGGCTCGCTGGGCCGGACCGAGGCCACCGGCTACGGCGTCATCTTCACCGTGCGCGAGGCGCTCAAGCGCCTGAACATCCCGGTCAAGGGCGTCCGCGCCTCGATCCAGGGCTTCGGAAACGTCGCCCAGTACGCGGCCAAGCTGCTGATCGAGCTCGGCGGGACGGTGGTGGCGGTGGCCTGCTGGGACAACAACGACCACAAGGCCTACACCTTCTCGAAGCCGGACGGCATCGACGCCAGCTTCCTGCTCTCGATCACCGACCGCTTCGGGACCATCGACAAGGACAAGGCCGTCAAGGCCGGCTACAAGATCGAGGACGCCGATGCCTGGATCGCCAAGGACGTGCAGATCCTGATCCCGGCGGCCCTCGAGAACCAGGTCACCGGCGAGACCGCGAAGCACATCCACCGCAACGTGAAGATTCTCGCCGAGGGCGCCAACGGCCCGACCACGCCCGAGGCCGACGCGATCCTCAAGCAGCGGGGCATCTTCGTGATCCCGGACTTCCTGGCCAACGCCGGCGGAGTGACCTGCTCGTACTTCGAGCAGGTGCAGTGCAACACCAACTTCTTCTGGCCCAAGGCCGAGGTGCTGGAGCGGCTCGATCAGAAGATGACCAATGCCTTCCACGCGGTGGCCGACCTGGCCGAGAACGCCGGCGAGTACACGCGCGACGCCGCCTACATGATCGCCATCCAGCGCGTCGCCTCGGCCTGCCACCTGCGCGGCTGGGCATAGCCCACTCGCCCGCTGCGCCTCCGGCAGCGACCGCTGTCGTCGTCGACGCCCCGCCCATCCGGCGCACCCGGGTCGGCGGGGCTTCTCTATCGGGCCGCAGGATCAGGGCGCGCCGGCGGGCGGCGCGAGGTAGGCGAGGGCGGTGTCAGTTTCCCCGTCCATGATGACCTGCACCAGCTCGCCGCCGGACGCCGCCCGGACGTCGATCACGCGCACCGTCTCCGCCATGTCGGCGTACTTGGGGACGAGCTTGGCCAGCACGTTGGGCGTCTCTCGCAGGAACCGCTCGTTCCACACCGCGCCCGGCTCGTCGGGGTAGAGCGGCAGGTACGCGATCTGCGACTCGACGAGGTCGTTGAAGAAGTGGGTGCCGAACGACACGTCGGGCAGGTACGCGCCCCGCTTGCGGGCAATCTCCACCAGCAGGGCGGTGCGGCAGATGTCGGCGTAGGTGACCGGGACGCCGAGCCGGATGTCCCCACGGCTGCCCCAGCGCCCGGGCCCCATCAGCGCGAACCGGCGCTGCGGCAGCACCTGGTTGAGGAGGCCGACGGTCCGCGCCACGCGCAGCATCGCGTCGCGCGACGGCAGGCGCTCGTAGTCTCGGGGATCCACCAGCACCAGGTACTCGAGGTCTCGGCACTGCGTCGTTTGCACGTACCGGGTCGCGGAGAAGACCTTGCGTTCCTGTTCGATGTCGGGCGGGATGGGGACCCGTTGGACGGTCGCGCCGTGGCTGAGTGACCGGCACTGCAGCATGTACAGCGATTCGCCGTCGTGGGCGAACTCGACGTCGACCGGCTCGCCGATGCCTTCCTCGAGGAGGTCGAGCATCCCCTTCAGGTCGCGCGGGAACTGCGACTTGACGAGGCCGTCGAAGGTGACGACCAGCTCGTGAGGGTCGATCTGCGGCATCACGCCGACCATCGGCAGGATGTCGCGGTCGCGGTAGATCGAGAAGATCCGGTTCATCTGGGGCAGCTTGCCGCCGACCCGCGACAGCATGCTCGCGAGCGGGAGAGAGTCGAACTGCCCCTCGCGCAGGTCCACCACGTCGACCTCGTGCTGCGAGTACCGGTAGACCTCGTCGGGGCGCTGGACTGCCCGCAGCGTGGGCTGCTCCAGCGCGACCAGCACCGGGTAGTCGGCGCCGGTGCGATCCACGGCACGGGTGCCGAGGCCGAGCACCAGGCGCGCGATCCCGTCAGTGCGCCGGATCCTCGGCGACCACCGCATGTTGCAGGTGGAGAACGCGACCCCGGCGAACAGCGGGAACATCATGCGTCCGAACTCGCGGCCGACCAGCCCCTGGATCAGCACGCCCATCTGCTCCTGGAAGTCGATCAGGCCGTGCTCGCGCCGGTACTCGATCGGGTCGGGGTGGAAGACCGATGCGTAGACCTCGGCGATGGCGTTCTCGAGCTCGGCCAGCCGCTTGGCGGTCGGCCCGCGGTTGGCGATGAACAGGCTCTTGTACTTGCCCGAGAAGGCATGCCCGATGCGGTCCTCGAGCAGGCTGGAGGAGCGCACCACGAGCGGCCCCTCGCCCACCTCCTCGAGCATGTCGCGCAGGCCCTCGCGGATGGTCGGCGGCAGCGAGCCGCTCTTGAAGCTGCGCTCGACCAGCGGGAACTGCTCGCGCACCTCCTCGAGCGGCTTGTACTTGACGTTGATCATGTCCTCGAGGCTGTTGTACTGGATGAACTCGAGGGTGCCGCTGGACGGCAGGAAGTAGGAGGTCGGCACGCGGTAGTCGACCTGGAGACGGCCGGCCTCCCTCGCCCGCTGGAGGATCGAGTGCGCGAGGATCAGGCCGGCTGCCTTGCCGCCCAGCTTCCCCCGCCTTCCCTCGGTCGGGATGATGTGATCGAGGACCGTCGCGAACTCGGTGACCTTGATGTACTCCTTGGCGACCGAGATGTAGTCGAGCTGGTCCGAGAGCAGCCGGCGGGCGAGCGCGGCGCGGATGCCGAGCACGTCCTCCGGCGGCGCGAACGCCTCGCCGGGCGCGAAGTTGAGGAACTCGTGCACCTTGTCGCGCAGCTCCGGGATCGGCGTGTCCGGGTCCTCGGCGAGGCTCGCCCCCTCGTGCGCGAGCTGGCGCTTCTCGACCAAGAGGATGGTGGCCTGGATCTCCTCGGGCGCGAGGCGGCGCGCCGCCTGCTCGAGCGCGAGCTCGTGCAGCGCCTCCTGGGAGTCGCTCGGCAGCTTCGGCTTGGGGCGGTTCGGGTCGAGGTCGCGAGGCGAGACCACCAGCTTGAGGGCGGCCGCGATCTGCTCGTCGATCGTGTCGAGCTCGATCAGCCCCTGCCGCTGCATGTCCAGCAACAGCAGCCGGCACGCCCGCTCCGCCAGGTCCGGACGCCTCCGCCGGAGGTCATCGAAAGTCTGTCGCCAGTCCGCCAAGGGTCACCGTCCGAGTGGAACCGGGATGCCTGCCAAGCACCGGCATTGTAGCGCGACGACTGGCGGCTGCAGAACTCGGATATCAGGCACCCCAGCAGGTGGCGTGCCGCCCCTTCGTTCCCGTCCCCGTTCCCGTTCCCGCTCTTGTCACGGCGAAGCCGGTGGCGGAGCTGGATCCTCCGCCGGCCTCACCAGTGCCCGGGGATCGGCGAGGATCTGCTCGACCTGGGCGGCGGCGACGCTCATCACCGTCGCCCGCCCGCTGACCCGGACCAGGGCCTGGCCACCTTCGACCAGCGGCCGGTGGAAGCTGAAGCTCAGCAGCTGCGGCTCGGCGGAGCCGCCCGGCGGCTTGAGCTCCAGCTCGACCGTGCCCGCGGGCGGGGTGGCAGGCTCGACGAGGTCGAACTCGATGGCCTCCAGCGCCGCCAGGGCCGCGAGCCGGTCCTGAACCTCGCTGTGCTCGACCTCGCCGCCGCCCTCGCCCGCCGTCCACATCCCTTCCTTGCGCGCGAGCGTGACGCCGGTTCCGCCGGCGGTGATGGTGAGCCGCTCGGCGTCCCAGGTGTCGAAGGCAGCGACCTTGGTCGACCGCCAGCGCACCGGCGCCTTGGCCAGCCGGGTCGCGGCGCGGTCGTCGACCCAGAAGAGCTCGGCTGCGTTGCGCCGGCAGGCGACCTGGGTGCGGCCGTCGCGCTCGCGGCTCGAGCCGAAGTCGAGCCGGAGCGGTTCGCCGCCCGAGGAGCGGAGGATCGTGACCTGGTAGGCGGGAACCTCGAGGCCGAGCTCCGCGGCGGGTGGCGGGTCATCCAGGAACTCCTCGACCCGGAGCGCGTCGAGGTCAGAGATGAGGTTGCGCACATGGTCGCGGTCGGCGACGTCGTCGAGCGGCTGGAGCAGGCGCCAGCTCTCGCCCTGGCGGACGAGCTCGATGCGGTCGGAGCCGGCCAGCACCACCAGCGACGCGACGTCGTCGGCCGCGATCTCGGCGACGTCGCGCGAGCGCCACTCGTCGAGGTCCCGGTCGAGATCGCGGACGAACCACCCACTGACCAGGATCACGGACCCCTCGCCGTTCCGGCGGACGGCCCGGTTCGAGCCGAGGGCCGCCTCGTCGCCGATCTCGAGCGAGGACGTCGCGCCGTCGTCGGTCGCCAGGGTCAGGGTGATCGACGGCCGGTCGAGCCCGTAGGCCTTGGGGTCGACCTCGCCCTCGGACAGGGTGCGCTCGGCCTTCAGATTCTCGAGGGATCCGAGCAGCGAGCTCACCGCGGTCTCCTCGGCCGCGAACTCGATCGGCGCCACCAGCCGCCAGCTGCCGCCCTGCTTGACGAGCCGGAAGTCCCCGTGGGTGTTGTGGATCTCGAGGCCAGCCACCTCGTCCCGATCGAGATCGGGGAAGAGCGTGTCGGCCTGCTGGCGCCGCTCCTCGGTGGTCGGCAGGTGGCGCTCGTGGAAGTAGATGTAGGCTCCGAGCCCGATCACCATCAACGCCAGGAGGATCAGGTTCCGTTTTCGCATGTCGACGACCTCGTATGGTGCCTTTGCTCAGCTCTGCGCCCGCGGCCTCGCGGTCCGGGCCCCCGCCTCCGGTCGCCGCGGGCGGAGAACCGAAATTGTCGAGCGCCCTGGACTTAGTGCCGCCTTCGCCGCCAGACCAGGACTCCGAGGACGATGGCCGCGCCGGGCATCGCCAGCAGCGTGACCAGCAGGATCGTGCGCATCTGCCGCTGGGAGAGGAACAGGCTCACCTGCTCGACCTCGCGCGGCGGGATGCCCAGCGACAACTCGCGCGCCGCCAGCCAGTTGATGGCGTTCATCGCCAGGACGAGGTTGCCGGCGTTCGAGATCTCGTAGTCAGCCATGAAGTCGGAGTCGCCGAAGACCACCATGCGGAAGCCGGGTTGGCTGCCCGGCGTCGCCTCGTCGCCGGCGGGGCTGCCCGGGATCGGGGCTTGCTCGACCACCACGCCGACCGCCGCGGGGCCGGGCGTGTCGCCGTCGTCGCGAGCGACCGGCTGGCCGGTGAGCAGCTGGCCGAGGTTGCGCTCGCCCCAGCCCTCCGCCGAGGTCTCGACGATCACCTCCGGCGCCGGATCGCCTTCCGGGGTCAGGGAGCGGGCCACGCTGAACAGGACCGCGACTGCCTCGAGGCCCTTGGTCACCGGATGGGACGGGAAGTCGGTCAGGTAGACCGCCGACAGGTCGTAGAACGGGAGCTTGCGGGACGGATCGACCACGAGGTCGTCGTTGACGCGGATGCCGCGGTCGGCGAGGAAGCCCTCGAGCCGGGTGGCGCGCATCGTGCCCGCGGGCTCGATCAGCGGGTCCAGGCAGACCAGCAGCCGGCCGCCGCGATCGAGAAAGGCGCCGAGAGCCCCGATCTCGGGCTCGGTGAAGGGGCGCGTCGGCCCGACGACGGCGATCACGTCGGCGTCCTCCGGAGCCGCCCCGCTGAGCAGGACCGTGTCCGCAGCCTCGATGTTCTCGCGCTTGAGCGCCTCGGCGAGCACCGCCAGGCTGCGGTCCGGCTGGGCGCCGCCGCCGGCAGTCGCGACCGACGCCTCGCCGTGGCCGGTCACGAAGTAGACCTTGGGGACGTCCGGGGCGACCAGCGACAGGATGGCCGAGGTGAACTGCTCCTCGCCCTTGAAGGCGCGCATCGACGGCGCCTGCCCGTACTGCGCGGCCGCGTAGTCGTACTCGGCCATCTGGTCCGCGGTCACGTACTTGGTGCGGCCGGCGTAGCTGAAGACCACCGTGTCGGCGACCGAGATGCCGAACTGCTCGGCCAGCTGCTTGGTGCGCAGCGGCTCCTTGTCGGGATCGATGTACTCGACCTTGATCTTGTCGGAGGCCGCGGAGTAGCGGCTCAGGAGCTCGAATGCCTGATCATAGAGCGGGCTCGCCGGCGTCATGAACACCACGACCCGGATCTCCTCCTCGAGGTCGGACAGGATGCCCTGGGTCTTCTCCGAGATCGAGTACATCCGGGACGACGTCCAGTCCGCGGACAGGTAGTGCCGGGCGGCGAGCCAGTTGACCATGCCGGTCAGGGCGACGGCCAGGATGACGCCGACGACCCCGGTCGTGGTGTAGCGCAGCGCCTGCTTTCTCATGCCGTCACCTCCACTTCTTGACCTCGAGCGACTTCGCGGCGAGAAACAGGAACAGCAGCCCCACCGACAGCTCGTAGACGATGTGCCGGCTGTCGACGATGCCCTTGGCGTAGTCGTCCATGTGGGTCCACAGGTTCATGTAGGAGAGGGCATCGCGGAGCCACGACGACGAGACCATCAGCTGCTCGACCAGACCGATCGAGAACAGCACCACCAGGGCGGCGAAGGCCAGGATGGCGGCGATCAGCTGGTTGTTGGTCAGGGTGGAGGTGAAGGTCCCGACGGCGAGGAACAGGAAGCCGATCAGCAGCACCCCGAGGTAGCCTGCCAGCACCGGCCGCAGGTCGATGCTCGAGTGCTGCTTCAGGAGCACGACGTAGAGCACCGTCGGCAGCCACAGCACCAGGTAGAACAGCAGGGCAGCGAGGAACTTGCCGGCGATCACCTGGCCCTCGGTGACGGGCGAGGTGAGGAGCACCTCGATGGTCCCGGAGCGGCGCTCCTCGGCGATCAGCCGCATCGTGATCACCGGCACCGTGAAGAGCAGGAACAGCCAGAAGAAGACCGTGCCGCCGAAGAACAGCCGGAGCGGGGTCATCGCCTGCGTCATCGGGTTGTTGAGGAACGACACGATGATGTAGAAGATGTAGCCCTGCATGAGCAGGAACGCGGTCAGCACGATGTAGGCCAGGGGCGACGAGAAGTACGCGATCAGCTCGCGGCGGACGACAGCCAGGACCTTCGCCATCTCACACCTCCTCGCCGGGCGCCGGCTCCTCGCGGGTGGTGAGCCGTACGAACACGTCCTCGAGCGACGCCTGGGTCGCCGTCAGCGTGGCCAGCACCCAGCCCCGCGCGACGGCGAGCCGGAAGATCGCCTCCCGGGGGTCGCTTCCGGGCGCGTGCTCGACCGAGTAGCTGCAGCCTCCCCGGTCCTCGACCCCGGTCACGCCGGGCAGTGAGAGCAGCGCCTCGCGGCCGTCGCCGTTGGCCCCCCGCAGCTCGACCTGCAGCCGGGGGTTGCCCACCATGCGGCTGCGCAGCTGGTCCGGAGTGCCGTCGGCCACGATCCGGCCGCGATCGATGATCGCCACCCGCTCGCACACCTGCTCGACCTCGGGCAGGATGTGGGTGGACAGCACCACGGTGTGCTCGCGCCCGAGCTCGGTGATGAGCTCGCGAACCTTGATGATTTGGTTGGGGTCGAGGCCCACCGTCGGCTCGTCGAGGATCAGCACGGCCGGCTTGTGGATGAGGGCCCCGGCCAGGCCGACCCGCTGCCGGTAGCCCTTGGACAGGGTGCCGATCACCTGCCGGCGGACGTCGCCGATCATGCAGCGGTCGCAGACCTCGGCGATGCGCTCGCCGATCTCGGACCGGGGCACCTCCTCGACCGCCGCCCGGAAGCGGAGGTGCTCCTCGACCCGCAGCTCGGGGTAGAGGGGCACGTTCTCGGGCAGATAGCCGACCTTGCGCCGCAGCCCGACGGGATCGGCGTCGAGATCGACCCCGGCGACCACGATCCGCCCGGCGGTCGGCGGCAGAAACGCGGTGATCATCCGCATCGCCGTCGTCTTGCCGGCGCCGTTGGGGCCGAGGAAGCCGAGCACCTGGCCCTCGGGAACGAAGAACGACACGTCGTCGACCACCGGCTGGTCGACGAAGACCTTGGTCAGCCCTTCCACCTCGATCATGGGTGCCGCCTCCCGCTGCGTCGAGACCGGGTTGACGCAGCAAGGACGACGCGGCGACGCGTCGCCCGCTGATTCCCTGCTGTCGGTCAGCTGGTATAGCAAATCCTGGGCCAGAATCAAGGATGAGGCCAGGACCATGGGCCGTGGCGTGCAGCGCAGGTTTGGCGCGGTGGGAGTGCCGCCGCGGCCATGTGCGGCTCGAATAGGATCTAGGATCTGGGGTCTAGGATCTGGGCTCTGGGATCTGGAGTTGCACGCCGCGTGATCCCCTGTCTCGCCGGCGAGGAATCAGGATGCGGGCGGCGGCTATCCCCTAGATCCTATTCCCCAGATCCTGGGCGGGAGGAGGCGGGGCTCAGGCGGACTGGCTCGGCGCAACGATGAACATCAGGGTGGTCGAGCCGACCGTGAACTCGGCCCGGTTGGCGAGCTGGGACTGGTTGATCCGCTCCCCGTCGACGAAGGTGCCGTTGGTGGCGCCGAGGTCGAGCAGGGTCGCCTCGTCGCCACGGACCTCGATCACGGCGTGTCGCCGGGACACCTCGGAGTCCTTGAGCTGCACGTCCATCGCCGAGCCCCGGCCGATGAAGACCCGTGGCTTGGTGATCGGGAAGACGCTCCCGGCCTGGGCGCCTGCGATCACCGCGAGCGAGTAGCGGACGTCGCCGGGCAGGGGGGCGAGCGGCGGCAGCTCGGGCGCCTCCGGCTCGGCGACCCTTGCCTCGTCGTCCTCGAAAAGGTCGGGTGGGAGGTCGGCATGCCTTCCGGCGTTGGTCGCGTCGCCCACCTGGAGCGGGTTCTCGACGGTGAACGTGTACCCGCAGGTCGTGCAGCGCACCGACTTCGACGGCTCGGACCCGAACCGGGCCTCGTCGTACCGGTACTTGGTCTCGCACTGCGGGCACGTGATGATCACCGCCGCCTCCTCGAGTGTGCAGTTCGCCCACACCGGATGATACCAGGGAGACAACCGACTTCCCCTGTGCCGGTGCTCACAGAACGGGCGCGCCGCTCGCTGCCGCCCGCTCGGGAACGGGAACGGGAACGGGTACGGGTATGGCAACGAGCTGGAGGACCGCGGCCGACAGGTCACGGGCGCCAGCTGAGGCCGGCGCGGAACACGATGTCGGCGCTGTTGGCGAAGACGACGAGGTTCTCGCCGGCCGAGACCTCGAGCAGGCAGCGCTCGCCGAGGCGGTGCTTGACGCCGAGCGCGGCCTCGCGCGAGCGCTCGGAGAGATCGCCGAGGTGGTGCGCGACCGCGCTCGACACCATGACCTGGAGGAGGATCGAGGTGCGCGGCGTCGCGCGGTACTCGGCGCCGGCCATCAGCGACAGCTGGGAGTCGTAGAGCTCGACCCCACCGACATCGGTCTCCCCGAACCGGACCGCCCCGAGCGAGCCGTAGAGGTTGAAACGGCCGAGGCGCTGGCCCACGGCCAGGCTGCCCCCGAGGTCGACACCGCCGTCCGCACGGCCCGGCGCGTTGGACCTGCCGGGCAGCTTGAGGACGCCGGTGACGACCACGGCGGGCGTCGTCTCGGAGCCCTCGAGCACCTGGTGCTTGACCGCCAGCGCCAGGGAGTCGACGTCCCAGCCCGACTCCTCGCCGCGCCACTCGTGGACCGAGCCGTCCGCGGAGCGCACCCGGATCAGGTGGCGGTCGCCGGGCGCCTCGACGCGGTCGCGGTTGATCGCGCCGATCGAGCGCTCGAACCACTCGATGAAGCTGTCCAGGACCCCGCCCCCCTGGTACGAGAGCACGCCGCCGAGGCCGACCTGGGTGCGTTCCGTCACGCCGTAGCCGGCGCCGAGCCGCAGGCGCAGCGACTCGTAGTCGAGCAGGTAGCGGTCGCCGCCGTCGCAGAAGAAGTTGGCCCAGTCGGCCTGCGCCGAGATCTCCCACTGCCCTCGGCCGAGGGTGACCGGTGCGGCCGGGGGCTGCACCAGCCGGAACGTCGAGGCCGGGGACCCGGAGCCCTGCGCGAGCGGCCCCAGCCCGACCGCGGCCGACGATGACCAGGGCGATGCGGCCGGTGGCGAAGGAAGGGGTGGCAGCCCAGGGCCCTCACTGTCGTCGGCCCGGGCTGCGATTGCGGTCAGCAGCACGGCGGCCAGGGCCGGCCCCCACTGCCGTCGCCTCAGGGCCACGGTGCGCGGTCCGCGGCGGCGCTCCCGGCCGCGGCTCCGCCGGACGGGTCGCTCGGCTGGTCCGCGGGGCCGGCGATCGGCCCGCCCCCGCCGAGCGCCTTGTACAGGTTGAGCAGGTTGACCTGCTCGGCCAGGCGGACGTTGACCAGGCTCTGCTGGGCCGCGAACAGCGAGCGCTCGGCGATCAGCACGGCGAGGTAGCTGTCGATGCCGGCCTGGTACCTGGCGTCGGACAGGCGGACCGCCCGCTCCAGGTCCTGCACCAGGGTCTCCTCGGCGGCGCGCTGCTCGCGCAGGGTCGAGCGCAGGGTGAGGCCGTCGCTGACCTCGCGGAACGCGCCCTGGATCGCCTTCTCGTACTCGACCAGCGCGATCTCGCGGTCGAGCTCGCTCGTCCTGAGGTTCGCCCGCAGCGAGCCGCTGGCGAAGATCGGCGCCAGGATCTGGGGCGAGAAGGTCCAGGTCCCGCTGCCGGCGCCGAACAGGCCGGACAGGTCGGCGCTCATGGTCCCGGCGCCGGCGGTCAGCGAGATGCTCGGGAAGAACGCCGCCCGCGCCGCGCCGATGCGGGCGTTGGCGGCGATCAGCTGGTGCTCGGCGGCGAGGATGTCGGGCCGGCTCAGGAGCGCCTCGGACGGGAGCCCCGCTGCCAGCTCGGCGAGCTCGGTGACCGTGGTCAGTGCGTCGGGCAGCAGGTCGGTCGGCACCGGTGCGCCGGCCAGGAGTTCGAGGGCGTTGCGCCCGGTCGCCACCCGGCCGCTGAAGGCGGCCACCGCCGCCCGCGCGGCGTCGACCTGGCTCGAGACCTGCGCCAGGTCGAGGTCCGAGGCGACCCCCGCGTCCCGGCTGTGCCGAATCAGCTCCGCCGACTCCCGGTAGGCCGCGAGCGTCGCCTGGGAGATCGCGAGGCTCTCGACGTCGGCTGCCAGCGCCAGGTAGGAGCTGGCGACCGCCGCCACCAGCGAGATGTGGGCCGCGGCCCGGGCCTGCTCGGTGGCCAGGTACTGCTCGAGGGCGCTCGCCTCGAGGCTGCGGATGCGGCCGAAGAAGTCGAGCTCCCACGACAGGGTCCCGAGCTGGACCGAGTACTGCTCGACGGTCTTGGAGCGCCCGCTCTCCGACATGCTCGCCGGCAGCCGGTAGACGTCGCCGGAGGCCATCGCCCCCACCGCGGGGTAGAGCTCGGAGCGCTGGATCTGGTACAGGGAGCGCACCCGGTCGACGTTGAGGGCGGCGATCCGCAGGTCGCGGTTGTTGGCGAGCGCGAGCTCGACCACGGACCGCAGCCGCCGGTCGGTGAGCGCCTCGCTCCAGGGGACCTCGCTGGCAGGGAGCGAGGAGGGGGCCGGGGTCGGCTCGACTGCGGGGCCGGACCAGTCCGCCGGGACCGGCGCCTGCGGCCGCTCGTAGGGTGGGATCATCGTGCAGGCGGCGAGCGCCAGTCCGGCGGCGGCGAGCACCAGGAGTCGTGGCCTCATGTCAGTCGCCCTCCCCGGCGCTCGTGGAGACGGCGCTCACCTCCTGCGCGCCCCTCCGCTTGCGTCCGAACACCCGCACGATGATCACGAAGAACAGGGGAATGAAGAAGATCGCGAGGAAGGTGCCGGTGATCATGCCGCCGAGCACGCTGGTGCCGATCGCGCGCATGGCGCCGGCGCCCGCGCCGCCGGCGATGGCCAGCGGCAGCACCCCGCAGCCGAACGCGAGCGAGGTCATGACGATCGGCCGCAGCCGCAGCCGTGCCGCCTCGACCGTCGCCTCGACGAGCCCCTTCCCCTGCTCGATGCGCTGGGTGGCGAACTGGACGATCAGGATCGCGTTCTTGGTCGTCAGCCCGAGCACGGTGAGCAGCCCGATCTGGAAGTAGACGTCGTTGGGCATGCCGCGGGTCGACGACGCCAGCACGCCGCCGACGACGCCGAGCGGCAGCGCGAGCATGACCGAGATCGGGAAGGTCCAGCTCTCGTAGAGCGCCGCGAGCACGAGGAAGATCGCGAGGATCGAGAAGGCGTAGAGCAGGCCGGCCTGCGACTCGGACATCCGCTGCTGGTAGGACAGGCCGGTCCACTCGTGGCCGACGCCGGCCGGGAGCCTCGAGATCAGCTCCTCCATCGCCCGCATCGCCTCGCCGCTCGAGTGGCCGGGCGCCGGCTCGCCCTGGATGTTCATGGCCGGGAAGCTGTTGTAGCGCTCGAGCCGCGGCGAGCCGTAGACCCAGCGGCCGGTGGCCACCGCCGACAGCGGCACCAGCCTGCCCTGCCGGTTGCGGACGTAGAGGTGGTCGAGGTCGCCGGGCAGCATCCGGAACCGGGCGTCGGCCTGGGCGTAGACGCGCTTGACGCGGCCGCCCTGGACGAAGTTGCCGAGGTAGGCGCTGCCGAAGGCCGTCGACAGGTAGCTCTGGACTGAGCTGACGGGGACCCCGAGGGCGCCGGCCTTCTCCCAGTCGATGTCCACCTTGTACATCGGCACGTCGGCCATGCCGTTCGGCCGCACCCGGGCGAGGCGCGCGTCCTGGGCCGCCATGCCGAGCAGCTGGTACTGGACCTGGGTGAGCGCCTCGTGACCGATGCCGCCGCGGTCCTGGAGCATCAGGTCGAAGCCGGTGGCGATGCCGAGCTCGGCGACTGCGGGCGGGGCGAAGGGGATGACGGTCGCGCCGCGGATCCCGGACAGCGCCATCATCGCCTTGCCCGCGACGTCCGTGGCCTCGAGGCCCGGCTTCCTGCGCAGGTCCCAGTCCTTGAGCTTGACGAACACCATGCCCTGGTTCTGGGCGCGGCCGGCGAAGCCGATGCCGGCGATGGCGCCGGTCGAGGCGACCGCGTCCGCCTGCTCGACCATGAAGTGGTGCTCCACGCTCCGCATCACGGCCTCGGTCTGCTCGAGGGTGGAGCCGACCGGCAGCTGGACCATCGTCAGCAGCATCCCCTGGTCCTCGTCCGGCACGTAGCCGGTCGGCATCCTGAGGTAGAGGGCGCCCATGATCACGACGATCGCGACGAACACGGCGAGGGTGCGCAGCTTGCGGCCGAGGATGCCCCGGACGCCCCGGGTGTAGGCGTCGCGGGCGCGGAAGAAGGAACGATCGAACCACAGGAAGAAGGGACGGAGCACACGGACGCCGGTCTCGGCGGCCTCGTGGCCCTTCTCGACCGGCTTGAGCAGCGAGGCGCAGAGCACCGGCGTCAGGATGAGGGCGACCGCCACCGACAGCAGCATCGAGGCGATGATCGTGATCGAGAACTGGCGGTAGATGACGCCGGTCGAGCCGGGGAAGAAGATCATCGGCCCGAACACCGCCGCCAGCACCAGCCCGATGCCGACCAGCGCGCTCTGGATCTGCCCCATGGACTTGCGTGTCGCCTCCTTCGGCGGCAGTCCCTCCTCGCCCATGATCCGCTCCACGTTCTCGACAACGACGATGGCGTCGTCGACGAGCAGGCCGATGGCGAGCACCATCGCGAACATGGTCAGCATGTTGATCGAGTAGCCGGCGAGGCCGAGCACGCCGAAGGTGCCGAGGATGACCACCGGGACCGCGATCGTCGGGATGAGGGTGGCGCGGAAGTTCCCCAGGAACAGGTACATGACGAGGAAGACCAGGATGATCGCCTCGAACAGCGTCTTGACGACCTCGTTGATGGCGACGGTGATGAACGGGGTGGTGTCGAAGGGGTAGACGACCTTCATCCCGGGCGGGAAGTAGCGCGCGAGCTCCGTCATCTTGGCCTTAACGCCGTCGGCCGTGTCGAGAGCGTTGGCGCCCGCCTCCTTGCGGATGGCGAGCACCGCCATCGGGCGCCCGTTGAAGGAGCCGCGGATGTCCGGCTGCTCGGTGCCAAGCTCGGTCCGCCCGATGTCGGAGATGCGGACCACCGATCCGTCGGGGTTGGTCCGCAGCGGCACCGCCGCGAACTCCTCCGGGGTCTTGAGCAGCGACTGGACGAGGATCGAGGCGTTGAGCCGCTGGCCGGGGACCGCCGGGGCGCCGCCGAGCTGCCCGGCGGAGACCTCGACGTTGTAGGAGCGGACCGCCGCCACCACGTCGTCCGAGGTCATCCCGTACTTGGTGAGCTTGTCGGGGTCGAACCAGACCAGCATCGCGTACCCGGAGCCCATGACCTCGACCTCGCCGACACCCGGCACCCGGCCGAGCGGGGACTGGACCTGCGACACCAGGTAGTCGCCGAGGTCGGCGACGTCCATGCTGCCGTCGTCGGTGGTCAGGCCGACGATGAGCAGGTAGTCGCGCGTCGACTTGGCGACCGTCACGCCGCGCGCCTGGACCACGTCCGGGAGCGACGGCAGCGCGAGCTGCAGCTTGTTCTGGACCTTGGACCAGGCGATGTCGGGGTCGGTGCCGGGGGCGAAGGTGAGCTCGATCGACGCGGTGCCCGACGAGTCGGCGGACGAGTACATGTAGAGCATCCGGTCGAGGCCGGTCATCGTCGTCTCGATCATCTGCACGACGCTGTTCTCGGCGGTCTCGGCCGACGCTCCCGGGTAGAAGGCGCGGATCGAGATCGACGGCGGGGCGATCGGCGGGAACTGCGAGATCGGGAGGTGGTAGATGGCGAGGCCGCCTCCCAGCATCAGGGCGATCGCGATGACCCAGGCGAAGACCGGCCGCTCGAGGAAGAAGGCGGACATGGCGCCCCCCTACCTGGTCGCAGCGGCCGGCCCGCCGACGCCGCTCCCGCCCGCGTACGGGACGGCCGTGACCGCATCGCCCGGCCGCACCCTCTGCTGGCCCTCGACGATCACCCGGTCGCCCGCGGCGAGCCCGTTCGTGACCAGCCAGCGGTCGCCGATCGCCTGGTCGACCTCGAGCGGGCGTTGCTCGACCTTGCCCTCGGCGTTCACCACCCACGCGTAGGCCTCGCCCGTGACGTCGCGGCTGACGCCCTGCTGGGGGACGAGGATCGCCTGATCGCTGGCCCCCTCCTCGACAATCGCCCGCACGTACATGCCGGGCAGCAGGGTGTGGTCCGGGTTGGGGAAGATCAGCCGCAGCGTGACCGAGCCGGTGGTCGGGTCGACGGTGACGTCGCGGAACGCGAGCGTGCCCGGAAGCGGATAGGGCGTGCCGTCCTCGAGCAGTAGCCGGACCGTCCGCACCGCAGACTCGTCGACCGCGGACCCGGTGGTGGCGTGGTTGCGCCGCAGCCGCAGCAGGTCGGCGCTGGCCTGGATCACGTCGACGTAGATCGGGTCGAGCTGCTGGATCACGGCCAGCGGCACCGGCTGGTAGGCGGTGGCCAGCGCGCCGACGGTGACGTTCGACTTGCCGATCCGGCCCGAGATCGGGGCGCGGATCGGCGTGTAGGAGAGGTTGATGCGCGCACTCTCGACCGCCGCTTTCGACGCCAGGGCATTAGCCTCGGCCTGGGCCAGGGCAGCGGCGGCGTCGTCGGCGTCCTGCTGGCCGACCGCGCGGATGGCGACCAGCTCCTGCAGCCGCGCCGCCCGCGAGCGCAGCGCGGGCAGGCCGGCCTCGGCCACGGCCAGCGCCGCCGCGGCCTGGTCGTAGGCGGCCTGGTAGGGCGCCGGATCGATCTGGTAGAGCAGCTCGCCGGCCCTGACGTCCGCCCCTTCCGTGAACCGGCGCTGCTGGATGAGGCCGCTGACCTGCGGCCGGATCTCGGCGACCAGGAACGCCGAGGTGCGGCCGGGCAGCTCCTTGCTGAGGACGACCCGCTCGGGCGCGAGCGTCACCACCCCGACCTCGGCCGGGCCTCGGGGCGGCGGCGCCGCGTTCCTGCCGCACCCGGTGGGCAGGAGGACCACGGCGGTGGCCGCCACGGTCAAGGCCACGAACCCCACGAACCTGCGGGCTGTCGTCATCATCGACTCCTTCGGTGGTCTGCCGGGTTCCCTGAAGAGCGATCGGCCTCCGAGCTGCCGGCGGGGCGGGTCCGTGCAGCATCACGGCCCCGGCGCCCTCCATCCATTCGATGTCCGGAGGCTCGTCCGGCGGCCGCGCGTGCGGCGCGGCGCCGGCCGCTGCCATCCGCCGTCAGGCCCGGCGCACCGGGCCCGACCGTTATTGCACGATCGTTATATGCCTCCACTCGACCCCTGTCAAGGCCGCGGCTCGGCCGCCACCCGAGGGCGCATGACGACGCTCCCAGGATGCCGCGGCGGCGGCGTGGGCCGCGCTACCGGCGCCCCGCGGCGAGGCCGTCGAGGATCAGCGACAGCATCGCGTCGAGGTCGTCGTCGTCGGTGACGCCCGTCGGCTGGACGGTGCGCATTCGCGCAGTCATCTCGACCGCGCCGAGGCAGGCCAAGGCCGCGTGGCGAGGGTCGCACGGTCGCAGCTCGCCGCTTGCCACCCCTTGCCGGACCAGGTCCTCGAGCCGCTGCAGGGAGTCGGTGAAGACGCGGACGAAATCGAAGCGCGGGGCGGCTTCCCGGGGGCCGCTGAGAATGGCCTCGACGGTCCAGGTCAGGTTGGCGTACTCGCGCCGGACCTCGGCGATCGCCCGACAGTAACCGCGGATCCTGGTCGCCGCGTCCCCAGGCCGGGTGAGCGCCGCGTGCGCGGCGGCCTCGAGCTTGCCGGCCCCCTCGCGCACCAGGGCCAGGAACAGCCCTTCCTTGCTGCCGAAGTGATAGTAGAGCACCGGGGCCGAGACGCCGGCCTCCCTCAGGATGCCGCGCACGGTGGTCGCGGCGTAGCCCTTGGCGGCAAACTGGTGGACCGCGGCCCGGAGCAGGCGCTCGCGCCCGCCGCTGCTGCCCTCCGGGTCCTGCTTTCGCCTCGGCATGTGGCCTCTGCGGGCGGCCTCGGCCTGCGCCACCCGGCACCCTAACGTACGCTATATCCGTGGGGCTGGCAAGCCGACCGCGCGGGGCTCAGCCCTTCGCCGTTTCGGCGGGGGCGGGCGCGCCGTCAGGAGGGACCGCGCGCGGGGACGCGTTCGGGATCGTGAACGAGAACGCGATCCACGACCCATACTCGCCCTCGACCGCCACCTCTCCGCCGTGCAGCTCGATGAAACGGCGGACCAGGTAGAGGCCCACGCCGGTGCCCTTGGTGCCGCTGGTGACGGGGTCCTGGACGCGATAGAACTTGCGGAACAGGTGAGGAAGAGCCTCGGGAGGTACACCGACGCCCTGGTTCCACACCTCGACCCGCAGCCTGGTGCCACCCTGCTGCACGGTGACGCGGACCTCGCCGCGGTCTCGGCCGTACTTGACCGCGTTGCCGACCAGGTTGTCCACTGCGACCCGCATCAGGTCGGGGTCGACCCACGCCCTGCCGCCGTCGCCCTGAAGGGTCACGGTCATGCCCCGGGCCGCGGCCGCCGCCTCGACCTCGGCGAGCGCGGGCCGCATGATGTCGGCGGTGAAGTCCGCCACCTCCCGCGGCCGCGCCTGAAAGCCCTTGCCCTCGGCCCGGCTGAGCTGGTTGAAGGACACCGCCACCTCGTGGCCGTAGCCGACGGCGCGGCGAAGCGCCTCGAGGCGCGGCGCGAGCTGGTCCGGGACCTCTCCGGCGTAACCGTCGGCGATCAGCTCGAGCTGCATGCCGGCCCCGGCGAGCGGGCTCTTCAGCTCGTGGGCGACGAAGCCCAGCACCTCGAGGTAGTCATCGAGCGCCCGCTGCGCAGCCACCCGGCTCGCCTCAAGCTCGGCTGTGCGGGACTGGATCTGGTCCGCCATCCGGTTGAAGGTCTCGCCGAGGACGCGGATCTCGGCGGGATCGGACTCCGCCACCTCGATCGGCTGGTGACCGCCGGCGCCGAGCGCCGCCGCCGCTCGGGTCAGCGCCGACAGCGGCCTCGCCACCTGTCGGCCGAGCCACCAGACCAGGCCGGAGACGAGCAGCGTCAAAGCGGCGATCGAGGCCAGGAAGAAGGCCGCGTTGCGGCGGCCCGCCGCCACGTAGGGCGCCTCGTCGAGCCCGGCGTAGAGCATGCCGACGACCTCGCCCCCGGGCGCGCGGAGGGGCTCGTAGTGGGTGATGGTCCAGCGGTCGAGGACCAGAGCACGGTCGTTCCAGGAACGTCCCTCGTCCAGCACGCGGCGCGCCACCTCGGGCGATGCCCGCGTCCCGACTGCGCGCTTGCCGTCCGGCATCACCACGTTGGTGGCGATGCGGATGTCGCCCTCGAACAGGGTCAAGGTGGCGCGCACCGTGTCCGCCTCGTCGCCGAACACCACGGTCCGGATCTGATCGGCGAGCCCGTTCTCGCCCCGCAGCGGCAGGACCACCACCTCGGAGCCTTCGCCCTGGCGGGAGGTGGCCTTCGCCAGGCACAGGCCGAGCTCGGGGAGCACCACGAAGCCGCGGGCCTCGACGGTCGGGGTCGCCGCCGCCAGCAGGGGATGCAGGGCAGCCGTCCGGGACAGCTCCGCCGCCGGCACCACGACCGCCCCAACGGTCTCCGGCGTGAGCCGGTCGAGCTCCTGGTCGACCATCCGGTGCGCCACCCGGACCGCGTCCCGGACGCGGGCCTCGGCCTCGCCGTGCACGGTCAGGGTGATGGCGCGGCAACCCTCGATGGCGACCACGCCCCCGACAACCCACGTCAGGACGACGCCCCACACCAAGAGTCGCCTTCGGAGGGTACGCGGTTTCGGCACGGCGGCCTCCTGTCCCCGCTGCATCTTAGCGGGCACGCCGCCTGCGCTCCAGAAGGGCGCACCGGCCGAGGCGCGCGCCTCGGCTCCCCGTGCTGAGCAGGTCAGGGCGCGCCGGTGGAGCCCCCGGTCCAGCGGTCCATCCACTCCAGCACGACCTCGTGCCACTGGATGGAGTTCGGCGGCTTGAGCACCCAGTGGTTCTCGTCCGGGAAGTAGAGCAGCCGGGACGGCACCCCGAGCCGCTGCAGCGCGTTGAAGGTCGACAGGCCCTGGGTCGCGACGACCCGGAAGTCCTTGCCGCCGTGGACGACCAGCTCGGGGGTCTTCCAGTGCTGCACCCGCTCGACCGGCGAGTGCTCGCGGTAGGCCTCCGGGTTGGACCACGGCGTCCCGCCGTGCTCCCACTCCGGGAACCACAGCTCCTCGGTGTCGAAGTAGGCCATGTACTCGTCGAGGTTGCCGTCGTGGCAGACCAGCGCGGCGAAGCGGTCGGTGTTGCCCTGGATCCAGTTGATCATGTAGCCGCCGTAGCTGGCGCCGAGCGCCGCCATCCGGTCAGGATCGATCCAGGGGTGGGCCGCCAGCACGTGGTCGAGGCCGGTCATCAGGTCCTCGAACGGCGCGCCGCCCCAGTCGCCGTTGATGGCGTCGGTGAAGGCCTGGCCATAGCCGGTCGAGCCGTGGAAGTCGATCGAGACCGTGGCGTAGCCGTGCGCCGCGTAAACTTGCGGGTTCCAGCGGTAGTGCCAGGAGTCGTCGAAGCTGCCCTGGGGCCCGCCGTGGATCAGGAAGGCGAGCGGGTAACGGCGCGCCGGGTCGAACCCCACCGGCTCGATGAAGTAGCCGTAGACCGTGTCGCCGTGGGCGCCGGTGAATGAGAACTGCGACGCCTTGCCGAACTCCAGGCCCGCCAGGCGCTCGCCGTTGAGGCCGGTGACGCGGAGCGGGGGTCCGCCGGCCGCACCCACGGTGAAGAGCTCGACCGGCGACACCAGGCTGTTCTGGGTGAACAGGACGCGCCCGTCCGGGAGCGGCCGCGGGCTGCCGTTGGTGTGGCGGTCGACCAGTGCAGACACCGCGCCGCTCGCCGCGTCAACCGCGTAGAGCGTGGTCGTGCCGACGTTGGCGGCGGTGGTCAGCAGCCGGCGTCCGTCGGCCGACCAGACGACGGCCTCCGGGGAGCGGTCCCAGGCCTCGGTGAGGACCCGAGGGGCGCCGGCCGGCCAGTCCATCACCACCAGCCGCCGGCGGTCGGACTCATAGCCGGGCCGGGCCATGGCGAGGTAGGCAAGCCGGTTGCCGTCGGGCGAGAAGGCCGGGGTGGTGTCCCACGCCGGGTTGGCGGCGGTGAGGCAGCGCGCGGGCGCCGAGCCGTCGGTGGGGACGGCCCACAGGTCCCAGTCGGTGGACCACGCCTCCTCGGAGCCGGCCACGACCTTGGCGGTGTAGACCAGCCACGCGCCGTCCGGCGACACCGCCCAGTCGGAGGCGTCCCCGAAGGGCGTCGTCGGGCAGTCGGCGTCGACGCCCGGCATCAGGTCCCGCGGATCGCCGGCGGGCAGCCCGTCGGGCCCGAGGGGGATCCGGAAGACGTGGTTGCGGCGGCCGTCCTCCCAGCTGTCCCAGTGGCGCACGAACAGCCGGTCATAGACCATGCCGGAGGTCTTGCGCGCCTCCTCCGCGGCCACCCGTTCGACGGTGCAGGGCACCGGGTCTGCGCAGTCCGGGAACACGGCCATCGCGACGTAGAGCGAGCCGCCCCTCTGCCCGACCTGGAACGCCTCCACGTCGAGCGGCAGCCGGGTGACCTGCTCGGCTTCGCCGCCGGCGGTCGGAAGCCGCCAGACCTGGCTCGACCCGGACCGCGAGGACAGGAAGTACAGCGCGTCGTTGCCCGCCCACGCCGCGCTCGTGTCGCTGGCCTCGTGAGTGGTCAGGCGCCGTGCGCCGGCACCGTCGAGGGCGGCGAGCCAGAGGTCGCTGCGGCCCTTGTTGGCCTCGAGATCCATGGTCGTCACGGTGAAGGCGACCCGGGACCCGTCCGGGGACGGCTGGGGATCCGCGATCCGCGCCATCGCCACCAGGTCGTGAACGTCGAACGGGCGCTTCTCGGCGGCGGCGCCGGCGACGGCGGCGGCGAGCGCGAGCGCTGCGAGCGGAATCGAGACGAGTGCGCGTGGCATGAGCCCCTCCTGCCCGGCGTGACGGGCGGCGGTATCGTACCGCAGCCTCTCGGAACGCGCATGGCGGGGCCGCTTCACGCGCCGCCAGAACCGGGCGAATTGACTCGGGCACAGCCCGGCGCGCTCCGAGACCGATGCGCTGCGCGCTTTCTGTTGCCTGAGGTGATTCGAAAGCGTCGGAGGGGCTCGGCGGGGCCTGAGGTCAGGTGTGGGGCGTCCAGCCGGCGAGCTCGCCGTCGTCGAGGGTGTCGGCGAAGATCACCTCGCCGGCCTTCTCGTCGTGGACCGCGAACCCGAGGTCTTCGATTCCGACCACGCCGTCGCCGTCGCGATCCGACTCGAAGGTCTCCTGGGCGACCGTGCTCGGGCCGGACGACGGCTCCGGCGCCCGGACCGCGCCGTGCTGGTACCAGACCAGGCCGGCCCCGGCGGCCACGGTCGCGGCGGCCGCGACCGGCAGCCACCGCGCCACCCTCCTCGCCGCGGGCGGCTCGAAAGCCGTGAAGGCGGAGGAGACCGCTCGCTCGACCGCGGCCGCGGCAGCCCCCTCGAGCTCGGACCGCCACCACGCCGCGCAGTGCGGGCACTCGACGCGCGCGGCCTCGGCCTCGAGCGCCGGCCGGTCATCGAGCCGGCCGAGTGCGAGGTCGAGCACGAGGCGTCCGTGGTCCGGGCAAGCGGGGGCTCGCATCATCGTCTCCACCCACTAGGACGCACGAAGGGCCGCCTGGTAACTGGGTGGAGGCGCGGGCCATCGAGCCCGGCAGCGACGCCGACGGACGCGGTCGACGGCGTTCCCGTTCCCGTCCCCGCTCCCGTTCCCGATCGTATCGTATTGACAGGTGATGACTTCACAGCTATGACCTCCGCAGCTCCTCGAGCCGCTCGCGCAGCCGCTTGCGGGCGCGCATCAGCCGCATCTTGAGCGCCGCTTCGGACAGGCCGGCCCGCAGCGCCAGCGCCTCCACCGGGGTGCCGTCGGCGCGGGCCACCAGCAGCGCCACCACCTCCTCGTCCTCGTCCTCGAGCGCCGCCAGCATCAGGCGCAGCTCCGACCGCCGCTCGGCTTCGGCGTGGGGGTCGTCGTCGCCCGCGAGCTCGAGCGCCTGCTCGAGCTCCTCCTCGCGCCGCACCGCCATCCGGCGCAGGTGGTCGCGGGCGGCGTTGGCGGCGATCCGGCGGATCCAGGCGGTGAAGCTGCGCGGGTCCTGCAGGGTGGCGAGCCGCCGCCAGGCGCGCAACGCCACCTCCTGCGCGAGGTCGCGGGCGGTGTCCTCGGACCGCACCCCGCACGCGATCAGAGTCGAGCTGACCGCGGAGCGGTGGCTGACGAGCAGCTCGCGGAACGCATCGGCCCCGCCCCCCTGCGCCTCGACCACGAGCCGCGCCACCTCGTCCCAGTCCCTCGGCGCCGTCATCACGGCAAGCATACCCGGACGGCACGGCCGGCGGAGGCGCGCTGGTCGACGCTCGGCGTCGGAGCTCGCGGTGCGTGCCGGTCAGCGCAGGAGCTCGAGCCGGAACTCGGCGAGCAAGCGGGCGTCGATCAGGTCCCAGCGGTTGCCCTCGAGCCGGAAGTGGTGGCGGCCGAGGGTGAAGGCGCGCTCGAGCTCGCTGGTGGTCGCCTCCTGGCGTTGGTGGAAGCGCAGCGTGATCCCGATCGGCAGGTAGGAGATGAAGCGAATATCGTCGGCGGTGTCGAAGGCGGCGTCGCGGCCCGCCGATGCCAGCTCGACCCGCAGCCAGTCGCGCTCCGGGTCGAGCTCGCGGGGACCCCACTCGAAGAACGACGACTGCAGTCCCGCCGCGAGGTCGGCCGCGAGCTCGCGGTCGGCGGTGCGGCTCGCCGGGTGGCCGAGCTCGCGGGCGGACACCCGGTAGGGGCGGCCCCACCCGTCGTCCGCGCGCACCTCGTAGAAGGCCTCCACCGACGCGGGGGCCATGCCGGTGGTCGCGCCCCAGAAGAGCAGCGGCATCCATCCGCGCACGTTCATCGTGGCGTAGGGGGCCAGGGTCGTCGCCCAGTCGCCCTCGAAGGACGGGGCGGCGATCTTCTCGACCGCGAAGCGCGCCGCGGCCGACGCGATCTCGTGCGCGCGGTGGATGGTGACCAGCTCGGCGGCGCGGCCGTCGTCGCCGCGCACGATCCAGCGCAGGGTGGTGGGGAGGTCGGGCCCCGGGCCGGTCGAGCGCAGCCGCATCACGCCGACCACGGGAGCCGCGATGATCGCGCCGTAGATGACGATCCGCAGCGCAGCCCCGGCCAGGATGCGCGGCAGCGAGCGGGGGGGGCTGACCACGGCGACGGTGGCGTCCCAGCCGCAGCCGGCACAGATGGTGGCGCCCTCGCCGAGGGCCACTCCGCACTTCGGACAGGTGTCGAGGACCGTCATCGCGCACAGCCTACCCGAAAAGCGCGGAAAAGCGGAGGCGGAATCTGGCTGGAGCCCGTCGGGAGCGGGAACGGGAACGGGAGCGGGAACGAATCCGGGAGCGGGCGCGGATCCGGCGCCGTCGTGCGGACTGCGCCGTGACGAGAGCGGATCGGGACGCGGGATAATGGGCGCGACGATGATCGAAGCCGCGACCGGCAACCGGCTGCTCGGCACCACCAGGGGCTGGGTCTGGCTCCTCGCAGCGCTGGCGCTCGCCGCAGCGGTGCACGCGCCGTCGCTCGGCCTCGGCTTCGTCGGCGACGACTTCGAGTGGTGGCTCGCGGCGCGCACGGCGCTCGAGGAGCCGGGGCGGCTGGTCACGCCGTACGGCGGCTTCCGGCCCGCCAACCTGTGGACGATCGCCCTCGACCAGACGCTCCATGGCACCGCGCCCATGGGCTACCACCTGACCAGCATCCTGCTCCACCTCGCGTGCGGCGCCGTGCTGTGGTGGCTGATGGTGCGCCGCCTCGGCTTCGGCGCGGCGGCGGCGGCCGCGGTGGCCGCGCTCTGGATGTGCTCCCCCTACTCGCTGAAGCCGGTGATCTCGCTCTGCGAGCGCTTCGAGCCGCTGCTGCTCATCGCCTGGCTCGTGATGGCGCTGGCCTGGCCGCGATTGGGCGAGCCGTGGCGGCGCGGCCGGCTGGCCGCGGTGGTGCTGCTCGCCGCGTTCACCGCCCTGGTCAAGGAGTCGTGGGTGGTGCTGCCCGGCTTCGTGCTCTGCTTCGAGCTGGTGCTGCGCCGGGCCCGGTGGGAGCGGGCGCTGCGCTCGGCGGCCGTTGCCGCGCTCGGCGTGGCGGCCTACGTGGGCGCCTACCTGCTCGACCCGCCGATCGCCGGCAGCTACTACGCCTCGACCCTGGCGCCCGCCGCCAAGCTGCCCCACTCGTGGGCCGTGTTCCTCGGCATCACCCGCCTCGATCCGTCGTCCACCCAGCTCGGGCCGGCCGAGGCGGCGGCGGCCCTCGCCGTGGCCGCCCTCGCCTGGTGGGGGTGGCGCCGCCGCTGTGCGGCGACGGCGGTCGGCCTCGCGCTCCTGGTGCTCCCGATGCTGCCGGTGCTGACCGTGCCGTTCCTGGTCACCCGCTACACGCACATCCCGCTCGCCGGCTTCCTGGTGGTCGGCGCCGCGGCGGTGCGGGCCGCCGTCGCGGCGGTGCCGGCCGCGCGCAGGAGCCTCGCGACGGCGCTTGCCGCGGCGGTCGCGGCCGCCTACCTCGGCCACGGCCTGTGGCTGGTGCGCGGTGACCTGGCAGACGCCGCTCGGCGTGACGACGCCCATCGAAGGCTGCTCGCCGAGGCAGCGGCCTTCGCGCCCCAGCTGCCCCGCGACCGGCTGGTCCTCGGCGTGCGGCTGGAGGCGGAGAGCGCCAACCGGATGCTGCTCGACCGGGTCGAAGGGGTCCCCAAGGCCTACTACGAGCGGGCCCGCTTCCCGTACGGCCTGGTCCGCTGGGCGCCTCTGTTCAGCTACGTCCTCGACGCCGACGGCGGCCCGCTCTACGAGGAGTGCGCCGTCGAGGAGGCCGCCCGCTGGTCGGCGGTCGGCCACCGCGCCGGGGGGTTCGTGGCGCTCGCGACCCAGGCCTCGTCGGCGCCCCGGGAGGCTGCGGAGTGGCGCCGGCGAGGCGCCTTCGTGGAGGCCTTCCGCCCGTTCCGCGCCGGCCACTGACCGTTGTCGGTGGTGATCGGCCGGAGGCGCCAGCCGCGCGGCGGACGGCGTGCTGCCGGGCACCGCCGGGCCGTCCGCCGGCGCGCGGTCGCCCGCGCCGAGGGTCGCCCGAGGCGGCTCGCGGCGGGTGGTATGCTCGGCGCCGGATCGATGAAACGACCGATCGTCCGGCTCATCCTGGTGCTGGCTGTCCTCGGCGCGGCGGCGCTGTCGGGGCGGCTGGCGGCGAGGACCGGTCCGGATGCCGGGCCCCAGCGCCTGACCCTGCTCCACACCTCGGATCTGCACGGCCAGGTCCTGCCCTTCGACGACGCCCGCGACCGGCCGGCGGACGGCTCCCTGGTCCAGGTGGCGTCGATCGTCGAGGAGATCCGGCGGACCAGCGACCACCCGGTGCTGCTGCTCGACAGCGGCGACACCATCCAGGGATCGCCGCTCGAGCAGTTCACGCATGTCCGCTGGCGGGAGCCGAGCCCGACGATCACCGCGATGAACCTCATCGGCTACGACGCGATGGCGGTCGGCAACCACGACTTCAACTTCGGCCTCGAGGTGCTCCGCCGCGCCGAGGCCCAGGCCGCCTTCCCGCTCCTGTCCGCCAACACCGTCGACGAGCGCTCGGGCGCTCCGGCCTTCGCGCCCTACCGGGTGCTCGAGGCGGGAGCGCTGCGGGTCGGCGTGCTCGGCCTGATCACGCCCAACGTTCCGGGCTGGGAAAGCCCCGCCAACTACCAGGGCCTGCGCTTCGAGGCGATGGACGCCGCGGCCCGGCGCTGGGTGGCGGTGCTGCGCGGGCAGGAGCGCTGCGACCTCGTGGTGGTGCTCGCGCACACCGGTTTCGAGCGCGACCTGGAGAGCGGGCAGCCGGACGACACGGCGTACGAGAACTACGCGTGGCGGCTGGCCCGGGTCCCCGGCATCGACGTGCTGCTCGCCGGCCACAGCCACCAGGAGGTCGCGCCGCGGCGGCTCGGCGGGGTGATCGTGGCGCAGCCGGGGGCGCGGGCGCAGCTGGTCACCCGGATCGGACTCTGGCTGGAGGCGGACGGCGACCACTTCCGGATCGCGCGCTGGGAAGGGGAGAACCTGCCGGTGGCCGAGGCGGCCGTCGACGAGCGGCTCGCAGCGCGGTTCGCGCCGCTGCGGCTGCGCGTCGCCGAGGCGCTCGACGCGCCGGTCACCTCGGCCTCCGAGCCGGTGACCGTGCGCGGCTGCCGGCTCACCGACTGCGCCGCGCTCGATCTGATCCACGCGGTGCAGCTCGACGCCTCGGGGGCCGATCTGTCGCTCGCCTCGCTGCTCTCCGACCGCACGCCGGACCTCGCGGCCGGGCCGCTGACCTGGCGCTGGGTCCACGGCCTCTACGTCTATCCGAACACGCTGCAGTCGGTGGCGCTGACCGGCGCCCAGGTCAAGGACGTCCTCGAGCACGCTGCCCGCTACTACGACGGTCTCGAGTGCGCTCCCGGCGGCGGCTGGGTGGTGTTGACCGACCCCGAGGTGCGGCACTATAACGTCGACACCATGGCTGGTGTCGGCTACCGCATCGATCCCACCCGCCCGGAGGGTGATCGGGTGTGCGACCTCCGCTACCGCGGCCGGCCGCTCGACCCGCGGGCTCGCTTCACCGTGGTGTGCAACAACTACCGCGCGGCCGGGGGAGGGGGGTATCCTCACCTGGCGCAGGCGGAGGTGGTCTGGAGGTCATCGACCGAGGTCGCCGACCTGATCGGCGAGTACCTCGATCGCGTGGACGAGTGGCATCCGACGGTCGACGGCAACTGGTGGATCGCGCCGGCGTCGGTGACAGAATGACCGGCGACCGCGGGCGGCGGGCCGTGAGCCCGGCACCTCGCGGGAGCCAACTTCATCACCCCAGAGGAAGGGAGGAGGACATCATGATGCGAATGTGGAAGCGAGGCGGCGGACTGGCGATTGTCGCCCTGCTGGTGCTGGCGCCGGCGGCGGCGTGGGCCCAGTCGAGCGTGTCGACCGGCCAGATCATCGGGACCGCGCGGGATCCCGACGGGGCTGTGATGCCCGGCGTGAGCATCGAGGCCAGAAACGTCGACACCGGATTCGCACGGAACGCGGTGACCGACACCAGCGGGTTCTATCGGATCGACCTGCTGCCGCCCGGCACCTACGACGTGCGCGCCGACCTGACAGGGTTCAAGAGCGAGGTGAAGCGGGGCGTGGTCGTGAGCCTCGGCTCCTCGGTGGCGGTCGGCTTCGCCCTCCAGGTGTCGGCCGTCGAGGAGGAGATCGTGGTCACGGCCCAGTCGCCGATCGTCGAGACCACCAACCCCAGCATCTCGTCGTCGGTCAGCTCCGAGTCGATCCAGGACCTGCCGCTGCAGGGCCGGGACTTCTCCGACTTCGCCATCCTGGTGCCCGGCACCTCGATCGCCGACGGCAGCCAGGCGAGCGGCCGCGGCGGCCTCCAGATCGGGGCGCGGGCGATCCAGAACTCATTCAACATCGACGGCACCAACAACCAGAGCTCGTTCTTCGGCGAGGAGCGCGGCGGCACCCGGCCGCCGTTCACGTTCTCGCAGGGCGCGGTCAAGGAGTTCCAGGTCATCAAGTCGCCCTACAACCTGCAGTTCACCTCGTCGGGCGGCGTGATCAACGCGGTCACCAAGTCGGGGACCAACTCCTTCAAGGGCGACGCCTGGGTCTACTACACCGACGACAGCATGCGGGGCACGGACGCCAAGGACCGCGACGCCGCATCCTTCGAGCAGACCCAGTTCGGGTTCGCGGTCGGCGGGCCGTTCATCCAGGACAAGCTGCACTACTTCGCGTCGTACGACGGCCAGCGCTACAACACTCCCTACTTCGCCGAGTGGCCCGGGTTCCCGGCCGACATGACCGACGAGTTCGAGGCGATCACCGGCCTCGACCTCGACACCGAGCTCGGCGAGATCGAGAGCACCAACGACGCCGACGTCTTCCTGGTCAAGCTCGACTGGCAGATCTCCGGCAACCACCTGATGACGATCCGCGACAACTACTCGACCCAGCAGGGCGACAACCTCACCTACAGCTCGTCCGATACCGGCCAGTCCAACAACGGGAGCGAGGAGAACAGCTTCAACTCTGTGGTCGCGACTCTGAACTCGGTCGTGTCCGACGACGCGTTCAACGAGGCGTTCGTCCAGTACTCGCTGGAGGAGCGGCCGCGCGAGCCGAACAACACCACCCTCCCCGAGACGACGATCTACAGCCCGCGCGCCTACTTCGGCCGCCAGGACTTCCTGCCCAACTGGCTCGACGAGGAGCGGATCCAGCTCGTCGACAACTTCAGCTACTACCTCGGCGCCCACACGCTGAAGGCCGGCATCAACTTCGACTTCACGAGCTACGACAACTCGTACTTCCGCTACGCCTTCGGCACCTACAGCTACGACGACTGGGACACCTTCTTCGCGGACGAGCCCTACTACTTCCAGCAGGCCTTCTCCGACTACGAGGGCAGGATCCTGTTCGACGTCGACTACTACTCGTTCTACGTCCAGGACGACTGGCGGGCGAACAACAACCTGAACATCACCTACGGCGTGCGCTACGACTTCCAGGACAACCCGACGCCGGAGCTCGCCAATCCCGGGTACCCGACCACCGCCACCATCCCGAACGACACCGACAACTTCGCGCCCCGCGTCGGCTTCGCGTGGGACATCAAGGGCGACGGCAAGCAGGTGCTGCGCGGCGGCGCCGGCTTCTTCTACGACTTCACCCCGGCCCTGATCCTGTCCAACGCCATGAACGACAACGGGCTGCGGGTGGCGACCATCCGGGTCTACTGCGAGGACGGCGGCTGCCCGTCGTACCCGGACATCTGGGCTGACCAGGGCGACCTCGAGGGACCGTCGATCGCCGACATCAAGGCCGTCGACCCCGACTTCGAGAACGCCGAGACCTGGCGGGTGTCGCTCGGTTACGAGCGGCAGGTCCTCACCGACCTGTCGCTGGGCGTCGACGTCATGTACTCGGAGGGCAGCAACCTCGAGCGCACACAGAATCAGAACATGCTGCCCGACGGCGGCACCACCGCCGACGGGCTGCCGACCTACGTCCGTTTCACCGAGTACCCCGACTTCGGGCAGATCAACCAGTACGTGTCCGACGTGGAGACCGAGTACACGGCGGTGGTCCTCAAGGCGCGCAAGCGCTACTCCAACGGCTGGATGCTCGACGCGTCGTACACCTGGTCGGAGGCGAACGACTCCAACTCGAACGAGCGCGCGACGACCTCGTACCCCTTCGACCAGTACGACCTGTCCAGCTCGTGGGGCCCGTCGGACTTCGACACCACCCACAAGTTCGTGCTCTCGGCCAGCTATCAGCTGCCCTGGGACTTCCTGGTGTCGGGCATCTACTACTACCGCTCCGGCTATCCCTACAGCGCCATGGACAGCCGCGACACCAACCACGACGGCGAGAGCGCGAACGAGCTCGCGCTCATCCAGCTTCCCAACGGCGAGTACTACCGGTACGCCCGCAACTCCTTCACCCAGCCCGACTACCAGACCCTCGACCTGCGCCTGTCCAAGGGCTTCCGGTTCGGCAGCGACTTCGCGCTGGAGCTCATCTTCGACTGCTTCAACGTCCTCGACGAGGCCAACTGGTGGACCACCAACGACACCCTCGTCGACAGGTACGGCAACGTCAACGACTACTTCGGCGAGCTCGATCAGGTGGGCGACCCGCGCAGCTATCAGCTCGGCCTCAAGTTCAGCTTCTAGGCTCGCACCGACAGACCTTCTCAGGGGCCCTCCGGGGCCCCTTTCTTGTGCCACCCTCCCGACCAGGGGATAGGATCTGGGATCTGGGGGATAGGGCGTCCGCCCCCTCTTCCGTTCCCGTTCCCGATCCCGTTCCCGTACCCGTTCCCGGATGGAGTCGCGGAGGTGTCACACGACGGTGCGGGCAGGTGCGCCGTGCCCGCATCGATCGTCGGCCGCCGAAGTCGGGTACGGGAACGGGCACGGGAACGCGTGCATGCCGGCCAGGGCCCTACTGCTCCGGCGCCCACGTCGGGAACGGGGACGGGAACGGGTACGGGAACGTAGAGGAGGCGCGCCGAGTTCCCAGGCATGAACGAAGCGGGCCCCGAAGGGCCCGCCCGATCGTGTCTGTCTCTGACGTGGGTTGGGGCGAAACCCTATCCCCTCATCCCTGACCCCTCACCTTCGCCCTCACTGCACCATCAGACTCCAGGCCGAGCAGTCCCCGGACTCGAACCCGTCCACGAAGGGCATCGGCGACCCGTCGCACGGGAACGCCCCTTCGATCACCACGTCGTCCAGGTTCCAGCCGGCGTACTGCCACCCGTAGTCGGTCACGCCCATGGTCCACCGGATCCGCACGTCGGCGTGCCCCGCCGCCTGCGCGGTGACGTCCACCACCTCCTCCACCCACGAGCCGCCGTCGATCGTGTCGGTGTTCTCCCACACCGTCACGAACGCCCCGCCGTCCACCGACACCTGCACGCGCGCGTGGTCGTAGCTCGGGCTCTCCACGCCCAGCCACCGCCAGTAGCGGAGCATCACCGAGGTCGCCTCGCTGAGGTCGAGCGACGGCGTCGTCAGCTTGAGCTGGTCGGCCGTCAGGTTGGGGTCGTAGTCACCGACCAAGTTGACGCCGTAGACGTTGGTCCCGGTGTGGCCCGAGGTCGGGTCCGGCTCCCCGTACTGGCCGCCGCCGCCGGTCGGCTGGCCGAACGCCCAGCCGTGGCTGTTGCCGCCGTTGTCGATCGTCCAGCCCGGATCGGCGTCGAAGGGCTCGGACAGGAACACCTGCCAGCCCATGGTCTCGATGGCGTAGTAGGAGCCGCCGTTGGTGTCGACGCCGACGTTGCCCAGCGCGTCCGCCGACTCGACGCCGATCCAGTAGTCGGTGCACGGATCGCCGCCGTCGATGACGATCTCGTGCTCCGTCGCCAGCGCGGTGTCCGACACCACCATCGTCGGCGGGCGGGTCGTCCCGTAGCGCACCACCGTGGTCCCCGGCTCGTCGGTTGCGAAGCGCACCGTCAGCGCCGCGTTGGTGGCCTCGATATTCACGTTGTCGATCGCAGGCCCGGCGCAGTCGAGCAGCGCCGTGTCGGTCTTGACCACGTTGCTGCCGCCGGCGCCGTCGTCGGCGTCGAGGTAGGTCGCGGTCAGCGGATCGCCGTGGCCTCCCCCCGTCAGGTCGGTGCCGAGCACCGCGGTGCCGGCGTAGAGGCTGCGGTCCGCCGCGGTCTCGGTCAGGGTGACGGTCGCGCTGTCGCCAGGGATCGCGAGCGTCACCTGCAGGGTGTCGATCGTCGCCGGGCTCGAGCCGGGCACGTTGCTGTCCGACACCCGGACGGTGACCGTGCCGTTGCAGGCGTAGGCCTCGGCGTCGAGCGAGATCCGGCCGTCCGGCCGCGCGGCCAGCTCGAAGGACTGCGGCACCAGGTTCTGGCCGTGGATGTGGCAGTGGGTCGGCTCGCCGGTGACGGTCGCGTGCACCATCCCGGCCGCGTCGATCAGGCCGGAGCCGACCGGGGTCAGCCCGCCGTCCTCGGTGTAGAAGGAGACAATCGCGGCGTTCGCCTTGGCCAGCGGCAGGCCGCCGACCGTGACCGTCAGCGACGCCACGCCGCCGCCCGACGAGAAGTCCACCGGCTCGTCGGGGATCTGCGGCGGCAAGGTGCGCATCCAGGTCGTGCAGGAGCCGAACAGGGTCGACTGCTCCATGAACTTGGTGCCTTCGTCGTAGTTGCCGTCGCCGTTGACGTCCATGCCGTAGAGCTTGCCGTTGACGTGCTCGCCGCCGGTGGTGAAGGCCGTCTCCAGCCGCAGGCTGTCGATGATGCCGCGCTGGGCGTCGCAGGGCGGCACCCAGGACTCGTTGGTGGTGCCGGCTTCGAAGGAGACCGCGCCGCCGCCGCTCTTCTTGAGCCACGACTCGGCGAAGCAGTCGCCCCCCGACCAGTTGAACTTGCCGTTGACGCACGCCACGCTCCAGATGACCGGCAGCATCTCGCCGTTGCTGAGCATGGTGTTGACGTCGTTGACGCTGAAGCCGGAGGTCACCCAGTAGTCCTCGCCTCCGTGGCCGATGTAGAGGCCGAGCGAGCGGCCGTCGTTGACCGCCGCGGCCACCTGGGCCTTGCTTGGGTTGTGGTAGAGCTGGGTGAACTCGGTGTAGACGTAGGCCGGCTCGACGAGGTCCACGCGCAGCCAGTCAACGCGCTCCCAGTCGTAGGCGCCGCCGCCGTAGTCGTCGCCGCCGATGCCGAACGCCTTGGGGTACCAGGTAGCGGCGCTGCCCTGGTCAGGGAAGCGCTCGTACTCGAGGATCTTGTCGACCTGGACCGTGACCTGGGCCCCGGACTGCGCGGAGATCCGGGAGATCGCCGCGTCCGGCCGGTTGTCGCTGCCCTCGAGCTTGGTGTAGCAGGGGTCGCAGGGCGCGCCCTCCATGACCCCCAGCAGGAAGGGCACCTGCTGGGCGTCGCCGACCAGGATGATCCACGTCAACCCCTCGGGCTGGTTGTACAGCGACTGGATGTAGCTCATGACCTGGCTCGCCGTCGTGCCCACCGAGGACAGCGGGACCAGCAGCGTCGGGTAGCCGACCTGGCGCTGCCAGTCGGCAAGCGGCTGGGCCTCGTCGACGAAGTCGTCGTACGACAGGATCAGCAGCCGTCCGGTCTCGACGAACGGCGTGTAGCGGCCGCGCACGAGGTCGTAGTTGACCATCCGCTGGCGGGCGAGCTGGTCAAAAAGGCCGGTCAGCGGCGGCTCCGGGCGCAGCCGGGGGTTGGGCGCGGCCGCGGTGTGCACGACGCGGAAGCGGGCCTCCTCGACGACGGTCAGCAGGTTGTCGTCGCTGCGCCACGCCGCCACCGGGATGCGCGCCGACTGGCCGCGCAGCGGGCCGGCGATGAAGGGGTCGTCGACCCAGGCGCTCTCGGCCGGATAGCTGACCGCCGCGCCGTAGATCCTGGAGCTGAACTCGTAGGGCACGGTGTCGGGGTCGATGTTGCGGTTGAAGTGGCCGCGGGACGGCGCCACGCCGGCGTAGCCGCGGACCGTGAGGTCGATGTCGCGGGTGGTGGTGCTGATCAGCTCGAGGGCGATGCCGCCGGTCCGGTCGAGCAGGTACTCGGTGGCCAGGAAGGGCAGCGCCGGCTCGCCCCGCACCATCAGGCCGTGGCCGGACGGCACCCGCACCACCGCCCACTGCAGGCCATCGATCTCGACCGCGTCGAGCCGGACCTCGGACACGGTCACCGTCAGCACCTCGCTGCCGTCTCCGGACTGCTGGAGCGACACCGAGGTCGCCGGCGGCGACAGGGGAATCACCTCCTCGGCGGCGGCCACTGCGGGGCCGAGGGCGAGCGAGGCGAAAAAGCAAACCACGAGCGAGACAAGGGGAAACCGAAGCCGCATCTGAGTCCTCCTCCGGAGCACCGGACTCCTCAAAGCTACCACCTCAAAGCCCGTTGTGCCAATGGGGTGCGACGTGATCTCAATTTTGGCCAGCCGGCGATCCGCGGCATCCCGCGCCGGCCCGCTTCCGCGCCCCCTTCCGCGCCCGTGCCCGTCTCCACATCCCAGTCGTCATGAGCAGTGGGGCAGTAGGGCAATGGGGCGGTGAGGGTACGGGCCGGCGCCGCAGCGCTTGACTGCCCCAGTGCCCGAAATCGGGAACGGGGACGGGAACGGGAGCGGGAAGGGATCAGCGACCCCCGCCATCCGGGAGGCGGGGCTTCACCCCTCTTGCCATCGCGGCCGGAAGCGCTAGGATGGGAATCCCCATGAGCGCGCCGCCGACCGACGTTGTGATGGGCCCGGCGCCGGTCCCCGACCGGCTGCCCCACGAGCCCGATGCCGAGCGGGCGCTGCTCGCCGCGGTCCTCCTCGAGCGGGGGGCCCTGCTGATGATCCTCGAGAAGCTGCGCGGCGAGGAGTTCTACCTCGAGCCGCACCGGATCATCTACCAGGCGTGCGTGCACCTCCACGAGCGGGGTCAGGCGGCCGACCTGGTGACGGTCACCAACCAGCTGCGGGAGCAGGGCGCGCTGGAGCGGGTCGGCGGCGCCAGCTACCTGGCGACCATGGTCGACGCGCTGCCCGACGTGGCCAACGTCGTCCACTACGCCGAGATCATCCACGACAAGTTCGTCAAGCGGCAGCTGATCGCCGCCGCCCATCGGATCCTCACGACCTGCACCCTCGACCACGGCGCCGCCCGCGAGGCGGTGGAGGTTGCCCAGCGCGACGTCTACCGGATCGCCGAGGACACCCTGGCCGGCGGGCTGGTCCACGTCCGGGGGCTCGCCGAGCGCGAGATCGGCCTCCTCGAGGCGAGCCGCGGGACCCACTCCACCCTGACCGGGATCGACACCGGCTTCGTGCGCATCAACGAGCTGACCTCCGGGCTCCAGAAGAAGGACCTGATCCTGCTCGCGTCCCGCCCGTCGATGGGCAAGACCTCCCTGGCGATGAACATCTGCGCCCACGCCGCGCTGCGCTGCCGCAAGAAGGTCGGGGTGTTCTCCCTCGAGATGTCGTCCGAGCAGCTGGTGCGGCGGCTGCTTGCCTCCGAGGCGCGGGTCGACCAGCGGCGGCTCGCCACCGGCTACCTCTCCAAGTCGGACTGGCCGAAGCTGACCATGGCGGCCCAGGCGCTGCAGGACGTCGATCTGTGGATCGACGACTCGCCCGGATCGACCGTGCTCGAGATCTCGGCCAAGGCGCGCCGGCTCAAGCACGAGTTCGGGCTCGACCTGGTGATGGTGGACTACCTCCAGCTGATGTCCGGCGGCGGCCGCTTCGGCAGCCGGCACGAGGAGGTGTCATCCATCTCGCGCGGCCTCAAGGCGGTTGCCAAGGAGCTCGACGTGCCGATGCTGGTCCTGTCGCAGCTGTCCCGCCAGCCGGAGCGGCGGGGCGGCGAGCACCGCCCGCAGCTCTCCGACCTGCGCGAGTCGGGCTCGCTGGAGCAGGACGCGGACGTCGTGATGTTCATCGTCCGGCCGTCGCTCTACGACGAGGAGAGCGAGGACCCCCGCAAGGCGGAGCTGACCCTCGCCAAGCAGCGCAATGGGCCGACCGGTCAGATCGACCTCATCTTCCAGCACGAGTACACCCGCTTCGAGAATGCGGACTTCGCTCGCGACGAGAGCGAGGCTCCTTGGTAGCGGCCCGCGGGCGATCCGGCCGGGCTCCGCGGTGAGACGCGCGACCGGGCCGGGCCGCCGGCGCCGCGTCGCCAAACACCGGCGGCTGTGAAAGAATCGCCGGCGATCATGGCGGACCGCGGCGTCGTCCTCAACCGGAAGGCCGCGCCGCCGCAGCGGCCCGCCGCGGCGTCCCCGGGACCGCCCGACGCGGCCGCGAGGGGCGAAGGGAGCGTGCCGTGAGCGTGCTCGGCTGGCTCGACCGGCTGGGGCGGGCCCTGCTGGCGGCGTTCGAGGATCTCGGCCGGTTCTTCACCATCCTGGCCCAGACGGCGCTGTGGACGCCGCGGCGGCCGTTCGACGGCCGGGAGTGGCTGCGCCAGATGGTCCGGGTCGGCTGGGACTCCATCCCGGTGGTGCTCCTGACCTGTCTGTTCACCGGAGCGGTGCTGGCGCTGCAGACCTTTCGCGGCTTCGAGCGCTTTCACGCCGAGGCCTTCGTCGGGTCGGTCGTGGCGCTGTCGCTGACCCGGGAGCTGGCGCCGGTGCTGACCGGGCTGATGACCGCCGGCCGCGTCGGGTCGGCGATGGCGGCGGAGTTCGGCACGATGCGGGTCACCGAGCAGATCGATGCGCTGCACGCGATGGCGACCGAGCCGATCCAGTACCTGGTGGTGCCGCGCGTCAACGCCTCGATCCTGATGCTGCCGCTGCTGACGCTGGTCGGCGACGCGATTGGGATCTTCGGCGGCTGGCTGGTCTCGGTGGGGCTGTTCGGCGCCAACAGCTACATCTACCTCGAGCGGACCTTTCAGTATCTGGAGGTCAACGACGTGACCTCGGGGCTGGTCAAGGCCGCGTTCTTCGGGCTGATCCTGTCGGTCACCGGCTGCGCCAAGGGCTTCTACACCACCGGCGGGGCCGAGGGGGTCGGACGGTCGACAACCGCTGCCGTGGTGCAGGCGTGCCTCTATATCCTGCTCTCCGACTTCTTCCTGACCAGGGTCCTGTTCTAGAGGCTGGCGATGACGAACGCGACGGCAAATCCGAAGATCAGCGTCGCCGGCCTGGTGAAGTCGTTCGGCGGCAAGCGGGTCCTGGACGGTGTCGACCTCGACGTGATGACCGGCGAATCGGTCGTGGTGGTCGGTGGCTCCGGCGCCGGCAAGACGGTGCTGATCAAGCACATGATCGGCCTGATCCAGCCGGACTCCGGCCGCGTCGTGATGGATGGGGTCGACCTCACCACCGCCTCGCCGCAGGCCGCCCTCGAGGTCCGCAAGCGGTGCGGGATGAGCTTCCAGGAAGGCGCGCTGTTCGACTCGATGACCGTCTTCGACAACATCGCGTTTCCGATCCGCCGCCACCGCAGCGTCGGCCCCGAGGTGGTGGCGGCCCGGGTGCGGGACTGCCTCGCGCTGGTTCGCCTGCCGGGGGTCGAGGGCAGGATGCCGGCCCAGCTGTCGGGCGGCATGCGGCGGCGGGTGGGCTTCGCGCGGGCGATCGCGCTCGAGCCGGACATCCTGCTGTTCGACGAGCCGACGACCGGGCTCGATCCGATCAACACCGCGGCCATCGCGACCGTGATCGACCAGTTGCGCCAGGAGCTGTCGGTGACGCTGGTGACCATCACCCACGACATGAGCCTCGCCTTCCGGGTCGCCGACCGGATCGCGATGATCCGCCGCGGCAGGATCGTGGCGGCCGGGGAGCCGGAGGCGTTCCGCGCCTGGCCGGACCCCTACGTCCAGGCCTTCCTGAAGGGCGAGGTTCCGGAGCAAGCGGAGGAGGAGACGGTATGACGCCCACCGCCAAGATCGGTCTGTTCATGCTGGTCGCGCTGGTCGTCCTCGGCCTGTTCATCCTCGAGATCGAGGACATCCGGATCGGCGCGGGGCGCCAGCGGCAGCCGGTCACGGCGCGATTCCCCTCGGCGGCGGGCATCGACCGCAAGGCCGCGGTGCGGATCGCGGGGGTCCGTGTCGGCAAGGTGGAGGAGGTCCGGCTCGACGGCGTCGACGCGGTGCTGGAGCTGTCGCTCTACGCCGATGTGCGCCTCCACCAGGACGCGTCGGCGCAGGTCGTCAACATGGGGATCCTCGGCGACAAGTACGTCGAGATTCTGCCCGGCAGCCCGGGAACGCCGCTGCTGGCGCCGGGCACCGAGCTGCGCGGATCGGTGCCGCCGTCGTTCGACGACGTGATGCGCACCGCGAGCGCGATCGGCGACGACGTCAAGCAGGTGACGGCCTCCCTGCGCTCCTCGGCGGGGGGCGAGCAGGGCGCCGCGAGGCTGGCCGAGATCATCGAGAACATCCGCGAGCTCACCGCGTCGCTCAAGGTGCTGATCGCCCAGAACCAGGCCAACGTCAACGCGACCACCGAGAACTTCCGGGCCTTCTCCGAGACGCTGCGCGACGAGCTGCCGGGGATCGCCGAGAAGATGAACCGCCTCGCCGACCAGCTCAACGAGGTCGTCTACGACAACCGGGACAACGCCCAGGCCTCCCTCGAGAACATCCGCGAGCTGTCGGAGAAGCTGCAGAGCACCGCCGACAACCTCGACTCGATCACCGGCAAGATCGCCGCCGGCGAGGGGAGCATCGGCAAGCTGGTCAACGACGACGAGACGGTCGACAACCTCAACCAGACCCTGGGGTCGATCGACACCGGCGTGCAGAAGCTCGAGGAGAGCCTCGGCCGCTTCGACCGCTTCCGGCTCGACATGACGGTCCGCGGCGAGGGCGTGGCGGAGGCCGACGACGGCCGCTACGCCTTCGGCTTCGACCTCTGGACCACCGATCGGCGGTTCTTCCGGATCGAGGGCGTCGACACCCCGTGGGGCAAGACCAGCTCGCAGACCGAGGTCGTGACCGTCACCCACCCGGACGGGAGCACCGAGACCACGGTCACCGACAAGTTCAAGACCGAGGACAAGCTCGCCATCAACGCCCAGATCGGCTACCGCCTGTTCCCCACCACCCAGGTGCGGGCCGGGATCTTCGAGTCGACCGGCGGCTTTGCCGTCGACCACTCGGTGATGGTCGCGCAGCGGCCGCTCCGCCTCACCCTCGAGGCCTACGACTTCAACCGGGCGCTCGCCGACGACCCGCACCTGCGGCTCGAGGGCCGCTTCTACATCACCGAGCACGTCTTCGTGCACGCGGGCTGGGACGACCCGCTCTATGACCGGACCTCGTCGGTGCTGTTCGGCGGCGGCGTGGTGTGGACCGACGAGGATCTCAAGTACAGCCTCGGCCTCGCCGCCGGCGCCTTGAACTGATGGTCCAGGAGACGCTCTACTTCTGCGCCCGGTGCGGGCACGAGACGGCCAAGTGGGCCGGCCGCTGCCCGGGCTGCGGGGAGTGGAACTCGCTGGCCGAGCAACCGGCGGTCAAGCGCCAGAAGCCAGGGCGTGGCCCGCTGCGACGCGGCGCCGCGGCGCAGCCGGTGCCGGCCGCGGCGGCGGAGCAGGTCGCGCGGACGACGACCGGGGTCGAGGGCGTCGACCGTGTGCTCGGCGGCGGGCTGGTGCCCGGGTCGCTGGTGCTGCTGGCCGGCGAGCCGGGGGTCGGCAAGTCGACCCTGCTCCTCCAGGTGGCGGCGGCGATCGCGCGCGAGGGCTCGCCGGCGGTCTACGTCAGCGGCGAGGAGTCGGCGCGGCAGGTCGCCTTGCGGGCGCAGCGCATCGGCGGGCTCAACCCGCACCTGCTGCTGCTGCCCGAGACCTCGTGCGAGGCGGTGCTCGCCGAGCTCGCCGAGCTCGGGCCCGGGCTGGTGGTGGTGGACTCGGTGCAGACCATGGTGGTGGAGGAGGCCGAGGGCGTCGCCGGCTCGGTGGGCCAGGTGCGGCAGGTCGCGGCGCGATTCCAGCACCTGGCCAAGACCACCGGCGTTCCGACCGTCCTGGTGGGCCACGTGACCAAGGACGGCGCCATCGCCGGCCCCAAGCTGCTCGAGCACTTGGTTGACGTCGTGATGTCGCTGGAGGGCGAGCCCGGCCACGATCTGCGGCTGCTGCGGGCGGCCAAGAACCGCTTCGGCACGGTGGCGGAGCTGGCGCTCTACTCGATGAGCGACCGCGGCATGGTGCCGGTCCGCAACCCGTCGGCCTGGCTGCTCGAGGACCGCCGCCCGCACGCCGCCGGCTCGGCGGTGGCGGTCGCCCTCGAGGGGACCGCGCCGCTGCTGGTTGAGGTCCAGGCCCTGGTCGCTCCCACCGCGCTCGGGACGCCGCGCCGGGTGACCCAGGGCTTCGACGGGCCCCGCCTCGCCCTGCTGCTCGCCGTGCTCGAACGCCAGGCCGGCGTCTCCTTCGCCGACCGCGACGTGTTCGTGAACCTGGTCGGCGGCCTGTCGCTGCGCGAGCCCGCCCTGGACCTCGCGGTGGCGGCGGCGCTGCTGTCATCCGCCGCTGACCGGCCGCTGCCCGACGACGTGGCGGTCTTCGGGGAGATCGGGCTGCTCGGCGAGGTGCGGGCGGTCAGCCGCGCCGCGGACCGGGCGCGCGAGGCGGCGGCCCTCGGCTTCGGCCGGGTGGCCCTGCCGGAACGCAACGCCGGGGCCGAGCTGGCGCTGCGGACGGTCCCGATCGCCGCCGTGGGCGACCTGCTGACGCTGATAGGGGGTAGGGGATAGGGGCTGGTGCCCGCGCCCGCTTCCGCTTCCGCGCCCCCGCCCGGCCTCTCCCCATCCTCGTTGCCCCGCTCCTTGCTGGCCCCCCGAGCCCGCGATACGATGGCCGCAGGGCCCATAGCTCAGCGGTTAGAGCCGCCGGCTCATAACCGGTAGGTCCCAGGTTCGAATCCTGGTGGGCCCATCGCCTTCGCCAGGGGCTAGGATCTAGGGGTTAGGGGGTAGTCCCCCGCCCGCTTCCGTGCCCGCTTCCGCGCCCGACACCGTTCTCGTTCCTGGCCCCGTTCCCGCTTCCCGGCCTTCTTCCGCTACGGTCTTCCTGCCGGTTTCTGACGCGCTCACTCCAGGCTTGTCCGTGCTGCCCGTGCCCGGGCTCGGAAGCGGAAGCGGGGGCGAGGCGGCCACTGGCGCGATGGCCGACCCCGGCCGCGCCGCGACGCCCGTCTTCCTCCCACTCCGCGGCGATGTTCTCTCAGCTTGCCGGAAGTTCCTGACCGCGCTAACATACCGGCCCGCAGCCGTGTGGGCGCGCCCCCGCGGGGTGTGCCGCCAGGAGGTGCGGTGGAGAGCATCCAGAAGGATCTCGGTGTCCTGGTCCGGCTGCAGGACGTCTACGGCCGGATCGCGAGGGCGATTCAAGATCGCCAGTGCCCGCCCCCTGAGGTCCAACAGCTCCAGGAAGCCAACCGCGACCGCCAGCACGAGCTCGACCAGCTCGAGGACCAGGTTCGCCGCGTCGAGGACGAGCTGGAGCAGGTCCACAAGCGCGAGGAGGAGTGGCAGCTCGAGCTGGAGCACTTCCAGCGCCAGAAGGGGACGGTCACCAACGAGCGCGAGTTCACGGCGGTGATCTCCGAGATCGACTACGCGAGCAAGGCGCTCAACGAGGCCCGGCAGCGCCGCGCCGAGCTCGAGGAGTCGGTCGAGCAACTGCGCCAGGACATCGGTTCCCGGCGGCAGGCGCGTCCCGAGGAGGAGTCGGCCCAGCGCGAGGTGGTGGAGGGCTGGGAGCGCCGCAAGTTCGAGCTGCTGGGGGTCGTTCACCGGCTCTCGGCCGAGGCCGAGAGGCTGGAGGCGGAGCTCCAGCCGAAGATCAGGGCCCGCTTCCTGAGGCTGCTCAAGAGCAAGAAGGGAACCGCCGTCGCTGCGGTCGTCGAAGGCTCGTGCTCGGTGTGCCACTTCGCGGTGCGCCCCCACCTGCGGCAGCGGCTGCGCCGGTGCGAGGAGATCATCACCTGCGAGAGCTGCTTCCGGATCCTCTACCTGGAGGAGGCCATCGATCGGGAGTCGGCCGGACCGAGCTCCGGCTGACGCCATGGCGGGCGGCGTCGCGGAACGGCTGGAGGAGGTCCGCCGCCGGATCGCGGCCGCCGCCGAACGCACCGGGCGCGACCCCGCCGAGGTCACCCTGATCGTGGTCGGCAAGACCTTCCCGGCCGAGGTTGTGGCGCAGGCGGTCCGGGCGGGCGCGACCGACCTCGGCGAGAACCGGGTCCAGGAGGCGGCCGCGAAGCGCCCGGCGGTGCCGCCGGCGACCTGGCACCTGATCGGGCCGCTGCAGCGCAACAAGGCGGCCGCCGCCCTCGCGACCTTCGACGTGATCCACACCGTGGATCGGGCCGAGATCGCCGATCGCCTGCAGCTCCTGCTCGAGCGCGACTGGCCGGGGCGACGGCAGCGCGTGCTCATGGAGGTCAACGTCGGTCGCGAGCCGCAGAAGGCGGGAGCGCTGCCCGAGGGCGCGCGAGACCTCGCGGCCGCGATCCTCGGCCACGACCGGCTCGAGCTGCTCGGGCTGATGGCGATCCCGCCGTTCGGCGACGACCCGGAGGCCTCACGGCCCCACTTCCGCGCCCTGCGCGAGCTGCGCGACCGCCTCTCCGACGGCCTCGGCCGCACCCTCCCGCAGCTGTCGATGGGCATGAGCCTCGACTTCGAGGTCGCCGTCGCCGAGGGCGCCACCATGGTCCGCGTGGGCACCGCGATCTTCGGCGAGAGGGGCGGGGCCCCCACCCGACCTGGATCTGGGATCTAGGATCGAGGGTTTCCGCCCGCAAGGCTCCACGGTTCCCCGCCCGCCCTTGTCGCTGCCGGGACTTTGTGAAAAGATGCGCACGCGCATGGAGGCTGTGACGACGATCGACTCGGAGGCCGCGACCTACGACACCGACCTGCTTCGGCTGGCAGCCGACGTCAACTCCGCCTGCATCGACTTCCTGCGCGACCTGGTGACGTTGCCCTCGCCGAGCCGGGGAGAGCGCCTCGCCTGCGAGCGGGTGGTCCGCGAGATGGGCCAGCTCTCCTACCAGGACGTCCACATCGATGCCCTCGGCAACGTCCTCGGCAGGCTCGGGTCCGGGCCACGGGTCCTCGCCTTCGACGCCCACATCGACACCGTCGGCATCACCAACCCGGCCCGCTGGCGGCACGACCCGTTCCGCGGCATGGTCGCCGACGGCACCCTGCACGGGCGCGGCGCGTCGGACCAGAAGGGTGGGCTCGCGGCAGTCGTGCACGGCGTGGCCCTGGCCGCGCGGGCCGGGCTGCCCGACGACGCGACGGTGTGGGTCGTGGCGTCGGTCAACAGCGAGGACTGCGACGGGCAGGCGTGGCAGTACATCCTCAACGAGACCGCCCTGCGGCCCGAGGTCGTGGTGATCGCCATGCCCTCCCACCTCGGCGTCTGCCGCGGCCAGCGCGGACGGATGGAGATCGAGATCACGGTCACCGGGGTCTCGACCCACGGCTCCCAGCCCGAGCGCGGCACCAACGCGGTCTACGGCATGTGCCCGATCATCGGCGCCATCGAGCGCCTGCACGGCGCGCTGACGGTGGGCCATCCGATGCTCGGCAGGGGCTCGCTGGCGGTCACCGCCATCGGCTCCCGGTCGCCGTCGCTCACCGCCGTGCCGGACGAGTGCACGATCCACATCGACCGCCGCCTCACCATCGGCGAAAGCCCGGAGCAGGCGCTGGCCGAGCTCGTGGCGCTGCCGGAGGTGAGGGCCGCCGGCGCCGAGGTCCGCGTGCTGCACTACGGCGCGGCGTCGTGGCGGGGACTGTCCTACCCGACGAGCAAGGTGTTCCCGGCCTGGGAGACCGCCGAGGCCAGCCCCGCCGTCCAGGCCGCGTTCGCGACCGCCGAGCGAGTGCTCGGCCGGCAGCCGCGGCTTCACCGCTCAGCCTTCTCGTCGCACGGCTGCGCGACCGCCGGCATGTTCGGCATCCCGACCGTCGGCTTCGGGCCGGCCGACGAGGTTCACTCGCACAGCATCAACGACCAGATCTCGCTCTCCCAGCTGATGCCGGCGATGGCCTTCTACGGCATGTACCCGCGGGCCTACCTCGGTCTCAGCGACGCTGCGACCGGCAGGGCCTGAGCGGGGCGAGCGGCCCCCCGCTTCCGTGCCCGCTCCCGCTTCCACCTCCGCGACCGGATGCCGGACCGCCTGATGGCCAACCGCCCACGCAGCGCGGGCCCGACGGCAGCGACGCCGGGACAGCTCGCCGTTGGTCTCCGGCTGCGTGAAGTGCGCGTCGCCGTGACGCGTCGCCGTGACGAGGGCGGGAGGGGCCTGGATCCCCCCTGCTAGCCGCCACCCTCCGAGAACGGCTTGAGCAGGTGGGCGCGCGAGGGGTGGCGGAGCTTGCGCAGCGCCTTGTACTCGATCTGGCGGATCCGCTCGCGGGTGACGTTGAAGGTGCGCCCGACCTCCTCGAGGGTGTGCTCGGTGCCGTCGCCGATGCCGAAACGCAGCTTGAGGACCTGCTCCTCGCGGGGGGTCAGCGACTTGAGGACGGTCTCGGTGTGGTCCTTGAGCGTGCGCATGATCACGGCCTCGATCGGCGACACCGAGTTGGTATCCTCGATGAAGTCGCCGAGGTGGGAGTCCTCCTCCTCGCCGATCGGGGTCTCGAGCGAGATCGGCTCCTGCGAGATCTTGTGGATCTTGCGCACCTTGCCGACCGGCATCTCCATCCGCTCGGCGATCTCCTCCACCGTCGGCTCGCGGCCGAGCTCCTGGACCAGCATCCGGGTGGTCCGGGTGAGCTTGTTGATGGTCTCGATCATGTGCACCGGGATCCGGATGGTGCGGGCCTGGTCGGCGATCGCCCGGGTGATCGCCTGGCGGATCCACCACGTCGCGTAGGTGGAGAACTTGTAGCCGCGGCGGTACTCGAACTTGTCCACCGCCTTCATCAGGCCGATATTCCCCTCCTGGATGAGGTCGAGGAACTGGAGGCCGCGGTTGGTGTACTTCTTGGCGATCGACACCACCAGCCGGAGGTTGGCGACGATCAGCTCCTGCTTCGCGCGGTCGGTCTCCCCCTCGCCGCGCCGGACCTCGGCGAGCAGCAGCTTCAGCCTGTCGTACGGGATCTCGAACCGCTCCTCGAGGCGCGCGAGCTCGTCCTCGTACCGGGCGACCCGTGCCGAGTAGAACTGGCGGCGCTCCACGTTGCGCTCCTGCTGGAGCTTCTTGCGGTCCTTGGCGATGGTCTGGATCGGGATCGAGAACTGGCGATCGACCTCGCCGAGGAAGGTGAGCAGGCGATTGCGGGTGGTGGTGGTGAAGTCGGCCTTGCGGACGAGCACCGCGATGTCGGCGATGTTGGCGCTGATCTTGTCCGAAAGCTCCTGGTGCCGCTTGCCGGACCGCTTGCACCGGCGCAGGCGCTGCTTGAGCTCGTGCGACTCCTCGTCGAGCTCGTTGATGTGGGTGAACAGGCGCAGGCCTTCGCGGACCCGCTCGGACGCCTTCTCGTCGAGCTCCCTGGTGTGGCCCTGGAGGAGCTCGCGCATCCCCCGGCGATCGCGGCGCGCCTGCTCGTTGGTGCGCAGGAACAGCTCGAGCAGCTGGAGGCCCTTCGACAGGGCGATGAAGACCCGAGCCTCGCCGGCCTCGATGCGCTGCGCGATCTCGACCTCGCCGTCGCGGTCGAGGAGCTTCACGGTCCCCATCTCGCGCAGGTACATCCGCACCGGGTCGTTGGTCTTTTCGAGCTGCTCGCTGGCGGCAGGCCGGCCGTCCGCCTTGGCCGGCTGCGGCGCGCCTTCAGCCTGGGTCTGGCCGCGTTCCCCCTCGCGAGCCTCGGCGGCCGCCTCGGCGGTCTCCGCATCGACGACATCGATGTCGAGCTCCGACAGCCGCATGTAGATGTCGTCGAGCTCCTCGGCGATACCCGTGACCTCTTCCGGCAGGTTTTCGTAGAGCTCCTCATACATGATGAAGCCCCGCTCCTTGCCGGTCTGAATCAGCTTGTTCAGCTCGGGATACTTTTCCTCGACTAGCACGCGCATACCCTCCGCGGTCAGCGGGTTCGTGGAGCCGGCGGGCGGCCATGGGGAGGCCGCGTGCTCGCACGGCGGCGCGGGGCGAACAACACGGTTCGGCCCAGGATCCTTCCCCTGTCGGGTTCCTCCACCGTCAAACAACCACCTGGTTGGGGTTCAAGGCGGGTGTGTTGCGCGACGCAACGACCTGCGGGCCAGGTCTCCTCGCCATCCAGGGGAATATGGGCCGCGAGTGCGGTTTTGGCAACCCCTTTCCGGCAAAATCTTCAGAATTCGGCGGATTTCTGCCTCAAACGGGCCTTTTCGGCCAGCAGGAGCTCGAGTTCCTGGTGGTCGCCGCGCTCCTCGGCGGCCCGGATCCGGGGCGCGAGACGCCGCGCCAGCTCGCGCCCCTGGCGGTCGAGCAGGGCCCGCAGCTGGGACCGGATCGAGGCGTCGGTGAGCTCCGGCCAGTCGGAGTTGCACAGTTCTGCGACGAAGCTCGTGACCCCCTCGTCCGCGCACCGGCCCAGCAGCTCGCGGACGGCATCGGCCGGCTCGAGACCGGGGGCCAGCTCGATCGCCGCCTCGAGCAGGCTCCGCACCCGATCGTCGCTGAGCAGGTCCGGCCGCACCAGCTCCACGATCCGCGCGCGCCACGCCGGCGGGCACTCGAGCAGGGTCCGGGCGAGGTGCCGCTCGCCCGGGGCCGCCGGACGCCGCGCGGCGTCCCGCCGCGAGCTCGACGGTCCCTCCCGGCGCGCCGCGGCGCGACCGTGCTCCTCGATGTCCCGCGGCCGCAGGTAGAGGCGCCGAGCCAGCTCCTCGATGAGGTTCTGGCGGGTCGCGGGGTTGCGCGCCGCGCACACCAGCGGCGCCAGCTTGATCCCCTCGCGCCGCAGGGCCTCGGGCTGGTCGGGTAGGCCGGCGAGCAGGAACTCGAGCGCGGACGCGGGTCGCTGCAGCAGCTCCCGGACCGCCGCCGCGCCGCCGGAGCGGACGGCGTCGTCGGGGTCGGTGCCGTCCGGCAGGACCAGCACCGCGACGTCGACGCCGGCCTCCAGCAGCACCCGGATGCCGGTCATGGCCGCGCGCCGGCCGGCCTCGTCGGCGTCGTAGCACAGCACCACCCTCTCGCCCTCGCCGAGCCGGCGCCGCAGCAGCCGCGCGTGGTCCGGGGTCAGCGCCGTGCCCAGGGTGGCGACGGTGTTGGTGATGCCCACCCGGTGGAGCGACAGGCAGTCGAAGTAGCCCTCGACGACCAGCAGCTCGCCGACCTCGTCGGCCGGCTTGCGGGCGCGGTCGAGGCAGAACAGGGTCGAGCGCTTCTGGAAGAGGGGGTTCTCGGGGCTGTTGAGGTACTTCGGCTCGCCCTCGCCGAGGATCCTCCCCCCGAACGCGATCAGGCGGCCGTCGACCGACCGGATCGGGAAGGTGATGCGCTTGCGGAAGCGGTCGTAGGGCGAGCTGCGCGAGTCCGGCTGGACCGCAAGCCCGGCCGCGATCAAGGTGCCGGCGGGGTGCCGGCGGCCGAGCTCGTCGGTGAGCTGCCGCCAGTCATCGGGCGCCCAGCCGAATCCGAACTCCGGCCAGGTCGCAGGCCCGAACCCGCGGCGCTCGAGCTCGCGCCTGGCCGCGGCCCCGTCGGTCCCGGCCAGCCGGGCGACGAAGAAGGCCTGGGCCTCCTCGAGCAGCGTGCGCAGCCGGTCGGACTCCTGCCGCCGGCGCTCGCCGTCGGGGCTGCGCGGCGGCAGCTTCACGCCGTAGCGTCGCGCCAGCTGCTCGACCGCCTCCGCGAACGACAGCCGCGCGGTCTGCATCACGAACTTGAAGATGTCACCGCCCTGGTGGCACCCGAAGCAGTAGTAGAGGCCCTTGTCGGGATCGACCGAGAAGGAGGGCGTCTTCTCCTCGTGGAACGGGCAGAGGCCCTCGAGCGTGCGGCCCCGGCGCCGGAGCCTCACCTGCTCGCCGACCACCTCCACGATGTCGGCGGCCTCGCGCACCCGCGCGACCGAGTCGCGGCTGAGGTCGATGTCGATGGCCACCGGGGGATTGTAGTGCGTGCGGAGAGCCGGTGACAGTCACGGCGAGGCCGGAGGATCTAGGATCTAGGGTCTAGGGGGATCGCGCGTCCCGGGAAGGGTCGACGCGAGTCATCATCGTCCGGGCGGGTGGCGGCTGGCCCCAGATCCTATTCTCCAGATCCCAGATCCTATCCGCCCTCGAGCGTGACCTCGGTGACCCCGGTGCCGCCGAGGTGCTGCGGCGGATGCGAGTAGGAGCGCACCGCCGGGTGTCTCCGGCAGACCTCGGCCACCATCCGTCGCAGGGCGCCGGTGCCGTGACCGTGGACGACCCGGACCGCGGCCCAGCCCGCCGCGCAGGCCTGGTCGAGGAACCGCTCCAGCGCCTCGCGGGCCGCCTCCCGGTCCATGCCGATCAGCATCAGCTCGCGCCCGGGGCTCGGCTCGGTGTCGAGGTTGACGGTCGTGCGGCGTCCCGCGGCGGCGACCGGCGCGGTCGGCTCGAGCTGCGCGATGTCCACCCACAGGCGCTTGTCGCCGCACCTCACCAGCGCCCGGGCCCCACGCACCTCCTCGACGATGCCGCTGCCGCCGAGCCCGACCAGTCGAACCGGATCGCCGGCGGCGGGCGCGCTCGGTGCCTCCTCCTGCGGCGACGGCGCCGGCTCGACCAGGGAAAGAGCGGCGGCGCGCAGCTGCGCGCGGCGACGCTTGCCCAGCCGCTCCCCGTCCGCGATCGCCTGGTCGAGGCGCGCCAGCGCCTCGTCGAGGCGGTCCTTGGCGCGCCGGCGCAGCCGGTCGATCTCGAGGTCCGCCCGGCGCGCGATGAGGTCGCGCTCCGCGCCCAGCCGCTCGAGCTCCTGGCTCGCGTCCTGGCGGAGGCGGTCGAGCTCGCGGCTGCGCCGCTCCAGCTCCGACCGCTCGCGCTCCAGCTCCGCCTCGACCCCCTCGAGCCGCCGCAGCCAGCGGTCGAGCTCGAGGTGATCGCCGCCGAGCAGCTCGCCCGCGCGCTTCAGGACCGGCTCGGGGATGCCGGTGCGGCGCGCGATCTCGATCGCCCGCGACCGGCCGGGACGTCCGAAGCTCAGGGTGTAGGTCGGCAGCTCGCGGCCCTCGTCGTAGCCCATGGCGGCGCTCGCCATGCCGGCGGTCCCGGTCGTGTTGAGGGCGATCGCCGCGAGGTGGGTGGTGGCCACGGTGACGCAGCCGCGCCGGGTCAGCTCCTCGAGCAGGGCGAGGCCGAGCGCTGCCCCTTCCAGCGGATCGGTGCCGGCGCCGAGCTCGTCGTAGAGGACCAGCGAGCCTTCGCCACAGGCGTCGAGCAGCGAGCGGGTGGCGGCCATTGCGCCGGAGAAGCTCGACAGGTCGGCCGACACATCCTGCTCGTCGCCGATGTGGCACCACACGCTCTCGAACACCGGGATGGTGGTGCCGGCATCGGCCGGCAGCGGGATCCCGTGCGCGGCCATCAGCGCCATCACGCCGATCGTCTTGAGGGTGACCGTCTTGCCGCCGGCGTTCGGGCCGGACACGACGAGGGTGCGGCTCCCGGCGGGGAGCCGGAAGTCAAGCGGCACCACCCGGTGGGAGGGGTCGCGCCGCTCGGCCGCGCCGAAGACGTCGCTGCGCAGCGGCAGCAGTCGCTCGTCGAGAAGCGGGTGGCGGGCCCCGATCAGCACCAGCTCGTCCCCGGCGGCGGGGATCACGACCCGGCCGTTGACGAGCTCGCCGAACAGGGCGCGTGCCTGGGCCGCGTCGAGGGTGGCCATGACGTCGACCGCCGCCGCGAGCTCGCCGCGAACGGCGCCGAACAGGGCGGCGATCTCGGCCAGGATCCGCCGGATCTCGTCGCGCTCGCGGGCGATCGTGTCGGTGAGCTCGTTGTTGAGCTCGACCACGGCAAAGGGCTCCATGAAGGCGGTCGCCCCGGTCGACGACGTGTCGAGCAGCAGGCCCTGCAGGTGGCTGCGGGCGGAAGCTCTGACCGGCACGCAGTAGCGGTCGCGCCGCACCGTCGGCGGGGCGTCGGTGACGACGTCGGGATGGCTGCGCCGGATCTCGTCGAGGCGGCCGAGGAGCTCCATGCGGAGCCGGGTGGTCGCCCGCCGCAGGCGCGCCAGCTCGGGCGAGGCGTCGTCTGGAATCGTGCCGTCCCGGCCGAGCTTGGGCGCCACCTGGCGGATCAGGTCGCCGGTGTCGGGCAGGGCGCGGCCGAGCTCGGGCAGCGACCCGTCGCCGGCAGGAGCCGCGAGCAGGCGCCCGCGCACCGCCGCGATCCGCCGGGCGAGCGTGAGCAGCAGCAGCAGGTCGGCCGGCTCGGCCGGCAGGGGCGAGGACGGTTCGAGCCACGGCAGGGCGTCGTCCATGCCGGCGAACGACAGGCGGCCCTCCTCCGCCACGAGCCCCTCGACCGCCTGGGTGAGCCGCGCCAGCCGCGAGCTCTCCTCGGCCGGGAGCAGGCCGTGGTCCCCGGTCAGAAGGCGACGGCCCGGACCGCTCTGGGCCCGGGCCGCGACGATCATCTGGATCTTGTCGAACTCCAGCTCGGAGGCGACGCTGCGCTTCACGAGCCGATCAGAGGACGCCGGCCCTGCGCTGCTTCGCCAGCTTGCGGAGCATCTTCTTGCGGGCTTGGATCATCTGGCGCTTGCGACGCTCGGAGGGCTTCTCGTAGAAGCGGCGTCGCTTGACCTCGGAGAGGATGCCGGCCTTCTCGCACTTCCGCTTGAAGCGGCGGAGCGCCGCCTCGAATGACTCGTTGTCTCGAACTGTGACGCCCGTTGGCACGATCGGCTCACCTCCCCTCGGCGCATACTGCGCACAGACGCGCGCGGCGCGGGAGCGAAGACTATCATCCGGGCAGCCGCGGGTCAAGCCGCGAGGGACCGCCAGCCGAGCCGCCCGGGGGGCCGGCCGGCGGCGGAAAGCGGCCTCGCCGCAGCGGTCAGCCGACGACCTTGGTCTTGATCGCCTCGAAGTTCTTGCCGTAGACCTTGCCGCTCTTGATGTTGAAGTAGATCGCCGCGGCGCCGCCGTCGCGCTTGCGGTACAGCCAGGTCTCGATGCCCTTCTCCTCGTTCACCTGGATGTTGGCGTAGTAGGGGATGCCGGCGATCTTGCGGATCTCGTCCATCGTCATGTTGTTCTTGACGGCTTCGAAGCGCACCGGCGTGATGAAGCGCCAGTCGTCGAGCCACGCCAGCTTCTGCTTGAGCAGCGGGCTGACCTCGAGCCCGACCTGCTCGTAGAGCAGCGAGGCGTTGCTGAGGTGATCCACGGCCTTCGCGTAGTCACCGGCCTTGCGCACCATGTCGTCGGCGACCAGCAGCGCCTCCTTCGCGTAGAGGTCGAGCGCCTGCTTGGTCTCGGGGGCCTGCGGGAAGTCGTTGAGCCCGATGTTGAGGAAGTCGGCGAGGCTGGTCTGGAGCGCCTCGTACTTGCCGTCCTGGTCGGCGGTGAGGGTGGCGATGGTGGCATTGGTCTGCGCGAGCAGGTTCTTCTGCTCGGGGGTGCGCTTGCTCTCCTCGATCGCCGTGATGGCGGCCGCGGCGGCCTCCGCGGCGGCGAGCTTGGCCCGGGCCTGCTCGAGGGCGGGGGTGTTCTGCTGGATGGCCGCGAAGAGCTGCTTCATCTCGGCGAGCTTCAGCTCCTCCTCGGTGGGCCCCTTCTTGCAGCCGTTGAGAACCCCGGCGGCGGCGACCAGGCAGATCAGGCACGTCAGGACGCGGGTGGCTTTCATGGCTCCTCCCTTCCGAGGTCACACGCTAACAGAACTTCGATTGACTGACAACGTTGCGTCGTCGTTGACGGCGCCGCCACGGGTCAGCGCCGAGCCATGTCTGCGTGTTGAGATCGCGTTTCTCTCCCGAACTTTGAGAGGTTGACGGGCAAACAGCGCTCGTCCGCCGCTGCGGTTCCTTGACGCACCTTCGGCGGGGCGGTGATAATGCTCATCGACACCGCACAGCGGGAGGCCTCATGGACCCCTACGATGCACTCATCGAGCAGCTCAGGAGCGCACGCGAGCAGCGCCAGCAGGCGCTGAACGAACGGCTCAAGGGGGCCCTCGACAGCCTGGCGACGGCAACCACGGCGGTCCGCGATGCGCTGTCGACACCGGCCGAGGAGGCGTTTCCCCTCGACCAGGTCGAGTCCTCGATGGCGGTGCTGCGCGACGCCGCCCTCGAGGCGGCGGCCATCCCGCCTCCCGCCGTCAACCTCGCGGTGCTGCGCTCTCTCGATGCCGCGCACACCCAGTCCGAGCTGCTGCACGGGCTGCTGAGCGAGCTGACCAACCACGCCGCGCGGGCCGTCGTGCTGGTGTTCCGGCCGGGCGGGGTGAGCGCCTGGAGCGCGATCGGCTTCGACGACGTGTCGCGGCTCGGCCGCTGGTCCTGCGCGCGCGAGGACTCGCCACTGTTCGCCGGCCTCGAGGACCACCCGGGCCCGCTCCAGGTGGTGCCTCAGGAAGATCCCGTGATCCGGGGCTGGCTGGAGGGGGAGACGCCGCCGATCGAGGCGCTCCTGGTGCCGATCTGCCTGCGCGGGCGGACCATGGGCGCCGTCTACGCCGATCGCCTCGCGACCGCGCCCTGGAACCCCGAGGCCATCCAGGTGCTGGTGGCGGTCGCCTGCTGGATGATCGACACCCTCAAGCACCGCACTGCGGCGCCGTCGCCGATGCTCGCCGAGATCGCGGGCGCCCGGCGCGAGCCCGCGCCCGCGCCCGAGGAAGCGATCGCCGAGGCAGTGGCGCCGCCGGCCGCGGCGGCGCTCGACCAGATGGCGGCGGCGCCGGGCTTCGACCCGTCCGCCACGGTCCGGGTCGGCGAGGCCGCCCGCGCAGAGCAGCCGGCCGTGGAGCCTCCGGAGTACGAGGTCGAGGTCGAGCCGACGCTCGAGCCCGCGCCCGAGCTCCCGGCAGCGCCGCCGGGCGCGGGCGCCGGCACGGTCGAGTTCGAGGTCGTGGAGCCGGAGCCCGAGCTGCCGCCGCCGGTGCAGCCGGTGGTGCCGCCACCCGACCTGCGGCGGGACTGGACGGGCTTCGCGGGCGAGACGCCGGGCAGCCTGTCCCCCGAGGACCAGTCCAAGCACGAGGAGGCACGCCGCTTCGCGCGCCTGCTGGTTTCAGAGATCAAGCTCTACAACGAGGAGGCGGTGGAGCTCGGCCGCGAGCAGCGCGACCTCTACCAGCGCCTGAGGGACGACATCGACCGCAGCCGGGAGATGTACGAGAAGCGGATACCCGCCGACATCCGGGCCGCACGCGACCACTTCCGCGAGGAGCTGGTGCGTATCCTCGCGGGAGGCGACGCCGGCGCCCTTGGTGCGTGACCCGGCTGGCGTCGCGGCGGAAAGCGAGTGAGCGGTGCGGGTGAGGCTGGTTGCGGCCGTCCTGCTGCTCGCCGCGTGCGCCGAGCGGCCGCCCGTCCCCGCGCCCGACGCGCGTCGTCTGGAGCTGCTCGAGCGCGCCCTCTTGCTGCGCGAGTCCCATCCTGCGACCGCCTGCGCTCTGCTCGAGGAGGCCGGCCCGGGCACGGTGTTGGAGCGCCTGCGGGTGGAGCAGTGGCTGGCCGCGCTGGAGCGTGCCGGCGCCGGCGCGGCGGCGTGGCAGGCCGCCCTGGACTCCGGGCTGCCCCCCGCCCTGGCGGCCCGGGCGAGGCTCGGGCTGGGGCGCCGGCTCGCCGCCGAGGGCCGGGTCGCCGAGGCGGTGTCGGTCCTGGAGCAGGCGCCGCCGGCGGAGCGGACGGCGGCGGACCTGCTGCTGCTCGAGATCGGTGACGGCCGGTGGCAGCTGCCGGCGGCGGCGCGCCTCGCGGTCGCGGCGCCGGGCCGACTGCGCCGGGCAGCGCCCGCGCTCGAGCGCGCCGCGGTGGCCGCGCTCGGCCCGGAGTCGCTGCTCGCCCGGAGCGCCTCCTGGCGCGCCTCCGGCGCCCCGTCGCGCGCCGCGGCCGAGCTCGACGGCAGGCGCTGGCGCGGTGACCTCGAGAGGCGCCGCCGGTTGGAGATGGCGCGGGCCGCGGTCGAGTCGGGCGCTCCCGATCGCGCGCTCAGCCTCCTGCGCGGCTCGCCTGCGGACGACGCCGAGGCGCAGCTCGTTCGCGGCGAGGCCCACCGCCGGCAGGGCTGGCAGCGGTCGCCGCGGTCGGCGGGGCGCGGCTCGTTTGCGAGCTGCCTCGACGCCGCGCGCCGGGCGGCCGCCGGCGCCGCCACGGCGCGGTCGATCGAGGGAGCTGCCCTGCAGCTGGTGGTCGAGTGCGGGACCGAGGCGGGGAAGCTCGACCAGGCGGTGAGCGCGTGGTGGCGGCTGGAGGCCATCGGCTGGACCGGCGATCGCAGGGAGTGGCTGGGCCGCCGGCTGGGAGTGGCCCTGGCGTCGGGCGGAGGCGACCGCCGCGCGCTCGCGCGTCTCGCCGGGTCGCTGCCCGATCACGAGCGCTGCCTCGCCTTCTGGGCGGCGGCCGCCCGGCGCCCGCAGGGCGGCGAGCTCGCGGAGCTGTCCGAGGTCGCCTCCGCCGACCTCTACGGCCTGTGGGCGCGGGAGCTCACCGGTCGACCGGCGCCCGCGGCGATCGCGGCCGCGGCCGCGGTCGAGCCGTCGCCCCCGCCGTGGTCGGTGGCGTGGCTGCTCGAGCGCGGGCTCGCCGACGAAGCTGCCGCCGAGTGGCGGTGGATCCGCGGCGCGCGCGGGACCTGGCCGGCCGAGGGCATCGCCGAGGCCGCCCTCGCCGAGCGGCGTGGGCGGCCGATGGAGGTGGTGCGGGTGCTGCTCGACGCCGTGCCCGAGCTGGGCTCCCCGGCCATGGACCGGGCGCCGGCGAACGCGGTTCGCGGCTACCTGCCGCTGCCGTGGAGCGCGGAGCTGGCGGCGGCGGCAGCGGAGTCCGGCGTCGACCCGTGGCTGCTCGCCGGGGTCGCCCGCCAGGAGAGCTTGTTCGTCGCCCACGCCCGCTCGCCGCGAGGCGCGGTGGGGGTGATGCAGCTGCTGCCGACGACGGCCCGCGGGCATGCCGTCGCTCTCGGGCTGGGCGGCCGCCCGGCGCTCGACCAGCCCGGCATCAACATCAGGATCGGGGCGCGCGAGCTCAAGCGGCTGCTCGATCGCTTCGGTGCGGTGGAGCCGGCCCTGGCGGCCTACAACGCCGGCGAGGGAAGGGTCCGCCGTTGGTTGCGGGAGGAGCCCGACCGCTTCCGCTTCACCGAGGCGATCCCGATCCCCGAGACCTACACCTACGTGCGCCGGGTGCGGTTCCTCGCCGAGGCCTACCGGGTGTTCTACGCCGAGCAGTGGCGGCAGGGGCCGTGATCGCCCTCGAGACGGGCCAGCCGGTGACCAGCCGGGCCCGGGCCGGCGGCGATCGCTGACGAGCCGGGTTGCGCCGGCGTCGGCCGGACAGCGGCTCGAGCGCCTCCGCCGCCGAGATATGGTCGCTTGACAACCTCGGGCCCGCCCCGCACCATGTCCCACGGGGGTGTTTGGATGGCCGAATTGAGACTCCGTCTGCAAGAAGGGCGTCCGTCCTGGAGGCTCGCGCTGGCTGGCGCGGTGCTGCTCCTGGTTGCGGCCGGGCTCGCCGGGGCTGCCGAGGACGAGGTCGAGCCGATCGACAGCTCGGCCTGCGCCGACTGCCACGACCAGAGCAAGCACGGCACCGCCTACATCGACGACCTCGGCCTCTCGATCCACGAGGGGCTCGAGTGCCTCGACTGCCACCAGGACCGCGGCACCGTTCCGCACCAGGAGCAGGCAGGCTTCTCGGCGGGCTCCGAGGGTTGCCGCCAGTGCCACGACGACGCCGCCGAGCAGTACACGGCGCACGGCCGGGGCCAGCTCGGCGAGGTGGAGGACCTCCCGGAGTGCAGCAGCTGCCACGGCGACCACGACATCCTGCCCTCCACGGTCAAGCGTTCGCGGACCCACCCGCTGGAGCTCCCCCAGACCTGCGGCCAGTGCCACGAGAACCTCGACCTCACCGCCAAGCACGACATCCTGATCGACCACCCGATCCAGATCTACGAGACCAGCGTCCACGGCCGGGCCACCCAGGGCGGCGTCTACCTGGCCGCCACCTGCAACGACTGCCACTCCTCCGGCGGGACCGCCCACAAGATCCTGTCGCCCGGCAACCCGGCCTCGAGCATCAACCACTTCAACATCCCGGCGACGTGCGGCAGGTGCCACAAGGCGGTCGAGCAGGACTACCTGGAGGGCATCCACGGCCAGCTGGCGTCGCGCGGCGAGACCGACGCGCCGGTGTGCACCGACTGCCACGGTGAGCACGGCATCCTGTCGCCCGACGACCCGCGGTCGCCGGTGTCGCGGTCCAAGGTCGCCGAGCTGACGTGCTCGCCGTGCCACGAGTCGGCGGTGCTCAACGAGAAGTACGGCCTCGAGACCGATCGCCTGACCACGTTCGTCGACTCCTACCACGGCCTCAAGAGCAAGGCCGGCGACACCCAGGTCGCGAACTGCGCGTCGTGCCACGGCGTCCATCGCATCCTGCCGAGCTCGGACCCGACCTCGACCATCAACCCCGCCAACCTGCAGGCGACCTGCGGCGAGTGCCACCCCAAGATCACGGCCAAGATGGCGTCGATCCCGATCCACGGCGTCTCCGGCGAAGGGCTGCAGACGCCGGTCGCGTCGGTGGTCGAGGGCTTCTACATCGTGCTCATCGTGGTCGTCATCGGCCTGATGGTGGTGCACTGGCTGATCGACCTGTGGCGCCACATCAAGAACCTCATCGACTCCCGCCCGCAGGTGCGGCGGATGCGCACCGACGAGGTGGTCCAGCACGCCCTGCTCGCGATCGCCTTCATCGGGCTGGTGATCTCGGGCTTCGCGCTGCGCTTCGACCAGAGCTTCATCTCCCGCTTCTTCTTCGGCTGGGAGGGCGGCTTCCAGCTGCGCGGCACGATCCACCGGGTGTTCGCGGTGCTGTTCATGGGCACCGTGGCCTGGCACCTGGCATTCCTGACCACCGGGCGCGGCCGCAAGTTCTTCAAGGACATGTTCCCGGTCCGCCGCGACTTCAGGTTCTTCGTCGACCGTGCGCTCTACAACCTCGGGCTGCGCGACCACACGCCCTGCATCCAGCGCTTCAGCTACGTCGAGAAGGCGGAGTACTGGGCGCTGGTGTGGGGAACGGCGATCATGGTCATCACCGGCCTCGCGCTCTGGTTCGACAACGCGGTGATCCAGCTGCTGCCCAAGGGCGTGCTCGACGTCGCGCTCGTGATCCACTACTACGAGGCGTGGCTGGCGACGCTGGCGATCCTGGTCTGGCACCTGTACTCGACCGTCTTCAGCCCGCACGTCTACCCCATGAACCCGAGCTGGATCACCGGCACCATGCCGGAGGAGATGTACCACCACGAGCACCCCGGCCACCTCGAGGAGGCGAAGCGGGAGACCGAGGAGATGATCCGCCGCCAGATCGCCAAGGTGGAGGGCAACCGGCGCCCTGCGCAGCGGGAGGTCAACGAGGACGTCGAGGCCGAGCCGGAGGACGAGGCGAAGAGCTGAGGGCGCCGCTGGCGCTGGTGCAGGATCTGGGGGCTAGGGGCTAGGATCTGGGGCCGCCCCACGCCCGCGTCCGTTTCGGTTTCCGCCTCCGACGATTGGCTCCTGCTCGAGCGCGTGCGTCTCGCCGGGCACGGGCACGGAGACGGATACGGACAGGGGCCGAAAACCCGAGATCCCGAGCCCCAGATCCTAGATCCTAGATCCTGATCGGATGGATCCAACCCCCAGATCCTAGATCCTAGATCCTGTCTGCTATAGACTTCCCATCCAGAAGGAGCGAGCGACCATGGCCGTCGATCCGAAGCTGCTCGAGATCCTGGTCTGCCCGGTGGACAAGACGCCGCTCGAGGTGGTCGAGCTTCCCGAGGCGGTGCGGCGCCGGCTGGTCGAGAAGTACCGCGACCAGTTCAAGGGCGAGGAGCCGGTGGTGGAGGTGGGGCTGGCCTCGCCCGCCGGCCGCGTCTACCCGGTGGTGTCGGGCATTCCGGTGATGCTGGTGGAGGATGCGCTCTCCCGCGACGACCTCGAGCGCTGAGCGGCAGCGGCGCGCCGGCCAGCCGCCACCCGCGGGCGGAGGCGGCTCGTGAGCGGCCGGACGTGGACGGTCTCCGGGCTGATCCGGGCGGTCAACGAGGTCCTCGAGCAGGGCTTCTCGGGCGTCCGCGTCGAGGGCGAGGTGACCAACCTGAAGCCGTCCGGCCGGGGCCACCTCTACTTCTCGCTCAAGGACGAGGCCGCGTCCCTGGACTGCGTGATGTGGGCGAGCCGGGCGAGCCGGCTGCGGTTCGAGGTCGAGGACGGCCTCGCGGTGGTGACCACGGGCTCGCTCACCGTCTACCCGCAGCGGGGGAGGTTCCAGCTCGTGGTCGACGAGCTCGAGCCGCTCGGCCTCGGCGCCCTCCAGCTCGCGTTCGAGCAGCTCAAGCGCCGGCTCGACGCGGAGGGCCTGTTCGCGCTCGAGCGCAAGCGCCCGCTGCCGGCGCTGCCGAGCCGGGTCGGCATCGTGACCTCGCTGTCCGGCGCCGCCCTCCACGACATGCTGCGGGTGCTGCGGCGGTTTCCGAACCTCGAGGTGATCGTGGCGCCGGCCGCGGTGCAGGGCAGCGGCGCTGCGGCCGAGATCGCCGGTGCGATCGGCAGGCTGTCGCGCTCGGGGCTGGTCGACGTGGTGATCGTGGGCCGCGGCGGCGGCAGCCTCGAGGACCTGTGGGCATTCAATGAGGAGCCGGTGGCGCGCACCATCGCGGCGAGCCCGGTGCCGGTGATCTCGGGCGTCGGCCACGAGGTCGACTTCACGATCGCCGACTTCGTGGCCGACATTCGCGCCGCCACGCCGACGCAGGCGGCCGAGCTGGTGGTCGCGCAGCTCGAGCGCCAGCTCCGCCGGCTCGACGATGCGCGGTCGCTGCTCCAGCGCGACCTCGCCCGACAGCGTGCCCTCGCCCACACCCGGCTCGCCGGGCTCGCGGGATCTTCCGGGCTCGCCCGGGTGCCGCACCGGGTGCGCCTCTACCGTGCGCGGCTCGACCGCGCCGAGCGGCTGCGCGCGGTCTTCGGCCGCCTCAAGGAGCGCGCGCTGGCCCGCCTCGACCGCGCCGCCCAGGTGCTGCGCCAGCTGCCGGCGCTGGTCGCCGCCGGCGGCCACCGGCGGGTCGTGGACAGCCGCCGGCAGCAGCTCGCCCAGCTCGTCCGGGCCGGGCTGGGGCGCGCCCGGGCCGCGATCGACGGCCACCAGCGCGCCCTCCACCACCTCGGCCCGCGGATGGTGCTGGAGCGCGGCTACTCGATCACGACCCGCTCCGGCGACCCGCGCCCGCTGCGCGACGCCGGCGTGGTGGGAGCGGGAGTGGAGCTGCACACCACCCTGGCACGCGGCGAGCTGCGGTCGATCGTGGCGAAGCGCGCGCCGCGCTCCGCCGACGCGGCGAAGCAGTCGGAAGGCGGCGGGCAGCCGTCGCTGTTCGGCGATGACGGCGGAGGTTGAGGTGCGGCTCGGGCGCGGACCCGGAAGCGGGCCAGTGACGATGCACCGCGTGCTACGGTGGACGATCGGGAACGGGAACGGGAGCGGGAACGTGAGCGGGCGGGGGTCTACCATCCCCTATGCCCTAACCCCTATCCCCTGATTCCACATGGAGTGAACGATGACAGCGAAGGCCAAGGCTGAGGAGCGCTTCGAGGACCAGCTCGCGAAGCTCGAGGAGATCGTCGCCCGCCTCGAGGACGAGGGGGTCGGGCTCGAGGAGTCGCTCGACCTGTTCGAGGCCGGGATGAAGCTCGTCAAGACCTGCCGCGCCCGCCTCGAGCAGGTGGAGCAGCGGGTCGCCCGCCTGCTCGAGACGGAGCAGGGCGAGCCGGTGGTCCAGGATCTCGAGGTGGAGGAGAAGTGAGCGCGCCGCTCCGGCTCGCCGCCGAGCGGGCCGCCGTCGACGCTGCGCTGCGCCGCTTGCTCGCCGACCGGGGCGAGCGGCCGGCGCGCCTCCACGAGGCGATGGCCTACGCCGTGCTCGCCGGCGGCAAGCGGGTGCGGCCGGTGCTGGCGCGGCTGGCGCACGCCGCCGCCGGCGGCGATGCCAGCCGGATCACCGACGCCGCGTGCGGGCTCGAGCTGATCCACACGTACTCGCTGGTCCACGACGACCTGCCGGCGATGGACGACGACGTGCTGCGGCGGGGGCGGCCGACCCTCCACGTGGCCTTCGACGAGGCGACCGCGATCCTGGCCGGCGACGCGCTGCTGACCGACGGCCTCGGCCTGCTCGCCTCGCAGCCGCCCGGGCCGGAGTGGTCAGGGCGGCGGGCGGCGGCGGTCGCCGTGGTGGCCGAGGCCGCCGGCTCGCGCGGGATGGTGGCCGGCCAGGTCGAGGACCTCGAGGCGACCGGCCCGGCCGGCGGCGCGGTCGGGGACCCCGGAGCGACGCTGGAGCGGATCCACCGCCGCAAGACCGGCTGCCTGATCCGGGCCTCGGTCGAGGTCGGGGCGATCCTGGCCGGGGTCGGCGACCGCAGCGGGTTCGCGCGCTACGGCGAGCGGCTCGGCCTCGCCTTCCAGGCGGCGGACGACGTGCTCGACGCCACCGCGACCGCCGGCGAGCTCGGCAAGTCGCCGGGCAAGGACGCCGCGGCCGGCAAGCTCACCTTCGTCACCCTCCACGGACTCGACGCGGCTCGGCGCCGGCTGGCCGAGCTCGAGGCGGAGCTCGTGGCCCTGGCCAGCTCTCTCGAGGGCCCGGACGGCCCGCTCGGCGAGCTTGCCAGCTTCATCATCCGCAGGACGAGCTAGCTGCCAGCCATCGGCCGGTTTCGTTCCCAATCCCGTTCCTGTGCCCGTTCCCGGATATGACCATCAACGTCGGAGCGCACTCCACCCAGCTGTTGGTCATTCCCCCGAGACGACCTCGCGGGATGCCAAGCGCTCTCGGGAACGGGAACGGGAACGGGAGCGGGAACGGGCGGGGGTGGTGGACCCAGATCCTAGCCCCCAGATCCTGGATCCTCAGTTGCGTTGCTGCGGCTCACGCGATCCGCTACTCTCCTGCCATGCCTAGCCGTCGCGCGTGGCTGGTGCTGCTGCTCGCGATCGCCCTCCGTCTCCTCACCCAGGGCTGGGACTCCGGGCTCTTGACCCCGCACCCCGACGAGCGCCAGGTGGCGTTCGTGTCCGAGAAGGTGGCGGGGTTCTTCGACGACCCCGGCTTCTACGCGTACGGCTCGCTGCACTTTCGGGCGGTGCGGGCGGTGGCGGCGCTGCTCGGCGAGGCCCGCGCCTACCAGGGGCTGTTGATCGGCGGCCGGGCGCTGTCGCTGCTGGCCTCGCTCGGCGCCCTGATCCTCGGCTGGTTCCTCGCCCACCGCGCCTGGGGCCGGCGGACCGGCGAGCTGGCCGCGCTGCTGGTGGCGGTGGTGCCGCTCGACCTCCAGCAGTCCCACTACGCCACGGTCGAGGCCCACCACGCGCTGTGGGTGATGGCGGCCCTCGCCGGCTGCTACTGGCTGGCGCGCACCGGGGGGACGACCGCCGCCGCCGTGGCGGGCGCCACCGCCGGCGCCTCGCTCGCGGTCAAGGTGGCGTCGCTGCCGATGCTGCTGCCGCTCGCGCTGGCCATCGTCATCGCGCGGCGGAGGACCGGCTCGCCGCGCATCCCCGAGCTCGCCGGGGTGGTGGCCGCGGCCGCCTGCCTGGCCTTGTGGCTCGGCCAGCCGTGGGCGCTCGCCGGCGCCCGGCCGCCGCTGGTCGCGGTCGGCCTCGCCCTGCTCGCCGCGGCCCTCGGTCGCGTCGCCCGCTCCCGGCGGGGCGGCCTCGCCCGGGCGGCGATGGCCGGCTCGTGGATCGCCCTGCTCGCGCTCGCGGCGCTGGTCGCCGCCACGGTGCTCGCCCCGGCCGTGCTGCCGGGCCTGCAGCCGCTGGTCGAGACGGCCGGAGCGCCCCTCAACCCCGCTTACCTCAAGGGCGTCGGCGAGCAGGCCGCGATGGTGACCGGCAAGGGCGACCTGCCGTACGCCCGCGTCTACCGGGACACGCTGCCGGTGCTGTACCCGCTGCGCGAGCTCGCGCGCTGGGGGCTGGGACCGCTGCTGCTCCTCGCGGCGCTCGGCGGCGCCGTCGCCGGCGGCTGGCGGCTGCTGCGGCGGCCGGGGCGCTGGCTGGGGAGCATCGCCACCCCGGAGGCGGTGCTGCTGGCGCTGCTGCTCGCGTGGCTGGTGCCCACGGCGGTCCGGTTCGCCACCTTCGAGGTCAAGTACCTGCGCTACTTCGAGCCGCTGGTGGTGGCCGCGGTCATGGTGGCGGCGTGGGCCCTGCTCCGCCTGCCAGCGCCCTGGCGACGGCCGGCCGTCGCCCTGACCATCGCCGGCACGGCCCTGTGGGGCGCCATGTACCTGTGGTCCTTCGCCTCGCCGCACCCGCACCGGATCGCGGCCGAGTGGCTGGCCCCGCTGGTGGCGCCCGAGCAGGTCGTCGCCTTCGAGCACTGGGACGAAACGGTGAGCCTGCCCGGCGTGGCGCGCATCGACCTGCCGTCGTACGACCTCCCCGACGACGAGGACAAGGTCCGCCGCTGGGCCGAGGCGCTGGCCTCGTCGGACTGGGTGGTGCTGACCTCCAACCGGGTGCGGCGGACAGTGCTCGTCAACCGCGAGCGCTTCCCCCGCACCGGCCGCCTCTACCGGCTGCTGCTGTCCGGGGAGGCGGGCTTCGAGCCGCTGTCGAGGATCGATCGGGCGCCGCGGCTTTTCGGCCTCGAGCGCCCGGTGCAGCTCGCCGACGAGAGCTTCCTCAACTACGACTTCCCGCGGGTGGTGGTGCTGCGGCGCACCGGCGAGGTGGACGTGGAGGGCCTGGTCGAGCGGACGGCGCGGCCGTTGCCCTTCCTCGAGGCCCTCGGCGCGGCGGCGGTCGAGGAGAGGTTCGTCGAGCCCCTCGAGCGGGTCACCGCGGCGCCCGGCCTCGCCGGCCAGGCGGCGCAGCTCGCGACCTGGCTGGTGGTGCTGCTCGGCCTGGCCGCCGCAACCTGGGTGCTGCTGCTGCCCTCCCTCGGGTCATGGCCGGATGCCGGCGTCGGCCTGGCGCTGGCCACCGGTTGGGTGGCGCCGCCCTGGTTGATGTGGCTGGGCGCCGAGTGCGGCCTGTGGCGGACCGGCGCGGCGACCGCGACCTGGATCTTCCTGGCGGCGCTGGCCGCGGGCGGCGCCGGGGCGTGGCTGCGCCGCAAGCTCGTCCTGCGGCTCCTGCGCGCCCACTCCCGCGGCATCCTCCTGGTGCTGGCGGTGGCCGCCGCCGTGGGGCTGCTGTTCCTAGTGGCGAGGGCGTGGAACCCGGCGATCTTCTGGGGCGAGAAGCCGATGGACTTCTCGTTCCTCAACGCCTTCCTGCGCGCCTCGTCGTGGCCCCCCGGCGAGCCGTGGATGGCCGGCATGCCGCTCCACTACTACTACTTCGGCCAGGTGCTGGCGTCGTTCCCGATCCTGGTCGCGGGCAGCCACCCGGCGGTCGGCTACAACCTGATGGCGGCCTCGATCCCGGCGCTGGCGGCGGCGCTGCTGGCAGGGTTCGGCCTGGCCCTGGCCCGCCGCCAGCGGTTGCTGGCCGCGGCGCTGCTGCCGCTGCTCGTGCTGCTGACCGGCAACCTCGCCTGGCCGCGGCTGCTCGACCTGGCCCGCGGCGGCCGCTGGTTCGACCTGTGGTGGGCGACGTCGCGCGTGATCCCGGGCTTCGCGATCGACGAGTACCCGCTGTGGACCGCGCTGTTCGCCGACCTCCACGGCCACCTGATCGCGCTCCCGGTGATGCTCGCGACCCTGCTCTGGGGCTGGCTGGTCGTCACCCTGCCCGGCCGGCGGTGGCCGGCGGCGGCGGCGATGTGCGCGATCTTCGCCGCGGTGCTGGTGGCGACCAACCCGTGGGACATCTTCGTCCTCGCGGCGACGCTCGCGGTCGGCACCGTGGCCGCCGCGCGGCGCCCGGTGCGCGGCCTGCTGCGGCTGGCCGTGGCGGGCATCGCCAGCGTGGCCGCCGCGCTGCCCTACGTGGTGGAGCTGTTGGCCGGGATCGGTGCCGGCGCCGGCGGCCGCAGCCTCTTCCTGACCGACGCCGACTTCGCCCCGGCGTGGGCGGTGGCGCTCCACTTCGGCGTCTTCCTGGTCCCTCTGCTGGTGATGGCGGGGGCGCTGCTGGTCGCCGGCCACCGCTGGCTCCCCGCGCTCGCGCTGGCCCTGGGGGGCATCGCGGCGGGCCTCGCCATGCACTCCTCGGCGGCGGCGCTGGCGCTGGCTGCGGCGGTCGTGCTGGGGGCGGCCGCCCGCGGCACCGCCGAGCGCGCGCCGCGGCTGCTGTGGGCGCTGGCCGCGCTCGGGATGGTCGCGGTGGCAGCCTGCGAACGCTTCACCCTGATCGACCGGATGAACACCCTGTTCAAGGTCTACAACGGGGTGTGGGTGCTGCTCGCCGCGGCCCTCGGCGGACTGCTGCTGACCGGAAGCGGCTGGCGGCGCCGGCTGCTCGCGGCGGTCTGGCTGCCGCTGCAGCTCGTCGCGCTCGTGAACCTGCCGCTCGGCCTCGCCCAGGGCTGGCTGCAGCCGCGCGTCGCCTCGCCGCGGCCGACCCTCGACGGCCAGGCCTTCCTGGCCACCGCCGATCCGCAGACCCGGTTCCTGGCGAGCGCGCTGGAAGGCATGGCCAGGCCCGGCGAGGTGGTGGTCGAGGCGGCCAAGATCGCCTACGCCGAGTACACCCGGATCGCGATGCACACCGGCCAGCCGACGGTCGTGGGCTGGCCCTGGCACCTCGAGCAGCGCGGCCAGTCGCGCGCCGAGGTCGACGCCCGGTACATGGATCTCGCCGAGCTCTACCGCGGCTCCGACCCATACCTCCAGCGCCGGCTGCTCGACCGCTACCGCGCCCGCTGGGTGGTGCTCGCCGATGTCGAGCGCCGCGCCTACGGGCTCGGCGACGACGACCCCTTCGCCCCGGTGCCGGGGGTCGTCCGGATCGCCGAGTCCAGGGGAGCGGCGCTTTACCTGGTCGGCGACGCGGGGGCCGCCGCGCCCGTGCCGGCGGCGGCTGCCGACCGCGAGCTGCCGCCCGAGCTGCGGCCGCTGGCCAGGGTGCCGGTGGTCCGCACCGAGGCGGTCCGCGACCTCGCGGTCGACGGCAACGGTGGCGTTGCCGTCCTGCTCGATGGCAGCCTGCACGAGCTCGATGCCTTGGGCCGCCGGCTCGCCCTGGTGGCCGAGCCGCCCTGCCCGGCGACCGCGGTGGCCCGCCACGCCGGCGTCACCTCCATCGCCTGCGCGGACGGCGCGGTCTGGCTGCGGGATGGGCGCCTGTGGCGGCCGCTCGGCCGCGCCGCGGGCGCGACCCGGCTCGCGGCGGGCCACGAGCTGTGGGCCTGGGGTGAGAGCGGCCTCTGGCAGCGGGGCGCGGGCGATGGCTGGCAGCGGCTCGCGGACGGCCCGCTGGCCGCAGCCGCCGCGTCGGGCCCGACCGTGGCGGCCAGCGACGGCAGCCGGGTCTGGGCCTGGCTCGACGGCGCTCGCCGGCCGGTCGGAGCGCCGCTGCAGGGGGTGCGGGCGCTGGCCTGGCAGGGCGGCTCGCTGTGGGCGCTCGCCGACGGCGGGCTCTACCGGAGCGGCGGCGCGGTGCTGCCGTGGCGGCGGGCGCTCGATGGGCTCGCCGGGGTGACGACGATCGCCGGCGGCGACGAGCGGCTGTGGCTGGTGCTCGACGATGGGCTCGTGGTGGAGCGCCCGCGTGACCGCTGCGGCTCGCCATGGCAGGGGACGGCCGCCGGCGGCGAGCTGGCGCAGCCACGCGGCCTCGCGCTGTCGCCGGACGGGTGGTTCGCGGTCTCCGACACCGGCCACCACCGGGTGGTCTGGTACACGCTCTCCGGGACCTGCCTCGACAGCTTCGGCGTTCAGGGCGGCACGGCCGGCGCCTTCCAGGAGCCGACCGGCCTCGCCCTCGCCGCCGACGGCACGCTGGCCGTGGCCGACACCTGGAACGGGCGCGTCCAGCTCCTGCTGCCCGACGGCGGGGTGCGTGTCGTCGGCGCCGAGCTGTACGGGCCGCGGGGCGTGCTCTGGCTGCCCGACGGCTCGCTGCTGGTCGCGGACACCGGCAACCGGGTGCTGCTCCGCTTCGCGCCGCCGCGCTGGGCGCGCGAGGAGATCATCCGCTTCCCGGCGCCGGTGGTCGGGCTGGCCGCGGTGGGCGAACTGGTGGCGGCGGCGCTGCCGGTCGAGGGCGTGGTCGCGCTCGTCGACCCGGCTCGCGGCGTCGAGGTGCGGCGGCTGGCGGTGCCCGGCTGGCAGTCTGGCGACCAGCAGGAGGGCTACGTCGCGCGGCTGCCGTCGGGCGAGCTGCTGGCGAGCGCGCCCACCGCCGGCGAGCTGTGGCGGCTCGACCCGAGCGGGGCGCGGGAGCCGGTCCGCATGCCGGCGACCCTGCCCGGCGTCACCGGCCTCGCCGTGCTCCCCGGCGGCGACCTCCTCGCCTCGCAGCCGATCGAGCACCGATTGGTGCGCGTCGCTCTCCGGTGAGCCTGACGGTGGCCGGAAAGCAGCGCCTCGACGTCGTGCTGACCGATCGTGGCCTGGCGCCGTCGCGGGCGCGGGCGCAGGCGCTGGTGCTCGCCGGCAAGGTGCAGGTGAACGGCACGGTGGTCACCAAGGCCGGCACGCCGGTGACCGACGACGCCGTCGTCGAGCTGGCCGCGCCGGACCACAGCTGGGTGTCGCGGGGCGCCCTCAAGCTCGAGGCCGCGCTCGACACCTTCGCGATCTCGCCGGAGGGCCTCGACTGCCTCGACGTCGGCGCCTCGACCGGCGGCTTCACCGACCTGCTGCTCGCCCGGGGCGCGCGCCGCGTCATCGCGCTCGACGTCGGCCGCGGCCAGCTCGACTGGAAGCTGCGCCAGGACCCCCGAGTGGTGGTCCTCGAGGGCGTCAACGCGCGCCACCTCGGCCCCGGCGACCTGCCGTTTGAGGTCGGGCTCGCGTGCATTGACGTCTCCTTCATCTCGCTCGAGCTGGTGGTGCCGGCGGTGCTGCCCCACCTGGTGGCCGGCGGGATCTTGATCTGCCTGGTCAAGCCGCAGTTCGAGGCCGGCCGCGACCAGGTCGGCTCGGGCGGCGTGGTGCGCGACGAGGCGGTGCGGCGGCGGGTGGTCGACTCGACGGTGGCCGCGCTCGCCAAGCTCGGCCTCGAGCTGATCGGCGTCGTGCCGTCGCCGATCCGCGGGCCCAAGGGCAACCTCGAGGAGCTCGCCGTTTTCCGCAAGCCCTGACGCCCACCCGCTTCCGCGCACGCTTCCGCGCCCGCTTCCGGATTCGGTTCGTTCCCGTTCCCGCTCCCGTCCCCGTTGCCGCTCCCGCTTGCCACGGCCAAGCCGTAGGCGAAGCCGGACTTCCGCTGCCGTTCCCGAATCGGTCGTCAGCCTGCCCGCGCCATCCGTGTCACGATCCGGCGAGCCGGCCTCACCGGATTGCGGGCGCCCCCCGGAGAACATCTGGTAGAGTGGTGAGCGGCCCCTCGGAAGGAGGATCAGATGTCCAAGCCTTCTCCCATCGTCCGCACCGTCTTCGTCGCCATTCTCGCCTGCCTGGCGGCCCAACCCCTGCTGGCCCAGGTCACCCTGATCAGCAACCTGGACGGGAACGACGGCACCCAGGCCGCCGACCTGGACGAGCTGCGCAACAAGGGCATGGGCTTCACGATGCCGGCGGGCGACGACTACATCCTGCAGCACGTCACCTTGCGGCTGGAGACCTTCGGCGCCGTCGCGCCGATCGTCGAGCTGTGGTCGGATGTCGGTGGTCTGCCCTCAGCGGTCATCGAGACCCTGACGAACCCCACGTTCGCACCGTCAGGGATCGCCAACTACGACTTCACGTCGTCCGGCACGACGCTGGCCGCGGGTACGAGCTACTGGGTGGTGGCGTACGGTGTCGCCGGTGCCGCGCAGTACAACTGGAAGGCGAGCTCTCCGGCGCAGACGCCCACCGGGCTCGCCACCCACCTCGGCACCTACTTCGACAGCGACGGGCCGCCGCCGACGGGCACCTCGTCGATCCTGGCCAGCTACTCGGTGACCGGCACGGTGGTCCCGGTCGAGCTGATGAGCTTCTCGGTCGAGTAGGGCGCCGGCGCCCCGGCCGGCGTCGGCGTCGAGGTCAGGAGTCGGCGCGCCCGCGGTTCGAGGGCCGCGGCGCGCGTCGTCGACGCGGCACGCGCGTCAGAACTCCCGCATCGTGTACGGCTCGAGCGCCCCGAAGCCGCGCTCGTCGATGTGGTCGATTCGCGCATCGAACGACGGGTGCGTCTTGTAAAGCTGCGCCAGCGCCGCCGAGTCGGTGCCGAGCGCCGTCAGCTTCTGCAGCAGCGAGTAGAGCGCGAGCGGGTTGAAGCCGGCGCGGGCGAGGTAGTACTCGGCGCCCTCGTCGGCGCGGAACTCGGCCTTGCGGTCGAGCGAGGTCAGCATGATCGCCGCGCCGTGCTTCTCCGCGTAGCTCCTGGCGTAGCTGCCGGCGAGGCTGTCCTTGCCGGCGTCGGTGGCGCTCAAGGCGACGTCCTTGCCGGCGCTGGCCGCCTCCTGCTTGCGGATCACGTTGTAGTGGTCGCGCTGCACGCAGTGCGTGATCTCGTGGCTGAGCGCCGCCGCGAGCTCGCTGTCCGACGACACCATCTCGTAAAGGCCCCGCGTCACCAGGATGAAGCCGCCCGGCGCGGCGAACGCGTTGACCTCGGGGGCGTCGATCACGCCGAAGGTCCACGGCAACTCGGGTCGGCTGGTCTGCGAGGCGACCCACCGCCCGACCAGGTTGACGCGCCGCTGTGCGTCGGCGTCGTTCCACAGCGGGCGCGCGCCGAGGATGCGGCCGGTGATCTCCGGACCGAGCGCGAGCTCCTCCTCCTCGAGCTCGCTCTCCGACTTCGGGATCAGCTTGGAAGCGCCGCCGATCGCCGAGCCGAGCCCGCCCCCGATCATCGATCCGAGCCCGCCGCCCACCGCCCTCGCACCCTTCGAGGAGGAGGACTTCCCGGCATCCTTGCCGCCCTTGGCCTCATCGGCGTAGGCCACCGTCGTCGCCGGCCAGCCGTGCTCCCCGGCCCAGCCGGCGGCCACCGGGGCATTGACCCGGTAGCCGACCATGGCCTTCAGCTGCGCCGCGTTGAAGGATGCGGACTTGAGGTCGCTCTCGTCGATGCCGCGCACACCCGCGGTCTCGGTGACCCGGCCCTCGCCGGCCTTGCCGCTCAACAGCGCCTGCATGTTGGCCCCGCCGCCCTCGGTGCCGGCGTACTCCAGGCGCACGTCGTTGACGCGCACGTAGCCGGGCTTTCCCTCGGGCATCAGCAGCTCGTACCACAGGCCCTGCTGCGCCGAGACCGCCACCTTGTCGTCGCGCTTCAGGGTCGCGATCTTCTCTGCGTCGAACCCGGGTTGCGCGTACACGTCCACGGCGGGCCGGTGGACGATCGCGGGCAGCTCGGCAGCGGCGGCGCACGACGCCGCCAGCAGCGAGGCGATCAGGGCCATCGGGAGTCCGCGCATCACCCTCCTCCTTGCACGGTGGCGGCTTCGGCGGCGATCATGCCCCGCCGGGTCAGCGGCCACTCGGTCGCGGCTGCGAGCGTCTGGCCGAGCAGATCGCGCAGGCGCAGGCGCTCGGCGTCTTCGAACGGCCGGACGCCATCATCGATCTGGGCGGAGCCGAAGGCGACGAGGACGCTGCCGTCGTCGGGCAGGCGCTCGTCCCACGCGGCCAGGTCCCGCTCGAGCCGCGCCAAGTCCTCGAGCGCCGCGGTGCGCGCCTCGACCGCGCTCTTCCCGTGCCACACCAGCATCATGATGTCGCTCATGGCGTCATGCAGCCAGGTCTTGCGTTCGAACACGCCCTCCAGCATCACCGCGTTGCTGCCGGCGTAGAGGAAGCGGCGCAGCCGGCGCCGGTATTCCCGGCGGCGTCGCTCCAGCGAGGTGCTGTCGAGCTGCACATCGGGCACGAAGCGCAGGCGGGCGACGGCCAGCCAGCGGTCCTCCTCCGGGACGTACTCCGGCAGGTAGTCGCCGTTGCCGACCGCCCGGCCCCGCTGGATCCCGGCGTAGGCGCGGCAGAGGCCGAAGATCAGGCTGACGAAGCCGACGCTGGCGAAGATGTCGAAGAAGAACCCGAAGAACGTCAGGCCGATGAACGAAGCGCTCAGCAGGCCGACGTTGACGGCGACGAAGACCGAGTCGATGTCGGGCGCCGGCTCGCCGCGGTAGAAGGCGAAGGTGGTGAAGACCGTCAACAGCGTGGCGAGGGCGTACTTCAGCCAGCCGGGGGGCATGCCGATCGCGCTGCCGGCGAGCAGGGCCTCGGTCGCCTCGGCCAGGACCTCGACCCCCGGCATCACCGGATCGACGGGCGTCGGCTTGGCGTCGTTGAGGCCGGAGGCGGTGTAGCCGACCAGCACCACGCGCCCCTCAAGGGGCGGCAGCGGGGCCGTCGCGTCGCGACACACGGCCTCCCCGGTCAGCAGGTCGGCCGCGCTGACGTGCGGCAGCCGGCTGTCGTGGCGCCAGTTCGGCCGCACCGCGGCCGGTGGCGGCTGCGGCGGGCTCGAAGCGGCCGCCATCGCCAGGCGCAGCGGCAGCGCGGGCACGGCCCAGTCCCCGGCCGCCTCGCGCAGCGGGATGTCGCGCAGCACCCCGTCCTCGTTGCGGGTGACGTTGAGGATCGCGCTGTGCCGGGCCATCGCCTCGCCATAGGGCAGCAGCAGGGCGACCTTGGGGTCCTCGCGCGGCGCCGGCGACAGCGCGAAGGCCGACGGCGCCTGCGAGGCCGGCAAGGGCGAGCTCTCGTCGTAGTCCGGGTGCAGCCGAGTCGAGCCGAAGATGAAGCGGCCGCCGCCGCCCTCGGCCATCGCCTCCAGAATCTGATCGCCGAGGGGGTCGTCCTGCGAGGGATCGGAGAACAGCACGTCGTAGCCGACTGCAGACACGCCGGCCCGGTCGAGCTGGTCGAGCAGATCGGCGTGGCGCTGCCGGCTCCACGGCCAGCCGCCCTCGCCGCGCGCCCGGAAGTGCTCGATCGAGCACTCGTCGATCTCGACCACGGCGACCTGGCCGGAGGGCTTGGGCTCGACTGGGCGCCAGGTGATCACGTAGTCGAAGATCGCGTTTTCAGCCGCCTCGAGCGAGCGGTCGTGGGTGAGATCGAAGGCCAGCCAGGCGATGGCGCCGGCGGCGAGCAGGGGGTAGAACGCGAACTTGAGGCGGAACACGATCCTCGAGAACGGCCGGCGGTAGCTGCGCTCCACCTTGGACCACTCGCGCATGAAGGCGTGGCCGAGCGTTGCGAGGTTCGCATCGCTCCAGGAGAGCACGCGGTCCACCAACCTCCCGGGCATCGCCGCCTCCATGGGGCCAGATCGACGGGCCGATAGTACGCACAGACTCGACGTTCCGCAAAGTGGCCCTGTTCGTTCCCGTTCCCGATCCCGTCCCCGTTCCGGGATGGAGCGTCCATCGCGGGAACGCCCACCGCCTCGGGCTGGGTCGGACGCAGGGAGCGACTCGGGGAAGCTCAGCGAGTCCTCGGGAACGGGAACGGGAGCCGGAACGGGGAGCGGGTGGGAGGGCCCTATCCCCCAGATCCCAGATCCTAGATCCTGCTCGGGCGGGGGACTGGGGGGGCGCGTAGAATCGTCGCCGGGCGGAGGACCACATGGCGGACGAGATCACGGTCAGCTTCCCTGGTGGCAAGCGGGTGGATGCCGCCTTCGACGGCTTCGTGGTCGCCACCGACCAGCCCGTGGCCGAGGGCGGCGAGGGCGCCGCGCCGCCGCCGTTCGACCTCTTCCTGGCCTCGCTCGCGACCTGCGCGGGGATCTACGTCCTCCGGTTCTGCCAGCTGCGCGGCATCCCGGCCGACGGCGTCCGCCTGGTCCAGCGCCTCGAGTGGGAGTCCGAGAAGAAGCTGGCGTCCGTCGCCATCCGCATCGAGGTGCCGCCTCACTTCCCGGAGAAGTACCGCGAGGCGCTGGTGCGCGCCGCCTCCCAGTGCGCGGTGAAGAAGGCGATCGAGAGCCCGCCCCAGTTCGTCATCGAAACCGTGGTCGTGGGCTGACCCGGCAACCGCGGACAATGAGATTCATACCGCGGCCGACAGGCCGCAAATTGCTGCGTCACAAGGTCTGCGAGGCGGCGCGCCGACCCGGCGCGCCGCCTCGCAGGCCTACAGCTCGTCGGCGCGGGTCGAGATCGGCCCCCGGTAGTTGTGCTCGAGCCGCACCTGGGCGACCTGCGGGCCGAAGCCGCGGTAGGTCTCCTTGATCCGGGTCAGCGCGTTCGACCGCCAGTCGACGTACGGGTTGTCGATCTGCACCGGGTCCAGGCAGCCGGCGAGGGCCACCTTCGAGCTCGCGCAGAACCGGCTCATCAGGGTCTTGGCGAGATGGCGGTCGCCGTTCTGCAGCTCGTCGACGAGCACGATCGAGCGCTCGATGTCGAGGCCGCGCAGCATCGAGGTCGAGATCATGGTCAGCCGGTCGGCCGTGCGCAGCTCGTCCATGAAGTCGTGGTCGTTGGCGATCGACAGCCCGCGGATCGCCTGGAAGAAGGGCTCCAGCCAGGGCGACATCTTGCTCTCGAAGTCGCCGGGCAGGAAGCCGAGCTCGTACTGGCTCGAGGCGTGCTCCGGCCGCAGCAGCAGCATGCCGTTGTCGTAGCCGTAGTCGGGCGCGAGCGGATCCGACTGGGGCGCCACCCGCCAGGTGGTGGGCTGGCCGACCAGCATGTAGAGGCCGGTCGCCACCATCAGCCTGGTCTTGCCGGAGCCGGCCGGGCCGTCGAGCACGACCAGCTGCACGTCCGGGTCGAGCAGGAACTCCATGCCCAGGATCTGGGCCGGGTCGCGCGGGGTGAAGCCGAGCACCGGCCGCGGCCGGTACTGGCTGCGCTTGCGGTCCCAGAACTGGGCGAAGCGGAGGTCCTCGACCCGCCCCCGGTCGGCGTTGGCCCGGGTCACCAGTGTCGTCTCCCCGCAGCGCAGCACCACGCCCAGGTTCCACACCAGCTCGGCCGGCTCCCGGAGCTGCACCGCCTCGAAGGGCAGCCAGCGCTCGCCGGGCGCGCCGCTGTCGTGGAAGCGCTTGAGGTCGGCCTCCTCGAGCTCGCCGTAGACGACGCCGCGGAAGACCTCGTCGACGCTGTCCAGCGTGACCTTGCCGTAGCGCAGGTTCTCGGCGGCGATCCCCAGCGAGTCGCACTTGAGCAGGAGGTTGGAGTCCTCCGAGATCACGATCACGTCGTAGCCGGGGTGGCCGTTGGAGCGTGCCACCTCGGCGATCCGCATTGCGCCGGCCAGGATGTGGTTGTCGCCGAGGTCGTCGGTGTAGGGCTCCTCGACCCCGGTCGCCGGCTCCCAGGCCAGCACCCCGCCGGCCGGGGTCCGCACCAGCACCTCGGGGTTGGCCTGGTGGTTCAAGATCTGCTCGACGCCGTGGTTGATGAGCTGGCGGCGCCGGTACTCGAGCATCTTGCGGGTCACCTGGCGGGCCGCGTGGCGAACGCCGTCGGGCTTGGTGCGCGAGGTCTGGAGCCGGCCGAGCTCCTCGAGCACCTGGTGGAGGACGACCACGATGTTGCCGCCGGTCAGCAGGTGGTCGAGGGCGTCGGGGTTCTCGATGAGGGCTGAGGTGTCCGGGATGTAGACCGTGCCGGAAAGAACTTCCGAGGTGTCCTGCATGTCGAGACTCAGTCTATCACCCGCTGCCTGCAGGCGTATCCCGTCTGCGCGCAGGCTGACGGGCGCCGGCCGACAAGCCGCGCCCGGCCGAAGCCGGGCGCGGAGAAATTGCCGTCGAACGCGCACGTCCGGGCGGAGGGCTTGCCTCGTGCGCGCGGCGGCCGCGCCCGGCGCCATTCATCACGCCGCGGACTCGCAGGCAGCATCGTCCCCGGCAGCCGCCTCACAGCCCAGGTCCCACACGCCTGTCGCTGCGGTGCGCCGGACGTAGCCGGTGAAGTCGCGCGGTGGGCGGCCGAGCGCCCGCGTCACGCCGTCGGCCACCCACGCATTGCGTCCGTCCAGGACCTCGCGGAACACGTAGGTGAGCAGGCTGATGTACTCCGGCGGAATTTGCGCGTGCTCGAGCGACGCGGCGTACTCCTCGACCGACACGTCGCGGTAGTGGATCGTCCTCCCGCTGGCGCGGGCGATCTCGCTGATGGCGTCGGCGAACGTCCACAGCCGGGGCCCGGTCAGCTCATAGAGCTGGCCGCCGTGACGCTCCTCGGTGAGGGCTGCGGCCGCGACGTCGGCGATGTCCTCTGCGTCCACGAATGGCTCGCCGACGGTGCCGGCCGGCAGCTCGACCCGGCCGGCGAGGATCGGATCGAGGAGATGGTCTTCGCTGAAGTTCTGGGCGAACCAGCTGACTCGCAGCACGGTCCACTCGATGCCGGCGTCGCGCACGATCCGCTCGCAGCGCTCGGCCTCCGGCTCGCCGCGCCCGGCGATCAGGACGAGCCGCTGCACGCCCTCGCGTCGACACAGCTCAGCGACTGAGTGGATGGCCTCGGCAGCGCCGGGGACCGCCAGGTCCGGCGAGTACGCGATGTAGACGCTGCTCGCTCCCTCGAGCACGGCGGGCCAGGTGGCCGGGCTCTGCCAGTCGAACGGTGGCTCGCCGCAGCGCGAGCCGATTCGCACCGGGACCCCGAGGGCCTGCAGCCGCTGCGCGATCCGCCGCCCCGTCTTCCCGGTGCCGCCAAGCAGGACGATCGTGCTCTCGATCATGTTCACCTCCCGTCACGCTCGTGACGTGATCTTGCGCTGACGTCCAATGTAGGTCGATGAAATTGGACTGACAAGGTCATATGGTCCTAAATTTGTGCTTGATCGTCCACGGATGTGGACAAGGCTGGTGACAGAACTCATACTGGCTGCATGGGCGACGCTTGGGGGCCTGTCGATCCGCTCGGCGAAGCGCTGCACTTCCTGCGCATGACCGGAGTGTTCTACTCCCGGTCCGAGTTCACGGCGCCGTGGGGGCTCGCGCTGCCCCCATTCGAGAGCTGCATGATGTTCCACGTCGTGACCGCCGGCGAGTGCTGGCTGGAGGTCGCCGGTGCCGATCCTCAGCCGTTGCGCCCGGGAACCCTTGCGGTCGTCCCGCACGGCGAGGGACACCGGCTGACCAGCACCGTCGGCGAGCCGGCGGCCGGGCTCTTCGACGTGCCCCGTGAGCTGGTGAGCGACCGCTACGAGATCATCCGGCACGGAGGCGGCGGCGCGCCCACCACCGTGATCTGCGGCGTCGTGCGCTTCGACCACCCGGCGGCACACAATCTCACCCGCCACCTGCCGCGGCTTCTCAGCGTCGACGTGTGGCGGTCGCCGGAGCTGGAGTGGGTGCAGAGCACGCTCCGCCTAATGGCCGCAGAGGCGCGCGAGCTGAGGCCGGGCGGCGAGACCGTCATCACGCGGCTCGCCGACATCCTGGTCATCCAGGCGATCCGCTCGTGGCTCGCGAGCGACCCGACGGCCCGCACCGGCTGGCTCGGCGCCCTTCAAGACAAGAAGATCGGCCGCGCGATCGCACTCATCCACCGAGATCCGACGCAGAGCTGGTCGGTGGCCTCGCTCGCTGAGGCGGCCGCGATGTCACGGTCGGCCTTTGCCGCCCGGTTCACCGCGGTTGTCGGCGAGCCGGTGATGCACTACGTGACGCGCTGGCGGATGCACCTCGCGCTCGCGTGGCTCCAAGAGGATCGCGTCTCTGTCGGCGAGGCGGCCGGCCGGCTCGGCTACCGATCCGAGGCGGCATTCAGCCGGGCCTTCAAGCACTATGTCGGCGTGTCGCCGGGAGCGGCCCGCCGCACCGGCGCCCGGGTGCGCGAGGGTCCCGCGCCGACGTGATAGCGCCCGGCCGAAGCCGGGCGCGTCGTCAGCGTTGGATTGGCTGGGGAGCAGGGACTCGAACCCCAATTCTACGGTCCAGAGCCGTATGTCCTACCATTGGACGACTCCCCAGCACGGCTCTCCCCTCGAGGGCAACGCACTGTCGCGTTCCCCTCGAGAGGAAGTGGATTATAGCAACTGCTTGCCCGACGTCAAATGGATTGACCCCTCGCTCCCGTTGCACCTTCGAGGATGGGGGAAAGAGGGTGGGGAAGGTGCAACGGGACTACGCTTCGCGGACCCAGCGCGCGAGATCCTTGAGCTTGGGCTTGGAGCCGTGCGCCAGGATGCCGACCCGGTAGACCTTGCCGACCAGCCACGCCATGACCAGCACCGCGCCGACCATCAGCACCAGCGACGCCGCGATCTGCCAGGCCGGGACCTTGGTCAGGGTCATCCGCAGGAACATCAGGATCGGGGTGAAGAACGGCACCAGCGACATCACCACCGCGAGCGCGCTGTCGGGCTCGTTCATGATCAGCGTGATCAGCACCAGCGGCACCACCAGGAAGACCGTGATCACGCCCTGGAAGTTCTGCGCGTCCTGCTCGGTCTCGAACGCCGCGCCGACCCCGGCGTAGAGGGTGCCGTAGAGCAGGAAGCCGAGCACGAAGAAGATCACGAAGAACACCAGCAGCTGCGCCGGGATGCTCGGCAGCTCGATGCCGGCGAGGCCGATCGCGGACAGCACCGCCGGCGCCGACAGCGCGAAGCCGAGCGCCGACCACAGCAGCATCTGGGTCAGCCCGACCGCGCCGATGCCGAGGATCTTGCCGAGCATCAGCTCGAACGGCCGCACCGCCGACACGATGATCTCGACGATCCGCGAGCTCTTCTCCTCGAGCACGCCGCGCATCACGTAGATGCCGTACATCAGCACCGACATGTAGATGATCAGCACCAGGAAGTAGGACATCAGGAAGGCCTGGCCCTTGTCCTGGGTCTCCTCGCCGCCGGCGCCCAGCTTGAGGGTCTTCAGCCCGACCCGCCGCGTCAGCTCGTTCACCCGCTCCGGGTCGAGCCCGGCCGCTTCGAGCCGGTCGGCGACCAGCACGTCGTTGACCGCCCGCTCGAGCACCATCAGGATCCGGAACGCGGCCACGTTGGTCGCCACGTACTCCGGCTCGCCCTCCCCGGGCAGGCCGGCCGGCAGCACCAGCATGCCGTCGAACTCCTGGGCCTGGACCCGCGCCTTGATCGCCTCGCGCGCCGCCTCGGGGTCCGCCCCGGGCTCCTGCGCCTCGAGCCGGATCCTGAGGTCGCCGGCCTCGCCCTCCAGGATCTCGGCCACCTTGTCGGCGAGCGCTTCCGCGTAGCGGCCGGAGAGGTCGAGCAGCGCCACCGTCGCCTCGGCGCCGCCGCGCGAGGCGAGCAGCGCCGGGATGATCATCAGCGCGCCCATCAGCACCGGCACCAGCAGGGTCGAGATCCAGAACGCCTTGGTGCGCACCCGCTCCAGGTACTCCCGGCGGATCACCGCGGCGACCCTAGCCCACATCGGAGCGGTCCTCCTCGACCGCGCGGATGAAGATGTTCTCGAGGTCGGGCACGAAGCGGGTGAAGGAGTCGATGCCGCCGCGCTGCACCAGCTCCCGCAGCAGCTCGCGCGGGCCGGCGCTGCCGTCGAGCTCGACCAGCAGCTCCTCGCCGAAGCTCCTGACCGAGCGCACCCCCGGCAGCCCGGCGACGGCGTCCGCGCCGAGCTCGGTGCGGACCCGCCAGACGTTGCCGCCGTACTGGGCGCGGATCTCGCCGAGCGTCCCGGCCAGGATCGCGCGCGCCCGGTTGATCAGGCAGATGTGGGTGCACAGCTCGTCGACCTGGGGCAGCACGTGGGTCGACAGCACGATCGTCACCCCGTCGCCCGCCATTGCCAGCAGCAGGTCCTTGAGCGCCCTGGTGTTGATCGGGTCGAGGCCTGAGAACGGCTCGTCGAGGATGAGCAGCCGCGGCCGGTGGAGCAGGGTGCCGATGAGCTGCAGCTTCTGCTGCATGCCCTTGGACAGGTCCTCGACCTTGTGTCCCGTCCAGCTCGTGAGCTCGAGCCGCTCGAGCCAGGCCGCGGCGCGCTTGCGCGCCTCGCCCGGGCTCACCCCCCGGATCGTGCCCAGGTAGACCAAGTGCTCGAGCACCTTCATCTTGCGGTAGAGGCCGCGCTCCTCCGGCAGGTAGCCGATGAGCCGCCGCCGGTCGTCGTCGACCGGCCCGCCGTCGAGCAGCACCTCGCCGGAGTCCGGCGCGATGATCCGCATGATCATGCGGATGGTCGTGGTCTTGCCGGCGCCGTTGGGCCCGAGCAGACCGTAGACCGAGCCCTGCGGCACCGCGAACGACAGGTCGTCGACCGCCAGGTAGTCGCCGTAGCGCTTGCTCAGGTGGTGGAGCTCGAGAATCGCGTCAGCCATGAATCCGCCCGATCATAGCAGGGCAGCCCGGGCGTCGTGCCGGCCACGCGCCGCCTGCCGCCCTCGACCACCCGCGTTCGAGCAGGCGCGGGAACGGAAACGGGAACGGGAGCGGGAACGGGCGGCGGTGGTGGACCTAGATCCCAGCCCCGAGATCCTGGATCCTGGCCGGGCGGGGGTCCTATCCCCCAGATCCCATCCCCCAGATCCTGGCCGGACGGGGGCCATTGCATCCCGCCCGCCCGTATGGCACAATCCCTTTCCCTGAGCTGCACCGGTAGCTCAAATGGATAGAGCATCTGACTACGGATCAGAAGGTTGGGGATTCGAGTTCCTCCCGGTGCGCCAACCCACGAATCCACCCACGGCCGCCCACCCGGGCGGCTGTTTTGTCGCGGAGGGCCTCGGACCCCCGATCTCACGAAAGCGGAAAGGCATGCCCGGCACCGCGTGTGCGGCATTGCTTGTGCATCTGATCTTGGTTGTGGTACGACTGTATGCTAGTATGTATTTGTGCGCTTGACGCTTGATGAGCGTCGAGCCGGGAGGTCGAATCCCATGGCACGGCTGACGATCAACATCTCTGACGATCGGCATCGGGCGCTCAAGGAGGCTGCCGCCCGGCTCGGGACGACGGTCGGGCGTCTGGTCGAGGAGAGCCTCGAGTCGTATGGCGTCAAGACGGTGAGTGAGGCGGCAGCGTTGGTCGCCCGGGCGCGCCAGCACTCGCGAATGGGCGCCGGCGAAGCCGCGGCACTGGCGGTTCGCGAGGCCAGGAGGTCCCGTCGCCGGTGACTCGCCCGGTCGTCGTCGTCGATACCAACGTCGTCGTGAGCGGGCTGCTCACTGCCGAGCCGACGGCGCCGACTCACCGCATACTCAACGCAATGCTCGACGGGCGAATCAGGCACCTGCTCTCGGTCGGGCTGCTCGCCGAGTACCGAGAGGTCATGCTGAGACCCAGGATCCAGAAGCGCCACGGTCTTTCCGTGGCAGACGTTGACGTCATTCTGCAGGCCCTCGCCGCCAACGCGATGCTCCGTGATCCGGAGGTGGCGGGCGAGGAGTGGCCTGACCCCGCGGACGCCCACCTTTGGGCGCTGGCTCGTGCCCACGCTGGTGCAATCCTGGTTACCGGCAACCAAGCCTTGCTTGACCACCCAGCGAAAGGGGTCGTGACGATGTCGCCCTCGGAGTTTGTCGAGCGGGTCGCGTTGTAGCGCAGCCCGCCGCCGTTCGCCACGCCCGGCTCACGCCTGCGTTCGCCGCGTGCTCCGAAGTTCCTCAGGCCGGGCACCGCGCGCACTGCAGGAGTGGGATCAGCGGGTCGAGCTCGAAGAACGCCCGGCAGGCCGCGGAGAGCTCGTCGCCGGTCGACCGCCACGCGGCGTTGATGACCTCGATGCCCTTGGCCTGCAGGTGATGGACCGTCGGCACGCGGTCCTGGTCAACCGAGACGAGGAGGGCGGCGTCAAGAGAGCCTTCCCACGCCAGGCCGAGCAGGTCGGTGGCGATGCGCGCGCCCGTGACGTTCTCCTCGGTTCCGTCGTCCGGCCCTCCGCAGCCCGGGCAGTCGAAGTGCTCGGTGCCGCAGGCCTGGCAGTGCACGGGATGGTCCCGCCAGCGCCGTTCGGCGGTGACGACGCGGATCCCCGGCTGGCGATCGAGGACGTCGTGGAGCCAGCGCATGAGGTCGCTGCCGCAGCCGGCGTCGCCGCCCGCGTAGACGCGGGTCTCCTCGAAGCTGAGCTCGGACAGGCCCGCAGCCGCGGCCGCGCGCGACGCCTCCCCTGACAGGACGCCCGGCAGCTTCGTCCAGTCACACACGAGACCGCCGCTGCGCTCTTCCCACGCCCGCTGGAAGCGCCAGAAGTTGATGAAGATGCGGGCTCGCATCACGCCCCCGGGGACAGCACTCGGGGAGCCCTGCGGCTCTCCGGAACAGCCATGCGCGCCGGCACGCCGGCGCGGGACACGCACCGACCAATCATGCCCGGTGGTGTTCGACTGTCAAGCGCCCGCACCGGCAGGTCAGAAGCGCCCGCCCCCTCGCGATGACCGTCAACGCGCCGCCCCTGTCACTCGTTTGCGTGGAATCGAAGCCGGCGCTCCCCGAATGGCCAACTCCCGAAGTTTCACAAGGCAAATTGCGTGCCAGGGTCGACACTTTGGCACTTCCTGAAGCGAGCGGCATTGGACACAGTGCAGAGCTGGAAACTCGCCAGCTCACATGACCCGGTTGATGCGGAGTTCGGTGCCTGGCACCGATTGATTGGTGCGGAGTTCGGTGCCTGATGCGGAGTTCGGTGCCTGGCACCGATATCCGGATCTGCGCGCTGGGGGGCGGCGGGCACGAGAAAAGGGCGCCCCTCGGGGTGCCCCTGGTGCTTCGCGGTGGCGACAGACTACGGCACCGTAGCCGACCACGCTGATGTGTCGCCGGACTCGAAGCCGTCGGCGAACACCGCGGCCGGGGCGATCCGCTTCTTGTAGATCACGCCGGTGAAGTTCGGCAGGAAGCCCACGCACCAGACATCGAGGGAGTCGGGGGCCACTGCCTGCGCGTCGATGTCGGACATCTCCGCGCCGGTGTCCAGGTCGAGGTTCCAGGTCGCGCCGCCGTCGGTCGTGCTCCAGATGCCGCCGGCGCTCGAGTAGATGTTCCCGCCCGCGGCGATCCCGAGGTTGGCGTCGAAGAACCGCACGACCCGGATCGGGTACGGCGTCTGCAGCAGGCGCCCGCTCCAGGTCGCGCCGCCGTCGGTCGTGCGGTGGACCCAGCCGCTGACCGGCGCCGAGATCTGTCCGCCGCCGGTCCAGCCGTTCTCGAGGTCGGGGAACGAGCAGCCGCCATCGAAGGTCGGGTCGGCGGAGGGGTTGGACGACCAGGTCAGACCGCCATCGTCCGAGTGGCAGAAGTGGATGCCGGTGATGTAGGCGTTCAGGTCGTCGCGGAAGGTGAAGTTCCCGCTCAGCCAGCCGAGGTCCGGGCTGGTCGAGACCTTGGTCCAGTCGGCGGCGTTGCGCCCGCCGTTGTCCGTCGTGTAGACGTAGCCGAGGTTTCCGTACGCGATCCCGTGGAGGGCGTCGGCGAACTCGAGCCCGAGGAGCCAGTTCGCCGGATCGATCACGATGTCGGGTGTCCAGGTCGCGCCGCCGTCGTCAGTCCACCTCCCGACGCCGGCGCCGCTCGAGTTCTGGAACCCCACGACCAGTGCCGTCTCTGCGGAGAAGGCCTGCACGCCGTACCAGTAGTACGGGAAGCCGACATCCATCACCGTCGTCCAGCTCTGCCCGCCGTCGATCGTGCGGTAGACCGCGCCCAGCTCGGCGGCCGCGTAGCCGTTCATCGGGTCGGCGAACGACACCGCCTTCAGGACCTTGGTGACCGTCTGTTGCAGCTGCCAGCCCGATCGCTCCCCTTCCACCGCGGCGGGCGATTCGCTCGGCGGCAGCGCTCCGGGCGAGGCAGGGACTTCCGCGATCACCGCAGCTCCCGCGCTGAGCGTGACGCGCTGCAGCCCGTCCGCCGCACGCGAGGCCGAGCACGGATGAAGGAGCACGACGAGCACCGGAAGGATGGCGCGACGCATGGGTACCTCCTGGGATCAACGGTCCGGTTTGATCACTCGGCCACTCGAGAGCTCGGCCCTCGGGGGCCCGATGGGGAGGAGGCGGCCGGCGGGCCGCCGGTAGAGGAGGCCCTCGGGGGTCAGCCACTCGAGGGCGCGATCAAGCAGCTCGGTGCGGTCGAGGGCGTTGTCGATCGCCTCATAGCCGAACGACAGGTAGACGACCCTGGCCCCGCTGGCGGCGTGAGCGGCGCGGATCGCCGCGACGCCGTCACCGTGGTAGCCCAAGATCGCGGTCGCGTCGGCGCCGCGGGGCGCAATCGCGTCCTGAAGCTCCTGGTTGCCGGCGCCGTCGCCGCCGGCGATGCGGAGCGAGAGCCCGTCGCCGATCGGGTCGCCGGCGACGCCGTCCAGGTCGACGATGCCGGTGGCGTGGCTGATGAAGGCTGAGTGCAGGTAGGCCTCGAAGAACTCGGGGTCGGTGTTGATGCTGAGCCAGTCGTTGAGGTCCCAGGCGATGTCCTGGCCGGTCAGGAGCAGGCTCCCGCCGGCATCGAGGTGCTCCACCAGCAGGGCGCGATCGGCGGCGTCGAGAGTGGGGTAGCACTCGCCGGCCTGCCAGATCAGCAGCGGGTAGGCCTGCAGGACCTCGCCGGGCAACACGGCGGCGGCCCGATCCCACACGGCGTACGACCAGCCCAGGGCGTCGAGGGCCGCGGCGAGGTAGCTCTCGTAGCCCTCGCTGCCGTCGTCGTCGACGACCAGGACGCCGGCGTCGTCGGTGACGTGGGTGAACGGGACGACGAGTGACCTCGTCAGGTTGGGCGAGCTGACCTCGAGGTGAAGCCTCATGGAGCCGGGCGAGCCCGGCGTCACGTCGACCGAGAGCTCGGTGGACTCCTCGGGGCCGAGGACGATGCTCCAAGGGCTGGTGTGGTGTCCGCCCGCCTCGTCCCGGAGGCTCGCGCTCCAGCCCGGCGGAGCGTTGTCGACGATGAGGCCGACGGTGAAGCTGTCCGCGAGCCCCACGTTGATCAGCGTGAAGGGCGGGCTCGCGTGGGTGCCCGATGAGGGGCCGATGGTGACCCTGTCGAAGGGCACCATGGCGCGCACCGCGACGTCGGGCTCGCCGTAGCTCGAGGCCGCCTGCAGCACCTCCCGGCCGGCCGCGCGCTGGACGAACACGACGGCGTGGAGGTTGGCTTGGTTCCAGTCAGGGTCGACGTCGAAGGCGGCGCTGACGACCGCGGCATTGCCGGCGCCGGAGAGCGTGATCGTGCCGGTCACGATGTCACGGGTGACGTGGGTGTGCCTCGCGTCCAGGTCGTCCTCGAGCAGCAGGAAGCGGACGTGATCGCCGGCCAGGGCTTCGGTCTCGGAGTACATGGTCACGGTCGCCTGGATGTCGCCGCTGGCCGGGTCGAAGGAGTCGATCTCGATCCGGATCGGCGCCGGCTGGAAGGAGGCGGCCTCGACGATCGGCAGGTACGAGGAGCCGGACGCGATGATGTCGCCGACGACCCTGGAACGGCCGTTGAAGATCACGGTCGGGAAGGCCAAGACGCCGTAGCCGTGGATCGCGGCCTCGGTCTCCGGCGTGCCGAGCTCGCCGCTCGTGGAGTAGTAACGGGCGCTCACGAACTCGCCGCGGTGGAAGGCGGCGTGGACGGCCTCCAGCCCCTCGTAGGAGTCGGGGCAGCTGCCGCACCAGGTCGCGGTCGCATCCTCGGCTAGCGTCGTCTTGGGGTATGCGTCGAGCGCGGCCGTTGGGACTGCCGCCGTCGCCCCGTGCACCATCAGCGCGAGCGCGAGCGACAACGGTCGGCACGGCCGATGCGCTGACATGGCAGCCTCCCTCCGCTCGCCCGCGAGCGCCCGGCCCCAGGAGCGGCCTGTCCTTGCCTTCCCGGACGCTCCGGCGCGCTCGAGGGCGTGGCTGGGCTGAACGGAATGTCGGTCCTGGGGCCAGAGAAGTCAACGAGCTCTCGGGGGGAGCGTCACGACATCGAATGCGGAGTTCGGTGCCTGGCACCGATTCTGCAGGCTCGCTTCAGGAGGACGTGCGGAATTCCGCTCTTTTCACCTACTCGGAACCGCTACCCCACTGCCGGGCCCCTCGAGCTGAAGGGGGCCTGGCGCAAAGGCGACAGCCGGGATCGGCACGTTGAACCGGATCGACCGCAGCTCGAGCGTGGTCTCGCCCAGGGAATCCTCGATCGTGGCGCGGTGTGGAACGGCTTCGCCGTCGACCATCCGGAAGTCCGACCAGGTCGTCGTCTCCTGGTCCGTCTGCCGGCGCAGCACCAGGCCCGTCCGCGCCGACACGGTGAGGACCTCGCGCGTGCGCCCGCGGTCAGAGGCCTCGAGCAGGTAGGCCTCCTCGTCGCCGACCGTCGCCGTGCCGGTCACGGCGAGTGCAGGGTAGAGGCGCTGAAGCTCGAGCAGCGGCTGGAAGACGGCGGCGCGCCGGGCCTGCTCGAGCTCCTCCGCGGCCCAGGTCTGGTCCTGGCCGAAGCTCGTCTCCTGGGCGCCACGCGCGCCGTCGCACCACCAGCGCAGGGTGGCGATGGCCCGGCCCGCGGCCCGCCAGGCCTCGGACTCCTCGCGGCGGTCGGGCGCCTGGGCACGCACCACCAGGTCGGACTCGACCCCGTGGTTCTCGTAGCGCTTGGCGTAGCGAGCCTCGAGCGAGGTGTGACGGCGGAGGTTGCGCTCTCCGCCGGCGGCGGTGACCATGCGCGCCAGCAGCTGGGATGCGGCCGGCAGAACGGTGGCGCCGGGGCCTGGTGCGGCGGCGGGCGCCGCGGCGGCCTCCTCCTGCGGCCCGGGCCCAGGGGCGGAACGCTCGGGCTCGCCGGTCAGGAGCGGCCACAGCAGCCTGCCCGCGCTGCCGATGGCGGTGAGGGAGGTCGGCGAGGTGTTGGCGAGGATCACGAAGCCCAGGTTGTGCTCGGGCATGAAGCTCATGACCGCGCTCAGACCCGTCGAGCCGCCATTGTGCTCGACCACCGGGTGGCCGTTCCAGGCGTAGGTGGCCCAACCGAGCGCGTAGGAGAAGGAGTCATTGACCCGGATGTGTGGGGTGGTGACCTCCGTGAGGCCCCCCTCGGAGACCACCCGGGTGCCATCCACCATGCCACGGTCGAGGAGCATGCGCAGCCAGCGCGCCATGTCCCTGGCGCTCGACGCGATGGCGCCGGCCGGGGCCATCGCCCGCAGGCTCGCCGGCGGGGCGGCCTCAGTCCAGGCCGCGGCCCCCTCACCCCACTCGTAGCCCTTGGCGTGGTCCGGCAGGCCGGCGGCGGCGTCGAGCGAGGTGACGGTCGAGCTCATCCCGGCAGGCTCGAGGATGCTGTGCGTGACGGCCTCCTCCCAGCTCGCGTGGTACACGCTGGCGACGATCTCGCCGGCGGCGGTGTACATGGCGTTCGAGTACTGGAACCTCTCGCGCAGCCTGGCGGCCGGCCGGGCCGAGACGGCGGCGCGCAGGTACTCCTCGCGCGTGAGGACGGCCGGCTCGGCGGCCAGGTCGGCGTACGCGCGCAGGCCGGTGCGGTGCGCCAGCATGTCGCGCAGGGTGACGAGGGCGTTGGCCTCGGGGTCGGCCATGTGGAAGTCGGGAAGGAAGAGGTGGGGCGAGTCGTCCAGCGTCAGGAGGCCGCGGTCCTGGGCGATCGCAGCCGCCAGGGCCGTGAACGCCTTGGTGCACGAACCGATGGGGAAGACGGTGTCGGCGGTGACCGGAAGGTGCCGCTCGACGTCGCGCTCGCCGAGCCCCTTGACAAGCACCTCCGCGTCGCCGCGCACGACGACGAAAGCCAGCCCGGGAATGTGGAGCCGCTGCCGCTCGGCCTCGAGCGTGGCTTCAGCCTTGCGCAGGCCGGCGTCGAGACCGCCGCCGGGGACGGCAAACGCTGGTTCGGCGGGCGTGCCACGTGTGGACGCGCAGCCCGCGATCGCGGCCGCGGCAACGAGTTGGAGAACGAGAGCGAGGTGTGGAGGGAGGCCCCGGTGTCGGCTCAGGTTGGCCATCGTCTGCTCCTCCGCGGCGGGCTTCTCCATCGCGGCTGGCGCCCGGTCACATTGAAACACAACGAGGCCGCGCGCCCTCGGGTTCCGTATCCCCCTGGCGTTTCAGGTGTCAGGCCGATCGCCGGTGCTGCGGTATTCGAGGAGATCTCCCGGAGTGCAGTCGAGAGCCTCGCACAGGCTCTCCAGGGTGGAGAACCGGATCGCTCGCGCCTTGCCGGTCTTCAGCACCGACAGGTTCTGCACCGAGATGCCGACCCGCTCCGAGAGCTCGTTGAGCCGCATCTTGCGCCTGGCCAGCTGGACGTCGAGGTTGACGACGATTGGCATGCTGCAGCCCTCGCTCACACCGTCAGCTCGAGGTCGCGCTGCATCTCGCCGCGCTCGCGCAGCAGCTGGCCATACTGCGAGGTGAGGTAGGCGAGGATGAGCGCCGCGATCCCGAACGCCTGGGGGAACAGCAACCGCGCGAGCTCGACAGCGCCGAGTCGCCAGCCTGACATGGGAAACGGCCAGAAGGTGTCTGTCAGAAAGTAGGCCGGCAGGAAGAGCACGTCGAGGGCACAGCTGGCGACAAGAAACCTGGTCAGGCTCCGCAGCAGGGGAGCGAGTCGGTCCGCGAGGTGCGGCGAGTCGCCGTCGGTGCGCAGCATCGAGAGGGATCGCGCGCCGTTCCAGTAGATTCGGATCCAGACCATCGAGCGGGCAAACCCGAACAGCAGGGCTATGCAGACGACGATCTTCTGCCCAGTGGGCACGGTCCCTCGCATGCCCGGCCAGACATTGACCAGGTACATCGCGAGCCCGAGCAGCTGGAACAGAAACAGGGCCAAGGCGAGGCCGGCGTAACACCGCAGGGCCTTCTCGAGGGGGTTGAGGAAGCGAAGAGAGTCCATGTCACGTGCCTCCGTTGGCCGCGGCGCCTCGAGGCCCCGCGTCGCAAGCCAACATAGCTTCGGAATTCATGATTGTCAATAGATTTTTATTGTTTTTCATGTAATTTTTCGTTTGAAGAATGCTGAATGGGTATCCCGACCCGCAGTGCTGGAAAGCGTGGCAAAATGCGCAGTACCGGTTTTCGCACAGACATGTGCGGAGTTCGGTGTCTGGCACCGATTCCCTGCGCACAGACATGTGCGGAGTTCGGTGCCTGGCACCATTTCCTGATGCTGGGTTGATGCGGAGTTCGGTGCCGATGCGGAGTTCGGTGCCTGGCACCGATTTCTGGCACCGATTTCTGCGGGCACGAGAAAAGGGGCGCCCCGGGGGGCGCCCCTGGTGGTTCGCAATCGCGATAATCTACGGCACGGTCGTCGTCCACGGCGAGGTGTCGCCCGACTCGAAGCCGTCGCCGAACAGGTACGGGGTGGTGACGAACCACCACCAGGCGCCGCCGTCGGCGTCGGTCGAGCCCTGGCCGTTGATCGCCCGCACCTGCCAGAAGTAGCCGGTCCACTCGGAGAGATCGGTCACCTGGACGCTGGTGACGACGCCGGACTGGATCCATGAGCCGTCGCAGACGCCGTTGTCGGCCGTGTCGATGCAGTACTCATAGTAGCCAACGTCGGCGCTCGCGCCCCAGCTCAGGGTCAGGGTGGTGAGCTGGCCGGTGGCGCCGTCGGCCGGGGTGAGCTTGTTGAAGGCGCCGGGCATCGGCACTTCGGTGGTGAAGGCCCACCAGGCGCCGCCGTTGGCCTGGGTGCTGCCCTGGGCGTTGACCGCGCGGACCTGCCAGTAGTACGTCGTGGCGTAGCCCAGTCCGGAGAGGCCGGCGCTGGTGCCGGATCCGGTCGTCGTCCACGATCCGTCGCAGGCGCTGTTGTTGCTGGTGTCGACGCAGTACTCGTAGCTCGTGGCATCAGCGCTGACGGCCCAGCTCAGGGTGGGGCTGGTGGGCAAGCCGGTGGCGCCGTTGGCCGGAGCGGTCTTGCTGAAGGCGCCCGGCAGCGGCTGGGTCGTGAAGGTCCACCAGGCGCCACCATTGGCCTCTGTGTCGCCCTGGCCGTTGACGGCGCGCACCTGCCAGAAGTAGCTGGTCGCCGCGGAGAGCCCGCTGAGCGGTGCGCCGGTGGCGCCGCCCACGCTGATCCACGAGGCGTTGCAGGCGCCGTTGTTGCTGGTGTCGATGCAGTACTCGTAGGAGGTGGCGTCGGTGCTCGAGCCCCAGCTCAGGTTGAGGCTGGTGGGCTGTCCGGTGGCGCCGTTGGCCGGAGCGCTCTTGCTGAACGCGCCCGGCAGCGGCAGGGTGGTGAAGGTCCACCAGACGCCGCCGTTGGCCTCTGTGTCCCCCTGGGCGTTGACTGCCCGCACCTGCCACGAGTAGGAGGTCCCCGCGACGAGCCCGCTCAGGTACACGCTGGTGTCGGTGCCGATCGGCGTCCACGTCCCGTCGCAGGCGCCGTTGACGGTGGTGTCGACGCAGTACTCGAAGCCGGTGGCGTCGGCGCTCGCGCCCCAGCTCAGGGTGAGAGCGTTGAGCTGGCCGGTGGCCCCGTTGGCCGGGGCGATCTTGCTGAACGCGCCAGGCAGCGGCAGGCCCTCGGTCGTGAAGGTCCACCAGGTCCCTTCGTCGGCCTCGGTCGAACCGTACGAGTTGAAAGCCCGGACCTGCCACGAGTAGGTGGTGCCGCCCGTGAGGCCGCCGACCTGGGTGCTCATGGCACTGCCGACGTTGCTCCAGGAGGTGTCGCAGACCCCGTTGTCGAGGGCGTCGAAGCAGACCTCGAAGCCGGTCGCGGCGGCGGCCGCGGTCCAGCTCAGGGTGAGCCCGTCGGTGGGCTGGCCGGTGGCGCCGTCGGCCGGGGTGGACTTGGCGAAGGGGCCGGGGAAGGGCGACGGGTTGCTGTCGCAGGATGTCGGCACCTCGACGTTGGTGATGGCGATGTCGTCGACCCACCAGCCCGACTCGGTGACGTAGCCGTCCGATGACAGCAGCCAGCGGATCAAGACGTCCTGATTGGCCCAGGTGGCGAGCGAGGCCGAGTACTGGGCGTAGGTGAGATTGGTGCCCGTGAAGAAGTTGCCGGTGGGCAGACCGCAGGCGTCGATGGCATTGCCGGCGTAGCCGGGGTAGTTGACGGGGACGCGGACCCAGGTCGAGCCGCCGTCGGTGGAGGCCTGGACCTCGCCCTTGTCGTAGCCGCTCTCGATGTCGTACTTGGACCAGAAAGTGAGCTGCGGTCCGGTGCCGAGGTGCATCGCCTCGCTGGTGGCGGCGGCGCAGGTGTCGTCGCCGTAGTCGCCGGTGGCGTAGACCTTGGGGCCGTTGTGGCCGCCGCTCGTCGCCACGCTCCAGGGGGAGGTCGGCGTGAGCTTGGCGGCGCCGGTGTCGCCGGCGTCGTCGGTCCAGGTGCCGATGCCAATCGGCCCGGTCGGCGAGCTCGAGACCTCGACCAGGTTGTCCTCCGCCACGCCGCTCCCGCCGTCGGTCGCCCGCACCACGTAGTAGTAGACGGCGCCGTAGGAGAGGTCGGCTGGGTCGGTGTAGGCGGTGCCGGTCAGGTTGATCGCGATGCGGTTGGCGGGGCCCGGCGTGAAGCCGGGGGTGGTCGAGCGGTAGACGCTGTAGGTGGCCGGTCCGCCGCAGTAGGCGGTCGCCGAGTCCCACCCCAGGTCGAGGGTGCAGGTGGTCTGGGCGGCGTTGGTCACCGACTGCAGGCCGGCGAAGGTCGGCGGCTCGAAGCAGGCGCCGTTGGTCTGGGCCTGGGCGCAGTTGCCGGGCGCCGACTCGCAGCCGCCGGTCATGTCCTTCGACGTCACCACGTAGGAGTAGGTGAGGCCGCCCGACACCGGCGCGTCGAGGTAGTTGGTGGTCGCGACGGCGGTCGCGATCAGCTCGTACGCAGGCTGCGGGCAGGCGCCCACTGCCCGGTAGACGTTGAAGCTGGTGGCCAGCGGGTCGGAGCTCGACCACGACAGCCAGATCTGGTTGTCCCCGTTCGGTGACGCGTTCAAGCCCGTCGGCGCGTCCGGAGTGAAGCAGGGCACCGGGGTCACGGTCTCGCAGTTGGAGACCGGCCCGAAGCAGGCGTCGGTGGCGCCGAGCGCCTGCACCATGTAGTAGTAGTCGATGTCGTTGACCACCGTGGTGTCGGTGTAGCTGACGACCGGCGAGTCGACGACCGCGATCTTGGTCAGCCCGGCGTCGCAGCTGATGTCGCTGCGGTAGACCGCGTAGCGCGAGGCGCCGGGAACCGCGGTCCAGTCGAGCACGGCGCTGTTGTTCTCACCCTCGCCGGTCAGCACCGGAGCACCGAGGGTCGGGCACGAGGTCTGGTTCTGGTTGGTCGGGTCGCCGGCCGCGCCGCAGGCGATGTTGTGGTCAGCCATCGCGGAGAAGATGGCGCCGGCGTGCGGGGTGCCGTTGGCGGTGCCGTCGCCGTCGTCGTCGATCGCCTTCATCACGGTGAACAGGCTCGAGCCGCCGCAGCCGTTCGAGGTCGGAGGCGTGCAGGTGTACATGTTGTAACCGAGGGTCGGGATGACCAGGTACCACAGCCGGTCAGCGACCAGCCAGGCGGTGCGCTGGTCGAGGTTGTGGGGCGCCGCGGTCAGCTTGCGGGTCACGAAGTCCCACAGTGCCTGCGACGCGATTCCGGACTCGCAGTGGTCCTCGAGCCCGCACGGGCCGTCGTACCTGACGTAGCCGCAGGACCAGAACGTCCCGTGGTTGGCCGCGGTCCACGGCGTGTTGGCCTGGTGCCGGGTGTAGTCGATCTCGCGGACGCCGCCACAGTCGGTGCAGGGGTCGCCGTAGCCGCCGCAGTTGCCGTACACCGTGAACCCATCGCCGACGCAGGAGCTGTGGAGGTGCAGCGCCGCCATCCAGTCGGCGTAGGTCTCGACCGGCGTCGACGAGCCGCCGGAGCCGTCGAAGTCGTCCAGGCTGTGGCCCCACTCGTGCACGGACACGCCTGGGACCTCACCGAGGTTGAGACAGCTGTTGGGGACCGACTTATAGAAGTACAGCGAGTCGCCGCCCGACTGCGCGTTGCACCACGACGAGTCGTTGACGTAGACCGTGATGTAGCTGTTCTTGAGCCATGTGTTGTTGGGCAGCCACGACTGCGCGCGCAGGTTGGCCGAGGTCAGGTGGTAGTACTGGGTCCGCGACGCGTGGGTGTTGCCGGCGCCGCCGGTGTTGCCGGGCGGCACCGCGCAGTCGGTCCCGCTGCCGAGGCTGAAGTCGACGTCGCCGGTGGTCGTCGTGTTGCTGATCGTGCCGCAATCGTCGTAGAGCCGGGCGTACTTGCCCTGCAGGTGGGTGGTCGCATTGTCGCCCGGGAACAGGCCGCCGGCGTCGGCGTACTGGTTGGGCGCGGCGAGCCCGGTGTCCGCGAACGGGAACGGCCGGTCGGCCTCGCCGACCCCTCCGTCTCCGGGGTACGCGCCGCCGTGGATGCGGCCGTAGCGGTTGGTGTCGACGAAGCGGAGCAGCTCGCCGGTGTGGGCGTCCACCACCCCTTCCCAGGTCCCGATCACGTCCTTGCGCACGAACGCGAAGCGCCACGCCAGCCGGTAGCCGATGCCACTGCCGACCGGTCCATCGAACAGGTTGGGGTCCTGGCCGGCCGGGGTCACCGGCACCACCGCCAGCGAGCCCTCGTCGACCACCTCGTCGCCGGCCCCGCCGAACGGACCCAGGTAGCCCTCGAGCATCGCGCGGGCGTCGGCGGCCGTCAGGCTCGGCTCGACGTCCAGCGCCACCGGCGCGACCCGCTCGCTCGCCACCTGGATCAGGTTGCCGCTGTTGATCCGGACGTAGACCGAGGCGTGGTCGACCGGCAGCCCGCCGATCGTGTAGTCGAAGCGCAGGAAGTAGAGGTGCCCCCCGAACGGCCCGGAGCCGGCCGGGTCGAGCACCAGCTCGCTCGACCGGAAGCCCAGCGCCGCGGAGTTCGCGTCGATGAAGCTCCGCGCCAGCGCCTCCACTGTCGCCACCGGCAGGCACTCGTAGCTCGTGCAGCCGGGCGCGAAGTCCTCCCACGACAGATCGTTGGCGGGGCCGGGAATGAACGGGATCGCGCCCCCGTCCAGCAGGCTGGTCACCCCGCGCCGCAGGTCGACGGTGAAGCGCCAGGCAGCGCCGTGTCCGGCCCGGAAGGCCTCCATCGCCTGGACGGCGGGCAGCGGGCCGCTGTAGCCGGTCGCGTCGACGTTGGACTCCACAACCCGCAGGCTGGGGTCGATGTAGGCCAGCAGGTCCAGCTGGTCACGCGCCTCCTTGGGGGTCAGCGCGAAGGCCGCTGCCGAGATCAGGGCGACGGCGGCAAGCGTCACAACGATGGCAGAACTCTTCCTGGCGAAGGCTTTCATCGTTCACTCCTTGAACGTCCCGACGGAGGCTCCCGTCCGCGCTCCAGTCTACGCCCGTAGCGCACGAGGGTGTGTGTCGACGCTCATCATCCTGCTCCACCCGCCCGGGCCCCTCAGTCCGCTTGACGCAGTCTCCGGCGACGCCCTAAAGTGGGCAAGCGAAGTCATCCATCATCGGTCCCGCAGCTTCTGGTGGGAAGGAGAGATCCGCGATGCGCGCGCACACGAGCCCGTGGCCGGCGCTCCTCGCGCTGCTGGCCGTCGCGTGGGTTGCGAGCCCGTCATCCGCACAGGAGGTCGCTGCCGCTCCCGGCGAGGCGGTTGCCGAGCAGGCAGCCGGGGCGCCCTGGAACGACCCGAACGACGGCGCGGCCTACCGGTTGATCGCGGCGGGGTCGTTCACGATGGGCAGCCCGAAGGACGAGGCTGACCGCAACCCGGACGAGAACCAGCACCAGGTCACGATCACGCGGCCGTTCTGGATGGGGGAGACGGAGGTGACGCAGGGGCAGTGGCAGGCGGTGATGGGCTCGAACCCGTCGCGCCGCTCGAGCTGCGGCGCGAGCTGCCCCGTGGAGCAGGTGAGCTGGACCGACGCGATCGAGTATGCGAACCGGCTCTCCCGCAAGGCGGGCCTGGAGGAGTGCTACCAGGTCAGCGGCGCCACCGTGTCCTTCAAGGGGCTGGCCTGCACCGGCTACCGCCTGCCGACCGAGGCGGAGTGGGAGTACGCGGCGCGGGCAGGTGAAAGCCACCGCTACGCGGGCAGCGACGACATCGAGGCCGTCGCCTGGTACAGCTCCAACGCGGGAGGCGCCACCGGCCCGGTGGGTGGCAAGGAGGCCAACGCCTGGGGCCTGCGCGACATGTCGGGCAACGTGCGCGAGTGGTGCTGGGACCGCTACGGCGACTACCCGTCGGGCAACGCGACCGACCCGCTCGGCCCGCCCGGGGGCACGCTCCAGGTGATCCGGGGCGGCAGCGCCGGCAGCAAGGCCCCAACCCACCGCGTGGCGTACCGCGGCTGGCAGGACCCGGACGACCGGCTCGGCAACCTGGGCTTCCGCCTGGTGAGAACCGCCGAGTAGCGGAGCTCCTCGCGCCTCGCTCTCGCGGAAGGCGTCTCACGGCCTCCGGAAGAGTTCCTCCGCGAAGCCGCCGTTGACCGTGACCGAGGTCAGCCGGCTCCGCGCCTTGACCTCGCCGTTGGCCTTCTGGGTGGTCTCGAACGGGACCCGCAGGCCGGACACGACGGTGGAGGCGGCGAAGCTCTCCACGACCTCGGCCGGACCCTCCTCAGTGGTCGCGCGCCGCATCGCTCCAAGCACGGTCTGGCCGTCTGCGGAGAGGTAGACGTGGATCGGTGCGCCGTCGAGCGTGACCACGACGTCGCTCGCCGCCTGGCCCTCGAAGGTGACGGCGCCGACGAGCTGGCCCTCGATCGAGCCCTCGAGAGCGAGCTTGAGCAGCAGCGCGCAGCCCGCCTCGGTGGCGAGGCCCTGCCGCATCTCGGCCGTCGCGCTCGCCGGCAGGTCCTGGACCTGGCCGCCCATGGCCATGAAGCCGCGGTCGCCGTCGAGCACCTGGATCACCGCGCCCATCGGCGTGCTCAGCTGGCTGTGGTAGCGCCCCGGCAGGACGAAGACCGACGTGCCCTCGAGCGCCATCTCTCCCATCGGCGTGGCCACCGTGGTCGAGCCCTGGCTCGTGAGGTCGCGCAGGCCGCGGAGGGCCTCCTCGCCAGCCGCCCTCGCGGCGCTGACCAGCAGCTCGGTCCCAGCCTCCAAGCTCTGCGCGCTGGCCGCCGCGATCTCCTCCTTTGGCTCGGGGATCGTGATGTCGATGGTGGTGACCGGGCCGAAGGTGGACAGCGGCTTGTCGAACTGGTCGGCGCGGCCGAGGGCGAGGATGGTCAGGGCGTCGGGATCCAGGTGCTTCCGGGCGACCCGCAGGATGTCCGCCCCGGTGACCTTCTCGACCCCGTCGCGCAGGCGGCGGTTGAAGTCGTCCGGGTAGCCGTAGAGCTCGTAGGTCGCCAAGCGGTTGACGATCTTGGAGGTCGAGTCGTACTCGAAGGCATAGCCCTGGAGGAAGCTCTGCTTGGCGCGGTCGAGCTCCTCCGCGGTGACCTCTTCCTCCCGGATCTTGCGGATCTCGTCGAGCACCGTGGCCAGCGCCTCGGCGGTCGAGCCGGGCTTGGTCGAGGTGAAGAAGAAGAACAGCCCCCGGTGGTCGTAGGCCGGCACCGCCCAGCCACCGGCGGTGTAGGCCAGCCCCTTCTCGGTGCGGACCTTGACGAAGATCCGGGAGGCGAAGCCGCCGCCCAGGATGTCGCTCATCAGGGTCACCGCCGGGTAGTCGGGGTCGTCGAGCCGCAGGCCGACCTGGCCGGCGAGGATGAAGGTCTGCTCGACGTCCGTCTTCTCGATGTAGTTCACCGATGGCGCCTGCGGCCGGACGTCGGGCTTCGCGATCGCCGGGGGCGGCCCCTCGGCCTTCCACCCGGCGAACGCCCGGGCCAGCTTGCCCTTCATGTCGGCGGCGTCGAAGTCCCCCCAGACCGCGAGGATGGTGGCGTCGGGCCGGTAGTAGGTCGCGTGGAAGGCGACCAGGTCGTCGCGGGTCAGGCGGTCGATGTCGGCGTACTCGTACTGGCGGGCGTAGGGCGACGCCGCGCCGTAGACGAGCTTGAGGGTCTCGCGCTGCGCGATCCCCATCGGGTCGTCGTTGCGGCGGGCGATGACCCCACGGAGGTGGGTCTTGGCGAGGTCGATCTTGTCCTGAGCGAAGGCCGGCGCCATCAGCAGCTCGGCGAACATCGGCAGCACCGTGTCGACGGTCTCGACCAGGGACCCGCCGCCGACCTCGCCGTGCGCCTCGTGGACCCCGGTCTCGACCCAGGCGCCGATCCGGTCGAGCGCCTCGTCGAGCTGGTCCCCGGTCATCGAGGCGGTCCCGCCGGTGCGGTGGACCTCGCTGAGCAGCTCGGCCAGGCCGGGCTTTCCGGGCGGCTCCGCCACCCTGCCGCCGTGCACGAGCGCCTTCAGCTCGATCCGGGGCAGCTCATGGTCCTCGACCAGGAGTAGCCGGATCCCGTTGGGCAGCGTGTCGCGCACCACCTGGGGCGGGGTGATGTCGTGGAGCGGCGGGTAGGCGAGAGTCTCGAACGCGCGCGGCGCGGCGCCCTGCTGGGCGAGCGCGGCGGTGGCGCCGAGGGCGGCGAGGGCGAGGACGGCGAGCGTGCGACGGAGGGTGGGGGTGCTCATGGTGCTCTCCTTTCCAGCGGTCCGGGCGCTCACGGCGCCGCCGCGCCGGCCGCCGGTTCGGTGACGGTCTCGATCAGGCCGACGGTCCGGTTGGACCTGGTGAAGGCCGCGGTGGCGACCCGCATGATGTCGTCGGCCGTCACCTTGTCGATCCGGTCGAGCCAGCGGAACGCCTCGCGCCAGTCCCCGTTGAGGTTCTCGGCGCTGGCCAGCCTCATGGCGAGGCCCATGTTCGAGCCGACCGAGCGCAGGAAGCCGGCCTTGACGCGCGCCCGGACGCCCTCGAGCTCCGCTCGGGAGACCGGCTCGCGCTTCAGGCGCGCGATCTCCTCGTCGATCGCCGCCTCGCACTCGGCGTTGGTGTTGCCCCGGTTGGGGACCGCGTAGAAGATGAACAGGCCGGGGTACTTCTTCTGGCCGATGTCGGACATCGCGCCGGCGTCGAGCGCGATCTTCTTGTCCTTGACCAGGGACGTGTACAGGCGCGATGAGCGGCCCCCGGCGAGCAGCTCGCTGAGCGCCTCGTAGACCGCGTCGTCGGGGTCGTTGACGTCCCCCTTGTGGTAGCCCATGAACAGGATCGGCTGCGACGGGTCCTCCATGATGATCCGCTTCTCGGCCCGCTGCGGCGGCTCCTCGGTGACCACCGGGTCCGGATCGAAACCGGCCGGGATGGCGCCGAGCGTGCGCTCGAGCATCGGCATCACTGCGGCCGGGTCGACGTCGCCGACGATCGCCACGGTGAGGTTGCGGGCTCCGTAGTAGCGGGCGAACCACTCCCGCGCCTGGTCGCGGGTGATGCCCTGGAGGTCGCTCATGTGACCGATGACGAACGAGCGGTACATGCTCGCCTTGAACGCGACCGCGAGGAAGTCCTCGATCAGGCGGCTGACGGGCTGGCTCATGGCCATCCGCCGCTCCTCCATGATCACGTCCTTCTCGGTGTAGAACTCGCGCAGGACCGGGTTGGTGAAGCGGTCCGCTTCGAGGGTCGCCCACAGCTCGAGCTTGTTCGAGGGCAACGAGTACATGTAGACCGTCTGGTCAAAGGAGGTGCCGGCGTTGAGGCCCTGGCCGCCGGCCCGCTCGACGATCTCGCCGAGCTCGTTCTGCTTGACGTACTGCCTGGCCTCCGCGACCGCGGCGGCGAGGTCCTCCTCGAGCTGCTGCAGGCGGTCGGGGTCGGGCCGCGGGCGCCGCATCCGCTCCTCGCGCAGGGCCGCGAACGCCTGGTCCTCCCGCTCCATCGCCTCGAGCTCCCGCGCGAGGTCGGTGGTGCCGATCGTGGTCGTGCCCTTGAAGGCCATGTGCTCGAAGATGTGGGCGAGCCCGGTCGCGTTCTGGTTCTCGTCGACGCTGCCGACGTCGGCGAAGGTGACCATCGACACCACCGGCGCGAACGGGCGGGGCAGGATCAGCACCTTGAGCCCGTTGGGGAGCGTCTGCTCGACCACCCGCTGCTCGAGGTCGGCGAAGCCCCCCGCGGCGGCGGGCGCGACCATCCACAGGGTTGCGAGAGAAAGGGCGAGGGTCACGGCGTGGCTGCGTTTCCTGCTCATGGGTCGTCTCCTTGCGGTTGGCGGAGCGGGGCCGGGCGTCGGTTCCGCCGCCGGCCCCGAATCGTCCCCCGCACGGTACCTGCGCGCGCCACCGGTTGTCGAGGGAGCGGAGGTCCGGGCGGAGCCCTCGCCCGCTTGGCGGGCACGGCCCGACCAGGCCCCCCGGCGCCGGCGGGGGTGCCCGGTCAGTCGAGGCGCGCCCGCCGCGGGACACGGTGGCCAGCTGCTGGACAAAGGGGTATACTGCTGACCTGTGAATGGGAGATTACGTTGTGAAAAACTTCTCAATTAAGATCGACGCGCTCACCGGCGAGGAGTACTACGAGATCTACATCCGCGGCCAGCAGCTCCTGCGCGATCCGCTGCTGAACAAGGGCTCGGCCTTCACGCTCGAGGAGCGCATGACCCTGCAGCTGGACGGGCTCCTGAGGCCGGGCGTCGGCGACCTGGACACCCAGGTGAAGCGCGCCCGCCAGAACTACGAGCGCAAGCCCGACGACCTCGAGCGCTACATCTACCTGCTGGGCCTCCTGGACCGCAGCGAGCCGCTCTTCTACAAGCTCCTGTGCGAGAACCTCGAGGAGATGGTCCCGATCGTCTACACGCCGACGGTGGGCCAGGCCTGCCTCCAGCTCAGCCACATCCACCGCCGCTTCCGAGGCCTCTACATCAGCCCCGAGAACATCAGCCGCATCGACCAGATCTTCCAGAGCGTCCACCTGCCCCAGGTCTACCTGATCGTGGTCACCGACGGCGAGCGCATCCTGGGTCTCGGCGACCTCGGCTCGGACGGCATGGGCATCCCGATCGGCAAGGTGGCCCTCTACGTGGCGGCCGGTGGCCTCCACCCCGCCGCCTGCCTGCCGATCTCGCTCGACGTGGGGACCAACAACGAGCGCCTCCTCAAGGACCCGCTCTACCTCGGCTACCAGCACCCGCGCCTTGAGGGCAAGGCCTACGAGGACTTCATCGAGAGGTTCATCCTGGGCGTGAAGAGGAACTTCCCCCACGCACTGCTGCAGTGGGAGGACTTCGCGAAGCACAAGGCCTTCAAGAACCTCGAGCGCTACCGGGAACGGATCCTGTCATTCAACGACGACATCCAGGGCACCGGCGCCACTGCCCTCGCGGCCCTCCTCACCGCGATGCGGATCAAGAAGAGCTCGTTGCAGGAGGAACGCTTCGTCATCGTCGGCATGGGCCAGGCCGGCACCGGCATCGCCACCTGCATCCAGGCCATGCTGAAGGAGGGGGGGCTCACCGACGCCGAGGCGCGCAGCCGGATCTTCGCCGTCGACTATCAGGGGCTGCTGGTCGAGGACGACCCCGAGCTCGAGCGCCCCCAGTGGCCGTTCTCCCAGCCGCGGCAGGCGGTGGCGGAATGGCAGCTCGAGGCCCCTCCCAAGATCACCCTCCAGGACGTGGTCGCGAACGCCAAGCCGACGGTGCTGGTGGGTGTGACGGCCAAGCGCGGGCTGTTCTCGGAGCAGATCCTGGCCGAGGTGGCCAAGAATACCGACCGCCCGGTCATCCTCGCCCTCTCGAACCCCACCTCCAAGACCGAGTGCACGCCGGCCGAGGCGGCCAAGGCCACCGGCGGCAAGTGCCTCATCGCCACCGGCAGCCCGTTCGCGCCGGTGGAGTGGGAGGGCCGCACGATCGCCGTCTCCCAGTCCAACAACATGTACATCTTCCCGGGCATGGGCCTCGGCGCCCTGGTCGCCAAGACGCCCAAGGTGACCAAGGCGATGTTCCTCGCGGCGAGCAAGGCCCTGAGCGCCATGGTGACGCCGGAGCAGGAGGCGCAGGGCGTGCTGCTGCCCCCGATGAAGGACATCCGGGAGGTCTCGTTCACGGTCGCCATGGCGGTGGCCAAGGAAGCGCGGGACTCCGGGCTGGGCCGGCTCCTCGACGACAAGGAGCTCGAGAAGGTGGTCCGCAAGGCCCAGTGGGAGCCCTGCTTCAACCCCTACCGCCCGGGCTAGCGGCGGCTCACAAGGTCGCTCAGATAAGTGAGGGGCCTGTCCGGGCCTCCGCACGCATCCGTCCGCCGGCGCCAACGGGCGGCCGACGTGCGGGGAGAGCGGCAGCGGGGAGAGCTCGGAGGACGGTCAGGCCTTGTCGTCGTTGCGGATCGCGTCGGCGGCCTTGTCGACAAGGTTGGCAGCCTTCTTCCGCGCCGCCGCGGCCGCATCGGCGGCCCGGTCGGCGACCTTCTCACCCGTCTCCTTCGCCTCGTCGATGACGTCCTTGGCCGCATCCTTGGCCTTGTCCGCGGCGTCTCCCGCGAGGTCCTTGGTCCGCTCCCAGAGGCTCTTGCCAGTGTCGGTCATGGTCGTGCTCCCCTCCTTGGCAGTCCGTTCGCAGCCGTGCGGCGATCTGCGCTGGTCAGCGAGATGATCCACCCCGCGTGCAAACGCCCATCGTGACCGGGGTCGCCCGCGAGCGCGCCAAGAGCGCCGCGGCGCTATCGCATCGCCTTGCCGGCCATCTCCAGGATGTCGTCCAGGGGATTGCCGTCGCCGTCCAGGTCGAGCATCGACGCGAGCCCGGCCGAGGCGCCGCCGCCCGCCGCGCCGCGCCCTCCCATCAGGTTGCCGAGCAGGCCGCCCACCAGGCCGCCGAGCCCGCCGCCCGCCGGCTGCTGCCGCGGGGCCGCGGCGCCGGCGCCGCCCTTCGCCATGAAGCCGGCGACCATCATCGCCAGCATCGGCAGCATCTTCTTGAGCAGGCCCGCGTCGAGGCCCGAGCGCGAGGCCGCGTTCTGGGTGACCGCACGGCTCACGTCCTTGGAGCCGAAGATGCTCCCGAGCACGTCGTTGCCGCGGTTGACATTGGTCGGCTGTGGCGACAGCACCTCGTCGAGCAGGCCGCCGCCGCCGAGCTGCCCGAGCAGGCCGCCGAGCCCCTCGAGGCCGGTGGGCTGCGCCTTGGCCTGCTTCTTGAATCCACCGAGGATCGCCGGCAGGAGCGCAGCGGCGCCGTTCGCCGCCTGGCTCTCGCTGACGCCCAGCTCGCGCGCGATTGACTGAAGGCCGCCCATCTGGGCGAGCAGGTCGTTGATGTCCATGTGCCGAACCTCCCTGGTTGGTGCTCAGTCCATCGGTTGGGAAGACGGAGCGGCCTCGCCGGATTGCGGGGACGCGCCGACTCACGACACACCATAGCGCTTCTCCTCTGTGATGGCCAGCCAGGGAAGGGGCATGCCGGGTCCACGCCCTGACTTCTGCTGGGCGTCGGGTCGCTGGGCCGTGATCAGCGGCGAGGGAGGTCGTCCACGCGGCGGAAGTCGATGAAGCCGCGTTCGACGTCGGTGCCGACGAGCTGCACCCGCACCTGGCGCCCGACGTCGAGGCCGGCGAAGCCCTCGACCACCTTGCCCTCCACGGGCGGCCTGAAGATGCGGACCCAGGTGCCCTTGGCCGCGGCGCCGGTGACGATCCCGTCGAACTGCTCGCCGACGCGCGACGAGAGCAGCAGCGCCGCCGCGGACTTGGCGACCTGGCGCTCGACCTTGTTGGCGGCGTCCTCCTGGACCGTGCAGTGGGTGGCGAGCGCGGCGAGCTCGTCGCCGGCGTAGGGCGGCCGCGCACCGGCCAGGGCTGCCTTGACCAGGCGCTGGGTGATCAGGTCCGGGAAACGGCGGTTGGGCGCGGTCGAGTGGGTGTAGTCCCGGACCGCCAGGCCGAAGTGCCCGGGCGCCGAGCTCCCCGGCACGTCGACGACGTACTCGCCCGCGCCGAGCAGCTTGACCACCGACAGCGATAGGTCGGGGAAACGGAGCCGGTCGGCGGCCTGGCGCCTGGCCAGGAAGGCCGCGAGGGCGCGGGCGTCGGGGGTGGCGGGGAGTCGCTCGCCGGCCTCCGCGGCCAGCTCGACGATGCGCTCCCAGCGCTTGGGAGTCCGCACCACCCGGCGCAGCGAGGGGAAGCCCCGGTCCTCCAGGAAGCGGGCGGTGACGCCGTTGGCGGCGATCATGAAGTCCTCGATCAGCTCCTTGGCGCGGTTGTCCTCGTCGTCGGCGAGGTCCTGGATCCGGTCGGCGTCGAACACCGGGCGCGCCTCGACGGTCTTGAGGGCGAGGGCGCCGCGCTCGTGGCGGGCGGTCCTGAGCCGCTGCGCGATCGCATCCTGGAGCCGCAGGCTGTCCTCGAGGTCGGGGACCGCGGCGACCGCCGCCGGCATCGGGCCGCTGCCTTCGAGCCAGGCTGCGACCGCGTCGTAGGCGAGCTTGGCGTGGTTGTGGACGAAGGCCCGGTGGAGGCCGGCGCCGTTCAGGCCGCCGTCCTCGCTGATCGTCATCTCGACCACGACCGCCGGGCGGTCCTGGCGGTCGGCGAGCGAGCTGAGGTCGGTGGACAGCCGCTCGGGCAGCATCGGGAAGATCTCGGCCGCGGTGTAGACCGAGGTCGTGTTGGTGCGGGCGTGATCGTCGACCGCCGAGCCCTTGGCCACCAGGGCGTCGACGTCGGCGACCGCGACCAGCAGCCGGGCTGCGCCGCCGGGCAGCGGCTGCGCTACCGTGAGCTGGTCGAGGTCGAGAGAGTCGTCGTTGTCGATCGAGCACCACGGGAGGTGCCGCAGGTCGCGGGCGCCGGCCGCGGGCGCGGGCGCCGCCGGCATCCTCGCGAGCTCGGCCATCGCCGCGGGCGAGAAGTCGGGCTCGAGGCCGCGCTCGCGCATCGCCCGGTGCGCGATCCGTCTTAGGGTGGCGCGATTGGTGCGGTCGTCGGCCGTCATGGGCCGACTATAGCAACGCCGGCGGCCGGTTCGCCCTGGCCGGGCCGCTTGCATGCGCGCGGAATCCGGCTCATAGTGACGGGGTTGACCCAAGCCAGATAGCAACCTGGATTCCCCATTCGCGGTCTGAGGGAAGGTCCGAGGAGGGGAGGAGGAGTCGACGATGACGAGCCATCCTGGACCGACGCCGGTGCGGCACGCGCTGCGAGTGATGGCGGTGATCGCGGTCGCGACCGCCGTGGCGTTGCCGCTTGCCGCCGGAGGCAAGAAGGGCAAGAAGGACAAGCCCGAGGAGCTGCCGGTCTGCTGGCAGGACATGAAGAGGATCTTCGACCGCGAGCCGTCGGCGGCCGACCGTGGGTTCGCCTTCGCCTACGTCGAGACGACCCTGCGGGCGCAGTGGGACGCCGCGACCGGCCTCGAGGAGGAGCCGTGCTACCCGGACGGGCGGCGGCCCATCTCGCTCCACACCTCGGACGGGCCCGACGGCTCGCTCTTCCTCGCCAATGGCTGTCAGCGGGGCCCGGGGTTCGTCATCCTGGCGTCCGACCTGGTGCCCGGGGAGCTGGTGATCAAGGAGCTGCCGTACAGCATTCGCGGCATGGACTTCTACCTCACCCTCCCCGAGCCGATCCGGTTCGTGGTCGCCCCGTCATCGGCGGTCTTCGTGGGTGCATTCAGGATCGCCGCCGGCCCGCTCTACCCATACGACCCCCACCCGGCTCAGCCCCCGACGGTGACGCAGCAGACCCTCGACCAGCCCAACGCCGCCGAGCTGGCGGCGGAGCTGGCGCCGATCTTCGACCAGCGCTGGCGGTCGCACCTGGAGGCGATCATCACGCCCGCCGGGCAGCCATCGGCCCCCCGGTAGGGCTGGCCGCGGCACGCCGCCACGGGGCCGGCAAGGTGCCGCGCGGCGTCGGCACGATGCTCCTCAGGCCTTCTTCGCCCTTCAAGAAGGACGGAGTGCGCGCGGGAGTGTCAGGGCCGACGTGGTCGGCGGACGGTCGGATAGGCAGGCTGGAAGCCCACCTCCCTGCAGACCGAGCCTGAGCCCGCTGAGTGCACCGACCACCCACCTCGGTCGCACCGAGAACACCCCGCTCGCCTACTCGACGCACCTCAACAGACCAACTCCTAGCGGAGGGAGGCCAGGCGCTCGTCCTCGAACTCGTCGCCGGGGACCCAGGCCGGCATCGCGTCGCGGGTCGCCACCACGGCCGCGAGCTGGAACGCCAGGCGGGCGTCCTGGACCAGACCATCGAGGTCCCACGAGGGGTCGACCTGGTCGCTCGGCTGGTGGTAGCGGCGCTCGATCCACTCGGCCTGCTGCTGCTCGCCCCAGCCGGCCGGCCGGCCGATGACGTCGGTGCCGGACTTGAACCAGATCGCCGGCACGCCGGCGCGGGCGAAGCTGATCTGGTCGGAGCGGTAGAACCAGCCGGCGCGCACGTCGGGCTCCTCGACCAGCACCCGGCCCTGGCCCGCGGCGAGGACGGCGAGCAGGTCGTCGAGCTCGGACTTGCCCTTGCCGAATACGGTCACGTCGCGGGTGAGGCCCCACACGTTGCCGAGCTCGAAGTTGATGTCGGCCGCGATCCGGCCGGGGGGGAAGGCGCCGCTCGCCACGAAGTAGGCCGAGCCGAGGATGCCCTGCTCCTCGGCCGCCGGGAACAGGAAGAGGACGCTGCGCCGCGGCGGCTCGGGGAGGGCGGTGAAGGCGCGGGCCACGCCGAGCTCCTGGGCCATCGCGACGCCGTTGTCGAGGGCGCCGTTGTAGATGGCGTCGCCGGTGGCGTCGGGCTCGCCGATGCCGAAGTGATCGTGGTGGGCACTGACCACCACCAGCTCGCCGGCCAGCTCGGGGTCGCTGCCCCGCAGCAGCCCGCCGACATTGGCGGTGGCGGTCTTGCGCATCTCGACCGCGAAGCGCAACGAGGTCGTGACCCCGAGCGGGACCGGGACGAAGCCCGGCGAGTGCGCCGACGCCACCAGCTCGTCGAGATCGTGGCCGGCGAGCGCGACCAGGCGGCGGGCGGCGTCCTCGGCCAGCCAGGACTTGAGCAGGGTCCGCGGCTCGCCGCCGGCCGCGAGCTCGAACTGCTCGCCGCTCCACCCGGTGCGGACCACCTGCCACGGGTAGCCGGCCGAGGGGGTGGTGTGGATGATGATCGCCGCCGCGGCGCCCTGGCGGGCGGCGCTCTCGTACTTGTAGGTCCAGCGGCCGTAGGAGAGCTTGCGCGCGCCGGCGAACAGCGCGGGGTCCCAGTCCGGGTCGTCGTTGAGCATGAGCAGGACCTTGCCGGCGAGCTCGGCGCCCTTGAAGTCGTCCCACCCCTCCTCCGGGGCCTGGATGCCGTAGCCGACGAACACCACCTCGGCGCCCTCGATGCTGACCCGCGGCTGCTGGACGCCGCTCGCGCCGGTGTACTCATCGCCCAGCCGGAAGGCGACCTCGCCCCCGCCGGGCGCGCGGAACGACCAGACCTCCGGGAGCCGTGAGGTGAGGCCGACCATGGTGATCGGCTGCTCCCAGCCGTCGGCACCGAACGCCGGCTCCAGACCGAGCTCGCCGAGCCGCGCGGCGAGATAGGCGCGGGCGCGCGCGTCGCCGGGGCTGCCGGGGAGCCGCCCTTCCATGGCGTCGCTCGCCAGCTCGGTCACGTCACGCAGGAGGTCCGCGGCCGCGATCGTGTCGGCGGCCTCGGCCGCCCCCGCCGGGAGCGTGACGCCGACCGCCCGAGCCTCGGGTGCGGTTTCCGGCTGGCGGCAGCCGCCGGCGATCATGGCCGCCAGCACACCGAGGACCGCGGCGACTCGGGTCAGCTTCGTTCGGATGAGATTGCCCATGTCGACCCCCGCTTGTCGGACCCGCGTCCGCGGCCGGCGCCGCAGCATGCGCATCATAGACCCGACGCCCGGTTGCGCCCCCGCGCTCGAGGATCAACCTGGGTGGGCGTCGCCGGCCGCGGGGCCCCTCGGGGTCCCGAGCAGCCGGCGGAGTCCGCTCGAGGCGGAATCGCAGCCGGCCGATGGCCTGCCGTGAGCGCGACGCCATCCCGCGCGATTCCCGGGCTTTCCTGTTGACAACCGCGCCGATGAGGCCCACCTTGAGAGCATCGGAACAGCCAATCATGCGGGTCGTTCGCTCGGAGCACCGCGGGAGGAGACCATGACCCTGGCGAAGGGGGCGCGGCTGGGGCCCTACGAGATCCTCGAAGCCCTCGGGGCCGGCGGCATGGGCGAGGTCTACAAGGCGCGCGACACCCGCCTCGAGCGCACGGTCGCGATCAAGGTGCTGCCCGAGCACCTGGCGGGAAGCCCTGAGCTGCGGCAGCGGCTCGAGCGCGAGGCCCGGGCGGTGTCCACCCTGTCGCACCCCAACATCTGCGCCCTCTTCGACATCGGCCGCGACCAGGGGGTCGACTACCTGGTCATGGAGTACCTCGAGGGGGAGTCGCTCGCCCGCCGTCTCGGCAAGGGGCCGCTGCCCATCGACGAGCTGCTGAGGGTCGCGGTCCAGATCGCCGATGCCCTCGAGAAGGCGCACCGCTCCGGCATCGTCCACCGCGACCTCAAGCCCGGCAACATCATGCTGACCCGCGGCGGCGCCAAGCTGCTCGATTTCGGCCTCGCCAAGACCGGTGTCGTCCTCGAGGGCGGAGACCCGACCGTGTCGCCGACTCTCAGCCAGCCGCTGACCGCCGCCGGCACCCTGGTCGGCACCTACCAGTACATGGCGCCGGAGCAGCTCGAGGGCCGGGAGGCGGACGCCCGCACCGACATCTACGCCTTCGGCGCCGTGCTCTTCGAGATGGCCACCGGCCGGCGCGCCTTCCAGGCCGCATCCGCGGCGAGCCTGATCGGCGCCATCATGCACTCCACTCCCCAGCCCGCATCGACGATCGCGCCGATGACGCCGCCGGCCCTCGACCGGGTGATCGCGACCTGCCTCGCCAAGGACCCGGAGGCGCGCTGGCAGACGGCGCACGACGTCAAGCTGCAGCTCGAGTGGATCGCCGAGGGCGGCTCGTCGACCGGGCTGCCGGCGCCGGTGGCGGCGCGGCGCAAGAGCCGGGAGCGGATCGCCTGGGCGCTCGCCGTGGTGGCAGCGGCTTCCGCGGCGGTGCTCGGCGTGGGCTTCGCGCTGCGCGCTCCCGCCGAGCCGCGCCAGGTCCGGTTCGAGATCGCCGTACCCGAGGAGCTCGCCTCGGTCGGCTCGCCCCGGATCTCGCCCGACGGCCGGATGGTGGCCTTCGCGGCGACCGATGCCAGCGGCAGGACCGCGATCTGGCTGCGGGCGCTCGACAGCCTCGAGGCGCAGCCGCTCGCCGGCACCGACAACCCTGCTGGACGTCCGATCTGGTCACCGGACAGCCGGCACATCGCCTTCTTCGCAAGCGGAAGGCTCAAGAAGGTCGCGGTCGAGGGCGGGCCGTCGCAGACCATCTGTGACGCGCCCAGCGGCGCCGACGGGAGCTGGAGCACAGCCGGCCAGATCCTCTACGACGGCGGCGCCGCCGACCCGATCCGCGCGGTCGCCGCGGCCGGCGGCTCGCCACGCGGCGTGATCACGGCGAGCTCCGACGGGGGTCCGCTCAACGTCGGGTGGCCCGAGTTCCTGCCCGACGGCAAGCGCTTTCTCTACATCGAACTCGGCTCCGAGGGAAGACTGCGGACGCTGCGCGGTGCCCTCGACGGCTCGCCGCCGACGGTGCTGGGAGAGTCGGACTCGCGAGCCCAGTACGTCGAGCCGGGGTACCTGCTGTACGTCCGGGAGAGCACGCTGGTGGCCCAGCCGTTCGACGCGGACGCCGGGGAGCTCACCGGCGAGCCACGGCCGCTGGCCGACCAGGTGATTGCGGGCAGCGTCGGCCAGGCCGACTTCTCGGCGTCCCGTGACGGGACGCTGGTCTATCGGACGTCGCCGTTCGTCGACCGACAGCCGGTGTGGCGGGACCGGGCGGGTCGGCAGCTCGGGGCGGTGGGTGAGCCGGCGCGGTTCGGGGCGTCGAGTCTGTCGCCGGACGGATCGCGGCTCGCGGTCGACATATGGGGACAGTCGGGGCAGCAGGAGGACGTCTGGGTCTACGACCTCGAGCGCGGCGCGAGGTCCCGCTTCACCTTCGACCCGGGCTCCGACTTTGCGCCGCTGTGGTCTCCCGACGGCACGCGCATCGCGTTCGCCTCGATCCGCTCCGGCACCTTCACCATCTCCGTCAAGGACGCCTCGGGCGCGGGCGAGGAGCAGCCGCTGCTGACGGCCGACGGGTACCTGGTCCCGTGCGACTGGTCGCGGGATGGCCGCTTCATCGTCGTGATGAGGCAGGCCGCCGGCACCTCGTGGGACATCTGGGCGCTGCCGATGGACGGCTCGGGCGACGCCTTCCCGGTGGTGGCGACGCCGTTCCTCGACGGCCGGTCCTGCTTCTCGCCGGACGGCCGCTGGCTCGCCTACGAGTCCGACGAGTCCGGGCGATTCGAGATCTACGTGCGGCAGTTCCCGGGCGCAGGCGGCCGCTGGCAGGTGTCGACCGCGGGCGGGGCCGAGCCGTGGTGGAGCGCCGACGGCCGCACGATCTTCTACCTCGACGGCGAGGAAAACCTGGTGTCGGTCGCGGTCGATGCTGCCGATGCCTTCACGGCCGCGCTGCCCGAGGTGCTGTTCGAAGCCCGGCTGACCCCCGGGATCTACCGCAACCGTTACCTGGCGGCGGGCGACGGTGAGCGCTTCCTCACGCTGTCACCGCTGGAGAGCCAGGCCAGGCCGCCGCTGACGGTGGTGCTCAACTGGGACGCCGCGCTGTCGAAGTGAGCGATCGGCCCGGGACGGCAAAGCCACGGCCGCCCGGAGGCGGCCGTGCGTGGGATCAGGGTCGGCGTCGCGTCGGCTACTGCGGCAGCACCGTGGTCGGGTCCGAGCTCTCATTGTCGAGCACCGAGCCGTAGGCCGCGAAGGCACCGCCGGTGGTGGATGTCCAGACCTCGATGTAGGCCGCCCGGACGGGCTGCGAGTCGGCGAAGATCCGGTTGAGCTGGACATTGCCCCACGGCGGCAGGTCGGCCTGGCCGGTGCCGAGAGAGGAGCCGTCCGGCAGGAAGCGCTCCCACATGACGCGGGTCGGCTGGTCGGTGCCGTTGAGCAGGCCGAGGTTGGACCGGAACTCACCGTTCTCGGTGAAGAACAGGATCCGGCGCCGCTCGCCCTCCACGATCAGCTGGTCCCCCCGGTAGCCGGGGATGGCCTGGCCGAAGGTGCCGCCGGCCGGCGGAGAGTTGTAGGTACGGCTCATCAGCGTCAGGTCGCGGCTGTCGGACGCGATGGCCAGAGCGCCAACCGCGCCGTCGTCGAAGCCGAAGACCTCGCCGAGGACGTCGGAGTAGCGGACCGCGGCGCCGGCGGCGAGGTTGAAGGACGCGGAGGCCTCGGGCGTGGAGTTGTCCGCGCCCCGAGGCAGCCACAGGAGCTGGTAGGTGGCGGTGTTGGCGTCACCGTTCTGGATGTCGAGGTCGGTGATGAAGAAGGAGCCCTGGGCCCCGGCGGACTTGGCCGCGGCCGGCAGGTAGTAGAGGGTGTCGAGGGCGGCGCCGGAGGAGACCATGACCTGCTTGGTGACGGTGTCGTTGCCGTTGCCGTTCGTCGCGACCAGGGTGACGTTGTAGGTGCCGGCCACGCCGTAGGTGTAGCTCGGGTTCTGCGCGGCCGAGCTCCCGCTGCCGTCACCGAAGTCCCAGGCCCAGGCGGTCGGGCTGCCGGTCGACATGTCGGAGAACTGAACCGGCTGGCCCGCCGAGGGGCTCTGCGGGCTCCACGAGAAGTTGGCCACCGGCGCCTGGGTCGAGGCCTGGTACTGGATCTCCAGCTTGGGCCGGGCATTCGCGGTGGCGTTCTCGCGGCTGTCGAAGCGCTTGGCCGTGCCGTTGGTGGTGCTGGTCATGAGCAGGATCCAGCCGAAATTGCCGGACGGGTCGTCGAGCCAGGCCTGGACGTCGCTGACCAGCTGGGGCGTGGAGTTGAAGGAGTAGCTGCCGATGCTGCCGATCGCGCGCTGCGCGCTGGCCGCCGGGACGAACGAGCCGCCGGCCGTCGTCCACGGGTCGGCCGGGTAGCTGCGGTGGATCCACGTCGCGTCGCCCGGCGAGGCCGGGGCGCCCGAGCCTTCCTGGCCGGGCGCGTCGGACGCGCCCTCGCCCCAGGACTCGGTGACCCGGTGGACGAACACCGTCTGGTCGGAGGGGTCGGAGACCTTCGAGACCTCGATCTTCAGCTCGGCGGTGATGATCGTGGAGCCGGCCGGGATCGCGCCGGCGATGTCGAAGGCGATCAGTGCCCGACGGGTCAGAGGCTGCGCGGTGCGCCCCACGAACAGGTACGACCCGGAGCCGTTGGCGAGGACGCCCCCGGCGTCCTCGTACAGGGTGGCGTCCATGATTGGCGCGAGCTCGATGGTCTGGGCAGGCGCGAGGCCTGCCATGGCGAGCGAAACGAGGATGATGAGAACTGCGCTCAATGACAGTCTGGACATCGGTGCCTCCTTCGGCGGCAGGCCGCGGCTCGCGGTCCGTGCTGAGAACTGCTCTCAACAACCGCGTCGAGGCCGCGCCTGTTCCCGCCGCGGTCGGCGCCTCCCGGGAGGGACGGCGCGCCAAGACCGCCCCAACCGAACCGGCACCCGCCTGCGATGCCCAGGGCGCCGGGGTCGGAGAGTGCCAGCTCGGAAGATGGGCGGCGCCGGGAAGGCGCCCGCTCACTCGGTGGGCTCGACCTCGGTGAGCAGCGCCCGTGCTTCCTCGGCGCGCTCGGCCGGGACCAGGATGACCACGGCGCCGGCCTGCGGGTTGAAGCGGAACGCGGCGTGGCCGCCCCGGAACGCCTTGAACTGCTCGTGGCCGCGAACCAGGAATGGGATCTCGGCGCCGGTCAGGATCGACTTGACGACCTCGAGCTCGGCCGGGTCGGAGGTTTCGAGCACCGCCTCGGGCTCCGACCACGGGTCCGGCTCGAGGGCAGGGAGCGGCCCGCCGTCCTCGAGCGTCGCGGCGAGCGGCTGCCGGCAGTAGGGGCAGGCGGTCACGCCGTCGACGAACTCGCCGTGGGCGCCGGTCGAGAGGAAGTCGGGGCAGTCGGGGTTGGTGCAGAACATCGCGGGCTCCTCGGTGACGATTGTAGGCCCGCTGTCAGCCCAGCAGCGGCGGGCAGCCGCAGGCCGCGAGCAGGTCGACGGCGGCGGACAGGCGGCGGCGCAGCACCGTGGGGTCCTCGTCGAGCTCGGGCCGGCGCGGCGTCCACTTGAGGTCGGCGCGCCGCGCGCGGACGGAGATCGAGGTGAATCCCTCGGTCTCCGCGAGCGCGCGCAGGGCGTCGCGGGTCCGCTGCTGGCCGAGCAGGGACATCAGCATCGGAGCGTCGCCGGCCGAGAGCCGCAGCCGCCGGTCGAGGTCGCCGTCGCCGATGGCGATGTCCGTGAGGACACGGATCGCCGTCAGCAGGGCGGTCCCGGGGCCCTTTCGCGAGGCCCGCCACCGCAGCTGGCTCGAGGCGTGGATCCTGAGGTTCGCGCCGCCGGGGCCGTACTGCGACCGCTGCTCGATGCCGTAGCGGCAGCTGAAGCCCTGGAACAGGCCGGCGACGGCGGGCGGCGCGGTGCTCGCGCGGCGGGCGGTGCCGAGCTCGAACGCGGGCCCGAGCCGCTCGAGCAGGCGCCGTGACGAGCGCCGCAGCCAGATCAGGCCGATCGCCGTGATCGCGAGGATGGCGGCCGCGATCAGGGTCATCAGCGCAAGGTCGTCGATCACGGGCACGGCGCGATCAGTGTAGCCGAGCGCGGTCGGCGTAGACGATCCCGGCCGTGCCCGGGCCCGTCTCCGTGTTACGCGCTGCCAGCGCGATCGTCCTCGCCGGGAACGGGAACGGGAACGGGAACGGGAACGGGAACGGGAACGGACCCGGCTTCGCTCGAAGCTTCGCCGTGGCAAGAGCGGGCGGGTGGGTCCATCCCCTGATCCCCAATCCTTCATCTCCAACCCCAGGGTGGGCGGGTGGCGGGTACACTTCCCGCCATGATCCGGGTCAGCAGGCTGTTTGTCTACCCGGTCAAGTCGTGCCGGGGGATCGCGCTCGACGAGGCCGAGGTGGTGGTCACCGGCTTCGCCCACGACCGCGAGTGGCTGGTCGTCGATCGCAGCGGCGCGTTCATGACCCAGCGCGACTGGCCGGGTCTGGCCAGGGTCGAGGTGGCGCTGACGACGGATGGGCTGCGGCTCGCCGCGGCCGGCCTGCCGCCGCTCGCCGTTGCGGCCGGCGCCGACGACGGCAGCCGCACGGTCACCATCTGGGGCGACCGCTGCGCCGCGGTCTCGGCCGGACCGGGGCCGGCAGGCTGGTTCTCCGAGCTGCTGGGCGCGAGCTGCGAGCTGGTGCGGCTGCCGCCGTCCAGCGAGCGCCCCGTAGATCCGCGGTTCGCCGCCGCCAACGACCGGGTCGGCTTCGCCGATGCCTTCCCGTTCCTGCTGCTGTCCGAGGCCTCGCTCGCCGGGCTCAACCGGCGCCTCGAGCGGCCGCTGACGATGGACCGCTTCCGGCCCAACATCGTGATCGACGGCTGCGGGCCGCATGCCGAGGACGGTTGGTCGCGGATCGCCATCGGCGGGGTCGGCTTCCGGGTTGTCAAGCCGTGCGCGCGCTGCGTGATCACGACCATCGACCAGCGCACCGGCGAGCGCGGGCGCGAGCCGCTGCGCACCCTCGCGACCTACCGCCTCGTCGGCCACAAGATCCTGTTCGGCCAGAACCTGGTCCACGAGGGCAGGGGGACGATTCGCGTCGTCGACGAGTGCGTCGTGGTGGCTTCCGCGCCGCCCCATTCTCGCGCCGACGATCGCTGAGAACGCTGGCCGCACCCGACGAACGTTGAACTCGAGCTCCAGCCCCGTTCTCCCGCCTTCGGCCGTGAATGCGAGCTCCGCGGATCCATCAGAACAGGAAGCGGTAGCTCAGGGCGACGTTGCGGCCCGGCAGCGGCGACTGCAGCTCATGCCTCCTGCAGGGCGAGCCGCTCCTGGCGGCGGACGAAGAGCAGCACCGACAGCGCCTCGCGGAGGTCCTCGGCGCTGACCAGCCCGAGAAACCGCTCGCCGGAGAAGACCGCCACCAGCCGCACCTTCTCCTCGGTCATGCGCTCCTGGACCTGCTCGAGAGAGTCGGCGGCCTCGACCCGCACCACCTTGCGCTCCATGACCTCGGCGACGTAGGGGTCGTCGGGCCGCTGGGCGAGCGCCTGGAGCACGTCGTCCCGGGTGACGACCCCGAGCAGGTTGCCCCCGAGCACGACCGCGAAGTCGGGCTGATAGGAGGTCAGGAGGTAGTCGACGACGCGGCTGATGCGGTCACCGGGCACCAGCGACAGCGCGTGCTTGTTGTAGGCGTCGCCGACCCGCAGCGTGGTCAGCACCGTCTTGGCCTTGGCCTGGAAGCTCTCCATGCCGGCGCCGAAGAATATGAGGACCGCGATGATGGCGAGGATGAAGTTGCCGCTCATCACGCCGAGGATGCCGAGCACCACCGCCGCGGCCTGGCCGATGCCGGCAGCGATCCTGGTGGCGCGTGCGTAGTCGGTGAACATGGCCAGCAGCGCGCGCAGCATGCGGCCCCCGTCGAGCGGGAAGGCGGGGATCAGGTTGAAGGCCACCAGGGTGACGTTGGCGGCGAGCAGCCAGAACAGGAAGGTCGCGGGTGACGGCGCCGGCGCCGCGCCCTCGAGCAGACCGCGGCCGTCCAGGGTCGCGAGCACCGGAGCGCCCACCAGCGCCAGGGCTCCTGCGATCACCACGTTCACGGCCGGGCCGGCAGCGGCGATGATCAGCTCCTGGCGAGGCTTCTCGGGGAGCTTGCCGAGCAGGGCGACGCCGCCGATTGGCAGCAGCACGATCTCGCGCACCGGAATCTTGAAGTACTGGGCGGCCAGGCTGTGCCCGAGCTCGTGGAGCGTCACGCAGGCGAAGAGGGCGAGCATCAGGAGCACGCCGAAGATGAAGCCGGCGGTCCCGTGCAGCCGTCCCCACTGCATGCCGCCGAGCAGCAGGATCAGCAGGAAGGTGACGTGGATCTTGATGTCGATGCCAGAGACCCTGGCGATCCGGTACGCCCAGCTCATGGTCGCCTCCGTGGGATGACGGCGGCTGCCGTCACAGCGGAAAACGCGCCGGATGGGGAGGGAATTGCAGCCACTCGACGTACTGGCCCGCCTCCGCGCCCGTGCGAGTCTCCGTGTGACGCGTTGCCGGCAGGGTCGTCCTGGTCGGGAACGGGAACGGGAACGGGAACGGGAACGGAAGCGGAAGCGGGCCCGGCTTCGCTCGAAGCTACGCCGTGGCAAGAGCGGGCGGTTGGGGCCAGATCCTATCCCCTGGATCCTAGCCCCTGGCCGGGCGGGGGCTATACTCCCCGCCATGCTGAAGCTCGCACCCTTCGCCGGCGTCGCCCGCGCGCCCTTCCTGCTGCTGCCCTTCACCCTGATCGCCGCGGGGGCCGCCGCCGCGTTCTACGACGGGGCCTTCTCGTGGCGGTCGACGCTGCTCGCGCTTCTCGGCCTGGTTTCGCTCCACGCGGCGGTCAACGCCTTCAACGAGTGGAGCGACATGCGCACCGGCATCGACCTGGCCACGCAGCGGACGCCGTTCTCCGGCGGCAGCGGCACCCTGCCGGCGGGCGGCATGAGCGTTCGGACGGCGCTCGTCTTCGCGATCGCTTGCTCGCTGCTCGGCCTGGCGGTCGGGATCTGGTTCCTGGGCCGGGTGGGGCTGGTGCTGCTGCCGATCATGGTGGCCGGCGCGCTGTGCGTCCTGATCTACACCGACGTGCTGGCGAGGCTCGGGATCGGCGAGGTCGCGGCCGGGCTCGGGCTGGGCGGACTGCCGGTGGTCGGGGCCGCGCTCGTCAACAGCGGCGAGATCTCGGCGGCGGCCGTCGCGGCCGGGATCCCGGCCACGTTCATGACCTTCAACCTGCTGCTTCTCAACGAGTTTCCGGACGAAGCGGCGGACCGCGCCGGGGGCCGCAGGAACCTCGTCGTGCTGTTCGGTCGGCGGCCCGCAGCGCTGGCCTGGGCCGCCGCCGCGGTCGCCACGCCACTGTCGATCGTGGCGGCGGTCGGGATGTCCATCCTGCCGCTGCCGTGCCTGGCGGCGTGCCTGCCGTCGCTGCTCCTCGTTGGCCCCATGCGCTGGGTCGTCTCCGACCCGATGCAACCGGTGCCGATCCCGGCGATGGGCGCCAACGTGGCCTGGAACCTCGCCACCAACACGGTGCTCGCGATCGCACTGGTCGTCGCGACGCTGTTCTGAGCGGGGGGCGCTGGCCGGCGCGCTCGCCGGAGGCTGACGCGGCTTCCCCTGGGGCTGCCGGTCAGGAAGCGGTCGAGGCCTCGGCGAGCTCGAGCTCCGCAACGGCCGTGGGCTCGTGCGGCGGGACCGGCGACTCGCCGTCCCTGCGCCAGTAGCGGATCGTGATCCGGCCCGAGCCGGCGCGCAGCTCGGCCTGGGTGAGGCTGCGGGTGATCGAGACCGGCCGGGTCATCATCGGCGACCAGTCGCGGCGGCCCGGGTCCGCCGCTCGTCGCGGTTCATCGTGACCAGCACGCGGTCAGCGTCGCGCAGCACGGTGACCGTGCACATCAGTCCGTCGCGTCCTCGTCGAAGATCGACCGCTGCGACGCCGCCCGGCGCCCCCGGCCCTCCGCCGCGCTGCGCGACGTCGAGCGCACGCCGTCGACCACCACTCGATTGCGGCCGCGGCGCTTCGCCCGGTAGAGGGCGGCGTCGGCGGCGTGGAGCACGTCGCCCGGCCGCGGGTGGTGGGGCCCGGGCGCGGCGGCGCCGATGCTCACCGTGAGCGTGACCCGCTCGGTCGCGCCGGAGGGGGCGACCGGCTCCTCCGGCTTCTCGGACGGCCGGTCCGGCGAGCGGATGGTGAAGATGCGGGCCTCGATGGCGGCGCGCAGCTGCTCGAGCGCCAGGCTGACCGGGGCGGGCGTCCGGCCGGCGAACAGCAGCGCGAACTCCTCGCCGCCGTAGCGGAAGGCGCGGCCGCCCTCGCCGGCGTGGGTCAGCTCGTCGGCGACCATGCGCAGCGCCTGGTCGCCGGCCTCGTGCCCGTAGCGGTCGTTGAAGCGCTTGAAGCGATCGATGTCGGCCATCGCGATCACGTACTCTCCGTCCAGCCGCTCCAGGGTCTCGTCGAGGGCACGGCGGCCCGGCAGGCCGGTGAGCTGGTCGTGGTAGGCGAGCCGGTAGGAGTCCTCGATCACCCCGGCCAGCAGCGCCAGCTGGGCCGCGGCCAGCAGCAGCGAGCGCTGAGCGGGGTCGCCGGGCGCGAGCACGGCGAGCGCGGTCGCCGCCAGCACCCACAGCAGCGCCACCTCGAAGGTCACCCGGTGGGCCGCGAAGGCGAGGGCGGCGAACACCACCGCCATCAGGAACGCGAGCGCCGCGGCCTGGGGCGACCCGAGAAGGTCGACCCAGGAGGCGGACGGCGCCCCGCCGCCCGGGCGCTGCCAGGCCCTGATCAGCAGCGAGGCCAACCACGGCTGGACGCCGATCGACGCGAGGTGGAGCAGGGACCACGGCCGCTGCAGCGGGCGGTCGCCGAGCCAGATGAGCAGGCCGAGGTTGATCGGCAGCAGCAGGCCGAGGGTGGCCAGGCCGGGGCCTGTGCCGTGGGCAACGGAGGCGGCCAGCGGGCCGCGCAGCAGGAGGTCGGTCACGGCGACTGTGGCCGCCGCGACCGCCAGCCGGCTGCGCCGGAAGCGCCACGCCAGGACCAGCAGCAGCAGCGCGAGCAGCCCCGGGAGGATGCGCACCCCGGCGCGGTAGGTCGCGGGCAGCCCGGCGGCGCCGGCGATCCACGCCGCCGCCACCAGCAGGCCCCCGACGATTGCGGTCGTGCTGCCTGGCCCTCGCATGACGGTGAGGCCATTGTAGAGCCTCGGCTATGGCACGGCCGCGGCCCGAGCGCTCGGTCACGCTCCCGGGTGCTCGCGGTCACGGGAGGGAGGAGGCAAGCGGCGGTCCACTCGGGAAGCGGGTGCGGAAGCGGATCTGCTCGGGAACGGGGACGGGAACGGGGACGGGAACGGAGCCAGGCGGGCTCCCGCTACCTCGCCGCTCTCCCCTACCGCTGCCAGCGGATGGCCACGGTCCGGGTGCCACGCACCTCCTGGTACCAGATCATGACGTCCGGCTCCGGGAACTCGATGGTGTAGGAGCCGGTGCCGCTGCCCAGGGTGGCCTGGATCGTGTCGTTGCCGGTGAACGAGTAGTCGCCGTAGACCTCGCCGTTGCGGTCGATCATCTTGTCGTTGAAGGTGTAGCGGTCGAGGTCCTTGATGTTGGAGGAGACCTGGTACCACTCGCCCTCGATCCGCATCTGGTTGCTGTCGAGCCCGGCGAGGTCCTTGAGGTAGTGCCGGTTGTCCCAGGCCAGGAAGGCGAGCCCGGCCAGGACGGCGTACAGCAGGAGGCGCTTCACCATCGGACCTGCCCCCGCTCAGGATCCGAGCTCGTGCGGGATGATGGTGGTGCGACCTCCCAGCGTGTCCTGGACGCCGACGAAGACCTTCTGCTGGCCGCCTTCCACCTCGACCGTGGCGGAGTACTTGAAGAACCCCCGCGCCACTGCCTCCTCGTAGAGCCCGGACTCGACCGTGATCGGCTGCTCGAAGCTCGCCAGCTCGCTCTGGTTGCCCTTCGCGTCCTCGCCGAAGAAGGTGATCACGACCTTGCCCCAGTACAGGTCGCCGCGAGGGATCATCGCGAGCCGCGCGTACGGGATCTTGACCACGAGCGGGACCCTGACCCGCTTCGACCCCGCGGCCCCGATCCGAAACCGGCTGTCGAGCTCGCCGACCTCGACCCGGATGCCGAGCGGGTTGGCGTCGGCGCCGAACAGCATCTCCGACCGCAGGGCCTGGGCCGCGCGGGTGGCGGCCGGCTGGTCGACGTAGGCGGTGCGGTGGATCAGGCGGTAGTCGGGGTGCCCGGGCAGCTCGACATCGATCGCGTAGGTCGCGCCGTCTCCCGAGTGCTGGGCGACGTAGCCGATCGAGTAGTACTGGTCGAGCTCGCGCCGGATCTCCTCGACCGCCCGGTCGACCGCGGCTGGGAACAGCGCGTTGCCGCCGGTGTCGGCGGCCGAGGTGATGAGCAGGCTCTTGCGCGCCCGCTCGAGCCACTGGCCGAGGTTCTGGGAGGTGTCGTTGAGGTTGGCGCCGGTGCTGCCGCCGCGCGGTCCGGACGGGTCCTCGAACTCGGCGCTCGCGCTGCCGTCGGCGCTGTCCTGGACGAGCGAGTCCTGGATGATCTGGCCCACCGAGTCGTTCACGCCGATGGTCACGTCCGACGGGAAGGACGAGTTCAGCCCCGAGGTGTCGACGGTGTACAGCGTGAATCCGAGGTCGGCGGCCTGGCGGGAGATCTGTCGCCACAGGTTCTCCTGCGGGTACTCGACGGTGGCGTCGAGGAAGTCGAGGGCGTTGTAGGTCGGCGACCAGTCGGTCTTCGGGTAGCCGGGGGTCATGGCGATGAGCACGCGGCGTCCATCGGCGGTCCCGTAGCGGGCCATGGTCGCGAGGATGGCGTTGCCGACCTGGCTCGCCTTGCGCTCGAGCTCGTACATGAACTCGGCGTTGCGCTGCCGGTGCTCGTAGTACCCGACGTCGCGCTGGTTGGCGGTCGACGACTCGGACAGCGCCTCGGTGAACGAGATGCGCTGCTTGATGCCGTTGGCGTCGATGGTGCGCAGGACGGCCAGCCCGTCGAGGATCTCCTGACGGTCGCCGGTGCGGTCGACGAGGGTCTCGAGCTCGCCGTCGAAGACCACCAGCGACACCCGCTCGCCGTCGGGAGCGCCCTGGCGGTACTGCGCCTCGAGGCCCTCGATCGCGCGATCGCGATCGGCGCGGTACATCAGGTAGAGGTCGACGAAGTAGACGATCTCGAGCGGCCTGGCGGCCGGGACGGCCGGCTCCCCGCCTCCAGCCGGGGCCCCGGCCGGCGGACGGACGGCCACCGTGTCCCTGATCTCGATGAAGTTGGAGATCGGCTGCTCGACCCCGTCCTCGAGGATCCGGAAGTCAGAGGCGGCGAGATCGGTCACCGGCTCGCCGGTCGCCGCGTCGATCACCCGGACCGGGACCTCGATCACGTTGACGGTCGTCTCGCCGACGAACCGGCCGGTGACCTCCTGCGCCTGCGCCAGCGCGGGCCCGATGGCCAGCGCCAGCAGCGACGCGACGATCAGCTGTGCGGGAAGCCGTCTCATGGTCGCCCTCCGCGGACTTTACGATCATATTGGAAAACGGTTTGCCGCGCCCGGGATCTTCCTGGCCGACCGCCGGAACTCCGAATTCACCGCTCCCGCCGAAAAGGCCAATGCCGAACGAAGTCCTACCGTTCGTCGGCGATCGCGCGATGACGCAGCTCCTCGAGGAAGGCCCGCTCCTTGGGCGTCAGCGCCTCCGGCCCCTCGACGTTCAGCTTCGCGCGGATCCGCTCGAAGACCTCGACCTCGTCGTACGAGAGCGGGACCTGCCGCGGGCGGGAGGTCGGCCGGCGCAGCCGCCCGCGCAGGAGGAGGGCCCACAGCACGGCCCCGCACAGCGCTCCTCCGAGGTGGGCGCCGTGCCCGATCGGGAGGGCCGCCCCGCGGGTCTGCGCGAACAGGCCCCGCAGGTCGATCGCCACGAACAGCGCGGCCCCGACCAGCGCCGGGATCGGCACGATCCCGAACAGCAGGATCTTGTTCCGCGGGAAGGCGAGCGCGAACGCGATCAGGACCGCGCTCACCGCGCCGGAGGCCCCGAGCGCCGCGATCCGGTCGTCACCGAGCAGGAACGACGACACCAGGCAGTGGCTCGCGGACGAGACGAGCGCGGACACCAGGTAGAAAACGGTGAAGAGACGGCTGCCGAGGAGGCGCTCGAGCACGCTGCCGAAGCTCCACAGGACCACCATGTTGAGCAGGAAGTGCCACAGCTCCTGGTGGGAGAAGGCGGCGGTGATCAGGGTCCACCACAGGCCGTGCTCGAGGCGGTTGGTGCTGACCATGAAGTTGACCGCGAGCAGCGACCACAGCTCGGAGCCTCGGGCCGCGGCCAGCCACGCCACGAACACCACGGCGTTGAGGCCGACGATCACCGGCAGCGCGCGCAGCCGGCGACTGAGCGACGCCGGCGCGCGGGGCGGCGCGGCCGGGGCTGACGGATCGGGTCCGATGGCGGCGGGGTTCTGGTCCACTCGCGACTCCTCGTCGGATCGCAGGCATTATCGCAGACGCGGCGGGGAGGGCCCGGCCCGTGCTAGGCTCGACCCGGGAGGCGACGGTGCGGGTTGCCGGCATCCAGCTCGACGTGGCGTGGGAGGACCCGGCGGCCAACCTGCCGCGGGCCTCGTCGATGGTTGCCGAGGCTGCCGCGGCCGGGGCGCGGCTGATCGTGCTGCCGGAGATGTTCGCAACCGGGTTCTCGATGGCCGCGACCGAGATGGCGGCCCATGCCGATGCCATCCGGGGCGGCCTGTCCGAGCTCGCGCGGCGCCACGGGGTGTGGCTGCTGGGCGGGTACGCGGAGCCGGGCGAGGAGCGCCCGCACAACGCCTGCTCGCTGATGAATCCGGAAGGCAGCGAGGTGCTCCACTACCGCAAGATCCACCCGTTCTCGATGGCCGGCGAGGGCGACCACTACGAGGCGGGGACGCGGATGGTGACGGCCGACGTCGAGGGGATCCGGATCACGCCGACGATCTGCTACGACCTCCGGTTTCCCGAGATCTACCGGGCGACCGCGGCCCGCACCGACCTCTTCGTGGTCATCGCGAGCTGGCCGGATCGCCGCAGCGACGCCTGGCGGACCCTGCTCGCCGCCCGCGCCATCGACTGCCTGGCATGGGTGCTCGGCGTCAACCGGGTCGGCAAGGACCCCTACGACGTGCCGCACCGGGGCGACACCTCGCTGGTCGACCCGATGGGCAAGGCGGTCGAGGCCCTAGCCTGGGCGGAGGGTATCGTGGCCGGCGAGGTGGATGTCGTGCGCGCTCGAGAGCTGCGACGGCGCCTGCCCTTCCTCGACGACCGCCGGCCGGAGGTGTACGCCTCGCTGGCCCCCACCCGGCCAGGGGACGGGGGGTAGGGGACGGGGGTTGGCTCTCACCCGTTCCCGTTCCCGCTCCCGTCCCCGAGACACTGGTGGTCGCTGGCATAGGTCAATCGGGAACGGGCACGGGAACGGGTACGGGAACGATCGGCGAGTCTCACCGGCGCTGGAATCCCGGCGACGGCCTTCCCGATTACCGGAGAGGGGGACGAAATGGCCACGACCGTCACCGTCAAGCTCTACTTCGAGGCCGCCCACCGGCTCCACAACCCGGCCCAGCCCGAGGACTGGAACCGGCAGGTCTTCGGCAAGTGCAACAACCCGCACGGCCACGGGCACAACTACGTGCTCGAGGTGTCGGTCGGGGGCGAGGTGGATCCCGCGACCGGCTACCTCATCGACATGAAGGTCCTCAAGGACATCGTGCGTGGGACCGTCGTCGACGAGGTCGACCACCGCAACCTCTCGATCGAGGTCCCCTGGCTGGCCGGGATCAACACCACGGCGGAGAACCTGGCGCGAGCCTTCTTCGAGCGCATCGCCCCGGCGCTGCCGCGGGGCGTGCAGCTGGCCGTGGTCACGGTCCACGAGAGCGAGCGCAACAGCGCCAGCTACCGGGAGGAGCGTGTGGGCATAGGCCCCCGGGCGCGCTCCTGACGTGGTTGTTGCTCGTGGCCTGAGCCCACACGCTCCTCGGGATGCGCGGCGCGCATCCTGGCGGAACGAAGATGCGTCGATCACCGAAGGCTGGTGGACGCCCCCCTGCCCCTACACGCTCCTGGGCGTCCCGTCGGCGGCGTGCGCCTCGAGGACCTGGTCGAGCCCCTTCCAGAACTCCTTGTCGGCCACCTTGAGCGTGGCGAGGTAGACCAGCGCCGCATGGCCGTGGGCGGCAACCAGGTCCTTCGCCGACTGGCCGACCCGGGCCGCGTCGGGGCCGTCGAACTCCTCCGGCAGATCGAGGACGCCGTCGTTGTGGGGGATGCCAGCCGCGTCCAGGAACTCGGCGAGCAGCGGCCGGCGATCCGCCATGTGGAGGTGGAAGAGGTACTGGAAGAGCACGTTCTCGGGGATGTCCTCGGCCAGCCGCACCAGCCGGCCCACCACTCGGTCGAGCGGCAGGCGATGGATCGACTGCGGGCGGAACTTCATCTCCTTGGCGAGCGTCTGCTCGAGGGCGATCCGCGTCTCTCGGTCGGAGTTCTGCCACAGCGCCGTGGCGGCCGCGCGCTGCTCGTCCTCGTTCATCAGCGCCCACACCGCGAAGGGCCCGCTCTGCGCCACCGCCTCTTTGAGGGTCGTCACGTCAGCCATCGCTCACCTCCTGCCCAGTCACCAGCGTACCAGGAATCGCCGGCAAAACAGCGCCGATGATCGCGGGGAGGGTGACGTTGCGCCGCGGCCACGGCGGCTCGCAGCTGCGTCCGTGCTCGTCATCATCATGATGCGCGCAGCGCATCAGTATCCAGGCGCGGGCGGCGAAGAGGCCGGGCAGGAGCACCACCTCAGGAGCGTTTTCGGGGGCCTCGTCCCCGCACGCGCCTAGATCAGGTACTCGCCGTTGGAGATGACGGTGATGCGCTTGCCGTCGGGGTGGACGATTTCGGCCCGCTCGACCTGGATCGGGTTGCCCCGGGCATAGACGACGTCCTGGTGCACGACCGTCGCAGGGCTCGTGAAGTCCTCCACGCCGACCACGCCGCCGAGATGGTCGGAGCGCCCGAACGCCCAGTGGAAGCCCGCCTTCTCGTCCTCGAGCACCTTGCCGGTGACCTGGGCCTTGTCGTTGACGCCGAACGCCACCTCGGCGATGTTGGCGCGCGCCGGGTCCTCATCGAAGAACGCCGAGTAGCGATCGGCTGCCGGGCCCTCGCCCTCGACCACCACGACGGTGTTCGACACCACGTGGAACAGCACCAGCTCGCCGCCCTCGATGACCGGGATCGTCCCGGCGGTCCACGACGGGATGTCCTCGAACTCGCCCTCGTAGGGCACGATGAAGGTCTCGCCCGACGGCAGGTTGATGACCCGTTCGCCCGGCTTGTCGCGACGCAGCGACCCGTCGTCCAGCTCGCATCGCCGGTGCCGGAGGTCGAACCAGCAGCGGTGGCCGGTCGAGAACAGCACGTCGCACAGCACGGCCCCGTCCAGGGCGTCGGCGATGGTGCGGCAGCGCGCGGCGACCTTGCGGTAGTCGGCGGCCAGCGCGGTGCGCTCCATCCGTTCCTCGACCCCGGGCATCGAGGCGGCACGGAAGTCGGAAGCGGCTCGCGCGACGTGGGCGAGCGGTGCGGTCGCCGAGAACTGGGTCATCGCGATCACCAGCGTCGAGGCCGACAGCCGCTCGTGAAGGTCCACCGCGTCCTCGCCGAGCCAGCCGGTTGCGGGCAGGTCGGCGTTGTTGGCCCCGGTCGCCGGAAAGCTGAGGATCGGCAGCACCTCGAAGCCACGCTCGCGTCCGAGCTCGGCGAGGGCGCCTCGCCAGCGCTCGGCCATCTCCCTGCGGGACTGCCACGCCTCGGTGTCGGGGATCCCCTCGTGCGGCACGTCCACCATCACTGCCGCGACCTCGCCCGGCTGCGGGTCGAAGACGTCTGTCATGAGCCTCTTGACATCGAGCATCCAACCCTCCGGTCGGGCAGGCCGCGGGCGCACCATGCTCCGCGCGGCGTCGATTCAGCTTCACGATCAGGACCTCGAGTGGCGCTGCCTCCGAGGCCCCTCCAACCCGCTGATTGTACTCTCCCCTCCCGCCTGCGCTATGCTCTCGCGCCATGAGCGGCAGCACGATCACCGCGGCGGTCGTGGGGACGGGTCACCTCGGGCGGCACCACGTTCGCATTCTCAGCCAGATGGCCGATGTGCGCTTCCTCGGCGCCTATGACGCGGACGCTGCGCGCTTGCAGGCGGTCACTGCCGAGCACGGGGTCACCGCCCTGCCCGACCTGCGCGCGGTTCGGGAGGCCGAGGCCGTGGTCGTGGCCACGCCCACCGTCAACCACCGCGAGACCGCGGGTCTGCTCCTCGAGGCCGGCTGCAACGTGCTGGTGGAGAAGCCGATCGCGGCGAGCCTCGCCGAGGCCGATGAGCTGCTGGCCCTCGCCGCCGTGCACGATGCCGTGCTCGCCGTCGGCCACGTCGAGTACCACAACCCGGCCGTCCAGGCGGCGCTCCTCCTCGCCGGGCAGGCGCGCTACCTGGAGGCGCAGCGACTGTCACCGTTCACGGCGCGCTCGGTCGACGTCGACGTGATCCTCGACCTCATGATCCACGACATGCAGATCACGCTGGCGGTCGCGGGCGAGACGCCGACCGAGATTCGGGCGGTCGGGGTGCCGGTGCTGACCGACAAGGTCGACCTGTGCCACGCGTGGATCGAGTTCCCATCCGGGCTGGTGGCCAACCTGACCGCGAGCCGGGTGTCGGCCGAACGGATCCGCAAGCTCCGGCTGTTCGCTCGCGACTCCTACTTCTCGGTGGACTACGCCGAGCAGAGCGTGTCGGCCGCGCAGCTCGTCCGGCAGGAGGGCGCGCCGCCCCGGATCGCACCGCGGACCGTCGCGGTCGAGAAGCGGGAGCCGCTCGCCTCCGAGCTCGACGCCTTCCTCGCCGCCTGCCGCGGCGAGCCCTCCGCGGCGGTCGGCGGCCGGGCCGGCCGCGACGCCCTGGCGGTCGCGATCGAGGTCCGGTACCAGGCGGAGGCGCGGTAGCCGGCGTCCGGCGCTCGAGCCGCCGTCGCGAGGCTCCCGGTGCCGGCGAGCTCTCCCGGTCCCGAACGCGCCCCTCCGGTCGGTCCTGTGGGATAATCGAGAAAAATGATGGTCAGGCTGCACGTGATCCCAGGCGAAGGGGCGCCATTCGACGTCACGGCGAGTGCCGACGCCCTGGTCATCGGGCGCTCGAGCAAGTGTGACCTTTCGATTCCGGACCGCTTCCTGTCGCGCCGTCACGCGCGGCTGTTCAAGGACGGAGACGGCTGGCGCATCGAGGACCTCGAGTCACGCAACGGCACCTTCGTGAACGGCCGCCGCGTCGAGGTCCCGCAGGCGGTCCGCCCGGGCGACGTGCTGACGATGTCGGCGAGCCGGGTCGAGCTGGCTGCCGAGGCCGACGGCGACGACGAGACCTCGACCGACTTCAGGTCCCGGCCGGCGTCGGACGTCCTTCAATTGACCGCCGCACCGCCTCCCGCGCTGGGGCGCGACAGCGCCGAGCTGAGGCGCTACGCGGAGCGGCTCGCGCTCATCAACGAGGTCCACCACGCGCTGGCCGGACCGATCACTCTCGCCGAGCTGCTCGACCTGATCCTCGACCGGGTCTTCGAGCACCTGCGACCCGAGCACGGGGCGATCTTCCTCAGGAAGGAGCGAGGTGGGTTCGAGTGCGCGGCCGCGCGCTCGGTCACCGGGGCCGCCGGCGAGCTCGTCTGCTCCGAGCGGCTGATCGAGGAGGTCGCGAACAAGGGGATGGCGGCCCTCGTCCTCGACGCGCGGACCGACCGGCGGTTCGACGACGCGGCGAGCCTCCTCGACGCCGGCGTCCGCAGCCTGATCGCGGCGCCGCTGCTCGACCCGAAGGGCGCCCTCGGCTTCATGGTGCTGTGCTCGAACGCGGCGGTGCGCGAGTTCGTGGATGACGACCTCGAGCTCCTGGTCACCCTGGCGTCGGTGGCCGCGTTGCGGATCCGCAACGTGGCGCTCGCCGAGGGGGCCGCCGAGCGGCAGCGCCTCGAGTGGGAGCTGAAGCAGGCCCGGCGCCTCCAGATCGGGCTGTTCCCACCGCGGCTGCCCGAGCTCCCCGGGTACGACCTCTACGCCGGCAACGTCCCGTCGCGGGGGGTGTCGGGCGACTTCTACGAGGTGGTCGAGCGGGCCGGCGGCGCCGAGTGCGTGCTGCTGGTCGCCGACGTCTCGGGCAAGGGGATGTCGGCCTCGCTGCTCACCGGCTACCTCGAGGCGCTGACCTCGGTCCCGATCGAGGCCGGGCTGGCGCCCCACGAAGTCTTCAACCAGATCTCCGGCCCGCTCCTCCGCCGCACCCCAGCCGACCGCTTCGCCACCGTCGTGATGGCCGTGCTCACGCTGGCGACCGGCGAGCTGCGCTGGGCCAACGCCGGCCACGATCCGGCCCTCCTCATCCGGAGCAGCGGAAGCCGCGAGTGGCTGGATCCGACCGGCATGCCGCTGGGCCTGATCGAGGGCGCCGAGTACCGCAGCCAGGAGACCGCCCTCGGCCCGGGCGATCTGCTGGTGCTGTACACCGACGGCTACACCGAGGCGCGCAACCGCCAGTCGGAGGAGTTCGGGAGCGACCGTTTCTCCGACCTGTGCGCCGCGCTGCGGGCCGATGGGCTGAAGGCGATCGCGCTCGAAATCGAGCGCGAGCTCGACGCCTTCTGCGAGGGCAGCGCGGCGTCCGACGACCGGACGGTGGTCATGCTGCGGCGGAAGGCCGAGGGCTGAGGAGCACTCGCGGCACAGGGACTCGGGAACGGGAACGGGGACGGGAACGGGGTGCGGGCCCCGACCCCTATCCCCCAACCCCTGACCCCTCCCTCACGCGCTCCCACTCCATGAGAAACCACGGCGTGAAGTCGTGCGGCCGCTCCGCCATCTCCCGGTCGAGGTGATCGGGCGCGACCCAGCGGATCTCCGCGATCTCGTGGGGATTCGGCCGCGGGACGTCGTCGCTCGCTCCGGCCCACACCCAGCACACCTCGCGCTCCGATCCGGCCTCGCCGAAGCGGGCGTGGTAGGTGAAGGTGAAGACGTGGTGGAGATCGCTGGTCATGCCGAGCTCCTCGAGGAGCCGGCGCGAGATGGCGGTCGCCATGGCCTCGCCGCGGCGGGGGTGGCTGCAGCAGCTGTTGGACCAGTAGAGCGGCCACAGGCGCTTGCCGGCGCTGCGGCGCTGGAGCAGGAGCTCGCCCGCGCGGTTGAAGATGAACAGCGAGAAGGCTCGATGGAGCACGCCGTCGCCGTCGTGGCAGGCGCCCTTGCCGAGGTGACCGATCTCGCGGTCGTCCTCGTCGACGAGGACCAGCCGCTCCTCGTCCGGGGGCACGGCGGCGTCGACCGAGCGCACTTCGGGATCAGCCAATGCGGACCGTCATCGCCTGGTAGCCGGCGTCCTGCATCGCCGAGACGACCTTGCCCGGGTTGTCCGGGCACAGGGCGATCATCGATCCGCCGCCGCCCCCGCCGGTCAGCTTCGCGCCGAGGGCGCCGTTCTCGCGCGCGATCTGGATCAGCTCCTCGAGCTCCCAGCTCGAGACCTGGAGGCCGTTGAGGAGGCCCTGACAGACGTTCATCAGCTCGCCGAGGCGCTCGAGGTCGAGGCGCTTGATCGCCTCCAGGGCCTGCACCGTCAGCGCGTCGATGCCCCGGAAGATAGTGTCGTAGACGTCGCGGTTGCGCTCGTGGCCCTCCCGGACCCGGGCGACCGTCTTCGCGGTGAGGCACTCGACGCCGGTCATGCCGATGACCAGGGTGATCGGCTCCGGCAGCGCGAGGGGCTCGACCAGGGGCGGCTCGCCGGCGCGGTAGAGCAGCGGTCTGCCGTAGGTGGCGACGGTGTTGTCGATGCCGGACGGGGTGCCGTGGGCCACCCGCTCGCATTGGAAGGCGAGGACGTTGACCTCCTCGTCCTTCAAACCGAGGGAGAAGTGGCGGTCGAGGGCGCGGATGATCGCCACCGCGACCGCGGAGGAGCCGCCGAGTCCCATCGCCCGCGGGATCTCGGAGTAGACCTCGATCCGCATCGAGCGCTCGATCAGCCCGAGGTTCTCCAGGATCAGCGCCGCCGGCACCTCGAAGGAGCGCCGCATCTTCGGATCGGACCGCAGCCGCTGCTCGACGCCCCAGCGCGGGACGACCAGCCACACCCCGTCGTCCTCGTCCATGACGCGGGCCCGCACCGCCAGCGGGATGGGAGCGGCGATGGCGCGGCTGCCGTAGACCACCGCGTGCTCGCCGAGCAGGATGATCTTGCCGTGCCCGGCCGCCATCTCGGTGTCGTCGCGAATCAGCGTCCGGCCCATCTCCTCCTGCGCCTCGGCGACCAGCTCGCGGGCCTTCCAGACCTTGACCTCGCCGGAGGCCACCAGCCGCTCGACGACGGTGTCGAAGATCTCCGGGGTCGCGCCGGCCGCGGTCGCGACGCTGCGGGCGTGGAGGGTCATGTGGCCGCGCTGGATGCCCTCGGTGGTGAGCGCGCGCAGGGCCGCGAAGTTCTGCGCCAGGCCGACCGCGGCGATCACCTCCGCGAGCTCGCGCGACGACTCGACCTGCATGATGCGGAGGTTGACGGCCACCGACGGGTTGGTCTGCAGCGGCCCGCCGACGATCCCGACCCGCAGCGGCAGCTCGATGGTTCCGACCAGGGACCCGTCGGCGTCCTTCGACCAGCGGGAGAGCGAGGTGTAGCGGGTGCCCCGCGCGGCGAAGGCGTGGGCGCCGGCCTCCACCGCCCGCCAGTCGTTGCCGGTCGCGAGCGCCACCGCGTCGATGCCGTTCATGATGCCCTTGTTGTGGGTGGCGGCGCGGTACGGGTCGACGCTCGCGAACTGGCTCGCGACGACGATGCCGTCACGGACCTGCTCGCCGTCATAGCCGTTGCTCCGCAGGTCTTCAACCGGGATTTTCACCGAGGCGCGGACCAGGGACCGGTCGGCGAGGTTGGACAGGATGCGCAGGAAGACGGTGCCGCCGGTCAGGCTTTCGAGGAACGACGCCACGCCCTCGCACATGGTGTTGACGAGGTTCGCGCCCATCGCATCGCAGGTGTTCACCATCAGGTGGACGACCAGCATCTCGACGCTGTCGCTGGTCGCGGGGTGGAGGACCACCTCGAGGTCGACGGCCCCGCCGCCGCGCGCCACCATCCGCGGGTGGAGGCTGTTGGCGAGGTTGAGGACCTCCTCCTTGCGCTGCTCGAGGAGCTGCCGCGCCTTGGCCGGGTGCGGCACGTCGACGAGCTGGATCTGGCCGATCAGGATCGGCTCGCTGCTCGAGGTGGTGAAGCCGCCTGCCGCCCGGGCGGTCTTGGCCGCATAGCTCAGGGCGGCCACGATCGACGGCTCCTCGACCGCCAGCGGCACGACGTAGTCCTTGCCGTTGATCAGGAAGTTCAGGGCGAGGCCGACCGGCAGGCCCATCACGCCGATCACGTTCTCGATCATGGCGTCGGCGCTGGTGACGTCGAGCGTGGCCTCGCCGTTGATCAGGGCCTTGTAGTCCTGCGCCGACAGCAGGCCGCGATCGCGCACCGCACGGACGCGCTCGGGGACGGTGAGCTTGTGGAACGATGGGATTGTGGATCTGCTCACGATTTGTGCGATCTCCTTCATCCGCCCTCGAGCCCGGTTCCGTTCCCGGCTGGCTGCGGGGGCCCGTCTCCTCCGGGCGGATGAGCGCCCGCGATCCGAATCGTGGTCGCACGACCGTCGTTGCTGCGGATGACCGCTCGCGATGCGGCCACGCTGGCCGCGACACTCCGACGGCACACTTTAACCCGTCCGCCGCCGGAAGACAACGGCCGCCAGCGGATCGTGCCGCCTGCGCTGCGCCGCCGTCGTCCCGCCAGCAGGGAACCTCCGACCCTTGGCCGCTGGCGGGAAGCGGGCGCGGATGCGGGCGGAAGCTACGAGTGTCGGGTGAGACCGCACGGGTCGAGATGCAGCGGCACGGTTCGGAAGCCCGCGGCGGCTGCAGCGGCGGCGGTCGCCGCGGCGGCCTCAGGGTCGGCCGCGAACGCGATGCCGAGATCCCCGCCGCCGGCGCCGCTCGGCTTGAAGGCGGCCCCGTGGCGGCGCGCGAGGCCGCGCAGCGCGTCGAGCTCGGCGGACAGGATGGGCAGCGCCGCGGCGTGGCCCAACTCCTCCATGGCCTCGCAGAACCCATCGACGACCTCGAGCACCGCGGCGACGCGGCCGAGCCGGAAAGCATCGGCTCCGGCCCGGGAGAGCTCGGCGAGCCGTCCCAGGGCGGCTTCGACCGCGGCGTCGCCCGCCGCCGTCCTCTCGTCGAGACGGCGCAGCATGCTCGCGGTGTCGGCGCTGCGGCCGGTCCACACCACGACCAGGTGCAGCCCCTCCGGCATCGCGAGCCGGTCGGCGGCGGCGACGGCGCCGTGCTCGTCGAGCCGGAAGCCGACCACGCCTCCGATCAGGCCGGCGGCGAGATCGGCGCCGCTGCCGCGGCCGCCCTGGAGGCCCCGGTGCAGGCCGAGCAGCGACCCCAGCCAGCGCAGCGGGTCGGCGAGCAGCTGCTCGCGGCCGCTCCACAGGGCGAGCGCCGACGCCAGGACGACGGTCGCGGCGGCGCTCGAGCCGAGGCCGAGCTTCATCATCCCGCCCGGCCCGGCCTCGTAGAGGGCGCGCGTGTCGAGAGTTGCCGCCGCCGGCGGCAGGCGGGCGGCGTCGAGCAGGCCGCCGGCGGACATGGAGGAGATCAGGCGCTCCACCAGGTCGAGGCGACCGGAGCCGGCGGCCGCGCCGCCCTGCCAGCGCAGGCTGCCGTCCGCAGCGAGCGTGAAGCGGAGGGGCTCGACGGCCAATGGAGGCGCCGCGATGGACCACAGCTCGCTGCCCGCCGGCTCGAGCTCGACGCGCGCCCGGCGATCGACCGCCATCACGATCGCCGGCGCGCCGCGGAGGACGGCGTACTCGCCGAGCAGCAGCAGCTTCCCGGGGGCCGAGACGGCGACGCGCACGGTCACTCCCCGACGACGCGAGCGCCCTCGCCGAGGCCACAGCGCAGCACCTCGGTCACCCCGGGCAGCTCGGCCAGGGCCTCGGCGACGCGGCCCGCCGCCTCGGGCAGGCAGACCGCCTTGACCTGCGGGCCGGCGTCGACCGTGAAGAACACCCCGACGCCGTGGGAGGCGAGCTCGCGCAGCCGGCGCAGGCACTCGACGGTGGTGCCGTTCCAGTACAGCAGGCCCGGGCGCGAGGCCAGCATGACGGCGTGCATCTTGAGGCAGCTGTGCTCGGCGACCGCCGCCAGCGCCGCGAAGTCGCGGTCCTCGATCGCCCGCCTCGCTGCCGCCAAGTCGCCCTCCGACGTCGCCAGCCATGCGCCGTAGTACGGGGAGGTGCGCTCGGTGTGCAGCATGCCGGCGGTCGAGCCGATCGCCTTGGCCTCGGCCGAGGTGACGGCGATGACGACCTGCAGCTGCCAGTCGGCGGCTGCCAGGATCTGGCCGGTCTCGCAGCGCGAGCCCGGCCGCAGGCGCAGCTCGACGAACCCGCCGAACAGCGAGCGCGCCGCCGAGCCCGAGCAGCGCCGCGCCTGCTCGGCCAGCTCGGCCCGCTCGAGGCCGGTCCCGAGTGCGTGGTCCGCCGCCACCACCAGGGCCGCAAACCCGGATGCCGACGACGCCAGGCCGGCGGCGGTCGGGAAGCTGTTGGTGCTCTCGACCGCGGCACGCGGGGCGCCCGGCAGCCGCGCCCGCAGCAGGTCGAGGCAGGAGCGGACTCGCGGCAGCTGGTCTGGCGCCGGCCGGCCGTCGAGGGTGAAGCGGTCATTGGGCAGCGCGCGGTCGAAGCGGACGCTGGTTGTGGTGACGAGGGTGTCGAGGGTGATCGAGATCGAGCCCACCGCCGGCAGGTTCCGTGCCTCGTCCGCCTTGCCCCAGTACTTGACCAGCGCGATGTTGGGATGGGCGACGGCGGTGGCGTGCACGGCGAGGCTCCGGCCTGAAGATAGCAGGGGAAAGGGGAGAGGGGATAGGGAAGAGGGGCTGGAGAGTAGTTCCACCCGTTCCCGTACCCGTTCCCGTACCCGTTCCCGGGGTGCGAGGCGAGCACGCGGACGGCGCGTCCTGCGGGTGTGCCACTGGTGACACTTTCGGGGTCGCATCTCGCCGGGTTGCGCGCACCACTCGGGGGCCCCGAAAGTGTCAGCGGTGGCACCCACGGGGAGCGCTTCCAGAGCATCGGCGCGAAGCGATCTCGAGGACGGGGCGAACGAGCGGAAGCGGGAACGGGAACGGGTGCGGGAACGGGTACGGGGACGGGAAAGGGGGTGCGACCACGATGTGGATTCGCCGCGGACCGCGGTACAGTAGAGAGCCATGAAGAACGCCACCATCACCGCCGCCATCGCCCTGACGCTGATGCTGCTGCTGGTCACCCTCGCGAGCGCCCAGCAGGTGTATCCCACGGTCCCGGACTGGATCTCCACCGATCCTCCGCCGGACGGGGATTGGGTGGGCACCGGCGGGGCGCTGGTCGACCTCGACCGCGACGGCTGGCTCGACCTGGTGGTGGCCAACGGCAACGACATGCAGGTGCAGCCGCTGACCGTCTACTACAACCAGGGCGACGGCACCTTCCCGCAGATCCCGGACTGGCAGTCGGCCGACATCGCCTACCACGGCCACCTCGACGTCGCCGATGTCAACGGCGACGGCTGGCCGGACGTGGCGGTGGCGATGCTCGGCGAGTTCGACACGATCGACCACGCGGCCAAGCTCTACCTCAACAACAACGGCACCCTGTCGTCGCTGCCGGACTGGCAGTCGGCCGAGATGGCCAACGCCTTCGGGTGCGCCTTCGGGGACGTCAACAATGACGGCCGGCCGGACCTCGCCGCCGCCACCGGCTGGGCGTACTCGCCCCAGCACTTCTTCAACAACTACGTGTGGATCAACAGCGGCGGCATGCTGGCCTCGAGCGCCTCGTGGCTGTCGGATGACGACGACCACCTGCAGGGCGTGACCTGGTGTGACGCCAACCGCGACGGCTGGCTCGACCTGGTGGGCGCGGCGAGCGGCTCCCAGACCCGGGTCTACGCCAACCTCGGCGGGACCCTCGAGACCACGGCCTCCTGGTTCACCACCGACGTCCCCAACCAGGACTCGATCATGGTGGCGTGCGGCGACGTCACCGGCGACGGCTACGTCGACCTGTTCGTCGCCGACAACAACCAGATCGGCGGCAGCGGCCGCTTCCGCCAGTACGACGGCCAGGCGGCCGGCTTCTTCTCCACGACCGTTGGCTGGAGCTACCTCGAGGGCTACGCGTCGGCGGTGGTGCTGGCCGACGTCGACGCCGACGGCGACCTCGACCTCGCCACCGGCGCCTGGTGGGACAGCACGCGGCTGTTCCTCAACAGCGGCAGCGGCCTGCCGGCGAGCCCGCAGTGGAGCTCGGCCGTGACCTCGGTGGTCGAGAAGATCGTCTTCGGCGACGTCAACCGGGACGGCCTGCAGACCGCAGTCGAGACCTTCCCGGCCGACGGTGGCCACCTCTTCGAGCTGGCGCGGCGGCCGATCCAGGAGGTGCTCGAGGTGCGCCTGGACGGCGCCGTGCTGGCGGCCGACGAGTACACCCTGCACCGGGACGGCTGGATCACGACCGCGGTCGCGCCGACCGTCGCCCTCGAGGTGGAGTACCGCTGGCCGGGCTCGCCGGACATGGCGGTCACCAACTGGGACGACTCGGTGGGCAACTACCTCTACTACAACCTGCTCGGCCCGGTGTTTGCCGACGGCTTCGAGTCCGGCGACACCGCGGCGTGGAGCGCGACCGTGCCCGCGGCCGGGCGCCTTCACGAGTCCCTGACCGCAGTCGAGTAAGCCCGCCCGCGGCCGTCGGGCGGGTCGGAGGCGCGGAAGCGGGCGGGGGAGCCCACCCCTGACCCCTGGTCGGCTGGAGGCGCTGGTCCCCTTACCCCTCGTCAGGTGTTGGGTCGAGCTCGATGCCGAGCCGTCGCGCCTTGCGGTAGAGCGATTTGCGCTCGATGCCGAGGATCTGCGCGGCGCGCGTCCGGTTGCCCCCCGAGCGCGCGAGCACGGCCGTGATGTGCAGGCGCTCGAGCTCCTCAAGCGTGAGCTCGTCGCCGATCGCCGGCCGGGCGGGCGCCGCCGCCGGTCCGGCCGGAGGCAGCAGCCGGGCCACCGCCTCCGCGTCATCCAGTGAGCCGAGGTCGATCGCCGCGCGCTGGACGATGCTCTCGAGCTCACGGACGTTCCCCGGCCAGGGGTAGCGGGCGAGCACCGCGAGGGTCTCCTTCGAGGGCGGACCGAGGTCATCGAGACCGAGCCGGACCATCGTCAGCCGGCGGAAGTGCTCGACCAGTAGCGGGATGTCGCTTGGCCGGTCGCGCAGGGGCGGCACCTCGATCAGGTAGCCGGCGAGCCGAAAGTAGAGGTCTTCCCTGAAGCTCCCATCAGCAACGTCGCGGCGCAGGTCGCGGTTGGTCGCCGCCACGACGCGGGCGTCGATCGTGACTGCCGCGTCGGAGCCGAGGGGGCGGACCTCGCCGTCGGCCAGGAACCGGAGCAGCTTGACCTGGAGCGGGCGCGGCAGCTCGCCGACCTCGTCCAGGAAGACGGTGCCGCCGCGCGCCGACGCGATCGCCCCAGGATAGTCGCGGTCGGCACCGGTGAAGGCGCCGCGGCGGTGGCCGAAAAGCTCGCTTTCGAGCAGCCCCTCGGGGATCGCGCCGCAGTTGATGGCGACGAACGGTCCGGCCGGCTGCGCACCGAATCGGTGCAGGGCGCGGGCGACGAGCTCCTTGCCGGTGCCGGTCTCGCCCGTGACCAGCACCGGCACCGGCAGCCGGGCCACCCTGGCGACGGCGGTGTAGACCGCGACGATCCGGGGATGGCTGCCGACGATCATCGACTGCGGCCCGGTCGAAACCTCGGGCGCAGGCCGCTCGGCCGTACGCAGCGCGGCGCGGACGCGCTCCACCAGGTGCTCGAGCTCGAAGGGCTTGGCCAGATAGTCGACGACGCCGGCGGCAGACGCCGCCGCGGCGGTCTCCACGGTGCCCTGGGCGGTGACCAGGATGATCGGCGCCTGCGGCTGTGTGCTGCGGATCTCGGCGAGCAGCTCGATGGCGGTCGCGTCGCCGAGGTAGATGTCGCACACCAGAAGGTCGAAGCGGTCCTGGTCGAGGCGCTCGCGGACCTCGGCGGCGGACGAGGCGCCGATGACCTGGCACCCCTCCTTTCGCAGGGTCATCGACATCAGCTCGAGCAGCGCCCGGTCGTCGTCAGCGACCAGCAGTCTCGGAGGCATCGGCCTCGCTCCTTTCCCCGGCGGGCGGGAAGTCCACGGTGAAGGTGGATCCCCGCCCGACCACGGTGTCCACCCGGACCTCGGCGCGGTGGCGGTCGGCAACCTCGCGCACCAGGGCGAGCCCGAGGCCGGTCCCCGGAGCGCCGCTCCCCGGCACCCGGTAGAAGCGCTCGAAGAGGCGAGGCAGCGCCTCCTCGGGGATGCCCGGGCCCCGGTCGCGCACCGAGAGGCGGGCGCCTTCCGGCACCTCGGTGACCGTGACCTCCACCACTCCGCCAGCAGGGGAGTGCTTGAGCGCGTTGCCGACCAGGTTGTCGACCAGCCGCACCACGAGCTCCTCGTCGCCGAGGATCATGGCGGGCCCGGGGGAGTCGAGCGCGATGGTGACGCCGGTGGCCGCCGCCTGGAGCGCGTCGCATCGGCGGCTGACGAGCTCCGCGAGGTCGAGCCGCCTCAGCTCGGTCGGCCGCTGGCCGGAGCCGAGCCGCTCGAGCTCGAGGAAGGTGGTCACCATGCGGCCGAGGCGGTCCGCCTCACCGCGGATCAGGCCTGCGACCCGGAGCTGCTCGTCGCGATCGAGCTCGTAGCGCTCGAGCATCGACCCGAAGCCTGCGATCGACGCGAGCGGGGTCTTGAGCTCGTGCGACACCAGGCGCTGGGTCTCACGCTGGCTCCGCTCGAGCTCGCGCTCGGCGGTGACGTCACGCAGCAGGCCGACCGCCCCCGACGAGATCGGCCGGACTGCGATCTCGATATGGCGGCCGCCGCGCTCGACCGCGCCGGCGGCGACCTCGCTCGCCAGCGGCGGTTCACCCCACATCCGCTCAACTGCCCGGTTGGCCAGCAGCGGCCGGCCGCTGTCGTCCCACAGCACCACTCCCTCCTCGAGACCCTCGAGCAGCGCTCGCCGCAGCTCGCCGTCGCGGGCGATCTCCCGCTGCAGGCAGCGCGCGAGCTGGAGCTGCTTCGGCACGCCCCGCGGCAAGGGCCCGGCGGTGGAGGCGGCGGACTGGTCGAGCAGCGAGGCGAGTACCGCCGCGGTCTCGCGGTGCGCCTCGCGCGACTCGAGCGCCTCGCGACCGGCCGCGGACAGCCCGGCGGCGGCGACGACCGTCACCAGCGGCAGCACGATCCCGGCTGCCCACAGCAGCGCGACCGCGGCGACCAATGCTGCGGCGAGCACGGCAGCCACCAGCCGGAGGTCGAGCCGATCGGCGAGCGTGCGCGCCCCCTGGACGAGCCCGGCAGCGAGCAGCGCGGCGGCGAAGGCCATCCAGCCCGGCGCCGGGGACAGCAGCCCGCCGCGCACGATCGAGGAGGCCGCCGCGGCGTGAACCAGCACGCCTGGTTGGGGCCGGTCGCGTGGCCCCACGGGGACCACGAACTGGTCGCCCGCACCGGAGGCGGCAAGCCCGATCATGACCACCTTGCCGGCCAGCGGGTCGCCCGGAAGTGCGCCGGCCATCACCGTGGCGGCCGAGAGCCGGGGGATCCCCTGCGGCGGCTCGCGGAAGTCGGGGCGCAGGCTCCCGCCGGGGACGATCGCGCCCTTCCAGCCGGCGAGCCGGGCGGCCGCCGCCGACAGGGCGGGCAGCGACAGGCCTCCTGCCTGCTTGGTGGCGGCGATCTCGCGCACCACCCCGTCGTGCGCGACCTCGGCGTGGGCATGGGCGGCGCGGCGGGCGCCGCCGAAGCGCTCGAGGGGCAGCAGCCAGCCCCCGTCGGGCGCGATCACCGCGGCGAGGACCGCCGGCCCATCCTCGAGCGCGCCGGCGAGGGGCGCATCCGACGCCTCGCCGGAAGGCTCGGACAGGATCAGGTCGACCACCACCGCGCGGGCCCCCGACCGGCGGACGGCGCGCACGAGCCCGGCGAGGGCATCCCGGCTCCACGGAAGGGGCCCGACCTGGGCGATCGACGGCTCGTCGATGACCACGGCGGCGATCGGCCCGACGGCCGCGCTGCCGGGCCGGGGCACCCGCAGCAGGAGATCGGAGACCGGGCGCTCGAGCGGGTCGAGACCACCGGTCGCCCACAGCAGCCAGACCAGGACGGCGGCGAGCCCCGCCAGCATCCACTCGCGGCGCAGGGCGGCAGCTCGGCGGAAGCTCATCACTGACAGGGTAGCCGATTCGAAAGCAAGGGCGGGGCGCCCGAGCGCCCCGCCGTGAGTCGTCACTGGCTGCGAACGGTCAGGGAGCTCCCCCGCCGCCGTTGCCGCCGCCGTTGCCGCCGCCGTTGCCGCCGCCGTTACCGCCGCCGCTGCCACCAGGGTCACCGTTGCCGCCCGGGTCGCCGTTGCCGCCCGGATCGCCGTTGCCGCCCGGATCGCCGTTGCCACCCGGATCGCCGTTGCCACCCGGATCGCCGTTGCCACCCGGATCGCCGTTGCCACCACCCTGGCCGCCGCCGTTGCCGTTGCCGGCCATGTTGGTGCCGGTAAAGGTGCCGGTCAGCACGACGCTCGCGGCGGCGTCGACCCACTCGACCAACCGCAGCTCCTCGATGGGCTGGAGGTCGGCCGGCAGGCTGCCGTCCGCGGTCGTCAGCTCGAGCGAGGCGTGACCGACCGCGTCAGCGGTGACCGCGCCGGCAAGAAACCCGTCGACCGAGATCTGGTAGACGGCGCCGGGCTCCAGCCCGCACGCCCGGGTCTCGAAGATCTGCTCGTCGCCGTCGGTGCGCACAACCTTGGCGATCCCGCGCTCGCCGAAGCCGAGCACCGCGTCGAGCCGGATCCGCTCCATGTAGACGGTGTCGGCCGGCCCGGCGCCGCCCGACCAGTCGATCACGAACGCACCCTCGAGCACGACCCCCAGGCCGGCATCGACGATCTGCGCGAGCTCCAGGGCCTCGGCCGGCGGCAGCTCGTCCGGAACCGGTGGGAACCTGTCCTCCGGCCAGCCGAGGTGGAGCCTGCCGTCGCCGAAGGCATCGGTCGTCAGGGCGCCGATGGTCAGGCCGTCGATCACCGCCGCGTACTCGGTGTCGGGCTCGAGCCCGACGACCCGCACCACCACCGCCCGCCGGATCTCCTCGTCGGACATGACCTGGTCCGCAACCATGACGCGGCCCCAGCCCTCGATTCCGCCGATCGGCTCGAGCGCCGCCACCGCGTGAACGCGGTCGAGCGGGGGGTCCTGGTCGGTGGCAAACAGGTTCCGGTTCTGGTGCTCGTGCGTCGAGCGGTTCATCTGGGCCTGTGCAAAACCGGTCACCGTGGCTGCCAGCAGGCCGGCCAGCATCGCGACCACAACCAGACAACGTGTGCTTCTCATCGCCTCACTCCTTTCGTTCTCCGGGCGGTTGACGCCGCCCGACTCCCGGAAGGGCAAGGGTCATGCCAGCAGCAGGGGGCTGAATCGAGCGGGCGCCGGCGGCTCGGCGAGTCGTCCCAACCCACCGGGCGTGTCCGATTGCCCCGCGGCGCCGGTTTCAGGACGAGGCCGGCAAAGGCTCCGCCTGGCATCGACCTTGCTCGAGGGTGGAGCATGACGACCGGAGGTGGGATGATGCTCCCGACGATGACTTTCAAGAGGGTGCTGCTGGCAGTTGCCGTGATCGGGGCCGCCGTGCTGAGCGCGGAAGAGGCGGAGCCGCCGTCGTACCAGCTCTCGGCGGTGGAACGGAAGCTGTTCCGGGACCTTCCCGCCCCCGAGACGCAGCTCGACTCCGGAGCGCCGATCGCCGCCGGGGACCGGCTGCGCACCGGTGCGCGGTCGTCGGCCGACATCCTGTGCCCGGAGGCGGCAGCCCGGTTCCGGATCGCGGCCAAGACCCGGGCTCGGCTCGCCTCCGAGACGCCGGGAGTGCTGCTCGAGCTCGAAGAGGGGAGGCTCCGCGCGCTGTTCGAGAAGCTGACCGGGAGCTCGCGTGAGCGACTCGTCACCACGCCGTCGGCCGTGCTTGCCGTCCGCGGCACCGAGTATGGCGTCGAGGTCGATGCAAAGGGAAACACCACGGTCACGGTTTTCGAGGGCGAGGTCGAGCTTGTCGACGTCGGGCGCCAGGGCGAGCCGGTGCGCATCGGCCCCGGCCAGTACACCAGGGTCCGGCGCGGCCAGCCGGCGCAGCCGCCGCGGCCGCACGAGATGACGACGCACGACTGGGAGCGCGGCGGCCGGCCCGACCAGCCTCCTCCGATGGCGGGCCCGGGCTTCGGCGCCGGTGGCGACGGCGGAAGCGGCCCGCCGGACGCGGGCGGGCCGGGCAGCGGCGCCGGCGCCGGATCGGGCGGCGGCTCGCACCGCGGTGGTGGTGGCGGCGGCCGCTGACACGGCCGAGCGAGGTCCGAACCGCGCTCCCGCCCGGCCTGGCACGGACAGGGATCCAGAAGCGAAAGCGGGTGCGGATCCGGCTTCGTCCTGCGGACTTCGCCGTGACAGGTCCGGCCTCCGGCTTCGCTTTCAGCTTGCGGCTTCGCCTAGTGGGCTGCGCCGTTGCTCCGTGTTGACAGCAGCGCGCGGTGGAGTTGACCCCTGTCCCCTCACCCCTAAATCCTCGCCCCTGGTCCGGAGGTGGCGTCGATCCGGGCGACGTAGCTCGCCGCCACGTCCTCGAGCCGGCGCGGGGCCCTGCGGCGTTCGCGCGGGACCCGCACTCGCTGGACGCGGCGGTCGCGCCCGGAGCGCCGGTCGCGAGTGGGCCGCGCGCTCGACGACACGGTGGCCCGCGCCCTGGCGCCGATGCGGATCAGCACCAGCAGCACCAGGAGCGCGACAATGGCGGCAACGACGATGGTCATCCGGCTCCCTCTGACAGCAGCCCTACGCGAGCGGACGGACGCGGGTCTCTGTCAGGGTGAAAGCCGGGATCGCGACTGCGTATTCCGCGGCCGTGCACGGCATCGGAGGTCGGGATCGGGCACGGGAACGGGAACGGGATCGTGCGAGCCCTATCCCCCAGATCCTATCCCCTAGATCCTCTCTACGTGGCCGTGGTGCCGCCGATCGTCATCTCGGCGAGCTTGATGGTCGGGCCGTTGGTCGAGCCGTGGAAGCGCAGGTCGTCGCCGACCAGCTCGATGCCCTGGAGCAGGTCGCCGAGGTTGCCGGCGATGGTGATCCCGGCAACCGGGAAGGTGGTGACGCCGTTCTCGATCCACAGCCCGAAGGCGCCGATCGAGATGTCGCCGGTCGTCGGGTCGGTGCCGAAGCCGATGGTGCCGGTCAGCAGCAGCCCGCGCTCGACCGAGGCCATGATCGCCTCGGGTTTGGCGGCGCCCGCCTTCAGGTAGAGGTTGGTGGTGCCGCCGGCGTTGCCCGTCGACTTCATCCCGAGCTTGCGGGCGTAGTAGGTGTCGAGCAGGTAGCTCTTCAGCACCCCCGCCTCGACCAGCGTGGTGGTGCGCCGCGGCACGCCTTCGCCGTCGAACGGCGCGGTGGCGAATCCGTGCTTGAGCAGGCCGTCGTCGACGATGGTGACGGTGCCGGCGGCGATCTTCGCGCCCAGCCTGTCGACCAGGAACGACTGGCGGCGCGAGATCGCCTGGCCCGATACCGCCTCGGCGAGGAAGTCGAGCAGGCCGGCGGTCACCGGCGGCTCGACGACCACCGGCACCTTCTGGGTCTCGACCTTGCGGGCGCCGATCAGCCGGGTCACCCGGCGGGCGGCGGTGGTCGCCAGCACCTCGGGTTCGGGCAGCGCCGCTCGCGTCGGCCCGCCCTCGAACCAGCCGTCCTGGAACAGGTTGTCGCCCTCGCCGGCCTGGAAGGCCGCCGAGGCGAACGCGCCGGTGCTGCGGTAGCTGCCGCGGAAGCCCTTCGAGTTGGCGAGGATGGTGGTCTCGTCGGCAGACACGAACGAGGCGCCGAGCGACTTGGTGACGCCCGCCTGCTTGAGGCCGATCGCCTCCGCCTGGGTGGCGTAGGCGATCTTCTCCTCGGGCGTGAGCGCCAGGACCGCGGGGTCGAAGATGCCGAGCTCGGCGGCGTCGGCCGTGACCTTCTCGAGCGCGGGCAGGCCCGCGAACTCGTCCTTGCCGCCGAGCCGGGCGCGCGCCACCGCGTTGGTCACCAGCCGGTCGAGGGTGTCGAGCGAGAGGTCGGAGGAGGATGCGTTGGCGGTGCGGCCGTCGACGAAGGCCCGGATCGCCAGCTGCCTCGAGCCGGACTCGGTCAGGGTCTCGAGCGCTCCGTCGCGGATCGCGGCGCGGAACTGGCTGCCGTCGCCGATCGACACCTCGATCTCGTCCGCGCCCTTCATGATGCCCAGCTTCACCAGCTGGTCGGCGAGCGCCATCAGGTCGTTGCTGCCCGTGCTCATGCCCGACCTCCGACCGTCATCTCGCGAACCTTGAAGGTGGGGCTGCCGGCCGTCACCGGCGCGGACTGGCCGCCCTTGCCGCAGCTGCCGAGGAAGGTGCCGAGGTCGTTGCCCACCATCTCGATGTCATTGAGCATCTTCAGGTTGATGCCGATCAGGGTGGCGGTCTTGACCGGCGCGGTGAGCTTGCCGTCCTCGATCAAGTAGCCGAGGTTGACCGAGAAGGTGAACTTGCCGGTGCCCTGCACCATGCCGCCCTCGTAGCTTGATGCGTAGAAGCCCTTCTTGACCGAGGCGATGATCTCCTCAGGCGGCGTCGACCCCTGCGCCAGGAAGGTGTTGTTCATGCGCGGGATCGGCGGGTTGCGGAACGACTGCCGCCGGCCGTGGCCGTTGGGCGTAGTACCCAGCACCCTCGCCGACAGCCGGTCGTGGAGGAAGCCGGTGAGCACCCCCTTGTCGACCAGCACCGCCTTGCCGGTGGCGGTGCCCTCGTCGTCGACGTTGAGCGAGCCGCGCGCCTCCGGGATGGTCGCGTCGTCGTAGATCGTGACCAAGGGGCTTGCGACCTTCTGGCCCATCCGGTCCCACATGATCGAGGTCTTCTTCCAGACCCCGTCCGCCTCGAAGGGGTGGCCGACCGCCTCGTGGATGACGACGCCGGAGTTCTTGCTGCCGAGCACCACCGGCTGGTCGCCGGGCACCGGGTAGACCGCGCCGAGCAGGATGATCGCCTCCTCGGCGGCCCGCGTGCCGATCTCCTTGGGGGTGGTGCCGGGGGTGGCGTAGAACGCCCGGCCGACCCGGCCGCCGGCGTTGTCCGAGCCGTTGACGCGGACGCCGTCGCTCTCCGCGATGGCGGTCACCCGCATCCTGGCCTGCGGCCGGACGTCGGTTGTGAGCAGGCCCTCGCTGTTGAAGATGGACACCACCTGGAGCTCGTCCGAAAACTCCGAGCGGACCTTGACGATCCTCTTGTCGTGGGCAGCGGCCGCGGCGTAGCCCTCCTTGACGAGGGCGATCCGGTCCGCGAGCGTCCCCTCCGAGAAGGGCATCTTGAGCTGGTAGACCTGCCGGCCCGGCGGCCGCTCGGCGAACGGGGCGACCGCGCCGCCGCTTCCCGAGGACGCGATCGCCGCCGCGGTCAGGGCCGCGCGGCGCATCGCGTCGAGCGCCAGCTCGGAGGTGAAGCCGAAGCCGGTCTGCTGCCCCTTGAGGACGCGGATGCCGATGCCGAGCCGGATGTTCTCGTCCGACTCCTTGATGATGTCGTCCTCCATCTCGACCGCGTTCGAGGTCGAGTACTCGAGGAAGAGCTCGGCGAAGTCGCCGCCCTTGGACAGCGCCGCCTGGAGGACCTGGCGCAGCATCTCGGCGGTCACTCCGAACCGCTCCTCGAAGAGGCCCAGGCCGGGCGCCGTCGCGGCGGCGACCGCCAGCCGGTCGGCGAAGAGCCCGGAGACGGCCCAGGCGCCGGCGCTGGCGCCGGCGAGGGCCATGAACTCACGTCGTTGCAGCTTTCCCATGGCGCGCGTCCCTCCCGCGATCGGCAGGCTACCCCAGCCGCGGGCCGATGAGAACCGGGCCGGCGGGCCGGGCTGAAGGCTCCCCTGCTCTACGGAGACCCGCGGCCGCGAGTTGCATCGTCAGCCGCGCGGGATCCGGTCCGCGTTGGCGGCGAGCCAGCCCTCGAAGCTCTGCAGCTCGGGGTTGAGGGAGCGCGAGAAGGCGAGGTCGCGGGCGCCGCGGAAGGTGTCCTCGAAGTCGCGCTTGAACTGGAACATGTTGCCGAGGTCCTCGGCGCCCGGGAACCCGAAGCCGCGGTAGACCGCCGGGTCGACTGCGTTGTGGCGAACCGCCGTGCCCAGCGCCTTGCCGAGGGCGGCCGCCATCTCCTCGCCGCTCAGGTGCTCGCCGGCGATGCCGACGGTCTTCCCGATCAGCTCACCGCCGCGCTTGAAGATGCCGTAGGCGCAGCGGCCGATGTCCGCTGCGGCGATACCGGGCAGCTTCGCCCCGCCCATCGGCAGGGTGAAGGCGAGGGTGCCGTCTCCCGCCGGCTTGGGGCCCATCCCGAAGTGGATCAGGTTGTCCCAGTAGAAGGAGGTGAGCAGGAAGGTGGTGGGCACGCCGAGCTCGGCGAAGGTCCGGTCCGACTCGCCCTTGGCGTCGAAGTGCGGCACCTTGTACGAGCCCATCAGAGTCGGCATGCGGTCATCCGACAGCGGCACCCACCGCCTGGTGTCCTCGAGGGTGGACCAGATCACGTGCTGCAGGCCGGTGCGTTTGGCGGCCTCGGCCATGGCACGCGCCTGGGCCTTCTCCCTGTCGGGTGAGAAGTGCTCCCAGAAGTTGGTCACGCAGAACGCCCCCCAGGCACCGGCGAAGGCGCGCTCGAGGCTCTCCCGGTCGTCGAGGTCGGCGGCCACCACCTCGGCGCCCAGCGCGGCGAGCTCCTGGGCCCTGGGCGATTCGACGTTGCGCGTCAGGGCGCGCGCAGCGAAGCCGCCGGCCGGGTCGCCGAGGATGGCGCGCACCAGCCCGCCACCTTGCGCCCCGGTGGCCCCGACGACGGCGATGATCTTCTTGCGGGTCATGGGCTTCTCCTTTTCCGTGCGACGCGGCCGACGGCCCCCGTCGACCAGAAGATGCGATCGCGTCGCAGCTCTCGCCTGCCGCCAGCAACAGGCGCCCGGTGGCGGCCCTTCCCGGAGCGGTCATGCCGGCTCCGGGCAAGCCCTTCGCCGAGCCTGCGGCGACCGAGGATTCGTCGACGAATCCCTTGACTTCGCTGGACTTCGGTGGTCTAGTGGAGGTGCGTGTGATGAGCGGTGGAGGGACTTCGGCCGTGCGGTTGTGCCGCGCGATGCGCGTCGGCCGTGTGCCGATGATGCGTCTGCTGTTCCTCGTCACTGCCCTGGCCGCCGTCGCCGCACCCTCCGTCGCCTTCGAGCAGCCATCTCCCGAGCTGCGCCGGGTCGTCAGCTTCGGAGACTCCGACTGGACCGTCGTCTGGAAGGCGTCGACCTCGGACGACCCCGGCCAGTTCCGCCTGTACAGCGGCCCGGCACTCGACAGCCTCCGCCTCGTCAACACCCAGCAGGCGACACGCGGCCTCGCGGGCTACCGCTTCCGCGACGGGCGCAGCGGCGTCCCGGGCTGGTACTACCAGCTCCGGTATGTCACCTCAAAGGGCGCCGAGCTGATCCTCGGCAGCCTCCGCGTCGACCCGGTCGGGCTGCAGTCGACGCCGGCGTCGATCCAGCTGCCGGCACGGGTGGCCACCGCGCTGCCCGCAACCGCCGCGTTCGAGTTCGGGCTGGTCTCGCTCCAGCGGGCGCTGCCCATCGACGCGGTGGCGGCCGACGCCGCCAGGCCCGAGCCTGACGTGCCGCCTCCCCGGCGCCTGCAGCACGGGGCGTGACAAGCCACGTCTGCGCACGCTGTCCGTGACCAGCCGGCGCAGCAACACCTCAATCGCGTCACGACACCTCGTGGAGCGCACCGTGCTCTGCGACATCGGATAGACCCAGGAACGGTTTCAAGGAGCATCACGTGAAAGCTGTGAAGTTGACACTCATCGCGTTGGCCGTGCTGGCGGTCGTCGCCACCGCCGGCGCCGCCGAGTCCCACAAGGTCCTCGAGCAGAACCAGCCGCCGGTGGTGCGGCAGGTCGACTTCGGCCCGGCGGTCTGGCTCGCCCAGGCGCCAGACCAGGCGAACGGCATCTTCTCGGACGCCAACTGCGACTACTGTGGCCAGCCGCAGGTTCTGGCGGACAACGTCGTGATCAGCACCGGCGGCGTCGGCGTCAACGTCAACCAGATCGTGATCTGGGGCGGTTACTACCCGGGCAACACGCCGACCTCCGCCCCCTTCACCATCATCTTCCACTACGACTCGGCCGGCGTCCCGGGCGGCGTGCTCGGCCAGACCTCGGTCCTGCCCAGCGCCGACGTGCTGACCGGCGTCACCCTGTTCGGCGTCAGCGAGCACCAGGTCACCCTCGACTTTCCGCCGGTCACGCTGCCGGACGGCACCTACTTCATCGAGATCTACACCGACACCGGCGCCGGCACCGACGACTGGTTCTGGGAAACCGGCACGCTCGACGCCGCCCACGGCATCGTCGGCCAGGCGTACGCGTTCACGGCCCCGGGATCGGGCTGGGCCTACGACGCCACGCAGGACATGTCGATCACGCTCAACGGCGAGCTCGTCCCGGTCGAGCTGCAGAGCTTCGACGTCGAGTAAGAGAAGGAGACGGACATGAGAAGGACCGCAGTGTTCGGTTTCGTGCTGCTGCTCGGCGCCCTCGCGGCGTCGGCGGCCGATGTTCCCACGCTCGTCGGCGCCGCCGGCGGCGGCCAGAGTCAGATCCCGGCGCCGGAGTTCGCGGTGCTGTGGGACCAGCCGCTGTCGGCCGTTGACCAGAATGCTTACGTCAATCAGGACTTCCCGGACCTTCCCACCTACTCGAGCTACCTGGCCGACGACTTCGTCGTGCCGGCCGGCGGCTGGAGCATCAACGCGATGTTCATCCCGAACAACGGCTGGAACGGCGCCACCACGATCACCTGCGCCAGCATGCTCCACTTCGAGATCTATGCTGACGCCGGCGGGATCCCGGCCGGTTACCCGGGCGGCCCCGCTCCGGTGTGGTCGCTGGCCGTCCCGCCCACCGACCCCCAGATCACCATCACCAACGGCTCGGGCGGGATCCCGACCAACGTGCTCGCCACGCTGACCGCGCCGGCGGTCATCCCGGCGGCCGGGACCTACTGGTTCATCTTCTACCCCTCGGCGGACTTCGGCGTGTGCGGCCAGTTCGGCCGCCAGCCTTCCGACACCACCAACGGTGCCGTCGTCCAGTTCATCAACCCGGGTGGCGCCTTCGGCTACGGCACCAGCTACCAGTCGTGGGCCATCGTCGGCGCGACACTGCACGACGAGGCCTTCCGCTTCGAGGGCGACATCATCCCGGTCACGCTGCAGAGCTTCGACATCGAGTAATCGAACAGGAACAAGGAGAAAGGCATGAAGAAGATCGCGATCATCAGCTCCATCGTGCTGCTCGGCCTCGCCACCGTGGTGGTGGCCGCCGACCTCGCCCCGATCATGCGGGGCAACGTGGCGTCCAACCCGGCCGGCGAGCAGACCACGCTCTACAGCCAGATCTCGAACCCGGGCACCTACGGTGCGGCCGCGCAGGACTTCGAGGCGGCCTACGACGCCTACGACTGCTACGTCGGCGACGACTTCCAGGTGACATGGGCCGACGGCTGGCAGATCGAGCAGATCCACAGCCCTGGCTTCTACAGCGTGGCCGGCCCCGCGGCGGGAATCGTGTACGGCTTCTACGGTGACGGGGGCGGATTCCCCGGCAACGTCCTGTGCAGCGGCACCGCGACGATCCTGTCCGACATCACCGGCGACATCACCTCCGAGCTGTCGTCGCCCTGCGTCCTTCCAGTGACCGGCACCTATTGGGTCTCGGTGGCGGCACGGTTGGACTACGCGACTGGCGGCCAGTGGTATGTCTCCAGCCAGCTCGCGACCATCGGCAGCATCGCCCACTGGTACAACCCGGGCGACGGATTCGGCAATGGCTGCACGACCTGGAGCAGCTGCGCGCTCAACTTCAACAACCCGACGATGATGGACATGACCTTCGAGCTGCTCGGGACCGAGATCCCGGTCGAGCTGCAGAGCTTCGGCATCGAGTAGGTCGGAAACTTGATGCCCGCGGGATGAGCCCGCGGGCCGACAGCAACGCCCCCGCCGCCGGGGGCGTTCGTCGTCTCCGGCGGTCGCGATGCGCTTGACCCGGATCGGCCACTCTCCTACGCTGCGCCGATGCTGCGCCGCGCCCTGCTCACCGCCGCGCTCGCCGCCCTGCTCGGCCTGCCCGCCGGCTGCGGCTCCCGGCCGGGCCGGGTCATCGTGCTCGGGCTGGACGGGTTGGACCCGCGGGTCATCAACCTGCTGGCCGCCGAGGGCCGGCTGCCGTCCTACACCCGGCTCCAGGCCGAGGGCGCCTTTGGCCCGCTCGAGGCCGACCTCCCGCTGGTCAGCCCGGTGCTGTGGACCACGATCGCCACGGGGCGCCGGCCCGCTGACCACGGCATCACCAGCTTCAAGGCGGAAGACAGCGCGCAGCCCGTGACCAGCGCCATGCGGCGGGTGCGCGCGCTGTGGGGCATCGCCTCGGAGGCAGGGCGCCGGGTGGCGGTCGTCGGGTGGTGGGCGACCTGGCCGCCCGAGGCGGTCAACGGCGCGGTGGTCAGCGACAGGACCTGCTACCACCTGCTGTTCGAGAAGGGCCAGCAGGGGCAGCTTGCGATCGGGGACGCGGTCTACCCGCCGGCGCTCGCCGAGCGGGTGGCGCCGATGGTCCGCCGGCCATCCGACATCGGCCCCGCGGAGGCCGGCCGCTTCATCTCGGTGCCGGCCGAGGAGCTCGCCCGCCCGTTCGACTTCGCGGACGACCTCAGCCACTTCCGCTGGTCGTTGGCCTCGGCGACGAGCTACGCCGCGATCGGCGAGGACCTGTGGAGGACCGAGCAGCCGGATCTCCTAATGGTCTACATCGAGGCCACCGACTCCACCTCCCACCTGTTCGGCCACCTCTTCCGAGCCGAGGGCCTGCGCGGCGAGCTCGCCGCGCAGCAGGCCCGCTACGGCCGCGCCGTCGAGGAGATGTACGCCTGGTCGGACGAGCTGCTCGGCCGGCTGATGGCCGCGGCCGGTGACGACACCACCCTGATCGTGGTCTCGGACCACGGCTTCAAGCTCGGCACCCTGCACGGCGACCCCAGCGTGACCCGCGACATGCGCCGGGTCAGCACCAAGGCCCACGAGGCGCAGGGCATCGTCGGCATGTGGGGGCGGGGTGTGCGGCCGGGCACGTCGGTTCCCGGCGCGAGCCAGCTCGACATCGCGCCCACGGTCCTCGCCCTGCTCGGGCTGCCCGCGTCCGACGACATGCCGGGCCGAGTGCTCGGCGGGGCGCTGGCGGGCGTCACGCCGCCGAGACGGGTCACGAGCTACGAGCGCGGCCCGGCCGCCGTGCCATCGACCGGCGACGTCGGCGCGGTCGACGAGCAGGTCATCGCCCACCTGGAGGCGCTCGGCTACCTCGACGACGGTGATCCGGAGCCCGCGCTGCGCCCTGTCGATGTCGACGTGCTGCTCGCCGCCGGCCGCTTCGAGGAGGGGGTCCAAGCCTACCGCAGCCTGATCGCGAGCAACCCAGACAGCCCGACTCTCTACCTCAACCTCGGCTACGCCCTCGAGCACCTCGACCGTCTCGACGAGGCCCTGGCCGCGCTCGACCGGGCGCTCGAGCTCGCACCCGAGCTCGCGCTGGCCAACTACAACCGGGGCGTCGTGCTCGAGCGCCTCGGCGACCGCGAGGGCGCGATTGTCGCCTTCCGCGCGGCGGCCCAGAACGACGACACCCTGACCTCGGCCCGGACGGCGCTCCAGCGCCTGACCGGCAGCCCGCTGGTCTACGCGCCGACGACGGAGCAGCAGGCCCGCGCCGCGGCGCTGGCGGCCGAAGCGAGCGGCGAGGCTCGCCGGGGCGACTACCCGCGCGCGCTCGAGCTGCTGGCCGAGGCGGAGCAGCTGTGGCCGGACTGCCCGCTGGTCTTCCAGTACCGGGCCAACGTCGCCTACCTGATGGGTGACCACCTGGCGGCGCTGGCCGCACTCGAGCGGGCGGCCGCGCTCGAGCCGGACAACGCGGCGGTGCGGGCCAACCTGGAGCGGCTGCGCCGCAAGCTCGCCCCGCCCGGCGGTTGACCCGAGCGGAGACGCCGACCGGGGGGCGATCAGGGTTCGGGGGCGACGTCGTTTCGGGGTCCCAGGCCGACCCGCACCCGCGGCAGCGCGCGCCGCAGCGCGTCGACCCCTGCCTCGGTGACGGCCGTCTCGCCTGCAACCACGGACTGGAGGGCAGTGCACGGGACGAGGGCGAGCAGGCCGCGGTCGGTCACCGCCGTGCCCTCCAGCCGCAGCCACTTCAGTGCTCCCAGGCGCGCCACGTGCCGCAGCCCGGCGTCGGTGACCGCGGTGTCGCTCAAGAGGAGGAACTCCAGCCCGCCGAGGCCGGCCAGCGACGCGAGCCCGGCGTCGGTCACCCGGGTTCCGCTGAGGTCGAGGTAGAAGAGCGACTCGAAACGCGCGATGTGAGGCAAGGCAGCGTCGCCGATGCCCGTGCCGCCGAGCTGGAGCCGCCGCATCGCGCGGCAGCCGGCCAGCTGCTCGATTCCGGCCTCGCTGATCGCGGTCCGCGAAAGGTCGAGGCTCTCGAGCGCGGCCAGCCCGCGCAGGTGGCGCAGCCCGTCATCGCCCACCCGGGTGTCGGCAAGCATCAGGTGCTTCAGCTTGGGGAGCGAGGAGACGTGCTCGAGGCCCGCGTCGCTGACCGCGGTCCCGCGCAGGCCCAGGTTCTCGAGTGAGGCCAGCCCGGCCAGCGCGGCGAGCGCGCCGTCGGTGATCCTGGTCTCGGCGAGGAAGAGCTCGTGCAGTCCGGTCAGCGCCGTCAGGTGCGCGACCCCGGCGTCGGTGATCGCCGTGCCCCGCAGTCCGAGCGTTTCGAGCTGGTGCATGCCGGCGACGCGCTGCAGGTCCTCGTCGCTGATGTCGGTGTCGCCGAGCAGCAGGGTGGTCACCGTGGTCATGCCCGTGAGCTCGGCCAGATCCTCATCGCTAATCGGGAGGCCGCTGAGGTTGACCTGGATTAGGCTGCCGGAGCTGTCGGCTCGCTGCATGCCAGGGCGCTCCTGGCGCAGCCGGTCGACGAGGCCGGGCGCGGCGGCCGGCGAAGCCGGCTCGGCCGGCTTCGCCGCCGGCTCCTGGGCGATCGCGACGGCCGCCAGCGGGGAGGCGAGGAGCGCGGCGAGCAGGATCCCGGTCGCGGCCGCTGCGCGTTCGTCCCGGCCCCGGGCGCCGGCGGCGCGGCAGGGAGAGACGGTTAGCCAACGCACGGCGAGAGGGTAGCACGCGCGCCGGGCAGCGATCCGACGGCGCCCGCAGTCGAATCGACAGCGCCGGCCGGCCGTGCGAGGATGGCGCGGAATACCGTGCCGGGCAGGCACGTCGCGGGCGGTCTGCAGTGGAGGTTCCCATGACGCCGACGATCCGAGGCCGGGCTGCTGTTCTGATCGGTGTGGTTTTGGCGTGCGCCGGGACAGCCGTCGCGCTCGAGCCGCCGACCCGCGAGCAGCTCGACCGCTACCGGCGCGACGGCAGCCTGTCGTGGAGGGCCGCCGCAGCGAGGAGCATCGGCAACCACCGGGTGGCGCCGCACCTGGCGGCCCGGCTGTCCTCGGCCAAGGCCGTGGCGGCGGGGTGGGGCCTGCCGTCGCAGGGAAGCCCGCGGGTGCTCGCCCTGCTGATCGCCTTTAGCGACTACCCGGGCTGGACCGACCCCGCCGCCGTGGACGCGAAGCTGTTCGGCGACGGCGACCCGATGGCCCACCCCTACGAGAGCCTGCGGAACTTCTACCGGCGCGCGTCCTACGACCTGCTCGAGATCGGCGGCTCCACCCTCGGCTGGTACACGGCGCCCTACCCGCGCTCGGCGGTCGAGCAGACCACCGCCGGCCGCGAGGCCGTGATCCGCGAGGCGATCATGTCCTTCGACGCTGCCGGCCACGACTTCTCCCAGTACGACAACGACGGCGACGGCGCCATCGACTACTTCATCGTCGTCTGGACCGGCCCGCACGACGACTGGGCCGAGTTCTGGTGGGGCTACCAGACGAGGTTCCAGGACGGCTCGTTCCGGGTCGACGGCACCCGGCTGGCGGTGTACTCCTGGCAGTGGGAGAACTACGACTGGCCGGGCCCCTTCGACCCGACGGTCGTCATCCACGAGACCGGCCACGCCCTCGGCCTGCCGGACTACTACGACTACGACGACTCGATCGGACCGCGCGGCGGGGTCGGCGGGCTCGACCAGATGGACAGCAACTGGGGCGACCACAACTGCTTCAGCAAGTACCTGCTGGGCTGGCTGACGCCCGAGGCGGTCAACCAGGGCACCGCCGCGTTTCTGCTGAGCCCGTCCGGCGATGCCCCCGAGGCGGCGCTGCTGATGAACGGCGACCTGCAGACCGACCCCTACGGCGAGCACTTCATGGTGCAGCTCCGGCGGCGGCAGGCCAACGACAGCGACTACCCGGCCGACGGGCTGCTGGTCTGGCACGTCGACGCCCGCACCGGGCCGGACGACCGCTTCCTCTACGACAACTCGTACACCGACCACAAGCTGCTGCGCCTGATGGAGGCGGATGGCCTGGAGGAGATCGAGCAGAACGGGTCGGCCGACGCCGGCGATTTCTTCACCCCCGGCGACGTCTTCGGACCCGACACCCACCCCGGCTCGAGCCGTTACGACGGCGCCTCGATCAACCTGCTCGTGGACGCGATCGCCGACAGCGGGCAGGACATGGCTTTCCAGGCCTCGCTCGGCTCCGGCTGTGCGCTGTTCTGCGACGCGGCTGTCGTCGCGACCGCGTGGCCGCGGTCGGTGGTCTCCTTCGATGGCTCCGTGAGCACCGAGAACTGCGTGGGGTCGCCGTCGTCAGGCTGGACCGTCGGCAGCGCCGTCCTGCCGGGCGCGGCCAGCATCGACTGGGCGCTGCCGGCCGGCAGCTACCAGTGGAGCTTCGCGGCCGAGCTCGGTGATGCCGCGTGCACCAGAGAGGGGGAGCTCCTGGTGTGCGCCGACGAGCGCTGCTGGCAGTGGGCCGCGACCCAGCCGATGGCCGTGCCACGGGCGCTGCACGCGGCGGTCCGGCTCCGCGACGGCCGGGTGCTGGTGGCGGGCGGCGGCCAGCCGCAGATCTACGACCCGGCCGGCGGCGGCTGGACCCCGACCGGCGTTCTCGAGGGCGGCTTCGGCATGGCGCGGGCGGTCGTCCTCGACGACGGCCGGGTGCTGCTGACCGGCAGCACGCCTGCCGACCCGGTCAACGCCGCGATCTACGACCCGGGCACCGACAGCTGGCGGGCGACCGCGCCGATGCAGTTCGACCGCACCTACCACTCGGCGGCGAGGCTGGGCGACGGCCGGGTGCTGGTCGCCGGCGGGTTCTTCGACGACGGCCAGGGCGCGACGGACGACGTGCTGACGACCGAGGTCTTCGATCCCACGACCGAGTCCTGGAGTGTGGTCGGCGACCTGCCGGAGGCCATCGAGCTGCCTGGGCTGACCCCGCTCGCCGACGGCCGCGCGCTGCTGACCGGCAACCGCAGGGCCCTCTACTTCGACCCGGCGACCGACAGCTGGACGGCGGGACGGACGCTCGCGTTCCCTCGCCGGTACCACGCGGCGGTGCCGCTGCCGAGCGGCCGCGTGCTGCTGATCGGCGGCGCCGAGACGCTGCGTGTGACCGACATCGACCCGGTCGCCAACCGCGAGTCGTCGGTCACCGTGCTCAGCTCGTGGCGGATCCTGCCGGCGGCAGCGGTGCTGCCGTCGGGGAACGTCCTGGTCAGCGGCGGCATCGACTCCGCCTACCGCGCCCTCGCGACCGCCGACCTCATCGATCCCGTCGAGGAGGGTTGGTCCGAGGTGGCGGCGATGGCCGATGCGCGGTTCGGGCACGAGCTGACCCTGCTCGCGGGCGGCGATGTGCTGGTCACGGGCGGCGCCACCGTCACGGACGGTGGCGGCGAGCTGCCGCTGGCGAGCGCCGAGCGCTACGCCCGCCCGGCGGTGGGGCCGCTGCGCTCAACGGGCCGGGTGGCGCCCTGATGCCGGCTGGGGGGCCCGAGGAATGTGACCGCCCCGGCAGGGGTTGGCCGTGGAAAGGAGCCATGATGATGCACCGACGGTCCACAGCTGCTGTCGTCGTGCTGCTTGCCGGCGTCTTCGGGCTGGCCGCCCTGGCCGGCTGCGGGCGCTCGCAGCAGGCCACCTCGCCTGGCGGCGAGCCCCACCAGGCGGCGACCGCCACCGATCGGGAGCCGGCGGACCGCGCTCGGGGAGAGGACGGCCTCTCGCAGCGCGAGCAGGCGCTCGCCGAGCGCGAGGCGGAGCTCGATGCCCGCGAGGCCGAGCTCGCCCGCCAGCAAGGGCTCCCGTACCAGCCCGCATCGCCCGGCGCCGCGGCGCCGGCTGAGCCCGATCAGATCGAGCCGGCGGAGATGCCGCCGGAGCCGACCCCGGCCCCGATCCCGGTGACCCTGACGACCGGCACGCTCGTCACCGTCGAGTTCGAGCAGCGGCTGTCGAGCCACGAGAGCGCCGGGGGGCAGCAGTTCTCGGTCCGGGTGGCCGAGCCGGTGCGGGTCGCCGAGGGCATCGCCATCCCCACCGGGTCGGTGGTTGAGGGCAGGGTCCTCGAGGCGAAGCCGGCCAAGAAGATCGGCGGCCGGTCGAGCCTGGCCGTCGAGTTCGTCTCGGTCCGGCTGCCGAGCGGCGAGACGCTGCCGTTCGCTGCGGCCTTCTCGAGCAAGGGCAAGAGCTCGACCGGGAAGGACGTCGGGATCATCGCCGGCGCCGCAGCCGGCGGCGCCATCCTCGGCAACCAGGTGTTCGACGACGACGGCAGCGCCAAGGGTGCGCTGATCGGGGCGGCCGCGGGCGCGATCGCCGCGAGCCAGACCCGGGCCAAGCCGGTCGTGATCGAGGCTGGTACCCTCACCAACCTCGAGCTCACCGCGCCGATCAGCCTGCACATCAGGCCGTGACGCCGTGCCGTCGTTGGTCGAGCCGCCGGCGACGGCGATCGCCGCGGCCGCACCGCAGCGAGCGCTCGTGGGCGGGCCGGAAGGACCGGCACCGGGGAGTCGGTGGTGATGGCTGAGGACCAGGAAGACCCGAGGATCCGGCACTACCGGCAGGCGATCGAGGCGCTCGGCGCGGGCCGCTTCGACGTCGAGGTTGGCGCGGGGACGGACGGCCAGATCGGCGCTCTCGGGCGTGCGATCCAGGAGCTCGCCCGGACCCTCGACGGCCGGCTCTCTCTCCTCACCACGCTGGCCAGCGTCACCGAGAAGGTCAACTCGGGGATGACGCTCGACGAGGTGCTGGGTTTCGTCTATGACCACTTCCAGCCCCTGATCCCGTTCGACCGGATCGGCATGGCCCTGATCGAGGACGGGGACGTCGTCCGCGCCCGCTGGGCGCGCTCCTCCGCGAGCGAAATCCACCTCGGCCAGGGGTACTCGGCGCCGCTGGCGGGCAGCAGCCTGCAGCAGATCATCGCGAGCGGTGAGCCCCGCATCATCGGCGATCTCGAGGCCTACCTGGCCGAGCACCCGCAGTCCGACTCGACCCGGCGCATCGTGCGCGAGGGCATGCGCTCGAGCCTGACCGGGCCGCTGGTGGCCAGGGGCCGGCCGATCGGCTTCATCTTCTTCTCGAGCGTGCGGCGGCACGGGTTTGCCCACCAGCACACGGCGCTGTTCCGCCAGATCGCCGGGCAGCTGTCGGTGATCGTCGAGAAGAGCCGGTTGCTCGAGGAGCTCGCCGAGACCAACCGCAAGCTGGTCGAGGCGCAGCAGGCGCTCGAGTACCAGGTCGCCCACGACCCGCTGACCACGGTGTGGAACCGGCGCGGGATCGTCGACCTGCTGGCCATGGAGCTCGCGCGCTCCCGGCGCGACGCGAACTCGCTCGCGCTGCTGCTGATCGACATCGACCACTTCAAGCAGATCAACGACGTCCACGGCCACGCCGTCGGCGACGAGGTGCTGCGGGAGGTCGCCCGCCGCCTGCAGCTGAGCCTGCGCTCGGCCGAGGCGGTGGGGCGCTACGGGGGCGACGAGTTCCTCGCCCTGCTGCGGCCGGGCGGTGTCGCCGCCGCCCGCCAGGTCGGAGACCGGCTCTGCCGGCAGGTCGGCTCGACGCCTATCGAGACCCGCGCGGGGGCGATCCCGGTCACCGTCACCATCGGCGCGTCGGTGTGCCCGGCGACCGACGCGCGCGACCCCGACCGTCTCATCGAGGTCGCCGACGCAGCTCTCTATCGCGCCAAGCGCGCGGGCCGCAACCGCACCGAGGTTGCGGAGCTGCGGTAGCCCGCGCTTTTCACCGCCCTCCCGAACGGAGGCAAAGGTGACGGGTAGGCGGTACCAGAGGAGGTCGATGAGAAACGCGGGCTGTGGGGAGAAGCGGGTATCTGTCTTGAGGCAAAAAACTTTCGAATCAATATATTACATCAAGATCGGGACTCCCTTTTTCGTCTCGTAGTGAGACGTGCGGGCTGGGCGGCCACTGGGGCGCGAAGGTCTCAAGCTGCAAGCAGCTGATCTCGGGAGGCCCCTTGGGCAGGGGCCAACCGCAAAGACCTCATCGGGGGCTGGCACGGGGCCCACGCCTTGAACGCTCCTCAGGATGCGCACGGCGCATCCCGAGGAACGTGGGGGGCAGAGGCCAACCACGGCAAGCTCATTCGGATCGCGCACGGGGCGAATGCCTCGCGCGCTCCCGGGAGCCGGGTCAGAGCTCCAGGTTCTCGGGCTCGAAGTACTCCCGCGCGTGCTGGCAGCACGGGCACTTGCCCGGTGGCTCGGTGCCCTCGTGGATGTAGCCGCACACCGAGCACTTCCAGCGGATCGGCTGGTCACGCTTGTAGACGGTGCCCTTCTCGACCATCTCGAGCACCTTGGCGTAGCGGTCGCGGTGCTCGGCCTCGATCCGGGCGATCATCCGGAACAGGATCGCGGCCTCCTTGTTGCCCTCGGCCTGCGCCTGCGCCGCGAACTCCGGGTACATCGACTTCGTCTCGTGGTCCTCGCCCGAGATCGCCGCCCGGAGGTTGGCCGCGGTGTCGCCGAGCTTGCCGGCGAGCCGGAACTCGTCCTTGGCGTGGCGCATCTCGTTGAGCGCGGTCTCGTCGAAGATCTTGGCGATGTAGTGGTACCCCTCCTTGCGCGCCACTTGGGCGTAGAAGGTGTACATGTTGCGGGCCTGGCTCTCGCCGGCGAAGGCCGCCATGAGGTTGTCCTGGGTGCTCGCCATCACTCGCTCCTTTCCGAGGGTGGTCAGCCCGTCCGTTCGGGCTCGCCCACATGGGCAATGGTTGTGTGGTCTGCAATCTCCGAGCTCGTGGTCCGGAGGTCGTTGACGCTGAGCTGGTGGATGTCGTCGTGGCCGGTCAGCCGCGCGAAGGCCTGCAGCTCGGCGGTGGTCACGCGCAGGAAGTTGGCGGCCCGCCTCGCCGACAGCTCGACGTCGAGCCGTGCCCGCAGCTCCGGGTCGTGGGTGGCGATGCCGACCGGGCACCGTCCGGTGTGGCAGATCCGGTACTGCTGGCAGCCGATGGCGATCATCGCGGCGGTGGCGACGGCCACCGCATCGGCGCCCATGGCGAGCGCCTTCGCGATGTCCGATGACACGCGCAGTCCGCCGGTGATCACCAGCGAGACCCCTGCCACCCCTTGCTGGTCGAGGTAGCGGCGGGCTCTCGCCAGGGCGAAGATGGTCGGGATGCCGGCCGAGTCCTTGACGACCTTGGGCGAGGCGCCGGTGCCTCCCGCACGGCCGTCGATGGTGACGAAGTCGGGGCCGGCGGCGAGCGCGACCGCGAGGTCGGCCTCGATGCGGCCGGCGGCGATCTTGATGCCGATCGGCTTGCCGCCGGTAGCGCCGCGCAGCAGCTCGACCTTGGACCGGAGCTCGTCGATGTTGGTGATGTCGGCGAAGTGGGCGGGGCTGACGATGTCGCGGCCCGGCGGGAATCCGCGGATCGCGGCGATCTCGTCGGTCACCTTGCTGGCCGGCAGGTGGCCCCCGAGGCCCGGCTTGGCCGACTGGCCGACCTTGATCTCGACTGCGTCGACCGAGCGCAGGGTGTCGTCGTTGACGCTGTACCGGTTGGGGACGTACTCGAAGATGTAGCGATGGGCCGCGGCCAGCGACTCGGGCAGGACCCCGCCCTCGCCCGAGCCCACCGCGGTGCCCGCCGCGGCGCTCCCCTTGGCGAGGGCGATCGTGGCCTCCCGCGACAGCGCGCCGAACGACATGTGGCTGACGTAGACCGGGGTGTCGAGGACCATCGGGTGCCGGGCGCGGGGGCCGATCACGGTTCGGGTGCTCACCGGGCGGTCCTCGTTCAGGGGCAGCCGCGCCAGCTGGGCACCCTGGATGAGAATCTCGTCCCACGACACGACGCTCTTGCGGGACCGCATCGGCTCGATCACCGTCGCGCCGGTGATTGCGGCCTGCTGGATCGCGGCCATCGCCGACTCGAGGTCGTCCGCCGCCCTGCGCCACGGCTCGAGGTAGGTCGCGAGGTCGGGCTCGGCGCCGGCCGCGGCCGCGACGGTGGCGGCGGGCGCGCCCGCCCCCATCGGCTCGAAGTACGACCGCTCGGCGCCGCAGACCGGGCACACCCAGTCGTCGGGCAGCGCGCTCCAGGGCGTGCCCTCGACCGCCTCGTCGTAGACGTGGGCGCAGACCGAGCACTGGAATCTCACCGCTCCAGCCCCCCTCGGGCGGCCGCGGGGCGCGGCGTCTGCCGCCGGCTCCATGGCGCTCGGTCCGAAGGTCGACGAGACGGCGTCGATTGTCAAGCGGGCCGCGAGCGATCGCGTCACCGATACCTGAGAGGCTTTCTCACGATCGACGTCAGGCGCGATCTCCGGGCCTGCTGCCGGCCCGCGGCTCTCCCCGGCTCGCGACGAGCGGGCTGCCCACCAGGCCGAGGCCGATGACCGCCGCGGCCACACCCGGCCGGCCGTCATCGCCGAGCCCCACCGCAGCGGCGCTGGCGATGATGGCGGCCCACATGATGAAGAGAGCCTTCGCCACCGTTCGGCGCGACATCCGTGCGCCGGGCTCCAGGAAGCCCAGGAACGGCGCGAACAGGGGAACCCGCAGCAGGCGCACCTCGAGCCACGGACAGCTGCGCGCGAAGCACCAGGACGCGGCGATCAGGAACACCGTGGTGGGCAGCCCGGGCACGAAGACGCCCACGGCGCCGAGGCCCACGCAGAGCACTCCCAGGCCGGCGAGCAGCCAGCGGGCGAGCCGCGACTGCGCGGGGCGGGGTTCAGGGGTGGGGCGCTCGGCCATAGTCCGGGTAACCCCGGCTTGCCAACGCCTATTCGACTGACAATCGCCACAGATTCACCATCGTTTGCCTTGATTCGGCCCTCCTGGGTGCTCGATGCAGCGGCACGCTGCGGTCACTGGAGGTGGCGTCATGGCAGCACAGCTGACCGACGTGGGCCTGTCCCTGATCGCGAGATGGAGCCGGCCGGTGCGGTGGATCGGCGTCGGCATGCTCGCCCTGGTCCTGCTGATTCCCTTGCAGATGGTGGGTTCGGTGGTGCGCGAGCGGCACCAGACCTACCAGGGGGTCGTCGCCGACATCGCCGGCTCGTGGAGCGGCGAACAGCTGCTGTCGGGGCCGATCCTCATCGTGCCGTTCAACGAGCGGGTCGAGAGGCGCGACGAGGTCATCACCGCCGACGGTGACAAGGAGGTGGTCCAGCGATGGGAGACCTGCCGCCGGCTGGCGGCGATCCTGCCCGACGTCCTGACGCTGGACGGAGAGCTGGTGCCCGAGACGAGGCGGCGTGGCATCTACCGGGTTCAGGTCTACTCCGCAAAGGTCGTGGTGTCCGGATCGTTCCGGGACCCGCGCGCGGCCGTGGAAGGGCTGAGCGCCGCGGATCGGCTCGAGGGCATCGACTGGTCGAGCGCGGTCGTCGGCTTCGGGCTGTCGGACCCGCGCGGCATCGTCGCGGCCGACGGGGGCGAGCTCGACGGGCGAGCGCTGCAGCTGCGGCCGGGCACCACCCTGGCCGAGATGCTGCCGCGCGGGTTCCACGCGGCGGTGGGCGAGACCGCCGCCGACGGCCTCGAGGTCCGGCTCCCGCTGACGATCCGCGGCAGCGGGAGCTTCCGCTTCCTGCCCCTCGGCGAGGCCACCCGCGCCGCGCTCAGGTCCGGCTGGCCGCACCCCAGCTTCATCGGGGGCGTGCTGCCGGTCGAACGGGCGGTCGACGACGACGGCTTCTCGGCCGAGTGGGCGATCTCCCTGCTCAACCGCTCCTTTCCGCAGGCCTTCACCGTCGGCTCGGCGGTCGCCCTCGACGAGATCTCGTCCGGCGTGCGGCTGTTCGAGCCGGTCGCCCTCTATGACCTCGTCACCCGCGCGGTCAAGTACGGCCTGCTCTTCATCGCCCTCACCTTCCTGACGCTCGGCCTGATCGAGCTCGTCACCGGAGTCCGGCTCAGCCTCGTGCAGTACCTGCTGATCGGGGTCGCCCTCGCCCTGTTCTTCCTGATCCTGGTCGCGCTGGCCGAGCACGTCGGCTTCGCCATCGCCTACCTGCTGGCGGCCGCGACCGTGGTCGCGCTCAACACCCTCTACTGCGCGGCGATCCTGCGGCGGCGGGGGACGGCGGCGCTGGTCGGCGGCGTGCTGACCGCTCTCTACGGCGTGCTCTACACGATCCTGAAGGCGGAGGACTTCGCCCTGCTCGGAGGAACCGTGCTCCTGATCGTCGCGCTGGCGGTCACGATGTTCCTCACCCGGAGAATCCACGATGCGTGAGGGCAGGTATGATGCCGGCCTGGAGACGGCGCCATGAAACCAGGCAGCATCCCGGTCCTGAGCATCTGCGGAAAGACGATCCCCCACGCCTACGAGAGTGCCATCAAGGAGGTCTGGGAGAAGGGGGCGCGGATCCGCACCGAGTACGACCGGCCAGGCGACCCGCCGAGCCGCGACGCCACGGTGATCATCACGGTCGAGGAGCCGTTTGCCCAGCCGCGCTTCCACCGCTCGTTCGCCGACGGCCTGGGAGGCCTGTCGGAGTACGTGATGGAGGTTGTCCACGGCGCCCACGACTACTGGATCAAGCCGCGGGCGGAGGTCCTCAAGGGGGTCGCGAGCTCGGACACCCGCTGGACCTACACCTACCACGAGCGGCTGTTCGCCTACCGGATCGAGGACGAGGTGATCAACCAGGTCGACTACCTGGTCGCGAAGCTCGCCCGGACCGGCTACAGCCGGCGCGCCCAGGCCATCACCTGGAACCCCAAGCTCGACCCGCCGACCGACGATCCGCCGTGCCTGCAGCGGATCTGGGGGCGACTGCTCGAGGACGAGCACGGCGGTCTGACCTTCAACATGAACACCCACTGGCGCAGCCGCGACCTGTTCAAGGCCTGGTTCGAGAACGTCATTGCGCTGACCACGCTGATGCGCAAGATCGCGGCCGGGATCTCCGACAAGGTCTCGCGGCCGGTCGCCGTCGGCCGCTACGTCGACGTCAGCGACTCGCTCCACATCTACGGCTCGTACTTCAGGGAGCTCGAGGGGGACCCGGAGCGCGGCATCAAGAGCTTCTTTGCGAAGCTCGAGAGCCGGTCGTTCGAGGAGCGGACCTGGAGCTCGGAGTTCGTCCGGACCCACTTCATCGACGACGGCGTCGGCAAGGGCCTGCGGGCCATGTTGGCCAGGGAGAAGGACATGCCGGCCGAGGTGCGGGCGGCGATCGCCCGCGAGCTCGAGGCGATGGAGCAGGAGGGCTACCCGGTCTAGAGGTCCGCGAGCGGTTCGGTCACCGAGCGGCCACTCCGGTCAGGCGCTTGACCAGCGTCACCGCGTTCGAGGCGTCGTATCCGTAGCCGTCGGCGCCGATCTCCTCGGCGAACGCCTGCGACAGCGGCGCGCCGCCGACGATGACCTTGACCCGGCCCTCGAGCCCCTTGCCCTTGACCAGGTCGACCACATCCTTCATCCCGGACATGGTGGTGGTGAGCAGGGCTGACAGCCCGACCACCTGGGCGCCCTCGGCCTCGGCGGTCTCGACGAAGCGCTCCGGCGCGACGTTGGCGCCGAGGTCGATGACCTCGTACCCTGCGCCCTTGAGCATGACGCCGACCAGGTTCTTGCCGATGTCGTGGAGGTCGCCCTTGACCGTGCCGATCACCACCTTGCCGAGCGAGCGGACCTCGCCGGCGATCAGCAGCGGCTTGAGGAGGTCCATGCCCGCGTTCATGGCGCGGGCCGCCAGCAGCACCTCGGGCAGGAAGATCTCGTTGGCCCCGAAACGGGCGCTGACGACGTCCATGCCCGCGAGCAGGCCCTCGTTGAGAATCTGCCCGGCCGCCAGCCCGTCGGCGATCGCCTGCCGGGTCAGCTCGGCGACCTTCCTGTCCTCTCCCCGCTGCAAGCACTCGCTGATCTGTTGCAGGACGTCCATGGCACCCCCCCGCCGAGTCGCGGGCCATTATCGACCGGTCGTGCGCCCCGCCGCAACCGTGCGGCCGGCAAAGGCGGCGGACCGCGCCGGGCCGCGGCGCGGCGGGCTACTCCGCGCGGGCTGAGTCCGACGCCTCGGCGTCCCCGCGGCCGGCGCCCTCGATCCGGTCGAGCCGCCACACGACCTGGTTGACGTGGTCGGGGCAGCCGATGGTGATGGTGCCCTCGCGCTCCTCCCAGGGGAAGGAGGCGCCGAAGCGCAGGGCCGTCAGGTACGGCAGGCAGGAGCTGAAGGAGCCCATGCAGATGCCGCCGGGGGTCGAGCCATCGACCACCCACTCGTCGCCGGCCCGGTGCCCGTTGGGGCACTTCTTGCGGACCTCGATGATGCGCATGCGGACCGGGTACGCCTTCTTCATGGTGTTCCCCTCCTCACCGCACCAGCCTACCGCCGCTCGCAACCAGGTGGCTGCCGGCGACGAAGCCGGCGACGGCGGTCAGATCTGCCGGGCACCACGCGTCCCACTGTCGCACTCCCGGCAGGGGTCGTGCGTCGACTCTGCAAGAGTGGGATACGCGGCACCGGGCGGCGGCCCGGAAGCGGTCAGGTCAGCAGCAGCGACGCGCGGTAGGTGATCGCGCTGACGGCCGCGCACAGCACCGTGCCCCACGCCAGGTCGACGAGCGCGACCCTCAACGGAAAGCCCTCGAGCGTCGCCAGGTTGGTCAGGTCGTACGCCGCGTACGTGACGAGCCCGAGCAGCGCGCCGAGGGCCAGGGGGTGCGCGAAGCTCTGCCGTTCGACTGCGGGCCACACCGCCAGCACCACGATCCCGGCCACGAACAGCAGGTAGAAGGCGATCGCGGCCGCCCAGTTGACCTGCGCCCGCATCAGGTGACCCATCTCGCCCTGATAGAACGGGCGCGCGACAACACCGAGCCAGACCAGGTCGATCACCAGGAAGGTCGGCAGCGCAACGGCGTAGAGCTTGACGAAGGTCGCCACGGTCATCGCGTTCCCCCTCATCTCCGGCAGCGGCTGCCGGCTCGTGCACGCACAGGGTACGACAGTGCGATCGAGGGCGCGGAGGGGGCCGGGCCCGCGGGCGGCCGCGGCCGGTTGCGCGCGCCGGTTCGAGGCGCCTGGCGAGGCGGCGATTGCGGCGGTGTGTTACAACGGGCCGCGGTGGGGCTGATGGTGATGTCCTGGCTTGCTCGCGGCCGCGAGGCATCATGACGGAGCAGGGGCGATTCCTCGCCACCCTGCTCGGCGGGGCCACCGACCGCTTCCCGTTCTTCGACCTCGAGCCGGCCGACACGACTCTCGAGCTGTGGCGGGACCAGGGACTGGCCAAGGGGATGACCGTGGCCGAGCGCTTCCGGCTCGAGACCCACGAGTCGGTCGGCCTGGAGGTGCGCAGCGCCCCCTTCTACGAGATGGCCCCGGACCTCCTCGAGTCTCCGGAGGCCTTCTCCCGGCACTACGACCCCGGCGACCCCGACCGCCTCCCCAGCGGGTTCGTGCGGCGCTGCGCACGGGTGCGCCGCCAGGGACGGGTGCTCTACGTCGACGCCTCGGGCGGCGGGCTCCTGCAGATGCTCGGGGTGGGGGACTGGGGCTCGCTGGTGGCGGCGTGCGACGCGCTGGTGAATCGCCCGGCGCTGGTGGAGTCCCTGCTCGAGCGGACGACGGAGTTCCACTGCCTCCTCCTCGAGCGGGTGCTGGCGGAGGTCTCCGTGGACTACGCCGCCTTCTACGAGCCGATCGCCTCGAACGCCGGGCCGGTGGTGTCGCCGGCGATGTTCGACCGCTACTCGATTCCGGGCTACCGCAGGGTGATTGATCTCCTGGCCCGGCACGACGTGCCGCTGCGCATCCTCTGCACCACCGGCGGCGACCTGCGCCAGCTGCTGCCGTCGCTGCTCGATGCCGGCATCAACGGGCTGTGGATTTCCAACATCATGAGCGCCGGCATGGAGTACCGCGCGCTGCGCCGCGACTTCGGCCCCGAGATCGCGCTGATCGGCGGCATCGACAGCACGGCCCTGCTCCGGGGAGAGGCCGCGGTGCGGCGCGCCGTCGAGGAGACCGTGCCACCGCTCCTGAGCCAGGGCCGCTACCTGCCCTGCCTCGACGACCGGCCGCGGGACAACACCCCGTTCGCCATGTACGCCCTCTACCGGGAGCTCCTCGCCGAGATCGCCGAGCGCGGCTGACGCTGCCCTTCGAGGACCACGGCTACCGGGCCCGCGGGAGCGTCGAGCACGTCCTCTGGGAGCAGCTCCGGCGGTTCGACGCCCACCTGGAGAACGCCGAGTAGCGCTTCGCGGCGTCGTGAGACGAGACGGCACGGAGCGGGCCACCGCCCGTCGACTCCAGAATGTCGGAGTTTCGGCTCTGGAAGCGGATGCAACACCGCGGACCCATGCAGGCGAGAGCGAGCTCCGGAGACCGGGCACGGCACGCGCAACACGGCCCCGGCGAGCGCGTATCTGACGCCGTGCCTGCTCATTGCACGGAGGTCGCCATGCGATGTCTCGCCCGGTGTGCTGCGGTGAGCCTTCTGCTCGCCGGGTCTGTCCTGGTGGGAGAAGCTGCCGAGCCCCCCGCGTACGAGCTGGTCGAGGTCTCTGACTCGGTCGTGATGGCCATCAACGCCAATGGCTCGAACATCGCCTGCGTCGCGCTCGGCGAGGGTCTGCTCTTCGTCGATGCGAGCCTCAGCACCCGCATTGCCGAGAGCTTCCGCCGTGACATGGAGGCGCGGTTCCAGCGACCCGCTCTCGCTCTGCTGGTGACCCACGCCCATCTCGACCACATTCTCGGGATGGGGGCGTTCGCCGACCTTCCGGTGATCGCAGCCGAGGCCGGACGGCCAAGGTGGGAGCGGTACCTCGCCGTCGAGTGGGACGACCGGACCGTCGCCGGGCTCACCGCCGTGTTCCCGACCTTCGCCGACGAGCTGCCGTCGGCCTCCCTCAGGATGCCGACGCAGTGGTTCGAGGAGAGCCTGGAGCTGGGCGGCGAGAGGGTGGTCGTGCGCCGGACCGGCGGGCACTCGGCGGACTCCTCGTCGGTGGTGCTGGCTGGCGAGCGCGTCGTGGTCGCGGGCGATCTCGTCCAGGCGCGCCGGCGCCCGTACTTCGGCGAGCCGGACACCGACATGAATGGCTGGATCGAGACTCTGAGGTCCTGGGAGCGCATGGCTCCGGTCACGATGTGTCCCGGCCACGGTCCGGTGATCGGTGGCGACGAGCTCGCGGTGATGCGGTCGTGGTTCGAGGCCATGTCACAGGCGGTGGCGAAGTTGAAGGCCAGCGGCGCGACCTTCGACGAGGTCGTGGCGAGCGACAGGCTGCCCTCCGGCTACTGGCCGGCGGAGTCGAGCGTGCCGGGTTGGTGGCCCTACTGCGTCAAGCGGCTTTACGACGCGACGTGACGGTCCCCGGAAGCGCACGCAGAAGGCACACCCGGAGCGGCGGCACGCGAGCGGGGCCGCTGCCAGTGTCGTGCGCACGCGAAACCAGGAGCGCTTGCTCGAACCTCCCTCACGGCACCGTCGCGCTCCACGCCGAGGTGTCGCCGGCCTCGAAGCCGGCCTCGACGACCAACCTTGCTCGCCCCGCGCCCGGGCGCGGCCCGTCGTTCGGGCCTTCAGCGGCCGTCGGGTGGTAGACTCGTCCGCCGGAGCAGGCCAGGCGACCGCCGCAGGTGGCGGGTCGCCCGCATGCCCAACGTCTCGTCACCCCGGTGGTTGATGTCGACATGAGCACCCAGAATCTGGATCGCATCTTCAGGCCGCAGCGGATCGCTCTGTTCGGCGTCTCGGAGAACCCGAAGAGCGTCGCCGGGACGGTGCTGCGCAACGTCGTCGGCTCGGGCTTCCGCGGCGTCGTCTACCCGATCAACCCGAGCTGCGAGTCGGTGCTCGGCGTGCACTGCTACCCAGGCCTTGCGCACCTGCCGCGCCTGCCCGAGCTCGCGGTGGTCTGCGCCCCGGCGACCCAGGTCCCGGCGATCGTCCGCGAGTGCGGCGAGGCGGGCGTCCTCGGGCTCATCATCATCTCCGCCGGCTTCCGCGAGACCGGCGGCGAGGGCCTGGCGCTCGAGCAGCAGGTCCGGCAGGAGGCCGCGCGCTTCCCGGGGATGCGGATCCTCGGCCCGAACTGCCTCGGGGTGATCGTCCCCGGCCGCAGCCTCAACCTGACCTTCGCGGGCGGCTCCTCGAAGCCGGGGAGGGTCGCCTTCGTCTCGCAGTCCGGCGCGCTCTGCACCTCGGTCCTCGACTGGGCGGCCGAGGCCCACGTCGGCTTCTCGTACTTCGTCTCGGTCGGGAACATGATCGACGTCGACTTCGCCGATCTGATCGACTACTTCGGCGAGGACGAGAGCACCGACTCGATCATCCTCTACATCGAGTCGCTGTCGGAGGCGCGCCGCTTCATGACCGCGGCCCGCGCCTTCGCGCGGACCAAGCCGATCGTGGCCTACAAGGCGGGGCGCTTCCCGGAGTCCGAGAAGGCGGCGGCCTCGCACACCGGCGCGCTCGCCTCGGAGGACGCGGTCTACGAGGCGGCCTTCGAGCGGGCGGGGATCGCGCGGGTGTTCGAGATCGGCGACATCTTCAACTGCGTCGAGCTGATCGGACGGCACAAGCGCCCGACCGGCCCGCGGCTCGGGATCATCACCAATGCTGGCGGGCCCGGGGTCATGGCGACCGACGCGCTGATGGCGCGCTCCGGGGTGATGGCCGAGCTCTCGGCCGCGACGCTCGCCGGGCTCGACGAGGCGCTGCCGCCCTTCTGGTCGCACGGCAACCCGGTCGACGTGCTCGGGGACGCGAACTCGAAGCGCTACGCCAAGGCGCTCCAGATCCTCCTCGCCGACCCGGGGGTCGACGCGGTGCTCGCGATCCTGACGCCGCAGGCGATGACCAACCCGAGCGCCATCGCCCGCGAGGTGGCCGCGGTCGCGGGCAAGACCCAGAAGCTGATCCTCGCCGCTTGGCTCGGCGGCAGGAGCATGCGCGAGGGGATCGAGATCCTGACCGCCGCCGGGATCGCCACCTACCCGACGCCGGAGGACGGGGTCAAGGCCTTCATGACGCTGGTGGCCTACGGCCGCAACCTCGAGATCCTGTACGAGACGCCGAAGGACGTTCCGGTCAGCTTCGCGGTCGATCGCGCGGAGCTGCGACGCACCCTCGCGCCGCTTGCCGAGCGGACGACGCTGTCGGAGGCTGCCACCAAGCAGCTCCTGGAGGCCTACGGCATCCCGGGCACGCTCCCGCGGCCCGCGAGCTCGGCCGAGGAGGCGGTGCAGCACGCCCGGCAGATCGGCTACCCGGTGGTCCTCAAGGTGCTGTCACCGGACATCTCCCACAAGTCCGACGTGGGTGGGGTGGCTCTCGACCTCCGCGACGACGGCGCGGTGCGGATCGCCTACGAGGGCATCCTGGGGATGGCCCGGCAGCGGCAGCCCGCGGCGCTCCTTTCCGGCGTCACCGTGCAGCCGATGGTCCAGGCGGCGGGCGGCACCGAGATGATCCTCGGCACCAAGAAGGACCCGATCTTCGGCTCGGTGATCCTGGTCGGCCTCGGCGGCGTGATGGCCGAGGTCTACCGCGACCGCGCCCTCGGGCTGCCGCCGCTCAACGAGCGGCTGGCGCGGCGCATGCTGGAGTCGCTGCGCTGCTGGCCGCTGCTCCAGGGCTACCGGGGGCGGCCCCCGGTCGACCTCGATCGCCTGATCGAGATCATGATCCGCTTCTCCTACCTCGTCGCCGACTGCCCGGAGATCGTGGAGCTCGACGTCAATCCGCTGCTGGTGAGCTCGCGCGAGGCGGCGGCCCTCGACGCTCGCGCCGTGATCGAGCCGGTCGCCGAGGCCTCCCGGCCGTACGCGCACCTCGCGCTGCGCCCCTACCCGGAGGAGCAGGTGCGGCGCGTGACGCTGGGCGACGGCGCCGCGCTGACCCTCCGTCCGATCCGGCCCGAGGACGAGCCGCGCTGGCGGGCGCTGCTCGCGAGCTGCTCGCCGGAGGCTCTCTACGCGCGCTTCCGCTATCTCTTCCAGTGGTCGACGCACGAGGCGGCCACCCGGTACTGCTTCATCGACTACGATCGCGAGATCGCGATCGTCGCCGAGACCGAGGACGGCAGCGGCGGCGGGCGGGCCCTGGTCGGGGTCGGACGGCTGATCGCGGACCCTGACAACGAGACCGGCGAGTACGCGGTGCTGGTGACCGACGCCTTCCAGAACCGCGGCCTCGGCGGCGTGTTGACCGACACCTGCCTCGAGATCGCGCGGAGCTGGGGCATCCGGCGGGTGGTGGCCGAGACGACCGCGGACAACGTGCGGATGATCGCGCTGTTCCAGGGGCGCGGGTTCGAGGTCACGGCCGGGGAGCAAGGGCTGGTCACGGTCGCCAAGGACCTCGCGTGAGCCGACCGGCGCCCGGACGCGTGTCCGGTTGCGGAAGCAGGCGCGGATCCGGCTTCGTCCTGCGGACTTCGCCGTGGCGAGTTGCCGGGACGGGAGCGGGCGCGGGCGGCGCCCTGACCCCTCATCCCTAATCCCTAACTCCAAACCCCCAACCCCTGCAAAAGAGAGGGCGCCGGTTGCCCGGCGCCCTGGGTAGAAATCGAGGTCGAGGCGCGGCTATGGCACCACGGCGCTCCACGCCGAGGTGTCGCCGGACTCGAAGCCGTCCTTGAACAGCCAGAGAAGTTCGTCCAAATCGAAGAAGTCCAGCATCCGCTCGAGCAGCTCCTCCTTGGTGCTCGGGCTGGTCCCGTCCACCAGGCCACCGAGCTCGAAGCTGGTGCCGACCGTGCGATAGGTGCCCCCGTCGTAGGCGACCCCGTTGATGTACTGCGGCGTGGTCTCCAGGAAGATCGCGAACGCGCTGCCCAACGGCGCGATGTGGTCGATGTAGTTGTTCCCGCCCGTGTAGTTGAAGGTCATCCCCTCGGTGAAGGTGCCGGCCGCGCCTGCGATGGGCCCGGCGTCGCCCGCGCCGTCAGCGATCCCGTCGATGTTGAAGTACGGGTGGACGGCGGTTTGGGGATCGTAGTACCAGGTGTCGCCGCCCTCCATGTACAGCCCGCCGCCGTTGTCCAGGAACCCTGCCAGCGCCTGGCCCTCGCCTGCCGTGAGCTGGTGGTTGCTCGAGTAGATGCCGAGGCAGACGAAGATGGTGCGGTAGAGGCTGCAGTTCTCCGGCAGCAAGGCACCCGTGTCGTAGGCTATCCCTCGCGCGTCCAGGAACTGGCGGACGACGCCGCCGGTCAGCGGCGTGCCGTCCGGCTCGTAGACGAACACCGGAATCGGCTCGACGATGGAGAACGCGTGGTATCCCGCAGCGGGATCGGTGGCCGTATTCGGCGTCGAGGCGGAATCCACGGCGACGATCCGGTACTCGACCGTGTCACCGATCGACACCGAGCCGGAGAAGTCGGCAGAGTACACACCGTCGCGTTCGAGCACCATCGGCGCCGACTGCACCGGGCCGCCGTTGATCAGGTACTCGAGGGTGACCGTGTCGACGCCGAGGTTGTCGGTGACCGTGGCGCTGACCGTCACCGGCCAGGTGACAGGAGTCTGGTCGCCCAGCGGCTCGTGCTCGATGATGGGCGGCGTCGTGTCGAGCCCGACATAGAAGCTGTGCAGCTCGGTGGGAGCGCCGTCGGGATGGGTCGACACGTTGCCGCCCGTGTCGGCGGCGGACAGGTAGTAGTAGACCGTCGTGCCGTACGGCTGGGCAGGGATCTCGGCCGTGTAGTCGTCGCCGCCCAGAGGCGTCAGGACCACGTCGGTGAAGGTCGATCCGCCGTCGAGGTTCCAGTGCAGCTGCAGCTGGTCGGGGATCAGAGCGTAGTTCGTGGTGATCGAGCAGTTCGTCGGGTAGGGGTTCAGGTTGTCTTCGGTGTCTTTCAGCGGAACGTGGTTGATCCGCAGCAGCTCGGCGAGCAGCTGCTCGATCATGGCGATGACCACGGGCTCCTCGAAGCCCGAGACGGTGAACTGAAGGACCATCTCGCCGTCGATGATGGAGTTGTACGGCACATAGCCGTCGCCGAACAGGTTATAGACGGCGCCGCCGGGGTCGGACAGCACCGGATGGGTCAGGCCGTGGGTGTTGATCCACTGCTGGCAGACGGACTCCGACATCCCCACGCCGATGCCGAGCACGATGAGCCCCTGGTCCTGATAGGTCTCCCAGATTTCCTGCAGTCGCGGAGCCTCCGCGATGCAGCCGCCTCACGTGTTGGTCCAGAAGTTCAGCAGAATCACCGTGTTCTGGTAGTCGTAGAGCGAGACCGGCGTGCCATACGCGTCGTTGAGCGTGAAGTCGGCGATGGTGTCGCCGACGATGTAGGCGGCCTCGGCCGAGGCCGCGACGGTCAACATCAGTGCGCAAGCTGCGAGAGCTATCCGTTTCATGCCCCCCCTCCTTGATGAGAATGGTCTCCAGCCGGACCAGAAATAGACCTTCTCGAAGGCCAAGTCAAACCCCGTGGTCGAGAACGAAGCCGGCTTGCCAGGGCGAAGTTCTCGGCAGGCGTTGCCGATTCCGAACTGCCCGGTTTCGTCCTTCGGACTACGCCGTGGCAGGCTTCATTCTCTCCTGGTGATCGAGAACGAAGCCTGGTGCCGGAGGAGGGAATTGAACCCTCACGGGGATGTCCCCAGGGGATTTTAAGTCCCCTGCGTCTACCGTTCCGCCACTCCGGCGCGGGACGGCTCCCATGATATCAACCGGCGGGATCTGCCTTCTTGGCGTCCCCCGAGCAACACTCGTCGGCGGAGCGGTCCGGGGCACAGCACTGGCCGCGGGTGACGCGGGACAGGTCGATGGCGCCGCCGACGACCGCGGCCGGCAGCGCCATGCCGACGACCGCCGCAATGCCGGCGAGGCAGCTGCCGATCACCAGCGCGAGGATGATGACCAGCAGCTTCGCGCCGGCAGTGAGGTCGTCGCCGGCCATGAGCACGGCCAGCGGCACGATCAGTGCGATCAGCATGCCCGCGAAGATGCCGATGACGGCGAACCAGCGTGGAAAGCGAAGCTCATTCATGGCGTTCCCCCCTGTTGGATCCAGGTTGCGGCGCACCGAGACGCCGGCGCAAACCGGTCAACGCGTAGCGCGTGCGGCTCGCCGCGGTGTTGGTCGAAATGGACAGGTTCCTGCCGATCTCGCTGAACGAGAGACCGAGGTAGAAGCGGAGGCGGATGATGACCTGCTGGGCTGGCGGCAGCGAGGCGATGGCCCGTTCGAGCTCGAGGACGTCGAGCCGGTCCGCCGGCACGTCGCGGTCTGCTGCCGCATCCGGCCGCGCGTCGATCGAGAGCTCGTCGCCGCGACCGGCCTTGTGCTTGATGGCGTTCCAACGCACGGCGCGCGCGAGGTAGGACGACGGCCGGCGGATGGGGCTCCTCCGCTGAGCCCGCCACGCGCCGAGCAGGGTCTGCTGGACCACATCCTCGGCCTCGTCGCGGTCGCCGAGGATCCGCCAGGCGATGCGCACCAGCCGGCCGCGGTCGCGCTCGAAGAGGGCCTCGAGCTCATCGCTGGGCAGGCCGCGGATTGATGTCAACGCCAGCTCCACATCGAGTCTCCCACATCAAGAGATCCTCGAGCGGTGGGTTCTTGTCTGGCTCGAGGTTGTGCCGGGGCAACTGGCGGGAACGGGAACGGGAACGGGAACGGGAAACGAATCGGCCCTCATCCGATCCCTATCACCTATCACTTATCACCTATCACTTATCACCTGTCACCAAAAGACAGGGCGCCGGTTGCCCGGCGCCCTGGGTTCGCATCGCGGTTGACGATCGGTTACGGCGCGGTGGCCGTCCAGGCCGAGCTGTCGCCGGACTCGAAGCCGTCGCCGAACAGGAACGGGGTGGTGATGAACTGCCACCAGGCGCCATCGTCGGCCTCGGTCGAGCCGTTGCCGTTGACCGCCCGCACCTGCCACGAGTAGGGCGTGCTCTCCAGGAGGCCGCTCGGCTGGGTGCCCATGACGTTGCCGACGTAGCTCCACGTCGTGTCACAGAGGCCGTTGTCGACCCCGTCGATGCACACCTCGTAGCCAGTGTTGTTCGTGCTGGCGTTCCAGCTCAGGGTCACGGTGGTGGGCTGGCCGGTGGCGCCGTCGGCCGGGGCGGCCTTGCCGAACGGCCCCGGGTAGGGCGAGGCCCCGCTGTCGCACGACGAGGGCACCTCGACGTTGGTGATGGCGATATCGTCGACCCACCAGCCGGAGCCGTTGAGCGAGGTGTCCGACGACAGCACCCAGCGGATCAAGATGTCCTGGTTGGCCCAGGTGCCGAGCGAGGCCGAGTACTGGGCGTAGCTGTTGTTCGTGCCCGTGAAGTAGGTGCCGGTGGGCAGGCCGCAGGCGTCGTTGGTGTAGCTGGAGCTGGCGGGGTAGTTGACCGGCACCCGGGCCCAGCTCGAGCCGCCGTCGATCGAGACCTGGACCTCGCCCTTGTCCCAGCCGGATTCGAGGGCGTACTTGGACCAGAAGGTCAGCTGCGGTCCGGTGCCGAGGTGCATCTCGTCCGAGGTGATGCCGGCGCAGACGTTGTCCGGGTAGGAGCCGGTGGCGTAGACCTTGACGCCGTTGTGGCCGCCGCTCGTCGCCACGGTCCATGGCGTGGTCGGGGTGAGCTTGGCGGTGCCGGTGTCGCCGGCGTCGTCGGTCCAGGTGCCGATGTCGATCGGCCCGGTGGGCGAGCTGGAGACCTCGACCAGGTTGTCCTCCGCCACGCCGGTGCTGGCATCGGTCGCCCGCACCACGTAGTAGTAGACGGCGCCGAACTCGAGCTCGGTCATGTCGGTGTAGGCGGTGCCGACCACCCCGCTCGCGATCCGGTTGGCCGTGCTCGGGGTGAAGCCGGGGGTGGTCGAGCGGTAGACGCTGTAGGTGGGCGGTCCGCCGCAGTAGACGGTCGCCGGGTCCCACCCCAGGTTGAGGGTGCAGGTGGTCTGGGCGGCGTTGGTCACCGCCTGCAGGCCGGCGAAGGCCGGCGGCTCGAAGCACGAGCCCGTGGTCTGTGCCTGGGCGCAGTTGCCGGGCGCCGACTCGCAGCCGCCGGTCACGTCCTTCGACGTCACCACGTAGGAGTAGGTGAGGCCGCCGGAGACCGTGGCGTCGAGGTAGTTGGTGGTCGCGACGCCGGTCGCGATGAGCTCGTAGGATGGCTGCGGGCAGGCGCCCACCGCCCGGTAGACGTTGAAGCTGGTGGCGGTTGGATCGAGGCTGGCCCACGAGAGGCTGATCTGGTTGGCGCCGGCCGCCCCCGCGACCAAGGTCGTCGGCGGGTCCGGGGTGAAGCAGGGCACCGGGGTCACGATCTCGCAGTTGGAGACCGGCCCGAAGCAGGCGTCGGTGGTGCCGAGCGCCTGCACCATGTAGTAGTAGTCGATGTCGTTGACCACCGTGGTGTCGGTGTAGCTGACGACCGGCGAGTCGACGACCGCGATCTTGGTCAGCCCG